>Ga0115011_10000016_pt1 | contig 191530 bp, 211 predicted proteins | sample TroAtlMetagenome_2_FD_88705 | JGI IMG/M metagenome (GOLD analysis project Ga0115011, IMG submission 88705) | Marine eukaryotic phytoplankton communities from Atlantic Ocean - Tropical Atlantic ANT8 Metagenome | ecosystem: Environmental > Aquatic > Marine > Oceanic | place: Tropical Atlantic... | reverse complement strand
TGTGGCCTATCGACTAGTAGCGGTTCGACGCTCGGCTCGGCATCGGCAATCTTTACGATATCTTTGTCTATCTTCTTAAGTTCCTTATGTGCGTTATTATAGTGATTCACTGTCGTTCCAAGACTATTGCCGAGCTTCTGCATAAAGAGTTCGTACGCTGCTATATGCCGCCCCAACTGCCCAACACGCACCTGAATATCTTTAGCCTGCTTTTCAATTTGCAAGCTCCTTAGACCCTGCAAAACCGTCTGCAAATAGGCCATGAAACTCGTAGGACTCACAATAATTACTCGCTTATCACGAAACGCATACTCCACCAAATCACGCGCACTCGAGCCCGTACCTACATCACCAATTAACAGATCATAGTATAGTGACTCGCTCGGTATAAACATGAATGCAAAATCCATAGTCTGCTCGTCTGGGCGGATATATTTACTTGTCTCATCGATACGCCCCTTTAAGTCGTTGCGCACTTTCGCAAGTAGCGCTTCGCGCTCAGCTTTGCTTTTGCTCGCTACCATCCTGTTGTAGTTTTCGAGACTAAATTTACTGTCAATAGGTAGGATCATTTTGTCTTGCAAGCGCACAATTGCATCGGCAATCTGCCCATCTTTAAACCTATACTGCATCTCAAACTGGCCAGGAGGTAAAACATTTTCGAGCACACTTTCGAGATAGTACTCCCCAAACACACCTCGCTGTTTTGGGTTTTGCAATACATTCTGCAATGTCTTCAATTCATCCGCCACATCAACTACTCGACGATTAGTTTCATCGAGCTTCGTAAGCCGATTACTCACATCGCTTACCAGCCGTGCGCTCTCACCAAGCTGTCGCTGCATCGACTGCTGCATGCGCAGAGAGCTGTTATCGAGCTTCTCGCCCATGTGTTGCTGCATGCTCGCTATAGACCTGTTCATCTCTACAAGGTCTGTCTTGAGCATGTGTACACTGTCTTTGTCTTCTACCTTTTGTATTTTTTCTAGAAGTGTCACTATTGTCACAACAAAACCACCGACGATCAACACGCCAAGTACAATCAAAATAAGCATATCCATATTGTCTAGTATAGCACTAGATTAGAGATGGGATGATGCGCGAAGAAACTGCCACCACCGCGAACACAATAAGTACAACTACGGGGTTGCGAATGCGCGCGATCCATGTATAAAGACTATAGAACAGCGCATATAGTACAATTGACCAGATAATCTGCTCGACTATATGCAGGTCCGCCAACCAAGCGGCAAGCCCCCATAGGCTAATGGCCGCGCCAAGCACAATAAGCAGTGGGCGAAATATCGATAGTCGCACAAGTGCTACCAGACCTATGAGCGCCGTGATAACCGCAGCTATATTACCTGAATATGTCGTAATATCAACACAGGCTGCTGCGCCTGGCTCGTTACAAAAAAACGCTCGCAAAATGTAATTTTCTAGCGCAAAGGCGATAGCCCATACAGCTGCACCGAGCAGAAGTCCCGACAAGGCAGATTTGAGCATCAAGCGTTGATCTTGATCGATGATTGCAGGCTTTGTTTCTACGACATAGTCAGCCACAGGTAACTCCGATTTACACAGTTTAATTTATACTATCATACACTATTGGTCATTTTTTTGCAAGTGACGTGACTTTGCGCGCTTCTCGTCCAAATACCAAAGCGCGCCGATGCATGCAGCCGCTACCCCGCCGAAGATATCAAGAGGTGTATGCACCAAGGCAAGCACGCGTCCGACACACACTAGTACGGCTATAATCAGTGCGACCGCCGCTACCCACGGCTTGCGAGTGCCATACCAGATAGCAAAGACAACCACCCATACAAACAACGCATGGTCCGACGGAAATCCTGGATTATCGAGATATGATGCCCCAGGCTCAACCCCTAGAAGCTCAAACGGCCTCTGTGTACTCGGCTGGTACAGTAACGAAAATAACTTGGCGACCAAATAAGACGTCAGCCCAGCCACTAGCATACGTGAATACACGGAAAATTTACGTTTATTCGGCACATACAACAGCAGTGTTGCCACGGCTAGTATTACCAGAGGAAATACCAGTCCATCGGCAATCAACTGAATAAAGCTTTCTTCCATGTACTTAGTATACACCCTCTACGAGCGAGGACGGCTACAGGACTACTCGCCTATAGAATTGGTATTAAAATCGATGTACGGCACATATGTCTGCCAAGCAGCTACGTCGCTATCAGATAGCTTCATTGCAGCATCAACCCATGTTTTTATCAGCGCTTCATCAAACGATACAACTTCACCTTGGTTGAGCTCAGGCCAGCCAGCCCGCTCAGAGGCTTGCGTTTCAATCGCGACAATCCGCGCAGCGCCAATCTGCTTATCGTTCTTTATGCCATACGTCTGCACCGCTTTACGAACCAGTTGCGTATATGCATCGCCCGATTGCGCAGTGTATGAATACACTTTACTACTACTTTTCGTATCAGTACTCGACGCTTTAGCCTCTGTGTGTTCCATAGAGCTATGGTCTTCACCGTCGTGCGCCGACGCTACCGCACCAGAGCCACCAACTGCGATACCTACGCCAATTATACCTACACCAATCACAAAACTCACATATTGAATAAACTTCACGGCATCTCCTCCTTAAACTGTATGTATCCCTATTATAAAGCATTTTATCGCTAGCTTAAAAAACAATTATTTCTGTGCGCCAGAAAGTACTGCTATTTCAATAGCAAGTACCCCATATTTCAGTTGATCTTGCGCACTGTAATACACGTCATAGAGAGCCGCCGCTTCCTCGGCAGATGTAGTGCCAGGAAGTATATTCTTATAGTTTTCAGAACGTGTCATATCAGCGAACGAATCATACCTACGTATCGCTTTCACCTCAACTAGTACCTGGCGAGGCTCGCCCTCTTGTAGCTTGCCAGCCTCGTCGCGATGGTCGCGTCGCAACCATACCCGGTCGCCCAGCTCATACTGAGAGAATTTGCTTCTATCTAGCCTACCTTCAATAGTCTTGCGTCCTGCAATGATATCGTCCACAAGATGCGACTCACGTCCTGACTCCCAAGTTTTCATGTGAGTTATTTTAGCGTATCGACACTGTCGCGACAATAGACGAACATTTTAGTTAGGCATGACATAGCATGCTTTGCCAAAGCCACTCGCAGGATCTCCAAAGTAGGTATTCGTGCATGCCACCGGACTCGTTTGATCTTTTCTAGCCGTAAACCGCCCCTGCGCCAAAGATCCGTACACTATAGTAGAGGTATCCGTGAAGGTGCAGGTGCCGTTTTCGTTTGCACACGGACTAGCTGGCATACCTGCGTAAATCCGTGTAGATGTTGTCCACCCAAAACCTGGACATGGGTCAAGTGCATTGACACTATTGTCCTTGACGGCCGGTGCACCGTTTCGGGAGTAATACACATCACCCGAGTTGAGCTCCGCGGCTACCGCATAGCCCTGCGAAGCAGTACATACTGTTAGAGCCTTATACATGCCTTTTGTGGCGTTAATCTTACTACTTTCCTGCAGCACGGCAAGCGTCGTCACAGGACTGCCCGTAGACGCCTCCGCAAGCTTAACAACCTTATTTGCACCAGCAATATCAGATGCCGCGGTTGTCGCGCGGGCTCTCTCCTGCACACCGTTGAATGCCACGATAGTGATCGCCGCAAGAATCCCAATCACAACAATGACGATGAGCAGTTCGACAATCGTAAATCCGTAGCTTTTTTTCATATTTTTAGTATACCATAAGCATTTCTTTAGTATTTACCGCGCTATAATGATAGGGTCATCTATTAATCCGGTCATAGTGTTGCCATTGCCATGCGAACCGATACTAATGCCAGTCTCCGTCGCATTGGCTGGTGGAGACACCGAACTTGCAGTTGCTATGACTTTTCCATCTACGTATAATTTTAGTGACGAGTCGACGTATTCTACAGCGACATGATACCATTTACCCGCACTAAGCGCTCCGCTCATGATCGCAACACCGTACGAACCGTTGTGGCCTGCTTGTAGCCGGCATCCTGGTGCGTACATAGCAGCATCTGGCGAACCCGTAGCAGGCATAGATAATATGTTATTGCCAGTGCTACAGCTCGTCATCTTTATCCAGGCTGCTTTCATATAGTAGGTTGTACTAAGTCTTGCGTCTGTTAGCACTCGCGTACCGCCCGCGCCGTTAAACGCCAGTGAGCAACCGGAACCCGAAGGCGTATCAGTAGACCACGTCACGCCAGATGTCATCGTAGCAGGTGTCGTACTACCGTCTGCTGTGTTATTGAGTGTCGTGCCCGAACATTCGTCGAACGACCAAGACCCGGTAGCGTCTTGTAGGTTTTGTCGCTTGATCTGCGCCGCAAATGCAGTGCCGCTCGCAATACGCGCCCGCTCCTGGATACCATTAAAGGCGACTATTGTGATTGCAGCAAGAATACCTATCACGACGATAACGATAAGTAGTTCGACAATGGTAAAGCCACGAGCATTCCGCATATGCTTTTGAGTATACTATGATTGCCGCAATTTCGCCACGAACATTACGGACAAAAAGCTATGCCTAAAGACTATCGATAAGACCTGGAGTATTTGGCTTAGGCGAATGAATCGCAGAGTCCACTTCATGTAGAGTTAGAAATCCTCTAGGGCACGGTCGAAGCATATCGTATAACGAACTGGTGTCGGTCACCGAAGAGTCGAGCCACCGTGATTCATCTTCTCGCTTGATAATCACCGGCATACGTGTGCTGAATTCGGGCATCTCAGATATTGCATCTATCGTAATCACTGAGAAAGTTCCGTGCACGACACCTTCCGGGTCTTGCCAAGAGCTGTACACTCCAGCAAACGCAACAAGCTCTTGATCGCCTGGCTGCACATAATATGCAAGCTTCTTACCGCTACCATTGAGCTCATAAAAACCATTTGCTGGCACTAGACAGCGACTCTCGCGTACTGCACGCTCCCAGCTATGTCGAGATAAAATATTTTCAGATGCGATATTATATGTTTTATAACGGAACACCGAGTTAGTGTCTTTTGCGCCCTTTGCCACGAGCCCCCACTTCATGAGTGAAATGCTCCGCTTGCCGTCTGTCGTAGTCACCACCGGCGCACTGACGGTTGGACTTATGTTGTATGAAGGTTTAATTCCTTTTGGTAGTCCATCTGGAATGTCAAAACGTTTACTTAAATCAGCTGTAGTGTAGAGCGCGTAGCGAGATATCATCTCTTTAGTATAGCTTACTTCTTATATAATTAAAACCATATCAGGTCAAGCGCATGTCGCTGCATGCTATCTTTTCAGGACAGTCGCGAGCTTACGTCGGTACAGCGACACGAAAGAATAAGAGTCCTTATGCAATACAATAGATTGCACTCCTCGCCGGTACCGCAACATCATTCCTGAAAAAGACTTAAGTGGCCTGGCCGAAATACCGATCACAAGCGACCTATCGTACATCACACTGCGGCCGATCAGGTGGTAGCTAAGATCGATATCATCGTGAATATCGTTTTTATCGGCATGGATATGCGAGCGGACAGCTCGCCATGTAGCACCGCGCATTGCAAAGTTAGAACCAAAAAGCGGTGGCTGTGTCAGCGCCAAGCCAACAAGATAAAAATATGCTTCCATATATAAATACTTTGCTAGCATCGCCTGTAGACGATTAGTATCATAAAATTCACCGGGGCCTGTTAGGGCGTCGAGTTGAGTGTTTGTACTAAATTGCCGATGTATACGTTCGATCCAATCCACAGGTGCCACAGAGTCTGCGTCGCAACGCACAATAATATCACTCGTTGCCGCGTCGTAGCCAGTCGCAGCAGCAATACCTATCCCCTGCGTATATTGGCGTACAATCTCATAATTTCCGTGATTTTTGACAAGTCGTATGGTAGCATCTGTGCAATTGTTGTCTACAATCACCACCTGACTTGGGGGCACTGTCTGAGCGGCTATCGCATCGAGGCAGCGCTCGATCGTATCTTCTTCGTTAAATACCGGAATGACAAGCGATATTGTTAATGGGCTTTTCATGGATAATATTAGTGTACTGCTTATGCAAGGAATTACCAAGATTTGAAATAGTGTAGCGCGTCAAAAAAAAGGAGTTAAACGTCCTTGTCAGTGCCTTGACGCAACCGAGCCATCATTTCTGGCGTAACTGTCGTGCAAGGAGTAGGTTCACCGTCGTCGATATAATACACCACTGATCCATCTCTTTCACGTGGTGGCTTATTCATCTGCGCTAGCATATAGCGAGCAGTTTTCATAACACGCCTATGCCAATGTGGTGGTTGACCATCTGATGGAGCCTCTGGACTTGAAGAAGACGCACTGTTAAGTTTCTCACTCATAAAAATCTCCTTAACTTAAATAGTAGCCTCACTTACAAAGAATTGTAACAGAAAACCCTATACTGGCAATCATACCTTGCGTCCTTAAACATATAATCCTTCATGGCAGGTAGAATACAAGAAAGGAGATGGGTGACATCTTCGACACCTCGTTTAAATAGCGCCTGACGAGCAAACCATTCTCCACTCTCATTATATCAAACAGAAGACACGTACTTTATAGACGTTAAATAAAATGAATAAACATACCTATAATGCGCCACGCCAACCATGCGCTCACTAAAATTACAAAAGCACCGATAACAAACACTAGTCGCTCACCGATAGGCATCTGCATTCTACGCATATACGACGGCAATCGTATTCCCAGTAAAATAACCGCGACTGCGAAGATGATATCAAACTGCACAGCAGACCCTAATAACTCTTTGCCTCTTTGACTACTTCCACCAGCTTCTGACTCATATTCGCATACCACTCTTTATCCCCACAGCTTTCGCTAGGATGCATATAAATATCTCGCAGACCATCTTTTGATGGCACAATAGTACCGACAACACTACTGAGCACTGGCTGTGCGTCAGTACGAGGTGTCAACATAACTACTTTGTCGCAGGACGCGTATCTTTCATCGGTCTGCCTACCGACTACAGATGAGTCGCTGATATACAAGGTTCTCGATTTAAAATCAGCACCATGCTTAGCGTAATCGTACCTCAGGTTACGACTCGTGTCGTTTAATGGCAAGTAAATACGAGCCTCGGGTATGTAGACTCTATTTTCCGAAACATCTATTACGGGGTATTTGTAGCGGTCTTCTTCACCGTTCCTGAGCAAAAATCTCATTGATATATCAGAGTTATCGCTGTACTCTCTCAATTTCACTATATGCCATGCGCTTAGGCCTTGCGCCATGACCAGCAACAAGACGATCACCCAGAGAATAAATGTACTATTTAGCGCGAATGAACGTTTCCGAGAAGTTTGTTTTTTTGTTATAACATAATCATAACAAATGAAAGATACATTTAGGGTAAAACTTTACGCTTATGGTTACACTCAACCTAAACTAGCGGCCGTCTTATGAGGGCAAAGTGCAGATTCCATCTTCAAGCTTGCGTAGCATATCTAAAACGCACCTCTACTCAGGGGGAGATACATACACTAATGAGTTAATATTACTCTTGCCAGTTCTTCCGTAGCCAACCGAGGGCTAACGTAGAGAGAAAGAATCCAGCAGGTGGAACAATCGCATTAATCCAAGGATTCTCATTGCCGATAACAAATAAATACGTCAGTACAACCATGTAGGTAAAAATAATGATCGACAACTTGCGCACCCAGCTTGTCTCCCACTTCTTATCCAGCGTCACCGCTTCGTTGCGCTTTTCTATCGCTTCAATTCTTTGTAGTATATCATCTTGTTTTGCCATGTGGCCCTATTGTAACAAAAACAGTAACCTTTTATCAGACACGTTAAGCTACTACTACAAAACGACACTCAAATGTAGAAGTTGACCAGGAAGTCCTACTTAACTGCACAACCTGTAGATAGTGCCTGATGCCCTGCATGGAGTGGACTTCCCCCATACAGTTTGCACATACCTTCCGAAGGGATATTTTTGTATACGTTCACCCTCACTCCCCCGCTACAATTATCCCCAAATTCATCTCCCGAACAGTGTGTGTAGCTCATCGTTTCAGAATAGTATGCCGCCTGCAACGCTAAAGCAATTCCTATAAATGGCGTGACTACAGTTGCCGCTACAATTGCCGCTATGATCAGTATTTTTTTCTTTGTTTTCATATCATGACTATACTACAGGACGGGTGCGAAAACATCTCACTTATGCAAAGCTGCCATCTGGTACGTCGTCGCTCCATAACCCCTACGAGCCTACAGCGTCTATGATAGGGTAAGCCATTTACGAATTGTTCGCACAATCTCTTCTTCATCTGACATAATTTCTTCTAGATTACGAAATATCATGTAACCTCGTATATCAGACGCCCACTCCATCAAGGGCATAGTATTTAAGACTGGCTGGCCTTTCTTGTTTTCCTTTCGAGTTGCACCCATATGAAAAACAAGTCTCACAACTTGTTCCTTATTTACGGTATTGAACGTGATTCGATCTTGACCGTCCTTCACGTAGCTTGGCGCATTCCATTTTATACGCTCAATTAAAGAAGGGTCTGTATGCAAAATTAATTCGCGAAGTTTCAACACTTGCAGGCGTCGATCTTCATCAAGTTCATCTAGAAACTCATCGAGTGTTTTGAATTTGTTCATACATCATAACAGCAAATAAAGACAGTAGCTATAGCGAACCACACAACTTTTGATACAGACAAGTACTCGAGGAGATTGAAAATGAATCTAAAACTCGAACTGTGGTGACACTATCTCATGAGCAAGGACATGAATCGGGTGCAGATACACCACCCACGTTGCAGTGTATAATGACGATATGCCTGCGAATTTTGACAGTATACCATTTGAAGAATGGGACATTAAACTAGACAGTGAGTCATTAGACGACATCATTAATGACGACTCCTCTTTTAATATAGACCAACTCACTGATCAAGAAAGGGTAGCCACGGACACTATAGTTATCGGACGCGAGCACGGACAACGCTCAGCCAGTGCTTTAGCAAAAATTGCCGCAGCATACAAACCGGATCTTATTATTCATGAGTATTCATTCTCTTCCGAGCATCAAAAGCAGTACGCAACAATCACAGCAAATGGATTAATGTTCGACGTCCGATCCGTTGTCGGTGCTCTCTCAAGAAATATACCTATCGGCGAACGGGCGATTTATACAGACGAATACCTCTCGAGCATTCCGGATCGTGACAACAATGATATATTTTTACTCACAAGTGCAATCAGAGAGTCCAAGCAAAGAAAACGGCCTGTCATTCGTATAATAGGCGAGACAGATGCAGGCCTGGCTTCGATGACAGGAGCAGAGCTAGATCGTGCCTATAGCGAGGTTGATGACAAACAGACTTTGGTTGATACAGAGGCACAGAAAATTATCGCGCGTGAAGATATTATGGTTAAAGATGTGTCGACAATAATTGCGAATACTCGTCGGAAGCTGACTTTAGACCAAATTCCTCAGCTGAATGTAATGGTCGTTTGCGGCTTATTCCATGCACGCTTCTTGCATAAGTCAATTTCTACGCTTGGAATATCACCAGCCGGGGTTGCTGGCCGCATCGCACTTGACGACAAAGTATACGACCTACGAGCATCTGACGTTTATTTTTTACCAGCAGATGAGGTACTTGGCAAAAAAGTTGAGGAGCTTAGGCAAATCTAATAAACAATAGTACTCTTATTGGTCTCATTTTGCCGTATCCCATCCGATTGGTGAATATGCTCAGCTGGGGCTAGCGGACGTGTTTCAAGAAGGTGCACTCTCTTTTGACTGGGGCAAGAACGAATCAACTCTGCTTTTTAAGATCTTATAACGCAATCGCGTATCATCATCACTTAGCCTCTTGTCACGAATAGACTCAAACCCTTCGTGGCTCACTGGCACCAATCTAAAGTTGACGGGGAACGTATATTGTTTACCTGTTACATCTAACATAGTCCCATCATCAAGTTTATTGAAATAATGAGATTCTTGAAGATTTTCTGCATCAACAGCACACTTTACCAAATCGCCACCCAGGTAATCTTGGACAACCAGGCTAGACACAACACACTGGCCTCGTGCGGGGTTTTCTGGCGTCCAATCACTCTTATTATATGCAGTGTCGCCGCTCCAAGAGGCTTCAAGCGCTTTTATAATTTGCTTTAACATCGTCATGCGTGTAATTGTAACAAAAAAATGACGATTGCTCGTCATTTCTATATTGCTTATGCTTGGCTGGGGTTGCGGTTCTAGAGCCAGACTTTTGCCGAAATGTTTTGCATTGATATAAGTTTGCGCTTGTTTATTGAATCCATTTTTACACTTCACTAATAATGTCAAATCCCTTTGCGCTACCCGTGATTGCTAAACCAATAATTTTTCCCCGACAGATACCTTTTTTCCGTATTTTTTTCGCCACTTCATTAAGCGTTGCCCCTGAGCCAACCGCATCGTCTATCAACAGAATGTTATTATAGATACCGATGTCGTCTACGACGATAGTTTCCCTTGCATTTATAATTCTGTCTTCTAGTTTATTGAGAGTTTTTTGGGGTATGACTACAGGTGTCTTAACCTTTACGAGTGAAACTACCCGGCTATGAAGATCAAGGGTTTTCTCAACCTGTTTCATTAGTTGCCGTTCTCTTTTTACAGTAGGTGGTATAAATCCGACTCCGTCGATAGAATACATTTCAATAACTTTTACCACGGTGGGGCGGATAGCAACAATCAGCTGGTCCATTAGTGCTCTATCCTGGCTTTGCTTTGCAAATAGGAGAAGCTGTCCTAGTTTTGTCTTACCAAAGATTTCAATACTATAAAAATCCAAGTAGAATATTTCATCAAGAGCGACCTCATTGAACGTTGTGCTCATCTTAGGCATACCATCTATAAGACTTGAATTTCGATGGCTGTCGTATTTTCTCATAGTATCTAGATACTGCTGAGCCATCTTTGATATATCTAGCTTGCGCTCAGTACACCATACAATGAATCCGTCCAGCCCCAATTTTTTCTGACCAAATGCAGTGATATATAGGAAATTATCTTCTATAAGCGCCTTAGTTTCGTCATTGATTTTATAATTGGCGCTTTCAATAACTTGAGAATTAGCATGTGTTGGTAATGAATAGAAAACTTTTGGAGGACTGCCGATTTTTATTATGACACCGTCAACCATTAATTTATTAAGAATTCTGTGGAGGGCCTGCCTAGATATTGATAGATACTCCGCCATCTCGCTGGCAGTGGCTTGATTCCCAGAGAGGTACTCGACTATTTTAGTAGCATTGTTCATACACTTATTATATATAGTTTACAGTTTACAGTCAACTGTAAACTATTTCCTTGCTAAATAGTTTTAAATATAGTGGCCGAGCTGGGGTTGTATGCAGACTAAGGTTTGCCACTGGCAATCTTTACTTCCTTACATCACTTGGCTGGGGGTTTGTGGATGTGTTTCTGACTTTTTAGGAAGTTGGCTCGTGTAATAATTATATGCAAATCTACATTAATAAAGACTTGTTAGGGGTGTCGTAAGCTTCTTTAAACGCGGCTAACTTATCGCCGAAATCAGAAGATATTATGTGGCTAAAATCAGCTTCGTCGAAATCATATGTCACTCGGTGATTGAAATCCCCATCGCAAACTATGAAAATCGACCCATCAAAAGATGAGTCGATTTTCATGGCTGGGGTTAAGGTTCTAGAACCAAACTTCTAGAGAATTTGATTATTGCTATTTTATCTCAATTATGCTAGTATAAAAGTATCAAGACGAAGAAAGTTCCGAACGGTTAGTTGCCTAAGGAGCTTTTTTCTTTATCTACGTGCTATTTTCCTTTTGACATCCGCATCGTCTAGATAAGCAAAGTATGGCGCACCGATTTTCTTATACAGAGACGAACGAAACTTCTTATTTGGAAAGAGTATTTTCTCCAACTTAGACTCTTCGATAAGGAAATCGACGAGCATCTTATAGTCACCGTCACCTGACACAAGGATAATTTTATCGAAATCATTCTCTTTATGGAGTCTCTTCATAATTGAAAAGATAATATCCGAATCCACATTACCTTTCTTATTACCAATCATCGCAGAATTATGCTGTCGAAATACGAGAATGAATCCAGCATTCTGAATGTTTTCGTAGAGTCGCTCTATTTTAATACCTTCCTGTACATACCCGAGGTAGTAAAATGCTTTTTCAACATGGTACTTCTCACGCAGATACACTCTGAATTTGTATAAATCAAGCGTCCACGGGACTTCAGCGCTGGCAGTGCCAAGATGTAGGTTTTGCCCATCTATATAGCAATAATTGTTCATTTCTCTATTATACCTTACGCGACTCCAGTGGCTACATCCTAGTTGTTATACCTAAGCTTACGCTTGTCAAGAGCAGCCACGACATATACAAAAAAGACGCCAGAACAAAAACGCGTGATAATAGCCAAACTTTTCAGTGGTATCTCGGCTCGTGACGGAATCATCTCTGTTGCGTACACAGATTTTGCTAAAGCAATCGCTGAAAAGGTCAAAAATACTCATCAAATATTAGGAGGTGAAAAATGACAAACCAAACCACCAAAAATAACCCCAAAAGCAGGGGTCGCTAGGAGCTAATAAAGCTAATACGTTCAACTTGGCTGGGGCTCAGTTACTTATTCCAAACTTTTGAAGAGCTTGATTCAGTCAAGGACAAGGAGGCGGAAGTCGAAAGTATTCAGGGAATATTGCATGAATAAAATCACGATAATGCGACCGGCATCAAAAGGCCCGGGATAGAAATACCAAAAAATAGTTAGCGTTCAGGCGGACAGAGCAGTAGTACATAATTTGCATTTATTTTGGTAGCTGTTTTCGGTGGTTCTCATATGCATCATCCAGAGCTTGTTTCTGCTGGGATACATACTTATAAATAGCCTGTAGTTCGTCAGCGTTCATTGCACTGAGTATCTCACTCAATCGGACTGCATATTGGCTCGCCACCCCTTCGATGATGTCGTCAGGGAAACGATCTATAGAGATAATCACCTTGCGCCGGTCTCGCGTATCGAATGTGCGTGATATATATTCCCTATTGATCAACCTGTCGCACATAGTCGTGATCGCACCTGGTGTCACGCCTAGGTAATTAGCAAGTGCTTTCGGTGTCAGTGTCGTGTGCTCGAATAGTAACGAAAGTATTCGCATTTCTTTTATACTCAAACCTAACTCATGGGCGACTTGATTTTGCAGGAGAGCCGTCATCGTGTTGAGCTGTTGCTGGAGTGTGATGAGTGAATAGATCGTCGAGGGTGTTGACATAATTATTTTAGTTAGATAAACTTTATATTATACTAAAATAATATATGAGTGGAGTCGATATGTCAATACTATCCCAGCAAACCAAGATACTACTGGTGGTCGTAACCTGTATAGCATTTGGTCTTGTTTTCGCAAACATCGGTGCGCTGATCGTGATACTCGTATCTCATACGTCCCCTTTTTTATCGCTCCTAGTTCGCACGGTTTTCGCATTACTATTTAGTATGTACGTACTTGCACTGACAAAACAGCTTCGTGACGGGAACCGCAAGAGAGCTCGACGCAGTATTGTACTAGTTTGTGTCTACGCAGTTGTCGCATCCATACTTTACTTAATGTTTGTGAGTGGCCTGCCTGACTGGGTAATTTACCTCCAATGGACGACACTAGGCTGTTATGTGATACAGCTTGGAATAGTGAGTTCAAGGACCGTACGGATATGGTGCGCGGAATAGGACGAGGTCATCATGAATAGCACAATACTCATACACCGAGAAATAGATCATGAACTTGTTGGCTGTATCGTTCCCGAGAGAGATAGGTGGACTCCGTGCACAGTGTTCGGTACACCGCTCACGAACGCCCTGACAGAACAGCAGGCTATATTATTTTTGCAGAATCGAGGACTCGAGGCCTTACTGGACGGCTGGCAAGTAGAGATAGGGAGTGAATGGTACAACTGTCAGCTCGCAGAAGTAGCCGCAGCATCTGTGACTGTAATAGTGACGGACTATGGCTACACCGACCCATACACAAAATTGCTGCTACGTTCATCGATCGACACGCGTCTTAAAAGAAGTAAACTGAGGTAGCTAATCAGAATGCCGGTCTACGTCTGCCTTGTGTCGATTTGAGTACTATACTCCGTTCGTAGTGTCCGCCTGTCGGCCGTTCTTTCTTTCTTTTACATGGCTGTTGCTAGTGGATGTGTTTCGAACTGACTTTGATGTATTTTGGAGCAATAATTAATTCTGACGTTCAACCAGCTTTTTTGCGTTATACCTGTACAGTAATGCTTCATCTACGAACACTGTTATTATAAAAGTTGTCCCTACGGTTGACCCCAACAGGTTGAATAAAGTAATTGAAGCCATAGAATAGATCACGAACTTAGAAAAATAATGTGCGATTAGCTCTAGCTTTCTTGAGGCTTTGGGCGACATGTATGTACTCCAAAAAGCTGTTAATAAAATGAGTAATAGCAAAGTTAACAGGATTTTCATGAAAGCACCTATTTCGAATATATAAGGGAGTGTAGAAAATCCAGCGAAGGCGGTTAGCTCAAGTATAAATGCGACTAGGAGTAACACGGGTTTCATAATTGTATTGTATCAAACAAATAAAATGATGATTGTTCGTCATTTTATGTTGCCTGTGCCTGGCTAGTGGAAGTGCTTCAGGGGAGCCGCGTGCTCAGCAAAAGCTTTATGTTTTGCCATTCAAGTCCATCTTTATCGGTGTAACTTTGATCATCTGGAATAAATCCGAGTGAGCGGCATAAACCATTGACGGCTTCATTGCTAACAAGATGGCGCGAATGAACCGTACCATACCCATTCTTTTTAAGATACGTGATCATTGCATACATCGCCGCCTTCCCAATACCTTTTCTGCGAAATGAAGAATCACCGATCATGAGATGTACGCTCGGCGCCATGACCCCACGATTTTCGATAAGTTCAATCCAGGCCGCACCAACTGTTACGTCGGCATAGCGAAGCATCCAGGTCTTTTGCTTGCCTTCGGACTCAAGAGTCGAGAATTCTTCGAGTGTAGCTAACTCACCCTCATAAGTCGGCTTCTCGATCTCACTAGGAAGGTTCCCCATCTTCAGTAGTGTGTCTTGGCCACTTTCAGCCGTGAACCAATTCAATGCAAAACTAGCATCACGCCCAGGGACTGGATCTCTCATGACAAGTTCAGGTATCGAGGTCAATAAATCAGACATACTTTAATTTTAGCAAATAAAAAATGACGATTGCTCGTCACTTTAAGCATAATCATTTTGGCTGGGGCTAGTGGATGTGTTTCGAACTGATCTTGACATGAAAGCACCCTCAGTTGAGGGCTGCCCAATTGGGCCGCTTTCCTTTCATGAGGGTGTAGTGTGGAAGGTGCCTGCTCGCTACGGAAGGCAGAGCTTCACTGCTTCAGCGTTGAACTCGTAGTTCGGGGGCGCTTCTGCGATGGCGTTGGCGATCCCCGAGTAGTCCAGGAAGCGCAACGTGCCGATCTTCCTGTGCTTCAGCTTCTTGTTGTCGTCGAGCGCCATCAAGTAGGTGCAGTACGAGAACGTCATGAGAGCCGGCTTGTCAGGGTTCGGCTTCTCCTCGCCGCCGAGGAACCGCTGCACCATGATGACAACGTCACCGATGAGGTAGTAGCGCGGAAGACCCACTGGCTCCTCGGTGAGGTGCACCAACGGCTCGTTGAGCTTGCTGGCAACCACCTCGAGGCGATGTGCGATTACCTCGATCCGTCGCTTGTTGAGTTCCAGTTCGACTTGCTCGCGCTTCGCGGCATCTTCGCCATCCTGCACGAACTTGTCGAACAAGTCGTCCTTTACGCGGTCGATCAGTCCCATTTCATACTCCGTTCAAGATTGTACGGGGCAAACCCCATACTTTGACAGGGTTACAAATTTTATATTAACATAATAAATTAAAAAATCAATAAATACATTTATGATATCAAAAAACACATTATAGACGTTCTAAACATAATCATCTTGGCTGGGCATCAAGAACGATTATAGAACTTTGATAGGGGTAGATAGTTTAGATATCATCGAAAAAGAAGAAGATGATGACAGTGAGGAGAATAGCGATGTTTAGGCTATTCTCGCGCACAACTGACACGCAAAGCCTGTGTAGTTCTCGTCTCTTCAACAACGAGTCGTTTTACAAGTCTTTTACTAGCGACTTACGGTACGCGAAACAACGTGTCTATATTGAGAGTCCATTCATCACGAAAAGGCGCATTGATGAGTTGCTACCGGTCTTCGAGGGGCTACGACGCAGAGGCATAGCAGTTACAGTTAATACTCGATGCCCTGACGAGCATGACGGAGAATATGTCAGGCAGGCTTCCGACGGCATTCAGGCGATGCAGGAGCTTGGGGTAAAGGTGCTTTATACCGTAAAGCACCACCGCAAGCTAGCAGTGATTGATGATGTTCTGTGGGAGGGTAGCTTAAATATACTCTCACAAAATGATAGCTGCGAGATCATGAGGCGTATCGTATCGGCAATACTTACTGAGGAGATGCTACGATTTACAGGAGCTAATAAATACGTATCTACTTATTGAGAATGACTTGAGCTAGCTTTTCGAGCATATCAGGATCTTTATGGAGATCAACCATGATGAAGTTTTGGACTGCCTCATGTTTCTCAAGTACATTGAGTTCGTTGGGCCAAAGATCGTCATCAAACCATAGAAAATCTTGCTCGAAGTCGATTGCATCGGTCTTGAGTTCATTCCACTCTGACGGCTTCACCTTGTCTAGCAAGATGACAGTTTCGGGATCGAGATGAGGAGCGAGTATTTCTTTTGCCCTGTTTTCACCTTTCCAGTTGTGAGTAGTCAGCCAATATGTTGAGTCGGGGTACTTCTCCAAAACAGCATGCAAAAACTCATCGGCATGACGCGCCGCTTCTTTGTCATTTGCTAGGAGTACTCCGTCGATATCAAGATAAATGTTCATTTAATTTCCTCCCGTCGCACTAGGCGGTACGCCCGTTTTGTACGAAACGTATAAAGCAATAATAGCAACTATTAGTGATAAAGCCGATACCGCAAGCGCCCATCGGCCTGTTTTTATATCGGTTCCCGTTGCGCCGAGCTGTGATATGGTCGTGAGGATATCCCTATAATCACTATCTAGCTTTGATAATCTCTTGAAAGTTTCATCATTGCGATCCATTACGTCATTGAAGAAATCGATAGGCTTTTTCTCTTCGGGCTTTAACTTTGCAGTGAAGATTGGCGCAGGAGTCATTACGAAGTTAGCGCCCTCAAACCATCGTTTGTGCCGACGAAGATTGGCAACATCTTGTCGGATACTGGCAAGCGTGAGACTTGAATCGAGGACAATGCCACTTAAACTGTTTACGCTGCCCACCTTAAACTTTTTGTGCTGAAGTTGAGCGCCATCACGCAATTTTGCATACTGTGCTTCGAGAACTAAGAGTAATTGAGATATAGCTAGAAGTACAAGTGTCGGGCCAACGCGTTCTTCTGCAATGTATGAGACGGCGTGATTAGCGTCACCGCCAAAACCCTTGAAGTTCTCAGTCGATTTAACTATCTTACCTCTATTAACGATAAGTCCCCATGTACGTTCCGGGTCTATAACTGACTCAGAGAGCCTACTAGCTTGAGCTAGCAACATGTCGGGAATCTCTGGCGCAGTTATCCTATAAAAATCTGAGCCGTCGATACCCAGCGCCCGAAGCGCATCATGAACATCATTGTCAGTTCTTTTCGTGCTTTTGCTGACCGGATTATATTTTTCCGTCATCATTACATCCATCGAGAGTTGTTTCTCGCCATGCATAGCGAAGTACCCAGGACAATACTTAGTCATCCAATCTCTAGCTAGACTATGTAGGTCATCTCGGGTCTTCTGAGTTGCTTTATATGTAGCGAATTGCCGATCTACGGGATGTAATTTGCTAAACGCGCCCATTGTTTTTGAGCGTTCCATATACGGCTCGTGGTCAGCATGCCAGACATCATCAAGCTTTTTAGAGTGTGCATCGTTGAAATTAACACGCGCGACAACTGCGGTTAGGCCTGATCCCACTTGGATGGCCTTAAGTTGTATCCATTCAATGCCGTCAGGCAGCTTCGTGCGATGGGCATCAGGCACATAATATCCCTCTGTATTAACTATATCTGCCAATCGCCACCAAGACATACCGTTACGTGATCGTGCCTGCGCAAGGCGTTCACTATTAGTTTCTCTGGTTGCCGTTCGGGTACGCTCGTTCCACTTATTCTTCTTAATGTATTTCTCAAGTGTAGCGGCTTCGTTTGGTGTAAACAGCTCCACGACAATGACGGATGCTACAGTAACATGCTCGTCCTTAGGTATATGTACATTGTGATAATGGTCAACCTTATTCCATGATTTCAACCGGTCGAGTTCGTTAATCTGTATGAGATTATTTACCCCTTGTAAGGCAAGCGTGCGTATAGGTGCAGGAGTTACTTTCTTGTGCTTGATAAGCCACCATAATACATTGTATGCGGTATCGTAGTGCCATCTCCAACCATGACCAATCTCAGGCACTTCATCAAAAGCCTCTTTTACAAATGAATGTTCCTTGGGCTTTTTATTAGCCATACCTACTTTACAGTCTTACCATCTCGGACAGCTTCGAGTAATTCTCGGTGACGAAGTTCATTCCGTTTGTTTTTTCGTGCGCCGCGCCGCCATAGCCGCCAAGGAATGAAAAGAATGCCAAACAGTACGTACATAATAAAGTACCAACACGCCACAAACATCCATGCACAAGCGATCAACATGAGGGCAATCGGTACGAGCAACAGCCACTTTATCCAGTCGTTACCCGAATTAGTTATTTTCCATATACGTTGAGCCGATCCCGCAAAAGAGAACGGCGCTGATACTACTACTTTTTCTGATGTTAACTTTTCACTCATAGCTTCCTCAAAACATTAAATATCTCAACCATCGCCAATGTATCCAGCTTACAATATTCCAACAGATCAGCGAATAACACCTCTTTGTCTATTGAATCCTTACCATCAATCACACCTTGCATCCAAAGTCTCTGAGCGGATGCGCCCTCGTGAATGCCTAATTCAGCATAGGAGAGCGTTGGTACAAGAACAGGCAAAACCTTTTTGATACTAGCGCTACCGTAAAAGTTCTTATCCACGTACCAAAGTTTCGAGAATGGGAGCATGAGGTCGTTCATTCGATCGTTAAGATTGAGCAAGAAGTCTTTTAGTTCCGGCACTTCTTCGGCTAGAGTCTTGTTGCAACTTTTCTCAAAGCCCATGTTCCACGCCAGAACCGTGCCCCTATCGCCAATATGGCTACGTAGAGCCTCGGCGACATCCTTGCACGGGTTTGTGCCCTCACGGTGCAAATACTCTTCATGTCGTAGCTCAGAATCAGGAGAATCAAGTATGTGTAGTGAATACTGGAATGGTACTTGTTGGTATGGGCGCATGCCCTCAAATGGAGGCACGATACCGGCGAGTGTTTCATAATCGAGGAAGTAGAGCGGATATTCAAACGACTTTAGTAAGTCTTGGATTGGTTCATGAGTGATGAGTTGTTGATTGAGTTTTGTGGCAGTAGCTTGTTTATGCTGTTTTGGCGATAGCTTGAAGTCATCTGGAATATCAGCAATTTTTTCAATACCGGCATCTTCAAGTGCTTTTACTTTTGCCGCATTGAGGCCGCAGAGATAATAAATACTGTCGTTGGGCGGATTCGTGAGGCTTTTGTAGATTGATAGCCAATCCCCAAACGAGCTACCGGCCGCAAGAACTGGTGATAGGTCGGGCATATCTGATGATTGCATGACTTCAAGAGCCTCCTGAGCGTGTAGTTTCGTGGCTTCACTCAATGCATTTACTTCTGAGGTTACGTCAGTAATTGTACAGAACTCCTCAGGGTTGATGTTACCGTGACGTATGTATTCATTGTTGACGTGGACCACATTGATATTCCGCACGGTAAAACCAGATTCACGAAGTACATGAGCCTGAAATGCAAGGTCGGTTGCATGTTCAGGTTTCGCTTTAGTGCTGGATTTGATCTCGTATAGATCGAATGTCTTGTCGCCAACTACATGCACGACATCACAGATACAGGTTAATTGCCCAGCAATAAAGCGAGCTTGGTAGATAGTCTTTGCGCCACCAAGTAGTGCTTCCATGGTTTGTTCGGGCAGGGCTAGATAGCTGGTGTAATCGCTAAATCCTAGTCGCACACCATCATCAAATAATTTTTCAGCGTAGCCCTCGAATAAGTTACCAGCGTCAAAGGTCGCCTGAGTATTGTCATCAATATGGGGTAGCTTATCTTTGTCGTGCTTTTTGAGCCACAACCAAGCCGGATGTGCGAGGTAGAGCATATAATCCGACTTAGATAGCAGCATAGTCTATTTGCCTCGTAGTTCCACGAGCTTGTTAATTATCTTTGGAAAGTCACCAGATTCAAATGCACCTACTAATGCGCCATCTGAAAAGCGATCATTGCGAATTACTGCCGTCAGTAACTTAAGAGTTGTAGGTACGTCTAGAGCATCATACTTCGATTCATCACTATTCTTATACCAGTCGCGGCCCTCGTCCCATTCTGACCACTTAAAATTAACGATAAGCTCATTACCGTAAAAGAATGCGACGAACTGGCTTATAAGAGGATCGGATACCCAGTATGGCATTTGTATAACGCCATTTTCGTCAGTCTCGCCACCTTGAGTCTTGCCCCAACTACCCTCATGGGACTGAACGCGATTGTTGATATCAACAAATTGCCCCCAAGTCTCATCACTGAGTTCCGAAAATGCTTTTACTGAATCCCTGGTAATATCCATGTGCCTACTCGTCTAGCGAGCTCTTCGCTCATTTGCCTACGCGGCGAAGCTAAGATCACCTATTAGTTCCTGATCTGCTAAAGCGGTATGTGCAACTGGCGATTTAGCAAGAAAGTGTTCATCTACATAAAGTATTTGCTTGAAGATTTCTTCAAGCACTGGAACAACGATACTATTTCCAGCCAATTTAACGATTTTGGTATTTGAGAAGAACTCTTCTGTAATGCTTTTTTTGAAGTTGCCTCTGATGATTGCTTCATAATCTTCATCGTCAAATCCCATCAACAACATACACTCTCGACCAGTAAGATACCTGAAATTACTCTTTCCAAGACGATAGCTATCGTAGGAGACTACACCGGCATTAGGGTGTCGATCTTGCTTCGTAGTAATAGTTGGAACATAGGAAGAGTAGTCTGAACCGTCAAACAGCTTTACGTTCTTTTCAAATATATTACGGCGTGAAGGGGTGTCGTTCGGTTGGCTATTATTAGCCTCAGACTTAAGAATATCGTTAGTATAGTCAGTTCGCAGGAACTCCGAAAGATGGCGTTGCGACTTCCTAATATTCTGCAGATCATTTGTTTCAAAATACTTTGCTAGCTTCTTCTTGAGCAACTCGTCTTTACCGACATAGATACTAATCAGATAAGCACGCTTCCTTGTCTGGGGCATACCTAAGTGGTTTGCATGTAAGATGTAAAACTTATTGTAGTAACCTAGTTTTTCTAATGATTTTTTCCAGTCTTCAAAGTTCTGGTTGTGTGACCTTGAGATAATATTGGGCACGTTCTCCATCAACAGGAATTTTGGCATAGGCAGAGGGCTAGCTTCCCGTTCTTCTAGGATTCGTTCAATTTCCCAAAGCATACTAGAACGGTTTGCCGCTGTACGATCAATGCCTTCAGTCGCTCCGTGCCACGCGTGGGCAACAGACAAATCCTGACAAGGGAAAGAGTAAGTTAGCGCATCCATGTCGGCAGGTAGCATCGCTCCATCCATATCGGTGACACTAACATAGTTTTTAGTTCTATCGATTGCCGCACACACGCTCCTCAGTATTGGCATGCTCAGATTTCGGATGACCGACCATTCGGCCTCAACCTTTCCGTCCGTACTTAAGGTGTACTTCTTCAGTTTTTCATGCATTTCAGCACGAGTAGCATTCTCATATTTCGAGAGGTCTTGGGGCCCATTATGAATCAGGTCATACGCAATCATCGCGTTGATATCCCAGTCAGCAGTGCCAATTATTTCAAAATCAACCCCTAAATTTTTGAGCGCTTTGGCTTGAGCACCAATACCGCTAAATGTTTCAATCATTTTGAGCATATTTACTCTAATAATAGCACAGGTTGTTGTAAATTACTTATGCTTCACTATAGGTTTCTTGAAAGTCCCTCATCGAATAGCCTATTGCGAATCTGCATGATGAGTTTGGCTTGTTTGTCGGACGGAATTCGGCCGGTTGTTTCAAAGTTTGCGGCCACCGTCAGAAGACCATCCTCCATCTCACTAAGAAGCTTGTCGTTCCGTCCGAACTCTTGAACACGACGCCAATAGTCGGCTCCGAGGTTAATTAATTCGATTTCCGCGTTAATTTCATTACTTACTTTTTGTTCCTTTTGTGCGACAACTTTTTCTTCGAATTCATCACTGGTATTAATGAGCGATTCAACAAAACTACCCAGCAATGTGAAGTTATAGTTTTGGGCTCTTTTCCAACAATCCTCTTTTTTACACCACTCAGTTACGTTAAGAGTCGTCCTGTCGTCTCTAGTAATAAAGTCAAACACCTCGCGGGTAGTCTTTATGATCTGTGCTTCTAGCTCAGAGCTTAGTGACTGGCTATTCCATATTTTGAGGAAATCGAGTGTTTTGCCTGGATGATCCTTTTCAACCTGATGCATAATTATAGCGATACTGTAGGTAACAATGTTCGCTCGGTAAGCTTTAATTTCTTGATACCAATCCTGGCCGGAAACAATCTTTTCTGTCTGCTTGAACAGGATTGCTAGCGCAATAAGTTTCTTCCAGTAATATTCGTTGAAACTGGTATTTTGGGTCGAGGGATCCCACTGTTTACCGATCATTTCTGCGAAGTTGCGCATATTAAATTGTGCACCACGACTTACAATATGAGGTCGTTGCTCGTAGGAATTCATAAACTTCGCGACATCCACTTTACGAAGTAGCTGTGTTTTGGGATTTTTCAGCTGGAACTTCTTGCGATCACCGCGAGTCAGCTTCATCTGTTCTTGCACATACTGTCCACGTGCACGCTCATAGAACCAGGCGGTTTGATATTGGTTTCCATCAACAGGGGGTGCAAGAACACGCCTAGAATACTCCTCGAGACGAATGTGATACGGGTGGTTAGAGAAGAAGTCAGCCTCGTCGACTTTATTCTGACTATTAGCACTTCTAGAAATGGTTGGGATCATTTCTTTTGCTTTATCATGGTTAACCACGGATAGCTTCATCGGTACGTATATTTCAGCAAGATCTGCCTTATCTTGTAGTACTGCATTTGCGATCGAGGCAGTCGTTTGACCACCGTTTATGATCTGCATATCCTTGATTCGGGTAATCAGGTGTCTTCCGTTCTCCTGCTTAGTCTCGATCTCGGTAGCCGTAGCTGCGATTCCGTTATTGTATGCAAAGAACATCGTAGGTTCTTGAAGAATAGTTCCACGGATAGCCTTGTTAACTTTTCCACGATTGCTTAGGAATGAGCGAACATTTCCTTCTAGCAACCTCGAGCCATACTCTAGATATATATCCGCCAAGAAGCGTCCAGGCACAACTGCTAGGTATGCCGAATAGTCGTCCTCATTAGTAGCACCAACGTACGGGATTCCGCCGCCATCGACAATAGAAGAATCGATTTCGATCTCTTCCTTACCCTGTGTTGAAGCATACAAGTTATAGAAGCGAGAAATATCCCAAGCGTTTAGGTCAACTTGCTTGCCAACAATTGGGTCTTTCTTTAGATTCTTGATCTTATCGCTTAACTTCTTATCTGTCAGGATATAGAAACGAAACTTGGATATCTCACCATTAGCAAAATGTCGCTTGGCTTCATTTGCGAACATATAGCCAGAGCTGCTTTCCTCGAACTTGTTGTCAATGATATACCCGTCGAGTGCAGCCTCAACAAGTACTCGCATATTGTTATATAGGCGATTGATATCAGTTAGGGTGAGGGTTTCAGCAAGCTCATTGTTCGAGTAATCGCTAAGTAGCAGAACACATGACTTGTCAACTGCATCAAATGCATAGCCATCTATCATCATTTTTGCATTCCGACGACCCAGCCCCTCAAAATATCCAACTTCGACATTTTCGACTTCTTCTGCTTCTGAGAGTCTATCTACCGCATCCAATACAAATTCACTGTGGGGGTCGCTCTGATTTGCTTCTGCTGCGACCCGTAGATCTTCTATCCATTCTGCTCGGAAGTCTTCTAGATTCATACATCTACCTTATATTGCTGAATCGCCGATATGTCAATTTCGTAAGATGCTTTCGTAACACCGACAGGGAGATCTTCTGAGTTAATTCGAGGGAAGCTGCCCGACACGTTATATTCATCTAATCGAATAAACAAGTAATTGTAGTCGTCATATCTGTCGTCTGCTATGTAGTTAGTTTTACGGAGTTTCTCGTCGAAATCTAGTAATTGCTGAGTGTTCAATAGTTCCTTAAACTGCTTCACTATTGAATTCAAGGTGATATTGTCGACAGTTCCTGATGTGCCTTGGTCCACTGTGATGATTTCAAGCATTCCGGGAACGGAAGAGTCTAGCTGTTGGATTGAACTGATCTTAACCGCTCTTACGCCGTTATGTATAGTCTTTACTTCGTACCACGTATCGTCAATCTCGAAGTCCTTGTGTGCTTTATCTATCCCAATAAAAGCTTCGAGAGCTCGATCTAAGCCATATTTCTTCGCCATCACATTCTGAAGGAAGAATATCTCCCCGATGAGGCCTATAATTTCACTTTCCGATAAAGGAAGGGATGTCTTCTGGAAGAATCCTATCCAGGTTTCCCACCGTCGTATAATTGGAGAGAATCCGTCTGTTGAATTACCACCACGCGTGCTCTCAATGATATCTTCACAAAACTTGTAGAAAATATCCTTGAGGTCATCATCTTCAAGACTAAATCTTAACGAGCTTCTGCTATCTGGTCGGACAAAAAAATCTACAGCAATAGTCTTAGAGGAGACTACTCTTTCTCGAGTAGCTTTAAGTGTGACGACTAAGCTTTTCCTGCCCTGATCGTCGATCCCGAGGAAGATATCAAACGGATGCTCGCCATCGTATCGACTATAGGACTCTAGTTGCGCATGTTCGAGTAGTTGCTGGACTTTATCTAATACGCCACTACTCATCTTCATACTCCTCAATACCACCGAACTCTTGGTAGATTTTTGTTAACTGATATTTTATATACTTTGTCTCTGCATCAGCTAGCTTAGGGATACCTATACCAAATCCGATGACAGGCGTTCCTTGAAAGTCAGCCAGCCGATCGTAATTTTCACTCTTCTCTTCAGTGGGGTTTACGAAGTAGATCATCAATAAAGGATTTCGTTGAATGCGGAAGTATGCATCGCTTGTTAGGTATGATACCTTACTCTTGAGGTACTCCATTTGAGTACTGGTGAGTCCAAACTTTGGATCGCTCGGGCTACCGATTCGGCTCTTTTTCTTACTTACTCGAATAGCATCACCTGTTGGTATGTCAAAACTACGGTCGCTTCGCGCTATGGTAATACCATTGGTGATTGTGTATGGCTCTCCTTTTCCAGAGATGAGTACGATATCCCACTTGTCGAGTTCATTGCCTGCGTACTGGCTGATGAATGCGTGGACAGCAATTGGGTCAAATCGCACGTTAGATACAGGAACCTCGATATTGTTTAGAAAATCGAGTATTTGCGCCTTATCGACATTCTTCGCGCCGTATTGCTTCTCGAACTTTGTTACACGACTCTCTTCTACCAACTTGAGGGTAGCAGCTAGATTGATATTATTCTTAGCAGGGTCGTTGTAAAGAAGAGGTGTTTCAATCGCTTTTTCACTGAGAGCGATATTGATGACTTTCTCTTGGGCTGTTCGCATCTTATTACGAGCCGTCACGATAAGTGGTATATCTGGATCATTTCGAACTTTTAATCCAAATTCTAACGGTGTCGCTCCCTTGTCGCGCATAACTTGAACTTCGGCGAGGAGCTCATCGGTCGCTTCACAAATGAAGGCATACCAGGCTTGGCTTATACTGTCCATCCATACTCGACACAGGTCGTCATAGTTACTCCTGTAGCCAAACCAACGTCCCATCTGCATAAGCGTGTCATATGCCATAGAGTTTCGATATATATAACTTACGATCAAACCCTCAAGCGTCAAACCGCGAGAGAGTCGTTGACCACCAACAACAATAGTCCTTAGGCCATCTGGGTATAGGCTGTAGTCGAGGTCGTCACCACCACCATGCGCAACTTGCGCTAGTACTGGCATCACTGAGTCAAAAAGATTCGCTTGAACTTCATCCCAAGAAAATTCAGCACTACCGTACTCTTTCTCGAATGCAACGAATAGTGAATTGATATGCTCATTTTGAAGAGCTTTACTTGGTGCTAGTCCAGCGTAGAGCTTTATCGAAGTCTTAATGTCCGCTAAATGCTCCCTGACTGCCTTGTGTAGTAGTTTCTGTGTATTCACGAAACGCGTGACGTTTATCATCATTGACCTGTGTGTTGTTTTGTCGCCGCGCAAATCCCGAATCACGTTCGCTAACAAGAAGGCGTCAATTGCTTCCCTTAAACTGTTGGAGATAGTTTCGAAGTCGTGTTCCTTCTTGTGGCGCATAGGGTAGTATTCTTCGGCATCTTCTATATCCCGCAAAATGTGATGGTACTTAGACCCTACAGGGAAGATGTTCCGTGCACCGATGTAGTTCGTTGGTGCATCGAGAGCGTAGATATAGTCTTTTGGAAATAAACCTTCGCGCTCCATTTCCTCATCGGAGGCTGGGTCGATAAAGATATTTGCGTATGGCGTAGCCGTAAAACCAACGTAGCTAGAGAATCTGAATATATTTAGTAAATCCTCGATGTACTTGTTAGTTTTAGATGGATCTTCGTCAGCTTTCTTTGTGTTAACTGAAGCGTAGTCGGCTTCATCGTCAATCATGAGAACAGAGTTATCAATTTTGCTGCTCTCATTTTGGTTATGTTTTTGAATCCAATCGAGTAGGCTTTTGAGTACAGAGGTGTTCTTCTTAATTACGAACAGCATCGGTCGTTCTCCGATACCTTGAGAGAGAGTCATTGAAAGTTGCTTAGCAGTGTTTTTATTGAAGTCTTTAGCAGAGGTGGTGAATGCGATTGGTCGCAACGCAGGATCAGGGTTAAACTTGCCAACCCCAATCGGCGTTAACTTGTTTGCTTCTTCATTCATGAGATTACTATCAACACCTACGAAAGATTCATCTATACGAATTTGAGTCTGTTGTCGCAAGTCGTTGGTGGTACCAGTCAGAAGAATAACGGTACGGAAGCCTGCATCTACGGCCTTACAAATTATTCCGCTGTAGTTTATGGTTTTGCCTGATTGCACGTCACCAATAATCAAACCGCGCCGTTGCTCGGATCCGTCCTCGCCTCGAGTAGGATCGCCTAGCAGATCGACGACTTCGTCCGATACCTTGTCCATGCTATTCACGACGTTAGTGGGCATACCCCTATCTTGAAGCAGGTATTGCTCAAATCGCTCCCAGTACTTCATCGGCAGTGTATCTTTTCGTTGGGCAAACCATTTAGCGTGTTTTTTCTGTACAAGAACCGCGCCTAGGCCAAGCAGGATCTTGTTATTAGATAGGATTTCTTTTCTAACCGATTCTTTTTCTTCTTCTGAGATATCTAGAGCGAGAATGGAACGAGCCTTAAACGTATTCTCCACGATCGTATTGATGGCGTCTTCACTTATTGGCTCGTCATCACCAGCTTTAGGTAGCTGAGTATTGATCATGTCTTTGAATTTTTTAAGGTCGTTTGTCATTCATTATTCCCTTCCTGAAACAACTGTCGAAGCTCTTCGAATTTTGAATACGGCTCTGTATTAAGCAGAATAGCAAGCAAATCGTTTCGAGTGAGTCCAATATCTGCTGCTTGGTTGAGCTGCATTTCAATGTCAATTTTCATTTTATCTATATCCTCTGTAGGATGGCTGATTTCGCCATCTGCCACATCAAGGTAAACTCTACTTGCCGGAAAGTTCTGCTCAATGGTTTTTAGAAGCAAATCCAAAGTGCGCTGAGCCTCTTGGTCTAGCTTATTGTGAATGATCTGAACTTGCGGCAACTCGCGATTGATCGAATATGAAATAGATCCGTCTCGTTCTGTAAGTCGCTCCCAGATGTAATGCGTATCTTCACTACGAACCATCTTTCCCCGGTGCTCAATAACTTTCTTGCTACCGAAAACTGATTCTTTTACACTACCGTATAGATTTTTGCGTATTTTATCCGGAAGGTTTGCAGTACTCTTTTTTACGTCAATGCTCCATATCTCATCAAGCGAATTTGGAATATCTACTTTAACGCGAGCAAGTTTGTTGAGTTCGTCCTTACCAAGTAACCTAAACCAAGTACCCCAGAGAATTAAGCGCTTGCAACGATAAATATAGAAACCTTGATTCGTCCGAAGGTCGTCGGATCCTCCAACTTTACGAAGGTCGTCACGTGAGAGTTTGTTCCTGTGCGGTAGGATGTATGGCTGAAGTGTGATTGTCTCTCCATCGATAGTGATGCTTTGTTGACGTAGGCGTTGGGTGGACTTGTGATCCTCTAGGAATGGGTCTTTAGGTTCGATAGGTCGCCCATTGATAATAATCTTGACACCGTCTTCGGAGATAATACGATGAAATACGAGAGACAAGTGATTTTCGGCTGCTTCGATCAAGCCGTCAAGCGTCTTCTTCACGTCGTGTGATGACGCAGTAATCCTATCGAAATTTTGAAGCAAAACGTACGTTCCAGATTCAACAGTATCAAAGAGATCTATTGACGGAAGGGCTGCAATTTCTTCTTGTGAGTATTCGAGCACTGACCAGTCATTTGTCCGTTGTACTTCATCTAAATCCCACGAAAAGCAACAGAGGTTGCCGCCGTGCTTGCTTGCTACAATTAGCCGACGACATTGAGACAAGGATGCAGATTTTAACCCTAAGCCGAATCTCCCGAGATCGTGCTTTGCGCGCACCTCGCTTGGTCCGCGACTTCCGAAGCGCAATGCTTCTTCAAGTGTGTCGGAATCCATTCCGTGACCGTCATCAAAAATAATTAGCTGCGGGTCATCTGAAGGGTCTAGCAAAATTCGAATACTTTTAGCTTCTGCGCTAACGCTATTATCAATAAGATCAGCAATGGCCGTGTCAAAGGAATATCCAAGCGAACGCATGGACTCTATTAGTAGAGGCGCATACGGCGTACTCTGCTTAGACTTCATCGTGTATATTATACCATGACCTAAATAGATTACTTCCTGTAAAAAGTGTATAATATCGAATCTAATTGTGCCTACCTAAAGTAGAATGTTTTCTCTAACCAAGTTGAAAGCTCCGGCGGTTGACTTAGTAATAAAACTTGCTATTCTAGGAAAATCCATTCGGAACGAAAAACGTCTCCGACATTGCTCCCTTAGATAGTCATGATGATGTAATCAGTTGTAGAATTAACTACACCATTGACAGAAGTAGAAAAAGCTTGTGTTTTCGCTGAAAATGTTTATGCTAAACAAGCTATGACACGTTTCGTGATATATTCAAATCACAATATTTTATATATTCACGGAGGGTTATAATGATCAGAAGTTCCACGGAAATAAAAATAGTAGGGCTTATTGTGGCCGTCGGAGCGCCAATTGTGCTTGCTGCTCCAGCGTTTGCCGCAGGGGGTGACGTTGCGCAAGTCGAGAACTTCATACGCAATGTCATTAAGGTTATCGCAGGTTTGGCTGGTCTTGTCGCGACCGGCTTTTTTGTTGCTGGCGGTTTCACCTACATTACTAGCTCGGGCAATCCTGAGCAGCTCGACAAAGCAAAGCGTACATTGACATGGTCGGCTATTGGCCTCGCTATTGTCATCGCTGCGTTCGTCATAAGCAATATCGTTACGACACTGGCCACCCAATCATTCGGAGGGTAGCTAGAGTATGTTTTGGGGTATGGGTGACGTCCTAGCGACGAGTTTAACGTTGTTTGCTGATACGTCCGGTGCTGTAACGGCCATGCAAAATTACGTTGCACCGACGATACAAACACTTGCTGCACTTGCTTCGATAGCTTGCGTGTTCTTTATTGTAAACGCTGGCTACCTTTACATGACAAGCAGTGGCAAGCCAGAGCAAATGGATCACGCTAAGCATGTTCTGAAAAATGCACTCTTAGGGCTGCTGATTGTTCTGGCCGCCGCAACCCTTGTTTCAATACTGTCGAATGCCTACGGGTCGCCGCACGATGTTAATAACGCGACCTTGCCAAACCTACAGTCAATCCCTCCAAACGACGTAGGTAATGGGCTGATAGATATTCTGATTAAGGCTGTCACGGGCTTCCTCAACAACATCATACAGGCAGTCGCAACGCCATTCCTGGATGCGCTCAACTTCTTCACGAAGTCAACGCCCCTGATGGCGGAGAATCAAAGTGTTTTCAACTTCTGGCTGGCAATGGTCGGTATATCCGATGTACTGTTTGTCGTGATTATCGCGCTGTTAGGCTTCCATGTCATGAGTGCTTCGACGTTCGGATTCGATGAGATAGAGTTCAAGCATCTTCTCCCCCGAGTTGCATTGGTTTTCTTGCTCATGAATACGTCGATATTCTTTATTGATGGAATCATTGAGTTATCGAATGCGCTCATAACTGCGGTAGGCAAAGTGTCTGGCGCATCATCAGTGTGGGACACTCTAACATCTGTCGTAAAAGAGGCAGGGGGTCAAGGATTGGCAGCGCTAATCATGATGATGGCGTTTATTGTCTTCTCGGTCATCCTGCTGGTGTACTATGTTGGACGTTTAGTAACGCTATTCATCGGTGCAGTATTGTCTCCACTGGTTACACTACTCTGGCTTGTACCTGGCTTCCGAGATTTTGCAGAGACAGCATTCAAAATGTACCTCTCAACCATCTTTGTACTATTCGTACATGTCGTCATTCTTCAGCTATCCGCGTCTCTGTTCACTGGCATGGCGGCAAGTAGCGGTAATGATGTTCCAGACACGCTCATGGCGATGGTCGTTGGACTGGCTACCGTCATGGCCTTACTGAAAACGCAGAGTGTCATGATGCAATTCAGCTACGTCAGCATGGGAGCGCGAAACATGCGTAAGCTAGGAGGTCAATTTATCAATGGCGTAAGCTACATGACCGGCAAAGGCAAAGCCGCCGCCAGCACCGTTCGCTCAAAGACTGACAGCGCTAAAAAGGCTCGTGCAATGTCGAGCGTAGAGTCGCGAGCTGTTCGTACTGGTAAAACCCAAAGTGTCAGCTACTCGAACAAGAAAGGTAACGCAGAAATTACCCATACCGCAACACCAAATCCAAAAGGGACACCAAAATCCACTGGCACGACCTATGAAGCTCCGGCAGTCAAAGTCACCAGAATCAACCACCCTAAAAACAATAGCAAGGACAAAATAGGATGAAAGTAACAGTCGTACCTGCTCAGGTTACAACCGTAGAAGATCGAATTATTGGTAACCTTGGCTTCTCTCAGATGCTCCTGATGATTATCCCCGTATTCGTAAGTGCGGCACTGTTCGCTCTCCTCCCTCCGTTTATGGGGAGCGCTCTGTATAAATATCTCATCATGGGCATATTGGCGCTCGTCTGTTGCATCCTTGCGATACGCATAAAAGGAAGAATCCTCGCCTCGTGGCTCGTAACAATATCTCGCTACAATGTCCGGCCGAAGTATTATCTCTTTAACAAAAATGTGTTGACCCTACGGCAAGATTATCCAGTCGTCTCTGAGGTAAAAGAGGAAGATAAAACGACTGCCAAAAGCAAAGAACGAATTGCATTACCTCGTTTGAATACCCCCGATACCGCAAGAATCCTCGCAACCATTGAAAATCCCGCCGCAAGAGTTCGTTTTGAAACCACAAAGAAAGGAGGCCTAAATGTTCGCCTTACAGAAATCGAAGAGTAAAACCAGTTCACGTAATCAGATCGCGATCAAAGGTGTACGCGATGGTGTACTTATGCTGCCAAATAACGAGTACCGTGCAATTCTGCAAGTATCATCGCTTAATTTTGAATTGCGTAGCGAAGAGGAACAAGACGCAATCATCGACATATATGAGAGTTTTCTAAACTCCGTCGGATCATCCCTCCAGATACTTATACGTACTCGTGAAATTGATATGGATAAGTACCTTGAAGACCTGACAGAACGACTAGACGACGAGACTGAGGAAATCTACCGCTCTCAGTTGATTAATTACGACGAGTTCATTAGATCGCTCATCACAAACAACAAGATTCTCACCCGACACTTCTACGTCATTGTTCCTTACAGGCCGAATGGTAAAGCGGATTTTGAGCTTATCGAAGAACAGCTAAACATTAAGCTCGACATCGTGGCTAAAGGTATGACGCGACTCGGTATGCACACTAATCAACTGGATAGTCTTGAGGTGCTTGATTTGTTCTATAGCTTCTATAGTCCGACCCAGGCAAAGATACAGCCGCTAACCGAACAGGCATTGCAGTTGATACATACCGCACTTGTCGAGAAAGGAGAAGAAAACCATGCCCGTAAAACTCGAAAAACTAAATAAGCTCAGTCATAAAGTTGTTGACCCTATTATGACGCCAATTAAGAAGCGTCAGCAAGCACGGATTGACCGCCAGAAAGAGCTAACTATTGCTTTTGGCGAACAGGATGCAATCGACACGCTGTCATACGCAGGACTTGAAGAAAACGTTGATTACCTTTGTATCGACGGCGTATATATTCGCACTCTCTACATATCGGGATATCCTTTTGTCGCGAACTCTGGCTGGATGGACAGCCTCATCAATTTCAACCATAACTCGGATATCAGCTACCATTTACATGAAGTGAGCGCATTATCAGCATTGCCAAAATTGCATCGTAAGATCACTGAGCTTGAATCTACTAAACGTGCCATGATGCGTGCTGGGAAGATCGTCGGCTCGGAGATTACTGATCCGCTAGAATCTGCGATGGAGCTACGTGACAAAATCCAACGTGGCCAAGAAAAGCTATTCCAAATGGCAATCTATGTCAGTATTCGGGCCGAGAGTCTAGAGGAGCTAGATAAGACGACACAGCTACTCGAAGCTACGATGTCAGCACGGTTGTTCTATTCAAAAGTCGCACGCTATCAGCAGCTCGAAGCATTGCAATCTATCTTGCCTCGTGGCGAAGATCAACTTGGTCAGAAACGAAACCTAGACAGTAGTTCGGCCGCCCTGACATTCCCATTTATGTCTTCGGAACTTGTACAGGAATCTGGTATTTTGTACGGAGTCAATAAATCAAACAACTCACTCGTTATCCTCGATCGGTTTAGTCTGCATAATGCGAATAGTATTGTGTTCGCTCAGTCTGGCTCAGGCAAGAGCTACACGACAAAAGTGGAGATTTTACGCCAGCTCATGCAAGGTACTAAAGTCATCGTCATCGACCCGGAGCGTGAATACAAACGACTTACTGAATCCGTCAAAGGCACGTACATCAAGCTATCTGCCAAGAGTAAGCAAAAGATCAATCCGTTTGATTTGGCGACGACGTTTCATAAGATTAGTGACCTGTCTGAACATGCCCAAGACCTTACTGAAGTAATTAGTCTGATGGCCGAGGGATTGTCCTCGCGCGAGAAAGCCTCAGTTGATAAAGCAATTCTCAAAATCTACAAGAAAGCCAAGAAGCAGCAGCCACTTCTTGAAGATTTGTATGCAGAGTTGCAGTCTCTCGGACAGCTAAAACTTTGTGAGCGGCTTGAGAGGTATATATCAGGCTCACTCGCGGATGTATTTAACGCACAGACAAACATCAAGCTTGATAATCGACTCGTGATTTTCGACATCAAGGATTTGCCGGAAAGTTTGCGTCAGATCATGATGCTCATCATCAGCAACTTCGTGAAGAATCAGGTCATGGCCGCGCCTGAAAAGCGTCTGTTGATAATCGACGAGGGTTGGATGCTCCTGGAACATGAAGAGTCAGCTCGGTTTGTTGCCGGTCTAGTTCGTCGCGCACGTAAGTACTATCTTGGTGTGTCTATCATTTCGCAGCAAGCAAATGACTTCCTGCGCAGTGATTATGGCCGTGCCATTGCATCACAGTCTGCACTGCGTATTCTGATGCGTCAGGATACAACCACGATTAAAAATGTTGTCTCAGAGTTTAACCTGAGTGAGTACGAACAGAGCTTTCTGCTTACTTGTGAACGAGGTGATGCACTTATCATTGCCGACCAGAACCACGTAGCTGTCAAGGTGGTGGCATCTGACAAAGAACATCCTCTCATCACCACTAACCCTGCGGAGCTGTACTCGTGAATCCAGCCGTAGTGCTGTTTGGTATCGCTGGATATAATCCGAAGCGCACTATATCACTCGTGCTTGCAACCCTTGTCGTCATATTGTCGTTGCCGTTCATGGCCGTCATGTCGATGGGTACAGATGTCCTAAGTTTTTTATCTGGCACGCCAGATGCAAAGGCTGCCGAGACTCAAGGTTTTTACATGGGTGGCCCTGTTCCTGGAGATACCTACGAATGGGGCAACTGTACCTATTGGTCATTCGCGATGCGGCTTTGGGCCGGCACTCCGATACCCACAACTTGGGGTAATGCGAATACATGGGATGATCGCGCTCGTGCCGATGGCTATGAAGTCAACCACACGCCAGCCGTAAATGCTGTATTCCAGACTGATGAGGGCGATTGGGGTCACGTTGCCTATGTCATTAAAGTTGATGACAAAACTGGAGACTGGACGATATCAGAGATGAACGCACCGCATCTGAATGTGGTTTCGCAGCGGACGTTCTCGAAAGATTCGGCGCAGTTTTATACGTTTATACACGGCAAGAAAGGAGAGCCATGGACACCAAAGCCTATCTTGAATCCATCGTTGAACATTGGCAGCCCATCGTTGTCGTTCTAGCGGCTATCGTCGTTACGTTCTTCGTGGTTATCTTTGTACGCGCACTTTTCAACCGTCGTCACCTCCTACGCCGCGATATGGTTTGGCTTGAGATTACGCCACCGGCCAGTATTGCAAAAACACCAGAGGCTACCGAACAACTCTTTTCTGTAATCCACGGTGCTCGTGCCGCTAGGCAGCTCAAGGAGAAACTGTACAATCGTGCGCCAGTGATGAGTTTTGAGATTGTATCGACACGCAAAGACGGTATTCGCTATTTGCTACAGGTTGAGAAAACACGCTCGAAAAACATACAGAAGACGATCACATCGTATATTCCGGATTCCAAGGTTAAAGAAGTTGATCGTGACATAGGTGACGTCGATAAGGTCATCGACTTTAAGGAAACTGGACACTATGTTCTACCCCTTACATTGACCTCTGTGATCGAACAACACGACCCTTTGTCATACGTCACAGGTGCGATGACAAAGCTAAACGACGACGAAGAAATTACCCTACAAATCGTCGCTACACCAGTCAGGCTACGTGAAGCCGATATACTTTCACATAAGATTCTCGGCAACGAAAATATCTTGCAGCAAGTGAGCGGGAAACAGCTAACCATACTCGGACGTTTTACAAACATTTTTGGCAAAGCTTCATCGGGTCTTACCGATCTAGCTGGTGAAGTGTATATGGGTACGACATTTGGTCATAAAGAGTACTACAGCTCTAAATCTCGTACCGTGCAGCAACAGGCGCGAGTAACCACACACGACAGACCATCACGAACACTAAGCGCCTTTGAACTGGAACTCATGGAAACAATGCACCAAAAAGTGACGCGTCCACTTTTTCAAGTCAGCTTGAGAGTTTTGGTCAAAAGCCCAGAGGCAAAACAACACATCTCAGCGCTAAGATCGGCACTTGATGGCTATAGCGTTCCGCCTTATCAATCGCTCAAAGCAAAAATGTCTCTGCCTATTCTCGATACGATCCGACAAAAAGCCGCTGCAAGCCGGTTGCCGACGTTTTCGCGTCGTGCCTCGCTGATTCTTGCATCAACTGAGCTAGCGAGCCTCTACCACTTCCCGTCGAGCCAGGTTAGCAAAACAGACAATCTCATCACATCACTTAGTCGCACACTGCCTGCGCCGGTGTCGCTAAAGTCCGGCAAGAAACTGGCAATCAAGATTGGCGAAAACCATCATCACGAAACTATTACTCCAATCGGCTTGACGGAAGCAGAGCGCGAACGACATATGTATATTATCGGTGGTACGGGCAACGGTAAAACAACCATGCTGTTTTATGAAATCCTGCAAGATATTCGCGCTGGCAATGGCCTCGCGGTCATTGATCCGCACGGTGACTTAGCAGAGAGGATTTTGCGCTATATCCCTGAGGATCGCGTAAAGGACGTGATATACATGAATCCTGACGACCTCATGTACCCAATTGGCATGAATCTATTGGAGCTATCGCCTGATCTTACGGGGGATGACTTGCTGCGCGAGAAAGACCTTATCACAGAAGCCACGATATCTGTATTACGTAAGATATTCTCCGATGATGACTCTGGCGGCCATCGCATTGAGTACGTGCTGCGAAATGCGATTCAGACTGCTTTAACGCTCGAAGAGCCGACGCTTTTCACTATCTTTGAATTACTGAATGACGCAAAGTTCAGGCGCAAGGTAGTGAAAGGCCTTGAGGACAAAAACTTGAAAGACTTTTGGAGCAATGAGATTGGCAAAGCCGGTGATATGCAGAAAGTTAAGATGGCGGCTGGCATCACGGCCAAAATCGGTCGCTTCCTATTCTCGGCTTCAGCACGCCGGATGCTTGAACAGCCAAAATCAACTATCAACTTTGAAGATGTCCTTGCTGGCAAAAAGATATTGATCTGTAACTTCTCAAAGGGCTTGCTCGGTGAAGACACGTCAGCACTTTTCGGCACGACAGTACTCGCAAAGATACAAACAGCGGCCCTGCGCCGTGCCCGTATCGGCCAAAGTGATCGCTCGCCATACTATCTCTATGTTGACGAGTTTCAAAACTTCGCTACAACAGGGTTTGTGCAAATGTTATCAGAGGCTCGCAAGTACAAGTTATTCCTGACGATGGCAGAACAGTCTACTTCACAGCAAGACGAGCAGCGCCTTGTCGATATCATACTTGCGAATGTGGGTACGGTCGTATGTTTCCGATCTGGTAGTCCAGCGGACGAACGCCTTGTCTTACCACTTTTCATGCCATTCATTGACCAGGGTGAAATAGCCAATCTGCCAGCGTATTCGTACTACGTCCGAATCTCAGCCGTAAATGCGCAAGAACCTATGTCCGGCATGACTATTGTTGTTGAGGAGAATGGTAGTGAGTCTACTGCCGAACAAGTCCTTAAATCCTCAAGAGAACTTTATGCAAAAAGGATTGAAGTAGCGGCCGAAGCGGAAATAATCGAGCCAGAACCGAAGCCTATTAAAAAGCCGAGTACAAAGCGTAAACCAAAGACAAATCACGCGACCAAAAAAGCCAGTGATGAATTATCGGAGATGAAGCCGGTCGCGTGAGACTTCGACTTTTCTAAAGAAAAATCGAAGTATGATGTTGTGTTATGGCAACAACTACTCAAAAGCGATAGTGCGATAAAACAGGTGTCTTTTTCAATGCTTTTCGTGTTCGTCGTGTTCTAGGCACTCTTCGAGTTCTACCTCGATAGTAGCATGATCAATAAAATAGTTTTGTCGTAGTAATCGTTTGACCTCTTCTACTATCTTGCGACTATTTATCAACTCGCCCTCCTCGATAACAATATGGCAGCTGAGTGTGTTGTATCCTGAACGTATTGCCCAAACGTGCATGTCATCGACTTGAAGTACCTTGTCGTGAGTGCCTATAGCATTGGTTATTTCTGTAATATCTAAATCTTTTGGTGTGCCCTCGAGCAATATTTGAACAGCTTCTTTAAGTATCTTTATAGTGTTGTAGAGTAGTAAAACTGCAATGAGAAGACCTACTACAGCATCAACGTGTGGCATATCGGTAAAAAGCATTAGTAGACCGGCGATGACAGCTCCAAGTGACGACAGTGCATCGAACGCCATATCGATAAAAGCACTACGCATATTCAGGTCATTTCGATTCTTAGATAGCAAGTAGGCTATAGAACCATTTACAGCTATACCTACGGTCGCCACAATCGCAACAATGCCGCCCTCAACATCTACTGGATTTCTAAAGCGCTGTATCGCTTCAAAACCAATAAATCCAGCAATGGCTATCATAACACTGGCGTTCAATAGTGCAGCCAAAATAGTTGCTCGTCCATAACCAAATGTCTTACTTGCGTTAGCCTCCCGTTTAGACAGCCGATTCGCAAAATACGAAACTGTCAGCGTAAAAGTATCAGTCAGGTTGTGGGTTGCATCAGCAATCAAGGCTAGCGAACCCGTAAAGAGCCCGAAGCCAAACTCCACAATTGTATATAAACTATTGAGAATCAATCCAAACTTTATACTGCCATCTTTTGTTTCATGCGCGTGAGCCATACGTCTAGTTTATCACCATCTTTATTTTTTGGTTTTATATAAAAAGTATAACGGAACGCTTATAAGCGGTACCATCAGGAATAATCCTGGGTACAGCAATGGCAGTAAGATATGATTTGGCTCATAGCTACCAACAAGTAGTAGTTGGGCAGTAGTGAGAGTAACGAGGCTTATGCAAACAAACAGTATGATATGACACAGTGCAAATGACCAGTCAACGATGAGATTTGGCTTGTTAGATTTCTTGATATAGAACAAATACATATATAATATTGCCCGAACAATGAATACTGCACCAAACAGAATGAGCGGCACAAAGACTAATCTTGCAACATCAACTATCGCTGAGCTGTATAGCCACATGAAATAATTGAGTCCTAGTATCAGAAAGGTATGTGTTGCTTCCCAGGTAGCGTGCAGATATTCACCGCCTTTGTCTAAGGGCTTACCGATGCGACGAAATGCAATATACAACTCAACCAGAAACATTGGTATGTAAATTATCAGTGGCACGATCACAAACCAGAGTGCCGGCATTACAGTAAGCCTTTCGCTGGTTTAATTTTGCCCTGCTTCTTAAACAATAACCAGAGTGCAATCGTCGTAACGATAAACAAAAATATAAACAGAACTGGGAATATATAACCCCACGAACCTATTTGCCCCGAAAAGGCTTGATCGGTACGCATATAACCATTAACCACGAATGGTTGACGACCAAACTCTGCAACCATCCAGCCAAGTTCCACGATTATTATCGTTAGTGGACCGAGCGGTAGCAAGGCTATCAATAGTGGCTTTTTGTAGCGCCAGGCACGATACTTAGCGTGTAGTTTTTTGTAATGCAGCGCCGTAAATAAAATCGATACGCCAGATACGATCGCTACAAGCAGTAGCTTTGACTCAAATAAAATATTTATAAACAGCATCGGCCAAGTGTTTTTTGGAAAGTCCTGCAGCCCCTTCACTTCTGCTGAAGGATTGTTGCCAGCTAAAATACTCAGCATGCTAGGTATCCGTATACCACCTTCCACCGTACCATCCTCTTGCCACTCTCCGCCAATGATGTACGGAGCGTTCGTGCGAGTTTTTTCGTTTAGCTCTATGGCTGCAAACTTTCGGGGTTGCGACTCTGCGAGGTATTGCGATTGAAAATGCCCGAGTACAGCTGTTACCGCTACAAAAAACACTGCTGTAGCCGACAAGCGAAACATGATATGTCTGACTGCCTGTCGATCTTTACCGCTGGGCTTAAACTTCAATGTATAGAAAGCATAGATACCGAGTACACAAAGTACCGTGGCAAGGTAGTACCCAGCAACCGAGTGGCTCACCATAAAAAAGGCTGTTTTGGTGAGTAGTGCCCCAAGCGGATTATCCGTTTGTACCACCCCATCCACAATGTTCAGCATGCCTGGATTTTGCATCCATGCATTACCAAGCGTGATAGCAAATGCTGACCCAAACGAACCAATAGCTACAGGTATGCCCAACAGCCAGTGCTTCCAACCCTTTACCTTTCCCCAGGTAGAAACATAGAATGCCAGAAATACGGCCTCTAGCATAAAGGCGTAGCCCTCCCAGCCGAAAGCAAGCCCCATAATTGGACCACCAAATTCAATCAGCTTGCCCCACATTAGCGACATTTGGATTGAGATGATAGTTCCCGACGCAACACCAGCCACGACAAGAATGATTGTTGCTATGCTCAGCCGTCGGGCATGTTCAAGAATGAGAGGATCATTGCGTCGTATTCCTAATTGTTCGATGAGCAAGATTACAAGTGGTAAACCAACGCCCAAGAGGGCGAAGATTATATGAAATCCTAAGCTGTCGGCCATAAGGGCACGAGCGGCACTGACATCAACCATCTATAATTTATACCTAACCATGTTAGTCAAATAACTCCCCAAACCACGACTCACGACGCTTCTTTTTGTCGTAACCGCGGTTGTCATCACGTCCTGAAGGAGAGTCAGTCTGAGGGATATATGCATCAGACTGCCCGCTCTTTTGGTCGTTATTCACTCTTTCAATAATCTTATCTAGCTCGCCTCTGTCAAGCCAGACACCACGACATTTCGGGCAATAGTCAATCTCGACGTTTTGCCGCTCAGTCATGACAAGTTCTGCGTTATCGATTGGGCACTTCATATATACTCCATTCTATAGTAAATTAGTTTGTTGTCTCTAGCGCCTCGTCAAGTACTTTCGTAAAAGCTTCGACGGAATTGTCTGGGTTCTCAATCTTCTTACCATTGAGGGCAAACGTCGGCGTACCATCACCGCCGAGCCGTTTTACCTCGTCCAAGTCCGCGTTAATCGTCGCAGATGTCATAGGGTCTTTGATGTCTTTTTTAAGCTTTTCTATATTCAAGCCAATCTCCTTTGCGTACTGGTCAAAGTATTCCTGTGGATCCTGAGACTGCTCCCATGTCTTTTGGCCTTCAAATATTTTGTCGTGCATTTCCCAGAACTTGCCTTGCTTAGCCGCAGCTTCGGCGTTGGCCGCTCCCATACGGGCAAACTGGTGGCCACTTGAAATCGGGAAGTACCTAACCCTAAACTTTACTCGGTCTTTGTATTTCTCTTTTACCTCTTTTACTGTCGGGTAAAACGCATAACAGGCTTCGCATTGAAAGTCGACAAATTCTGTCAATTCAACCTTACTATCAAGCTTGCCGTAGTAATTACTAGATCCACCACTTTCCACTTGAGGCGAAGCAGATTTTGTATATACAATGAGGCCGATAAATGCGACGACAATTACTGCGATTATTATGTATGTTCTGTTCATTTCATGTTCTCCATTGCTTAATATATCTAATGCTTTACTGATTCAACACTATCCACCGCAGGTGCTGTCCGATAACGGCTCAAGGTCATTAAAGCGGTCTTTTATCTGCTGGCTGGTTGGTTTATCCTTTTGGACGAATATCACCACGTTACCAAGCAAATTGTTGATACGGGTTAACTTTTCCGTTTCAGTTTCCTGATCATTATCAGCTTTACTATCGTTTTCGTTGCCATGAGCATAGGCGGTCGGGAATAACTGGTTCATCAGGCTGGCCTGCTCGCCACCATTTTTATTGATGTCATGAGCAGGTGAGTTGCTGGTCGTGCCAAAAAACTCTTCGAGGTCTTGATTCTTCCAGTCATCGAAGCTGCGTAGTTTGTAGCCTTTTTCGTTACCCGTATAGACATAAAATGTGGCATTTTTGGGCACTTGCGGTAGATAGTTGCCATGAGTGGTCACTTTTTGAATATTGCTTATATCATCCAGTTTGTACCCAAGTGCTTTGTCAAAGCCCCCGATATAGTTCCAGCCGTAGTATTTCATTACCATACCACCGGTCATACCCTCCCAGTGAATGTGGGTAAACTGGTCTTTATTATCGTGGAAGTGTATGGGCTGCTCTGGCAGGTTGGCGTTGCACTGGTCTTTAGCATAGCCAGTCTGGTATGCCTTGCTGCTAAAGTCTTCGGCTTTGCCGTTTACCAGTATCTGCATACGGAAGTGGTAGTGCTCGAGTTTCGGGTTACGAATAACAGCTGGCGAACTCGCATAGATATAGCCACTGTACACCAGCATTAGACTCGCCATAAGCCCCGCTAGAATAAGTATCCCTCTCATGACTCGTCGTAGCTTGGCCAAGTGACCAGATATAGCTCTTGAGCTTTTATCCTTGTTGTCTTCGATCATCCTTGTGTCCTTAGGGCTTTACTAGCCATATATACGCCCAGATCAATATGGCCGTGATAATCAGACTGATTACTATGATATTTGTAATTTTTTTATGCATACGCACCTCCAAAGCTATCTATTTATTGATAAATAAATAGATTTTTTCAGGCACGAAAGACAGCCAAGCGAATATATGCTGGTGACCCTGGGGGTGGCTCAAAATTTACAAGACGGTTGGCTTGCTGGCGGTGCTCCACTTGCAGCGCCAAGAGTGGTGAAGCTTGAAACTTTAGGTAAAATGGGGTAGGCGGTTCATCATCCTCCCTCTCTGTAAGCTCGTTTTTATAAGCACTGACTAACGCACAGATACTAATACAGCTTGATGAACTTGTTCCATGACTCGTTCCGTTGCTTGTGTGAGTCGAGTAGGACGAGAGCGCGGTGACGTGAATCCCAACACTGAGCAGACTCAATAACATCGCTAAAGAAAGTGAAATACTTTTTTGTATCAGGCGTCTCATATCTTATTCTTATTTTACCTTACTTCACCGACTTATTCATACAATCAATACCCAGAATTGCTTGCACATATTAAAGAAGACTCCCGTTTCCTCGCAATGAGTGAAACACGAATCTTCTTAATGTGATTGTAGCAAAATTAGTGCGTAATGCGAACTATGCGCGTCTGGCCGTGATACGTTATCTTGAGGTCGATACTACTCTCGGAGTTACGAATGTCAGTGTATAGATTTCCTTTGCGTTCGATACCAGTATTGATATTGCCACCTAGTTCACTCTTATGAAATGGCGTGTAATTCTGAGAATGTTCAGTTGTGTAAACCGGCCCAAGAGCGCCAATAGCAAGGCCATCGGGAATTGTATATTGGGCACCAAGCTCAAAGAACTGATTTGCATTAAAGGCATCTACATTAGTGTCCAACTTGCGGCCGCTATCAGGCTCTAGTGCAATCAACACATCTTTTGCATTTACGTTGTTTTTTGCTGTGATAGTGAAGTCAACGACAAGCTGTTTATTCTCAGAAGTGTACTTTGTAATAGCATCACGTGAGTCGTTGCGTCGGATACAGATATTAAAATCAGATGGCCCGTATTTTACCCACGGAGCGTTAATATCACCATCCCACGCTTTCCAGTATGTATTTTCCTTTGACATGGTGTCGCAATTTTCTTTCTTATCGATAGCACCGTATTTTTTGACGGTATCTTTATCAATTGGAAGATCGACATTCTTGAACTCAGCCTTCGTCACCTTCACATTGAAATCGGGTAAGCCTACGTCTTCGTTCGGCGCGTAAATCTTGTTTGCAAGATAGCTTTCGTATGCCTGGTTGCCTAAGAAGCCCACGGCGCCAAGAGCAACGATAGCAATTCCGACTACAATCCACTTAATGATTGAGGTTTTCTTTTTACCAGCCATATACGAGTCTCCTTGGCTTGATTATATCAGCTAAATACCAGCAACGAGTTCATCCGGCTATTATGCTCCCGGTGAGAACTCGTAGCCCGACTGTAGGGCTCAAACTATGTGCTTGTACCACTTTGCTTGTAGATCAAACGGGAAATGAAGGATATATCAAGAAAGGCTACGACGCACGTTTACTGAGGCTTTTTATCGATATATGCATAGTCGCCGCCGTCTATCTCCAACGACTCAGGGACAGCATCTCTTTTGATTGTAGTAGCTAATGGTTTTTCTTTTACAAAACTTAGAAGTATTACCGCTACGACAATGAGTGGAACCATGTACAGGAATATCGGAGTTAATGCCTCATTGTATGAGCTAATGACAATGTTATGGATAGGCGTTGGCAAGTGATTTACTAAGTCAGGCGTAAACGAATTGCTGCTTCCGGCACCTCCCGTGCCTGAAACTGGCAATCTTTTCGTAAGCAGTTCGGTCAATTTAGTCGCGAACAGGGTACCAACGACTGCCGCTCCCAGTGATGCTCCAATCTGTCGAAAGTAGTTATTGGAAGCAGTCGCCGTACCTACTATAGATACGTGGAATGAGTTTTGGACGATTAAAACAAGGATCTGCATGCCCATACCTAAGCCAAATCCCATGACTGCCAGATAAGAACACAGGAGCCATATAGGCATTGTCGGAGTCATCGTCGACAACAGCAATAGCGCCACAACTACTATTGATGTACCTACTACTGGGAACCATTTATAGCGGCCTGTTTTACTTACCAATTGTCCCGTTGCTATAGAGCTAACAAGGAGTGCGGCCATCATCGGAATCATTAGCAACCCTGCTTCAGTAGCGCCGACACCGGTTACCATCTGTAAATATGTCGGCAGGTACGCGAGGGTGCCGAACATCGCGATGCCAATGATTAAGCCGGCAGTGGTAGTGAGATTAAAGTTGCGGTCTTTGAATAGATAGAGCGGCATGATGGGTTCTTTAGCCCTACGTTCAACAAACACAAAACTGATCGCAGCAACCAAGCCACCGACAATCAACGATAGAATCTCAGGTGAGTTCCACTCATAGGTTCGTCCTCCCCAGATAGAAAGCAACACAATAATTGTCGATGTAATGCCTAGCAGAAGCATACCGATGAAGTCTAACTTCGGCCGAGTATTGGTGTTTTTTGGTAACCTGAGAAAAAAGACTGCAGCAGCGATAGCTAATATCCCTAGAGGTATGTTCATCCAGAATGCCCACCTCCAGCCAATGCCATCTGTAAACCAGCCACCCAGCAACGGGCCAGCCACTGAAGAGAAAGCGAATACTCCACCCATTATGCCCATATACTTACCACGCTCACGCGCCGGGACGACATCGGCTATTATGGCTTGCGCCAGAATCATGAGCCCACCGCCACCCAGGCCCTGGATGGCACGTCCGACGATAAGCCAGGTCATATCCTGTGCCAATCCGCCGAAAACCGATCCCAGCATGAAGAGACTGATAGCAGTGATGAGGAGACCTTTTCTACCGATCAAATCCCCAACTTTCCCGTACACGGGGATCATGATCGTTGCTGCCAGTATGTATGCGGTGGTGACCCACAACATATGGTCAACACCCTTTAGTTCACCCACGATAGTAGGAAGCGCAGTACTAAAAATAGTTTGATTCAATGAGGCCAAAAGCATTGTCACCATCAAGCCGGCGAAGATTAATAGTATATGTTTTTTTCTGCCATCGTCTGTATCGGTTTTTTTCATTTTTGTCATCGGTTTCTCCATTATTTGATATCTTCGTCGAGTAGGTCTTTGATGTTTGTTTGTACACGTTGCATATGTTGCTCCAGCACGTCAGGCTTAACTACAACTAACGTTTCACTATGAGCTGAGCTGACAATGAGTAACTTGTCGCCTTCCTTCATGCCTAATGCTTGGCGTGCTTCTGAAGGTATGACTATCTGGCCTTTTGTCCCGACCGTCGCTGAACCCCAAAACTTAAATTTACCTACCATACTAAACTCCTATTTATGATATATAACATACTATTCATACTTATTGTACTCGTCTTTACTTAGCGAATCAATATATTCAATGTGCTTTTGAAAAGCGAGCGCTTGAATATATTCATGTATAATAGATTTAGTGCGTAGAAAAATTTAAACCAATAAAGGATACCAATGGCAAGTTTTCTTAAACGACTAGGACTGTTTTCGTTCAAACATAAATGGATTGTGATCAGCGCGTGGCTGGCAATTGTCTCAGTTGTGCTGGGTCTCATGTTTACTTTCCAGAAGCCTGCTTCGGATAATATTTCAATTCCAGGCACGGAAGCACAAACGACGATAGAAAAAGCTGAGAAGCTATTCCCGAATGCTGGCGGTGGAACGGGCCGGATTGTTTTTGAGGCTCCAGCCGGAAAAACTATCGATGATTACAAGGGGGTTATCGATCAAACTCTGGCTGACGCGGCAAAAGCTAAAGACGTCGAGCAGATCATTAGTCCGTTTGTCTATGAAGAAGCGGTATCGAAGGATCGACGAATCGCCTTCGCCCAGTTGCAGCTAAGTGTCAGTCGCAATAATGTCACCGACCAAACCGCAGAAGAGGTAGCGACATCGTTGAGTATAGCCCGTCAAGGTGGCCTTAGTGCTGAGGCGGGCGGAGACATCGTGAGACTGGCTCCAAGTGAAATTCTGGGCATAGGCGAAATTCTTGGAGTCGTTGTTGCTGCGATTGTTCTCATCGTAATGTTCAAGACTGTTTTTGCTGCCGGTCTACCACTAATGGTTGCAATCTTCGCCCTCGTCACTGGTGTAGGTGCGGTATTCGCCCTGAGTGGTGTGGTTGAAATTAATGCTACGACTCCCGTCCTCGCGGTCATGCTTGGTCTGGCTGTGGGTATCGATTACTCACTCTTTATCCTCTCACGTTATCGAAGCTACGTCCTCGAAGGTGATGATCATGAAACAGCCATCGCCAGTTCTATCGGAACAGCGGGTAACGCCGTGATATTTGCGGCTCTCACGGTTGTCATCGCCCTTTCCGCCCTGTCAGTTATACAAATACCGTTATTGACAACCATGGGCCTTGCTGCCGCCGGAACGGTAGCTGTCGCGGCCGTTGCAGCCGTCACGCTTCTCCCTGCACTCGCCGGGCTTATCGGCGGGCGTATTCTTTCTAAAAAACAGCGGGCCGCGTATCATGCATCGAAAGTACACCATGAGCTGCATGTCAGCCACACGTCAGCCTGGTATAAGGTGGGTGGTTTTATTGCTCGTAAACCATTGCCAGTTATCGCGGTGGTAGTTGTGCTACTAGCGGGCCTCAGCTATCCGTTAACTGACCTTCGCCTCGGATTGCCGACCGATGAATATGCAGCCTCCGACACAACCCAGAAAAAGGCCTACGACATCCTTAGTCGTGGATTCGGTGAAGGATTCAACGGGCCGCTGATCGTGCTCGCCGAGGGCATAAAGTCTCCGACATCTCAAGAAGTTGAACAAACCAAACTAGCCCTCCTATCAGGCCAACTATCTCTACCGCCAGCGGCTCAACAGCTAGCTGGTCAAGGAACCAAAGATCCTGACAGCGCGGCTCGCATGTTAGCGAGCTATAGCAAGGCTCAACAGATCGCTGCTCAACTGGCTACACAACCAGGCGTCGCACGCGCTATTCCGGCTTCGGTTACTTCAAGCGGCAATGAGGCCCTCATCCAGGTTATCCCGACCAGCGGTCCTTCGGACGAAGCGACTGTCAACCTGATAAAGAACCTACGAAACGACAGTACTGCTTTGAGTGATAGCGACGTGCGACTTTCAGTAACAGGAACCACCGCCATTCAGACTGATATTGACCAGAAGATGCTGGAAGCACTTCCGCCATATCTCGGAATAACTGTTGGTCTGTCTTTTCTGATTCTGATGGTAGCGTTCCGCTCGATTCTCGTACCGCTCAAAGCGACAGTCGGCTTCATACTTTCAGTCGGAGCGATGTTCGGGGCACTCGTTATGACGTTCCAGTGGGGCGCTTTCGGTTTATTTGAGCCGACTCCGATCATTAGCTTCTTGCCAATCATAGGCCTTGGTATCCTCTTTGGCCTCGCGATGGACTACGAGTTCTTCATGAACTCCAGCATCAGAGAGTCGTACACTCATAGCAAAAACGCCAAGCAATCGGTCAAAGATGGTTTTTCACTCGGTGCCAAGGTCGTTACCGCAGCGGCGATTATCATGGTATCTGTTTTTGGCGGTTTCATGTTCAGCAGTGACGATATCATCAAGCAAGTCGGATTCGGGCTGGCGTTCGGTATCCTCGTAGATGCATTTCTCGTAAGAATGCTCATGGGGCCAGCAATACTGTCATTATTGGGCCACAAAGCCTGGTATATGCCTCGATGGCTGGGCAAGATTATCCCGCGCATCTCAATCGAGGGCAAGGAATAGGCAACGCATGGATCCAAAAGGCAATTTCGAGGAGTGTCTTCCAATATTCAATGCTCTTGGGAGTGCCGTCAGGCAGAAGATTCTCTTCATCATAAGTGAAGATAGCAGACTCAGCGTCCAGAGTCTGGCAGAACGAATGAATCTCTCGCGTCCGACCATCTCACATCATCTTGGCGCAGGCATCATACATCATCATAAAGCTGGACGAGAACGCATCTACTACTTTTCATTTGAAGATGCCTTGCAGAAAATGTCGAAACTTATTAGTTCTGTCGAAAGGACTAAGCAATAATCTCCCTTGTCATTTGATGACAGGTGAGCTGTTTCTTTACATATTAAATTAGTGGCATTGTTTAATTTCTTGGTTAACCCGTTCCATAAGTGATATCGTTGAGAGTTGTCAGTTTACTTTACCTCTTAAACGGTCTTGGGAAGCAGGTCACATTATGGAGTGGCTTACTCCATAATGATTAGAGAGCCTAGGCTTGAATTACAGTTCGTCTTTTTTATCATCAAGAAATTTTGTCCACTGCCGCACGAGTCTTAAAACCGTCTTCAGCGGCAATTCTATAGCCGTATCCAATATTAGGGCGACGATATTCACTTTTTTATACCCTTCGGATAACCAACGTCCCAAGACGATAAAGGGCATATAGAGAAAGTCCCTGATGAGTTGAATAGGGCCTGAATTAGCAGTGACTAACTCTAGTTCACGTATAATCCCACTCAGCCTAAAGCCAAGAAAGCTGGCAGTCGCAAAAAATATAACGAATAGTATAATCTGCACCACATTGAAGCCAAGTGCGATAAGCCGACTCAACACAATACCAAACGCGATAATAAACGTCAACGCGTAAAAAATGCTAAAGCCGATATTATATTTTTTTGAGTGATTTTTGCTTGATAATTTGTTCGGCTCTTCCTCATATAAAGCATTCTCAATATAATTAACAACCGCGTCAGTATTTCTACTACTGGGTAGTTTAATAGTAATTCTCTGAATCAATAAATAGACAACCGGCGCCAAGAGGTTTATAACCAGTGGTATAACAATAATGGATCCTGTAAGAGCAAGGTCGTACGGAATTTCGACAAACAGCCCAAGAAGCGATTTTGTAATCAAAAGGAAAATAATACTTTTTATAAGTGCTTTATTAAGACGCTTGCTCGCTCGCCCATACTCCTCTGATATTTTCGCTCGGTACGCTGAAATAAACTGACCACTCTTTTCAATGAGCACTGGCAGTCCGTCTCGGTCTTCAATCATAGACCTGAAGATTCTCAACGGCGCACCATGACGGTCAATGAGCCGCGATAGCTGATTTGTTAAGTCAGATGAAAAAGATTGCGTTATATTTTCATGAAAGTGTATATAAGCTTGAATATCGTTATCAGGAAACTGGTAAAGTTGTTGCAAATCATAGCGGATCGTAGGTAGGTCCGATTTTAAAAGTGTCTTATGTACTGCAATATACAAACTTACATCAAAGTTTTGCTTTTCACCAAAGTGACGATATTTTTTTTCGTCAATTACCTTTTTATAATGTTGGTAAGCAAAAAACTGATATATTTGCAGTTTTTTATCGTCGGCTATAATCGCCTCAGTCTCAACCGATATAAGGTCAAGTGTCCACTCCTCGGCATTTGCCTTAAGCGTATGCGGCTTCATTCTCCAGTAGTTATCATAGTGCTTGACGAGTGACTGTGATATCTTCGAAAGAGAAGAGCGAGGAACGGTATTGTTCTCTATGTAGCCCGCCTGAGTTAGCTCGATAATAATTTCTTCAGCAAGCGATTTCTCGATCTTTTGATTCGTACGCAAAGATATATTACGTAGTAGGAATCGACGGATCGCTCGTTGACGGAGCAGGTGTTCTTGCGTATATTCAGCCGAATTTCTCAACTGTTCATACGCAAACGCAACAATACTGCCCACATTCGCGACATTGATTAGGTCGCCTTCTTTTTCTTCTTCTGCATTCTTTGCGTTGATTAGTCTCGCTTTTAAATCAAGGCCTAGCGTATTCAGGGTTTTATGCATTATTCAATACTCTTTTGTTACTTGTTTCACTCTCTAAACTATGGGCTATCTTATTCATAAGTATCAATAACTGTTGATGCTCCTCACGGGACAGATACTTTAGTGCTCGTGACGCACGTTCATCAAACAATTTTCCTAGTATTGTTCTCTGCTTCTGGCCAATTTTTGTAATCGCAAGATATTGGACTCTCCGGTCATCCGCACTGGTTTTTCTCTCGATATAGCCTTCTCTCACAGCTCTATCTATGAGCTGGGTCGCTGTTGGGTGTTTAATCATAAAGTTCCTAGCCACGTCCGTACCTGTGACCGACTTATTTTCATTTACAAAATTCAAGAGTAACCACATTCTAGATGTCAGTCTTCGTCTTTGAGGGCTGTCAGTTTCTAATGTGCTTAGTAAGCGCATAATCCGTTCGAATATAAGAAAAAGTTCGTAGTTCATAATATTTACTTAGTATACCTAAATATTAACAGTACTTCCTATGTTTGTAAATGTGTTAGACAACGATTTCACGCGTGGCTGGAACGGTGTGATTTCTCAAGCCACCCATTCAGGCGTCAGTAACAGTATCCAATAGCCTGTATCTACAGTTGGTGATTAGACTTCCTTAATAGTCATCTCGCTACCTGCACTAATCAAATGCAGGTAGGCCCATACACGCAATTACATCACGCTCTAAACGCTTCGAGTATTTTGAGCGTTTTATTTATGGTAGATTTAATATATCAATACCTCTGAGAGGGGCGTATGGTAAGGAGGATTTTTGTGGACTGAAGCCATTTCATAATTATCTATATCAAGCAAGAGTCTTCCTCCCTCTGTCTCCTCATTATACGGGTGAACGAACCGCATCAAGGTCGTTCGTCCCATTGGTAAACGTCAAGGGGCGCTCCACCTTGACCCAGTTCGTCGCAGCCCGTCGCCCTTTGACAGAGAGGCAGAAAGCCCTCTCAGAAAGCAAAGGAGGGTTTCATGGAAACTCAAGTCAGTGATATAGCAAAGCTAAACGATAGATTCCGAGGCATGTGTCTCGATGTGTTCTACACGGATGGTATCCGAGACGGGGTCATGGATCTCATCGGGTTGTCTCAGGCAGTTGAGAACTTCAATCGCTTCACAGAAGATAACGATCCGTATGGTGAGCATGATTTTGGCTCACTGAAGTTTGAGGGGCAGAAGGTCTTTTGGAAGATCGACTACTACGACCGAGAACTAAAGTACTGGTGCGATCCGCTCGACAAGGCATGTCGCCGGGTACTGACGGTGATGTTAGCCGAGGAGTATTAGATCCTCGGTTTTTGTTTCGTCCTGAGCACGACGATAAACGGCTCGCTTTTTCTATATCTAAGAAAGAAGCTACTCACTCGCCTCTTCCCACGCTTCCCAACCTTCTTTAGCGGCTACAGCGGCAATAAGCAAGGCAATAGCCGGGTCAGCCCACCAAAAACCGAATAGAGCGTTAAGACTAAGTCCGACAAGTAAACTAATAGACAGGTAGTTTGACAGCCACGTTTCATCAGCCTGAGCGATTAAAACCTTATTGCCAAGTGCCCGCCCAGTTCGTTTCTGCATAATAGCGACGGGCACCATCACAGCCGTAGCGACAATGCTCAGAATAATGCCGATAACCGATGCGTCGGGACGCTCTTGTGCTATCAGGTCGCTTATTGACTCATAACCTACGTAGGCGGCTAGCATGAAGAAAGTGATTGCTATCAACCTTAGTGCGGTTTTATAGCGGCCATCGCTTGCTTTACGTAATTGCCATATAACTACGAGAGCGGCAAACACTTCGATGGCCGAGTCAATCCCAAAGCCGACTAGAGCAATAGAACCTGCTATCAGCCCAGCCGTAACCGCTACTATGCCCTCTACCGTGTCCCAGCCAACTATGAACCAAGCGAGCTTTAAACCTTTTTTTCGTAATCCTTCTTTGTCGTTTTTCTGATCGTTCATACTTTCTTTCCAAGTTATGAGTATTGTTTATAAATATATAACTATATGTTAATATACTATTATTATGGACACAAAACAACTCCAAATTGAGGCGAAGTTTTTCAAGGGTTTAGCTGATAAATCCCGTTTAGCAATCCTCGAAACTATATTGGACGAAGAAAAAACTGTAGCAGATATAGTTAAAGAGACTGGTTTATCGCAACCAAATGTTTCAGCTCACTTGGCTTGTCTACTAGAATGTGGTCTAGTGCGCAAAGAACGCTTTGGTCAATTTATGATTTATAGAGTTTCGTCAGGACAAGTAGCAGAGATTTTTAATCTGATGCGGAACATAGTCTCAGCGCACTCAGAGGAACTTTATAGCTGTACTAGATATTAAGTTATGAGATAGTGTTACACGAACATTAATTAGTCACCATCAAGCACGATGAGCGGCATGCATTCTCCTTTAGAGAAAACGTACACACCCGACGCACTCGCTGGCAACAAAGGCTCGTGATAGATCAAACAAGCGTGACCATGACACGACGCAAGCTTACGCGTCATCGTCACACTATCCTCATATCCGTAAACTAATCGAAAAGCGCAGTCTGTTTTTTCGGGTTAAAGGGGGAAGACCAGATATGTGCGGCTGGTTTGTCGAATGCCGTGAGTGCTGAGGCGAGTATCGGCAGTTCACCCTCATCCATGCCCATGCCCTCTAGCTTCTTGTTTGTGGTATAGAGAAAGCTGAACTTTGCGGAGCTATCTTTTAAGACAAAACATATATGGGGATAGTTATTACCCTCCCAGCTTTCATCTTCGCTATGCGTGATAATTTCATCGAGGCGCTTGCGGACTATATATGGTGGCTTATCATCGGCAATGACTACGATAGCCTCTTTACCGTCTGGTGTGCGTATGTAGAGGTCTGGACGGTTTTTGGGGAATTGTCGGAAACGGTTGATCTCAGTCTTTGAGAACACGGCCGAGTCTTTAGGCAGGTATTTGATAATAGCCGTGTAGCATTGTATGAGCTTCATGCTATGACTAACGAAATCATCAGTCATTTCATCATTCTTGTACAGGGCATGTACAACAGACTCTTTGACATCCATGAGCTTGCGGACGGCCGTAACGCCGCTTTTATTCAGGTAATAATAGGCAGGCTTTCTATCAATACGGAACTTCGGCTCATAGACTTTTGCCACTAACTTTTTACTAACTAATTGCTCTAATACTTCATAGACACTGACCCTATGAATACCCATAACATCTGCTAATAATCCTGCTGATACAAATCGAAACTTGAATAATAACTTTAAGACACGTTGCTGCTGACCTGTTAGTTTTTGACCTTTTACATCTCCATCCATCACTACTTCTCTCTCCTATACGTAGTATATATAAAGGGAGAGTAAATGTATAGCTTCTGTATCTGTTAATAAATACCTATTTACCTGCTATGCACAGTAGGTAAATTATACATCAAGATATTGGGTAATTAGTATTGCTTTTTATTTTAATTAGTAATACTATTTATATAGAGGTTGTACATTAATAATTCGGCTAGTTACAGGTAAAAAGGAGGGGGTATGATTGACAGAGAATTACTCGAAAAAGAAGCAATGGCGGAAGTGTGTGCGTGCTGGTATTACGACCTAGCGGACACGCTTTATGAGACACCAGACAGCGACTTACAGGCTATCGTTAGCCATTCACATAAATGTGAGACTTGTGGCCATTAAATAGCATTACATGTTAAAATAAGGACATATGTCCAGAAAGATAGTCAGTATGCAAATTCGTGTCACAGACGACCTGCGCGAACGAGCAAAGGTTGTTGCAAAGAAAAATGGGCTTACGTTAAGTGAGCTTATACTTCAACTGCTGGCAAGCACTGGAGACAAGCAGCTCAAAGAGCTAGCTAAAAAAGAACTCGATGAGCGCCCAAAGCCAGGACGACCCTGGGATAAATAAAACTATTATCTAGCCGAATTGTTAAGACGTACCAGCCTCGGAACGTCTTTTTTAACGTATTACGGAGGGTAATATGGATCGCAACAGTACAAACAATTCGCAAGAAGTCACCGCAGGCTTCTACTCCCCAAGTGAGGAGCAGATTGTATTGCTGCAATCTATATTGCAGAAAGAGTCTCATGAGTCAGTTTCATTGCAGGAAGCGCAGGAAGTTGGCATACAGCTCGTGTCACTCTACGAGTGCCTTGCGAGAGATAGGACGCAATCTGTAGGAGTAAGAGGAAATGATGAGTCCTGATGAAATAGGCGTTATTCTCGCTCGTGTCTCAACTAAGGGGCAGGAAGATGAAGGTTATTCGCTTGAGGCTCAGGTTAAAAATCTGAGGATGTATTGTACGAATACGCGAATCAATCCGATTAAAGTCTTCAAGATTGCTGAGTCTGCATCAAAGACTGAGCAGCGCAAGATATTCAAAGAAGCCATGCAGTTTGTGGAGAAAAAGCACGTTAAGAACCTCATTGTCGAAAAGGTAGACCGCCATGTGCGCAATCTTCATGATGCAGTTGAGACGCATGACTGGCTCACTAAAGACGAGACGAGAAAAGTACATTTCGTTAAAGATGCAATTGTTCTACATAAAAACTCTCGATCTCAAGAGTGGCTTAACTGGGGTATGCGTGTCGTTCTTGCTAAGAACTACATCGACAACCTACGTGAAGAAGCCATGAAAGGATGGGCCGAAAAACTAGCGCAAGGCTGGATGCCAGCACCACCACCCCCAGGCTATATGACCGTTGTTCGCGATGGTAAGCGTATTCACGACTTCAACCCCGAAACCTACAAGTCTATGCAGCGAATTTTCCAGCTCATGCTTGAACCTCAGTACACCATAGAAACGATCCGTCATAAAATGACAGAGTTTGGGCTGGTAACTGGTAAAGGTAGGCCATTCTCCAAGAGCCATGCACATAGAATACTGACAAATCCATTCTACATAGGAACCATTCGCTTTAATGGCAACGAATACCCAGGTAAGCAGCCACATCTTATATCCGAGGAACTATTCAATGCGGTGCAAGCCAAAATCTCACGCAAACGACCTGCGAAGTATCGCAAGTACAACCCATTACTCAAGGGTGTAATGATCTGTGAACACTGTGAGAAGAACATCACGTGGCAGCTCCAGAAAGGCCGATTGTACGGCTCATGTCAGCGTAAGCTAGAGGCTTGCAAGAAACAGAGCTTTGTCCGTGAAGATGCCGTCCTAGAGCTTATCCAAGGCAAGCTGGACGAACTTATCTGCCCATCTCCCGAGGTCATAACGTGGCTGACGACGTTACTGCATCAAGACTTCCAACTGTCAGTCAACAACGTCGAAGAGGCTCAGAAAGCCCTTGACGAGCGAATTGAGCGTATCAAGCGGATGGATGACATGCTTTATGACGATAAGCTGGCCGGACTTATATCTGGCGAGCGCTATCAGAGTAAGCATGATTCGTTCATTAGTGAAATTAATGATCTGCAAAAGCAGAAAGGAGGCGTAAGCCAAGAATACGAAACTAAGTACATGAATGGGATATCCGAGATAGAGCTGTCACAGGACGCTAAACGGCTATTCGCAGACGAAAATACAAGCAGTGACGACAAACGAATAATTTTAACCAAACTATTCGAGAAGATCAGCCTAAAAGACAATTCCGTATCTGTTACGTACACCAAACTGACACAGGCAATAGCTCGAAATAGCGGTTTAAGTAAGGAGATTTTGGGATATGCAAAATAACGATAACCAAACCAACCAAAAAGACCCCCATAACAGGGGTCAAAATGGATTCGAGCATATCTCTCCTGGACTTTGTTCTATATGGCTGGGGTGGAGGGATTCGAACCCCCGAATGCTGGTACCAGAAACCAGTGCCTTACCACTTGGCGACACCCCAAGAATGAACAATAGCTCAAAAAGAGCTGCATTTACTATAGCAGGCTACGGACGTTTTTTCAACGAACTTTGCGGTATACCCACAGCCATTACAGACAGTACAGTAAGCACTACCGATGCAGTCGCGACCGCTATAGCAGCAAGCCCTAGTGTGCCATCCACCTGTGATTGCACCCACCACGCACCTACACTCCAGCCAATCGGTAGCAAAAGTGTACAGGCAAGGCCCGTGTAGCGCATCAGTGGGCTTACGGCGAGACGAAGCAAGTATGTGAGCGAAAATACACCAGCGCTTGCTACCGACACCGCTAAGAGCAATCCACCTCTTCCGCCCGCTAGACCGCCTTGGGTTACCTCAGCTACTACGACATCTAGTTTGTAGAGTATATACGTCGTCACGATAACCACCAGAGCGGCATACAGTACTGCAGCCGGATACATGCGCGCATTGCGAAAGCCTGGTGCACTCGTTACTTTGATGTGCTTCATATATCTTATTATACACAGCTCACAGACCCAGTGGCTGATCCTGCAGCGTATTTATGCAATAACGTTGTCAAATTCGCTTTTTTGCTTGTGCTTTTAGCGATAAATGTATAGAGTAAATATCAGCGAAAGTAACAAAAACAAACATTTTACAAAAACAAAACGTGATTGTTTCGTTCGCTCTACGATATACCCACCACAACAAAATCGTTCCCCTGCCTCTCGGTAGGGGTTTTTTGAGTACAACAGCCAGTAGCTACGATGATATTTTGCGAGAGTTTTCTTCTCGCCATTTGGCGATAACGGCGTGGTTACCACTTAGTAATACTTGCGGCACCTTCATGTCTCGAAAATTTTCTGGCCTTGTATACTGCGGAAACTCGAGTGTTTCTCCGTCGCTAAAGCTCTCTATCTCGGCGCTCGCCTCACCACCAAGCACGCCCGGCATAAGTCGCACGATACTATCTATGATAGTCATCGCAGGTAGCTCGCCTCCAGTGAGCACATAATCCCCCACTCGAATTTGCTCGTCGACAAGCGATACGATACGCTCGTCATACCCCTCGTAGCGACCACAAATAAAGATATATCCCTGATCACTCTCGTCTGCATGCGCTTGTGCCATAGATTGCACCCAGCGCTCCCCACGTGCCGTCATAAGAAGTACTTTTGCTGTTGGGTCGATACTCTTAGCGTGCTCTACCGCGGCAAATAGTGGCTCCGGCCTGAGCAACATGCCGTCGCCCCCACCATATGGAGTGTCGTCGACAGTACGCCGGGGCCCGATACCGAACTCTCGCAGGTCTACCGCGCTCAGTTGCACGATACTGTCTTTTTGCGCCTTCCACATCATGGAGCTTTCAAATACGCCAGTCAGCATGCCAGGAAACAGAGTAATAACTTGTAGTTTTCTCATCTGTACTAGTCTACCTGCTGTTGACTAAATTGTCTAGATATGATAAAAATCGTAGTAACTTCAACTCGGAAGTTACTATCTACGAAAGGTAGATCATGAGCAGACAGATACCCACCAGGCCTGTCGGCAAAAACTACAGAGGTCGCGACTGCAACAGAGTGACCTCCGAAAACCTCAAGCCCGGGATGATCGTCGTTCTTGCAAACTCTCGGCACCGATGGGAGCCAAACGCCCACGACCTCGTGAATCGGCAAAATCAACTCGTCACCTCATGGTGGTGTAGAGTTACCAAGATCACAACAAAACACGAGACAGTAAGAGTCACCGCAGAGTACAGCGACGGATCCCTTGTGCACAGGTTCTACCGCAAACACATCGAGTGGTTCGTCAGAAAAACCTAGCTCACCGAAGAAAGTTCGCCGTAGCAGCTCAATCAGCTCCTACAGCTTGAGCTCCTTTGGTGAGCTTTCTTCCTTTTCGCGACATCACACCGACTACCCAGCGTTTATTGACACTTGCATTGATCTATAGTATAAATATACTAGCTTCATCCCCGATCAGAGGAGTAGAACCATGGACACGCAACAGAGAGCTGTCGAAGTAGTAGATCTGCGCATTAGGGTCAACGAGATACACAGCCAGTACGAAGCCTCGCGACGCAGAGGCGCTGGCGGCAACCAGCTAACCGCCGAAGTATATGCGTACGGTGTGCTCAAGAGAGACTACGACGGCTTATCGGCCGCTCTTAGTCGAACCAAGAGCCCGTTCCGCTCAATCGGCAACTGGTACAGGGTGCGAGTGCTCCAACATGCAGCAGTGACGTACATCAAAAAATTCGAGATCGAGGACACGATAGCCTAGCCACCGAAGAAAGCTCGCCGTAGCTGCTCAATCGAGCGCTACCGCTTGAGCTACTACGGTGGCTTTCTTCATTTAACTTATATACACAACTACAAAACCGCCCTTTAAAAGGACGGTTTCGAAGACATATAAGGCTCTCAACTCTTATACAAGTTGCTCGCATAGAGCGCTTTCTCGCAGTTCATATTGTCTGAACTGTTTATGATTATAGCATGCGGTTCGCGCTTAGCACAACTACTTTTATCTCTTTGAATCTTACCTGTGGACGCACTGTGGAGAACTATTTTTATATATCAAGATCGTCAAGTTCTTCTAGTTCACGGCGAGAGTTTTTAGCATAGTCCGAGCTTTCGTCGTCTGTTTGCTCAGAGCTATTCTGCTCACGCGAAGTGTCGCTTGAGGCTGCAGTATAGCCGTCGCCATCATTATTGACGATCTTTAGATTGTACCTAGCGTCATTTTTCGTACCTAGTGCTCGCAGTAATGTGCGCAAACTCTGTGCAGTCACGCCTCGTTTACCGATAACACGCCCGAGATCCTCTGGATTTACCGTGAGGTTCAGTAGCACTCCTTTTTCATCGATCGTCCGCTCTACAACGACGTCGTCGGGGTAACCCACGAGTGATTTTACGATATATTCTACGAATTGCTGGTCTATTGTTGACATGTGCCCTCCATCTATTCGGCCTCTACTCACTGATATCGTACTCTTAGTATAGCATGAGAATTTTATGCAATGCCACCCAATTAAAATCACCCGCCATGCAGGCGGGTGATTTTTACAGTACGTAAGTGTTACGCTTCTGCTACTTCTTCAGCTTCAGCTTTTGGCTGATTTTTACGAAGTTTCTCTGCGTTCTTGATAGTCTTCTGCTTCGAGACAGTAGCTTGCTTTACCCAGCTCGGGAGCTTCACGCCAGCATCTTTAAGAAGCTTGACGACACGTGGAGATGGCTGTGCGCCGTTATCGAGATATTTCTGTGCTGTCTCCACCTGGACATGAACATCTTTTGTATGTGGGTTATAGTTACCGACATAAGCAACAACACGACCACTAGACGGGTGGCGCTGTGCTTCCTGGACTGCGAGGCGATAGACTGGGTAGCCTTTTCGACCGACGCGTTGCAAACGAATTGCGAGCATATGTATTAAACTTCCTTTATCAACACTTAGATCTTTTATTAGTTCTTGAACAAGTTTACACTGTTTTGTGCCTCACGTCAATCTGTAAAAACAAAGTTACCTATCGCGACGCGTGCATACGCAAAGATAGATGAGCAATTACGACTTTTTTTCAGCCCCGTATGCTTTGAGTGCGGCTTTTGCAGCTACCTGCTGGGCATTCTGTTTACTAGGACCTGTTCCCTTGCCCATCAATTTGTCACCTACGAACACGCCGAGTGTGAACACCTTGTCGTGGTCTGGGCCAACTTCTTCGAGCACTCTATATACGGGAGTCTGGTTGTCCACTCTTTGGCTGACTTCTTGCAGATGAGACTTCGGATCGCGCCAACTACCAGATTCTAGAATACCTTCTATTTTGCTGGTGATGTTGGTATGAATGAACGTCGCTGCCGCGTCATATCCTTTTTCTAGATATATTGCACCGATAACAGCCTCAAATGCGTTAGCCAGTATTTGTTGCCTGGCACGTATGCTACCCTGCTTCTCACCACGACTCATACGCACGAGAGGTTCGTAGCCCAGCGCATCTCCAGCAGCGCCGATACTTTCGGTGCGCACTAATGCTGCGCGCCAGCTGGTCAGTATACCTTCGGATTCTGCGTATGTAGTAAACAAAAAGTCCGTTACTACTAGCTCAAGGACTGCGTCGCCCAAAAACTCTAGGCGCTCGTTGTGCTCAGTGACGCTTTTTTTGTGTTCGTTTACGTAACTGCGGTGAGTCAACGCAGTGATGAGCAAATCGATATTATCGAATTCAAACCCAATCTTTTCTACTGCAAAATCTTGGTACGGCTGCTTCTGCATACCAGTCACTATAGTTTCTCCTGTCGTATTTTTTTCATAGCAAGTAACATTAACTTTCCGATATCTTCGTATTCGATCTCTTCGAGCGCATCATGAAATGAAAACCATTTGATGCCGTTCATCCATTCTTCTTTTTGGATAGCATTTGTATCGCCGCGCGCTTTTACGAGATATATCTGCGTAGTCATAAGTACTAGTTTATCGATGCGGCGGTAACGAAAATGAATTTTACCGAGCCATCCAAGCATTTCTACATCGTTGAGACCAGCCTCTTCGCCTATTTCACGCCTCGCCGTCTGCTGCGCAGTTTCGCCTTCTTCTATATGACCTTTCGGTATAGTCCAGCGGTCTTTTGCGTCTTGTATAAGGAGTATTTCTACTGCACCTTTTTCGTCGCGACGAAATACAATACCACCTGCTGTTGGCTCACGTACAATTTCCTGGATAGATGGGCGTTTACGGTTGAAGTATTTTTTGAATTTGTCAAACTTCGGAGGTGTTGCCATCTGCCTGATCCTCCACAAGCGTTCGATACGCGGTGCCGAGCACGCCATTGATGAACTTACTTGAGTTATCAGAACCAAACGACTTAGCTAGCTCTACTGCTTCGTTGATTGCCACTCGAGCTGGCACATCTTCTTGTTTGTAGAGTAGTTCATAGAGACCAATACGTAGTATATTTCGGTCTATGCGAGCAACCTGGGCTAGTGGCCAGTCGGGGGCAAGAGGCTGCAGCACTTCGTCGAGTTTTTCGACAGAGTCGATCACTCCACGCGCGAGCTCACCAACAAATGCCGCATCACCGATATCATCTTTGTAGCGATCCATATTTCGCTCTATCACTACATCGATGTCTACAGGTGCATCCGGCGTATGACGAAACTCGTACTCATAGAGACTCTGAAGAGCTACGATTCTGCCGAGATGTCGGTTTGAAGCCATGTCGTTAACGTTCTTTCTTCTTTAATATCGTTTGTGTTCATTATACATCGGCAGAGCGAGAGAGGCAAAACATAGTTATGCTTACTTGCAAACCGATATGCAAATTATTACGTGAAAATAGGCGACATATCGCCTATTTATTTACTTTTTTCCTGTTTCGCGTTTGGTTGTTTTAACCTTGACTGGCGATGTGCCATTGACGCGACGCGCAAGCTTTAGCACGAGGTGGCTACGGCGTAGACCTGTTTTACGAGGGCTACTCTGCTTTTTTGGCTGTCCCATATCAGAATTCTCCTTATTTTATTTACAAACTAGCGTTTAGTATACTACAGAACAGCGTATCACTCAAGAGGAGTATTGACATAAAGTAATGCTTATGTTATTATGTAAATTATGAAGAATATGAATTTCGTATCAAACAAAGAAAAACTCGTAAGCGGTGCTGCAGTGACAGCTCTTGCGACTGGCGCACTTTTTATGTCTGGATGTAGCGCAGATTCAAAAGGTGGCGTATACGCCTATTGCACCGGTTCTCAAGAAGTAACCGCGACAGAAGGAGCGAGCCTTCAGGGCATGATCGAACAATATGTCGACACAGAACCGCAAGATAGACTCAAAAGCGCCACAGCCAACGGAGGTAGCGGCCTTGACATACTTGCACATGGCATCACGAATGATTACTCAGGTGAGTCTGTAAGTGTAGCGCTTAACTATCCTGAAAGCTCTGCGAATAATACTGTCATGGCAGGCGAAACATACACATTACCTGAAATGTGCGAAGCACCCGACATTAAATAGGAACTATACTACGATACTGACAAGCCGACCCGGGATGTAAATAACCTTGGTCGGCTTTTTCTCACCGACAAATCCGCGCACCCGCTCGTCAGCAAGTGCAGCTGCCTTGATGTCTTCTTCGCTCATATCGGCGGCAAGCTCGAGCTTTGCGCGCACCTTACCACTTACCTGTACGATAATAGTCATCGTGTCACGCATGATTTTCTTCTCGTCGTACTGTGGCCAAGGTTCAAAATCCAGCTGTGAATCGTGACCGAGCTGCTGCCAAAGTTCCGCTGTCATATGTGGGGCAAACGGCTGCAACAGCACTACAAGTGCTTCGAGTGCTTCGTGCCACTCAGGTGAATAACCTTCTGTCTTGAGCTTATAAAGTTCGTTGACATATTCCATCAGCGTCGCAATCGCCGTATTAAAACTAAGACGGTTGATATCGGAAGTAACTTTTTTGATAGTGGTGTGGGTGAGATTATCCAACTTCTTGGCGTCGGTCGTGCCAGATCTTTCACTTTCATCATATTCTTGCACGAGGGTCCACACACGGTTGAGGAAACGGTAGATACCGGCAATACCTTTGCTACTCCAGTTGGAGTTTTCATTGATAGGACCAAGGAAAAGTTCGAAGGTGCGAAGTGCGTCAGCACCATAGCCTGCATCAATCACCTCAAGCGGGTCGACTACGTTGCCCTTACTTTTACTCATCTTGGTGCCGTCTTCTGCCTGTATCAGGCCGTGGTATACGAGCTGCTTGACGGGTTCTTTAGATGGCACGAGGCCCATGTCGTAAAACACATGATTCCAAAATCGCACGTACAGCAAATGCGCAACTGCGTGGTCACCACCAATATACATATCTACTGGAGACCAATAGGCGGCTTTGTCGGGGCTCCAGGCCTCTTCACTGTTGCGCGGGTCTGTATAGCGCAGTAAGTACCAACTGCTGCACGCATAGCCGTCCATGGTGTCGGTTTCACGTTTGGCCGGCTTGCCGCAGCTCGGACATACAGTGTTAACCCAGTCAGTTTCTCTGGCAAGCGCAGATTTGCCGTCCCCTTTTGGTGCGTAATCTTCTATCTCTGGCAGCACTACCGGCAGATCTGCTTGTGGTACAGGCACTGCTCCGTGCTCGTCGCAATGGATGATAGGGATAGGCGCGCCCCAATAACGCTGACGGCTAATGAGCCAGTCTCGCATCTTGTAGGTAACTTTGGTGCGGCCGAGGCCTTGCTGCTCAAGCCATGCGACGATCTCTTCGCGAGCTTCATGCGACCGCATGCCATCAAATGCTCCGGAGTTGATAAGTTCACCTTCGCCGTTCATCACGGTATTCTTCTCGTTAATAAGTCGCCAGACTTGTTTCTGGTGCACAGGAGTCAGCTTATCCGATACTTGATTTTCCTCAACCCACACCAGCGTGTGAGTAGATGTTTCCCGTGCGTCGACAGCATGCTGATGATCGAGATTATCTACTTCGGCAAGCAATGTATAAGTGATCGCTTTGCGATTTTGCTTTTTGTGAGAAGCACAGTAACGAGCCGCTGTTATCCACTCAAGTCGCTTTACAATCTTTGCCGTATTAAGACCCGCTTCTTCTCTGATCTCCATCAAGGCAGCTTCTTCAGGAGTTTGACCATCCTCTATGCCGCCCATCACGGCCGTCGTTATACCCTCAAGCGAACCATGCCAGTTGAGCAATGCGTACCTACCGGTAGACTTGTCTCTTAGGTGTACGATAATGGTGTCGCGAACAACCTCTTCGTATTGTTCTTGCGGAGGGTTAGCTGGATCAGTCTCGCTCGACATCATAACCTGCACAACCGGCAAGTGATACTTCATAGCAAACTCATAGTCGCGCTGATCATGCGCCGGCACGGCCATTACCGCACCAGTGCCATAGCCACCCAGTACATAATCGGCTACCCACACTGGCACCCGCTCGCCATTTATGGGATTGATAGCGTAGCTTCCTGTCCATACGCCCGACTTCTCTTTGCCTTCGCTTTGGCGTTCTATTTCAGACTTTTTGACAGCATTTGTGATGTAGTCTTCGATATTTTCGCGCATCTCATCTGTCGCGAGTGACCGCGCCATAGGGTGCTCCGGCGCAAGTACCAAGAATGTTGCACCAAACAGCGTATCGGGGCGCGTAGAAAATACAGTCACAGCCTGTGTCACCACGCGAAGTACATCAGGCTCGTCTTCAGCCACGTAATGCGGCTTTCTAGCGGTCGTCACGATATATTCCGCATCAATCAAAGGAGCGAGGTGCTCAAGGTACGGCATTCTATCTTCCCTCTCCTGGGTGTCTGACAGAACGACGCGTCGCGATGTGCGCGACACAATAAGATCGTAATCGTACGTAAAATCAAACGTATCCCAGAATGGACGAGGCTCGGGACTAAGATGGCGAAAAAGATGATCTACGACAGGTGCAACTAAGATAAGCTCTCGCACAGAATGATCTAGCTTCTCGATTACTTTCATAGCAACAGCACCACCTAAACTATGCCCTATGATAATCGTGTTTTTATCGTATGAACAGTTCTTAAGCGCATGTGCAACCTGCTCCGATTCCACCGGGCTATCAGTATGTGGCAGTTGCGGGGCTTGGACAACATATCCACGAGCTTCTAGGTCGGCTTTGAGTTTTGGAATCCATTCCGTATCCGCATGACCAGTATATCCATGAAAAATGACAAAGTTCGGCTTTTCATCTTTGACTTGCACTTCGAAATCAATCTCCGCACCTTGCGAGCGGCCAATCCAGTTCGTTTGGGCAGTCTTAATTTTTTCTGGCCAGCGTAAGTCTGGGGTATTTTCGAGAAGACTATCGGCGTAATCGGTAATATTAAAGAACCATTGGTTCATAGATTTCTTCTCGACTTCGCTGCCGCAGCGCCAACACTTACCGGCCTCTACCTGTTCGTTGGCTAGCACTGTTTTGTCAACAGGACACCACCATTGCAGCGACTCTTTTTGATACGCAAGTCCGCGTTCAAACATTTGAGTAAACACCCACTGAGTCCATTTGTAATACTCTGGGTCAGTAGTATTGATTTCTCGCGACCAATCAATACTCGCTCCGACGCGCGTCAACTGATGCTTGAAGTTGGCAATATTTTGTTTTGTCACAACCGCTGGAGCTATGCCTGTTTTGATGGCATAGTTTTCTGCTGGTAAGCCAAAGCTATCCCAGCCCATAGGATAGACTACGTTGTGACCGAGTGCTCGCCGAAACCGTGCGACAACATCGACAATAGAATGTTCAAAAAAATGACCAGTATGCATACCTGCTCCTGATGGGTACGGAAACATACCTGTGACATAGTATTTCTGCTTGTCATCAAAGTCTTTTGCCTGATACCGTTTGTCATCGGTCCAGACCTGCTGCCATTTTGGTTCTATTTCTGTCGGATTGTAGCGTTTCATACATACCTAGTATACAGCAAACTCCACGGTGAACGTGGAGGAGTTTGCGCTATAGTGCATAGATGCGCTACTGGGTGCGAAGCAGTGTTGGCAACACGTCCTGAAGTGTAGTGGCGTCTGTTGGCGTAGATACATCTACAGGCACATTGTAGCTCAGCTTCATATCAACTGTCGTAGTACGCTCACCGTCTGGCTTTGTGTAGCGTACACGAGTAATTTCATTTGAAATATCACTCATCCATATATCTATCGACTGATCGCTCATGTCGCTGTCGGCACCGAGGGTTAAAATATCAAGCCCGCAAGCACCTAGCTCTTTTACCGCGGCATTATCTGAAACAGCGTCTTTGAAATCTTTGAGCTTTGCTTGATCTAGTGAGATAGTGTAACCCTCGCCGTACTTTTCGTCTTCGACAGCTGTCTCAATTTTTATAAAGCGATATTTTATATACGCTGCAGCAAGATTATTACGTGCAGATCTGTCACTATCGAGCTTTTGGCTAAAGGCGATATAACAATCCGACCCCGTACTGCCCTCGCCAGAAAATGCTTGAATGTCCGAATCGGTTATTTTTATCCACCTGTCGTCTAGTTGGTCTCCGATATCGACAATACTTTGTCGTAGTGGAGCGAAAAAGGTCGCTCGCTGTTCCGGTGGCAAACCGCTCCCGCCGATCTGGTCGAATAAATTACTCAGAAATGTATCGGCGTATTGCTCGGTAAACTTTTTGGGATCTTCCAACTGAACGTATAGTGTGCCATCTTGGTCTACTATTGACTTCATGGTGCCGTCTAGCTTGCTATCATCTTCGGTTGTATATTGAAATGCTATGTCAGCACTAGCCAATTTTTTATCTGTTTGCCCGCTGATCGTCGCCGTTACATCGCCGAGACTACTTGTCGCAGCCATAGTACCCTCAACACCAATTGACTTTGCTTTGATCAGATTTGCTAGCCCATCGGCAATCTTCTTCTCTGGGCTCTGGAAGAACATCACCAAGCCTACGGCAACGATTATAATCACCAGTACCAACACTGCCGCAGCAGCTATCAGTCCATTACGTTTGACTGAAGATTTTTTCTTGGTAGTTTGCTTATCCATCTATCACCCTTTTTGAAGTTATTCTATGCTTACTGTTATAGCATACCGCTTATGTATACGCTAGCGAGCAGTCACTATTGTGGTATCGTCTGCTGTATACCCTGCTGACCGGCAGCTGAGCTTTGACTTTGCTGGAACAATTTGCCAAGTGAGGCAAGCTCCGACTGGAGTGCTTCATACTTTATGATGTTCTCTGTCGGCATAGCGATAGCATCACCTTTTTCAAAGTTTAGTGCCACGCGAACCGTATTCACTTGATTCTCTACCGAAGTGACGTTGACCATTTCCACGATCTTACCGTTTTCAACGATTATCTTTGTGTCATTGTTGCTGTCCTCGGGTTGTTGTTGCACTGGCTGTTGCGCTGTTGCCTGAGAGTTAAGTAGGTCGAACGTTTCGTCGCATCCATCTGTAGACTTGAAGATATCAGTTTGCTTGATACTGCGTACAAATCCCGCCATCTCTTCTTGATTATATTCAACCGTGTACTCTTCTCGGCCAGAGTCTTTCACTTCGACATCGCTAACTTTTATAAATCGATTGCCTGTATAAGCCTTTGCCATTTGCTTTGCACCGTCTTCACTTTGTCCAACTTTCTCAAAGAGCTGCACTACGCAATTGTTGCCGTTAGCATCTTTTCCCTGATCAAGCTTGACCCACTTGTCATTTATTTTTTGTGCGATTGACGTCAAATCCTTTTCGATCGCTGGAGCAGAGGAAGAGATTGTCTTTGCGGTATTCTCAGCATTTGAAACATGTATATACGTGACGCCGCTCTCGAAATCACTTGCTACCTTGAGAGGAATATTCAATGTATCGTCTTGAAACTTACCGTTGATCTGGGTGCTAAGTTCGGCTTTTTTGAGGTTGTCGACACTAAAAGTACCCTTGGCGTCAAATGTGTTGGTTTGAGCCTGCTGCGCCAGTGTAAACTCGCCGTTGATTCGGTCTTCCTTGAGGGTACTGATAAGAGCATCGGCAATCTTCTTTTCATTGCCGCCAAACCCTTGCACTATCATATTGATACCGAATACCAAGGCAATAGCTACTGCCATGCCTACTAGCAATACCCCAATACGCTGATATGGACTATCGAGCTTTCCAACAATTTTTTTTGCACGCGACTCAGACATACTGTCCCCTCTCTTCAATGATTACTTCAATTATATCATTTATGCTAAAAACGCGAGAAAAACTGTGATTTTGCTTCGAGCCACTCGGGGGTCTGACGAACGAGATTAGCATTGTCATCGATACTATGGAGCAAGACCTTTACTGCCTCTTCTACGAATATGCCCCCTTCGGAACCTTTAGCTAAAACAATCGCATTCTGTTCTATAAACTGGTGAACGAATGAACCAGCACTGATAGCGTCTGGGAAGCTTTTTACTGAACAGCCATTGGCTTTGGCCGCAGGAGCCAGATACTGTGCGGCATGTTCGCCGACCGTCACGACCCAATCTATTTGGTCTGGTGTACACATGCGTCCAATTTGCTCGTGCTCTACTTGCGATGATGCGCCCAGCTCGTTCATGCTACCTAATATTGCAATGTGCTGTGGAGCAGGCAGATTAATGAGTGTTTGAATCGCCATACGTGCTGCAGCAGGACTAGAGTTGTATGTGTCATCGATGATCAGCGAGCCATTCACTCCCTTCAGTGGTTTCATACGTCCCGGTATTGGCCGTATAGCCTCAACGCCGCGCACTATCGCCTCAGGCGCCATAGCAAATCGTATCGCAACCGCAACCGCTCCAACTATTGGGCGTACATTGTGTTCACCTAGTACATGGAGTGTCGCGTGTAGATTATTTTGAAACTCAGGATTTGTAAAGTATCCCTTATGGCCGCCATCAACCGTGAAATCTTCGTCTACGAAACTATATTCCGATTGGCCACTCGTGCCATAGGTGTCGATATTGGGATTCATGAGCATTTGCGCAAAGCGTCCATCGATATCATCACGGTTTATCACCACTATTTTACTGAAGTTACCCAGGCTTAATTCCTCTGTCGCAACGGCATCTAATGTGCCGAAGTTTTCCATGTGCTCAGGTGTGACGGCAGTAATCACTCCGATATCGGCTTTCAGGTAGCGACCGAACGATGCGATGTCGCCGGGCCTATCTGCGCCCAGCTCTTGAATGATAATATCTACGTCGCTCTCGGATTTGATTTTTAGTTTTGCTGCTCGGAATACTGACCACCACGCAAGTGGACTACGAATCTGACCGGGGTAATCGATCCCGAGGATAGCCAGCGGTACACTCATCTCGGTATTGTGGTTGCCCTCGTGCATATGCACACGATATTGCTGCGACAGTACAGTAGCGATAGCTGTCTTGGTACTTGTCTTGCCGACACTTCCCGCAACGCATACAAGTTTCACGTCTGGGTGCGCCTCCAGATATTTGACGACGTAGTGTTCTAGTTTTTTCTGAATATAATTTTTGAACATATTACCTCATAGCATAACCAATATCGTCAATAATTTCTATGGTGGAGCATGGCGGGCTCGAACCGCCGACCTCTTGCATGCCATGCAAGCACTCTAGCCAACTGAGCTAATGCCCCATATTTTCAATTGTTAACTGGTATTATTATACAGATTTTTTAGATTTACGAGGACTGCAAATGCGCGGAGTGATGATGAATAGCAGTATCGCGGCCAACAGCACCGCAAAGCCGCACATAATGCTTGGAATCGCCTTGATGGTGTTGGGGTCTATCAGGTTTGCGGCGATAGTAGGGATGATAAATACTGCATAGCCGACACCGAGCCATCGTAGTGCGGATCGTCGGTTGCGCTGCTTGATACTACCTGCATAGGTAATAGTTGCTGCGATACCAACAGCAAGCCATATGTAGTAGTAAAGTATGTAGTATTGAAGTGCAGGCTTGGATACTTCGAATATGACGTAGTTACCGAGGCACGCGCTGCTTTGTATGCCATGGCCAACTGTCAAAAAATATACAGAGAACGCTACGGCGATAATATACCCAGGCCATAATAGGAATGGATTTCGACGCTTTGCAATTGCCATACCTAGATGCACTCCTAGCGGTGGCAAGAATGAAATAGACACCCAGCCCACACGTGACCAGTCAAGACTCGATAAGCCTAGAGCTGTCTCGCATATCATATACTCGGCCAACTGAAACACCGCCAAACAAATAAGAAGCGCGATAATCAATCGCGCTTCTATAGTCTGCCGGTTGCGAACTAGCACTATAAGTGCCGCGACGGTCTCAAATAAGAATGTCGCAATCATTACTAGCGGTGAAAAACACCTCAATGCAAGATTGTCGCGTTGTATCATATAATTTCTCAAGTATGAGCTGCTACGCGCCCACCCGGGGCACTTTTTGTGTTTGACTGTATTTGTTTTTCGTGTCGCGGCAAAGGTTGCCCCTTTGCGCACCAGCTCAAGCGTCATTATCCCAGATCAGCAACAAAAGCGCAAGCGCAATCTCCTATTACTTTCCTGGTATCGGTAGAGGCGATTCGACCCAATCCCAGCAAGACCCAATATTTGATTAATAAAGCCATAGCCATTGAGTAGCCAAAGCGTCGCAACCACGACAGTAGCAGTAAGCGTCCAGAAAAGCGCACGCACCCAGCCCTTTTGACGCGCAAGCCAGGATTGCCATGCATCGTATTTGCCACGAGAGTAGTGTAGTATTCTTTTGGCCCAAGCAAATTCCGTCGAAAGTATCGCGAGGCCGCTAAAAACAATTAGCCAGCCCGGACCAGGGTAAGGTATCGCTACAATCCCCACTAAAAGCACTGCGCCACCGACGATGCCTATGATAACTTTTTTTGTTTGACGCTTGGCTTGATTCATATATTAATTGTAGCAGACAACCACTTAAGCTTTTCTTCATATATACGTTATATGCTATTCTCATACAAAAGCAGTACTTAAGGAGAACCTAAGACGTGGAACAGAGCAAAACAAAATTAGTAGGTGTCATCGCGATAGCGTTGCTTGTAGTAGGCGGTACGGGCGCAGCCGTGATACTCAATAGACAAGACGAAAGCCCGAACAGCACCGAAACAAGCTCGACTGTCGAAAGCACTCCGAGTACAAGTACGCCCAGCGGCAGCGACAACAGCACTAGCGACACCTACGCAGACGGCGACTATACCGCTAACGGCAGCTACAGGACACCTGGCGGCATCGAATCTGTTGATGTCTCGCTATCACTCGCTGGCAATGAGATCACCGATGTCGATGTGCAAGGCAGTGGCTCCGGCGATTCGGCCCGCTACCAATCAATGTTTCGTGAAAAGATCGCCGATATTGTGGTTGGAAAAAATATCGACGAAATAGACGTTTCACGTGTTTCAGGCTCGTCCCTGACTTCAACAGGTTTTAACGAAGCTGTCGAAACTATTCGACAAGAGGCTGCGTCAGCTGCGTAAACTCTCGTTTGAAGCTATCGGCACGTTTTGGCAAATCGAAACCCCTGAACAACTCCCTACAAACACACTTTCTGAACTTTTTAGCATGATTCAGGCGTTTGATGGTAAATGGTCTCGCTTTCGTAGCGACTCTTTGGTATCTGAGTGTAGTCACAGCGTCAATGATATCCCCCTCGACCGCGACGAATACGATATGCTTCAACTATATGAGCAGCTACATGCCGCGAGCGAAGGAGCTATCACCCCCCTGATAGGCCAAGCACTCGTGGATATGGGTTACGATCCACACTATTCATTGAGACCGAAAGACAATATCCAAACAGCAAGTGACTGGCAGGAGCAGCTCACGCTTCACACCGACCACTTAGAGTTCAAGGCTCCGGCACTCATAGATATCGGAGCGGCCGCAAAAGGTCTTCTTGTAGATCGCATTGCCACGCTCCTCAAAAAGGATGCGCCGGAATATAGCATAGATGCCGGCGGCGATATACTTGTCGGAGGCGCAGCGGAGCGCATAGGCTTAGAACATCCTCAAGATCAGACACGTGCGATTGGCGTCGCAACGCTGCAAGACAAAGCACTCTGCGGCTCGAGCAGCAATCGACGCGCATGGAGTGATACCTTGCATCATATCGTCGATGCACGAACCAACACGCCCGTCTCACACGTCGTAGCATCTTGGGCAGTTGCATCCTCAGCAATGCGAGCAGACATGGCCAGTACGGCACTTTTCTTTCTTTCACCGCGTATAGTCGAATCGATTATTCAAAAATGCGAAAGTATTGTCATGTACGATGACGGCAAGCTACAGTATGCTGTAAGCAAGGAGATAGAACTCTATGTATAAAATCACGCGACCGCTCGAGGCACTCACCAACTCCCTGACAATGTATCAGGTGACAGTATATGCACTCTGCCTGATTGTGGTGACATCTTTGCTACTAAGCGCACTTGGTGAGCTCGGTTTCTCCATCGGCACACTCATAGGCACGCTGGGCGTTGTACTGGCCAGCTCCTACGCCACTAGCCTTCTTTTCTCATGGACTTTTGGCACGCAGCACAACCGTGCCTCTGGCCTTATTACGGCACTTATCCTCTACCTCACACTCGCCCCCGGAGAAAACGCTGTAGAGCTGCTCAATCTTGCGCTCGTAAGTGGCATTGCAGTCGCTTCGAAGTACATATTTGTATGGCGCGGTAGACACATATTCAATCCAGCGGCAGTCGCACTCACTCTCGGTAGCCTGCTTGGATTGTCGGCTTCTTTCTGGTGGGTTGCTACTCCCCTATTGCTCCCCGTTGTTATTGTCGCAGGAATCCTAATTGTTACGAAAACACGCCGCTACGCAATGGTAAGCGTGTTCATGCTCGCTGCGCTAGGCATTTCTGCGGTAGTTGCAGGTTATTCCGGCTTTCCTATCTACGAAGCGTTACGTCTAGATGTCTTATCCGGCCCATTGGTGTTTTTTGCTGCTGTCATGCTTACAGAGCCGCTCACTTCGCCCTCAACAAAGCGCTCGCAGCTACTATACGCCGGCCTCACGGGCGCACTATACAGTGCACAACTACCGTTTCTTTCAACCCCAAGTGTCGCACTACTCGCTGGTAATGCAGCTGCATTCCTTCTCGGCAATCGCGCCGGAGCACTACGCATGCGCATCAAGGACGTCCAAGAGATAGCACCAGGTATCTACGAGCTGCGCGCACTCCCGCTCGCTCGCATTCCGTACACGGCAGGTCAGTATATCGAGATCAGCCTACCTCACGCACAGCAAGATGCGAGAGGCACGAGGCGCATATTCTCACTGGCATCTGCCCCTGGAGAAACCTACATACGGCTCACGACAAAAGTTCCCGCTGAAAAAGCGAGTAGTTTCAAAAAGGCTTTCGCCACCCTCCAGCCAGACACAATCGTACGAGGTACCTACGTCGGGGGAGACTTCGTTCTTCCTAGTGATGAAGACGCGCCAATCATCTTGATTGCTGGGGGTATCGGGATTACACCTTTTCGTTCCATGATTGCTCAAATGGTTCACGACACAGACAGACGCAAGATTACCCTTTTCTACATTGCACGATCAGCTGATACCATGATATATCGAGAATATTTAGACAATGCACGGTCGACACTAGATATAACTATCGTACCAATCATAACAAAGCCGTCTGATAAGTCCGGCGAAAATAATACTAACTTTTCTCAGGAAACTCTTAAAAAGTACATACCAGACATATCGCATCACTACGTGTATATCTCTGGGCCCCCAACTATGGTTGACGCTGTACGCACCGAGTTGTCAGGTGCACAGAAACCTCGCCGCATCACAACAGACTATTTTACCGGCTACTAGCTACGCCGTAAGCTGTGTACGCGCGGCCAATAGGTCGTAACATATCTTAATCGTCGCCGCCTGTGACACACGCACGTCCGTGAGCTGTCCGTCGCTCGTGCCGAGTACCTCAAGCCAGTAGCCCAATGTAGATACGATAGCCTGCTCATCGAATAAGTCCGGATACATGCCATATACGTTGAAACCGCTGCGTTCAATACCCACACATAGAGATGCGACGTCAAGCGCATCGTCTCCGACGCAAAGCCACGACCAATCGATAAGCTTGCCTGTTTTCGTCTGTGGATCATAGGCGAAGTTATCTGCGCGCAGGTCATCATGTACCAACGTATCTTGGCGTACATGCCAATTTTGCATGGCCGCCACGCAACGCTCTACCATCGCACCACTTACCGACACACCTTGGCTTTGTCGTAAAATTTGATTTGCCCGACCAAGAATATTAGAGTCAAGCAGCATCGGCCAGCGGTTTTGTACGCCGACCACTTTGCGCATAGAAAAGTCTTGATCGGCCTCAAACAGATAGCGCGCTGCCTTGAGATCCTTGCGTGCTCGCATAACTGCGTGAAGTTTGTCTGTGTTCCATTGCGGTGAAAAATCATAGCCTATCAGTGCTTGCGTGGCAAATGCAGTACCTTCGGCATTTGCAGCCAGTAGACGGGGTATATAGTCGTAGCCCGCCGCCTGGAGCTCTTTATATGCTTTAAGCTCCTTGCGCGCCCAGTGCGCGGAATTTTCATCGGTAGCACATTTCACAAAGACCAGTGAGCCGTCCGCAAGCGTAACAAGTCCAGTATAGGCACTGGTAAAACCTTGTTCTGACTGCTGAAGACGAGGTACGCGCGGCCAAATATCGACCTGCCAGTCATAGTAGTAGACAAACTTATCCATGAGTCGCAAAAATAAGCATTAACATTGTAGCTTTCATTGTAACAAATTTACCTGTTGCCGAACACAGTTGTTTTTAGATTTTTCGTGAATATGCTAGCGCAATAATTCGACAAATTTTTGTTCGTCGATGATTTTCGTTCCGTAGCTTTCGGCTTTTTTAAGCTTGCTAGCGCCGACCTTGCCGCCCGACACCAAGTATGTCGTGTCTTTGGCGACACTCGTCTGAAATACACCGCCATGCGAACGTATTGCGTCCGCCGCCTGGTCGCGACTCATTGTTTCGAGCGAGCCGGTGATCACAAAGCTTTGATCGCTCAACTTGCCCGTTTTCTGCTCATAGTGCGGCTGTACTCCGTATCGCTCAAATGCGTCGAGCAGTGCCATATTGTCTTCATCAGAAAGCCATGCCACGATAGATTCGGCGACCACTTTGCCTATACCATCAATCTTCTCTAGTTCGTCGATAGTCGCTAGCTTGAGTGCGTCTATTGAGCGAAATGCAGTTGCGAGATCGATAGCCGTTTGCGCACCAACATGACGAATACCCAAGCCAAGAATAAATTTTTCAAGTTTTGGATTCTTTTTTGCTTGGATCGCATTGATAAGCTTTTTTGCAGATATATCGGCGAAGCGATCTAATTTCAGTAAATCTTCGACTGTGAGCACATAGATATCCGCAACGCTTTTCACTAATCCTGCATCAACTAATGCAACTACATTTTTTTCTCCAAGGGTATCTATATCAAGTGCAGCTTTGCTTGCGTAATATTCAACAGAGCGCTTGAGGATCAGGTCACCGCTTGCGCCTTTCACTCGGTATACAACGTCTTTTCCGGTGCGTTCAAACTCTAGCTCAGGGTACTGCTGGGCAAGCGCCTGCTGGTAGTCAAATCGTTCAGTATGATCTGGGCGGAGTTCGCGTACAACGCTTTCTACCTGCGGTATGATATCTCCTGCCTTAAAAATAACGACAGTATCACCAATACGTATATCTTTTCGCTCAATCTCATCAGCATTATGAAGGCTTGCATGTTGCACGGTCGTGCCGGCAACCACAACAGGATCGAAGACTGCCACTGGTGTCGCCGCACCCGTACGACCAATACTTATCACAATATCTTTCACAATAGTAGTTGCTTGTTCGGCAGCATATTTATAGGCAACCGCTGCGCGAGGCTGCTTGCCCACTACACCAAGCTTGCTAAACTGGGCTCGGTCATTTACTTTAATCACCAATCCGTCTGTAGTAAACGCAAGTTTGTCACGCACTTCGCCAATATGCTCGACAAAACGCATCGCATCATCGATGCTCGTAAACACACTTGCCTCGTGGTTGCGCGTTATACCCAGAGCAGTCATCGCCTCGTAGGCAAACATGTTCGTAGGAACATCTCCCGCATCTTCGCGCAGCACATCATATCCGCGAAAATGAAGTGGTCTGGCCGCAACAAGCCGTGGGTCAAGCTGTCGTATTGTGCCGGCGGCGAGATTGCGAGGGTTTGCAAACACCTGCTCACCCGCTGCTTCTCTCGCAAGGTTTAATGCTGTAAAATCATCTTTTAACATCACTATCTCGCCGCGAATCTCTGTCCTACCTGTCAAAAAAAGCTCAAAACCCTCGAGTTGTCTCAACCGTAGTGGTACGTTTTTGATAGTACGCACATTGTTTGTCACATCCTCACCTATATAACTGTCGCCGCGAGTTACTGCTTGTACGAGCACCCCATCTTGATATATAAGTGCGCATGCCAAGCCATCCATCTTGATATCAGCAAAAAATTCGTGCGCGCTACCAGGCAGCAACTTGTCCATCCTCGTCACCCATGCCCGCACTTCGTCTACATCAAACACATCGTTAAGGCTCAGCATACGAGTGCTATGGGCTATTTTCTGGAAGCCATCTTTCAGCTCATTGCCCACGCGCTGCGTCGGACTATCTGTCGTCACAAGCTCCGGGTGCTCTGATTCAAGCTGCTTGAGTTCACCAAACAGGCTATCGTACACGGCGTCGGATACACTCGGAGCGTCCCGAACATGATATTCATAACTATACTGATCTATCAGTTTTCGCAGTTCGCGTATGCGCGCATCAGGCTGGACTTGCGTCATCATCGACTACCTTTCGATATAGCATATAGATATACGATGCACACCAGATGACCGTAATTGTTGTCATAACAAGCAGCATAACCGGCACAATCGGCACCCATGCGATCTGATCAAACCAAGACTTCAACAGCCCGTCCAGTACAATAGTCGGTATCATCACGACCACCCAGGTAGACACAACCGTCAGAAGAAGCCATATGACTCGGTATAGTAAGCGCAGCCGACGACCAATCACTAAATCACCGGCAATCGCCAAGGCGCGAAATGGGTACATACCAGGAAGCGTTACAATAACAAGCGCGAAAAATGTACTCACCACCCAATAAAGTGAGGCGACTACGACAAGCGACAAGCCAAGTCCTGCAGCCATGGATACTACACCTTCTTGTATAAACCCGCTCTGCCAACCTGCCTGAGCGATAATAATCACAATTGCCATTGGTACCAGTTGAATAATCAACACCATAAAAAGTAAGAACGTAGACAGTATTGGCGAACCTGCACTATACAGCCCGTCTCTGAGCTTTACTTTTTTCCCAGAAACAATATTGCGCAGCAACCACACAACCGTCAACCAGATATAGAGTGAGAAAAATCCTGCAGCAATCTGCTGCCCTTCGCTCAACTCGCCTGTTAAACCTGACGTGACAGAAGTCAGGAGCAGCAATCCAGCGCGACCAGTTTCTCCTACAATACCTTCGAACAATCCGTCGGGTGCGCTCACGTCCATAGAATCTATAAACTGCGTATACACGGCTTCGCTACCGAGCAACCCAAAGGCTATCGTCAGCAGCATAAATACCAAGCCTAGTAAGCCGAAGGTTGCTTTTCGCTTCCATAACAACCCTGCTACCTCAAAAGTAAACGAAAAATATCCCGGAAGCTTCATTGAGCGTGCGTAGTCTCGACGGCGAGTGAGCTGAAAGCTGCGGTGCGGACGGCGTGCAAGAAAATTGCGACGCCTCGTAGCGACACTATTCCATCGGTCGGCGAACCAACCAGCCACACTCCGAAGCCCAAATCTTTTACGGCCTGTAGCTTTCTGTGCTTTCGTGGATGTACTAGTACTTTTGACTGGCTTCTTAGAGATGTGTTTTTTACTCGGCATAGTGTCCAGTATCTGTCTTTAGAATTTAGCCGCGTTGTTTCGCAGTCGCGCAATACGCTCGTCGAGCGGAGGGTGTGAGCTAAAAAGCTTGTTAAAGAATCCTGAGCTGAGTGGATTATTGAAAAACAAATGAGCGGTCGATGAACTCTGTCGCTTCATAGGACGCCCATGATCGCGCAGCTTTTCTAGCGCGCTCGCGAGGCCTTCTGCGTCACGGGTAGTCATCGCGCCTGTTGCATCGGCTAGATATTCTCGCTGTCGGCTGACAGCCATCTGCACAATTGCTGCGATTATAGGCGCGAGTATGATAATGATCACACCGACCACTATCATAATAGGATTTGCGTTACGATTGTCACTTCCACCAAAGAAGAACATACGAATCACAATATCCGAGAGTAGTGCTATCGCGCTGACAAGTCCAAACGCTATCATCGATACACGGATGTCGTAATTCTTTACGTGGCCAAGCTCGTGAGCCATCACGCCTTCGAGTTCACGGTCGTTCATAACATCCATAATACCCGTAGTAGCGGCAACAATTGCGTGCTTAGGGTCACGTCCAGTCGCAAACGCATTTGGTGCCGGGTCGTCTATGACATACACCTTCGGCATGGGCATACCTTCAGTGATAGAAAGATTTTCTACTATTCTGTAGAGACGTGGATTATCTTTCTTTTGTATTTCCTTAGCTCCTGTCATAGCGACAGCGAGCTTACTGGCTACAAAATACTGAATCAACGCATAGACTGCAGCGGCACCAATAACCCAATAGGTAATGGAAGAGTTGCCATAAAAGCTACTCACCACCCATCCTATTGCACCGATAAGGCCCACGAACACAGCCATAATAAGCAATGTGTTCCGTTTGTTTGACGCTATTGCACTATACATATCTGTACTTTACGACTCCTCTATCGGTATATTTTTAGAATTTTACTTCAACAGGATTTTCGACAGACGCCATGTCTTCTACTTCGAAGAAATCGCGTTCGCTAAAGCCAAGCATGCCGGCGAAAACATTGTTTGGGAAGACTTGTATCTTCGTGTTGAGGTCTCGTACACCACCGTTGTAGAAACGGCGTGATGCTTGAATTTTGTCTTCAGTATCTACGAGCTCATTCTGGAGCTGCAAGAAATTCTCGTTCGCTTTGAGATCTGGATACGCTTCAGCAACTGCGAACAGGCTTTTGAGTGCTCCTTCGAGCATGTTCTCGGCATCTGCAGTCTCTTTCACGCCCTTTGCATCCATAATAGCTGAACGTGCTTCAGTTACCGCCTGAAATACACCACTTTCGTGTGCTGCGTAGCCTTTCACACTGTTGACGAGATTTGGTATCAAATCTGCACGGCGTTTCAGCTGCACAGTGATATCGCTCCATGCTTCATCGACTCGAATCTTCAATGTAACTAATGAGTTGTATGTTGCCCAGAGGAAAATTCCTACGATTACGAGCAGTGCGACGATAATCAGCAATATTACTATCCCAGTTGTCATGTGTCTTATTCCCTTCTCTTTAGAGAGTTTATGTACTTATTATTGTACCTTGTTTGCAAGTTTTACGCTAGTGATGAACACTACTTATGGTGCATGATTCTGCTTACAACATCAGTTAACTCGGCAGGTAAGACAAATAGTGTTTTTTGGCTTGGTTCAGTACTGATTTTTTCAAGTGTCTGAAGTGTACGAATATTGATACCGCCCGGCACCTTAGTCAACATGGCAGCAGCCTCGGCGACAGCGGCTGCAGCAGCTTTCTCACCCTCGGCAGTAATAATAACGGCTCGGCGTTCTCGCTCGGCTTCGGCTTGCTTTGCCATTGCACGCTTCATGTCTGTCGGAAGCTCAATATTTTGGACCTTTACTGCTTCGACATCGATACCCCATTGATCTGTCTGACGGTCAACAATCTCTTTAATCTGCTGGCTGATTTCTTCTCGTTTACCGAGCAAATCATCCATATCCACGTTACCAGTCACGTCGCGTAGGGCAGCTTGAGCAAATTGACTTGTCGCATAGATGTAGTTTGTGGTCTCAAGGACAGCTTTTGGCGCATCTACCACACGGAAATACACTACCGCATCTACGCCTACTGTGACGTTATCCTTTGTGATAACCTCTTGCTTGGGTACGTCGATAGGTGTACTTCGAATATCTACACGAATCATACGTTGAAAAATCGGAATGACGATACGTAACCCTGGATCACGTAAACCGCTAAATTTACCGAGCGTTAATATCACACCGCGTTCGTATTGATTAATAATCTTAATTCCGCTTAGAATAAAAATTACAATCGCTACGGCTAGAACCAACAACAACTCCATCAACTAAACCCTCCTTATATAATTTCTTGGTGCGCAGAGCGGGAATCGAACCCGCACGCCTTTTACGGCAAGAGATTTTAAGTCTCTCGTGTCTACCAATTCCACCATCCGCGCGTATCAGATATTCACTATTGTATTGTACACTAGGTGTATGAAGCAAGTATTTGTCATACAAGGTGGAAATAGTTTCAATAGCTATGATTCGTATATCAACGATCTAATCCAGTCGCCCGTTGACTACGACAGGTTAAAATATTCTCCACGATGGTTCACGCAAGGCCTTTCCATGTCACTCGCGGAATACGACGTACTAACGCCATCAATGCCAAATAGACAGAATGCTGTTTATGAAGAGTGGAAAATAGTTTTCGAAAAGCTGATTCCACATTTTGACAGCCACGTGCAACTTGTTGGTCATAGCCTTGGTGCGATGTTTCTTGCAAAATACCTGCAAGAAACCACACTCCCGAGTAAAGTACGTCGAACGATACTCGTATCTGGCGGTTATGATGACGAACAGGAAGAAGAACTCGGCAGCTTTAAGGCAGTAGGCGCATCAGGTGTGCAGGACAGCAGCGAAGAGGTTCATTTGTTTCATAGCAAAGATGACTTTGTGGTTCCATTCGGTGAGCTTGCAAAGTTTCAAGCCGATCTGCCAAACGCCACATCACATGTATTTGAAGACCGGGGACATTTCTTACAATCAGATTTTCCAGAGCTATACGAGCTCTTAAAACAAGAATAACCTCGAAAATCGAGATTATTCTATGGAGGCACGTGCGGGAGTCGAACCCGCCTACAAGGTTTTGCAGACCTCTGCGTAACCGCTCCGCCAACGCGCCATCTCGATTATTATAGCAGATTCTCTGCCAGTAGAATCATCGTAATCACAAAACCTGCAAACAGGTTAAGCCAAATAAATCTTCGCCACGGCTTGTTAGCGTCGTGCGAGGTTTCATCGGTGATACTATGCAGTGGCAACATATTCGCCACATACACCAAACATACACCGCCGACGAACGCATATGGCAATGGCTGCATGAACAGTAGCAGAGCTGCCAATAGATACATTAGAGCGGCGAAGTACACAGTAGCGCGCGCACCCAAGTAGGTCGCGATAGATGCCAGTTTCCCTTGCCTATCCGGTATGATATCTTGCACCGCCCCAAATGCATGGCTCGCCATACCCCACAGCAAAAATGCTACGATATACGGCCAAGCCTCTGGAGAAAAGCTGGTGAGCGAAAGTGCATACACCGCTGGACCAACAAAATGAATGCTGCTCGTGATTGAGTCTAAAATCGGCCGTTCTTTAAAGCGAAGCTTTGCAATAGAATATGCAACCACAAAGAACAACACGGCTGCAAGTACCAGATTTGCTTGCACAGTCCCCACAAGCGCAAGGTAGACTACAAATGGAAGCGTACTGATAACCACCGCTTTTGCAATGACAGGGTGTAGCTCTTTTTGTTCACGCATACCTTCGATACCACCTTTTCGTGGATTGCGAATATCAGATTCATAATCAAAAATATCATTCACCCCGTACATAAGAAGATTGTAAGGGATCAGGAAGAAGATCGTGCCGATAGCCAGTAGCGTCATGTTGGTACCGCCCGCCAGCAGATACGCTACCGCAAATGGATATGCGGTATTTATCCAAGATATCGGACGCGACACCATGATAAGTTTTTTGAGTGTCGTCATCATTTTTTAGCTCCAAATCTATTCCAGGCCCAAGGCACTAGTACCGCTGCGAGTATGGCGTAGAAGAAATCTTCTATCGGCGCGTAGCCTACATACACACCAAGCAATTTACTTGTGTCGTACCCGACAACTTCAAAATACACTATCATAGAGTCAAATACCGCAGTAAGTACCAGTAATATTGTGAGTAAAATCCACCAATTTCGTGACGGCATGCGTGGTCGTATACGCAGCAACAGTGCAACGAGTGCCATAAATAGTAGGTTAATTAAGAGGTACGTTGCCATCTACCTAGTCCTCTGTACAATATCAACGTCACGTAGCAAAGCAAGAACAAAAAGAACAATTCTTCTATCGGAAACTCGGGAGCAAGACGAAACGGTAACGCATATGGGCTATTGCCATGAAAGAATATACCCAGGACTATCCCTAGAATATCCCACACAACAAACACTGCGATACCAAAGCCGATCGTCAATGCCGTGCGGCGGGCATCATACCAGAATGCAAGCCTGTGCCGCCAGTCTAGCGTCATCAAGCCCGAAATACTGAAGAGCAACAGCCCCAAATATACCCATTGCATCAAGACTTCTCCTCTATTGTATCGATACGCGCCACTCTACCACCGCGCCTATCGCCAGCGATACGCTTGTATACCAGTTCTGCACCTATCAAGCACATAGGTAGTCCGATACCAGGCGTCGTAGAGCCGCCTACATAGTAAAGCCCTTGCACTTTTTTACTGACGTTTTTGGTACGGAAAAACGCACTCTGCTTCAGCAAGTGAGATTGCCCCAGCATCGACGACTGCCAGGAGTAGTATTTTGTCCGGAAATCATTTGGCCCAAACAACTCTTTCACAAGCAGTCTGCCACGCAAATCCGCGCCTGTCATAGCTTCAATTTGTGCGAGGTAGGTGTCAGCAAGTTGCTGCAGCTCCGCCTCCTCGATATTGACACCTGCAGGAAGTGGCACCAATACGAAGACGTTCTCTTTACCTACAGGCGCCGCACCGGTGTCTGTCTGACTAATTTTAGATATATAAATCGATGCCGGGTGAGGCATTTGTTTGTCTGTGTAAATTGCCTCGAAGTTTTGTTGCCATGTGTCTACAAACAACAGACTATGATGTTCGAGCTCCGGCACTTCTCCGTCTACACCCAGGTACATCAACAAGGCGGAAGGCCCTGGCTCTTTGCTCTGCCAATACTTCTCGTCGTACGAACGGTCGGGTGCATCTAAGAGTGCAGTTTCGGTATAGTGCAGATCGGCATTCGATATCACTATGTCGGCCTCAACCTGCGTACCATCCGTCAGTGTTATTCCTGTCGCAACACCGTGAGCAGTGTTGATTTTCTGTGTTTCACTACCAGTATGGATGGAGACACCATGTTTTCGAGCAATGGCTTCGATACTTTCGATAATCGTATACATGCCACCCTTCGGATAAAACACACCTTCATCAAAATCAAGCGCACTCATCAAGCTATACATCGCGGGCGCAGAAAAAGGCGATGTTCCCAAAAACACCATCGGGTACTCTAGGATCTGCTTGAGTCGTATATCGTCGACATAACTGCCAACATATGAGTGGATGGGCTTAGTGAGGAGTGTGGGCAGCAGTAGGCTTTTGCGCAGCACCGACAGGTTCACTAAGTCGCGCGGGTCTTGAAAGTTGGTATACAAAAAATGTTTGAGTGACAATTTGTAGATGTCTTTACTGCGAGACACGTAATGCTTCAGTGCGTCGCCAGCACCACTTTCAACCGCCTCAAACGTATCTGCATCTCGATCCAAATTACCTGTTACTACTATTGGTTCGGTGTGTTCATAAAACACTTTGTATGCGGGTGTTAACTTTTGCAAGTCGAGCCAGGTATCGATCGGCTCGTCCATTAGCTCAAAGAAATGTTCAAATACATCTGGCATCAGGTACCACGACGGGCCAGTGTCAAACACAAAGCCGTCTTTCTCAAATCTACCTGCCCTACCGCCAACCATACTGTCTTTTTCGTAGACATGCACATCCAACCCGGCTTTTGCCAGTAGACATGCAGTAGCCAAGCCTCCAATACCTCCACCTATAATTACGCAGCGAGTTGCCATCAGCGCTTTGCTCCAGCAGTCACGCTGGCAAGTAGCCACAATTTGCGGCGGCCATCTATGCGTACGCGTTCTTTTTTTAGCACTTTCGTTGGTGTTGCTTTAATTTTCTCAAGAAGCTCGCCGTAATACAGCGTGCTCAGCAGCACTGCTTTTTGACTGTTTATCGGTAACTTTTCTACGTAGCTTCGTGCGATAGCAAAATCGCGCTCTATATCGTCTACGATCGCTTGCTTCTGCGTATCATCGAAGCTCTCGTACACTACACCCGGAAAATACAGGCGGCCAAGCTCGTCATAATCCGCCGCCACATCACGCAGGAAATTTACTTTTTGGTAGGCCGAGCCAAGTGCACGGGCGCCGGGCGCCAATCGCTTATATGTTTCGCTGTCGTCTGCGCAAAACACCTTGAGACACATCAATCCTATTACTTCTGCAGAGCCATAGATATATGTTTTATAGAGCTCCGAAGTATACTCTACGGGACTAAGATCCATCGCCATACTGTCAAAAAAAGGACCTACCAGTGATTCATCGATACCATAGCGCTGTGCAGTGAGCGCAAATGCGTGCACCACAGGGTTTGTGTCGTAACTTCGCTCAATGGCGGCATATGTATCCGCCTCAAGTCGCTTCAGTAAATCAAGTGCGTCGTCGCCTCGGTACGTATCTACTATTTCATCGGCCACGCGCACTAGGCCGTATATCGCATATATGTCACGGCGAATAGTACTCGCAAATAGCCTCGAGCTCATAGTAAACGATGTTGAATATCGCTCTGTCACAAGCTTACTTACTTCGTACGAGGCGCGTTCGTAGAGTTCCATTATTTGTCTCGCTTCGTCACGACAGCTATCAGTTCACGCAGCGGCTGCACATCACCCTCAGCTATCTGCGACAATTCTTCCTCGGCTATCGTCATGTAGGCTGAAATTGTATTTTCCGTACTCTTCAACGCACCGCTTTCTATTAGAATACTTTTGATTTCATCGGCTTGCTCCTGCGTAACAGCCTGGTCGCCAAAATGTTGCTCGAAGCGTTTTTTCTGTTCGGACGTAGCTAAGGCATAAAACTCTTCTACCATGTAGGTGTGCTTACCCTCGCGAATATCACTGATAGTCGGCTTCCCGGTTGTGCGTTCATCACCAAATATACCTATTACGTCGTCGCGCAGTTGATACGCCACACCTAAACTCTGCGCAAAACGCCCAAGTTTATCGAGTGTATCTTGCGAGGCACTCGCAAGGGTCGCACCGATAGTGAGCGGGCTCACAAATGTATAGCTAGCCGTCTTATATAACGCCACTGTACGCGCATCAACTTCGCCAAGTTCGCGAAAAGCGGACTCTGTATCTATCAGCTCTCCACCAGCTACATCGAATATACTACGCCCATGGATCGCCATGACACTCGCGATAGCCTCGGCGCTCGCGCTACTTTCGGCAATCATGCGGTAACTTCCAGATATCAACAAGTCGCCCGCTAGTATCGCAGCGCTCGATGCGTAGTGCATACGACTTGATTCGTCTGCTACGTGTGCGTAGTGAGCCTTAAAATATTTACCAGCAATATTGTCGACGCCGTAGCGCACATAGTCTCGGTCAATCACATCGTCGTGGATCAGCAAGCTCATATGCAGTAGTTCCTGCGACGTGGCGATAGATACTACACTCGCACTCTCTTTGCCGCCAAATGCCGCGTAGGCGCGAAGTGTCATGCGTGGGCGCAACCGTTTGCCGCCAGACTTGATAAGCACGTGCATATCGCGCCATAGCTGCTCATAGTACCCGCTTATTTGCGCGGCATCATCTATATTCCTCAAAAAGTAGGTGTCTATCGTCTCATCAATACGCTGTATCGATGCTTGCTCTTGCGTATGTGTATTAGACATTAGTTACTTAATTATAGCCTATTGCCGCCTATTATTGAAAAGATTTACGCAGCAAGCGTAGCAAAAACCCGCTCTATCACTCAACACCTTGGCAAACCGTTCGAAATTTAGTAAAATATACGGAGTTTGATAATTCAACTAATGTGGCTCTTTAGCTCAGCTGGTAGAGCAACGGATTGAAGCTCCGTGTGTCCCCAGTTCAAGTCTGGGAGGAGCCACCAAGAAAACACTCTCATCGCATAGATGGGAGTTTTTTCTTTCCGAAAATCCACTCACCTCTTGAAATTTTGAAATGTGTTGTCTATAATCATCTAAGCAACTATGCGGGTATAGCTCAGTTGTTAGAGCGCATCCTTGCCAAGGATGAGGCCAGGAGTTAGAGTCTCCTTACCCGCACCATAAAGGACTTTTCAGTATCTGGAAGGTCTTTTTTGTTGCTTGCCAATCTGGTCAATATACTTAATTCTGGGGTGTAAACTTTTCTATTCTCGTCTATCCAAAATCCAGCAGGAAATAACATTTGTTTACACTGCAAGAGGCGAGGCTTTGATAATTTGATAAAATGCCGCTCCATATTCTCTGCACGTTCAAGAGCAAAAGCAATAAACCGCTCCTTTTCCGCTAAATCGTTCTTGTCGTAGTCCGCATGCTTTTGCTCTAAGTCGGCAAGCTTTAACTTATCATCTTCAATTCTTCGCATGATATCACTCTTGATGGACTGGTTCTCGGGCTGTATAGCTGCATCGACTCGATTATCTATAAGCTGCTTTAATAAGGCTATATCTCGTGATAGCTGTAACTTTTCGGCTTCGGCCGTCTTTCTGCGTGCCTTCCATACAGCACTCAGTGCCCGAATGAGCTCTATGCGACCATGTTCGGTTATTTGATGTTCGCCAATGTAGCTACTCACGCTTTCATGTAAGTCGTCACGACTAAAGTACTCCCCGCAGCTCCTGCAGCGGTACTTATGATAGAGACGCTCTCTATTCTTACCATTATTGACTACGAAGCCCACGTAGCGTCCATTGTTTTTCTGCTCACAGTTCTGACAATGTACGATGTTTGATAAAGGGTATTCGGGGTTGCCATTCTTCCTCGGACCACTTTGGCTCTTCTTCTTTTTTGAAAATATATCTAGTAGCTTTAAATGTTGCTCCATTGTCACCAAAGGCTCATGCAGACCGTTTTCGTTGCGGTATTTGACCTGTTTATGCATCTCTACAACACCTGCATAGAAGGGGTGGGTGCAGATAGCCCTAAACTTATCCATCTTGTACTTTGCACGACCTTTTACAAAATCAGATTGATTGAGCTGTACGAGTGCCTCAGTAGGCGTTGCTCGGTGCTCTACTATTGATAGCATAGCCTCTCGTAAAGGCGTGCCACGCACTGGGTCAATCTCAGGTACGCCATTCGTGTAGCCTTTTCTGTACCCAGCCTTTGGCTGGAATGGCCATCTCCCATTTGCGATAGCTTCTGTAAGGCCTTTGATTGACTTTCGCTGTCGTTCTTCATTGCTGCCCTCGGCTTTGAACGCCTCTAGCATGAGCATCAGGGTGTCTGCCGCCGTATCTGTCTTGAGGTCTGGTTGTGAGGCAAACTTTACTTCAACCCCTAGCTTTTTGAACTCTACGATAAAATAGCCAACCTCAAGCATCGAACGCATAAAGCGGTCAACCTCGTCAAAGATAGCATATTTTATATGCCTATTCTTCTTGCACTCAGCAATCATCTCCTCCAGGTCTTTGCGTTCGATGTTGCTCCACTTTTTACTAGATACGCTACCCGACCAGGCTCGAACAATGTCTGCATTGAGTATCTTGGAGGCTTTTTGAACTGCGGCCTCCTGACGAGATATGCTGCCGTTCAATAACTGCTCGTCACTTGATACACGAAAGTTAGCGATGGCCAACGTCTTAGTAGGCATAACAACTCCTTACGGACGACAGAGGGAGCTTTTCGGACAAGGCCAATGCGACCTAAAAAAGCTCCCACTACCATCAATAAAATCAGTTGGTACTATCTTGTTTTGCATTGTTTTGTCCACTGTCAATTATACCATCATCAAGGCTGTCCATATAGAGTTCATAGAGGAAAGACGCATACTCATATACGGACTCCTTCATCTCTTCGCTTTGACTGCTTGGCATATTTTCAGGATAGGAAATATGCCATCATAGCTACAGGGGCACTAAGAGCGGTCTACGTAGCCCTTTACAACTCCATAGTAGTATTTTCTAAAATCATTTACATCCAGCCATTTATTACTCACTGCTATATCACTATGCAGTGTACCGTTTAAGTACGCCTCGTGTATCTCTGTAAGTTTGCGGCCTCTGCTCAGCTCTCTATAGACCGTGTAGGCGAGCAAGGGTTCATCTGAGGGCTTTTCTCTCTGTGAGCTATAGTTGGGTAGTTTACTTTGCAATAGGCTTATCCAGGGAGTCCATAAGCCTTCAATGTCTTCGAGTTTCGTATTAGCGCCAATACTTATAATCACACGGTCGCCTCGTATCTCGGCTATAGGCACTCTATCACCATTGAGCGTTCTATTATGCTCTTTGTACCTAAGGCCTTTGCGAGCCGCTTCCTCGGTGATGCTAAACTTCTGGCGTAGCGACTCAGTATAGCGTATCGTTACCTCTTCCATCTCTGTCTGCTGTTTATCTTCTTGCCCTGGTTCTTGGTCTACGTCGTTGATTTCTGACTGCCATTGTTCTCGTATGGCCATAAACCCACTGTCGTTGAACAGGTGGTACAGGAACCAATCACTTGCAGTAATAGGCTTGTAAATATTACGTTGATGCTTTGCCATCTAGGATTAATTATAACCCAGGGTAGACAGCAGAGTAATCTAGCGATTGTATCGACCTAGCACTTCCGCTGCTTTCTTTTCACCTAGTTGCTCAATAATATCCTTGTCAACGAAGTGCTCTGGTAGCGTAGGTATTACAAACCCCTTAATAATCGGCACGGCTTCGTCTTGCTCTATGCTCATATCAATATCTTGCCTTGGTCGCCCCTCGGTGCGGTCAGTAATCTCTTTCGTACACTTCAGTGCATACTCATTACTACCAGTAGCGGCTTGTATCTTAGTCCACGCAATACGCTGAGCACTGGTAGCCGACTTGAACTTACTAAACTCGTCTTCTGGCATGCGTAGTAACTTGTTATACCAATACGATATACTATCTTCTTTGCTCCAATGGCCACTTGCACGGTTCTCGGGTCGCTCGCCAAAACCACCCTTGCCAGCAGGGTTTGCGTTGTTTCCAGTAGCAAACCTACCACCCTCTTGTCGTGGTATCTCACCGTCTTGCTTTGTAGACGGTACTACCCCTGTTGCGGTTGCATCGCTATCCATACTCTTATTTTACCGTGAGTACAGGCGAAAAGGCTGGGCGTTTATAAATTAGCTCGACACTCTTGATACTTGCTGTATACAGCGTTTCCTTTCTTGAGTGCATCCTCCCAGTCTTCCTGCAGTAAATCAAGCTGAGCCTCTTGGTTGTCATATGCCTGCTGTGCGTCAGTACTGTTGCCGTACTGTTCGTAAAAGTAACCATAGTTTTTACGTGCTGCAAAGGCATTGTCAAAGGTAGTTTTCTTTTGCTCTGCAGCCTGCCGTAGTCTCGTAGCCTCATTATTAAGCGGCTCACATTTGCTGGGGTCGTATTTTTTCGTGCTAGATGTAGTGCCGTTGCCGCTTGGTATATTTTGACGCTGAGCACTACCGCCCGACGGTGCAGCGTCCGTAGGATAATCACTATCAGTACTATCTGCCTGTTCGCTTTGTTTAGGCTCAGGCTCGCTAATAGCTTCCTGCGACGAGGTAGGGGGTGTGTATGTCTTATTTATGTCCGTTTTCTCCTCTGTTCCGATGAAATAAGCTGACACACCCCACACTATACTTGCGAGCACTAGAATTATAGCCAATACCTTTAAGACTGGTCTGAACTTTTCAAACTTGCTATCTTCAAAACCAGAGGCAAAATCATTATCAATGAATGAACCCTGCGACCGTCTCTTTGGAGGCTTGCCCCGCTTATTTATCTGCATTGCGTCTCGCTTCTCTTTCGTCCATATCGTCTACAGTGACAAGCACTGTTCTTTTGAGTGCACCGTTTTGCAGCCGACTGACCAGCTCCTCACCTTCAAGTCGCTGCATGAGTTTCTCTGCCTGAGTATGACCAATAGATAGGTTATCCCGTATCAATGTCACATCCGCAATCTGTGTACGTGCAACTAACGATACGGCTTCCTCGTATAGCTCCTCTTCGTCATCTGACCGTCGTGTGTACCTTGGCTGCAGCTCTAATAGAGTATTCGCCCCTGTATGCTTACGTAACTGCTCCAGCAGGGTGGTTAGTCGTGTCAGTTTTTTATCTTTTACCTGCACCAGCCCATTGCTGCTCTTTTCTAGCTCCTCCAGCTGCTGTGTCTCGTAGTTTAAATGCTTTTTGATAATGTTATACATCTCGGTCGGGCTTACGAGCCTCGCATATCGCTTCGAGTTACCTGTAAGCTCATACGCTTTTCGACTGCGAGTTACTGCATAGGACTCTGCAGCAGGCCGCTCATTATCATCGACGTACACAATAAAATCATCAGGCAGGGCATATAGCATAATTTCAAACTTCACCACCAGTATCCTAGCTGCGAGTACCTTGCTCTTTAGTTGCGAGAGGTCGTCAGATTGCATTACTTTTCCTTCAACGTAAACAGCTTTATGCCACCTACCATTACGTCGGTTGTCTTGCTGTCGCCACCTAGATGAATTAGCTCAAGTGTGTTTATCTTTTCACTATCGTTGGTCAAGGTTGGCTTGGCAGCTTTCTTTAGCCTGTCTATTTCATGCTCTTGCTGAGCTTTATTCATCTGTCGAAAAGACTCAACATAGCTATGCCACTGTATACGCTCTTCTGCATTCTGCTTTTCTTCTAAGTATCGCTGCTGCAACAGCATGAGCTGTACTATAGCTGCCCGCTTTCCATCCTCGTCAATCAAGGCTTTCAGCTCCTCTGTGTATGCTCGTAGGCCGTCTTGCCCTGTTTGCATACGTATCTTCAACTCAAGCCACTGGACTAAATCATCTGATACGCCATCAATCTCAAGTCCGTTCACGAGAGACATAAACTCATCTCTAGTACTCTGGCCTGCTTTGTTCTTGGCTTTTTCCTCTCTACTACTATTAAACCAGTACCCAAGCCCTAATATAATCAACAGGGCAACTACCGATGCTGCTTCCATCTACTTCTTCTCCTTGCTCATGTTTTTAAAATACGGCGATATTACTTCGTCAATCTCCAGTAGGTGCAGGTCAACCGCTGCATCAAGTATGCGAGCAACGCCTATACGCCTTTTAAGCTGAATGAATGTTTTGAAATGTAGAGTAAATACACCATCCTCATCACTAGGCTCTACGGCTGTTGTGACAGAGGTAGATTTAAGATTAGCTTTATTCACAGCTTGCACAAGCAGGTCTAGTTTCTCGTCAGCAAGCAGTGCATAGGTTGATTTCGTGATGAGTAGTATTCCGTACGCCAGTCCAGGGTATTCATGGCATACAAAGTTCATTACCTGGTTATCGGATATATCTATTTGAAAAGTATCATACTCATTACTGGATGACACCAGCGTAAACTCATCACCTCGATGATTGAGTATTTTGGATAATTGCTTACCTAGCTTAGTCTGTGGGTTTTTCATAGCGTATTTTCTGTGCCCAAAAAAAGGAACACCGTACATCGGTGTTCTACGCCTTTTATCCACATTTGAGCGTTAAGCCCATCTGCTTCGCACGGTGTTCCATTTCTGGTCTTAACCGTACGAAAAATCGCACACTCAAACGTGCAAAAAAGCGTAGAACATTTATAATTATACAACATTTGCTTCTACGAAATAAGGGCGATGGGTAGCTTCTTGTGCATTCGCCAAGTCGCTTATGCTTTGAGACCTGTAGATAGCTGCCTATAATCAGTCTAAGATGATAAAATTTCCACCCACTATACGCCATTTTTTCAAGAGGTCGGTTAATGAAGGAAGTATGCACGAACCTGCCAATGGCAGCACCGAGGCTCACCTGAAGTCTCTGAGGCCTACGAAGGGGCTGGCAAGCCATTCGCTTTACGTGGAGGAGCTGTCGAGAGCCGTAGATGACGGTGACATACAAAACATAGCCTTGACTGGTAGTTATGGAGCTGGCAAAAGCAGCATCTTGAGAGACTTTACAGAAATCAAGAAATACAAAAGGAAGAGCCTGCAAGTATCTTTTTCTAGCTTGGGTGCCAATATACAGGACTATATCAAAGAGGATGGAAAGTCCGAGAAGTATGAGAAGCTAAACAATCTAGCGAATTTAATACAAAAAGAAATAGTCAAGCAAATCCTCTTCAAGGAGAAGGCTAGTCGTATTCCTCATTCTAGATTTCGTCGAGTCACAAGCCCTAGCGTACTGCCGCTAGCTACGGCATCACTGGTAATATCTACGCTTGTGCTCGCTATCGCTATAGCTAATGGGTGGCTAGGCTCACTATTTGATGCAGTCTCTCTGTACGATTACAGCCTGCGTATTGTCGAGACGGCACTTATTTATATAATAATGTTCTCCTCTTTGCTGCTTTTCCTCATAAGGATAGGTGGTAAAATACAGGTTAGTAAAATCGGAAGCTCTGCCGTCTCACTGTCCTTGTCGGGAGAGAATAACTACTTTGATGAATATTTGGATGAAATTATCTATTTTTTCGAGGCAGCAAAGTACCAGATAGTTATTTTCGAGGACATAGACCGATTTGATAGTCTTTACATCTTTGAAAACCTACGACAACTAAATACTATACTCAACAACTCCAATCAGATTAAGGATAAGGTCACGTTCATCTACGCCGTAAAAGACAGCATCTTCAGTCAGGATGTCATAGACGACGAAGTGCAAAGTGGAGACCACAAGGAACGAAGTGCGAACAGGACTAAATTCTTCGACCTCATTATCCCTGTAGTGCCATTCATTACCAACATCAGCTCACGAGAGCTTATGTTGAAAGAGTTTAACGAAGAGTATCAAGAGGAGCTAAAGAAGCCTGTAGCCATTGTTTCTAAGTACATCACAGATATGAGGCTAGTGAAGAATATCTATAATGAATTTTTAATATTCAAGCAAAAAGTTGTACTCGAAAACTCCGACCTAGCACTAGATAGGTTGTTCGCAATGGTGGCATATAAAAACTGGAACCTTGATGACTTTGAAAGAATAAAAGACGGCGACAGCCTGATAGACAAAGCAATCGAGGCACATAGTAGATTTATAGAACTAGAAAGCTCCAGGCTAGCTACAAAAATAAACGATAAGCGTACCATGATTACGAGCGTCAATTCAATAGATACGAGGTTTAGTAGTCTTGGCGAACACCTTACGGTATATATAGAAAACACCCTTAGTCGGCTTGACTCTACCCTACAGAGCATCACATTAAATGGCGCAGGATATAGTAAGGAGGACTTCAAGACCCAGGCTTTCTGGGAAGAGGTTCTGTCTCGGGGCGATGATAATACCCTTATAGTTAGCTATCAACCGAGACGCATCGGCTACACCTTGAGCCTGACGCTTAACACTGGCGACCTGCGTACAGTTACACAAGACAATCTAGATAAAAATGAGTGGGCTAAACTCGATACAGCAAAGCTGAAAAGTGAAATTGAAGAATTGGTGTCGAAGCAGTCAGAGTTATCGCACATGGGCATGAAAGACCTTTTAGATAACTATGATGATTTTCATATTACACTATCTGACGTAGCTAATGGCAAGATTGCTCAAGATAAAATGATGTGGGAGCTGCTAGAGGCTGGCTATATTAATGATGAGTTTATTCACTATACTTCTATTTTTCACGAATACACCATGAGTCTTCAGGCACGTAGTTTCTGGCTAAATAACATAAACCAAAACAAGGTGTCCATGTATCATAAATTTGCAAATGATAACGATGTCGAGGCACTACTTGAAGAACTAGGCTCTGTATACTTTAAAGAAAAGAGTATGTACAACATACATATAGTAGACTATTTACTATCAAGCTCTGACCAAAGAGTGAAGCATATAATCTCCAATCTTTCCTCGGGAGAAGATAATGACATCCAATTCATAGATGCATACGTAAAAAGTGGCCGTGAAGTTGATGAATTTGTGAAACGTCTTGCTTATGAGTGGCCTGAAATTTTTATGCATACAGTCAGCCATAGCGAAATGGACGACAAGAAAAAGGCATATTTTATAAGCCTCGCACTCGGAAGCGGAAATACTGCAGTAAAGTACTACACTGACAATATGGTTTCAGAGTTTATAGATAAGCAAGCAAGAAACATCCCTATACTCAACAAAACTGAAGACGACACAAAGCTCGAAGCGGTAAGTCTAATACTAGACACGCTAAACGTGTCATTCACTTCGTTTGATGGCCTGTCAGAACCTACAAGAAAAAAGGTGCAGAATGTTCAACTCTATGCCATTAACGCTGATAACTTGCAATCTGTACTCGGGGAGCCAAGACTACCTCTAGACGAAATACGTGCAGTCGATAAGGTTGCATACAGCCATATCCTTGCGAACCTAGAGGATTACATAGGTCTGTATCCTGAGATGGATAGCGGCTTCATGCTAGCTGGCAAGCATGAGTTTGAGGTGGTTATAGACGACGTATCTAAAGCCTCTTTTGAACTTCTGGATATCATTTTAAGCAGAGCTGACCATGCAAACTGCATCGTAGATGACATTAATAGGCTTCCCATGGAAACGTGGAGTACGCTCATCAAGCATGCAATCCCATCAAACACCCTGTCTAATGTTCTATTGTATTTTAATTTTTATAACTCTGAGAATGAAAATGAAAATGTCGTAGGCGATGAGCTGGCAGCATATCTTAACAACGCCAAGACTATCACCCTAGACAAGGAGTATGGTGAATTTGACCATGAGCAGGTAGTGCAGCTTGTAACAGCCATCTTGAATAGTAACGATATTAATGATGACACCAAGGTAGCAATAGCAGTAGACTGCTATGCAAAAGAACATATAGATATAGAGACTCTCGCTAAAAGAGAGGGTACATTGTTCGGTGCACTAGTAAAAAATGGTGTCATTGAAGATGACGTAGCGAGTTTTAACCATATCCGTGAACTATCGTGGGAAACAAGAAAGGCATACATCATTAATTCCAGTGAGTTCACTAGTTATATTGGCGAGCTTGATATAGTCACTGAGGAGCTGGACTCTCTAGTGAGCGATAATGATATTCCTAGCGAAATAAAGCTACATATTGCAAAAAGTATCCTATCGTTCTCGAGCGTTATGTCAATATCTATCGCACGTAAAGTAGCAAACATAGCTGCTAGTAATAGTCTCAGTTTAGACTACGACTCAATTGAGCTTCTAGCAGATGGAGGGAGTGTAGATGATGTTGTTCAGCTTCTTAATAACTCATCGGGTGAGCTTACACTGGATAACTACACGAATATCCTAGAGTCCTTGGGTGGTGAATACAAGAAACTGACCCAGAATAGCAAGAGACCTACTTTTGATGCCACAGACCATAATCTAAAACTCATAACTAAACTAGAAGAACTTGGTGCGGTTAGCAGTCATACAGCTGGAGATAAGCTGAAAGTGGTCATGAAGCCTAGGTGGCGATAACACCATCGATGGCAGTGTAAGTCTACTACTGGATGTAGCTTGGCAATAGCTGTCCCCTTAGAGACATTGCATAGTCTATCGATAATATATCCCTCCACCTACCAACTTCATCATCTATAGCTTGTATGTTAGCGAGCACGAAAGAGTGTAAACATTTACCTTCACCCTGCACCAAGCAAAAGAGACGAGAATAAAACCTCGTCTTTTTTGCTAGTTACATAATTGTACCGTGCTTTTAGAGGCCTTTGCCGCCTAGTACATCATATTCGGTACCTTCAGGCATTTCATATATAAGTGGACGAGCGGTCATGATAAGACTGCGTATATTTTCAGGGTTTAGCGAGTTATCGTGAGCTTCTTTGCTATTCCAGACTTCTGAAACCCAAACATCGTTACCGTCTTTTGATTTCCCAACAACGTAGTGAATGCAGTCAGTATTTTCTTTCAATAGATTTGAAGCCTCTAGCAGAATACTTGCTAGATTATCTCTCTCACCTTCTACAGCTATAAACTTTCCAAAAAGTCCGTACATAGTAAATCTCCTTTTACTTAGCTCTATTATACCTTAGGTAGATGGTTTTAACTTCGTAGCTTAAGGCGCACCATACAAGAAATCATCATTTTCTAAGAACCCACTCCAGGGTTCTTTTAGTTTATACACCACTTCCGACCCCTTGAAATTATTTTTCCCGATAGGCATAACAGTAAAGTTTAAGAAAAAGTTTCCGAGCAGCATAGGGTCGTCAATGATGTGCTCAAGAGGTTTATGTGGGTTCTGTAATTTAATAATATTATTGACATATACTGTACAATATGTTAGCATATTAGTACTTTCGTTGAGGTAATACTCCGAAGGTGTTTTTTGACAAGCAGATTAACACAAGATGAGTTTTTACTTCTGTAAATTGCAGGGATGAAACCTCATCTTGTGTCTCCGCCATCCGGCGAGCGCAGACAACACGTGTTTGGGCGAGCGCCCGGATGAGGAGAGAGAAGGTAATAGTTATGATTGCTGCATGGACTTGCATCATCACCGGCATAGTGGCCGTCGTGGCGGGCATTTTCGTTCTCGTGACCAACGGTCGTCGGGACAAGTACGACCGCGACATGTTCATGTGGGGCGGTGTCGCTGCCATCTTGGTCGGACTCATCACGGCCATCGTAGCCACGTACTGGCTCTATGGCACTGAAGCGGGTGCGCGCGCCCAGAAGTCGTTCCAGTCCTCGACTGGAGGAGGTCTGACGCGGGTCGTCACCGTGTATGACATGGAGGGCGACCAGATCAACCAGTACGAGGGCAAGTTCGATGTCGACGCCAACGAGAAGCGAATCATCTTCGACATGCCTCAGCCCGACGGCTCGTACAAGCGAGTTCAGATCTGGCAAACCAACGGAACGGTGACCATCGAGGAGAAGTAGCACTACTTCTCGGCGAACCTCTGTCATTCTCTACTCTGCTTGTCATGTTCGCTCCGTAAGTGTGCACTTGCGCTGATGAGTCTAAAAAGACGAAAGCGAATTCTCAGTAAATGATAGTAACTTCACGCTGCTTTGATTACGGCAATAATAGATTTACACTATTCTCGATATCTTCAGTTACCCATTCAAAAAGCCTAAGTAGATTCTGTTCGGTTGCAACAAGCAATAGAGACGAGAATGAAGCCTCGTCTTTTGCGTTGATTCTTTATCTGGCCTCGTATCGCAGCTGGTGTTCAGCATCGTTTGTTTCACTATAACAAACAGGTGCAATGGCTTTTACGATGTCGTTTTCGTTAACATGGCTACATAGCGGAACACCGAACATATCAAATTGATTAGTTGGCGAAATAAACTTCCATTTTTTAGATTCCTGCACGGCAAACATTCTTGAGCCAGGATTCTCGCAGCCGTAATTTAGTAATACTTGCCTTCTATCATCACTAAAAGCCATAACCCAGTAATACGATTTTTCGCAATTTGATGAAATATCTTTTTTGGCCGCAGTAGTCAAGAAGTCATTAAGGCTCGTAACGTTACTGTCAGACAATTTTACTGCTTTTGTACCCTGAAAATCATATTGGTATGAACCAAGCTCTATGTTTATAGCGTTATCCTTGCCTGAGGTCTCACTGTTGCCGTCTTTATTTTGCATAATGAGTGAGATTATGAGCGCAGCTACCAGAATGGCAATAACTGCGGACAAAATATAAATGATTCGCTTGTATGATTGAGTGCTTTTTTTCTTTTTAGCCATATTGTTCCTTATATAATACTTTTGATTATAGTGCCTATTGTTAGCTTATCAAACATACTAGACGCTAATTAGCCGAGACTAACTTGATAGATAGCTTTAACTTCATAGCTTATGGCGCACCATGAAAATTGTCTCACATCAAGTGGGGCTATTTTTATGGGAATTGTCTAAAATCAATTCAAAAAGTTTGACTAAGTCCTGCTTCGTTGCAGACAAGCTACCCTACAATAACCCGTCATAATAGACGGCTTCTTATTGAGCGGGTTACTGAGCAAATCATGGTATGATACGTACAATATGAAAAGCTTCAAGAAAACTCGAAAGTCGAAAGATAAGACTCCACCATCAAAGGAAGAGGCCAGAAAGGGCCTAATAATCATTGGCTTAGTAGTCCTATTTGTTCTTCTAACCATCTCATCAGGATTCTGGCAAACACTTGCTATGTACTTCTTATTTGGTGCGATCTACCTAGCATATCGCGCAATACGCTATAAAGGCGCTCGACGTGCGTCTGTCGTTTGGTCTCTTGTGCTATTCGTAGCATGTGGTGTCGCGATGCCACCAACCGAGCAAGCTACACAAGAAGCAAATGTGACTCAGCCACAAAGCAAAAATGCCGCTAAAACCGTAGAAGCTGAAATGCCTAAGGAAGGTGTCTTTTACCAGGTAACTGGAATTACTGATGGCGATACGATTAAAGTCCAAATTGGTAGCAAGACCGAAAAAGTCCGCCTCATTGGCATTGATACTCCAGAAACGCAAAACAAAAAACAGTGCTACGGCAAAGAAGCTTCGTCTAAAATGCAGAGTCTTGTGCAAAGTAAGAAAATACGTCTTGAAGCCGATACTACGCAGGATGACCGCGATAGATATGGACGCCTACTCCGCTTTGTATTTCTAGAAGACGGTACAGATGTTGGCAAGACGCTGATTAGCGAAGGGTATGCACACGAGTACACTTATAGTAAACCGTATAAGTACGCAGGCGAATATAAGCTTGTAGAGTCTGACGCAAAAGTACGTTCACTTGGTTTCTGGGCGGCAAATACTTGCAACAGTAATACAGAACAAACTCCAGAAGCAGCAGTGCAGGCCATTCAAGTAAAGAAGAAAGCGGATGACGAAGCGGCTGCTCAAGCTGCTGCTGCCGCAGTAGCACGCGCACAACAACAGCAGGCCGCTACAGCCGAGGCTGCACGTCAGCAACAAGCTGCACAGCAGGCACATGCCGCCCAAGCTCAACAACAGCAAGCTGCATCGAGCGTATATTACAAGAACTGTACTGCAGCTCGCACGGCAGGCGCAGCACCGGTTTATCGAGGACAGCTTGGATACGCGAGTCACCTAGATAGAGACAACGACGGCATTGGCTGCGAGTAAGCTCAGTGCGCTTGAGGAATGAACCGGATGGCAGATCTTATCTTGCTATATCCTTGTGCCTGATGAATAATAAGACAAAGATAATTTGGAGAATATGATGGCACGAAACAACGAACAACCACTAGTCGGAATAGCAATGGGTTCTGATTCGGATCTGAAGATAATGCAACATGTAGGTATTGCGCTAGAGCAATTTGAAGTTCCATTTGAAGAGCGAGTCGTATCAGCCCACCGCACGCCAGAGAAAATGATGAAGTACGGACATGAAGCCGTGCAGCGTGGCCTGCACGTAATCGTAGCAGGAGCTGGCGGTTCCGCTCACCTACCAGGTATGCTCGCGTCTGAAACTCGCCTTCCTGTTCTCGGTGTCGCAATCGAATCTTCTCCAGACCCTACCAATGCCGCTCTCGGATCAATGATCCGTATGCCAAAAGGCGCACCTCTTGCAACGATGGGCAAGAACGAGGCAGCGGCTTATAATGCAGGCCTAGAAGCTGCGCGCATCTTAGCTATATCTGATCCAGAATTGGCTGAAAAGTATGATGATTTCATGCGACGCCAAGCAGCTGAAGTTGAAGAGAAGGATGCTCTTTTACAGGAGATGGGCTCAGCGGCGTATTTAAGTAGAGATAAATAATTCTACCCAAGTTACGGTCGCTGAATAGTTATTTTCGAGCGAACACCCTTGCTATTGTGCATGAATCTAAAGTCGTAGGAGCACATTTAGATAAAGCGGACCTATTAAGAACCGCCAGTCGGGATTATTACAAAAGGTTGAAAGTAAAGCTGACAGATCATCGGCGCCTGGTGACAGTGAAAATAAACAATGCGCCGAAAACGACACATTGAATACTAAACCCCGACAGCGCTTCTAGCGATCGAGTAATGCTCTCACATTTCTCACTAAGCTCCTGCCGACTTCATCGGCAAGCAGAACACCAAATCTGTTTGGATTTGACGCTAATTCTCTTTCAAGTTCATCAATATCGAATACTTCAAAACCAGCACCTTCACCGTCTTCAACTTTCAAATCTGAGACATCACCGTCGAACTTATAGGCAAAGAATCCACGCATTGCATTACTTACATACTTACCTTGTATGTAGTCCACCATCACGACACCTAGACTTGTTAAATCTTCAGGTGAGACCTCGACACCACTCTCTTCTACCGTTTCTCTGACGGCAGCCTCCAAGTACGTTTGGCCGCTACCGACATGTCCACTGACTGTCGTCGTGAGCTTGCCCGGATCATTCTTTTTAGTATCGCTCCTCTTTTGCAGAATTACCTCGCCGTTTGCCGTATAGAAACAAACATACACAAGGCGACACACTAACCCTTCGCTATGAACGCGATCACGCTCAGCTTGCCCAATAACCTCATCACTATCATTTACTACATCAAGTATTTCGCTCATACAATAATTATAGCACTTGGAGAGGTGTTGATGAGTGGCGAGGCGTACCCACTAAAGGCGCTCACATATTCTGTCATACAGCCTAGTGAGGGCACGTGTCGTCGGTGTCTCTGTAGCGCCAAGCTGACGCAGGACACCATGCCAGCCATGCAACCTCCCTATATCACTGTCGAACAACATACCTCCTGCAGCCTGAATGCTGGCGATCTCTTCGAATGTCTTCCGGGCGGTATCCATGAGCGCAGGACTCGGCTGTAAGCGTCGGTCTGGATAGATCGACACCCCGGTGATCGTTACCGCATGTGGTCCAAGTGTGTGGCGCTTAGTTTTACCGTGATTTATCTCCATCCCCGTATCTAAGATCGCGTCTCGCACTAGTCGGCGAGCACTACCTTCGAGAGGAGCGACCGAAGAGACGGTGATATCATCAAGATAGCGCGTATATACGAGATCTCGCTCTTCCGCAACTTGCCCTATCGCCGTATCCATGTGTGAGCAATAGAGATTAAAGAGGTACGGCGAGCAGGGTGCACCCATTGGTAGTCCAGGCGTATCTTCTGCGGTGCCCCATTCGTTTATAAAATCCTTGATTTGTTCGCGGCTTACTTCTGGCGCAACAGCATCGACGACATCCAAGAGCTTACCAACCTCAACCGCCCTATACGCATCGGTGATATCAAGCGCGTAGAACGAATTGCTGTGCTGGTGTGGGCGAACATTGTGCTCAAGCACATTCTTACCTGGTAGGCCACCTGTCGCGTAGGGCATAGGAATGTCGAGATTGTAAAGCAACCCAAGCATCTCACGGTGCTTATCGCGTGTCTCTTCACTAGGAATGTGAAGCTCACGCGACTTGATCGAGCCATCAGCTCGTCGCTGACGGATAGTGTGTGTATGAAATTTATCTGGTGATGTCATAATTTACCGGGAAAACCCCGGCCAGCGTACTGACCGGGTAGTGAAAGAGGGTCCAGGAAGAGGGTTGAGAATTACCACTGTTCAAGGCGCACCTCAAACAATAGCGAGGGCTTGGACTCTCTCACCGTCGCGTATTTCAGCGATGGTCTCGTGGGTGATGCCTCAGCTGCCAGCACGATCGCTCTTGGCAGGGTCGAGAGCGCTGGGCGTCCATAAGAGTCACGGAGCACCCGAACCTGTCAATAACTCAACCACAGACTCAGCTGACGTAGCGCAATGCGCAATGAGTCAGCGAACGCGCAGTCATCGACCAACGCTCGCATCTCGGTACCGCAGGCAACCTTCAGCACTGCAGTGACACCTGCTGGATCCGGCGTACATCCCACTCAACTCGACCACGCTCGACGCGATCAATGTTGGGCTATCAGCGTTAACGCCAGTAGCCCGGAATCTTACCTGGAGCCAGACTGGCCCATTCGGTAAGTACTGCAACCTCTTCCACCCTTAGCGGTACATTATCATAATCTGTACGTCTGTACAATATCATGCGACAAGAAGCAATCACTCTGCTAGATATACTATAAGAAAGTTTGCCGGGTGGTAATGTTTACATAGTGTAGATTTTATTATACTATAATCTTATCGCATCCATCCGGATGTGTGTAGAGTTTTCTGGACACAAGGAGTGGTTATGACGCAAGTCGGAACGGTGACATTTCCCGAATATTCGGGTCTTCGTTGCCTGATGATGCCGTACATCCAGGGCAGGCCGGACTCTGTTTCGGACGAGTACGCCGCGTACAGGAGCATCGTGGAGTCGACGTTCATCGATGAGGGTCAGATCGGGTATCTCACCATCGATGAGTCACCCGTTTCCATGGGAGCACCCCACCGCGGAGCGCGCGCCAAGTTCGGCCGAGCACTCCACACCGAAGCCGGGCTTCGGCCCAAGGGCAGGTTTGGCTGGGGCGGGAGTGGTTGGGGGTCAGCGACAAACGTACTCCTCAATCGCGATGTTCAGGTGCTACTTGCAAACAACCTGGACGACAGTTGTGCGCTGTGGGATGCCGAGCACGAGAACACCTCGCACGATGGTGACATTGGTGACTACGCCAGTTGCTACCCGTACGAGGACGCCGTCCTCATGCAAGCTGGCGAGGTTCACTGCATCGGCATCGTCACGCCGCACGAGAGCCTTCCAGTCCAGATGGATTTCGACCGCCAATTCCTCCGAATCATCGGAAGTGGCGTCCACGGGCGAGAGCCCTACTTCACGATCAACCCCCTTGTGAAGACCTGATCTACCCAGCCCCGACGGGCATCTCACTTTCTCACGAAAGTTGAAGGTGCCCCGAGGGGCTCTTCAATTAAGAGTAATTTTATGTTTTTATTGTAGGTACATAGCGTAAACGCGCTATAATATATCGAGTAATCAATATAGAAAGAGAGATGTATGGCTACGGGATACTGTGTAAAGTGTAAAGAAAAAGGCGTTAAGCTATCGGCTCCTGAAGTTCACCAAACTGCAAAAGGTGGCTTTATGGCTAAAGGTAAGCACGAAAAATGTGGCACAACTGTATGTGCGATGATGTCAAAAGCGAATGCCGAAAAAGCAATCGAAGACGGCGCTAAGAAATCTTACTAGATTCTAAAGCAGCAACTTCTATGAATGCGTCGAGTAACATCGACGTATTTTCATTACAGGCAATAACCTTACAGTACCTGACTACTGTTCACTATGAGGTCGAAAAGCCAAGGTGTTAGGCGCGCTCCGTTCGATATATCGTTGCTCGGCCAATTTAACTGAGCCCGCGGATCCGTGTCGTATGCGCTCTCGTAGGGCAACTGCTGATAGCGAGGTGGGTGTGATAGTCGCAAGTGACAGATGAATTGGTGTTTGGTGTGACCCTCCTTGATCGATAATTGTTTGTGCTATCGCCCTATCTTCGCTCGGCCAATAGTTTGGCAGCTCCATGATCGCATCGAGCGTTTGACTGTCATGTAACTTAAGTGCCATATTTGGACCAAACTGCACACTATGCACTGTATCGTCGACCTGCGAATGCCGCGCAGTCCTATACACACGGTATACAGACCGAAGTACAGCCTCATGTGCCGGCTTGCCCGTGAAAATAACGGGGCCTCCGATAGATGTCGGTCGATCATCGCTCTGCAAGCGATCTACCATACCATCATGCCATCGGCGTGCAAATATCGGTTGAGTATCGGCGTCGAGTAGTAATATTGGCTCCAATGCAGCAGAAGAACCTATGTAGCCTAGTGCTTGCTGAATAGCCCGTATTTTCCCCTGCTCCTCACTCAATAACACCTCAGCACCGAGCTGTTCTGCGATAGCTAGTGTTCCGTCGTCCTCACCATTTACCGCAACAATGGGCTCTGTCAGATCTGCGGGCAGTGAATCGAGCGTCCTGCGTATTGTGTGCGCCTCATTATACGCAGGTATGATCACTTTGGTTTTCATTATATGAAATATATCATATAACCTATTTGCTGTATTAGCAATATACTATTTCTTTATCAGTTTCGATAGGCCTATCGCAGTAACAAGTGACATAAGCGACAAGAGCACTAGTAACGTAACCGCCGCTACACCCAGTGCGAAGCCGAAGCCAGTCAGCTGAATCATCTGCACTGCTAGCAATGCAATGAGCCCGACTGCAAGCATCACTACGATGTAGTGTGTTCGCTGCAGCTCTGCGAGCGCAACTTTGCCTTTGATATCTGTGATTTTACGAGGAAGATGCTTATTCATGCTTTTACTATACCACCGTGTATGTCTATTGTTTCAAAATAAAGCTCGTTCTCGGGCATGGCATACTGGTCCTATGTGTGTTAAGCGGTTATTTCAGCCAGAAAGTCGCGCCGCATACTCTCGATTAACTGCTGCAGATCTATCTTCGATGTGTCGATCTCTCTCCATATAGGATATCTCCGCTTCAGCTCACCAAGTTTCTTTATATGGTTTTCTCTGTTTTTCAACATCACCTCAAGAGCAGTATTGTCGTTTCCGAGAAACGTGAGGTCGCGCGCTAGACGACCATTCGTAATCTTATCTTTGATGAATGATTCCGGAGGATTGGCATGAACGATAAAAACTTTATATCCACTTTCACTACACTCATCGAGAATAGTAATATCATTCGCTATATTAAAGTCAAGATTCAAATTATATCTATCACGTATCAACTGACTGACAATACGCATTACTATAGCTCGCGCTTTCGTAAAGTTAAAACCTTTCCTGTACAGCATTTCTCTAATAACATCCGTAGACACCGTCACCATATCAACAGACTCCGCCAAGGGTTGCGTGAGGGTGCTTTTACCAGAAGCAACAAGACCTGTGGCGGCCAAGGCAATTGGTTGCGTACCGAGAGCTGGAGAATGGCCCATGACAATAGTATGCCAATATTCATCGGTCAACTCGCTCATAGCAGTAGCGTCAATGTCGGGAAGAGATTCCCATCCCCAAGAGTGTGTGCTCATATTGTTTCAATTCTAGCGTAGTCCATGAACATAAAGCAAGCTACACGAAGGTCTATCGAGGTTTGCACTAGCTGCCGCCGAGCTGGCTTTCGAACATACGGTAGTATGCGCCTTTTTGTGCGACCAGCTCAGCATGCGTGCCATGTTCTACGATTTTACCCTGCTCAAGCATGTAGATTACATCGGCTTTTTCAACGGTACTCAATCGGTGGCTGATTGTGATAATAGTTTTGTCGGTATCGGCAAATAAACGTTTAAATATACGCGATTCAGCCAGTGCATCGATTGCGCTCGTCGGCTCATCGAGTATGAGGATAGGCGAGTCTCGGTAAAAATTACGCGCAAGCGCAAGTCGCTGATACTGCCCGCCGCTAAGCTCCGTCGCAGTTGCCTCATCATTATTCTCTGCCATCCATCGCTCAATATAGGTATTGCCACCATGCTCCAACTTCTTCACGACATTCTCAAATTCAGCTCTTTCCATAGCCGCTTTCACTCGCGCACTACTCGCCACACGACTCACATCGCCCAGCGTAATGTTTTCATCAATTGTTGCAAAGTAGTAACTAATAAACTCTTGACCAAGCATAGCAATGTGTCGATGCCAAGACTCCGGCGTGACATCGGCAAGAGACACTCCATCGACTCGGATATCACCTCGGCTCGGACTATACAAACCCATAATGAGCTTGATAAGGGTACTTTTGCCAGCTCCGTTTTCGCCTACTATCGCCACATGTTGACCAGCTGTAATCACCATCGACACCTCGTCGAGCACAGTGACATTGGTCTTAGGGTAGTGAAATGTCACCTGGTCTATCTCGATACGCTGCGGCACATGCTGAATAGCCTGTGTTTTTTCTTTCTCAACAGCGATATCCATAAATCTCTGATAGTCCACGAGGTTTGCTAGGTCCTCATCTATACTTCCGAGCTGAACTGCCAGGCTACTCGCCTGACCCATGGCGCGACTCACCATTTGCTGCACAAAGAGAAACTGCCCGACAGGCTGAGCACGCGCAATGATTTCAAGGACAATCCATATCAGCGCACCTAGTTCTACGAGCGCTTCACCCACATCTGCCACCGTCTGTTTCCATATCGTCCTAAGCTCAAGATCTAAACGCTCTTTCTCGTCTTTTTCGCGTAGCTTGGCGTAGTTTTTCATGATGTGTTTCAGTACGCCGTACATACGCAGCTCTGCCATATTACGCGAATCGCCAAGCATCCAACCCATGTTTCCCATGCGCCTGCGGTTGGTGATATTACCCTCCCAGTGTCGCGCCTGCTGTCTCGCTAGTCGCAGCTGGATAACAATACCTGGTATGATTGCAATCGTCACCGCTAGCGCAAGCCATACATTCACAAACGTCAACGCCACCAGTGCGCCAATTGACCCGACGATACTTACCACCATAGAGCCGATTGTATTAAAGACGGTACTAAAGACATAGCTAAACCTACGAGCTTTTTCCTGAAGATCAATCACATCCTTATCGTCGTATAACTCAAATGGAAGAGACCCAAAATGCTCTCGCATTTTATCCTCTACTGCAGCATCAATAAGATATCGGGTTTTTTGCGAGATATAATTACTGACGCTATTCCACAGCAACATTACCACGCTAATACCAGAGGTAATCAATACATACGTAAATACGTTTCGGGCGGCATCTACATCACCAGCGTATGCTGCTGCAAGTGCCGATGTCGTTAAAGCAGCAAAATAGGTGGTTGCAATCGGCAGTAGCGCACGCACAATACTGTCGATCAGCTGCACGATGCCTGCGATAGGCGACAACCGAAAAGATGTCATGCCGACGCGGCCGATTGATATTAAATACTTCTTCAGTGTCAGCTTTTGCTTTTTTACCATTCGACTATAGTATACTCTCTCGGCAGTATATTAAAAATGTGACGCGATTAGAATATAAATCTTAGCTTGTGCTAAACGTATCGTTAAGCCTTTTGCGCTCCTTGTCGACATAAGAAGCTTCGCCACGCACCAGCTCATCTGCAAACGCTGCAACATCCGGCCCAGTCACTTCAAGCACTCGCTTGTTATTTGCAGCTGCTTCTTCGAGTATGTCGACTAGCACCTTGAGTGGATCCATCGTTACAATACCGGAGGTATTAAATATATACTTCTTTATCTCGCTGTATGCAGTAGAGTATTCGCTTAGCAATGCACTCGCACGTGCTTCGTTTTTCTTATACTCTCGCTTCTCGTCCAAACTACCAACTAATGTATCAATTATCTTACTCATCTACCCTCTCCTTAGTTCATTAATCTTTGATGAAACAAAATCCCATTTAGCCCAAAACGTATGCAACTCTTTGTAGCCTAAGTCTGTGAGACTATAAAATTTGCGGGCCGGGCCAATAGCCGAAGGTCTCTTCTCGATACTTACCAACTTATTTTTCTCGAGTCGAACAAGTATCGTATAGACAGTTCCCTCAACGATATCTTCAAACCCGAGCGCACGAAGCTGCTGGGTAATGTCGTACCCGTAGGTCGTATTACGCCCAATTACCTCGAGGATGCTACCTTCAAGCACCCCCTTGAGCATCTCTGTTATATTATTCAATGATATCCGTTCTATATAGTATTACGTAGTACTTCTATATAGTATCACTGAGTAGTAGTCCTGCCAAGGTATAAATTATTATCTTTAGTCTTTACTGGTTGCTATAGCGTGTACGCCGGAATCTACCGACCAGCAGCAATGAGCCAAGTGTCGCACTGGCAAACGAACCGACGAATACGCCAGCTTTTGCCGCTTCTACCATCTGCTGACTATCTGTAAATGCTAATTCGGTGATAAATATTGATACCGTAAACCCGATGCCAGCCAAGAATCCAACCCCTGCAACATGGCGCATTGTGACTCCATGCGGAAGCTCGGCAATCCGAAATTTTAAGAGTAGCCATGCAGCAAGCGTAATGCCCACCACCTTACCGACTACGAGACCCAGCAATACCCCCCAGAACACCGAAGGGTTACTCGTAAATGCTTGCGCAGAGATAACAAAGCCCGCATTTGCGAAGGCAAAGATAGGCAGCACTATAAATGTACTAAACGGCAAGACCGCCTTCTCCACCCTTTCACTGAGTGAGACTTTATTTGGCAATGCGTGGATGGGTGCGATCAGGCCCACTATCGCACCGACAATACTCGCGTGCACGCCCGAAAGGTGGGTTGTCACCCACAGGACAATACTTGCCACAATCATGAGAGCCAGTTTATCGCCCAGCTTATGACGAAGGAGGAATAGCGCTGCCATCAAGGAAAGTGAAAAAGCTAGGTATCCATAGTGAATCACCTCAGCATAGAATAGCGCAATGATAGTAATCGCACCGATATCATCGACGATTGCCAGTGTCAGCAGGAAGATCTTTAAAGCTAAAGGCGCTCTCGCACCAATCAGTGCTAATACTGCTACCGCAAATGCAATATCTGTCGCGATAGGAATACCCCATCCGTTGCTACCTGCTGTATTCATATTGAAATAGAAGTAGACAAGTGCGGGTACGATCATGCCCCCGACTGCCGCGCCAATCGGTAAGATTGCCGTCTTAAACTTCCGTAACTCACCTTTTACTAACTCACGTTTGATCTCGAGGCCGACGACCAAAAAGAAGAATGCCATCAAGGCTTCGTTCACCCAGTGGCGTAGATCAAGTGATAGATTGCCTATCGTAAATGATTGGTGCCAGAAGCTGTCGTAAAACCCGTAAAAGGGCGAGTTAACCACTATGAGCGAAAGTAGTGCAGCGACGAGAATAATCTTGCCGCTGATTGATTCATCTCGTAAAAAGGTCTCCGTGAGCGTGACCAACCGTTTTGGGTGAAGCTTTGATATTTTTGTTTTGATTGCATCTTTCATATATACGTACTTCTATAGTACCATCTCAAGTCAACCGAAGAAATCTATATATCATTTGGACGCAAATTGTTGACAGGTTGCACTGAACCGTATACCCTATGGGGGTATAGGAGAAGCAAATGCACACACATAGAAGTCACGATGAAAACAGCAATGCAATGGCCGCAAGTGCCACGCTTCACTGCCTGGTAGGTTGTGCACTCGGAGAAGTAACGGGACTCATTATCGGCACCGCTCTTGGATGGACCGCTCTGCAAACAATCGCATTGGCAGTAATACTAGCATTCGTTTTCGGTTATACACTTTCTACCCTACCTTTACGAAAAGCTGGCGTCGGCTTCTTTGCTGCGCTATCTATCGTGTTTGCTGCAGACACGCTATCTGTCGCAACCATGGAGATTGTCGACAACATTGTGATGGCGCTCATACCTGGAGCAATGTCTGCAGGTATCGTCAATCCACTCTTCTGGATCAGTATGCCCATCGCGCTCGCAGCAGCATACGCAGCAGCCTTTCCGGTCAATAAATATCTACTATCGCGCGGTAAAGGCCATGCGCTCATCATGAAATATCACCAAGAACATAACCACTAGGGAGTAACTATGTCATCTACACACGTACACGGATATTATGAAAATAAACAAGCGGTCCTAAAAAGACTCAGGCGCGCAGAAGGTCAGGTGCGCGGTATTGCCAGTATGGTAGACGACGACAAATATTGCATCGATATACTCACGCAGATATCTGCCGCCCGATCGGCGCTCGACAAAGTAGCGGTTGAGCTCATTCGAGATCACGCGAAACACTGCCTCTCGGGTGAAACAGACGATACATCACGACAAGACAAAGCAAATGAACTAGCCGATGCAATCGGCCGCATGATCGCAAAATAGAAGGAGACCTATGGAAACCAAACCACTTTTGTACGGATTAATAGGATTCTTTATCGGCGGCTTTATAGTATCTGTTGCAGCCACCCTTCAAGGAGACGCTACACATACCAACGAAGTGTCTATGTCACAGATGACCGAAGACTTACGCGGCAAAGAGGGCGATGAATATGACAAGGCATTTATCTCTCATATGATTGCGCACCACGAAGCAGCTGTCGAGATGTCCGATCTGTCGGCAGAGCGAGCCGCCCACAAGGAGTTAAAAAAGCTCTCTCTCGATATCGTTTCGGCGCAGCAGGAGGAAATAGCACAGATGAAGCAGTGGCAAAAAAACTGGAGCTATATGAGCGACGGGTCGGCTAGCGACCATATGTCTCACTAAGTCGTACCTACTACTGGTGCCGACGCTTGTGCTCCTCGGCTAAACGTAGGTAGTCTTCATCTTGCTTTGCATGCATATAGCGCTCATGGAATATACGCGCCGATTCGGCTTTCACCGGATCTTCTTTCGAACGAGGCAATTCCTTGCGGCCATGAGCGCCACTTTGACCTTTCTTATCTGCTGGTACTGGACCATCGTATTTCTTACCGCCTTTGTGATTTGCATAGCGACGCGCACGCGTGTAACCCATCTGTAAAAACTTACGAGCCATATCCATACCGACAAAGTCACCTTGCGACTTGTACTCATAGAACATTTTCAAGATAGCATCGGCCGAAACCGTAGCTTTTTCTGGCGTAGCAAATTTCCAGTGTGGCAATAGCTCACTCTTATACGGCTCGGCCGACAACACACCTAGTTCTCCCCTGCCGATGACATATTTTTCTGGGTGTGCGCGAAAATCTGTCGACCAATCTATACTTTTATAGTCCATCTTTCTACAATACCAGCTAATCCATTGGTATAATACTTCCATGAATGCAGTTGAGATTATCTACACAAATTGGAAGGGTGTGACAGCCACTCGCACCATACAGCCGATTGAGATTTGGTTTGGCGCAACAGATTATCATCCTACTGCGCAGTGGCTGCTTAAGGCTCTTGATATCGAAAAGGGTGAGCAGCGTGATTTTGCCATGCAAGACATACAGGCTTGGCAGGGAAAATAATCTGACGAATACTTTAAAATAGAGACTAACGCAGTATTAGCTTTTATTTACCAAATAACAGTTTATTTGGTACCATATGAGCATGGAACTTTCACTCAATGCGCTCACCGTACTATCACAGATCATCCCTTTGCTTTTATTGGCTTCCTACTTCGACAGAGATGCGCTTGCAAAGATCAGTACCTACTCTAAAAGCATCAGATACTACTGGTTTGGCGTGATATCTGTGATTCTGCTCGGTGAATTATTTGCAATCTTCGGGCTAATCAATGGACAGATCGATGGATGGCGAGGCGTACTCGTGATAGCCGCAGCCATCCTAGCACTCGTAAACTTGTTTAGCATTGCTGGCTGGCGCGTATTGGGTCTAGACCTAGTGTCTGGCCTACCGACGGGAACAAAGTCGAAAAAATAATCGTGTACATGCAGGTAGTCGCAGACAATCCTATTCGCTACGCTGCGCAAAATGCTCAGTCGTCTCACGCGTGAAGATCTCGGCGATCTTAGGCCCTACACCGTACAGTTTTTGTAGACGCTTCGCGAACTCATCTTCATCCATACTACTCTCGAGCATGAGCAGTAATGACCCTTCGTATTCGCGAACCAATCTATCCATACATACCCGCAACCCCTGAGCGGTTGCATGTTGATATCTCGTATAGCCGCCAGCATGCAACACGCCTACGAGTCTGTGCTCAGATGCATCAATGATAGCCCATGGGGTATCGAGCGTATGAGAAATAAAAAGTTTCCAGGTTGCTACGGCAGTTTCCGAGCGTATTGGCTTGCCGAAAAGATAGCACAATAGAAACCACCGAAACATATCGGTGTCGCTCGACAACACATCAAGCTCAAACTCTGCAGCAGTATGAACACGCCGTTCTTTTTTAGACATATATCTTAGTATACTCGATGTAGCTGAGTAGAGACTTGTGTCCTATAAGCCCGACCTTAGCTAACTAGCAGTAACACTACTCCGGCAAAACAAATAAGCGCTGCAGCAATCTTGCGCTGAATATTGTGACGTTCGGCCGAGATAAACATCAGCGCTAAGATCGTCGTAACAATGATACCTGTCTGGCGTAGCGGCGAAATAACCGACAATGCACCTTGGTTATACGCATAAAGCATAGCCAGGCTACCGATGCCATAGAACGCAGCGAGCACCAGGAGCTTTGACATAAGCGTACGTTTTTTTAAGATGGCAGGAATAGTTTTAAGAGTCTTTGGTCTTGCAAGTAACACCACGATAACTGGCAGCAAAAAGCTAATCGCCGCCCACGACAAGGTATCCGTATATCGGCCAACGTATGCCCATGCGGTGATCGCTGTACCAAATAATACACCCGTAGCTAGTCCGTATAGCGCGCCTTTATCCGACAACAGCTTAGATGGGCGCTTGACCAGCAGTACTACGCCGGCAAATATGAATATTGCTCCAGCTCCTTGCCACCAAGTAAGTACTTCGCCGAACAGCGTCACGCCGAACAGCATCATCCATATCGCGTGCGTTGCAAAGTACACGGAAAACGCCGAAGCCTCTACCTTTTGCAGCGTCTTGGCGTACATGATATGGCCCAAGCCATAGGCAACGGAAGAAATAGCAACCGGCACGAGCAGTGTTTCGATATTCGGCAGCCGAAACCCCACCAGTATCGCTACCGCGAGTAACAGCGCCCCCACCATCGCTTGAAATATTGCCGCGTAGGCATACGGGTTAATTTTGTCGCCGTGCAGTAAAATACGCTGCAATATAATTGAGATCGACAGCCCGAGTACGCTAATAGCAGTGAGTATTTGCCAGCTTAACATCATGAGGCTACGCTACCGACCAGCCGCCGTCGGACGGTACGATAGCTCCGTTGATATTTACCCCGTCGTCACTCAGGAGAAAAGTAATAGACGCAGCCAACGACTCTGCTGTCGTCGGCGCTGGCATGACACCCGCTGCGACTCCAAAGCGCTCAGTGAACATCTCGGAGTCGAACTTCGCCTCGATGTTTGTCGCGACACCACCAGGAGCCACGGCATTCACGCGAATACCCGTACCCGTGTAGCTAAACGCCGCGCTTTTTGTAAGACCTATCACCGCATGCTTTGAAGTAGTATAGGCTGCGCCCGCCGCCGAACCACGGAGGCCAGCCTCGGAAGTAATGTTAACAATTGATCCACTTTTCTGTGTAAGCATTTTTGGTATCGTTGCGCGCATGAGCTTCATGGTACCAACGAGGTTGACGTTAAGCACGCGCTCCCATATCTCATCGCTGACCTCGTGCACAGGAGTCATATTGTCCATGATACCGGCAATGTTTGCCAGCCCGTCGATAGTATCGCCAGCGACCGCGACGATATCGGCAACCGTGTAGCTGTCTGTAATGTCACCGGCCACAGTTTCTATGTGTGCATCTGGAAGCGACCCTTTGAGCTCGCTCAGTCGCTCCTGGGATATATCAACCGCTACTACCCGACCGCCTTCTCTTGCGATACGCGAAGCAGTAGCGCGACCAATCCCAGATCCAGCACCAGTGACAATAATCGTCTTTGCACTAAACCTACCTGGAGTTATAGTTTCTTGCCACTCGCTCGTGTCTGGCGCCTCTACTGGTGACGATGGCTCGGCGCTGTCTTCTGTTGTGGGCACGGTAGAGACCGCTCCCTCTTCTTTAGTATCCGTCTCGCCAGCGTTTGCCCGTTTTACCATATCGGCTATCATTTCATCGGTCATTTTACCCTTGCTCATGCCGGCAACTCTTTTCAAGGGCCAGCTTTTTACAGGAGCGAGAACTTTTTCATTTTGCCCCGCCTCTTCAAGCATTGCTCGGAATATCTTGCCGCCAGCTGGGTGCTCCAGCCACTGCCGAATAGTTGAGTCTGCCGTGAGATCGCTCGACTCATCGGAATTTGGGGGTTGGTCTGGTGCGTTATGATGGAAAAATCCCATGAACATGCTCCTTTGGCTTATGTCTTGGTTATTGCTATTCTCAGTATAGCACTAGCGAGATAACGCATGAGCAATGAGCTCACCTAGCAACTCTTGATAGCCTAGGCCGGAGTCTTCCCACAGTTTCGGATACATACTTATGTCGGTGAAACCGGGCAATGTGTTGATTTCATTAAAATATAACGTGCCGTCGTCTGTGAGGAAAAAGTCTATACGAGCAAGGCCACTCGCACCTATTTCGGCAAATAGCTTCCCGGCGTGTTGCTGTACTTTCTCGGCCACGTCGCTTGGTATGTCGGCCGGAATACGCACCGCGGAGGTACTAGTCTGATCGTATTTGTCATCGTAACTATAAAAATCTTCACCTGGCAGTACTTCGCCTACTCGACTAAGACGGTGGTGAGGTGGATTGCCAAGTGCGGCGACCTCTAACTCCCGAATCTTCATTGCACGCTCCACAAGCACGGTGTCGTCTACCGCAAGCGCCTGTTCGATAGCGAGCTGCAATTCGCGCGCATCGTGCGCCTTACTTACGCCCACAGAGCTGCCAGCACGAGATGGCTTGACGAACAGCATACCTCCTAGCTCCTGGCGTAACTGTTCATAATTCATTGCGCCGTCACCGCGACGATGGACTATATACGGCACAATATCAATGCCGATTTGCGATGCGACGCGCTTCGCTATCACTTTGTCCATACCCGCCGCACTTGAGGTCATATCACAACCCACGATCGGTATATGCAGGAGTTGCGCCAAGCCCTGCACACTTCCGTCTTCCCCGTTCTTACCGTGCAGCGCGGGCAGGATCACAGCCGGAGAATAGACTGAGCCACCAACCTGAAAAGACTCTTTGCCCAAAATTGGCAACAATCTTGGTAATTTGCTTGTGTCGGTGTATTCATCGAAGCTCTTGAGCGCAAACCATTGACCACTACGGTCAATATAGCCAAGCTGCACATCAAGCGCATTGCTATCAAGCGCACTATATATATTACGTGCCGACATGATCGATACATCGTGTTCGGTTGATTCGCCGCCAAAGAGTAAGAGTATTTTTATTGATGTCATATGTATTCAGTATAACCATACCGGGACGAATGGTAAAAGTCCGTTATAATAAGAATATGGAACGCGTGCCTCTAGCAGAACGAATGCGCCCTCAGACACTCGATGAGGTTATTGGTCAGACCCACCTGCTGGGCCAGGGTGAAATTTTACGCCAAATCGTCAAAAGCAAGGAGCCTGTGAGCTTGATACTCTGGGGGCCTCCCGGCAGTGGCAAGACAACGCTTGCTCGCATCATCGCGAAAGAAGTTGAAGCCGAATGTATCGAAATTAGCGCCGTCACGAGCGGTAAAAAAGACGTCGAAAAAGTCATCGAACATGCACGGCAAAATTGGAACCTGCAGCTCAGAACCGTACTGTTTGTCGACGAAATTCATCGTTTCAACAAAGCACAACAAGATGCATTTTTACCACACGTCGAAAGCGGACTCATTACGCTCATCGGTGCGACAACCGAGAACCCAAGTTTCGAAGTTATCACGCCGCTTCTGAGTCGAAGTCGAGTACTGGTACTCGAGCCACATAGTAAGGCAGATATTATCAACATCGTCACCCATGCCGTCGAGGCGCTTGGCAAAACAAAACATATCACTGATGAGGCAATCGACTACCTAGCGGAATTATCTGGCGGAGACGCGCGCGTGGCGCTTGGCAACTTAGAGCTATCGTTCAATATGGATGCGCGTAAGGTCACGCCAGATATCGTGAAGGTAGCCGCCCAAAAGCGAGTGCCGGGCTATGACAAGAAAGGTGAAATGCACTATAACGTCGTGTCCGCTTTTATCAAGAGTATGCGCGGCAGTAGCGTCGAAGCCACCCTCTATTACCTGTCGCGAATGATAGACGCCGGCGAAGATCCAAAGTTTATCGCGAGGCGCATGGTAATATTTGCGAGCGAAGATATAGGCCTCGCTGGCAACGGTGCGCTTGGTCTCGCATTAAACGGCTTTCAAGCCGTGGAGCGAATCGGCATGCCAGAAAGCAGCTATGTACTCTACCATGTCGCAACGGCGCTTGCGCGTAGCAACAAATCGCGTGAGACCACCGACCTGATGTACAGAGCCCAAGATCTTTCCAAGCGATATCCGGACTCTCCTGTACCACTACACCTACGCAATGCACCGACAAAACTCATGAAAGACCTTGGCTACACAAAAGATTACAAATGGGAAGCAAATTTTCAACACTCAAAAGGCTTTTTGCCAGATGATGTTGCAAGTGTATACCCTGACTAGATCGGCTTGATCACCACAGATTCATCTGGCTCTAGTGTCACGCCCGCACGCAGGTCGACCCGACGGCTTTCGCGCTCCACAGTCACGCTCGACAAAATTGTCTGACCCATCACGAACATACTATCCGACACCTTGACGCCCCGCTGCTTGTTGCGGCTAAAGTTTGTCATAACTATCAACTGCTCTCCGTCCGGAGACCTTCGTCCATATGAAAGTACTTGGTCGTTTTCTGTATGAAGTGGCACGTACTCTCCAGTTGCCGCTTCCAACTCATGATTCAGCCGTATTGCCGCTCGGTAGAGTGCAAGCGACGACTTATCGTGCTGCTCTTGGCGTGACACGGCCTTATGCGCATCTGCGTGATTTGCTGGCAACCATAGTGATTCAGGTGCCGCACGTGAGAAACCGGAGTTAGGTTGCGTATCATCCCATGGTATTGGCGTTCGCTCTGGGTCGCGCAGACCATTAGGGTCTTGCAAGCGGTCTTCTGGGATGTCTGCATCCATTAAGCCAAGCTCTTCGCCGTTGTAGACGAAGCGCATGCCGGGCAGGAATAACGTTGTCACCGCTGCTGCGCGCGCACCATTGTGCCCAAGGCGCTGCGCCAATCGAGATTTATCGTGATTGCCATTAACCTGGTTGCCGACAGCATCGTTAAGCAGGCGCTCATAGTAGTAGTCCATCTGTATCTTGCGAGCACGGGCACTCCAGTCGGCGCTCAGGCCACCAAAGTTGAAGGTACTTGCCACCTCTGGCGCAATGGCATCTATATCTCGCAGGTCAGATTCACCCATATATGCCTCGAGAATCATACGTAAATCGCGCGTCTCATAGGCTTCGTCCTTGAGTACTTGGCACATTTCCCAGACATACTCATGCAGCTTCGCTGGGTAACCGCAGCTGTTATAGTTCAACAATTGATCGTACGGATTGTCATTCCATTCTTCGTTATAGGCAGTGTTAACCTCTTCATCATGTAAGTCCATATTCTTACCGATGTGATTGACAGCATCAACCCTAAAGCCATCGACGCCGCGGTCAAGCCAAAACCTCATGGCATCTTTCATGGCTTCACGTACGTAGGGGTTACTCCAGTTTAGGTCTGGCTGCTCAACGGCAAAGCTATGCAGATAAAACTCTTTTCGCACATCGTCCCATTGCCACGCAGACAGCGGTGGTGTCCACTCATCTGGCCGCAGCCAGTCCATCTCACCATTGGCGCGAGCCTTGCGCTGCGGCATAGAAAACACGCTCGCCCAGTTATTTGGCGGTTGATGATTGCCGTGTTCGTCTCGCTCTCCAGGGTGCCAAATATACCAGTCATCAAACCCTTCTTCGCGTCGCCGAGACTTTTCAAACCATTCGTGTTTGTCCGACGAGTGATTCGGTATGAAATCTACCATGAGGCGAATATGCTTCGCATGGGCGGCACTGACTAGATCATCGAAATCCTCCAGCGTTCCAAGTGCTGGGTCGACATTTTTGAAATCAGCAATATCATACCCCCCGTCGACCATCGGCGACGGATAAAAAGGAGAGAGCCACAGTGCGTTCACCCCAAGTGCTTCGAGATATGGTAACCGCTGTTCAATGCCTTTGATGCTACCGTGTCCAAGCTGTGGGCTACGCTCAATATCTTCAGCAAATGTCCACGGATATATTTGATATATTACGGCATGTTTCCACGTCGAATTACTGCGGGCTGTATGAATATCTATCGTCACTTTTCATCCTCATCTTTTAATGCGGCGTATACGCCATTTGTCCAACCAAATCCATCTTGCAATGGGTACTCACCACCGCCTCCTACACGAGACTCGTGAGCCACATCATACTTCTCGATCATCTTATGCTTAGTCGAGAATACTTGCTCGGTAGAATGCATCCACCGTTGCTTAATATCATCGGCCAGCGTGTAATACCCGTAGGCTCGAAGTCCCTGGATAGTGATCCAGTGCAGCGGCGCCCAACCATTGGGCGCATCCCATTGCTGCCCGTTGTCAACGAGCGTGGTTATCAGACCGCCGTCTTTAAGAAAGTCTCGTTCTAGTCGCTCCGCAACAGCTTTAGCTTGCTGAGATGTAGCAATTTTTGCATACAAAGGAAATACGCCAGCTAGTGTGACACGTCCGGTCGACTTCCCTTCGCGAAAATCATAGTCACAGAAAAACTGCTCTTCTTCGTCCCAGCAGTAACGCAAGATTGTCTGCGCCCGCTTATCTGCAAACGCCTGAAACTTGCGCTTCAACAGTGGCTGCCTGAGTAACTGATACGTTTCGGCTATTGTCGTCTCAAGCTGGTACAGTAGACAATTCAAATCAACCGGCACAAGGTCTGTCGTGTGAATCGACTCGATATCTTTGGAGTTGCGGAACCAGCGCGAACTAAAATCCCAACCGCTTTCGGCACCTGCACGAAGATCCAGAAACAGTTTTTCTTTGTTGGCGTTCGAAGACCTCTCTGCTGTCTCCAGGTCTTCTCGCAACGATTCTGGTCGTGGCGACGTCTTGTTGTCGTAGTAACGATTAAGGATTACGCCGTTGGGCATTTGTACGACACGGGCAAATGCCTGGTGGTCAAGGTGTTCGTTGACCGAGCGGCGGCCTTTCATCCAAAAACGATACTCTGCGACCATAGACGGCAAAAATTCCAAGTATGTACGAGTACGCCCACGATGACCTGCCATTAACTTAACCATATGTGAGAAAAAAGGTGGCTGGGAACGACTGAGAAAGTACGTACGATTGGCTGTCGGTATAAACCCAAATTTGCGAATCATATACTGGTAGTTCTGCATCATGCCATACATGATATCCCAATGTCCGTCCGCCGCGAGACCGAGCATAATAAAGTAGCTATCCCAATAAAACTGCTCGCTAAACCGACCGCCAGGCACGACGTATTCGTGCGGCAATGCAATAAGTGACCCTCGGTCTTTTCTGTTGCGACGTCGTAGTTCACCCCACAATCCACGCACATGTTCGCGAGGAGACACGCTCGGCGAGAAAATATACTCGGGCTGACGGTCGGGCATAAATTCATAAAAATGGCGGCTCACAAAATCACGAAGATCAAAGTTTGGATCTTTTTGCGCGAGGCGATATTCTTTTACTATCTGGTTGGCACGCTTTTTTGGGATAAGATCGACAAACGTCTTACCATCGTCATAGACTTGCCTAGACTGTACCTCCAGAAAAAAGTCACCCAGCGCCTCATCGGGGCTTTTCGAAGGAGAAATCAACTGACCAGTCGTCTTAACGAGTGCAGTTTTTAGCTTGTGTGATACAGACTTGGCAGGCATATCTTACTAGTATACCGTTTATGCTTACGCTGCTCAATCATACTTATGAAGATTTATATCAATGATGATGTTCTTCGTGCTCATCGTGCGTAGATTCGTCATGATAATCACTGTGCATATCTTCTGTATGTGCGTCATGCTCATCATGATGTTCGACGTGACCATCATCTAGATGCTGCTCACTATGCGCTTCAGTACTATGATCATGACCACCTATATATTCGTGTGCGAGGGTGGTTGTTGTGCCTACAAATAGCACGCCGAGTAATAAAACAAGCGCCTGCATATTAGCAACTCGACGCTGACTTTCCGCATGAATCGTCGGGATGATGTCGCTTGCGGCAATATAGATAAAGAATCCAGCCGTAATTGCGAGCAGGATAGGTTCGGAGACCGGGAACTGTCCACCGAGCCCGTACACTGCTACCGCAGCCACTACAGTCGCCAGTGCGCTCGCCAAGTTTATGAGCAGTACTTTTTTGCGTTTCATCCCTTTTGAAAGCAACAGCCCAAAGTCGCCTATTTCTTGCGGCACTTCGTGCGCAGCTACAGCAAATGCAGTGATTACTCCGGTGGCAGGACTCACCAAAAAAGCTGCACCTATCGCGAGGCCATCGATAAAATTGTGCAATGTATCACCGATGATGATAAGTGATGCGTTGCGCCGATGCACTGGGTCGCTCGCCTCGTGCTCGTGGTGATGGTGAAACCAAGATAGCGTGCGTTCCAGCAAGAAAAATCCCAAGAAAGAAGACAGCACAACAAGTGAGATGACGTGCGTATCTTGACCTGCCATAGCTTCAGGCAACAAGTCTATAAATGCAGCTGCGAGCAATGCTCCGGCGGCAAACGGCACGGCAACACGCTGCAGCTTGGCCGTGCCCCACTTGCCATACAGTAAATATACACCGCCCGCGAGCGATATCACGCTGCCAAATACGGCAGCTGCTATCAAAAGAATCCATTCGTTCATATCAAATTAGTGTAGCGGAATTCAAGAAATATGCAAACTTGTCGCAAAAAGTACTAATTTTGCAATTATGCCGATCTACGCACCAGGCGTAAACCAAGTTTCCCAGGCGCCATTGACGCGTAACCACACCGGCACATAGCCGGCGCTTCCTGTCGGTATACCGGCAACGGGACATAGGTTTGCGTTGCCATCACCGGGCCATGTAGCAATCTTGCCCGAACCGTTGACCGATGAATGGTAGAAGCCTGTCGTAGATACGCTACGGGCTACGATAGCTACCGCAGTATCAGACCTACAATACAACAATGTATTATTGCCGCCGCCATTCGCCTGTCGCGTCACCGCAAACACATCATTAATTTCAGTTTGCAGTGTCGGCCACCTACTGTTAATGGCTTCAAACTGCCGTATCTTACTATAGGTTGAACGAAGATCACTCTGCACAGTCGTGTCATTTGCTCTGTTCTGTACGCCATTAAAAGCGACTATCGTAATAGCCGCCAAAATACCTATGACGACAATTACAATAAGAAGTTCAACGATTGTAAATCCTTGCCTACGATCAGAGGTTACCCACGCTTTGTTCATACCCCTTATGGTACCATTAAGCTTTTATAGGCACAATAAGACTATTTTTTGCCGGCGCGTTTGCGCTGATTTGGTTCCAAATAGCGCTTACGAAGGCGGAGTGACTTAGGTGTTACCTCTAGCAGTTCATCATCTTCGATGAAGTCGATAGATTGCTCAAGGCTTAGATCCGTAAATGGTGTGAGCTGAATTGTTCCATCACTCGAAGATGTACGCATGTTCGTCAACTGTTTGCCGCGACATACATTCACATCGAGGTCGCCCTGGCGATTATACACGCCGACGATCATACCTTGATACACAGTGGTACCTGGGCCAACGAACAGTTCGCCACGTGCAGACGCAAGGTCAAGCGCATACGCAGTAGTTGAGCCGGCTTCTGTTGCAACGAGCGCGCCACTACGAGTTTGCTGCAGGCGAGCGCCAAGTGGCTGGTAGCCGTGAGGTAGGCTGTTAATGATAACAGTACCTTTTGTTGCAGTAAGGAGAATGTTGCGAAGACCTATCATTGCACGAGTTGGCAAGATATATGTCGTACGAGTCGTACCACTACTTGTTTGCTCTTGCTTAGTGAGTGCTGCGCGGCGCGTGCCAAGCTCTTGACTCACCGCACCAAGGAATTCTGGCGCAACTTCGATAAGTAGCTCTTCAACTGGTTCTTTCACTTCGCCGTCTTCTTCGATGGTAACAACTTGTGGGCGACCAACTTCGAATTCAAAGCCTTCGCGTCGCAATGTTTCGATCAATACAGACAAATGTAGCTCACCACGTCCACTTACGGTGAATCCAATACCATCATCGGCAACACGAAGCGAGACGTTTGTTTCAAGCTCTTTTTTAAGGCGATCACCAATTTGGCGCGAGGTGTTAAACTCTGCTTCTTTACCCTTAAGTGGGCTAGTATTTGGACCAAGGTACATGCTCAAAGTAGGAGCTTCAACATCAATCACTGGCAATGCTTCTGGGTTTTCTTTGTCGGCAATTGTTTCACCAATATGCGCGTCTGCGATACCTGTAAGGGCAACGATATCACCGGCACCGGCTTCGTCTATCTCTTCGCGCAGGAGTCCGCGGTAGCCAAATACCTTATCGATACGACCACTCACTTGCACGTCGTCGCGCTTCATCAGTACGACAGGTAGACCTTTTCGTACGCTACCACGCGTAACACGACCAATGGCATATTTTCCGAGGAATGAATCATATTGCAAGCTTGTCACGAGTAGTTGGAATGCTCCGCTCTCATCAACAGTTGGTGCAGGTATATCGCTGATAATAGCGTCGAATATAGGAGAAAGATCGCCATTTTCGCTCGGGTCAGTAGGCATTTCTTTCCATGCTTTTCCATCGCGACCAATTGCATAATACACAGGATACAAGAGTTGATCGTCGCTTACTGCAAGTTCTAGGAACAGATCGGAAATCTCGTCGAGTACTTCGTCGATACGACGTGACGGCTTGTCGATTTTGTTGATGACAACTACTGGCTTAAGGCCAAGTTCAAGTGCCTTTGAAAGCACAAACTTAGTCTGAGGCATCGGACCTTCTTGTGCGTCAACTATGAGCATGACGCCGTCGGCCATGTTGAGTGTACGCTCTACTTCGCCGGAGAAATCGGCGTGTCCAGGTGTATCGATGATGTTGATTTTGTAGTCGCCGTGATAAATAGACGTCTGCTTTGCAGTGATAGTAATACCACGCTCGTGCTCTTGGTCGCCACTGTCCATGATAAGATCTTGGCTCATTTCGGCTTGGTTATCGCGGAAAGTTTTTGATTGTTTGAGCAACCCATCAACCATCGTCGTCTTGCCGTGGTCGACATGCGCGATGATCGCGATGTTGCGAATGTGTTTAGCGTCTTTCATAAAATAATACCCCTGTCTTCGTGAAGAGGCTTCCTTTAGATATTATTTTAACAGATTGAGGGCTATCTTGCAATTCATTAAAACAGCGCTCATGAGTCCTAGCCAGTATCAAATAATAGAAAAAACCAGTCTTCACGACTGGTTTTTTCTATGGTGGGCGCTGAGGGGCTCGAACCCCCGACCCCTTCGGTGTAAACGAAGTGCTCTAGCCAACTGAGCTAAGCGCCCGCATCTTGGACAATTATAGCGGATTCATCATTACTTCGCAAGTAGTCATTTTGAGATTGAAGTATAGAGTTTACGGGGCTCCGCATAGTATAGCGACCGTATAGCCGCAGCACTTAAGTTGCCCAGTCGCTCATTGAATGCATCTCTGTGTTCCGCCAGCGACCTCGGATCTTTAAACTCTGTGTAATTTGGACTAATTTCGAGGACTCCTCTTGTTGCACCATCAGCATACAGACGCGTCGCGAGGCCTGCCCCGCCAGCTAATAGCGCATCCTGAACCAAGCCCTCATCATCTTGGTCGAGTTGAAATATCATTCTAAAATCTGGAGGCTGTTCGACGAATTGTTTGTCAAACTTTTGGAGCACGTCGACAGCCATGCGGTTAATAGGCAAAGTACTCACCGAACGTTGGTTCTTGTCACGGAGTGACCCCAGCTCTGCACGAAGAGTGCTACTAGCAACCTCTAGATCTGGCCTACTGTCGGCACGAAGCACCGCAGCGAGCCGCAAATAAAAATCGCCATCGTGTTGATGGCGTCGCAGAGTCGCAGAATCGGGGCGCAGCAGTGGCGCAACTACGTGGCGTCCAATTTCCGGACTCACCCTCATATACAGATTACTTCTGAATTCATTTGTTGCACCAGTTGTTCGTTCGTGCTGCAATGTCATACTAGCATTATGTTCGTAGTGCACGTAGCGTGTCAAGACACTTTGTTGCAAATAAAATAGACATCCAGCCGAATGTCTATTTTATTTGGTGCGGTGAAGAGGACTTGAACCTCCACGAGCGCAATGCTCACTAGCCCCTCAAGCTAGCGCGTCTACCAATTCCGCCACCACCGCATAGTGGATTGTCGCAAAGTGATATAGCAACTCAGAAAAGTATACAGATTTTACGGCGTTTTGTAAACAGGCGACTGGTTTGTTGCCCAACGAATGACATCATTATATCTATCGTTTGCAGTGATAAGCGTATTCGACGAATCGAGTGCACCCGTTGCACTAGTATGTACGTAGGTCATAGGAGACTGATACAAACCGATTGCAGGAACGTCTTTAAGCCACTGCTTCACAAACGTCTGGTATTTTGCCTGGCGCAGGTCATCTTCAAGGCGTAGGCGCGCACTTGAAAGCGCGTCGTCACTTACGCCACTATCGTAGTTTGAGAAGTTCAGTCCATTTTCCGTAGCTTGTGATGAATGCCAGTACGCATAGACATCGGGGTCTGCACCAAGGAACAGCTCTTGCACCAACACATCAAAATCACGCGGCTGCAACACACTACTGGCGATATTTTGCGCAGGATCATCGGTATCAACCATGCGCGTCTCGACGCGTACACCAAGGTCGCGCCATTGCTTCGCCAGATTCGCAACAACGACTTCGTAGTCAGCATCTTTGATAGCAACCATGTTGAGTACAAGTGGCTCTTTATCTTTAACACGCTCACCTTCTTCGTTGAGCTTCCAGCCTGCGTCGTCGAGCATAGTTGCCGCTTTCTTCTTATCGAACGCAGGTTTATTTATGTTTTTTAGCGAAACCTGCGAGGCAAGTAGCGGCGTATCTAGCTGCTTCACTTTAGCGGGTAGCGTTTTTAGTGCTTCTTGCACATCTGTACCAACCTGCAGCGCTTGTCGGACTTTGACATCTTTAAATGCCCCGACCGAGCGCGTATTGAAGAGTGCATATACACCACCATTCACCGTGCCAAGCGAACTATCGTAGGTGCTATCGCTGGCAAATTCACTATACGACGACAATGGTATACCGCCCACTGCATTGACCGCATGGCTCCGGAGTGCGCGCACAAGGCTTTCGTTCTCGGCGTAACTATGGAGCTGAAATCGTTCTAACTTAGGTGCGCCCCGATAGTAGTTCGGGTTCTGGTTCATATGCACAACAGTATGCGTATCGCGCCCTTGCACATTTTGTTTGAGGCGGAAACTAAACGGCCCCGAGCCGACAGGCTGACTACTAAATTGTGCTTCACGTAAGTTTCCAGGGTTCACATTTGCTAGAATATGCTCTGGCACTACAGGAAAAGTCAGTGCATTTGGAAACGGCGCGTAGGTCGCTGGCAAGGTAAAGTCAATTGTTCGGTCGTCGACCTTTTTCACTTCTACATCGCGCCAGCTTGTTCCTGTGGGTATATTGGCAGCAGAATTTTTGAGCAACCCCACAGTAAATACCACATCATCTGCCGTCAATCTCTGTTTGTCATGCCAGAGGACAGTTGGCAGCAATTTCACTCGGTAGCGCTTGCCGTCGTCAAGCACACTGTAGTTTTCGGCAAGGTCGCCTCTCAGGCTACCGGTAGTGTCGTAAGTCAATAAGCTAGAGAACATAAGTCTGGAAGCAGCTTGCTCGCCTGGTGTCACCGCATAGAGTGGATTGAGTGTTTCAACCGAGCCCTTTACACCCTCTGCGTACGTTCCTCCGCCAACACCTGCCGTAGCCATGTACGACGACTGATACAAAAAAAATTGTGCTGTCGCAATAGCGATGAGCACGCCCATGCCGAGAAGCCAGATTGCAATATGCCGTCGCACTTCACGAGCACTGTGTACTCGCTCAACTATAAACTTGCGCGCATGCTTCATAGAAGCATCTTCTGCGCGCTTGGCACGCTGAGAAAACTTACCAGGCCTTACCGAGAGACGCTGAAATTTATTCCATTTTTTCTCAGAGTCTGCCACTGCGCGCTACGCTCCGAGCGAAGGAATGAGCAATGATGCCAAGATAGACAACACAAAGAGCACTGCCATGATAATAGTAAACTCAAAAAGGTTTTTATCGATACCACGACGAGAGGTAAACAACTCTCCAGAGCTGCCAAAGCCTGCGCCAAGTGACGCGCCGCGCTGTTGCAGCAAGATAGATACTGTCATCAGCACACCTGAACCAACCATTACTACCTGCAAAAACAAATCCATCACGCTCTCTCTTTCTTCTTGATTACCTGCAACTCCAGTGCACTACTTACTATATAGTTTACCAGACTGAGTAACATTCCTGCAAAAATTGAATTCAAAAATGTCATCGACAACCCAGGAGTCACCTGAAGCGCGAGCCATACCATTGCGCCGTTGACGATCAAGATAAAAAGTCCGAGCGTCAGAAGGATTGCCGGCAAAGACAGGATGATGATGATAGGTCGAAGAATCGTATTAAGCAGCGAAAATACTAATCCAGCTAAGAGAAATACAGCCACGCTATTGTCGACTTGCTCTATGGACACGCCACTGCCTAGCAGGCGAACGGCCACCCACAACCCGAAAGAGTTCAATATCCAACGTACGATAAATACAGCCAACTGTTGTCTCATTATAAACACAAGTATATCACAGCGTCGATGGTATGTGGCGACTCAGGTTGCGATGCCCGCTGCCAGTGATCAGTATATCGTCTTCTATGCGTACGCCTATACCTTCTTCTGGGATATATATCCCTGGCTCGACAGTCAGCACCATACCAGTCTCAAACTGCGCCGGCCCACCAAGACTGTCGTGGACATCCAATCCAAGGCCATGGCTAATTGCATGTGGAAAATACGCCCGATATTTCTCGTCTTCAGGAGAATCGATTAGACCCAGGTCGATGAGCGCATGTTTCATGCGAGCATCAACTTTTTGGCTGTACTCCTGTACGCTCAGCCCCGGACGCAGCATGGCTACAATATCCGTGCGAGCGGCGCATACAGCCGCGTGTACATCTATCTGCCGCTTTGTCAGTGTACCCACACTCACTGTACGGGTAATATCTGCCGCATAATGCTCCACTTGCGCGCCAACATCAAGCAACACAAGTGAACGTTTTTTGAGCTTGTCGTTGTTTTCTACGTAGTGCAATGTACATGCATTTGCCGCTCCTGCGACAATAGGGTCATATGCATGCCCCGTAGCACCGCGACGACGAAACTCACCGCTCAACTCCGCTTCTATTTGATACTCATACGAGTAGGTCGCCATGTTGGCGCGCACGAGCTTGAGCGCATCGGCTGTGATGTCTATTGCAGCCTGTATAGCTTTTATCTCGACAGACTGCTTGATAGCCCGCAGGCCAGCTAACTTTGAGCGAAAATCTTGTACATCAGCAAATATACGCTCGAGCTTGTCGCGTAGCTCTCGTTGCGCAGGATTGAGCACAAAATCAAAATGGTCATGATCTGGTTGATTGACCGTATAGGCAAGCCGGTGCTGTCGAGCCGTTTGCACGAGTAGCTCCTCGGCTTCTCGCTGAGAAATAACTTCCTGCACGCCGCTAATATCCATAGCGCGCTCTGGCGATAAGCTGCCATCAAACAGTGTATGCACTGGGTCAACATCTGGTTGCACAAGCCAACTTTTACTGCGAGATGCATCTATAATCACCCACCAACCAGGTCGCTCGATACCCGTCAGATACCAAAAATTACCTTCTTGCTCAAATTTGTGCGCCGCATCGTTACTCCGTTGCATGGATTTGTATGCAGTGGCAACAAGCACTCCGCCTTCGAGCGCCTGCATCGCGGCCGTGCGATTGCCGGCAAAGAAGTCTGCGGTTATGATACGTTTCATCTCTCTAGCCTATCACAAAAACTTCTTGATACTCGCGGCTTTTGCCTCACCTATAAGCAGCGCAATCTGTTCGGTTTCTGCAAGCTTGAGTCCGCGCACACTACCAAAATGCTTGAGTAGTTTTTTGCGAGTCGCCGGGCCGATACCCGGTATCTCTTCGAGTGCACCAGCGGTCTGCTTTTGACGCTTAAGTACCGTATGGTAGCTCACCGCAAAACGGTGTGATTCGTCGCGTACTCGCTGAAAAAGTTTGACTACGTCGCTATGAGGATACGCCATAGCACCACCGCGTAAATTGCGTGAGTGAGCTGATGCGTTCATCTGACCTGGGTGCAAATTAACCACCAGATATTCTCCACTTTTATCGACTCGTACACCTTCGCGAATATTTTGTGCAATTTCATCGAGATACGTCACGTCGATATGTGAGCGAACGCGGTGTACGATCACTTCTTCTTCGCGCTTCGCAATGCTGATCACCGGACAAACGATTTCACGCTCAGACAATGCGCGAATCGCTGCTTCGAGCTGCCCTTTGCCGCCGTCTATAAGGAGTAAATCTGGCATGCCCCAGCTTTGGACATTTTTTGGGCTAAAGCGGCGGTGCAACGTTTCATACATATTATGATAATCATCATTTTGTTGCAGTTTAGTCTTAAACTTGCGATACTCGGCGCGGTCACTCACGCCATTAGTAAACACCACCATACTTGCCACTACATTCGTCCCACCCATATGGCTGATGTCGTAGCCTTCTATGCGAGCTGGCAATTTTGTGAGTTGGAACAGTTGTTTGATATCGGTAAGCGCTTTGTCTTTACTAATATCAAGAAATTCACGGTCTCCAAACATCACCCGTCGCTGCAACTCGCGCATATGTTGCAACTTATTCCGTAGTCGCGCCGCGCGCTCAAACTCGTGCAGACCCGCTGCAGTCTTCATATCGCGCTCAATCTCGTTGGCGAGCTGCACACGGTTGCCTTTGATATAACTGACAAGTTTGCGCAAATTCGCTTTATACAGCTCGTTGCCATCTTCTCTTCGTGGACTCAGACCAAGATCTTCGTCGAGTCGCGACTGCCCGGGCTTTGGCTCGCGCGTGAAGTAGGGAAAGACCTTTCGTAGGTAACGGAGCGCTTTTTTAAGAGCATAGCTATTGTAAAACGGTCCGTAATATTCGGCGTTGTCATCGGCCGGATTGCGAGTGAAAGAGACTGTGGGCCATTCACTTTTCATGTCGATACGCACAAACATTTGCGACTTATCGTCGCGCAGCAAAATATTGTAGCGCGGCATGTAGCGCTTGACCATCTCGCTCTCAAGAAACAAGGCATCGATTTCGCTTTCCGTCTCGACCCAGTCTGTATCGTATATCTCAGCGACCAGGGCTTGTGTCTTTATGTCCTTATCACGGGCATCTTGAAAGTACTGCCGTACACGATTACGCAGTACGGCTGCTTTGCCGACATAGATGATTTCACCGGTTGTATCTTTATGAAAATATACACCGGGATTTCTCGGAAGAGTTTTGAGTTTGGCTTCTAGCTGTGCATTCACTGCTACTAGTATACAACGACTAGCCGCGTGCTACTGCTTGCCGTTGATGTCGTGGCCACCAAATTTGTTACGCATAGCTGCAAGTAACTTGGTAGAGAAGTCTACTTCGCCTTGCTGCGATGCGAGACGAACGTCAAACGATGCTTGTATAGCGGGTAGCGCAATGCCCAGGTCTTTTGCAGTCTCGAGCGTCCACCTAGCTTCCCCACTTTCAGCCACAACTCCCTCGATACCCTCAAGTTCCGCTGATTCGTGCAGCGATTCGGCACATAGTTCGTTTAGCCACGATGTAATAACGCTGCTCTGCTGCCATACATCACCTGCTCGTGCAAGATCTATGCCTTCGATCGGACCTTCTCGAAGCATACGATAGCCTTCGGCTAGGCTTTGCATCATACCGTATTCAATAGCGTTATGTACCATTTTCACGTAGTGTCCAGCCCCATTGGTACCAAAATAATCATGCGCGCCACTAGGTGCCGCGAGTATGTCGAGTACAGGTACGATACGTTCGTACGACGCTTCGTCACCACCAACCATCATACAAAAGCCACGCTTGAGGCCATGTACACCGCCACTCGTGCCAATGTCGAGCAGTGTACTGCCAGCTGCTACAGCGCGTGCTGCACGTGCTGCGTCACCTCGATAATCACTGTTACCACCGTCAATTACCACACTACCCTGCGGCAAGATCTTCAACCACTCGTCGAGCTCTGTGTCTATAACGCTCGCCGGTATCATAAGCCATACGACAGCAGGTTCGCCGTCAAACGCCGCCACTGCCTCTTCGCGAGTATGCGCAGGAATACCGCCTTTTTGCGCCAATGAGTCAACAGGCTCAGGGTGGCGATTGTAGCCGACAACTTCGTGCTCAGCATCTACCAATTTTTCAGCAATCTGGTAGCCCATGCGACCAAGTCCAGCAATAATAATCTTCATAATTTCCTCCTTTGTGTTATCTGTTACGCAGCGAAGTCGCTAAACAATGTACTGCGCTTCACAGACTTAAGTACCTGCGCAGGCTGTTCGTCGAGCGCTATATCTTCGCTGAGTAGTTGTCGTAGTGCTTCGTGCTTTTCTGTGCCCTGCGCATACGCCACAACTTCATCTAGTTGCGTAATCGCAAGCGGAGTCATTGTCACGCGCGCAAAGTCTTCGCCTTCAAACTGCGCCGCGAAATCTTCGCTTGCTACCGCGGCACTATGCGGCTTGATGCCTGCAGTGTGGCCATCGGCACCAATGCCGAACAAGCCAATTTTGAACTGATACGTCGTAAAAAGATCGCTCAACTTATGAGAGAAGTCTTGCGCAGTCACTTCTATGTCTTCGCCGCGTAGTATGCGGTATGCATTGATAGAGCTTAAGGTGAAGCCCATCTGTTCGAGCTGAGACCAATTTTCATCGTCATGACCAGGTCGGCCATATCGCTCATCGGTCAGCGTAATGCAAAGCTTCGAGGTATCGACATCTTCGAGCGCACTCAGTACTTGCGTTGCCACCTTCATGGCAGAGCCTCCAGGCACAAGCCACAGTACTGATTCGTCGGCTTTCAAATGCTCGACAAGAGTGGAGGTTAGGTAGTCTACAATTTGTTGGTCGTCTTGCTGCGTCACTAACTTCATAGATATCCTTCTTTATTCGAGTATACCCCCTAGTGCCAGCCAATACAAGCAAGCTGTTATACTAGTGATAATGAAACGTCTGCACACAAAATCTCAAAATTTCTTACGCCGCCCTAGTTTGGTCAAAACTCTCGTCGGACACTCTACGCTCAAAAAAACCGACACTGTCTACGACATAGGTGCGGGTAGTGGCATCATCTCGTCGGTCTTGGCAGACAAATGTGCGCACGTCGTGGCAATAGAATCCGACACACGGCTGCTCGAAACACTGCGTGAAAACCTGGGTGCGCAGCCACATGTTAGCGTAGTACACGGCGACGCGCTCACCTTTGCACTTCCAACCTCGGCATACAAAGTATTTGCCAATATACCCTTTCATTTGAGCTCCCCTATTGTGCACCGCCTCACAGAAGCAGACAATCCGCCAGAAGCCATCTACCTCATACTACAAAAACAGTTTGCGCAGAAGTTACTCATCGATGATTACTCCTTTACTGGCCTACTTGGCGCATGTATCACACCTACTTTTGAATCACGCATTCGCTTCAAACTCAAGCCAACCGATTTTTGGCCGCACCCAGCCGTGGACACGGTCTTTATCGAACTATTGCGCCGCGAAACACCGCTGCTTGCCGCGCGTGACATGCCGCGATACCGCGAGTTTGTAGAGAAGTGTTTTTCGCGCCAAAAGTACTTCGGCACGCTAGGCGCAGGCGACGTCAAACCTTCGGAAATGACTACTGAGCAATGGATACAATTGTTCAAGGCAAAAGCTTAAAATAAATCGAGGAGCTTTTTTGCGGTCGTAGAACTACGTATAGTGATTCGCTTATATATCGGCGTTCCTACGATTTTCGGCACTACGCTTTTCCCATAGTCGGCCATTGGCAACGTCCAGAATACCACCTGACCACGGGAGTCGAGCTTGTCCACACGAGATGTCTTCTTTGCGAGCTCATCAAGCACTTCTTGGGTGGTCGTAGGGGGTATCACAAACAGTGCGTCATTACGAGTTTCAGGTATACCATCCGCCCACCAACTGGGCGCGTGTTGCATGGCATCTTTGTACTCATCTTGTGAGATCACCGTCACTATCACCACAAAACCAAATGTGTCTTTTATAGCCACCTCGCACCGATGCACCAGATCCACAATGTCCGTATCGTCGCTTTCGAAAAATATATTGCCGCTATTGATATATGTCGAGACGCCCGTAAAGCCTGCGCGCTCAAAGCAAGTTCGCAGTTCGCTCATCGCGACTTTGTTGTTGCCACCTACATTTATGCCCCTGAGTAATGCGAGATACTTCATAGCACTTACCTACCTCGGTCTGTGGTTTGAGTCATGGCGTAAACCGAATAATCTTATCGTCGTCTGCGCTCGGGCTACCTCGACCATCTCTATTCGAAGTAGTGAAATATATATCACCCTCGTGCGCGGTCACGGCCCGTAAACGTCCGTATTCATCAGCGAATAAACGCGATAAGTTCGACAGTGACACCGCGTTTGGCGAAGAGATATCGACTTTGTATAAACTCTGTCCCCGAAGTCCAGCAAAGTACAGTGCTCCATCCGCGTAGGCCATACCGCCCGGTGCCCACGTCTCATCTACCCCCGAGTTGGCAACAGGCGTCTGCATCCCAGCACGCGATTCATCGCCCGTAATTACCGGCCACCCATAGTTTGCGCCGCGTTTGATACGGTTCAATTCGTCCCTGCCCGTGTCGGCTCCCGATGGACCGTGCTCGACAGACCACAACTGGCCATTGTCATCCCACGCGATTCCCTGCGGGTTTCGGTGCCCATAGCTCCAGACTTCGTTCTCGAATGGATTGTCATCTGGCGTAGAGCCGTCTGGGTTGAGTCGCAATATCTTGCCTGCAAGTGAGTCTGTGTCCTGCGCACTGTCTGGCGTGGCCGCGTCACCGGTGGTGATGTAGAGCTTTTCGTCGGGTCCGAACGCAATATCGCCGCCATTGTGATTGCTCGCGGCCGGTATATTCGCAATGATTGTCGTACGGTCCGCCAGCGCATCGCCACTCAGTACATAGCGATCGACCTGGTTCGTGAGTGTGCCACTACGATTTGTCGTGTAGTAAAGATAGACTTGGTTACTCTTTTCAAAATCTGGCGCCAACGCAACACCGAGTAACCCACCCTCACTTGTTTCCTGCACTCCCTCGATAGTAAAACGGGCACCATCTGCACCTATGCGCTGGAGCTGGCCTTCTCGCTCGGGTACGAGCATATCCCCGCCGGGCAAAAACTCAATAGACCACGGCGTCACTAAATCTCGTGCGACAACCTCTTTTTCACCCGATACTGTCTCGCTATTGAGCACCGACTCCGTTGGGCGAAAGAATAGTCGCATCACATCATCTCGATAGACGTACCCAAACCCTGCGAGTAAGATAACCACAACCACCAGCCCTTGTAGTAACTTCTTCATATATCTAGTATATCACTATAACCCTATAGCGATAATTCAGCCTTGTAGACTACATTACGAATTATTCAGACTATTTTGCCGAACTTCTACTGTAGGATTACCTTCAAGCCGATACGACAACGCATAGCTGATACACGTTTCGTTCGGGTCGATATTGCCGGTGCAATCATAGTTGCCAGCAACAGGTACCGCGCGCCGCGCCACGTAGCAATATCTATCGGGGGCGTTCGACCAACAGTAGCCAAGCGACGAGCCGCTACCTGGCGGAGTCAGCGTTCCAGCATCGAGCCCCATATCTTGGCGAAATGTCGCGTTCATCATCTGCGCGCTTGTGGGATAGTAGCCTTTTTCGGCATGATACATTTCTAACTTTTTATGTATAGATTTTATCTCCGAAACCCGCTCGCTGTCCCTCGCACGAGCCTGCACACCATTGAACGCGACAATGGTGATTGCCGCTAATATACCTATCACTACGATCACTATCAGTAACTCAACAATAGTGAAGCCATTTTGTTTAGTACGTATCATATGCTGCCCAGTATACTACATTATGCTCATGCTTTATATCACACGCATAACCCCACAACTACATTGAGATTGAATTAGATTAATGATCTATAAACACCAAAAAGATGACTTTATACGGAGTTTATGTTATAGTATACATTAGCTGCGATCACGCAGTTGTTCGTTTTTGTCTAGCCATACTACAGATAAGGTACCAACAGTGACCACAGGTATATACGAAGCCGTCTGGCATGCCGACTGGAAAGTCGAGTTGAAGCTCGATGACGCGCTATTCAACAGCGCATGCAAAGGCAGCGTGCAAGCAATTGCCAAGATCGTGCATCGCTTCAAGTACAAGTGCCGGAAAGTACACGGTCGAAAGCTCGAGGCTTTCATTGACTGGAAAGACCCGCATTTCAACATCAAGCGACTGCGGGATGCGACCGAATCGCCCGTTGCCGTCGCGCCCACGCTCGCAACGCTCGACCAGCAAGAATGCCCCTGCCCCGACAGCTGCGTACTGTGTGATCGCAACGATCACGGCTGGTGCACCGACTGTCCACGGCACTTCTAGGCAAAACGACAGCCCTCCTTCTCGAGCCATTTCTAGCAGAAACGTCCGGGAGGAGGGCGTTTCTATTTCAAATAGTCTTCCGCGTCAAAGGCATGATCCGCATGTCTACTGCATTTAAGTGCGCCTCAATTTGCAGGCACACTGCCAAATATGCTGCAGAAAAAGCAAATAAAGCGCAAAAAAATTGATCAAAACTACGAAGTAGTCACACGTAGACTGCGTCTGCTTCAGAAGACAGTATCAAGCAACGACACATTCGTCATGCTTGCTGGACGAACCGTGCTTGCGTACGAGAAGTATGATTGATACTCCGTCTCGAGACTACGCACACTACCATCTTCGAACCGTATGCTCCACACACAAGATGGCCCATGGCGCACGTTACCCTGTATGGTTGATATGGTCTCGATGACTAGAATATCAGTGCGCTTAAATGCGATGCCGGACGAAATCTCTTTAATGGGCACCACGTAGAATTTCTTTTCATCCCTCAAGAGCAGCCTCAGTTCTTCAATTACCGGATGTCTTTTGTCTATTGCGCCAGAAAATGTACGGAGCAAATCATCATCGAGATATACTAGGTCAATCCAATCACCAAAGTCCTTGTTGCCCGCTGCGTATTCACCGTGCACTACATCATTTGGATTAATCTCATCTAGGCCACCCGTGGACGCGCGCACCTTAGGCAATCTAATTACCTCTGACGGAGCCATCTGATATTCTGGCGTCGACTTCGCTATACGAGTACTCATAGTGTGATTATACGCAGCTGCGCTCATGGTTGCAGTGAAATAGTTTTCATCACTATACGAAGACTTCTGATATCAAGAGGATGCGAGTAGGTGTAGCCGCTTCGCCGCACTGACGACATCGGCAAACGTTTCTTTACCGTTCGCGGCTACGTCTCGTCGCGACGCGTCATGAAGCTGCTGCGCAAGATCAATAAGAGATTTTGCAGCCTCCGTTCGCAAAAAGCTTGGATTGAGGTCCCCAAGCCGGACGCGGTCGAGTGCGTCGGCATCTTTGAGCACTTTCAATTCCGTCGTCATGACGGGTGCTTCATAATCCGGTGGGACATGCCAATGGACAATGTATGTGACGATATCTAGTGTTTCGGGCGTCATTCGATCTCGGATATTCTCGTGCGCCCACGCAGCGGAGCGTTGACCGTGCTCGAGATCTTGACCATCATCAACCCGTCCGACATCATGAGTTGCCGCCGCCCACCTCGTAGCCTCCCTGTTTACTCCTAGGCCCTCTGAAGCTAATACAGTACAAATAAGCTCCTGCAAGATAAATACACGCGCCATGTGCCCTACTCCATGGAAATGACTATCGTGTATAAGCCACTCATTCTTCGGCTCATATGCATACAACAGCTCTTCGGCGATTTGTTTCATCTTCTACAATGTATCATTTAACTGAAACCTTCGCACACTATAGTCTTGAGTTGCTCGCTACGATGCGGCCACACTCTTCATCTCGCGAGATTTCTACCAGAAATCCCCGAGATGAGGGCATTCTACTTCCGGCATACCGTTGCATCACTCAAGGCCCATCCCTTGTACTATATTGTCGCTCACTGCTACTAAATTATATTAGCCAAAAAGTAAACTTTGATGTATTATACGTATTATGACAGCACCGCGCTGTCTTTTGTTCTTTGAAAGGAAGTGGCAGTGTGAGCAGCACCGACCCAGAGACAATCACGGCCGTGAACGAACTTGTCGGAGATCGCTTCGCGCTAGAAGTGGAGCGAGACGCCGAGAACCGTCGATTTCAAGCAGCACTCGCCGAAATCACGAAGATTCACGAGCAAGCGCTCGAAGAGTACGCACTGCTCGAGCGCCAGCTCGATACGGCCATCTGGCAGGCAGTTGACGAGAATCGTGCCACGCTGATTGAGCGCGGCAAGCGGTCATTCATCACCATGACGGCCAAGTTCCAACTCCGCGACGTGCCCGCAAAGGTTGAGGTGCTCGACAAGTTGGGTATCATGGAGGCCGCCCGCAATTTGGGCGTGGTTCGACAAATCGCCAATCCACCCAAGGGAGGATGGCGTTTCAATCAGAAGAAGTTTCTCGCGTGGCTCGACAAAAGTAACGAGCTGCATGGACACTTCGAACAGTTCATCGACCACACGGGTGGAGGAGAATCATTGACCGTCCAGCCTAACGCCAACTACACCGTGCTGCACGACAGCAAGCGCGTGTCGCCGCCCTCCATTTCCATCAAAAAGAGCTAGCCCCGCAGCTGCTCTGCCCTACTACCGGCAGAGCCTCGTTCGTGGGGCTTTGTCATGCACCGTTGGTGCCCATTGAACACTTCTGATACTAAAATGAGTGCACTTGGCCTGACACGCAAGAACTTAGATCCAAATACCGATTTATAGCACAAATATTGTTATAATAACTTAATATGTTATAATATAGTAAGCCTGTGCAGCCGCATAGGTCGTTTCCGACCGAGGGGCAACTGTGGAGTATTTCTTCAGCAAGTTTGTACTAGAGTCTACCGATGCACTCGGCATGGAAGGTGTCGCGGCTATTCGCGGAGCGCGCACGGTGACAGATGACGCGGCGAGCCCAAAAGCTTTAGCCCGTGTGGCCGAGTTCATCGACGGTCGTCAGATCGATCACGTGGAATTCCTCCACCGACGAAGAGGCGATTTCGGCGCTCGTGAGCTCAGGGGAGCAATCCTCTACGACACGTCGTCGTCTGAGCCGGAGCCGTGTCTCCACGTACTCAATGCACTGCTTGGGTACCAAGGAAGCGGCCCGCTGTTGTCGAAGTCGATCATGATGCTTCTCGGCATGTCTGAGGGTATGTTCGACCAGATGAACCGCAGCGTCAACGACATCCACTCGACAAACAAGAGCTACGCAATTTCGGCGGGCAACCTGGATGTCGACTGGCTGTACGACACGAGCGTGCCGCTCATTCTGTACAAGCGATAGCCGTCCGTACGGCGACTCTCCGTCTAGGTATGACGACAAAACTACCTGCCCACCCTCATGCACCTCGGTGCGCGAGGGTGGGCGCTTTGCTTTTATCGACTATAGTTATGAAATGAGCTAGTTTACTGTACTGTAGTATGCACCGCGCTTGTCAGTGTAATTCACCTATTGTTCTGCGAGCATATGTTCGATGTCTGATCGTAGCTTCACTGGTTGGGTCGTGGGGCTATATCGCCTTACCTTCGTTCCATCGCTGGACACTAAAAACTTAGTAAAGTTCCATTTAATTTTTGGACCAAGCACCGAGGTAGACTTTGACTTCAGAAACTTGAAAATAGGATGTGTGTCGGTGCCGTTTACGTCAATCTTTTCACTCAGGAGAAACGTAACACCGAAATTCTTTTTACACACAGACACAAGCGTATCGTTTGTCTCTGGCTCCTGTCCCATAAACTGATCACACGGGAAACCAATGACTACCAAGCCTTTGTCTTTAAACTCATCATGTAACTGCTCAAGACCTTCAAACTGCGGCGCAAGTCCACATTGGGTTGCGGTGTTGACTAGTAATAGTGCCTTTCCGGCATACTCTTGCATTGAAATCTCTTTGCCAGTCGTGTCATTAAATTTCAGATCATAGATAGTCATGCTCGTAGTATAGCAATAGTTATATAAAATACTCTGTAAGATATCTCACTTGATTGGCTCATTGAGCGATCATGTGACATACGATAATGCTCGTGCGCAAAACCATATGAGGAATACTATGTAGCCGCAGAGCAAGACAGCAGTGAGTGCACTCATATGTCGCGCTACAAACTTCTTTCTTCTACTCAAAAAGAGTGCGCCTATCAGCATCCAAAGCACAGTGTGGCCGTATTTCATGACAATATCTGACGACACCCATTCGCTCGGTACGATGACGTAATACGAGACGATGATGGCGAAAAAACCAAGACATATTAAGGGAGTATAGGTACGAATAGTACTCGCGGATATGGCACTTTGCATATGAGTAAGTATATACCAGTACTGCGCGCGAGATGCTACGGCCATTCATGAAGTTACGCTATTTAGAATGTTGTCACGAGGATAGTAAGTCTGGAAGTCCTGCGAGTGCACACATAGAGAGTGCACCAATTATCAATTATAGACTTATACTCGTTTATGTGTTATAAATATGCTACACACATCCCGTGTGCATGAGAGGATAGGTAAATGGCCAATCAGGATAAGTTGACGCGAGCGACTTGTTTCGCAGTACTCGGCTACGTAGGGATGAAGAGTGTCAAGGACATCCCTGACACCGCCCTCTACGTCAAGCAAGCCACGCTCGGCTTCAAGCTCAAGCGTCTGAAGCGAGAGTTGGACACAAAGATCGACGACGTCAAGATCGCCGCCGAACTCCAGTGGGTCGACAAGTGGCAAGATTTTGCCGTCGAGCGATTGAAAACCCTCAATCCGTCGGCCGACGCAGAAGAACTTCAGCAGCACGCCAACGCAGAGGTGCGTCGGCGCTACATACTCGGCGTGGTCGACGCCAACTGCAAAGCCGATGTCGACCGCATGAGCAGACTCGCGTGGCAAATGTCTTCACTCCGGCCTGCAAAGGAGGATCTGAAGAAGCGCCTCGATTCGTCTGAGCGACTCAGCGGCAGTATGGACAATGCGCTGATCGAATTCGGATTCCCTGAAGACGCCTTCCTCCTCAGTTAACGCACCTCCGTCGAGGAAGCCGCTTCAGCAGAAGCGCCCTCGGACTCCGGGGGTGCTTCTGCATTTGCTATAAACGCTCCCCTAGCTCTCTTAAGCGATTAAACGTGCCGTGCCGTGTCATCTCTCGAATCACCATCGCTAGGATCATCAATGCCCTATGTTTTTCCTGGATTTTTATGTGTTGTATTGCATAATGTACGCATTTATTGTATAATACTTCTTGCCAGATAGTCTGGTATCTTCGAGAAGGGTATCTCATGACGAATAATTCCAAGATCGATGCTTCGACCGAGCGCTCGTCCGGAGTGAACCTGTCGGTCGGCAGTGGCATTGCCATCGCCGCCATTTGGTTCTTCGCGACTGTGCTGATTGTCTTCGCGGCATTGTTCTTCTTCACGGATGTCATCGTGGACAATTCCGCCACATTGGCAGAGGCAAGAAACGAAGACGGGGATTTGAGCGATGGATTCATATTCGCCTACTTCCTCTTCTTCGCGATCATGCTCCTGCCTGGCTTCGGTGCCTACCGGCTCACGAAGATGTTCGTCGACGTAAGATGACTGGCGTCTATAGCACGACACAAAACTGCAGCCCGCGCTCGAACACTTCGGTGTTGAGCGCGGGCGTTTTGCTTTTTATAGACTCGAATATCTTCACTCACACCTGGATAAACTACTCCGAGATCCTCACACTTCATTTGGTGGGCAGCTTTTTAGACCGCAAGACAATTTACCGATAGACTATGATGCTACATGTCAGTTCAATTTGAGACTGCTCACTATCTCTATGCAGTATGACGCGACACATCTTAAAGTCAGGATTAGGAATTTTTTTTATCAAAGATATCATTTGCGGCAGACTCGGTTTTTACAGAGTGGTCTATGTCACGCTTCACTGCATTAGTGTCTATCGGAGTTTGTACGAGGGCACCTTTTGAGGTTGACTGGGGCTTTCCTACTTTAGACGCTTGTTTCTTTGCAAATCTTAGTTGCGATGCAGCTTTCACTGTCTTCGCGGTCTCCTTACTCCCCACAGATGCAATCAAGAGGGTCTGGCCCGAAAGTGGCTCTTGGGCTTTAATCGCTGATAGTTTCGCGTAGAAATTATATGCCGGCAGGTTACTTATCTCCCCTTCGCCAATAAACGGCTGAAAGAGCGGCAGTAACACAGTCTCGTCTTGAGGGTTTCCCGTTCTGAAACAGACGACTGTTCCGACATTAGCTAAGATAATACTCACCATCTGCTGGTCGTCCTGCTGTGACGTTGACTGCTCTGCCATCGTGAGAAATAAGCGGTATTTGCGTGCTTCTGAAAGCATCTGCACAAACGAGGTGGTTGCGAAGTTTTGAAACTCGTCCACATAGAGATAGTATGGCCGCCGCTCATCGTGTTCAATCCGGGCACGACGGAGGCTGGCAAGCTGCAGCTTTGCGAGCACTGTAATACCAAACAGTTCTGATGTGTCTTCACCGATCAAGCCTTTCGAGAAGTTACAGATCAGTATCTTGCCGGAATTGATAATATCATCGAAATCGATAGTAGACTTTGGCTGCTCGAGTATCTGCCGCGCACTTGCAGAGAACAAAAAGCGACCGATCTTTGCTGTGATGCCAGCCGCCATCTTAACTTTTTGCATATCTCCGGCTTTACCGAGTTCATTATGCCAGAAGTTCTTGAGATTCTTGTCTTCGAGCTTATCAATAACTTTCTTCCGATAATCCGCATCGTTAAGCAAATCGAAGACGGTAAATAAGGTCGGATTCTTTGTCGTGAGCGCCGTATGTACTGCGTTTCGAAGCACGTATTCAATACGGTGGCCACCAGAGTCATCGTCTGAGAATATTTTACGAAATACCGACACTACCGATTCGGTAATAATATCTTTTTCTCGGAGTAGTTCGTTGCCGGTGAGTCCAGGAGTGAGTTCTAGGAGGTTCAACCCTATCGGATACTCGAGATCATCCGGATTAAAATAAATAACGTCGTTTACTCTACTGGAGGGTACGTGGGTAAGCAGTGTCTCGGCCATGTCGCCGTGAGGATCTACGACGGCAATGCCCTTGCCATTATGCATATCTTGGACTATTTGGTACTGCAGTAAAGTCGTTTTACCGTTCCCGGTTCCTCCGATGATATACATGTGCCGCTCTCGCTCGTCAGCAGTGAGGCCGATTGGGGTGACTGCTCCATGGTGGAGGTTTTCGCCGATCACGACATCGAGATCTATATCTTGCTTTAGCGATACCGGTGCGGCTAACGTGCGACTGAGTGACGTGACAAGGTTGTCTGTCTGGGCGCTGTTCCCTATCGGAAAATGAAATAAGCTCGCTAGCTCCGACGAGGCTAAGGTAAGTGTGTGTTTCTTGCACAGCGATGGCATGCGAGCGTTAAATGCCTTGCGCTTCAGCGTATCGAAGAGCGGTATGGAAAATGTAGCTTTGAGACTCTGATACGATGGAACACTGTAGGCGTTCAGAGACGTTCGTATAGCGGTGAATCGCTGCTGCGCGTCCACCGCAGTATTCATATTCACTGCAACTCTTAGGTTAACTCTATATAAAGGCTGATTCAGCTTATCGTGCATCGTTTGCATAAGTTCTTGCTCAAACGTACTGAGAGTTCGAGCTGGTTTCTCGTGCTTCTGAATTCGGATCTCTTCAGTCGTATTTCGCTCACCCCCATGGTAACTTTTTTTAACGTTTGGCGTGGGTGAAATCATCTCACCAAATAACTCAGCTGTCCCCATGAATAGAGAGTGTACCAGGTTGATGAGCGCGCTCAGCACCGGCACGCTTCTTGCATTCAAGCGTCGCAGTAAATCTTCGTTTCCTAGAATACGTCGTGCGAGCGACAATGCCTCTGGTATCCTGACAGGCTCAAGGAGCAGTTGCATCCGCATTGATTCGCTTGGTGCCAAGTTTGTCATTGCGCTAGTGAGATATGCCACCGGGTCATTTTGACTGAGCGAGTCAACCACCGAGAGTGGAAATGCATAATGTCCAGACTGCTTAAATTCAATCACTCGATAAGTTATGGCCGGCTCTGGCACTTCGATTGTCTTTACTTTAATCTGCGGCAAATATGCGATAACGGTTTGCTCGAGACTACTCGCGTGACGAGATTCTACTTGCACGAGAAAGCGAACGCCCTGTTTTCTAGTAGAGGCGATCTCGAAACTAATTATCACAGGGTGATTTAACAGCCGCTCACGGATGCTACGACTTCCATGAAATCCGTGGATGACGTTAAATAGTTCGTTTGTTGCCTGTGGGGTGCGTGCGGTGTTCGAGGGAGGTGTCAGTTCAAGCCAAGTCATATCGCGGCTGCGCAGGAACTGGAATCGGAGTAGCGTGCGGGTGATATGTGCCCCAACTGCAACTACAAAGATACCCGCGACGACCGACAGGATACTCAGCCAGTGCGCAGTAAGCCATGTGAAATACTCCATAATGTCCATAGCGTCACTCATTTCTTATCGTGGATAAAAGTATAAAACGCAGCCGAGTCTTTGGGGAATGTTCGTGTACTAACAACGTTAAGATTCGGGGCATTCATTTCTGAGATAGTCCATTGACCATCTGCCGCATCGACCTGCGTCACATAGGCAACGTGACCCCATTCTCCGCTATCGGTCTGAAAGATAGCACCTTCGGCCGGCGTCTGATTCACGACGTACCCTTCGCGTCGCGCGCTGTCGTCCCAGGTGTTGGCGTTACCCCAATATTGCCCAATTGGACGATCCGCCCAAAGACGCATGGCGTAGGCCCAGTAGGTGCAATTGCCCCATGCATACGTGTTTCCCTCAATCGGCCCACCCATATAGAAACCCTGTGTTTCTGCTGCGGTAGCGTTTGGCGTACTCGCCAGGAATGACACAGCAGCACTACCCATTGAAAATACTGCCATAACAGGAAGTGCCACGATGACTACCATAGTTGCGAGCACCAGAGTAATCTGCTTCTTCATACTGCCGCCGCCGACAAGTGCTACCACTAGCGCTGGATTCATGTACTATATAGCTCCGCGGGGTTAGTAGTAATAAGTGGGTGTTCTTTGTCCGAGGCGACAACTTTCACGGCCACATGGTGCTGGTCGGCAATAATGAGGGCATCGCCACGTTCACAGGTGAGCAGGAAGCTTTGCTCATATTCAGATAAGTTGAACTCCGAGACCACATTCTTAATCGTAGTCGTATCTTGGCGCATCAGAATACGGAGCGCTGACTGCGAGGCAATCGCTCGCCCGTAGTCAGATCTCAGGAAGTCATTCGCCTGCTGCGAGATAATCGAAACACCCAGGTAGTACTTACGGGCTCGACGGACAAGCCCGGCAACGAAGCGGGCACTTTCTTCATGCTCTAGCAGCATCCATCCTTCATCAATTATCAGTAGGCGCTTCTCTGGTCGCGCCATGACCTGGTTTTTCACGAAGTTTGAAATGATGAGCATCATGATTTGGCGCAACGACTCGGGCAGATCTTTGATATCAAATATCACCAAGCGATTATCGAGATTGATATTTGTCTGAGAATTAAACACGTCGGATAGCGAGCCCGAGATGTACTTTTCAAGGCGTTCACACAGCTTTAGTTGACCCAACTTCTGAAGCTGAGAATACAAATCTTCAAGTAGCGGCTGAGTACCTCCAGCTTTTTTATAGATGTATACGATGGACTTATCGACTGCGGCCTTCTCGCGCGACGATAGACCTTCGGCCATTAAACTGATAACTTCCGTTAAATCTTGGACGTGCTCCGACAAATCGCTGCTTGTGTGGTAGGTCGTAGCCAGGTCGAAAGGGTTTACCTTTTGCTTACTTGTAGCAGAAAGTTTAATGTAGGTACCACCGACAGATTCTGTGAGTCGCTTGTACTCACGCTCTGGATCAATCACGATAACCTTTGTACCTTGCATGAGCTGACGAAGTATTTCTACTTTTGTGGTGTAACTTTTGCCCGAACCCGACTGGGCAAACACGATACTGTTCGCATTATGAAGCGAGAATCTATCCAGAATGACGAGCGAGTTGTTGGACTTATTGACGCCATACAAGATGCCGGATTCTTGCACTAGCTCAGATGACATGAATGGAAATGCCAGGGCAGCGCTTGAACTATCGAGATTGCGCTTCTGTGCCAGCTGATCTTCTCCACGCGGCAGGATCGATTGCAAGGCTTCGAGCTGTTGATAGCGTGCGACTTTGCTATAAAAGAGCCTTGCCGATAGTGTCGCTTCGAGGAGCTGCGTGATTTTATTGAGCTCCTCTAGACTATCCGCCCGTATACAGACGTACAAGGACATCTGGAATAACTTTTCTTGACCACGCTGAATCTTATCTCGGAGTTCGATTGCAGAATCGAGTGGATCAGTGACATCCGATCCAACGATCTTGCCTGCTCGCATCATGGCGCGTTTCGTGGACTCTAATTCGGTGATTTTACGGTGCAACTTTGGCAATGCGTTGAGTGCGTTTACTTCGTGCAGATGATAGCTAATATCCGTATCATGGTTGAAATTAATGAGACTATCCATCCAGCCAGAGTGTGCGACAAAGGGGTAGCCCGAGATGTAGAGTGTGCGAATAAAGACCCCGTCTATGCACAAATACTCAACATTCTCTTCAAGCCCGGCATATGACATGACATCAACAGCATCTTGCTCGCCGAATGTGAGTGTCATCTCCTTTTGTTTTTCGGCGCGAGCTTTTCGACGTTTCTTAATAGTTGCAGTTATCCGATTCATTGTACGTCTCCTTTTTGTATGAGGGCTGTATGGATGAGCTGGAGCGCATGCTCGGTGAGTGGCTGTATCTTTGCCTGCGCTGGTGAATAGAAGCTGTAGAATAAGTCGAGGGCTTCAAGACTACTGAGCTCTTCTGTGTGCATGCCAATACGCGTCATGCCTTTGGTGACGATATCGAGCTTTAAGGCTAGCTGTTCGCGCACAAGCTCGAAATCAGTTTTACCAGGGGTGGTGTACGGCACCACAAGATAGAAGTGTCTGGTAAGAATTTTGTTAGTTGAAATGAGCGAGCGAATAAACTCGTCGTAGTTACATAGCTGATCGCGGTAGATTGACTCGGTTTCATTGCCCAGCCGTGCTGCGAGGTCATCGAGATATTTATCCATATCGATTTCACGAGTACGTATAAGAATCTGGAGTGATGTTCCGACGGAGTTCAGAAAACTTTCATAGGTGTCGATAATTGCATCCTGCTCATCCTCGCTCTTGAGTTCAAAGTTGAGCGATGCTACGCGCAAAATCGCCCGGTACTGATTGCCAGGGAGGATCAGGATCCCGTCACGTACTCCTTTAAGGGCTATTTGCTGGCGACTACTCACTTTATTCTTCGACTTCTGTAAGGCGAACATGTAAACCTCCTCTCTTGGTTGTTTCAAATCTCAGCTTCGTTGCAGGGTTATCGATGGTGGCATATACTTTGGCGGTCTCATGGAATTCTAGACGCGGGACAGATAGAGCGCGCTGTAGTCTGACTGCTGGTTTCTGCAGGGTAGACGTATCGTGCTTCGCAGTGTAGTACTCTCTGTAGATTGCCGTATTTTTATTAAATAGATAGAATTTCGGCCGAAGATTATAGCGCAAGATAACAGCTAGCCAGACGGCAATAATCTTGCCTTTTATTCTAATTGCGAGGAGGCCACATAGTGTTGCCACTATCCCAATAAGGATGTACTTATAGAGACTTCCGTTCATAAATGGCGGGAGTGCGGCGAACAATCCTGTGCTGATGAAAATTGGTGTTATGAGAAACATGAGCTGAGAGAAGCCGAGGTTACCCATAATCCTATCTTCGATCGTGGTGACCTGTGCTGGGACTACGGTTGTTTTCACAAGTTATCCCCCTTTCTTCGGGTAGGTTCAGTGCCCTTGGTGTAGCCCCCATGCCGCGGCGTCGCCTTGGGCGATTCATGGGTCATATGCATATGTGGCTTTGCGGATACAGGGGGAACGCGAGTAGCTGCACTCGCCCCGTTTGCATGGGACAGCCGTGGCTGCACGAAGCCAGCTCTGCTACCTTGTAGTGGTGTCAAACCAGATCGTGGCATCATCGCGACTCCTCCCCTACTCGCGATTGTGCTGGTGTCGGTTTTTGCACCACTAGCGCCTCGGCTTGTCATGTAACTGACGCCGTTCATGAATTGACTACCAAGTTTACGAGTATTGCGCGCACCCATACTGGCGTAACTAAACTGCATCATGACACCCTGCGTTTTTAAGAGTGCCAGTACAGTTGCGAGCCCGATTACCATGGAGATAAGCGTATCGGGTATTTGGTTCGGGCCGACCGATGCCATACCCGTGAATAGTGATGCCGCCAGGAGCAAAATGACGACGTGAATGAAGAGTATGAAGATAGTTGTGATATACGTCTTCACGGCAGTTTCGCTAAAGTCTCGAAACCCTGGTATCAGCCACACGAGGATTATTAATGGCGAGAGTACTGCGCCGACGAATAGCGTGACGAGGCGAAGCACGTAGTAGACCAGTAGCATCACCGAAAAAATGAGGAAGGCCAACATCATGAGTAGCGCCGCTACGCCTTGGCCGCTTGTTTCCTCCACGACATCCGTGAGCGTTGCCCATACTGTCGATGCACCTGAAACGTTGCCGATAGCCGTGATGAGCGCATTGGATAGTTCAATGATCCCGTCTATAGCAAATATAGATGTGTTGACAAGCAGAAACACTAGCCCGACTCTTGGCAGTAGGTGTTTAAACTCAATCTCATCAAATCCAAATGTAGTGGCGCTCATGACGTGAAAACCCAGCAAGGCCAGGACAATGACGAAGAGTACATTTGTCATGCCAACGACCGCTAACCACAGGTTAAACACGCTCGGATTACTCGCCATCAGCGGCGTTGAGGTCGTAAAGTACTCCAGTGCAGCTAGGAATGGGGTCGCCACCGCTTGAATTATGTTATTTAGAAGTCCAGTCACCGCCTTGATGAGCACATCGACCAAACCATTCTGAGCATCCTGCGGAGGGATCGCTTGCAGACTTGGTACGACTGCATCGGCACTACCTGCCTGACCTCCATAGGCGCTGGTCAAAATCGTCGTCAGTGTCGCCGCGCCAAGTACGATGACGAGCCCTAGTGCGGCGTTTCGCATCACACGTTTGGCGTGATCAAGCGAGTCTGGTTTCCCGGCACTAGTCATGTACAGGTACCCGCCGTTCACCAGGAAAAAGACACAGGCGACGGATGCGAGTACGGCGAGTATCCGAATCGTCGGGGCGACATAGTCTCGCATAGCGATAACTGCGCCCGACGAATCGGCCATGATACTAAGACTCATGACGATACTATCACTCATAAGCTGGGTTAACTCCCGAATGCCTTCGTTGCGAGCGTCGTTACTATGTTGCTGATCACAAATGCAGCGATGACGATAGCGAGACCGATTGCAGAATAGAAAAGTGTTCGCTTAGCTTGGTCGAGTTTCTCAGGATTACCCGAACTCGTGATGTACGCCAATCCACCGACCACGAAAAAACCGGTCGCAATGAGACCGGCTAAACCTGCAATGAGTTGGATGACGCTGCGGATGAAATTCTCAACCTGCGCAGCGTCACCGCTCGGCACCGCGAACGCTGGCGGGGCGAGCAGAAGCGGCATACCTACCGCCACAATAAGGGCTACTATTTTATATTGCGTGGAACTTCTGATCATTATGACCCTCCGTGAAATAGTTGTTTGTGACTTGAATCTACCACACTATTTTCTGAAGATGGACCAGCTTAAGCGATTTGGATGAAAACGTAAGAATTTTCTATATCTGTTATTAATGTAGATTATTCTACAACTTTTTGTTTCCCATATCGACCCTTTTCTGCAACTATCTGACGGGGAATTTTACAGCTAAAACGTTTATTCTAAGTTTTTGTCTATGATGGCTTTATCTTCATCGGAGTAGGCACATAGAGTGACTTTCTCAATTGAAGTCTGCGGATTATCCTCAAAAAAATCTCGAATAGAGGTGACAGAAATTGCTACAGCTTCTTCTTTCGGATAGCTATAAATACCCGTCGAGATTAGTGGAAAGACAACTGTGCGTAAGCGTTTATTTTGCGCGACACGAAGCGACTGCCAGTAGCAACTTTGCAAAATGGCCGCTTCGTCTCCGTTATGTTGGCCGTAGACCGGGCCAACTGTGTGAATGACCCATTGAGCCGGCAGACTGAACCCGGGCGTTATGACAGCTTCTCCATATTCGCATCGTCCAATCGCTTGGCACGCAGCGGTCATCTTGTCGTAGCCTGCCGCGTCAAAGATCGCACCACAAACGCCAGACCCGCCAAATAGGCTCGTGTTCGCAGCATTGACGATTGCGTCAGCCTCAATCTTGGTGATATCCATCTTAACTGAGCTTAGTTCGTACTCAGCGGCACATTGTTCACGATCTTCTTCAAACCGTGTCCGACGTATCTCGCACAATTCCATACTAGCGAGCTTATCACTTAGACTCGCGATATCTTCTCCTAGATATAATTGCTTTCTCCATTCAAGTGGAATTGCATCGTATCCATAAAACGCGCCCGCAAGCTGACCGTAGATTGCGCCAATGGTATCTGCATCCCCGCCTAGATTGACAACTGCTAGAGCCCCAGCTTTGAAGGTTTCATTATTCATAAAGGCCCACATCGCACATTCTAGTGAGTTGATGATGTAGCCAGTAGGATCTAGAGTAGCGGTAGTTCTCGTTTGTGCGCTTTTAACTACCTCGAGTATTTCGTTGAACGCATCGCTAGTTTTATACGAGCCGAAATCAAGCAGTTTATTCTTGCTTTTTTGCTCAATAGAATTATAGATCATGCCCCCAAATAGTGCCGTCCCTTCTTCTGCTAGTAGCGAATAATGTGTCTCGCGTCCAGATACTTTCGCTAGTTCCATAGTCTTTTCAATTGAGTTACCCGCAGAGTGAGATGCAATAATAATTGGCGCAAGTCGCATGATCGAACCATTTCCCGCAGCACTCAGACGATCTTTTGAAGAGCGAATAATTGCCGCACCCTCTCGCTGATATTCATTCAGTGCCGTTGAGACTTGATTGCCGATATCAAAGCAAGTACCTATTGAGCTACGATACCCGTCGTTACGCCAGGCGCAGTATCGATCCATAATATCGTACGAATCGTACCCATTTTTAGCAAGCAGACTATCTGCTAAACATAAGGCCATCGATGTATCGTCTGTCCAATACCCCAATGGGAGGTTGAAAGGACCGCCTTCTTCGAGACCCGTAAGTAGCTTGAACTCGTGAGGTTCTTTAAATTCTAGAGGCATGCCGAGGGTGTCGCCGATAGCTAGTCCGACAAAGCAGCCGCGGTAGAGTTCCTGCACATTTAGCTTACTCATGATTTAATACCCTTAAGTACATTAAAAATTTCTACCATAGCAAGTGTATCGAGGCTACAGTACTTAATCAAGTCATCGAGGATCTTTTCCTTATCTCCACGCTTTTCATCAAGAACCGCTTGCATCCAAAGACTTTGAGCACTCCCGCCATTTTGGATATCGAGTTCTTTATACGATAGAGACGGGACGACCACGGGAAGCACTTTCTTGATACTTGCGGATCCTTCAAAGCGGGGATCACTATACCAGCCATTCCTTGGTTTGAATGGAATCATAAGATCAACAATACGCTCGTTAATAGCCGCCATTGCATCCGAAAATTCTGGGTTTAGTTGTCCTAGCGTGACATTGCAACTTTTTTCGAAACTCATATTCCAAGTGATAATAGAGCCTCTTGTGCCAATATCTTCTACTAGATGCTGAGCGATTGGTAATGAAGGGTCGGAATTATCGCGGTGGAGGTACTCTTTTTGACGAAGCTTCGCATCTGGAGAATCGAGAATATGTAGCGAATACTGCGTAGGTACTTGCTGATACGGTCGATGACTTTCAAAGTACGGCACGACGGCAGACATAGTTTCGTAGTCGAGGAAATAGAGTGGATATTCAAGTTCACTTAGAAAGGCATCTATTTCGTGCTTCTGAATTGTCGGCTGAGCATCTGAGTAATCTGGCTTCTCAATACCAGCAAGAGACTCATAGATAGTTTGCCATTCACGCTTGTCGCCCAATTTGCTGAGAAAGATCGGGTTTGGATCCGGCATAGTGTCGCTCTTCATTGTTTCGAGTGCTAGCGGCATGTTCGATTTCGTAAAAGCCGCGAGGTTGTGAACGGCTAGTGTCACGTCATCCATCTTCGTAAGTTCTGCTGGAACTATTTCACCATGTCTAACGTACCCATTATTAACGAATATGACAAAAATCTTTCGAATCTTCAGGCCATTAGCTTCTATTACTGCTCTTTGGAAAGCTAGATCGTATAGGTGCTCATCTTTCACGCGAGTACTGGACTTAATCTCGTAGAGATCAACTTCGTTATCCCCCACTACCTTCACGATATCGGGTAAATAGTTATACTTTTCCCACTCGAATCGGGATTGAAAAATCGTCGTTACGCCATCGCTCAAGGCTTGTTGTGTGCGTCCCGTAAGGCTTCTGTACTCGTCGTAGGTATTAAAACCGAGTGTTACGCCATCGGTAAATAGTGCTTCGGCATAGGCTTCGAATTTATGGCCCGCGTCAAACATTGCTTGTGTACCCTCGTCAATAGGCGGAAGCTTTTCTTTGTCATGCTTTTTGAGCCAGAGCCAAGCCGGATGCTTCAGAAAAAGCATGTAGTCTGACTTTGAGATCATTACACAGAAGTCTTTTCATCTCGACGCCTAAAATCGAAAACAGCTTCGGCATACGATTTCATTCCAGCATTTTTTGTTGAAGTTCCACTTCGAACAAAATATGATTCCTCCGCGTCATCTCTGTACAGAATTGGACCATGCTGAGATTGATGTAAATCTATCTTAATAATGGTTCTTTTTGATTCATCAACTGACCCGTCTAGCACGTTAATGGACACTTGCGCCAACACTTCTTTCGAAAGCCTGTTTTCTATTTCCTGATTGATGTCTAGTTGAATATTATCAATTTTCTTTCTCGGATCTTTACTAGATTGCATAATAAAATCTCCAGCTTCGAGTCCACAAATTGAACCGTTGTCCTCAACGCCGATAAGAATTGTACCCCCACTCTTGTTCATCATTCCGGCTATATTCTTTACAACCTCCTTCTTCAATTCGAGATTATTCTCCTTTATCTTTTCTTTCGTATACCTAAACTTTCCGAGATCAAAAGTCCACGTAGATTTATACTCTAGAATTTCTGTTTCTCCCGTAATAAGATCGCCTATGTCGTGTTTATAGCGTTTACTTGTTAGCAACTTATCGGGAAGGTCAATTTGGTCAATCTCAATACTCTGCTTCTCTACCTGAGCAAGGTATGATTTCGTAATTACAAATGCAGTCTCTTTTTCAATTAACTTCTTTTCTACAAGATTACTAATAGATCTAAGTGTATGATCCGTTAGTTCGTCTCCAGAAGTCAGTTCAACATTTTTTTGAGTCTGAAAATCAGCAAATATAGAGACGACTTCCCTCATGATTTGTCGTTTTTTATATAAATCAGGCCTATATTCCCTCAAGTAAGCTTCGTCACCATCAACATACCCAATACTTTCAATATCTTTAGCCTCTGCAATAAACGAATCGATTACTTTTCCACTAGAGGCTGTATGTAGCAAGGTACTAATAAACGAGAACCAGTCAACATAGACCTGATAACGTCTTGCGTTTCGAAAATCACGACCTGTCCTATAATCATCGACTACCCGCCTACTAAGCTTATGTTGCATCTCAATATCTTGACTTATCTTAATTGCATAAATTAAAGCAGAAGCTGATGTTAGGTGCATATTACGCTTTGCATCAGGAAGGCGCCCCCATCGACTAGCAAGCTGCAGATATTCTTCAGCACTTCTTGCAAAGGTATCAAAGTACGTATTAAACTCTTCCATATCCTGACTTGAAATCATCATGTTATAAAGATAGTCAATGTAAGGGTCGTAGTACTCAAAACCCCTGTCTTCAAGAATCTTATAGTTTTCGGATAGCTGAGCCTTTTGCAAGTATAGACCTGCCTTTTCTCTTGCAGGAATGCCATGGTCTCGAATTTCCTTTTCGATGTATGCTCTTTTATACCTAACTACACTCTCTTTGTCGATAGATAGGTTGTCCCTATTTATAAAATCAATAAACGGCTCCATAGAGAGACCATGCGGAGACCTCTTGTAGACCGAGGCGATGACATGTTCGATAACTTCTCGAGTATAGCTATCGGAAATACTTCCGATTTTGTAGTTCTTATATATAAATTCAGCAAGATCATGCGAACTCTTAAATTTTGAATACAGATTATCAGCAAAAATGATAGCTAAGATAAAGTAACGGAACCGTTCTTTTAACCTAGTACCTAATCCTTTTAATTTTTCAGCCTTCTCAATAGGCCTGGTACTAAATGTCTCTAATATGTATTGCTGGTTTGTCTGGCTTATCTCAATCGCCTTCTTAAAGTGAGTGACGGCTTTGCTGTATCGACTATCAACAAGAGCCTCCTTGCCACATCTCATCTCATAAATAGCCATATTAATCATCCACCTGGGGTCGCTTTCATTTTTTTGCGCTACGGCGATCGAGTAGAAATCAGTGGGTTCCTGGTTATTATCTAACGGCAACTTCTCATGTTGTCTTGCAATAGAAGTATCTATCAACTCTATTACCGCTAGCCGTTCGGTCTTATTTACCTGCGATCCTTTTAGGATTTTATCGGCTAACACAACTATATCCACCGACTGAACACCAGAAACTACTCTTCCATGGTCAACAATCTGAATGAAGTGTAGCCACCTCTCCGCTAATTCCATCTCTCGAAGTTGCTCAGCTGTATATTCAGAAAACTCATGATATACATCTTCTTCTGATAATCCATACGGGATGCCTAATTGATTCAACAGAGAATCTCCTACCTTCGATTCTGCTAGCTCAACCAAGGCATCATCCCAATAGCTACCCTTTAGTAGCTTCTGGAGTTCGATCCCTATCCGTTCCTTGGGTAATATCTTAATTTCCGCTCTGTGACTCATCGCAGATGATAGGGTTATATCTTCTATTGAAAACCCTAGCTCGGAAACAAATCTAAATGCTCTAATTATCCTTAGAGGATCTTCGCGAAATTTTACGTTTGCATCTCCTACGGCAACGATTCTCTTATCGTCAATATCAGTAATACCATCGTATGGATCAATAAAGTCGGATCGAGATAGTGCCATTGCATTGATCGTGAAGTCGCGCCGCGATAGATCATCGTCGATGTCGGCATTAATTGAAACGATCGGTCTACGAGAATCTCCGTCGTATATATCTGTGCGATGGGTTGTAATTTGTATTTCATACCTTCCAATATTAGCCGACACAGTACCGAATTCAATTCCTTCTAGATGAACTTTCAATGCGCTGTTGCTTGAAAGAATTTTTACAATAGCATCTGGCTTCTCTGGTGTTGTGAAGTCAAGATCTGTTACTGATTTGTTTAAAATCACGTCTCTGACCGCTCCGCCAACTAAATATATTTCATCAAACATAGCGCCAATCATGGCAACAATAGAGCGGATGTCATCAGGCAAGTCTGTGTAATTTTTTGGAATAATCATTAAACTTTACAGTTTCCCACTGGATATATCAAAAAACTTCCCAAAGAACGCAGAAAGCTTATCAAGAACAGTCTCACGCTTCTTTCCCCGCTTTTGGTCCGGGTTAAAGCGTGATACCGGCGGCATTATTCTGCTAATCGCTGTACCACTAGTCTGAACGTTGCCGTCACGGAACGCATTCTCTATGAATTTATATGTCTCGTCTTTATCGAGATTCTCTTCGGCAATAATCCTATCTAGTTCCTCGATCTTCTTGGAATTCACAAAAGATTGCCAGTCATCATCTACCGAAGAATCAGCATTGATCGAACTGATAAATTGCTCGATAAGCTCTTTCTTATTTCGCAGCTCAACGCTCGAATCAATCGCTTTGTTAATATCAACGAGCAGCTCTTTGTCTTCTTGATTGCTGGCGTGGTATTTACGGATTAGCTCAAGAATATAGTCGATGTTGATTTCGACCTGCTTGATAAGCTCCATTTCGAATACGAGGTCATCATTGATGTTTTCTTTGTCGCTATCTTCTTTCTTGCGTCGATCTTCATAGAGGTTGATGTACATACTGTGATAGTCTTGTACGTCACGGTCAGTTAGAATCTCACGTCCTGCAAAATCATCGAACGTGGTGAGTATATTACGTACTTTTAAGATAGCACCGTATAGCTTAATGAACTCTGCTTCGTTCTGCTCGCCTATGATCTGTTCACCAACTGGGAATCGATCCATTAGCTCAGCTACGAGGTCTACATAGCCCTTAATTTGCTTACCTTCCTCGTTGTATCCCTCGTAATATTCTCCGAACGATTTAAGCAGTACGATTCCACTAGCTTCTTTGTCACCAAAGAGCGAAAGTGAATCGTTAGTAGCCTTTTCAAGATCACGGAACGTAACGATATTTCCAAAGGTCTTAACAGAATTTAAGATGCGATTGGTTCGTGAGTAGGCTTGCAATAGACCGTGCTGACGCAGGTTCTTGTCTACCCATAGCGTGTTCAAAGTCGTTGCATCGAATCCTGTCAGGAACATATTTACTACAATGAGCAGATCAATCTCACGGTTCTTCATTCTGAGTGATACGTCTTTGTAGTAGTTCTGGAATTTATCAGATGATGTATCATAATTTGTACCGAACATTTTGTTATAGTCTTGGATTGCCGCTTCAAGAAAATTACGTGAATTAGTATCTAGTCCCTCAGTATTATCAGAGTTTTCATCTTCTAAACCGTCCATTTCATCATCGACTTCATTAGCACCATAGCTAAAAATCGTTGCTATCTTTAGCTTCTGTAGCTCTGGGAGATCACTCTGTTGCTTCTTGAATTCAGAGTAGTAAGACTTGGCAACGTCAATAGAGCTGACAGCAAATATCGAATTAAAACCACTCAGTCTAATCTTCTGCTTAACTTCTTCTACTGCCGAACGATCTCGTGCAGATGCGGCCTCATGAATGTTAGCTAGGGCTGTAAATGCGTACGGCTTGCTGTTACGCTTAGTCTTTTGATCAAAGTGTTCACGAATGTACTGTACAACGTTAGAGATACGCTCTGGTGCTGCCAAAGCTCTTTCACGGTCAATATTACGCACTTGTGTATCGTCTATCTCATCAGCTTCACGAATTGTACGAATATAATCAATGCGAAACGGTAGCACGTTCTTATCGGTAATCGCATCAACAATAGTGTAAGTATGTAGCTTTTCACCAAAAGCCTGTTCGGTCGTCTTGAGATCCACTCGCCCGCCACTAGATGAGTTCTTTGCAAATATTGGCGTACCAGTGAATCCAAACAAGTGATAATTTTTGAAGCTGCCTGTTATCGCATGGTGCATATCACCAAACTGAGAGCGGTGACACTCATCAAAAATGATTACGATATGGCCGTCAAATATCTCGTGATCTTCGTTCATCTTTACGAACTTATCAAGCTTCTGAATCGTGGTGATTATGATACGAGCGTTCGGGTCTTCGAGCTGCTTTGTGAGCTTGGCGGTACTCGTATTGCTGTTAGCAGCACCCTTTTCGAACTTATCGTATTCTTTCATCGTTTGGTAGTCGAGGTCTTTACGATCAACCACAAACAGCACCTTATCTACATATGACAACTTACTCGCAAGCTGTGCGGTCTTAAAGCTCGTCAGTGTCTTGCCTGAACCTGTTGTATGCCAAATATAGCCACCAGCTTCAATCGTGCCTAGCTTTTTATAGTTAGTAGATACTTCGACTCGGCTCAATATTCGCTCTGTAGCAACTATCTGATATGGTCGCATTACAAGTAGCGAACGGTCGCTCGTAAACACGCAATATTTTGTAAGAACATTTAAGATTGAATGCTTTGCAAAGAACGTCTGCCCAAAGTCCATAAGGTCAGTGATCGGACGATTATTCGCATCAGCCCACCAGCTTGTAAATTCATAACTGTTGCTAGTCTTCTTGCTTCGCTTTTGCTTTGTCTCACTGGATTCTTTGATGTGCTGAAAGCGTACTGTATTGCTGTAATACTTCGTGAAAGTGCCATTGCTGATTACAAATAACTGAATATATTCGTATAGCCCGTTATCTGCCCAGAAGCTATCACGTTGATACCGATTGATTTGATTAAACGCTTCTTGCAGAGCAATGCCACGACGCTTTAGCTCAATATGTACGAGGGGCAAGCCATTTACTAAAACGGTTACATCATAGCGATTAGCGTGATTGCCTTCGGCTTCATACTGGTTAATAACCTGTAAGCTGTTGTTGTGAATGTTTGATTTATCTATGAGGTAGATATTTTTTACTTCACCATTATCACGAGTCAGTAACTGTACATGATCTTCTTGAATCTTTGCTGTCTTTTCTTCGATGCCCTCATTTTTGTTTGCGAGCGTGTTGATGAAAAAATGATTCCACTCAGTATCGCTGAACTTGTACTTGTTGAGCTTTTCTAGCTGAGTGCGTAGGTTGTTGGTAAGGTCAACTTCGGTCTTAATGTTCAGAAAATCATAAGCCTGAGATTCAAGTAATTTAATAAATGCTTGTTCAAGATCAGCTTCACTTTGATAGTTCGTTGCACGAGTCTTGGCAGGTATAAATTCACCTACAACTGTGCTGTTGGTATTCTCGGCAACCATACTAAAATGGTTCATACCGACAACTCCTGAAACGTAAGAAGCTTCGTGCGGTAGTATTCGTATTGCCGACGACGGGCATCTATTTCGGCAGGGATACCGACCATTTTGTTATTAGTTAGAGTATCGAAATTATCTAAGACATTAACTATCTCTTCTTGTTTATTGATCGAAGGAACAGGTATTTTAAGTAGCTTTAGATTTTTAATTGTTAGCTGTTTCAAAGCACCGCCCTCACCGATAATCTTATTCTGAATAAAATTAGCGTTCATTATAAAAAACAGATACTTTGGCAACAGGATCTTATTATCTGTTCGCAGCCATGCAATTTGAGAGTTCAAATTTGAATTTGCAAACTTTTCTGGAATTAAAGCTATTTTGCCGACTTCGCCTCTATTTGTTACTAAAACGTCATTAGCTCTTAGGTGACCCTTTTTTAGCTTTATGTGCTTCTCTTCACTAATGTATTTCATGTCTTTGCCTGATATTGTGCCGTCAACGATGTTTGTGCCACGAATAAATGGAATACCTTGATCAACCATTTCACTCGCTTTGGGATAACTTGAAGAATGATTACCATCCCCGACTTCACAGACTTCTCCTATCGTCTGCCAGCTTACTTCTTCACTAGGCTTGAGCAATGTATTTTTATAATATTCGTACTGTCGCCGTCTCGCATCTAGCTCTGTTGAAAGACCGGCTTCTAATAGCGTGAACTTATCGAGAATATTTACAATCTCTTTTTGAACTTCAAGGGGAGGTATCGGAACACTAAACTCGGAAAACTTTTTTGCAGATACTCCATATCTAGTCATTCCTTGTGCAGCTTTTAGAATTTGCTTCTGCACTATTCCACTCTCGAATACATAATTCAAGAAAAATGATGTAACCATTTCTGGATTGAAAAGACGGAAACGCATTATATGATAGCTATATACAGCCCCTTCAATTGTCTCGATTGCGACCGCCGAATGACCTATGTCGTCCCTTGTTTCAGAAGTTGGAGTTATAAATATATCTCCAGCTTCGACACTACACTTACTGATTTTAGCGTCTGATGCAGTAACTGTCATTGTAGGTATACTTGCGTCGATGTAGTGATTTTTGTAGACGTCCATATAGTTCAATAACTTGACAGGCTTCTCTCCATCTACAATTTTCTTATCGACGCCGATACTTTCAAAAATTCCTAAATCAGTAAACTTCACAAACTTAACACCCTCAGGACAAAACTCTTTAACCAGCTCGTCAATCTTACTCACTCTCAGCACCCTCGATCTCTGCCACGATTGCATCGATCTGAGTACGAAGTTCGTTCTGCTTTGTGACGATGTCTGCAATATTAGCATTCAGCTCAGTGATGTCAGTCGCTACAGCTGTATCTAATTCGTCTATGTAGCTGCTAACTGCTAGGTTGTAGTCATTATCGGCGATTTCGCTATTTGGCACTAACTCACCAAAGTGTTCGATGTCCTCACGGTTACTGAATGCCTCAAGAATCTTGTCTTGATTAGCTTGGCTAAGCTTATTTTTGTTACCACCACGTACAAATTCTGCACTAGCGTTGATAAATAGCGTTGAATTGTCTTTCTTGCTTTTCTTGAGCACTACAATACAAGTTGAAATGCTTGTACCGAAGAATAGGTCAGGAGGAAGCTGGATTACAGCGTCGACGAAGTTGTTATCTACAAGGTATTTACGAATCTTAGCTTCCGCTCCTCCTCTATAAAGTACGCCTGGAAATTCGACTATCGCAGCGGTTCCACTCGTAGATAGCCAATTAAGAATATGTAGCGTAAATGCCAGATCGGCTTTGCTCTTTGGTGCTAAAACCCCTGCTGGTGCAAAACGTGGATCATTTATAAGTAGAGGGTTCGCATCGCCTTCCCAATTTATTGAGTACGGTGGATTTGAAACAATCGCATCGAAAGGCTCATCGTCCCAATGAGCTGGATCGGTAAGTGTATCTCCATGAGCTATGTCAAACTTCTCGTAATTGATGTCGTGCAGGTACATGTTGATCCTACAAAGGTTGTATGTGGTGAGGTTAATCTCTTGTCCAAAGAAGCCCCGCCGAACGTTTTCCTTGCCTAGTACCTTTGCGAACTTGAGCAGAAGTGAGCCTGAGCCACAAGCAGGGTCATAAACTTTGTTGACTTCTGTCTTGCCCACTACGGTTATTCGAGCAAGTAACTCACTAACCTCTTGAGGTGTGAAAAACTCACCACCAGATTTACCCGCTGATGATGCGTACATGGTCATGAGGAATTCATAAGCGTCACCGAACGCATCGATAGTGTTATCTTCGTATCGCCCAACTTCTAGGCTACCGATCGCATCAAGTAGCTTCACGAGTCGTTCGTTACGCTTAGCAACTGTTTGTCCTAACTTACTGCTATTTACGTCTAGATCGTCGAATAGACCCTTGATGTCATCTTCGCTATCAGCTCCCTTCGCAGAGTTCTCGATGTTACGGAAAATACCAGATAAGATTTCGTTAAGGTTTTCTTCGTTCTTGGCTCGTTTGCGAACATTCTCAAACAGCTCACTTGGTAGAATGTAAAAACCTTTTTCTTTGACGGTATCTGCTCGCCCAAACTCTGCCGCATCATCGCTCAGATCAGCGTAATTGAAATCGTCTGCACCCGTACGACGCTCTTCGGCATTGATGTAGTTACTGAGATTTTCTGATATGAAACGATAAAACAGTATGCCGAGAACATACTGCTTAAAATCCCAACCGTCTACTGAACCACGCAAGTCATTTGCTATCTTCCAAATTGTGCTGTGTAGTCGTGCTCGTTCTTGCTCTTTCCGATTGTTAGGTAAGTCCGTCATATAGTTCATTATTATACATTAAATCAGTTTTAAACGTCACGTTAACAAGTACAGTAAAAAACCTATGTAAATCACGTAACATAAATATGATTTAAGAGATGAGTCACTTGTCGTTATTGATCGTCGGCAACACGACGGTAATCAATTCGTCATCAGCTTGCTGCAGTCTTTTACGCTCAGCCTCTGCAAATGCACTAATCGAAGACTTGTGTATTTGACGCTTTTTTTTGCCCGCAACTAAAGCGATGAATATTCCGATGCCGATACCAATAGCTATTTCCATAGGCACATTATACAATCCTCTAGTTGACATAAAAAACTCATGTCTGCTCACAGTCTACGAAGCATACGTCTTCTTGTGTAATTACATCTGTTTACCGTGATCGATCATCAACGATAGATTTTAGCAGTTTGAGCTCATGTATCATCTGGTCTTGGTATTTCGCCAGATTCACTTCGATCCAAGAATTAGATACTTTGTGTTCGGTCAAATCGATGCGCTCGCCGCTGAAACAGTCATCGTCATACCAGAAAAATGGCTGAGTGAAGTCGATGGCTTCGGTCTTTTTCAAGCTCCATGTTACTGGTTTGAATTTCTCAAGCCATGGGCGCAAATCCTCTTCGGATGCACGATTGAGGTATCCGATAGCATGTTCGGTTTCGCCGTGCATGCAGTGAGTTGTCAGCCAGTAGACATCGAAGTGCTCAACGGCATACTTAATAAAGTCGGTCGCCCCGATCGCAAGGTTCTCTTCGTTGACCAGAAGAACTCCGTCAATGTCTAGATAGATATTCACAACTCGCTCAACTACTCTTCTTCGTCTGATTGATTTGGATCGAGGTAGTCAGTCTCACATTGATTACAGTGATAATCCATTTCATCTCCACTGACGAGGCATCCATTAAAGATAAACGTATGTCCCTGCGCTTCGAGCTCGTTGATGGCAATCATATCAGGCAGCCCATTGACGTACTCGCTAATATTTTTTGAGCCGCAATTTGGGCATGACGGCACTGTGTAGGGATCACTCATAACGAGAGATAGCCTGCTTTACAATCTTTTCAACAGCTTCATCTGAAACGTATGGAGCCTGGACAAGTACCGGCTCCGTAGTTGCATCGGCTCGGTACAGTAGCGTACCTTGTCCGGTGATATGCTCGGCCCCGCTCACATTGAGCAGATGGATGCTATCAATCTCAGATACGACAGCAAAGACGATTCGACCGGAGATAGAAGTCAGTAAAGCTGGCGTCAGAACATCGGGACTTGGGCGCTGCGTCGCAAGATACAGGTGTATGCCAACTTTTAATGAATCTTCCGCGATGATGATAAAGGCTTTTTCGTAATATTCTCTATCTATCATCATAAGATCTGCTATTTCGCTGCAGAGGAGCACGATGTGCGGCAGCTTACGATGCAGAGGATTATCACTTTCTGCGTGCTTGGCGTTATATTCGGCAAGTGTTTTTACTCCGAGAGATTCAAATAGTCGGCGTCTTACTTTGACATGTTTGATAATTTCACGTATTTGCCCGGCTGCATCGTTTGGCGTGTACGCCACGGGCATCATCAAATGTGGAGTTTTTTCATATGGCGTCAACTGCACTATCTTTGGATCGATCATCACGAACTGAAGTTCGTCTGGTGAATAATTCTGGAGTAGATTGGTGACGAATGCCCCTTCATCGTAGCTGGCGTGCTCAGAGCCGACGTGGCCGGAAGATATGAAGTTGCCGGTCTTCTGAAAGTCGCCGCATACTGTCTCGCCGTCGTCGGTAGTCCCTATGAGAAATTGCAGTTTTGTGCCATCATTCATATCTAGAGTATAGCGGAAAATGATTATTCAATATCTCTTTACCTTGCGAACTGTAGTGCATTACGGTTGATGTAATTGCTGCATTCAGTCGCGCCGCAAGGTATGTAGGTCAATTGTGCGGGAATGGTTTTACAGATGGTTATGATAATAACCTCAAAAGGTATATATAAGCTACGACATTAGTACTCTCGTGTCTAAGACGTATGTCGACCACTTAATGATTGTGTTGCTCCTTATATCTTACGGTTGATGCTTCAATCTATGTATGGCAAACGCTATTGAATCTCTTCTGCCCCCTCTTCTATTTGAGGCCCTTTTTCAAGTTGTGCTAACCATTCATTAGTTCTATCTAGTAGAAATTGCAGTGCACTTACATTACCGCTACGTACAGCCTGCCCTAGTGATTTTTTGTAAAACTTTAGGAGATTTTTTTGACCCAAACCATACGCTTTTTTGGACACTCGTTCATAGATTAAGTTCCTTTCTTCGTCGTCTACAAATTCGATCACAGCTTTTAAGGCCGCGACCTCGCTTTTATCATAGCCATGACTATCGGTAGTATCAGTATCTTCATCAATTCGCTCAGTAAGAAAATCGACTCTGCGTCGTAATATTTTAATGTGCTTACTCGATATACTACGCATTATCCTGTGTATCGTCCTAACTCTACCTTCAATTCATACAGCGTACCTACTGCTTTAGTGCCACCCGTCTCCGTAATATTATGTCCGTCTAGTGTAGTGACATGGAGACTATCGTATGTTATTTCAATTTTTTCAATCGTGTCGTCTGCATATTTCGAGCTAATCACCTCATATGTCTTGGATTTACTCTCGGCGTCCAGTGATAATGGATAGATATCCTGCGTGCTAACTTTGGTAAATACTGTAATATTCATGGCATGATTGTATCATAGCGTAAAGAGTCTTCCTCCCTCTGTCTTCTTAGTATACGGGTGAACCACCGTCGTCAAGGTCGTTCGTCCCGGGGGTAAACGCCCGAGGGGCGCTCCACCTTGACCCCAGTGGATTCATCCCGATCCCTTCTGGCAGAGAGGGAGAAAGCCCTCTCGTAAAGAAAAGGAGAGTTTTATGAAACCTACAAACACACCAACAACAGCTGAGTTAATAGCGCAAAGGAACGATAGGTTCCGCCAAGATGAAACGATGAGTGTTACGCAAGGAGTATACAATCTCCAGGATGTACTAGGATTGATCCGTGCAGTCCGCGACTATACGGACTTTAAAGAAGATACCGATCCCTACGGAGAGCATGATTTTGGTTCTCTCGACTGGGAAGGCCAGAAGATATTTTGGAAAATCGATTACTACGATGCGAGATTTGAAAGTTGGGCCGATCCGCTCAGTAACGAAGTGGAGCGGGTGCTCACTGTCTACCTCGCAGAGGAGCATTAAGCTCCTCTTTTTAGTAGAGGCTGTGTCTCCTTTTAGGAACACATTAGTAACCCGGAAGTTTAGTATATAGACTTCCGGGTTTTTTCATGTTCCGAGCGAGCTACGCGAGCAACTGGGTAAGTTCGAGAGGTTCGCGGGCGTCGTCAACCCGATTCCAGATACGTCGTTCGTCGTTCAACTGAGTGAGCGCCTGAATGGTCGTCGTGTAGATTCGCAGGTCAAGCTCACCATGTCGCTGGAGTCGAGCGCGGGCGATATATTGGAGCTGACGTTCTGCGCGGCCGCTGCTGGCAATAAGGAGGATGGCGGGGTTCTCGCTTTTCGTTACCTCCCAGCCACCAGACTCAAAGAATCTACAGTACGTGACGAGCTTGCCGTCAATGGCTTTTCTCGGCGAGCCGTCTGGGATGATATCGAAAAAGAAGCGTAGCGGGTCATCCTCGTCTCTCGAGAGGGACAGCACTGCATCAGGCAGGTGCGTGGGAAAGTAGCTATACCTCGCAAGATCACGCGGAGTAAAGACTTTTGTAGTGGGATAGAAACCTGTGAGTACATTAGTGTATTTATGAATAGCCATTGTTCGGTTCACAAAGTTCTGGTCTACCGTCTTATTACGATACCAGCCTTTGACGACCGCATCGGTAATGTAGTCGTGTCCTGGCAGCGTCTGGAGCGCCTTAAGGCCTTTTGGAGTAAGAGAATACGCATACGGCACTCCAAACAGCTTCTGGCGCGGCTCATAGCGTTTGAAGACTAGTCCACGTGTAATAAGTACTTCAAGCTTTTGATACACGTTACTGTCTGTTCCACTATCTTCACCTAGACTATCCAATAGTAACTGACGACTACTAAACCTATATTTATATAGCAATTCTAGTATATCTATTTGCTTTTGTTTTAGTGTAGCTGATGTATCTAACATGACAATAAACTTTCAATATTACCCACATACTCACTCTTCTTAATTCTCTTCTATATATTTATATATAGTAAGGAGAGAAAAAATACAAGAAATAACAGAGGTAATTAAGGGGTTTGATACTTAATATCGAGATGTAGGTTTTTTTGGGTGTGAAATTCAGAGAGAGATGACATGCCACACGAGCCAGGAAGCGAGCAGATCTACTACCCGTCCCACTGCATCACACACAACTCTGTTACTTGCCAAAGATCTTAACGTGCCTAAAGCTTCTGGCGAAGATAACCTATATAAGCTGTTCTCTTCTAAACCGCACCATGCGGACTATCAAATCTTCGGGTAGTGGCTGACTCAAGGGGAATTGCACAGATCCCTTGCCCTGCTTGTATTGCGACAGGTCACTCACGAATGCTTCGTGTCCTTGAGGGGTAGCATAAAAACCAATATGTTTTGTAAAACCACCAAAATATACAAGCGGCTTTTTATTGAGCTTATAGCCAACCAATCCATACACGAAACCCTCTTCTGCTGCGGGTACTTCACGCCGCACGATTTCCCGTAAGTGCAACAAACGGCTTTTTACCTCACCGTCAAACTTGTCGATATATGTGTCAACTTCGCTCACTTTTCCCCCTAGTACACCTATTATTTATATGTACAGTATAACCCATTTACTTAGTACGACGAATATTGTATAGTACACGATGGTCTACTGGTACTTCGGTATCGAGACTAGAACCCGGGACACTCCCGTGGATCTACAGACAGGAGATGGCAGTTGTCGACACCACGTTCGAATAGCACCACTGCACCACAAGATACCGCCTCGCAAGCCGGGAGCGACTACGCCACGCCGAAAGCAAGTTGGCAGCTCAAGGCGTGCGTGCGGTGGTTCGCTCTGATGAAACGACGTCAAGCAGCCAGGGGCAAGGTCCGCACGTTCAATACGCAGCTGGACTTCACCCTGAAGTTCAAAACCAGCCACTCGCCAGAGGATTACGACGCCGATTTCTCCACTCAAGATGACCAATGCATGCAAATCGCAAAGGGCGTTGTAGCGTACGCGGTGGAAAAGGGGCTAGTTGTCAGCAGTATCGCCATCGCGCGCAAAGGTGTCTCCATGCACCGCATCGGCGCTCACAGCGAAGACGTGATCACCAACGACACACCGCTACTGACGTACAAGGTGTCCATCTCCGTCTCCTGACACCCTGACCCTGCATTCCATCACAGCTAAGCGAAAAGCCCTGCACTCGTGATGAGTGCAGGGCTTTTCGCTAGTCGCTGTTTTTACCTATAGAGTTGTTTCAACCTGAGGCATCCTACTTACCCAGCAAATGATTTAACGATAAAATATGCACCCACTGACGTGACGGCAGTAATACTCATACCCCACAGTAGGTCTATAATTACTATTTTGAGCGGAAAGTCTTTCATAGTTGCAAGGTTCGTCAGGTCGTAGGTAGCATAGGCAACAAGCCCGAACAACGCGCCCATGCCAAGTGCGTACAGCCATGATTCACGCTGCAATGCTGGCGTGAGTACAAATACTACCACACCCACGACATATATAAGATAGAAAGCTAATGCCGCCCCCGTATTTGGCTTATCTAGTAAAAGCTTACCCATCTCGGCGTAATACAGTTTTTTCGCTATAAAGCCTAGCCAGACATAATCTAGTATGCCCATGATACCGCCAACAGCTAGTAACTTTACAAGTAGTTCCATGGATACAGTATACTACTAAATTTTTACGCGTTTACCGTTGCACCCATTTTAGCGACATGCTTCTGCTTGCAGTCACTTGTGTGGAATAGTAAATCTGGATTCTGTTTGCAGTTGAGGCATATTAGTACTAGATCATTACACTCCATGTGTGCGCAGTTTTCAAAATTATTTGTTGGCCCCTCGCAGTGCGTACAGACTCCAATAGTTTTCGTGTGATCACTAAAGTCTACGGTCATACGGTTGTCAAATACTCGAAGTGAGCCTTCCCATAGGCCGTCATCGCCGTATGCCTCGCCGTATTTTACGATGCCACCGTCTATCTGGTAGACATCTTTGAATCCACGTTTTTTCATCATGGCAGATATTACCTCACAGCGAATACCTCCAGTGCAATAGGTAACAACTTTCTTATCTTTGATGTCATCGTATTTTGCACTCTCAAGCTCTTCGATAAAATCGCGCGAAGTATTGGTGTTCGGCACGATGGCGTTTTTAAATTTACCTATCTTGGCCTCGTGCTCGTTGCGTCCGTCGAAAAATATCACATCATCACCGTATTGCTCAACCAGTTCGTGCACCTGCGCTGGCTTAAGGTGCTGGCCACCACCGACCACACCTTGCTCGTCTACTTCGAACTCATCGTCGCTGTTCTTAAATCCGACCAGTTCTTTGCGATTTTTTACACTCATGCGCGGAAAGTCTTCACGCGACCCGTCCGACCACTTAAACACAACGTCCTTGAAGTCGGGGAATTTTTTTGTTTCTTTAATATACTTTTTTAAATCTTCAATCTCGCCACCAACCGTCCCGTTAAGCCCGTGTTGACTGACGAGTATACGCCCACGCAAATTCAGACCTTCACTCAAAGTTTTCTGCCATAATTTGACAGCTTCTGGGTCCAAAATTGGGGTGAATTTATAGTAGAGAAGTATCTTCTGCATATGGTGTAGTATACAACTTTTTACCCCTGTAATCAATTACCTACAGGCCCGAGCCGCCCGGCGACCAGAATCCCCAACCGCGTCTTTCCCCACTCGTTGTCACGCGATAGTCCAGATTTTTATTTGTAAGTTCATTGCTCGGTAGCCCTGTCGTTCCGCCCGGCATGAGCCGTAGCAACTTATAGTCCGCACCACCTGGCGATGCAATATAGACATAATTTCCGTTGAGAGGTTCACTTGGTATGACAGGAATAGTGGATATAAAATCTGGAACCAGTCCAGGAAGAGTCATTGGAAATGCAGAGCTAGCAATAGAATAGTAGTTACCAGTTGACCCCGAAGGGTATGGATACGAGTCATTTAGGGCCTTATACGCCATGATAGCCTTATTCACGCTACCGATATCACTCTGCATCGTTGTGTACCGCGCGCGCTCTTGAATGCCATTAAATGCCACTATGGTAATTGCGGCGAGTATGCCGATCACGACAATCACGATCAGGAGTTCTACGATGGTGAAACCGCTAGTGGTTTTTTTCATTATCACAATAGTACCACTCCTATGCTTCGTATGACAAACTCAGACGACATAAGCGGACTGCAAAATACCCAAAGAAAGCTCGGGCTGTTAGCACAGATGGCACCACTCGCAAACACGCGTGCCAAGCATGCCACGTGCCTCACCCTAAACAAGCAGTCTCATGACGACCGCTAAGCACAGATTCCGTCTCTGGGTGCACAATAGTTGAAGAAGTTTAGACTAATCTAGAGCTATGTATGCTGCCTGAGGTCAAAACTAAGCTACGGATATAAATCGAGACCTGATTGGTGGGGCTAGTACCTTTCGGCTTTAATAACGACATTATCACGAATAGTTACATTCACGCGATTAGCCCTAAAATCACCAGTCAGTCCACCGTCAATATCTGGGCTGACGTCTCGATAGATAAGGTTTTCGTTAGCCGCCTTCGACCTGGCTTCCGACTCCACTAGTCCAACATAGTCGGGTAATGATTTAACGGAATCTTGACTGTTGTTAAGCGTAAATAACGAAACAAGAATTATACACGCTACTACTATAGCTAACCCTATAGTTATGTATGCTGCCTTAGAGAATGGAATTTTCTTAGACTTTGGCTGTTTCATTGTATCTTTCTTACGCTTATTGTAATTTAAGTATACCAACTTTTGTGACTTAGTGAATCTTCGTAGACACAGGAAGGAGCTATTAAGATGGCCCTTCTGCCGCTAATTTTCCTTTATGGCATACAAAGTGGATAGAGCTCAAACTGAGTTACAATACACATAGACTTTGTAAAATTGGCTAAAGACTATGTATCGCCAATAAATATTGTTACAAAATGCAATAAATTATATCTTATGATTTTATACGTGAGACAGGGCTATAAGCCAAGCTACGCCGGCTACGATGGAAAATCCAATTATGGTAAACAATATTGCGAGCGATATAGTTCCAATGATAGTAAGGATTTTACTGGTAGAACTGAATGCAATTTTATAGCTGAAAGCAAGTGAACTGACGAACAATACTGCAATCAACGGCAAAATCATGCTTCTGACGTCAAATCCTTCTGGCTCAACAAGCAGAAGAATGCTAGAAGTAGCTATGCTAAGCACAAATCCAACATATCCGATTAGACTAAGTTTTTTTATCTGAGTGTTATTTTTAGTGCGGTCCATAGACACATCATAGCATAATCATTTTATTAGTATAATCTTTAGAAATGAATGCGCCCTGCTGCAGATTTGCTCTGCAGCAGGGCGTTGTGTTGATTCAGTCGTAGCAGTACCAGGAGTGCGGGTTACCTCCCTGTGCATAGAACGCACTTGTTCCGTAGACGACACTACAGTGGTAGTGGAAGTCGGGGCTGTAGAAAGGACCCAGCCAGTACTGCTCCGGGTAGGCGCGGTTCCAGCACCTCCAGCCATAAACACTACTGGAGTTGACCAGCTTGGCGCCCCAGGAAGTGCTTCCCATGGAGGTCTGGCAAGCCAGGTTCACATCGATCTTGTGGTCCGCAGCAGATGCCGACCCAGGAAGCGCAACGACTGACGCCATGGTCACGCCCACGACGAAAGCAGCAGAAGCCACTTTGCTTTTAAACGACAAGGTATTCTCCTCAACAAGTTACTGAAACGGTTTCAGCTTTTTCATAATAACACAAAGTCCGAAAATATCAAGCAACAAGTTACCACACGAGCGCCAGTCTTCAGAAAGACTGCAAGCAATGTAAGACATAGGTCAAATTGATAGCTATGGGAATAAAACGATTATTTTCCTAAGACTTCCTTCTAATGCGTTATTCGGAGCAGGTTTTCTGATAGTTTCTATTACTATTTGAAGAATACGACCAAATATCTTATTGGAATTTATCGCTATAGAGAAGATGGTCTTATGGGTATTACGCAACAGGATTCAAGCCCGCTCTACAGATAAAAGTATGCTCAACAAAAAAGACTGAAAATTAATTCAATCTCAATCTGCAATTTCAACGCAGCACACCTAAAACGCTGGTGCAAACCAAAAATAACTCGTCGTAACAATTGCGACAAGCGGTTTGATAAGAATCTGGTAGAAATTTCCCATCATTCTTTACCGCACCTTACGAAGTTGTCAATTCTACATATTTTATATATAATCGAGATTACTATGATCTAAATTAGATCCTCTGCTCGTGTACGTTTGGACGGCCAAACCAATTGCGCATCTACTATTTAATTTTAACTCGTGAGGATTTTCTGAGCATGAACCGAAAAACACTACTCTTTTACTGGGGCGAAGTACGTCAATATAAAACATCATTCTTCTTGATGCTCTTTCTTATCCCTATCGGAGTATTAACGATTGACACTCTCTTACCCTACTTCTTGAGTAACGCCGTAGGTCAGCTCGCCGAGAACAAGACAAACTCTATCCAAACAGAATTAATGTTAGCCGCTGGGATCGGTTTATTCGGCGCTATCATCAACTTCATAGGATTCCAGTCTATGGCTAAGCACGAAGCAAACGTTGCAGCCAACCTGCGCAACAGCACATTCAAAAGACTACTCGAGAAAGATAACTCTTTTTTCACCAATCAGAAGATAGGTGCCATGACTGGTCGCTATATCGACTTCATCAGAAGCCAGATGATCATACAGGATCTTTTCATTATCAGAACGTTAGGATTTATACTATCCATTGGAGTTGGTATTGTCATATTGTGGACCCAATCATGGATAGTCGCGTCTATCGTACTCGGTCTTATTATATTACTAGGTCTACAAATACGATGGAGTGCCAAGTTTCGCGCACCATGGCGACATGAGCGTAAAACGCTTGTAAGCGAGATTCACGGAGAAGTCGCAGACTCATTGACCAACAACCTAGTCGTGAAAACATTTGGTGGCGAACGGCGTGAAATCGCCAACTTAACTCGCATGACAGATCGTTTTCGAATCATCTTCCGCAAAGATGTCGGTTTCGTACTTGGAGAAGGCTCTGTCAGGGTACTGTTGATGGTCATCTTGCAAATAATCGCCATTTCGGTTGCCGCCTCTATGGTACAGGCCGGTACATTGTCTATCGCCACGGCCATATTTATGATCGCGTACCTTCAGCGCATCGCGTCACAACTATTTATCCTGAGTGACATCATCAACGGCTATGACCAAGCATTTCTCGACGCTCAACCCATGACTGAGATGCTCCTCCATAAGAACCAGCTCGTCGACAAGCCGGATGCCGAAATACTCGGCGACGTCACACCGACAATTGACTTCTCCGCAGTTCGCTACCACTACAGCGACAGCGACGAGGACGTACTGCGCGGTATCGACCTGCACATTCCAGCCGGACAAAAAGTTGGATTAGTTGGCCACAGTGGTGCCGGCAAGACAACCATTTCTCAGCTTCTGCTACGTTTTGCCGATGTCACCGGCGGATCAATCGCCATATCTGGCCACGACCTGCGGGACATCACCCAAGAAAGTCTCCGCAATCACATCGCGTATGTACCGCAAGAGCCGATGCTATTTCACCGCAGCCTGCGCGAAAATATTGCCTACGGCAAACCGGATGCAACCGACAAAGAAATATTGCGCGCTGCACAGCAAGCAAACGCACTCGAGTTTATCGAAGCACTTCCCGAAGGACTCGATACAACCGTCGGTGAACGCGGCGTGAAACTCAGTGGCGGCCAGCGACAACGTATTGCTATTGCCCGAGCGCTACTTAAAGATGCACCGATACTACTGCTCGACGAAGCAACGTCGGCACTCGATAGTGAAAGTGAAAAGCTCATTCAAGATTCACTCGAAAAGCTCATGCACGGACGCACCAGTATCGTCATTGCACACCGACTCTCTACTATCGCCAAACTCGACCGCATCATAGTGCTCGACAAAGGCCAGGTAAAAGAAGATGGCACACACCAAGAGTTACTACGCAAGAAGAACGGTATATACGCTTCTCTGTGGAACCATCAAAGCGGCGGCTTCATCGAAGAATAGAAGTAAGCTTTACTAGCATGCCCCGCACTCCTCGGATACCCTATAGACATGAGTGAAACACTAACCCACACACGAGTACGCGAGCAGATGATCCTCAGCGATGCAGTCTACGATGCTATCGATACACCTACAGCGAGCGGCGAACGTAGCCACAAAGTCATACTGCGCGACTGCTTAGGCACATTGGCAGTTGCCCTCGAAAGTTCCTACAAATTCGGCCACGCAGGGGACGTGGCTCATAGTCGCATGCTAGGACACTTTGCGCAAAATGGACTCACCACAAGCAATATCAGCTACGCGCCCTACCCAGAATACAGAGCATACGCTCGCAATATACGTGCCGCTAAGCCAACATTATATAGCGCCCCCGATGCGGCGCTAGCAGATGTATTCGAGAAATACGGAAATATAACTCGCGCCACACTGGACAAAGATGATAATCCTGAGACAGATTCGCGCCATGTAGTGCACGTGTCGGCGTTGGCCACACCCTATGCACTACGCATACACCCCGATCTAGATGCATCGCTGATCTCAAGTTACAGCCTGGTGCACGACATACCTGAGTGGCGCGCAGGTGACACGCAGACATTAAATCTATCCGCAGAAGGCCATGCAGAAAAAGAGAAGAGAGAGGCTGAAGCACTCGAGTTATTTTGTGCCACATTCTCGTCAAGCTACCCAAAACTCGTCAAACTTGTACTGGATTACGAGGCGCTAGCAAATGACGAAGCAAGGTTTACTAAATCATTTGAAAAGCTAGACCCCGGCTTTACTCACTTCAGCAATGGCGGAAGGGCAATCAAAGAACTTGGTGTTGATAGCCCCGAGAAATTTTGGGAAGCACATCACAACACCTACGTACGCATGTCTCGCTATGCGCTGGACTTTCCATCAGTACTCGAAGATAGGGATACACGTGCGCAGATGATAGAGGAAATTGCTTGGCCGAGTATTCGGTGAGATAATTTCTTACAATAAAAACACCCCTCGCGGGGTGTTTTTTAGAGTGTTAAATAAAACTACTTAGAATCTGCGTTTTTCTGCTCTTGAGATTCCTCTGGAGTATCTGCTCCATTTTCAGCCTCAACACTATCAACATCAGCTTCAGCGTCACCACCGACAGCATCGTTAGCAGCCTGCAATGCACTTGGCTCATAGACACTTGCTATCACGAGCTCCGTGACACTGTGCTGTTCTTCGTCGTCATTCGCATGCTGGTCGACACGGTCAACTAATTCAACATTCGCTGGCAACGTGATATCTGCAACAGTTAAACGTTCACCCGGCTCAGCTAGCTTCACTATAGAAACTTCAAGTGACTCAGGAAGATTCATAGGAAGTGCTTTGACTTCGATCTTCTCAAGTGACTGAAGTACTACGTAGCCAGACTTCTCTGCGACACTCTCGCCTTCACCCGTAAGGTGAATTGGAATTTCTGCTACTACAGTCTCTTTTGCGTTCACCGCGTGAAATGATACGTGAGTAATACGATGTTTAACAACGTCGAATTCCACATCCTTGATCATCGCGATGCGCTTTTTGCTACCAATAGTAAGATGTACTGGTGAGTGGCTACCTGCCTGGCGATAGATTTTTTCTAGTAGATTGTGGTCCGCTTGCACACTCACTGGAGTCATGCCAGGACCATACACGACCGCAGGTACTATCGATTGTTTGCGAAGTTGCGCGACTTTTTTACCGTGCACTTCTCGTTCGTCTAATTTTAATTCAATTTTATTTCCCATATCTCTCCTTTTCGATTAGGATACTTTTCCGGAAACAACCGTAGGAACATTATACCATTTTTCGCTCGGCTCCACCAATCTATGCTAAAGTTATATTCACATGGACCGTCGCCGTTACCTCATATTAACCTCGCTTATGATTGTTGCAGCCCTGGGTGTATATGGCTATCTAAGTATCGAACGCTATGGCTTAGAAAACCTTGTCTCACTGATAAGTATCTACGGTGTCGCCGCAATAGTATTTGCCGAGTCCGGCTTACTAATCGGGTTTTTCTTGCCAGGCGACAGCATGTTATTCACTGTCGGATTCCTGATATTCGAAGGCGTTATCAATTTCAATATACATACAGCAGCACTGATATTTTTCGCGGCAGCGGCGCTTGGTGACAGCGTAGGATACACGTTTGGACGACGTGTCGGACGTAGGCTTTTTAACAGAAAAGATTCTTTACTATTTAACAAGAAAAATCTCCAGCATGCCGAAGATTTCTACAAAAAACACGGAGGCAAGACTATTATCATTGCGAGATTCGTGCCAGTAGTGCGAACCTTTGCTCCTATAGTCGCTGGTGTCAGTCACATGAATTACAGGCGTTTTCTTGCATTCAATATAGTCGGCGCACTCATCTGGGCAGTAGGTGCTACATACCTGGGGTACTATGCGGGCACATGGATAGACCGCTACAACATTAATATCGAGTATGTCATTTTAGGTATCATAGTCGTCACCTTTATACCTATTTTTTACGAAGCGCTTAAAGACAAACAGCGACGGCTCGCACTGCTGCAAGCTGCAAAAACTGCACTCAGCGCGCTCTTACACAACCACGAGAAGCAGTAGGCCTAGCTCGGCGCAATATCTAACTAGAGGAGTGCTTTTAAGTACTTGCCGGTAAAAGACTTTGCGACTTTCGTGACCTGCTCAGGAGTACCTTCGGCAACAACAGTGCCACCACCCGAACCGCCTTCTGGACCCATATCTATCAGGTGATCTGCCGTCTTGATGACGTCAAGATTATGCTCGATAATAACCATACTATTACCACCTTCGACAAGCTTTTGCAAAATCCCAAGTAAGCGTTTGACGTCAGCTGAGTGCAGCCCGGTGGTTGGCTCGTCAAGAATATACATCGTCTTGCCCGTATTACGCCGGGAAAGCTCAGTTGCGAGCTTGATGCGCTGTGCCTCGCCGCCACTAAAGGTCGTTGCTGGCTGACCAAGACGTATATACCCTAGTCCAACATCTACAAGTGTCTCGAGTTTACGCTGCACCGTCGGCACGTTTTGGAAAAACTCGGCGGCTGTTTCAACTGTCATATCCAGTACGTCGCTAATCGTTTTGTTCTTGTACTTTATTTCGAGCGCCTCTTGGTTGTAGCGCTTACCGTTGCAGACGTCGCAGGTAACGTACACATCTGGCAAGAAATGCATTTCGATTTTTATCATACCATCACCTTGGCAGTTTTCGCAGCGACCGCCTTTGACATTGAAGCTAAATCGGCCCGCTTTATAACCTCGTACGTTTGCTTCGTTCGTGCCGGCGAAAAGTTCGCGAATCGGGGTAAAAATACCTGTATAGGTGGCTGGGTTTGAACGGGGTGTTCGGCCGATAGCTGACTGATCAATGATAATTACTTTGTCTAGCTGATCTATGCCTTCGATATTGTCGTGAGACCCAGGTACCGTTTGTGCTCGGTGTAGGCGCGCCGATAGTTCTTTTGCCAAAATATCATTCACTAGTGTTGACTTGCCGCTACCACTCACGCCACTCACTACCGTAATAAGCCCAAGAGGAAATTCCACATCGACATTCTTGAGGTTGTTTTCTCGTGCTCCACGTATCGTGAGCATGCGATCTTTGACAATCTTGCGGCGTTTTTTTGGTACATCGATTTTCTCGGCTCCACTCAAATAGCGACCAGTGATACTTTCTGTATTTGCCGCTACCTCGCTAGGCGTACCAGCGGCGACAACATGGCCACCTTTCACACCCGCGCCAGGGCCGATATCGAGTAGATAGTCTGCTTCGCGGATAGTGTCTTCATCATGTTCAACTACGAGTACCGTATTACCGAGATCACGCAAACGTTTGAGTGTTGCTATCAGACGATCATTGTCGCGCTGGTGTAGGCCTATCGATGGTTCGTCTAGTACGTACAGTACACCCTGCAAGCCAGAGCCTATCTGTGTCGCTAGGCGTATACGCTGCGCTTCTCCACCGCTCAGTGTGTTTGCCGCGCGCCCAAGCTCAAGATAGTTCAGGCCAACATTGCTCATAAATGTCAGTCGTGAAACAATTTCTTTGAGAATTTGCTTCGCAATTTGCTCTTCTTGTTCGTTTAGTTCAAAGTGATTTTTAAACAGCTCCAACGCTTCGTCGATACCAAGATTACAAATATCCATGATGTTATGACCGTGTACAGTGACAGCCAGTACCACAGGTTTGAGCCGCGCACCTTTACAAGCATGACACTTGCGCTCACGCATAAACCGTTCAATGTCTTTACGCATAAACTCGCTGTCGGTTTCTTTGTGCCGACGTTCGAGGTTTGGTATCACCCCTTCGTAAGTAGAATCATAGTGACGACCACTGCCGAGCTGCACGCGGTACTTCTGGCTGCCCGTACCATAGAGGATTTTTTGCAGCGCGCTATCGTCAAGGTCGCTCACCGGTACCTGCAAGTCAAACTTGTGCGCATCGCCCACTTCTTTGAGTCGCTTGAGCCACCAGGCGTCGTTATTGACGCGGTTGTATGGGCGAATCGCACCCTCGGCTATCGTTAGGTTGGGATTAAACACCAGGTCAGGGTCGACTTCGAGTCGAGTACCGAGTCCTGTACATACTGGGCATGCGCCTTGCGGAGCATTAAAGCTAAACAGCCGTGGCTCAAGCTCTGGGATCTCTATATCTGGATTGTCGAGCGACGCATAACGCTGGCTCATGACGTGAACTTCGTCCCTATCGACATGATACACACCCAAAACACCACCACCCACTTCGAGCGCCTGCTCGACGCTCTGCGCCACACGTGTACGCATATCTGCCGCCATCACAAGTCTGTCTACGACAATTTCGATGGTATGACGTTCGTTTTTCTTCAGCTCCGGGAACTCTTCTAGCGCATACACTACACCGTCTACACGAGCGCGAGCAAATCCTAGTCGAGTATATTGTTCAGGAACATGTGCAAACTCACCTTTTTTATCGTTGGCAATTGGCGCCAGCAACATGAGGCGAGTACCTTCTGTAATATTCATAACTTCGTCAATGATGTCATCTTTGGTGCGGCGACTGACCGCGCGACCAGTGATCGGATCGTGTGGCACGCCAATACGCGCGAAGAGGAGGCGCATGTAGTCATAAATCTCTGTCACGGTTGCCACAGTAGAGCGCGGGTTACGGCTTGTTGATTTCTGATCTATTGAAATAGCAGGGCTAAGTCCGTCGATACTCTCAACATCTGGCTTGTCCATAATGCCCAAAAACTGTCGGGCGTAGCTACTGAGGCTTTCCACGTAGCGCCTTTGGCCTTCGGCGTAAATTGTATCAAATGCTAGGCTCGATTTACCCGAGCCTGACAGACCCGTAATAACCACCAACTTGTCTCGTGGAATTTCTACAGATACATTTTTTAGGTTGTGCTCACGTGCACCAACTACTTTTATCACCTCTGGCATATCCGTTCCATTATACCATCATGCATCGGGTTGTGGCCAGTATAGCTGACATTTATCACCAAGGCTGCACGTTATAACGCTTATCTTTGCATCTTTTTGACTCTACTGCTACATTATGAATTAGATAACTAACGGTGGAGACTCACATGAAAAAAATCGTCATAGCAGCTTGCAGTATTTTTCTGATATTTTATGTGTTGAGCAAATCTGGCGTACTGAGCGCACTTCTAATATTCCTGTTAGCTGGCGTCGTTCCGGGCACCAATTGGTCACTACCAGCAGGAGTTATGCTTGGTATATGCGCGGCAATCGCTTTTGTCTTCACGACACACTTCGTCGTATTTAGTATCGTACAAGAACTCGACCTCCGTCGCCTGACCCGCAAGTACATAGCTCGTAAAAACCGAATGCCAAAAAAACGCTTTCTTAGCGTTAGCCGCTAACCGTCTTCGCCAACTGGCATAATCGACTCAAACCACAGCTTCATTTCTTCGCATACGTACTGCTGGTGATCACTAAGGTTAGCTTGTTTCGAAACAGCTTGTAGATCTTGCAAAAACTTAGGTGCGCGCGCTGTCAGCCTTGCGGCTCGCCACTGCTCATATGCGCCAAGTTCGTCGGCAGCAGCAATCCGCGGAAAGTTGCGTGCCTTATAACGAGGAAACATTTCCGTCAGGCGGCCGTCGTCAAATTCAGGCTTGTAAAGCTTCAGGTCTTTCTCGTCTGTGTTGCGCAGTACTTCGCTACGGAGTTTGTCACGATCACTCACGAATCCATCATATAGTTGAGATTCGGCATCTGCAGCAGTAGGAAAATCAGGTCTTTTGAGCAGCACTTGCGCTACCCGCTGGGCGAAGTCTGGGTGGGCAAGCAAGAGTTTCCTATGTTTTTCGACGGTGGTCATATCGAGTTGCAGCTTACTCCAGCCATCTGCCTGCTCAAGCACACCGACAGGCGCTACCGCAGGAGCACGGTTGTATTGCAACTTTTTAACAGGTAATTTTTGGTAGTTATCGCCTCGTTCGGCGTACGGAGTAAATAGTATCTCAGCCAGTTCTCGCTCGGACATAGTAAGCCAAGCTGTAGGGTCATAGCGCAGATCGTACACAAATACATTACCATAATCAGCCTCGGCAATAGGCAGCGCTACCGTCGCCTTATTAAACTCGACGTCATAGCGACCAGACGCATACACAAATGGCTTTTGCTCATCGAGATTTACAAGTGCGCGAATAGCTTTCTTATCTCGCATTTTCAGCAAGTAGTCAAACAACTGCGGCTGTTTCTCTGCGATAAGTTTAGACACCCCTATCAGCGCGCCAACATCACTCAAGGCATCGTGCGCTTTTGCATGGTCTAAGCCGTTTTCTACACTGAGAAGTTCGAGTTTATTGACAGGCTTGCCGTCGATGGTCGGCCAATTAATCCCATCTGGACGGAGTGCACGCGTCATACGCACGACATCGAGCATATCCCATCGGCTACGACCATCTTTCCAAGTCCATTCATATGGGTCGTAATAGTTACGCCACAATAATGCACGCATAAACTCATCGTCAAAACGAATGCTGTTGTAGCCGAGGATGATTGTGTCCGGCGTCGCAATTTCTTCTATAAATATTTTTGCAAACTGCGCTTCGGTATACCCATCTGCGACAGTCTCTTGCGGTGTGACGCCTGTCACCATCAACGCATACGGGCTTGGCAAGGTATCGTCGTTGAGTGCAACGAGTAAGTTGTATGGCTCACCTATAGGATTAAAATCCATGTCGGTTCGCTGCCCGGCAAATTGCATCACACGATCTTCGCGGGGGTCGAGGCCAGTAGTTTCTAGGTCGTAGAAGAAATATGTTGCTGTCATCTACTTCCACTATACACTACCTAGGAAAAGGAATAAGCCCCGTCATAAAGACGAGGCTTGGTAAGTGCGGACTACTTAGATATTTATTCACAGCCCGCAGAGGGGTCACAATACACGCTTCCACGTTCTGACTCGATAGTCAGGCTTGTATTGTTCCAGCACTCTGCGGGCGTCTTCTCGCGTATCTACACAGTAGCGAGGCGCTCATATGTACGGGCACACTCTAGCTAGCGGATACGCTGGCAAAAAAGTTCGTGTGACGCGGGAGGTCACCCGAGACAGAAGAGCCAGCAAGGCTCTCGATACTGTCTCGGGTGACCCCGGATGAGTCGCGCGACTAGAGGGGCCCTCTAGGGGGCCGAGACGCTAGCTGCGGCCGGCGTTGGCGGCGATCTCTTCGAGACTGCGCGGCCTGAAGTAGGCCGCGCCGACGTTGGCCTTGACGTGGCCGCCCCTCTGCCCTCTCTTGATGATGCGGGTGATCTTCGAACGATCGGTGAGAATGGGCATCTTGGACTCTTTCTTCTTGGGAGTGCGCAAACACGGTTGTGTAGGGCTTGCATAGTACCTTAGCATGAATTACCATGCAAGATACCATTGAAGCCCTACACAAAAATAAACAATTTTATGCATATATCTAAATTATCAACGTACATATGCCAAAGGAGGCTTTCACCTCGACCTTAACAGTTTTTACATTTTATCACAAATATATCATTAAGTCAATACTTATTGCCAAACTTATTCAGATTCACTCTCAAGGAGTGTCAATGTATCGTCTCCGATACGGATAGTGCTCTCGCCTGTCGCACCGCGGCGAGCAAGTTCATGCGAGATACCGAGTTTACGCATAATATCACGCAATCGGTTGATATTCTCAAACCCATCGAAGTTTGTTCGACGTGCGAACTTCTCGATCTTGTCACCAGACACCACATAAGTATTGGTATCTTCGTCGTAACGAATCGCCCACGCATCAGCTATCGCAGCCTGACTTAGAGTTATCACCGGCATATCATCTTCGTCTGGGTCTTCTATGGCAGAAGTGATAGATCGGGTATATTGCACTACTTGCACGAGCTCCCTTAAAAGTTCTGGAATTCCCTGGTGCGCTGCAGATGACACAGCAAACACTTTGGCTTTCTTGCCAGCAACCTCTTGCACAGCCTGTACTTGCATATCTATAATATCTTGATCAAGCCCTTCGCATTTTGTCAGTGCAACAACTTCCGGTCGCTCGGCAAGCTCGGCAGAATACTGCGAGAGTTCGGTTCGTATAGTTTGATACGCAGCGGCGATATCATCGCTATATACATCTACTAAATGCAGCAGTACGGCTGTTCGCTCCACGTGACGCAAAAAGGTATCTCCAAGTCCTTTACCTTCACTGGCGCCCTCGATAAGCCCGGGTATATCGGCGATTAGCAAGCTGCTGCTATCTATATCCGCTACGCCAAGGTTGGGCGTAAGTGTCGTAAATGCATAGTCAGCGATCTCTGGGCGGGCGTTACTCACTACAGATAGGAATGTCGATTTGCCAGCATTTGGAAATCCGACCAATCCTACGTCTGCAAGTAATTTGAGCTCCAGCTCTGCTTCAAAGGTATCGCCCATTTCACCGCGCTCAGCAATACGTGGCGCCTGGCGAGTTGACGATTTAAAGTGTGCGTTGCCAAAACCACCATCACCGCCCATGGCTATCACCACCTGTTGGCCATGGTCCGTCATGTCAGCTAACACCTTGTCGCCGCGTTTTACTAGTGTACCTACCGGCACTTTAACTATTTTGTCTTCACCGCTTCGTCCACGCTTTTTTTGTTTCGAGCCGTTCTGACCTGGTTCAGCTTTGAGTTCTGGCTTAAAGCGAAAATCAATTAATGTATTAAGATTGTCAGTGGCTTCGAAGATAATATCTCCACCCTTGCCGCCGTCACCGCCATCGGGACCGCCTTTGTCGACATATATTTCGTGACGCCAAGAGATGACGCCGTCACCGCCTTTGCCTGCTTGGATAAATACTTTTGCTGTGTCGACAAACATATCTGCTCAGTATAACAAAATTACCCCTATATTGATAGGGGTAATTTGCATATTTGTCAAAACTAGATTCTAGTGAATAAAACTATAGTTGCCGGCTTGACTCATCGGGATTGTTCGACTAGAAATAACATTGAATCCAGCGTAGTTCATCTCACTCACAGTAAATGAATCACCGTTGATTGTTTCGACAATCGCTACGTGACCATACCCTGCATAGCCGCCGCCATTTTGTAAGATTGCGCCAGGTGCAGGAGTGTTATTGACCGTGAAGCCTGCAGCTCTTGCGTTCATACTCCATGTAGAAGCATTACCCCAGAAGCTACCGATAGGACGGCCAAGCTGTGAGCGTCGCTCAAATGCATACCATGTACAGTTGCCGGGTGCATAGGCGTTGCCAGCAGAAGCGTTTGCCAATGCTAGATTTGCTGTACTGTTAAACGTGCCCGTCGTCTGGTTGTTCGAAGCGTAGTTATTGTAGCTAGGCACAGGCTCAGGAGCAGGGGCAGCCGGCTGTACACCACCAGGGATAACAATTTGCATACTACCCTTCACGCCCTCAACCTCTAAGTCATTAAAGCTAATGATACGTTCAGGCAGTGCTTTATATTCTTCAGCGATGGAAGCGACAGTGTCACCCTCTTCTACAGTATAGACCACGCCATCGACTGGAGGAATCATCACATCCCTACCAGTCTCGACACTGTCCGACTCCATATCGTTTGCCCACTTAATAGTTTGAGGGGATACCTCATGAGCGGCCGCTATAGACTGTACAGTATCACCAGTCTTTGCTTTGTAGGTAACAACAGTACGATTGTCCGCAGTCGGTTGTACGATTTGCGGCTTCGATATGATAGTGTCGTCTGTTTGTGCAATTTCTTGCTTTGCCTGCAGCGATGTCGAGAGGTTCGCAACGTTTGGCGCAACCGGCATTTGTGTTTGCATAGCAAAGTTAGCAGCGATGTCCGTTGCCATTTTTTGGTCTACATTTGCCGACGAAGAGGCGCCATTAGCTGCTCCAGGAGCAACGTTTGCCGTAGGCTGAGTGCTACTAGCAGAAGGTCGGTAGTAACCGATAGAAATAATTGAAAGAAATAGTACAAACACACCGCTATAAAGGAGCGTTTGACGAATAATTGCTTGTTTACTTGAAGATGTAGCCGTAGCTACTCTAGAACCCGAGGGTTGCTGTGAAACACTCTTGAGTGAACGTTTGTTCGATTCTTGAGATGTAATAGTCATTCTCCTGCAATCTCATTACTGTGATTACTACTACCGTACTTTGTCTTTCTTCTCGCAACAGAACAGGGCACTTGTCGACCAAATATTATGTGATATTAGTGTATAAAGTGCTGATTGAGCATAGCTCACGTACCCGTACGACAGTTCCGGTAGGCGCATTTGTGGGGTTAGATACTTTTTATTTTGATTACCCACCAAAGTTCTTTTCACAAATGTGCTAACACTTATACTATCAAAGTTCGCCGCAAATGTCAATGTTTAGCACAAGCGAGTCGGACCACATCAACGAACTGGTAGCAAGCAATTAGCCTGGCAGTGCTCACGAGTGAGGCGTTCGTGTTCTTCATTTGTTTGAGAGAAATATGTCACACCATCATCACCTGCGACGAAGTATAAATCATCTGTATTCGATGGATTTGCACCTGCCTTAAGGGCATCTATGCCAGGATTTGATACTGGTGTTGGAGGTAACCCTTTTACGACCCGTGTGTTGTAGGGTGAGTCAAGCTCAACCGTAGGAGCGACACCTAACTTGCGCGCACCGTAGATAAACGTCACATCTGAGCCCAGCTCCATACCCATATCTAGGCGCTTGTGAAACACCTGCGATACATGCGGCATGTCATCTTTATTCGACACTTCACTCTGCACGATTGAGGCGAAAGTAAGGCCTTCGTACAATGTCATATCCTGCGCGGCATATGCTGCCTCTAGATCATTTGCCTCTACTACACCGTACATATGATCAAATAATTTTGTCAGCACATCTTCAACAGAGGAACCTGTGAAGAAGTTGTACGTATCTCCGTATATGTACCCCTCTAGATCGGCTTCAGCGGGCTTACCTTTGAGGAGCGGGTGATCGTAGTCTGCAGCAAAAGCGGACTCTATCTCTGTTTCGTCGTAACCCGCAGTGAGTAATACTTGCTTCGCATCGGTAAGGGTGGCTCCCGGCAAGAACGTAAGAGTAAACTCATCCGACTTGCCCTCTTCGAGATGAGTAACGATATCTTGCACGGACGCACTTCTGTCGATAATATATACGCCTGCTTTCAAACCGCTTGCTTGATTGAGCCTATAGTAGAGCTCAAATGCAAATTGATTTTTGATAACACCATCATCTACTAGCTTCGCTGCAACGTCGGAGCTTGTGTCGCCGTCGTCTACGACAATTCGAACTGTCTCTTGTGAGCTTGGGGCCGGAGAAGATAGTTGATCGCTATACCAAACGTACGCTGCACCTGCAGCCAGCACTATGAGCACAACTACCGCGACGAGACTGGCCCACAGCCAGCGCCGTTTACTGGACTTCTTTTTTACTGGCGTTTCATCGACGCCAGTACCCTCGCTACGGATTTGCTCGAGCAACTCATCTGACACTTGTGGGCGAGTGATCGTTTCTCTTTCACGTGGTGGTGCTGGTGGACGTTCAGGCTGCATAGTGCTCCTCTAAATAATCTTGTAATATTATCGCTGCTGCTTCTTTATCGATATCTGCTTTTGAGTAGTTTTTACCCCTAGCTTGCAGACGCTTTTCGGCATGCACACTCGTGAGTGACTCATCTTGAAATTCTATTTTGGCAATATCGCGCAGCAGAGCGGTAAATTGTTCGACATATTGCGTTTGTGCGGTCGCTTCACCTTGTTGGTTGCGCGGGTACCCTACCACTATAATGTCGGTGTCTTCGCGAGTGGCAATCTCGGCGATTTGGTGAACTTCCGTACCGCTCACCTCGATCGTGTCGTATGGTATAGCGATACGAACACTTGTGTCTGCGACCGCAACACCAATACGACGCTCGCCTACATCAAGGCACATGAGACTCTGCTTACTCATCGCTTGCAGATGCTCTATCGAGATTAAACTTCACGGTAATTTTACTGGTGTCCTCAGGAACAGTATTGACCCAGAATGGGAAGAACTTCACATCCACATCATCAACACCCTGTATTGACTTAAGATCTTCTTGGATATCGCCGAAGCGTTTTGTCTTGACGCGATTTTTGATGTCGTCGTCTTTTATCTCTGGACCTATCTGCGCCACTGCGGTGAGATTTACCGTACCGCCAGCTTCGTTTGCCGCAAAATCAGCCAGTTGAGCTTCGGCTACGCCAGACTCATACACGCGCTGGTCGCTCTCTTGCGAAACGCGGCTTTTTGCAGCTGCTTCAATGTATTTCTCTAGCTCAGACGTACTGATACCATCCATGAGATATGTCACAGAAGAGGTCAATGTGGCCTTGCCATCTGGTGCCTCTTTGCCGACTTCTGGCGCAGCAGCGGTCTCCGCCTGTCCTGTGCGGAAGCTTGAGTCTATTGATTTTACGCTACTTGGAAATTTCTCCTTTAGCGCTGCTTTTATCTCGTCACTATTTTTTGCTGCAATTTGCTCAGAAGCCTTCTGTACATCTGACTGGGTCACGATTTTCACGGTCTTCTTACTACCGCCAGACATCGCGCTACCCGACGCTTCAACGCCATCTACGGTTGAGTCGTAGTCTCGTGCCGAAAGGTTATATGCCTCTCCGATATTAACCGCACGCACCGCCACTTCGGCAGTGTCCTGCTTGAGGCTACCCTCTCTTACTTCGGTACGCCCAAGTGTCGCGCTTTCTGTAGTCGTGAAAGTGTAGTCACCACTACTAAAGCCGGTACCTACGGGGATAGAAATGGACCTCGTACCGATGGATGTACGCGTGATTTCCATTGTTCCCGTTGCGCGCTCACCCTGTTCTTCCGTGCCTGTCGCAGCAAATTCTACACTCGCCTCTTCTTTTGTCTGCACCTGAACAGCTTTTATAGTGGCATTGTCGACATTTGTCGTCTGACCCGTACCAACAGTGAGTGCTGTCGATATACGCTCATCGCTAGTCTTAGCCGTGATCGTGACGGTTGCGTGAGGTGCAAAGAAGATCGCCCACACTAAAAATCCTACCAGTAGCAGTACTCCAAGAATGATAAATATGAGTTTTTTGCGGAAACTCGAAAAGTTCGGCACTTTGCCCGCTACTTTTGATTTACGCGGCGACGCATCACCGTGCGGTGGCTTGGCGTATGACTTCTTCTCAGGAGCAGCAGCCGATGTCACTGGAATATGTTTCGCTGCTTGCTTAGTGCGGTCTGTAGTGGCCGCATGCTCACCGACCGGCAATAGTGAGCCGTCGATAATATCATCGTCGTCATCGACTTGCAGCGCGGCAATCTCAGGCACTTCCGGCTTAGTTTGAAGGTTTTTGGCGATTGGTAGCCCTGCACCCGCCGCCAACGGAATAAGCGACTGGTCGTTAGTAATCAACACCAGACGTTTGCCGGCGTTTTTAGCCGTTCGCTGAAGAATACGCAGATTAACTGCGCTCTGCAGTGCACCAGTTCGCTTAGGCGGCACTAGTGCAACTACCTTCTCTTTGGCGTCTTTAACCTTACCGATTATCGCGGTCACGTCGTCTTCGACATCGATATAGATTACATCTTTGTTCATGCTATATTTTTAGGATTCGATTTAGTTTTTCTTTTATATTGTCTGTATCGCTACTACCTAATATTGTATCATATCCAACGCGCAGCAAGCCCATGGCCGTGATGTAGGTGTGGTCGTTGATCGTACCTGTTTTGTCTGTTATACCCACCACTTCTGAAGGTTGAATATGATGAACAGTGGGTTTACGCGTAAATGGCAGCTCTTTGTACCAGTCACGCTCAGACAGCGCATCTACGAGCTCCTGCAAGCTCGCGCCGCCACCACAAAGTAATATGCGATTTGGCAAATGGTCTACGGAGTCAAACTCGCTAAGCGCCAGTTCCACGCCAGATATCCATACGTCGAGTGTTTTGTCGATAGCTACGCCCAGATGCTTTTTGATAGTCGGCTTGATGTTCTCATGATCGATATTGAGTTTGAGTTTTTCTGCTTGCGCATACGTCAGGTCAAGCTCACTCGCGATAGTGCGAGTAAAGCTTCGGCCGCCGATACCAAACATCATCGTACCCTCTACGCCGCCGTCGTTGACAACCGCAATATCTGTCGTACCGCCACCAACGTCTGCGAGTATGGCGGTAAAATTGCTACTTGCGTCCGTACCAAGCAAGCTACGGCTCACTGCAAACGGCTCGGCTGCGACAGCGACAAGCTCTAGTGCCAGTTCATCGGCGACACGCTCGAGCGCACCGATGTGCACCATAGGTGCAAACGCAGTATATATCTGCACAGACACATCTTTACCCTGAAATCCAAGTGGATTTGACACTTTATAGCCATCTATATGGATACCGACGAGTGCACTGTTGACCAACTTAATCTCGACGTCTTCATTGCCTGTCTCGAGTGCAATTTGTCGTTGGGCTTTTACCTGCGCGCGTTCTTGTACTTTATCGATGATAAATTCCATCTCTGCTTCATCGAGTGGCCTATCTGGTTGCGGACGGCGATAACGAATAGTGTTGGTAGTACCCTTTACAAGCTCTCCCGCGATACCGATAACCGCACGCTTAGCCTGTAATCCCGCCTGGTCTTCTGCTTCAGCGAGGGCTTCTTCGCAGTTGCGCACAACACCCGATATATCTGCGATGGCGCCAGAGTGCATATCGCTGACATCTTGGCGCGCCCGGCCAACGCCTACTACCTCAAGGTCGTCGCCCTCTACTTTGGCTATCATTGCTTTTACAAATTCTGTACCTATATCGACAGCTACGATGTAGTTTCTGTCGATAGAATCATTTGCTCGTCTGCGTATTTTATCAAAAACCATATTTACAACTATTATATACTAGTTGCGCTTATGGTGCCAAAGTATTGTGTAATGTTATTTTTATGCTATAATAAATTTTATGACTTCCCAGGAAAATATTCGTGCACAAGAGCGAGGATTCTACCATACCGTAATGCTCGGTGTTGACGCAATGCTACCCGGAAGCAGTTCGCGTATTGATCTGCATCGAGTTGATGCGCCAGATCTAGTAAATGAACTCCGTAAAAATAGCTTTAGTACCCTCGATACTGGCGCGCCTATTGATTACTTGCAGCTACGCTACAACTCTCGATTAGAAACATTTTGCATTCACACTATGTCGCTCCAAGCTAACCAGGGCAGAAAGGTGCGACTTAATAGAAAGAGCGAAGGATATGACGTGGCAATTACGTCCGGCAACATAGCTTCACCTAAGCCGCGTTTGGATTTCCTTTCAAATCATGATGTCGCGCTCGCATTTGGCGAACTTGGCATGTCGCTTCATCCACCGACAGATGATCCTCTAGAGTACCAGCACTGGCTACACTCTGTCACCGAGAAAGCACAGGCATGGGGCACAAGAGACGAGTCGTTGATTCGACGCGCAAAAGCAGGCAGTATCACTGCAAGACTTGTTACAAAGCGCGAAGCCGATAGATTTCCTGATGGAAATCTAGTCGAGCGTGGTGGCGTTGAATACCGCATCACGGACAGTACACCCCCACTAAGCTCAGCGCAGGAGCCCGTAAACATCACCAACGTTGCCTACGTAGGCGAAACACGATCACTGACCGAAATAGACTTTTCGTCATACATGCACGAAGAGCGATACTACCCGACGACCAGACAGCGTGACCCTCGCACAAAGCGACACGAAGTTTTACTAACACCAAAAAATCAAAGCGTCTGGCTTAGGAGGCTCGTCGACGAAAACACCGGGGCGCCCTACGCAGCGCCTACTTTAGAATAGCTTTTACGCGTCGTATACCGGCCGAGCTCGACTCTTCTTTAGTAATTTTAAACACTTTGCCATCTTCGGCCAACTGACCCGTACGATCGACATGCGGACCGCCGCATATTTCGAAGCTCACTCGCTTTGGCTCATCGCCCATCTTGTAGACCTTTACAGAGTCGCCGTATTTGTCGCCGAATGCGCCAATTGCACCCATTTCAAAGGCCTGATCGGTCGGATATTCTTGAAAAGAAACCGGTAGATCCCACGAAATCCATTCATTCACGAGCTTTTCAACTTCGTCGAGTTGTTCACGTGTCACTTTCTCGTCGTTATTAAAATCAAATCGCAAGCGTTCTTCGGTGATATTACTGCCGTGCTGCGTCAAGTGGTCACCAACTACCTGTTTGAGCGCAGCATACATCAAGTGAGTCGCAGTGTGGTACTTTTTGTGCTGGAGTGTCTGTCCACCGAGACCACCTTTGAAAGTACCTTTGGCGGCGGTTTGCGAACGAGAACGCTGTTCAGCCATTCGATAATCAAAAGATTCTTTCCAATTTTCGTCTAAATGAATCTTCCTGTTATGAGCTTCTTCAACTGATAGTTCTAAAGGAAATCCATAAGTGTCGTAAAGAGTGAATAAGGCAATTCCATGATTGCTAATTGTTGCACTCGGCCAATCTAAAGCCTTAGAAGGCTTTGCTGGCGATCCATCACTATCTACCATTTTTGCGTCACGTCGCATAAACAACTTATCGAATTCCTTTAAGCCCTTACGTAGCGTTTGCCTAAATGACTTTTCTTCTTTGATAAGAACAGAAACTATATCCTCTCGCCTTTGGGCAACTTCAGGAAAATCATTGTGGTACATATCCACAATGACAGGTACGATTTGTTCCATGAAGTTTTGCTCTACGCCAAGGTCAAACGCTTTTATCATCGCGCGGCGAATAAGTCGACGCATCACGTAACCTTGCTGCTTATTGCTCGGCACACAGCCATCTACCGCGAGGAATGTTGCGCCGCGAAGATGATCGGCAATCACGCGCATACTCTCCGTATGAGATTCGTACTTTTTGCCACTAAGCTCTTGGAGTTTTTCGATGATAGGCCATAGAAGGCTGATGCGATACACGTCTGGGTTTTTGTTCGCAGCTGCGGCAATCCTCTCAAGCCCACCGCCAAAATCAACGTTCTTTTTCTCCAGTGGCTCAAACGAACCATCTTCTATACGTCGATACTGCATAAATACTTGGTTGCCTATTTCCATGAATTGACCGCTGTCGCTTGCTGGATGCGCCAACCCATATCCTTCGGCATGATGCTCCGATCCAAAATCATAGAATACTTCGCTGTCAGGCCCACAAGGATCCCCTATCGGTGTCTTCTCGAGTCCGCCACCACGACTCCACCAGTTCTCACCATCGTCATAATAAAATATCCGCTCACCCGGCTTGATACCGCGCTTGTCACCGTCTTCGGCGCTGCCTATTTCTGCAATTTCCGCCGAGAGCCCATGCTCCTCAAAAACCTTTTGCCAAATCTCTGCCGCTTCGGTGTCGCGTGGAATCCCTTGCGATTCGTCACCGATAAAGCAAGTCACGTAGATTTTCTCTGGGTCAACACCAGCTTTTTGTGTCAAAAATTCGAAAAACCAGCGAATCTGCTGCTCTTTGAAATAATCACCCATGCTCCAGTTGCCGAGCATTTCAAAGAAAGTCGTATGGCGGTTGTCTCCCACGTCTTCAATATCTTGCGCACGTAGGCATGTTTGACTATCGACAAGTCGTACGCCAGCAGGATGCGGTTGCCCAAGAAGGTATGGCAAGAGTGGCTGCATACCACTGCCGGTAAACAGTGTTGTTGGGTCATCTTTTAATACGAGTGGAGCACGAGATACGATTTCGTGTTTTCGTTCGTTAAAAAATTTCAGATATTCGTTTCGGATTTGCTGGGCATTCATATCTGTTAATTATATCAGACTGGGCAAGACAGATATATATTTCAAAAAATGAATCAAAAATTTCTACCTAGCGTACGGTTACGTAGTAGTTGCGATTGAATACACCCCACCAGTCCTTTGTCGCACAGTCATTCATTTCCGCAGGCAATGATTTCGCAGGCTCGGACTTGAGCTGCGTCATGAAATACGTTCTAGTATTTGTTCCAGTCCCGCATGTCATCTTAATATAACCGTAGCATCCGCTTGTTTCGGCGTTTACGCATTCAGGGTCCCGGATATTGCTACCTTCCAGAAAGCCTGCCGCCTGCAGCTGGGACAAAATTGAAGTAGACCCTCCGTTCACCCATCCTTGTCCATCCCCAGTGTCGGCACCCGTGTTTATATGGTTTCCATTTTCAGTAATGTATATACTCAGTGCCTTTGAAAGATCCGAAAGATTCTGCTTTCGCTGCGCATCCCGCGCACGCTGCTGAATACCGCTGAAGGAGACGATAGTGATAGCGGCTAGGATACCAATCACAACTATCACGACAAGTAGTTCTACTATCGTGAACCCTCTACTGGCATTGTTTAGCCTATTGCTCATAAAGCTCATGCTTTTGATTATATATCACTATTAAGATACTAACAAAGTATCCGAACTCCTACTGCACTGCACTATCTAGCTGATGCCCCAAATCGCAAGACGCACGACAGCAAAAAGCTACCCTGATTCGGGTAGCTGCAGCTTCGGTGTCACAAAAATTATTTCTTCTGTGCTTTGAGTTTCTTTTTGAGTAGGCGCTTACGAGAGGCGCCGTGCCAGTTTTTGTGCTTAGCCATAACTATTCTTTCGTTCAATTTATTAATTACTCATACCATCTTAACACATACGAAGCAACTTTTAGCATACAGGAACAGCTGTACCCCACCAACCTGTGTTGACGTTGTAGCCTGTTTTGCACGATGGTATGCCTTCATAATAGATTCTAATCGCGTAGCTGTCGTTCGCAACCGTTCCGCGCACGTAATCGTACGAACGAGACGGAGCCTTTGGATCCTGTGGAATGCTAGGAATATATTTCGGCACCAAGAAGCTATTGAGTGCGCTGACGCTACAGCCTGAGTTGTCTGCCCCGCATGCCGCCGGGTACTGCCCCTCGTCAACCTTGTACATTTCGAGTGCTTTTTTGATACCGGCAACATCGTTGGTGCGTCGACTATCATAGCCACGGGTCTGCACGCCGTTGAACGCCACTATCGTAATCGCTGCCAAGATACCTATAACAACTATGACAATTAAAAGTTCAACAATGGTAAAGCCTGATTGTGTCTTAATTTTCATGTTGTTATTTTCTCTTATGGTGATTAATTTACTATATCATATTGCTTATACGCTCAGAAATCTAGTAGGTCTTTAACAATTAACGACGATACTAATGCCTATATCGTCAGCTGTATTGAGTACTCCGTCAGGTCCAATGCTTTTGAGTGGCGAGCTACCACCTTGACCAAACGAGCAGTCGTTGTTGTCGTACCAATAGTAACTACCCCATGGGTCACGCTCCAAACCAGATGTAGTGATGTAGTTATTTGTACGCATACTATTGAGTACAGATGTTGACCAGGTCGCCGGAGGTGAACCCGACGAACCGCTGTAAAAATCAGCACCTGGAGGCAACACACCCCTATCCGCTCGATACAGCAGCATCGACTTCTTTATCGACTGCAAGTCGGACATAACCGACTGTTGCCTAGCTCTATCTTGCACACCATTAAACGCAACGATCGTAATAGCAGCTAGAATACCTATCACTACTATGACAATCAATAGCTCAACAATAGTAAATCCGTCTTGTTTTTTTGTTGCCCACCGCTTCATATCTGCATTATAGCAGGCAAAATAAGCATAACCAACATACCTAACACTTCGATTTGCAACCTTAACCGTATTGATATATCTAACTATCATGATATAGTAGACTTAATTTTGAAATTACATATGGAGTCACATGTCACTACAGGAAAATAAATTTTACAGTCAACCTCAAGAGTTGGCGTCACGCGAGACTTTTGGCGAAAAAGCCAAGCGATATTCTATCAATATCATAGGTGGAACCGCGATAGCATCTACAGCGTTGACTGGATATAATTTTGTCACAAATTCTGATACGCCTGAATCGCTTCGTGTTACAGAAACTAACTCAAGCAATGACCAGGAGTCTTACGCCAGTGAAGATATATTCCAGAGTAACGAACTACAAGATTTTCAGCCGCAAGCATCTTCGTATCGTGACATAGTCACGCTACACAGTACCATACCAGTCAGCGGTGATGCAGCAAGCTTCGACATACCGCAAATTGACACTGCAAGCGTACAAACAATTGCCGAAAATACTCTCGAGACAGCCGCTGGACTCTCAGATGTAAAAATAACCTTCGCTATTGACGCAACGACTTCAGACGAAAGCCGAGCGGACTCACTGAATGGAGATGGCAACCTTGGCAAACCATCACACAACAATCAAATGCTTGCAGAAGGTATCGCTGGTGCCGCAGACGACTCTCTGAACGACGCATTAGATACATTTTCTCTAGAAGATAGCTACGACATCTCAACGACCGCATCTGGTCGAGAACGTATACTTGACACTAGTGAAGTCTCTGAGGTTCAGCGTATAGCAGACGAACTCTCAATGACGGCC
>Ga0115011_10000015_pt1 | contig 201183 bp, 175 predicted proteins | sample TroAtlMetagenome_2_FD_88705 | JGI IMG/M metagenome (GOLD analysis project Ga0115011, IMG submission 88705) | Marine eukaryotic phytoplankton communities from Atlantic Ocean - Tropical Atlantic ANT8 Metagenome | ecosystem: Environmental > Aquatic > Marine > Oceanic | place: Tropical Atlantic... | reverse complement strand
TCAAGGCCCTGACTCAGTACGGATTGATCCCCACTCAAGCCTGAGCTTCCAACACCGCTCACCGCAGGGCCTCCAACGGCCAGGCTGCCGCTCGCCCAAAATCAGCTCTCTTTCACGTTAAGCAGTTCGCCCTGTGCGTACAGCAAGGCGGCCGGCTCGGCGGCGATCATGTCTCGATGCGCACGGCGGATCGCGCGCACGATGCCAGCCACCATCGCGTCATAGCTTTGCTGGTCGAAACCCAGCGCGAACACGTTGTACAGATCGTGGAACGCCTGTCCGGCCGCCGAGGCGTGGCTGTGCGTGGCCGAGATCATCAGATTGCCGGTATCGTAGAACGCACCGAGATCGTCCTGGGTATCGGCGGCGATCGCTCCGAGCACGCCCTGTCGTACCGAATGGAACATCAAGGCCTGGTCGAGATTGACCAGCATCGCGCGGCCGCTGCGGCCGGCGCATTCGGATTGGAAGGCAAAAGCCCGCGCGTACTGGCGGTCGAGCAGTCCCGCAGACACCTGCGCCGGATCGGCGTAACCCAACATTTCCTCGTTCGCCGCCGGCCCGCTGACATCGCTCATGCCGGCGCCGAAGCGGAAGGCCTGGTTGTCGGCGCAGTCGCCGCTGTTGAGGACAGCATCGGTCGCCCGCGGCTGCTCGCGCGGCGCATAGTGCGACAGGTCGGCCAACGGGGCGTCGCGCTCCGTGCGTGTCACCGCCAGGATCTGCGGTTCGGTCAGATTGCCGATCCGCAGCCCACTGCTGCCCCCGCCCGTGCCGCCATCCGGCGACGGACTACCGCCACAGGCGCTCAGAAATGCCATGAGTGGCGCGATCCACGCGCACCGCCTGCCGCTGCCGACTGTCTTGATCACGCCGCAATGCCTCCAGACACGAGGCCCGACTATCCCCCTGCCCTGGCGGCTGGACATTGACTGCTCGCGCCAGAACGCGAGCCCGGGCTCAGTGCGCGCGCTGGCCCGAGAAGCCCGACGCGACATTGCGCGGCGGCGCCCACTGCACACGTTCACGGATCAACGAAGCGCGCTCGGCGAACGGGCTGTGTCCGGTCCAGCGGCGGAAGGCACGCGAGAACGCACTGGGCTCGGAATAACCCAGAGCCGCCGAGATATCGGTCAGGGTCAGATGCGGCTCGGCCAGATAGCGTCGCGCCATCTCCAGACGCGTGTTGTCGACCAGGGCGTGAAAGGTCTGCCCGGATTCCTGCAGACGACGTTGCAAGGTGCGTTCGCTAAGCCCCAGCGCCGCGGCCACCGCCACGGCACTGAGCATGCCGCTGCGCAGGCCACGCACGATCTGGCGTCGAACCTGGCCTTCGATGTCCTCGGCTGGCACGCGCGGAAGCTGCTGTGCGGCGGCACGCGCCAGTGCTTCCAGACTGTCGGGATCGCCGCCCGGCAAACGGGCGCTGAGCCAGTCCGTCGGGAACAGCAAGGCGTTGTAGGGTCTGGCGAAGTACACCGGCGCGCCGAAGAACTCGCGATGCAGGCTGGTGTCACGCGGTGCCGGATGCTCGAAGCAGACCGCGCGCGGTCGCCAGTCCGCCCGACCGCTGAGCGTGCGGGCGATGCGCAGGGCCTTGGCCATGGCCATCTCCGCGTCGTGGCGATAATCGATCACGCGTGCGTCCCGAATCGCGTAGCTGAGTATCGCGTCGCGGCCCTCGATCCGGATATCCAGTGCCGCACGCTCCTGATGCATGAAGAAGAAGCGCGACACACTCTGACCGACCGTGCCCAGATCCGGGGCCTGGCAGGACAGCTCGCCGAGCATCCCGAAGGTGCCGATCGACTGCGTCATGCCCAGCTTGAGCCCCAGCGACGGCTCTTCGCAGGCTCGCGCCGCCAGTTCCAGCACTTCAACGAAGCGCGCCACGTCGAGACGCGCCTCGGGATTGCGCAGGCACTCGATACCGACACCGAGCTGCCCACAGAATGCGACCACGTCAACATCGGCGGCCACCAAGTTCGCTTCGACTCCCTGCAGACCCGCGCAGCGAATCTGCGGTTGCTGCTTTTCCCTGTCTTCCATAACGCCTCCCGTACTGCACATATATTTAGTTTCAAGAGCGCTCCGTCGTGTTCTTGGCGGGAACGGTCTTGACGCGGCTTTTTGCTTGCATTTAGTGTGCCGACCAGTTGGTACATTAAATCAAATATGATCCAGGCTCAAAGCTCCAAGGCCGCGCCGTCCTCCAACGGCCGCGGCCGCCCCAGTGCGCGCGAAGCCATGCTCGACGCCGCCGAACGCGTGGTGCTGCAAGCCTCGGCAGCACGCCTGACCCTGGACGCCGTGGCCCAGGAAGCCGCCGTCAGCAAAGGCGGCGTGATGTACCACTTTCCCAGCAAGGACGCGCTGTTGCGGGCCATGGTGGAACGCCTGGTGGAACGCTCGATCGCCGGCAGTCAGGCCGTGGCGGATTCGGCCGGCAATGGTCCGGGCCGCCAGATGCGCGCCTACGTCGCCGCATCCACCGGCAATCCGCTGGGCAATGATCAGGTCGCCGCGTCGATGCTGGCGGCCGTCGCCAACGATCCGGCGCTGCTGGAGCCGGTACGCGAGTTCTTTCAGGCACGATTCCCCAAACTGGCACAGGGCCTCAGCCTGGAACGCGCCGCCGTGGTGCACCTCGCCACGGAAGGGCTGTGGATGATGGAGCTGATGCAGCTGTCCCCGTTTTCCCCGACCCAGCGCGCGCGCGTGGTCAATGCGCTGCTCAAACTGACAGACGAAGGAAGCGTCGACTGATGAACGAGGCGCAGGCGCCGCAGGCCCGCTACGAGGCACTGGCCGATGCGATCGCGGGTCGGCCCCTGCCACTGGCGGTGGCCGATCTGGATCTGATCGAAACCAATGCGCGGACCATGCTGGCGCGCGCCGGCACGCTGCCGATCCGGCTCGGCAGCAAGTCCATACGCTGCACCGAGATCATGCGTCTCGTGCAGGATCTCGATCAGCGATTCCGTGGCCTGCTGTGCTTTTCGGCGCGCGAGGCCGCCTGGCTGGCGACGCAGGGATTCGACGATCTGCTGGTCGCCTATCCGACCATGGAGCCGGTCGACCTGGCGGCCGTCGCCGAAAGTCCCGCGCGCATCGTGCTGATGATCGACGAGCCCGCCCACATCGATGCCCTGGTCGCGGCGGCGCGCCGATTTTCGGTGAGCTTCGACGTGGCGATCGATGTCGACATGTCGAGCCGTTTTCCGGCGGTGCATTTCGGTGTACGGCGGTCGCCGGTCGACACCCCGCAACAGGCGCTGGAGCTGGCTCGACATATCGAGAACAGCGAAGGCAAGGTGCGTCTGGTCGGCGTCATGGGCTATGAGGCACAGATCGCCGGCCTGCAGGACGACGTACCGGGCAAACGCATCAAGAACGCCATGATCCGGCGAATGAAGCGGCGTTCGATTGCCGAGATTCACAAGCGGCGTCAATCCGTGATCACGGCCCTGCGCGCCGCCGGACACGATCTGGAATTCGTCAACGGCGGCGGTACCGGCAGCCTGGAATCAACTGCGGCCGACCCCTGCGTGACCGAGGCCGCGGCCGGCTCGGGCCTGTATTCACCGGTGCTGTTCGATCACTTCCGTCAGTTTCGTCACGAACCGGCCCTGTACTTCGCGCTGTCGGCGGCTCGTATTCCCTGCGAAGGCGTGGTCACCTGTGCCGGCGGTGGTTACGTTGCGTCCGGCCCGTCGGGTGCCGACCGACTGCCGCGTCCGTTTCTGCCGACTGGCGGCAAGCTGATCGAGCTGGAGGGGGCCGGTGAAGTCCAGACGCCGGTCCAGTTCCCGCCGGACCTCAAGCTCCCGCTGGGGGCACCGGTGTTCTTCCGGCATGCCAAGGCCGGTGAGCTGGCGGAGCGCTTCAAGTACCTGCTGCTGATGCGCGGCGGTCGCATCGTCGATGAGGTGCCGACCTATCGCGGCGCCGGCCGCTGCTTCTTCTGATTCACGACCCGGGCCCGACACGATGGACAGCAAGGACTCTCCCGCCCTGATATCCGAAAGCGGCGCGCGCTGGCGTAACTGGTCGGGCCGGGTGCGCTTCACGCCCAAGCGGCAGGCGCAGCCCCAAACCCTGGAACAGCTGCAATCCGTCGTCCGGCAGACCGCCGAGGCCGGCCGCAGGCTGCGCGTCTGCGGCAGCGGGCATTCGTTCGTGCCGCTGGTGGAAACCCCGGACACCCTGCTCGACCTGTCCGGCCTCAGTGGCGTGGAATCGATCGACGGCACGCGCGCGACCGTCTGGGCCGGCACCTCGCTCAAGCCCTTGGGTGGCCTGCTGCGGGCGCAGGGCCTGGGCATGCAGAATCTCGGCGACATCAACCGCCAGGCGCTGGCCGGCGCGGTATCAACCGGCACCCACGGCACCGGCCTGGGGCTCGGCTCGATTTCCACCCAGGTGGTCGGCATGACGCTGGTGCGCGCCGACGGCAGCACCCTGCACTGCTCGGCCACCGAGAATCCGGAGGTGTTCGCTGCCGCCCGCGTGTCCCTGGGTGCGCTGGGCGTGATCGCCAAACTGCAGCTGCAGCTGCAGCCAGCCTATCGCCTGCGTCTGCAGAAACTGGCGATGGATCTGGACGAATGCCTGGATCAGGCGCCCACGCTGGCGCGGGATCACCGTCACTTCGAGTTCTACTGGTTTCCGCACACCCGCAAGACCGGCGTCAAGCTGATGCAGCTCAGCGAGGAACCGGAATCGCGCACCGCGCTGACCACTGCCAGCGAAATCGTGATCGAGAACGGTGCCCTGGGATTGATCTCCAAGCTGGCGCGCGCCAATCCGGACTGGTGCGCGCCGCTGTCGCGACTGATGGCCTGGTCGATGAAGGGCGATGCCGGCAGCATGATTGCAGATGCGCATCGCGCGTTTTCGACCGTGCGTTGGGTCCGGTTCAATGAAATGGAGTACGAACTGCCGGCCGAGAACGGAGCCGACGCGCTGCGCGAGCTGGCCGAGTTCGTCGAGCGCAAGTCGATCCGCGTGCACTTCCCGGTCGAATACCGCTACGTGCAGGGCGACGACATCTGGCTGAGCCCGTTTTTCGGTCGCGATTCGGTGGCGATCTCGGTACACCAGTATCAAGGCATGGACTTTCGCCCCTATTTCGACGGCGCCGAAGCGATATTTCGCAATCACGGCGGTCGCCCGCACTGGGGCAAGATGCACAGCCTGGGCGCCACCGACCTCGCCGGAATGTACCCGCACTGGGACGATTTTCACGCGCTGCGCCGACGGCTCGATCCGCAAGGGGTGTTCATGAATCCCTATCTGCAGACCCTGTTCGGCGACTGAAGCGAGAAGGCCATGCCGCCCGCCCGCTACCGAGCGCTGGTGCTGTATGCCCTGTGGAGCGCGGCCATGCAGTTCGAGTGGCTGCGCTTCGCGCCGGTGGCCAATGCCACGGCTGAGGGCTATGGCGTCACGCTGTCGGCAGTGGCCTGGCTATCGCTGCTGTTTCCGCTGCTGTTCCTGCCGCTGGCCCTGCCCTGGGGCTGCTTGATCGACCGCTGGCCCTTGCGGCGCTGCCTGCTGCTGGCCGCCGCCCTGACCTGCGCCGGCGCCCTGTTGCGGGCGGTGCACGCGGACTTCGGCCTGCTGCTGGCCGGTACCGTGTTGATGGCGGTGGCCCAGCCGCTGCTGATGGCACTGATCGCCCGCCTTGCGGACAGCTGGTTCGATGCCCAAGGCGCGCTGCGTGCCACCGCGGTCGCCACCGCCTCGCTGTTCATCGGTATCGGAGCCGCCTTCGCGCTGGCACCACTGGCCGTCGGCGACGTCGCCGCCAGCCTTCATGTGGATGCGGTCCTGCTGCTGGCGCTGCTGTTGCTCAGCCTGTTGCTGTTCCCGGCCGATCCCGGCTCGCCGCGTACGGGCAGCGGCCAATCGTGGGGCGACATCTTCGCCCTGTTCAAGCGACCGTTGATGCTGCCCCTGCTGGGCCTGATCTTCTTCGGCAACGGCTACTTCAACTCGGTATTCACCTGGCTGGAACCGATGCTCGGCAGCGCCGGGATCGATTCGGCACAAGCCGGTGTGATCGGTTTGTGCGTGCTGCTCGGCGGCGTGGCCGGACTGGCACTGGTTTCGATGCGGGCGCCGTCGCCGCGACGAATCCCGGCACTGCTGCTGCTCGCCACGATCGGTGCGGTGCCGCTGACGCTGTGCCTCACCGGTTCGCAGAGCTTCGGCACGGTGCTGACGGCCGGGCTGCTGCTCGGGGCGCTGATGCTGGCGCCGCTACCCCTGCTGATCACCATGGTCGCGCGGACCGCCGGCGCCGCGCGTTCCGGCATCGCGATGAGCGCCTTCTGGCTGTCCGCCAACGCGGGTGCCGCCGCAATCATCGCCGCGCTGGGGCCTTTTGCCGATCATCAATGGTGGCGCGCCGCAGGCGTTGCGCTGTGCCTGCCGCTGCTTCTGGAGGCGGCGATCGTGCTGGTCTTTCTGCGTCCGGCGCAGCCGCGCGACGACGACATGCCCGAACCATCCAGCTAGACCATCCGCGTGATCGCAACGGGCGTCGCGCGCTCCTTACGGACGAGCGGCTTTCATGGTTCGAGCCATACTTCATATTCGCAGTCCTCAGCTGTGAGGACTACTGCAGGCCGGCGATCAGGCTGCGCCGGAAACGACGCGAGGCCGAATGGTTGATGGCGTTTTCGTGCAGGGCTTCGAGCAGCGTCTTGGCCTGAGTGCCATCGAGTGCAAAGGGATCGAAGCGATCTTCAAGCATGAAGCGCTGCAGAATGCCATGCACCGCCTCGCGTTCACTGATGTAGTTCATCGCCCAGCCCGCGTAACGCCGCTGCACGATGCGTTCGTATAGCAGCAGGGTCAGCCGGCTGTGACGGGGGTCGCGCAGTATGCGGGCGTAGGTGTCGTTGACGGCATCGCGCGGCCCTTCCAGGCACTGCATGAAGTAGCCGGCACCGACGAACAGCGTGCCGCCGACATTCACGGCCCGGTTGTTTCGGAACGAATCCTCGAGTATCGAACTCGCGACCTCCCCGGTGACGGGAACCAAGGCCCGGCTCGCATAGAGCAATTGCACAAGCATTTGCGAAACATCCGCAGGCGGCGACGGCGCAGAGAATGAAACATTCGACGCGCGCCTGCCCGCTTCAAGGCCGACTGCCGTAGCCATGTCGAAGTTTGTTCGCGATCCGGCTCAGACCTGCGCATCGCTGCGCCGCCAGGGCAGCCCTACGGCCTGCGCGCGCCCGGCCTCGGCCGTTTGATCGGTAAGCCGAACACCGTCAGCCGCGCGCGTATCCACGCGTCGTCGATGCTCAGCCGTCGCCGCAGCCCGATCCGGCATGCTCCCGCCACAATCAGTCCGCCGTCGAACAGTGCAAACGTCGCGAGCATCACGCCGGCTGCGAGCCCATCGGCCTGAAACACGAACACCGGGCCAGCCCGTGTGATCAGGCCAAATGCGATCAGCAACGCCGCGCCCCGCCAGCGCTGCGCGGTGCGGACGTCCAGGCGAATCAGCCCCCGCTCTGGACGAGCCGCAGCCGCCGATCGAGTGCGTCCGCGCAAGGGCGCGACTCGACTCTCATTTCGCGGCGGGCGGTCCGGTTGATCTGAATTCCGGGGAAAACCGGGAGCTCGTGGCGGCGCTGCAAATTCAGGTCACCCCGATCGATCGCGGTCCTTGCCGGCATCTTCCCTGTCCACGCCGCGAAGGCGAAAAACACCGCTGTCCGGATTCGTCGGGGTCTGTCGTAACTTCCATGTGAGATGGCATGTGCAGGGCCGGAACCGGCCGGTTCCGAGCGGACGCTGACGCAGTGCGCACCGGCATCCGGACCCGACCGGATTGCCGAGGAAATCGCCATCCCTCACCTATTTGGGGTATACCACCCCTCATTTGGGGGATATCGCATATTTTTCTTCAAATTCCCATGTTTCTAAATCCTCATATCGCAAAATCCTTATGTTTTGTGACTTGATTCAAATCATGGAAAATCAAAAATGATCAGAATTTTCCGCCTGGAGGCGCCTATACTGGGCCAGTTGTTCGCTAGTTGCGGGGGAAGGGGATGATCAGGGCACGTGGGTTCTGCTTGGCTATGGTGCTGGCGCTGTCGCCCTGTCTGGCGGACGCGCAGGACGGTTTGCTGGACGGTGGCCTGCTCGATGACGGCGGCCTGCTGTCGGAGGACAGCGAGGATTCGGCGCAGGACGACACGACGACCGACGACGATCTGCTGGGTGGCGACGGCGACCTGCTTGGCGGGGATGATGATCTGCTCAGCGGGGAACTCGACGTCGCGCCAGAACCGGCGTCCGAACCCGCCGCGATGGCCGCCACCGACAAACTCACGGCGGACGAAATTCATCGCGCCCTGTTCTCGGAGAGCGAGTACCCCTCGGCCAATACCTGCGGCAGCTGTCATCCGCGCCAGTTCGCGCAATGGTCGGTGTCCCAGCACGCCTACGCGCAGCTGTCGCCGGTCTACATGGCGATGCAGCGCACGATCAATCAGCAGACCAGCAGCACCAATGGCGACTTCTGCATCCGCTGCCACACCCAGGTCGGCATGAACAAGGGGGAATCACCGTTCGTGTCCAATCTCGAGCGCCATCCGGCCTCGCGCGAGGGCATCACCTGCGTGGTCTGCCACCGCCTCAGCAAGCCCTACGGCAAGGTCAGCGGCCGCATCGCGCTGGAAACCGGCGACCTCACGGCACCGGTCTACGGCCCCACCAATGGCGATGTGCTGCGCAAGATCATCGACAACTCGGGCGGCACCCTGAGCACCGATACCGACAAATCGGGCCGCAAGATTCACGGCAATATCCGCACCTTCGAGTACATCGGCGAGTCCGGCTTCTGCGGGGTCTGCCACGACGTGAACCTGTTCGATGGCTTCAGGCTGGAAGAGGCCTTTTCGGACTACAAGCATTCGCCCGCCGCCGCCGCCGGCGTCAGTTGCCAGGACTGCCACATGGGCAAGATCCAGGGCAAGAACGCCGGCTACGACTTCGGTCCGGCGGCGCAGATCGGCAGCCTCAGCACGCCACCGCTCAAGCTGACCAACCATTTCTTCGGCGGACCGGACTATTCGGTGATCCATGCCGGCCTGTTCCCGCACAACATCGAGGCTACCAAGCTGGCGACGCCGCAGGACTGGTTGCTGTTCGACGACGAGGCCGGCTGGGGTACCGACGCGTTCGAAGACAACCTGCCGGATGACTACGAGTTCCCGGACCGCTGGAGCGCGATCGACGACCGCTATGACGCGCGCGCGATCCTCAACGACCAGCACGAGAAGCTCGGATGGGCGCGCGAGAAGCGTCTGGAAGTGCTGCGCAATGGCTACGGGCTCAGCGACATCAGCGTGAGCAAGCAGAGCGACGATTCGCTGCATTTCAAACTGACCGTGCGCAACATCATGGACGGTCACAGCGTACCCACCGGCTTCGACGCCGAGCGCCTGGTGTGGTTGAACGTGGTGGTGAAGGACGCCGAGGGCACGATACTGATGCAGTCCGGCGATCTCGATCCCAATGGCGACGTACGCGATTCGCATTCGGCCTACGTGCACAACGGCGATCTGCCGCTGGACAGTCAGTTGTTCAGCATGCAGTCCAAGTTCATCACGCGGAACGTGCGCGGCGGTGAGCGCGAGCAGGTGCTCACGGTGAACTACTCGGTCGACGCCCTGCCCTTCATCCGGCCGAGCACACAGTCGACGATCCTGACCGGTCAACCGGCGGCGGCGCGCAAGCATCGCTATGTGCTTTCGCCGGGCGGCGAGCGGGTCGCCAAGTACCGCAGCGATCTCAACGGCAAAGGGCCGTATAGCATCACGGCGCAACTGCGTATCGCGATGGTGCCGGTCAACCTGATTGCGGAAATCCAGCACGTCGGCTTCGACTACGGCATGAGCACGCGCGAAGTCGCGGACCGGGTCGTGGCCGGACATGAGGTGCTGTGGGAACGCCAGATGCAGATTGGCGGCACGACGGTCGCGCAAGCGGCCTCGAATCAATAGGCGCCGCACCTTGATCGGCATGGGTGCGGGTTCGGTGCGTGCAGACCTCACCAAGGGAGTCGCGGGCGTGAAACGGGTTTACAGGGGATCTTTGCTGCTCACGGCCATTGTTGGCGCCAGCCTGTGCGGCGGCTATGTCCAGGCATCGGACGAGTCCAGCCGTTTTCCGGACACGCCCAAGCCGTACCTGAGTGACGAGGAACTGCCGAAGCTGACGCCGCCGATTCTCGAACTGGGCGGCCGCTTTCTCGGGCCCGGCGAAATCCGGCCCGGGTTCCAGATTCCCACGGGCGCCGTATGGCAGCCCCGCTTCTGGGTCTACGGCGCGTTTCGCTCGGCCCTGCAGACCTACTCGGACGAGGATGGCGGTGGCGGCAGCGAACTGGCCAATCGCCTGGACCTGTTCGGCAATCTCCAGCTGACGGGCAGTGAACGCATACTGCTGGGCGTACGGCCGCTGAATCGCGGCGCCTCGTTCACCGGCTGGCAGTTCGATCCAGACCGCGAGGATCCGTACGACGACAACGTCAACGCCGACCTCACCACCTTCTTCTTCGAAGGTGATTTCGGTGAGGTCTTTCCCGGCCTGGACCGAGATGACAGCGGCACCCTCGACATCGGCTTTTCGGTCGGGCGGCAGCAGATCACAGTGCAGGACGGCCTGCTGATCGACGACCGGCTCGATGCCATCGGCCTGACCCGCAACTCGCTGCGCTTCAGCGGCATCAACTGGCTGAACAACCTGCGCATCACCACCCTGTTCGCCTGGAACGAAATTGATCGTGATGACAATCACGACGATGACGGCGCACGCCTCTACGGCATCTTCACCCAGTGGGACACAGTGTTCGGCAACGCCTTCGCCAGCACCATCGATGTGGACTTCACCGTCATTGACGGTACCGAGGGGCGTGGCGACATGATCGCCGGCGGCATCGGTGCGGTGCAGCGTATCGGCCTGATCAACACCACCTTCCGTGCGCTGTTTTCGGACGATTACGGCAGCGACGGCACCGACAACCCGGCCTCGGATGACGGCCAGCTGTTCTTCACCGAACTGTCGGTGACCCCGCATCACACGCACAATCTGCTGTATATCAACGCCTATTGGGGACAGGACAACTTCTCGTCCGCCGCGCGCGATCCACTGGCCGGCGGACCACTGGGCCGGACCGGCATCACGTTCGCCGCCAGCGGCATCGGCAGTTACCCCGCGCCGCTAGGCAACCGAACCGACGACAGCTACGGCTGGACCACCGGCTATCAGATGTTCTTCGACAGCAATCGCCGACAGCTGATCGTCGAGCTCGGGCGCCGTAGCGACACCGAGGGCGCACGCACCGGCGGCGGTGCACTGTCGTTCCGGCTGCAGCAGGCCGTGGGACGTCGTGTGTTGTTACAGTTCGACGGCTTCGCCTCATCGGTGGACCACGGGCCGGACCAGCGCGGCGCACGCTTTGAACTGGTGGTGAAACTCTGATGGACTGGATGCTCTCCTCGCTTGCCGTGGAACTGCTTGGCGCCGTGCTGGTCGTCGGCGCCGCCATCCATCTCATCTCGGTGCTGTGGCGCGGCGGCGTGGACGCACGGCTCGCGCACACGCAGCATGCGCTGCGCCTGCAGGTGCTCGAACAATCGCTGGCGACCGCCGTGTCGAAGCGCGTTCACGCGGAGCTCGATGCCAAGGGCGGATGGTCCGGCGTGCGCAAGTTCAGGATCGACCGCAAGATCGCCGAGAACGACTTCGTCACCTCGTTCTATCTGGTCCCGCACGACGGCAAGCCGCTGCCACAATTCAAACCCGGCCAGTTTCTGACCTTCAATCTCAAGCTGCCGGACCGCCCCAAACCACTGGTGCGCTGTTATTCCCTGTCCGACGGACCCAATGAAACGGGCCACTACCGCATTTCGGTCAAACGCCTGGACCCACCGCCGAAGCTGCCCGATGCCCCGCCCGGCCTGTCGTCGAATTTCCTGCACCGAGTGATGGCGGCCGGCGAGATTCTGGACGTGAAGGCGCCGGCCGGCGAGTTCTTCCTGAATCTCGACGAGAACCGCCCGGTGGTGCTGATCGGCGGCGGTGTCGGCATCACGCCCGTGTTCAGCATGATCAAGGCCGCCTGCGCGGCCGGGTTCAGCCAGGAACTATGGTTCTTCAGCGGCGCACGCTTCGGCAGCGACCAGATCTTCAAGGACGAACTGCGCGCCTTCGACGCTGCGCATGACAACGTCCACCTGCGACTTTGCTACAACGAGCCTACGGATCGCGAATCCCTGGGCCGCGATTTTCATCACCACGGCCACGTCAGCGTCGAGTTGTTCAAGGCCCTACTGCCTTCGAACAACTACGTGTTCTACATCTGCGGCCCGCCGCCGATGATGGCTGCGCTGACCAAGGACCTCGCCGCCTGGGGCGTTCCTCCCGGTGATATCCGCATGGAAGCCTTCGGTCCGGCCTCGGTGAAGAAGACCGAACGGCAGCCGCCGGCTGCCGATGCGCCCTGTCTCAGCGTCGAATTCGCGCACAGCGGCAAGACCGTGCAATGGGGCAATGCCGACAGCGTGCTGGAGCTGGCCGAGGCCAATGGCATCGTCATCGATTCCGGCTGCCGTGCCGGCAACTGCGGCACCTGCGTCACCGCGATCCGTTCCGGCGAAGTGGAATACCCGAGCCCGCCAGCGGCCCTGCCGGATGCCGGCTCCTGCCTGCCCTGCATGGCCCGCCCCAAGTCCAATCTCGTACTGGACGCCTGATGCTTCGCCGCCCCTTCAGATCCTTGCCCATATCCTCGCCAGCCCACGCCAGCCAATTGGAGTTGTCCCGATGAGTCACCGTTTCGTATCCGTACTGATCGCCCTCACGGGTCTGATGCTGATGGGTTCCGCGTCCGCGCAGGAACTGCGCCTGGACCCGACCAAGGTCATGGGCCCCACGGCCTGCGGCGACTGCCACGAATCCTCCCTCGCCGCCTGGCGCGGCACGCATCACTTCTCCACGTTCAAGGAAATGCCGCGCACCGAGGAGGCACGTTCGATCGCTGACAAGCTCGGGATCAAGCGCATCAAGGCCGAAGGTGAATGCGTCTCCTGCCACTTCACCTCCAAGACCGACGCCGGTGAAACCGACACCATCGCAGGCATCACCTGTGAGTCCTGCCACGGCGCCGGCAAGGACTGGATCGAGGTGCACAGCGACTTCGGCGGCAAGGACGCGACCGCGAAAACCGAATCCGAGGCACACCGCAAGACCCGCTGGGCGCAGTCCGAAGCCGCCGGCATGATCCGCCCCGGCAATCTCTACGCGCTCGCCGAGAACTGCTACCAGTGCCACACCGTGCCGCGCGAGAATCTGGTCAACACCGGCGGCCACACCGCCGGCAGCGACTTCGAACTGGTCGCCTGGAGCCAAGGCGAAGTGCGCCACAACCTGTGGTACAACGACGCCGCCAGCAACGAGGAGGCCTCGTTGAACCGCCGCCGCGTGATGTTCCTGGTCGGCCAGGCCCTGGATCTCGAATACGCGCTGCGCGGTGTCGCCAAGGCCACGGCGAAAGCCGAATACGCCGTGGCCATGGCCAAGCGGGCCAAGCGCTCGGCGCTGCGCATCAAGGCAATCTCCGACGCTGGCGTCGGCATTCCCGAAGTCGCCGCACTGCTCAAGATCGCCGGCTCCGCCAAGGTCTCGCTGAACAACGAGGCGGCACTGACCGCCGCGGCGGAACAGGTCGCCGCACAGGGCAAGGCCATCGCCATGAAATACGACGGCAGCGAACTGGCCGCCGTCGATGCACTGCTGCCCAAACCGGACGCGTACAAGGGCATGGCCTACAGCCCCTGAGGCCGGACATGAACGATTCCCTGCTGACGCGTGACCTGCTGGCCGCTGAGGCGGCGCCCGCCTCGATCCCGCCGCCGCAGCGCTGGGCACAGCCGTTCGGCGAGCACATGGGCGACAAGGACGTGCAGCGCATTCTTGGGATGGCGCCGTTCGCGAGCATGGACCCAGCGCGTTTTCGCGCGCCGCTGACGCTGGACGGGATCGTGCGCAACGACACCCGTCTGCGCCGCTACGCACGCGGCGAAATCGTGGTGCGTGCCGGCGACTACGGCAATTCGGCCTTCCTCATCATCAAGGGTGGCGTGCGCGTGGTGCTGCCACCGGGGCTGCCGGAATCGGTACTGGGTCGCTCCAGCCCCAAGCGCAAGAACTGGGCGCAGGCCGTGGCCCAGCTTTGGCGCAATCCGGCGCAAGCGGAGACGCGCGATGTCTCGCGCTACATGCGCGAGACGCCACAGCGCCCCCGGTCGCCGGCACGCCTGATCGTGACCGGCGCCGAAGGCCAGAGACTCGCAGACTTCGTCCTGTCCGACGTCGGACCGGATGGCATCGGGATCGGCCGGTCAGCCAACAACGATCTCGTGCTCGACGACACCGCCGTCTCCTCGACGCACGCGCGTGTGATCCGCAGCGACCGGGGCTGGCTGCTGCGCGATCTCGGCAGCTCCAACGGCACGCTCGTCAATGGCGAAACCACGCGTGAACAGATTCTCGAAAGTGGTGCCGAAATCACGATCGGCCGCTGCGCCTTGCGCTACCTCGCCGAGGGCGAGGTCGATCACGACGCGATGCTCAGCACCACGCTGCTGCGGCCCGGCAGTACCGCGGACAGCTGGAGCGAAACCCTGGTCGAGGATCGCGGCGGCCCGTTCGCGGAAACGCATACCTTCGTCCAGGACATCCCGGCGGTGCTCGACCACACCCAGTCGGCGGCACTCGGCGAGGGCGACATTTTCGGCGAGATCGCGGCCCTGGGCCGCACCCAGAGGACAGCGACGGTGTTCGCCGAAACCGATTCGATCCTGCTGGAGATCCGCTGGCAGGGCCTGCGTGACATCCGCAAGCGCGACGCAGCGTTCCGACAGCACGTGGAGTCGATCTACCGCAAGAACAGTCTCATCACCCATCTTCGCGCAACGCCGCTGTTCAGCCATCTGCCGGATGCGACGATCGATGAGATCGCCGCGCAGACCCTGTTCGAGAGCTTCGGCGAGTTCGACTGGCATACCAGCTACAAGCGCTTCGCCGAGCAACCGGCCGAGCAACGCATGGCGGCCGAACCGCTGATCGTCCAGGCCGGTGACTATCCCGACGGTCTGCTGCTGATCCGCTCCGGCTTCGCGCGGGTCACGCGCCCGCTGCATCACGGCCATCGCACCGTGAACTACCTCGGCCGCGGCGCCGTGTTCGGGCTGGACGAACTGCTCGACGCACACGAACAGACCGGTCCGGTGTCGTATCGCTGTTCGCTGCGCGCCGTGGGTTATGCCGACGTACTTCGTGTACCGACCTCGGTGATCGAGACCCACGTGTTGCCGAACCTCAGCGCCGAGCAACTCCGGACGGTACGCGCCATGCAGGCCGAGACCCTGGGCGATCCGACCGGTCACGGCGAAACACCGGCACGGACAGCCGACGACTCGGCAAGCCTGGCAATCGACGTTGCGGCGATGGGGCTCGACGACGGTCTGATGGAAATGCTGGTCGACAGCCATCTGATCAACGGGCGTGCCGCCATGTTGATCAACCTGGACCGATGCGTACGTTGCGATGCCTGTTCGGACGCCTGCGCCGTCGGCCATCAGAACAACCCGCGCTTCAACCGCCACGGCAAGCGCCATGATTCGCTGATGATCGCCAATGCCTGCATGCACTGCGCCGATCCGGTGTGCATGATCGGCTGCCCCACCGGCGCAATTCACCGCGCCTCCGAGCAGGGCCAGGTGCTGATCAACGACGACACCTGCATCGGCTGCTCGACCTGCGCCAACAGCTGTCCTTACGACAACATCCGCATGGTCGAGGTACGCAATCCGTCCGGCGATCTGGTGCAGAACGAGGCCACCTACGCGCCGGTGCAGAAAGCGACCAAGTGCGATCTGTGCATCGACCAGCTCGGCGGTCCCGCCTGTCAGCGCGCCTGCCCGCATGACGCCCTTCAGCGCATGGACATGCGCGACCTGCCGCGTTTGATCGAATGGCTCGATCGTTGACACCGTTCGCGGTCAGACGGCGGCGCAACCTGGGCTGGCTGCTCGCGCTGGTGCTGCTGCTGCTGGGCGCACACACCACCTACGCCGCCGGCCTCGGGCGCGGACCGTTCTTCAATGGCTGGATACTGCTCGGTTCGGTGCTGCTGGCCTCGATCTATTCGCAGCGCAAACGCTTCAGCATGCTGCCGATCGGTCGCGCCTCGACCTGGCTGCAACTGCACGCCTACACCGGCGCATTCGCGCTGGCGGTGTTCGCCTTGCACACCGACCTGTCCTTGCCGGACGCCCCCTTGGAGGGGTTACTGTGGCTGAGCTTCGTCGGCACGGCCGGTAGCGGACTTGCCGGCCTGTACTGGTCGCGCGTGCTGCCGCCGCGCCTGGCCGCCACCGGCGAGGAAGTGCTGTTCGAACGCATTCCGATGTTCGTCGGCCGCCTGCGCGAGCAGGCGGAACAGGCGGTACTGGACGCCGCACGCGACAGCCAATCGACACTGCTGGGAGAGCACTACCAGCGCAATCTGGCGGGATTTTTCGCGGCACCGCACTGGCATCTGCGACATTTGCGCCGCGGGGCCGGCAACGCGCATCGCGACAGCCGGCTGTCGGCGCTCGACCGCTATCTGTCCGCGGTGGAGCGCCCCTATGCGCAACGACTGATCGGCCTCTGTCAGCAAAAGGCCGATCTGGACATGCACTACACGATTCAAGGCTTGCTCAAGGCCTGGCTGTTCGTTCACGTCCCGCTGACCGGCGCGATGCTGATACTCGCGCTTGTCCATGTGATTGCTGCCTACGCGTTCGGGGGCGGCTGATCGTGAGCGATCGTCTGCAGGGCTTCGACTACCGCTCCAGCCCCTACCACCGGCCCAATCAGGACTGGGTCTGCGGTCGCGCCGCGCAGGGCGAGTGCTGTCGCCAGGGGCCGGATGCACGTGGACGTTGTGGCGCCGGTCCGCAATGCCAGCCGGCACGCGATGGTGATCGCTGGCGCTGCACGCGGCCCGATCTGCGCGGCGGCCCCTGTGCCACCGGGCCGGCACCGGACGGTAGCTGCGCCTGCGTGCCGCCGCCGTGCCGACCGCTGCGTAGTTGGCGCGCACGCCGGCGTGTTCTCGTGCGCAGCGTATTGGTCGCCACGCTGGGGCTGGTCCTGCTGGGTCTGTCTGGCAGCTGGGCCGGCCGCGTGGTGCAGCCCGGCCCTCTGTCCGCTGCCCACGCCGCGATCGGTCAGTTCGGCGACGAGAACGCGTGCGGTCAATGCCATGCCGTGAGCGCCAACAATGCGTCCGGCTGGCTCGCTGCCGCTTTCGGCCGGGACCATCACCGCGCCGCCGAGGACTCGCAGTCCTGCCTGCACTGCCACAGTGTCGGCAAGCAAGCCCTGAATCCGCACAGCCTTCCCAGCGACGAGCTGCCGGCGGTCGCCGGCAACGAAGCAAGGGGCACCTGGCCGGTCGAATTCAATCGCAAACTGTTTCCGGCCGCGCAGGGCGATCTTGCCTGCGGCAGCTGCCATCGAGAGCATGCCGGCAATCGGGCGGACCTCACCGCGCTCGCGGACAACCGCTGCCAGGTCTGTCATACGCAGCGCTTCGGCAGCTTCAGCGACGGCCACCCGGCCTTCACCGACTATCCCTACGATCGGCGCACTCACATCGTGTTCGATCATGTGAGCCATATCTCCAAGCACTTCCCGGACGACCCTGATTTAGCGCCGAAGACCTGCAGCGGCTGCCACGCCCCCTCCACGGACGGCCGCACCATGATCGTTCGCGACTTCGGCCAAAGTTGTGCCGCCTGCCACAACAGCGACATCGACGGTGACAAGCTCGCCGGCGCCAAGGGCTTGTCGGGCCTGGGCGTGCCGGGCCTGGACCTGCGTGCCCTGCCCGACCTCGGCGGCTGGCCCGAATTCGCGGACGGTGACATCACCGCGATGACCGAACTGCTGATGCAATCCGACCCCGACTACCAGGCGGCCCGGCAAACCCTCGCACAAGTCGATCTGCTCGACATGGAAGACGCCAGCGCCGCGCAGAAAGCGGCCGCGACCACGCTGGCCTGGCGTTTCAAGGCACTGCTGCTGGAGCTGCAGACCCAGGGCACGCCGGCCGTCGTGACACGAATCGAACAGACCGTCGGCCATCCGCTGAGCCTCGACGAACAACGGCGACTGAGCGGCTTGCTGCCGGCAGCGCTGTTCGATGCCGCGCAGGGCAGCTGGTTTCCGGATCTGGCGGCCGAACTGAAGGCGCGCGAAAGCGGCAACACACCGCCGACCGTGGCGCTGCGCCCGAACGTAGTCACGGCGCCGGAAGCGGACACTGCGGACGCAGCATCCGACGACGTCGACCTCGATGACTTCGACGATCTGTTCGCGGACGATGGCGCCGGCCTGGGAGCCGACGAGGTTCTGGATGAGGACGGCGGCGGGCTGTTTGGAGACAGCCTGTTCGGCGGCGACGACGATCTGGGTGATCCGTTCGCGCCGATCGCGGACGAAACGTCCGCCGCCACGGCGCCGGCCGCCAAGACCAGCGAGGAACGCATGTCGCTCGGCGGCTGGTACCTCGACGAATTCACGCTGCGCTATCGACCCGGCGGTCACGCCGACCCGGTGGTGCGTGCCTGGCTGGATCTGGCGGTCTCGCGCTCCGAACTTGGCGAGTGGCTGGACCCGCAGGCCCCCGGCGCCTGCACGCAGTGCCACAGCGTCGATGCGACGGTGGTGACACATGCCGATGCGACACCATCCGTGCTACGCACCGTGCAATGGCGCCCGCGCAGCATCGCGCAGTCCGAACACCACTTCACCGAGTTCGATCACAGCAAGCACTTCAGTCTGGTCGGCGACCAGGGTTGCACCACCTGCCACCAACTCGACGCCGAAGCGCCCTACGCGGACAGCTTCGACGACCAAGACGCGCAAAGCTTCGCCAGCAACTTCAGCCCGATCGAACAAACCGTGTGCCTGGCGTGTCACCAACCGCAGCGTGCCGGCAACAACTGCACGCAATGCCACCGCTATCACATCGGCAATTTCAGCCCGACCTTGCCGCCCACCGCAATGACACGATCGGAATAATCCGGACCAAGCCTGAATTCGCTGAAGTAATTGATTAACATGCCGTTCCCCGAACGCCCGCCGGCCGCGAGTGGACCGGGGCGCCGGAAATATTTATTATCAATCAATGCCTTACAGCACACCCTATAGTCACCGCTTTTGCGTCGCGCCGATGATGGACTGGTCGACCCGCGCCTGCCGGTACTTTCATCGCCAGCTTTCGCGGCAGGCGCTGCTGTATACGGAGATGGTGACGACCGGCGCCTTGCTCCACGGCGACGTGGCCCGCCACCTCGACTACGACGCCGCCGAGCATCCCCTGGCGCTGCAACTCGGTGGCAGCGCCGCGGGCGAGCTGGCGCATTGCGCGGAGCTGGCCGAACGCTGGGGCTACGCCGAGGTCAACCTCAATTGCGGCTGCCCATCGGACCGCGTGCAGGAAGGCCGCTTCGGCGCCTGCCTGATGCGCGAGCCGGTGCACGTCGCGGCCAGCGTCGCCGCGATGCGCGGCGCCACCGCCCTGCCCGTCACCGTCAAGTGCCGCATCGGCGTAGACGATTGCGAAGATGAGAGCTTTCTTCGCGCCTTCGTCGATCGCGTGGCGGCCGCCGGCTGCGAGACCTTCATCGTGCATGCGCGCAAGGCCTGGCTGTCCGGACTGTCCCCCAAGGAAAATCGGGAAGTCCCGCCGCTGGACTACGACATGGTCTACCGGCTCAAGCAGGACTATCCACAACTGCGCATCGTCATCAACGGCGGCATCGAAACCCTGGATGATTGCGAGGAACATCTGCGCCATGTCGACGGCGTGATGCTCGGACGTGCCGCCTATCATCGCCCCTGGCTGATGTCCGAGGTCGACGAGCGCCTGTTCGGCGCGCAGGCCAGCACCCGGGACCGCCACCAGATCGTCCACGCGCTGTTCCCTTATGTCGAACAGCGTCTTGCGGCCGGCAATAATCTGCCCACGATCACGCGCCACATCCTGGGGCTGTTTCACGGGCAGCCCGGCGGCCGACAGTGGCGGCGCGTACTGTCCGAGCGCGCCTGCCGGCCCGGCGCCGGCATCGAAGTCATCGAAGACGCCCTGGCCGCGGTGTCCGCCGCCAGCGAATTTCGCAAGGTCGCCTGAAGAGCGTCCGACTCCCTCCAAGTACAACTCCACGACAACGCCAGAAATCTCATGAACAAGACCGAAGCCCTGCCCCGCGTCCGCATGCAGACCAGCGAGGGCGACCTGCTGATCGAGCTGTATTCCGAGCAATCGCCGAAGACCGTCGCCAATTTCCTGCAGTACGTGGAAAGCGGGCACTACGAAGGCACCGTGTTTCATCGTGTGATCGAAGGCTTCATGATCCAGGGTGGCGGTTATGACGAGAGCTTCAAGGAACGCCCGGCCCGCGAACCGGTCGAAAACGAATCCCGCAATGGCGTTTCAAACAGCCGCGGCACCCTGTCGATGGCGCGCACCCCGAGCCCGCATAGCGCGCGCTGCCAATTCTTCATCAACCATCGTGACAATGCCTCGCTGGACGCTGAACAATCGCCCGGCGGCTGGGGCTATGCCGTGTTCGGCAAAGTCATCGAAGGCATGGACGTGGTCGACCGCATCGCCACCGCGCCGACCGGTTCCAAGGGCCCGTTCCCGCGCGATGCCCCGCAAACGACCGTGAGCATCCAGAACATCGTGCCGGTCGACGGCACGGATGCCGGCCAGTAGCACCAGGCCCGCGATGCCCCCTCCGGCCGCGGGTGCGGTCCTGCTGCTGGCGGACCTGCATCTGCCGCCAGGGCCGTCGTCCTTGCGCGAGCGTTTCATCGCGTTTCTGCGAGGACCGGCCACCGACGCGCAGTCCGTCTATATCCTCGGCGATCTGTTCGAATACTGGATCGGCGATGACGTGGGGCTCGAAGTCTACGCCGAGGAATGCGCCGCCCTGCGCGAACGCAGCGCCGCCGGTACCACGATCGGCTTCATGCATGGCAACCGCGATTTTCTGGTGGGGCGACGCTTTGCCGCCGCCACCGGGGTGCGCCTGCTGAAAGACCCGCTCAAACTCGAACTGGGCGGCATACCGACGCTGCTGTCCCACGGCGACCGCTATTGCATTGCCGATGTCGCCTATCAGCGCTGGCGCCGTTTCGCGCGTAATCGGGTGGCCCAGGCTGGTTTTCTGGCGCTGCCGCGGCGCGTGCGCGAACGCATTGCCGGCGATTTGCGTCACCGCAGCGGCGATGCGCAGCGCGGCAAGGCCAGCGACATTACCGACGTGACGCCATCGGCGATCGAACAGGAACTGTCGAAGCGCGGTTGCGACCGCATGATTCACGGACACACCCACCGCCCCGCCGAGCACGCGCTGTCGGAGCAGCGCGAGCGCATCGTGCTCGCGGACTGGCGACCGCAGCGCTGCGAATACCTCCGTATCGAAGGAAGTGGATTCAGTCGACATCGGATACCAAGCGCCTGAGCGCCCCGACCATCGGTCGCATGCGCGACACCGCTCGTCCCACGCCCCATAGGCGTTGGCGCACGAGCACGCCCACAATCACGGGAATCAGGATGGGATACGGGTAGGCCATGGAATACGGACATTCCCTGCGGGGGCCCCGCCGCCAACGCGGCGCAGCAGCAATGATTGCCGGAGTGGGATTGGTCGCGATGCTCGCGGCCGTGTTTCTCACCCTCGACATCAGCAATCTGTACTTCGCCAAACGCGTACTCCAGAAGCAGGCCGACATGGCGGCGCTGGACGGCGTACGCGTACTGAGCCGATGCGGCGGTATCGAAACTGTCACAGTTGATGGTGACATCCGGCCGGCTGTCCACGACAGCTTGTTCATCCGCAACAATGTTGACCCCAGCCTTGTGACCGAGACCGTCGAAATCGGCGAACAGTCAGAAGATGGGGGCTTCTATGCGTTTGATCCCTCCGGCGATGTCGACACTGCCACGGCGGTACGGGTAACGTTGCAGCGTCCATTCCCTAACGCATTTCTGCCGTTCCTGCGGCCGGCAACCGAAGGCGTCTTGAGCGTCTCAGCGGCAGCGTATCAAACGCCGGAGGTTTCGCTGTCGGTCGGAACCGGCTTGGCCGAACTCGACTCCACCGATTCAGCCTTGCTCAATCCCCTGCTGTCTGCGTTGTTTGGAAGCGAGATTTCTCTTTCGCTACTCGACTACCAATCCCTGCTAGACACCCATATCGCACTGGGTCCGCTGGCGGTCGAACTAGGGCTTGCCACGTCGGAGAACGACCCCGCCGGGATCAATTCACTGCTCACCAGCGATATCGCGCTTCCCTCGTTGTTGAACGCCATCGCCAACGTCCTTGACGGCACGGTTGCCGGCGTCGACCTCGCCGTTACACGCGGCGTCCTTGCGGGTCTCGCGGCTGTCGTGGACCCCGATATCGCCGTCACGCCAGGCGACGTCTTGAACGTCGAGGACGGACTGGAGGCACTGGTCGGTGCCGTTCCGATCAACACCCTGGAATTGCTGATGGCCCTCGCCGAAGGCGGCGCTGAAGGCATTCCGCTTGAAATCGATTTGTCGAGCGAAGGCCTGGAAGACCTGCTCGGGCCATTGGCTTCCGTCGTCGGCGCGATCGCCAATATTCAGGTCTTTCTCAACGTGTTGGAAGGTCCGCAAATCGGGATCGGCCCACCGGGCTACTTTTCCGACGGCTTCACCCCACGGACCATTGCGAAAAGCGCTCAAATCGCGCTCGCCGTCAATGTCAAAGCACTCTCAATTCCCATAATCTCAGGCCAAAGCGGTCTGGTAAATCTCGGCATCGCACTGGAAGTCGCGAGCGCCACTTCAATCCCCGAAAGCGCTATTTGCAGTCGCGGCAATAGACCGATCCCGCGCGTAAGCCTCTTCAACACCACCGGCACCGCCTATCTTGGAATAGGTGGACTCATTCCGAACGGAAGCCTTCCGGATGGCATCGATTCGCTACCGGCTCCTGATGAACTGATCTCATTGAAGCTCACAGAACTCCTGCCGCTGTTGACGATCGGCCTTGACGATCCGATTGTCGTCTCTGTCGGAGATACCGAAGACTATGAAGACCTTGATGGGCCATACCCGGCTTCGACCAGCCTATCCACCGACAATTTGCTCACCCCTCTCGTGGACGACCTGCTGAGCACGGCAGTCGATTTGATCACCAGCGATACGCTCCAGTTGGGTGGAATCGCCGGTTGGGCGCTGCAACTCATCCTGGATCTTTTGGGCCTGCTTGGCGTGGATCAATTGCTGGACGCAGTAGCCACTGCCCTGCTCGATTTGCTGACACCGCTGCTATTGGCTTTGGACGATCTTCTCTTCGCTCTGCTGTCGCTACTGGGGGTCTCGGTGGGCAATTCCGATATCACCGTCACAGCGCTACAGGTGGATCCACCAGCGGTGTTTCTGAAGGTGCCGGAGGTCGCAGCAGCTACGGTGCCATAAGCCCGACTGCGAAGGCTGGGTGGATCATTCAAGTTCCGACCGGAGAAACCCCGCTGCCTCACGCGCCGGCCAATTGAACGGAGGCTGCAACTGCATTCCGTGCTCGTCCAGCAGGCGCCGGAACGTCGTTTCGGGCGGCAGTGCGCGCTGTTCACAGAGGAATCGAAACCAGCGCGTTCCAAGCGCAACATGCCGGACCTCCTCGTCGAGAATCACGCGCAGCACTGCGATCGTTTCGGGATCGCCGGCCTGGCTAGCCGCTCGATCATGGCCGGTGTCACACGTAGTACGCCAAAGGTATCCCTTCGAAGCGCCAGATCACGTCCAGTGCCAGATTGATCGCATTGAACTCAATATGGGCCACGGCATGAACCAGCGCGCGATCCAAATCCGCGATCAGATCATCGACGCCTTCCAAACCGACCATCACCCTCCTGGAGGCCACTGCCGGGCGGCATGCAGAACACGCAGAATGCGCACGCAGTCGTCAGCGATATCGTAGATCAGGATGTAATTCTGATGAGTGACGAGTTCGCGGGTATCGGCCACACGACCCGTGCGGCCAAGGCCGGGATGGTCGGCGAGCCGCTTGGCACCGTCCGAGAGCCACTGATCGAGGGCCAGTGCAGCGGCAGGGTCATCCTGAGCGATGTTTTCGCGAATCGCCTTTCGGTCGCGGCCTGCCGGACGCGTCCAGACGAGCCTCATATCGCGGCATTGAGCTTGCGCTGCATCTCCGCGCGCCATGTGGCGGCTTCGGATTCAACCTCATCGGATGGGAGCACGTCGCCCGCATTGGCGGAATCGAGTCCGACCCTCACCTGACGGTCAAACCAAGCATTGTGTTCCGCCGCTTCCTGCTGCTGGCGAATGAAATCGCGCATGAAGTCCCGCAACAACTGCGCCCCGGTGCGATCCCGGTCCTTGGCCGCGGCGCTGAATTGCAGTTTCAGCGCGTTATCGACCCGGAAGGTAAACGTCGTTTCGTTCATGGTCTAGCTCTGTAATACGTAGTTATTACAGCGTAACACAGAGCCTGTTGATTCTCGATGTCACACCTTGGATTGTAGGGAGGTCAATGCCCTAAATCGGTCAGTCGACGAGCTCGGATCGCGAAAAGCCCGCGGCTTCGCGTGCCGGCCAGTTGAACGGTGGCCGCACCTGCATCCCGTGGCGCGCCAACAATGCGCGAAAGGTTTCGTCCGGCGGCAACCCGCGCTGCGCACACAGGTAACGGAACCAGCGCGTGCCGATGGCGACGTGGCGCACTTCTTCGTCCAGGATCACTTCCAGCACGGCGACGCTGCGTTCGTCCCCGGCCTGCCGCAGGCGCACGATCATGCCCGGCGTCACGTCCAGCCCGCGTGCTTCCAGTACGCGCGGCACGCAAGCCATGCGCGCCAACACATCATGCGCGGTCTTCTGCGCGGCTTCCCACAGTCCGTTGTGCGCCGGCAACTCGCCGTAATCGAGGCCCATTTCGCGCAGGCGCGTACGGCACAGGGCGAAATGGCGCGCCTCATCCTGCGCCACGCTGAGCCAGTCGAGGTAATAGTCCAAAGGCATGCCTTCGAATCGCCAGATCGCGTCCAGCGCGAGATTGATCGCATTGAACTCGATATGGGCCACGGCATGAACCAGCGCGGCGCGTCCGGCCTGAGTCCCCAGCCCGCGTTGCGCGACCTCGCGCGGATGGCGCAACTCCGGCCGGGCAGGACGACCGGGGATCACGGCCGCGGATTGCAGGCGTGGCGCCCGCTCGACGCCACGGGCGATTTGCAGGGCCGCGACCTGACGGCATTTGTCCGCCGGATCGGATTCGATCAGCGCCGCATAGATCGCCGCCAGTCCACCATCGTTCATGCCAGCGCCTGATCCAGATCGGCGATCAGGTCGTCGACGCCTTCCAGGCCGATCGATAACCGCACCAAGCCGTCGCGTATTCCAGCCGCGGCGCGAAGCTCCGGCCCGATCCGCAGATGCGTGGTGGTGGCCGGATGCGTGACGGTGCTGCGCGTGTCGCCGAGATTGGCGGTGATCGACAACAGGCGCGAGGCGTTGATCAGCTTGAACACCGCCGCCTGACCGCCGTGCAGCTCGAATGAGACGATGCCGCCGAAAGCGCGCTGCTGTGCTTTCGCCAGTTCATGCTGCGGATGCGCCGGCAGACCCGCGTAATGCACTTGCGATACGGCGGCGTGCCGCGACAGCCACTGCGCGATGCGCAGCGCGCTTTCGCTGTGCGCGCGCATACGCAGATTCAGCGTTTCCAGGCCCTTGAGGAACACCCAGGCATTGAACGGGCTCATGCACGGCCCGCAGGTGCGCATGAAGGCGAACAGTTGCTTGCCGACGCGCTGGGCGTCACCGACGATCGCACCGCCGACGCAGCGCCCCTGCCCGTCCAGATATTTGGTGGCGGAGTGCATGACCAGATCGGCGCCGAGCTTCAGCGGCTGTTGCAGCGCCGGCGTCAGGAAACAGTTGTCGACCACCAGCAGCGCGTCGCCGGAATGCGCAACTTCGGCCAGGCCCGGCAGGTCCACGACTTCCCCGAGCGGATTGGTGGGCGTCTCCACGAACAGCATCTTCGTGTCGCTGCCCATCGCGGCACGCCAGGCGTCGAGATCGCAGGGATCGACATAGCTGAACCGGACACCGAACTTGGAGACGTAGTTGTTGAACAGGGAGATCGTGGACCCGAACAGGGTGCGCGAGGCGATCACGTGGTCGCCCTGTTTGAGCAGTGTCAGACACAAGGACAGGATGGCCGCCATGCCGCTGGCGGTGGCAACGCAGGCATCGCCGCCTTCCATCGCCGCCAGGCGCTGTTCGAAGGCCGCGACCGTGGGATTGGTGAAGCGCGAATAGATGTAGCCGCTGCGCTCCTCGGCGAAGGTGGCGGCGGCTTCCTCGGCACTGGTGAAGCAGAAACTCGAGGTGGCGAAGATGCCCGGCGAGTGCTCGCCCCACTCGCTGCGCTGCTCGGCGGCACGGATGCCGAGCGTATCGACACTCCAGGCCGGATCGTAGGATTGGTTCATTCAGCCGGTCTCCAAGAACACAAAAAGCCCGCGAGCATGGGCTAAACGGGCCTTGATCCTGACGTCCTGCGGCCCCTTTTAGCTGGCATTTATTACGCGCCCGCAAGCGGGATCAAATCGGCGCGGGCGCAAGGCTATCGTTTAAGGCCTGGCGCAGCAAGCTCAGCCGCTGGCGGCGTTGTGCAGTTCGATCACGCTTTCGCTGGCACTGCGCCGGGCTTCCTTGGCGGCGTCCGAACGAAACAGCTCCAGCTGGCTCAGATAGTCCGGACCCACGTCCTGCGTCACATACTGGCCGTCGAACACCGAGCAGTCGAAGCGCTGCACCGTGGGATTGCCCTCACGCACGGCTTCGATCAGATCCTCGAGATCCTGATAGAACAGCCGGTCCGCGCCGAGCAGCTTTTCGAGCGCCGGAAGGTCACGGCCGTGGGCGATCAGCTCGGTCGAGGTCGGCATGTCGATGCCGTAGACGTTCGGGAAACGCACCGGTGGCGCCGCCGAGGCGAAATAGACCTTGGCGGCGCCGGCCTCGCGCGCCATTTGGATGATTTCCTGGGAGGTGGTGCCACGCACGATCGAATCGTCCACCAGCAGCACGTTCTTGTCCTTGAACTCCAGGTCCACCGGGTTCAGCTTCTGGCGCACGCTCTTCTTGCGCTGCGCCTGCCCAGGCATGATGAAGGTACGGCCGATGTAGCGGTTCTTGATGAAGCCTTCGCGATATTTCACGCCGAGCTTCACGGCCAGTTCGGCGCCGGCCACGCGCGAGGTGTCGGGGATCGGGATGACCACGTCGATGTCGTGGTCCGGCCATTCGCGCAGGATCTTCTCGGCGAGCTTCTCGCCCATGCGCAGGCGCGCCTTGTAGACGTAGACGTCGTCGATCACCGAGTCCGGTCGCGCCAGATAAACGTGCTCGAAGATGCAGGGCGCGTATTCCGGATTGGCGGCGCACTGGCGCACGTGAATCTGTCCGTCCAGGGTGATGTAGACGGCCTCGCCCGGCTTGATGTCGCCGACCAGATCAAAGCCGAGTACGTCGAGCGCCACCGATTCGGAGGCGATCATGTAATCCCAGCCGTCCGGGCTCAGGCGGCGGCCGTAGACCACCGGACGGATACCGTTTGGGTCGCGGAAGCCGACCACGCCGTAGCCGGTGATCATCGCCACGCAGGCATACGCACCGCGGGCCCGCCGGTGCAGCCCGGCCACCGCCTCGAAGATATCCTTGGGCGTGACGCGGGTGCCGGCCCGAACCGCCAGCTCATGCGCGAACACGTTGAGCAGTACTTCGGAATCCGAATCGGTGTTGATGTGGCGGCGGTCCTCGGCGTAGAGGTCGGCCTTGAGCGCTTCGGCATTGGTGAGATTGCCGTTGTGCGCCAGCGAAATGCCGAAAGGCGTGTTGGTGTACAGCGGCTGCGCCTCGGCCGAGGTCGAAACGCCCGCCGTGGGATAGCGCACATGGGCGATGCCGCAATTGCCGCGCAGTCGCGCCATGTGCTCGTCGGTATAGAACACGTCGCGCACCAGGCCCATGGCCTTGCGCAGGAACAGCTTGGAGCCGTCCATGGTGATGATGCCGGCGGCGTCCTGCCCGCGGTGCTGCAATACGGTCAGGGCGTCAAACAGATCCTGGTTGACGGGCGAGTGGGAAACGATACCGGCGATGCCGCACATGGCTTAACTCACTTTTGCAGTTTGAGCCTGGGGAACTGCGCGCAACTGGTCCATCCAGCTTTGCGGAATCTGTTCGCGCGCCCATTCGGCGAGCGGTTCGACCTGGGGGATCAGCATGGACTGACTCCACCACGGGTCTTCGCGCAGCGCCGTGGCGCCCGCGAGCATGACCAGGCCGACCACCACCACCAGGCCACGCAGCAGCCCGAAGCCGGCGCCGAGCGCGCGGTCGGGTCCCGAGAAAGGGGTTTCACGAATGAATTTGGAGATCACGTGGGTGATCAGGGCACCGATCAACAGAACGCCGAGGAACAGGCTGGCATACGACACGATCACGCGTACCGACGGCGTCTCGATGTATTGGGTAAGCCAATTGGCCAAGTCGCCCGCAAAAGCGAATGCGATCCAGAAGGCCAGAATCCAGGTGGTCAGATTGAACGCCTCGCGGGTGAACCCGCGGAAAATGCCAACGAGAGCCGAAACGGCCAGGATGGCGAGGATCACGAAATCAACCCAGTTCATGGCCTTCCTGAGAGCCGGTGCCGACGCGGCGCGATTGTAACAGCTTCGTCATGAGAGTCCCGGCGAGTTCGCCTGTTCGTTCACTATCGGTACGCCCGACAACCCTAGCAGCCGCTATCCAATCTGGGCAGCTTGTCGATGAGTGCAAATCGTCTCATTCGCCAGAGACGATGGCGGTCTGTCCGTAACCCGACCCGGCCAGGGCTCGTTGAGCCGCCGCCGCCTCGTCGCGTGTGCCGTAGGCACCGACGCGCACGCGGAAGATCGGTCTGCCGGCCGATTCGCTCTGCTGAATCGTGCCGCGATAGCCCAGAGACTCCAGTGCGTTCGACAAGGCATGCGCACGCTCCCAGTCCGACAGCGCCACGACCTGCACCCAGTAGCTGCCGCCGGCGACCGGGGTCGGTGTCTGCGGCACCGGCGGCTTTTCGACCGGCGCCGGTTCGGGCTTGGGCTCGGGTTTTGCGGCCGGTGGCGGCTCTTCCTTCGGTTTCGGCTTGGGCTTGACCGGTTCCTCGATCGGTTCTGGCTCCGGTTCGACCGCAGGCGGCTGGGATCTCGGGTTCGGCGCCATCGGCGGATTCGCGCGTGTCGGCCGGAACTCCTCGGTCGGCGGCGCAGCCGTCGGCTCGTCTTCGATCGCCTTGGCGGTTTGCGGCGTATCCACCGCGGCGACTTCGGATTCGGGACGGGACGGCTCGGTCCGCGTCTGCGGCGTGCGCAGATCGATGGTGACGCCCTGCGCCTGCTGTTCCTCGTCGACCTCGCCGGGCGCCGGCAACAGCAAGGTCAGCACGAAAATCAGGCTGAAGACAGCCGCCGCGCCGAGCAGGCGTTGAACCAGGCGCTCATCCATCGAGCTGTTCCAGCGCCGCCGCGACGGTGAGGAACGAGCCGGTGATCAGCACCCGATCCTCTGATCTCGCGTCTGCCAGCGCGGCGGCAAGCCCCTGCCTCACCGAATCGTGTCGGGAACAGCCGTCGCGAAACCGCGCGCCGGCTTCCAGTCGTGCCGACAACGTCCGCGCATCCAGTCCTCGCGGCGGCGGCAGACCGACGCACCAGACCTGATCGACTTCGGGCGCCAGCGCCGCGGCCACCGCTTCCACCGGCTTGTCGTCGAGCATGCCGATGACCATCAGCGTGCGGCCGGAGCTGCGCGTACGCCGAAGATTGGCCGCCAGCTCCTGGGCCGCCTCAAGGTTGTGCGCCACGTCCAACACGCAGTTTCCGATCGGCTGAAAGCGCCCTTGCAGGTGCATCGCCGGCACCGCCTGCGCAATCGCTGCGGCCCGCACCGGTCGCTGTTCGCGCAGCGCGTAGACGGCCGCCAGCGCGGCAGCGGTGTTGCGGCGCTGCGCGGGCCCGCCCATCCCGGACGGCGGCAGCGTCCACACCGCCTGCCCCTGAACCTCGAAGTTCCACATGGCATCCACGGCGCGTACGTCGAAATCCCTGCCGATCAGCCAGGGGCTTGCGCCGACGGCGGTCGCGGCGTCGAGCAGGCCCTGCGGCGGTTCCGGGTCGGCGATGATCGCCGGACGGCCGCGACGGAAGATGCCGGCTTTCTCGCGACCGATGCTGTCCCGGTCGTGACCGAGCCAGTCGAGATGATCGAGGCCGATATTGGTGACGATGCTGCAATCCGCGTCGACGATGTTGACGGCATCCAGGCGGCCACCGAGCCCCACTTCGAGGATCTGGATGTCGACCGCACGTCGTCGAAACTGCTCAAGCGCCGCCAGCGTTCCATATTCGAAGTAGGTCAGCGAGATGAGGCCGCGCACCGCCTCGATCGCATGAAATACCTGGCAGATCTCGGCGTCGCTGGCATCCTGGGCGTCAACCGCGATGCGTTCGTTGTAGCGTCGCAGATGCGGCGAGGTGAACAGGCCCACCGAATAGCCCTGCGCGCGCAGAATGCCGGCCAGCAGGGTCGAGGTGGAGCCCTTGCCGTTGGTGCCACCGACAGTGATCGTCGTGGGTGGGTCCGCCAGCACTCCAAGCGCCTGCGCCACGTCGCGCACGCGGTCCAGCCCCAGATCGATCGACCGCGAATGCAAGCTCTCCTGCCAGCGCAACCATTGATCCAGCGACCAGGATGCCTGCGGTCGCGCGCTTCGGGTCGATTCCGCCGGCATCATCGGTTCAGCCACGGTGGCATTCACGAGCCCGCTAGGCAACGCGCAACGCAGTCATCAGGCGGCCGGCAGGCTCACACTTGGTTTGAAGTGCGTCAGGATCGCCAGCAGGTTGTGGAGGCGTTCACGCATCTGGCGGCGGTCCACGATCATGTCGATATGGCCGTGTTCGAGCAGGAATTCGGCGCGCTGGAATCCTTCCGGCAATTTCTGGCGAACCGTCTGTTCGATCACGCGCGGACCGGCGAAGCCGATCAACGCCTTGGGCTCGGCCACGTTGATGTCACCGAGCATCGCCAGACTCGCCGAGACACCGCCCATGGTCGGATGCGTCAGCACCGAAATGAAGGGCAGCCCGCGTTCCGACAGCTTGGCCAGCGCGGCCGAGGTCTTTGCCATCTGCATCAGCGAAAGCAGCGCCTCCTGCATGCGCGCACCGCCAGAAGCGGCGAAGCAGACCAGGGGCACACCGTCCGCGAGACAGCGATCCACGCCGCGCACGAAGCGCTCGCCCACGACGCTGCCCATCGATCCGCCGAGAAACTCGAAATTGAAGGCCGCAGCGACCAGCGGCAGGCCCATCAGCTGGCCGTGCATCACCACCAGCGCGTCGGTCTCGCCGGTGCTGCGCTGGGCCTCAGTCAGACGATCCTTGTAGCGCTTGGTGTCCTTGAACTTCAACGGATCGAGCGGCCGCACCTCGGCGCCGATCTCCTCGCGCGGGCCCTCATCCAGAAAATGGTCGAGCCGTGCGCGCGCCGCGATCGTGCGGTGCGTGCCGCACTTGGGGCAGACCTCCAGCGTGCGCTCCAGTTCGGCGCGATACAGCACCGACTGGCAGGACTCGCATTTGGTCCAGAGCCCTTCGGGCACGTTCTTCTTCTTGACCGCTTGGCCTTCGATCTTCGAAGGCATCAGTTTTTCGATCCAGCTCATCCGCGATGGATTCCCGTCGAGTGTGCAGGCGCCGTGCATCGGCACGACAAACTCATGTTAGCTGATCCAGTGCCGCGCGTAGACCGGCGAGCTTGTCGTGCAGGATCGCCGGCAAGGTGTCGGGCCGGTCCGCCCCGGCCGCGATCTCGGCGACCAGCGCAGAGCCCACGATCACGCCATCGGCGACCGCACCCACGGCCGCTGCGGTGGCGGCATCGCGCACCCCGAAACCGACGGCGATCGGCAGGTCCGCCCAGGCGCGGATTTGCGCGACACGCTGGCCCACCGCCACGGTGTCGAGCTGCGCCGAACCGGTCACGCCCTTGAGCGATACGTAATAGAGATAGCCGGAGGCGAATTCGGCGGCGGCGCGCACGCGCGCCTCCGGGCTGGTCGGCGCCAGCAGGAAGATCGCGTCCAGTCCGGCGGCGCGCAGCGCCGGCACGAACTCCGCGGCCTCCTCCACCGCCAGATCGACGATCAGCACACCATCGACGCCGGCCTCGCTGGCGCGCTTGGCGAAGGCTTCGACGCCGCGTGCGTGGATCGGGTTGAGGTAGCCCATCAGCACCACCGGCGTGTCGCGATCGGTCCTGCGGAACTCGGCCACCATGTCGATCACCTGCCACAGGCTGGTGCCGTGTGCCAGGGCCCGCTCGCAGGCCAGCTGGATCACCGGACCATCGGCCATCGGGTCGGAGAACGGCACGCCCAGTTCAAGGATGTCCGCACCACCGGACACCAGCGCGTGCATCAGCTCCACGGTATGCCGGGGATGCGGATCGCCGGCGGTGATGTACGGGATCAGGGCGCGGCGATTTTGCCGCTTGAGGCCTTGCAGCACGGACTGGATTCGGGACATGGGCTTCGTTGGGCGCTCGCTTGATGCGGCCGGCAGGGTGCCGGCGCGATTCTGGAGGCTCGCGGGGCGAAGCTCAAGCGTCGCGGGAATCGGCTTTCACTTCCAGGGCGCCCAGGCGCATCGCTTCGAATCGATCCACCAGAGCCGGCGCGGCCTCCCGGATCATCGCCGCGGTTCCGGCATCCGCCGATTCGGTGCTCAGCGACCAGCCCTGTTCGGTGCGCGACAGCATCAGGTCGGTGGCCGGCAAGGTGTCGTCGGACATGCGCAGCATCAACTGGCCGCCCTCGCCCTGCGCGCTGGCGCTCGAGACGTCGACCAGCATCTGCCGCACATGGCGCTCGATCATGTCGGCCAGCGTTGCCGTGGCCACCGCCGGCGGCGTGTGCTGCGGCGGTGGCTCGAACGCCAGACGCTGCAGGTTCAGCGCGTTCGGATCGGCCAGGCTGTTCGCATCGAAGCGACTCTCCCGTGTGTCCGGTGGCTCCGGACTGTCCGCCGACGCCATGCGCGTGGAGGCCTCGCGACTGTCGGCTCGCGCCAGAATCTGCGCGAACTGCTGGATCGACTCGGCATCCGCCTGGGGGCGCTGGGTGCGCGGCGATCGCGCCTCGCGCGCCTCGTGGCCACCGGGGTCGGGCTTGGTGTGGCTCTCGGTTCGCATCATGCGTGGTCCTGTCGTTGCCGATGAGTGAGCAGTTCCTCGGACTCCCGTTCCTCCGCGCGCCAGTCGGCGCGACGGGCCTCGGCCTGCAGGCTGGCGCGGTGACGTTCCAGGGCTTCGACCTTGTCGTGGGCGCGGCGATACCGCACCAACGCCGCCTGGGTGCGTGCCTTGGCCTCGGCGACCACGGACTCGGCCTGGTCCAGCAGCTGCCCGCATTCCAGCTCGCGCGCGGCCAGGGTCTGAAGTTCGAGCACCCGTTGCTGCAGCCGCCAGGCGCTGTCGCCGCCGTGAACGAAACCTCTGGCGCGTTCGTTGTGATGCAGCGCCCGCGCCGCCTGTCGTTTTTTTTCGGCGGCATCACGTTCCGCCACAGCCAGTTGCAGCTTGTCGCGTTCGGCGCGCAGGGCGGTCATCGCCAGCGAGGCGCGCATCTTTCGCGCCGAAATCAGCCCGTCCAGACGGGCATCGCGCTTCATGCGAACAGCCTCTGGAGTTGTTGCAGGGAGGTTTGATAATCACCGGGCTCGGCGGCGCCCTGCCGCAGCAGTCCACGAATCGCGGCGATGCGTTCCACCGCGAAATCGGCGTCGCGATCGGCGCCCGGCTTGTATTCGCCGACCTGCAACAGCAGCTCGATTTCCTGGTACTTGGCCAGCGCCGCGCGCAGTTTCGCGGCGGCCGCACGGTGCGTGCCATCGGTGACGCGCGACATCACGCGGCTGGCGCTGGCGAGCACGTCGATTGCCGGAAAGTGCGCGGCCGCTGCGAGCTTGCGCGACAGTACGACGTGACCGTCGAGTATCGAGCGCACCTCCTCGCCGATCGGATCGGCACCGGCGTCCTCGTCTTCCAGCAACACGGTGTAGAACGCCGTGATCGAGCCGCGATCGTTGTTGCCGGCGCGCTCGAACAGGCGCGGCAGCGCCGAGAACACCGACGGCGGAAAGCCGCGCCGCGCCGGCGGCTCGCCCACCGCCAGGCCAACATCACGCAGCGCACGCGCGTAGCGCGTCACCGAATCCATCAGCAGCAGCACGCGCTGGCCGCGATCCCGGAAATGCTCGGCGATGGCGGTTCCCACATCGGCGGCGCGGCTGCGCTCCAGCGCCGGACGATCCGAGGTGGCGACGATCACCACGCTCTTGCGCAAACCCTCCGGCCCCAGGCTGTCGTCAATGAATTCACGAACCTCGCGACCCCGTTCGCCGACCAGCACGATGACGTTGACGTCGGACGCGGCGCCGCGCGCCAGCATGCCCAGCAGCGTGCTCTTGCCGCCGCCCGCGGCGGCGAAGATGCCGACGCGCTGGCCCACGCCGACACTGAGCGTGGTATCGATGGCGCGAACGCCGGTCGGCAAGGCTTCGTGGATCGGCGTGCGCAGCATCGGATTCGGCGCCTCGCGATGCAGCGGCGCGGTGGCGCTGCCAAGCGGTGTACTGCCGCCATCCAGCGGCGCGCCGTGCGCGTCGAGCACGCGGCCCAGCAGACCATCGCCGACCGTGACCGAGGCACGCCCGGTGACGGCATGCACTTCCATGTTGGCGGAGACGCCTTCGAGCGGGCCGAGCGGCGTCAGCAAGGTCTGTTGCCGCGACACGCCGACGACCTCGGCGCTCAGGATATGGCCGGTGGCGGGATCGCGCAGTTCGCAGACGTCGCCGATCGCGGCCGGAACGCCGCTCGCACGGATCAGGGTGCCATAAGCCTCGGCGACGCGGCCGACACGCTTGAGACGGTCGACCCGGCGCAGCGCGTCGATCAGCGGATCGTCCAGCATCGTCACGCGGCTCATGCGCCAGCGGGCCGGTCGATGGCGGACTGCAGCGCATCGCCGATCAGTCGGAGCTGGTCAGCGAGTCCGGCTCGAATCTGGCCCATCTCGGACTCGACCACGCAGTCCAACCGTTCGAGCGATTCGTCGGCGATCACGCGCAGGGCGCCGACCTCCGGGTGCGCCTCGTGCCAGTGTTCGAGTCGCGCGGCGGCGGCCTCACGCACGTCGGGATGGACCCGAACCACCAGATAGCGCTCGACATCGATCGACGCCAGGGCGTCGGAGACCAGATCCGGTACCACCGTCATCGCGTCCAGGCTCGGCGCGATACGCCGCACCACGGCCAGCGCCAGGGCTGCGACACGCCGGTCGTCCCCCCGCAGGTCTTCGCGAATGCGTTGTACCGCGGTGCTCAAGGCTTCACCCAGTTCGGCCAATGCCTCGGCACCGCCCTGGGCATAGCCCTCGCGTCGTGCGGTCTCGCGCAGATCCTCGGCCTGCTGCTGCGCCTGCAACCACAGCGCATTGGTCTGCTCGACCAGACGCGCGGCTTCGGACACTTCAGCCCACGCGGCGCGCGGAATGCGTCGCGTGCCGGCCAGCCGCAATGACAGACGGTCGTGCACAAGCAGGGTGGCCTGGTGCTTGGTCGCGGCGCTCATGCGGATACGCCCAGAGGCCCATCGACATGAGTGCGCAGCACCGCCTCGAACACGGCAGCGTCGAGACGCGCAGCAGTCGATGGAGGCAATGCCCAGTCACGTGGAAGGGCCAGGGCAAGCCGCTCCGACAGCGCCCGATCGATTCCCTGCAACTGGGCCTGCAATTCGATGGCGGCCTGGCGTCTCAGGACCTCACGCAGGTCTTCGGCGTCGTCCGGCAAGGCAGCCGCGGCATCGCCGACGAGCGGCGCGGCCGAACCACCGCCGTGTTTCAGAACCCGCTGGTAGCGCGCTTCGCCGAGCACCTCGCGCAATAGCGCCAGCGGCTTGCGTTCAACCACGGTGCGCAGCCGCGGCGCCAGCACGATGCCGCCGAGATCGAGCAATAGATCGGAAAACTCCGACAACGGTTTGAGCAGCCAGCGCCATCCTCCGCTCAGGGTGACCGGTGTGACATTGCCCAACAGTTCGCTGGCGGTAATCTGGCGGGCAAGCCAGCGCCGGCCGATCGCGCGTTCGCGCGCCGCCAGCACCAATTCGGGTGCCAGCGTCGGCGCCCAACTCGGGTGCAGGTCGCTCATCGCGGCCGCCTGCAGCTCAAAGCGGACGTTGGACGCCATGCGCTCAGCCCCCGCACGAGTCGTATCGGGCCATGGAAACATGCGACATCAGGCCCGCCCGTCCGGCGATTCGACATCGCCGTCGCGCCGCCGCCGGAACCACTGCCACAGCGCGATCGCGAACACCGCCACGCCGCACAGCAGCATCACTACCAGCCCGCCGCTGCCGAGGCTGGCTTGCAGCCGCTGCGAGGAGTTCACGGATGTCGGGATGATTTCCGCATCGTCGGTCGGCGGACCGCGATCGAAGAACTTGACGGTGACACGGTTGACGTCGTCCAAACCTTCGATGCCGTCGGTGACGATCGCCTTGATGTCGGTTTCGCGGGTACCGAGTTCGGTGCCCGGTTCCTGAATGATCACCACCGAGGCCGAGGCCGACTCCTCGGTATTCGACAGCAGATCCTTTTCCGGCAACGCGATGTGCACACGGGCCGAGACCACGCCGTCGATCTGCATCAGGGTTTGCGACATCTCCTCCGACAGCGCGTACAGGTAGCGCGCCCGCTCCTCCAGCGGCGAGGACACAAAGCCCTTCTTCTCGAACACCTCGCCGATCGAAGCGCGTTCGGCCTGCGGCAGACCGCGCGCGCGCAGCAGGCGCATCGCGCGCGGCAGGTCCGACTTGGCGACCGAGACGGCCCAGCCGTCGCCGCCTTCGGCCCGGCTTTTGTCGGTATTGATACCGGACGCCAGCAGCACCGCCTCGATCTCGTTGGCCTGTTGCTCGGTCAGCTCCGAATACAGCGGAGATTCCTTGCAGGCGCCGAGCATCAGCACCGCAACGATCAGCATCAGCCTTGCGTGAGCCTTCACGGGCACCTCGTCAGCTTTGCTGGCGGAACAGCTGCTGTACACCTTCCGAAGTACGGTTGGCGACATTCGCCGTCAGCTCGCAATGGAACATGAACTGATGCGCTTTCACCGTGAGATTGAGCATGTCGCCTGGCGACAGCTCCTGCTTGTCGGCGGCGAACTGAAAGGCCTCGCTGCCGAGGTTCTCGACGCGCCCATTGAGCGATTCCAGCGTCTTGAGCACCGACTGGAACCCGCCGCTGGCCACCGCCGAACTCGGCGGCGGCGCGGCCACGCCGGCCGCCGCGCCGGTGGGCGCCTGCATCTGCGATTCGAAGCGGGCGACATCGAACACCGATGCGCCGCCTCCGGCGGCCGCGCCACCGCCCGCGCCAGCGATGGGATCGAGCTGGGCGGCAGTCAGGTCAAAGGTCATTGCCGCGATCGAATCCGTCATGGTCTATCCCCTGCGGATGTGGATGAGGGTCGGGATTACTGCTTGCGACCCAGGGATTCGAGCGCCTGGCCGACACTGGTCACCGAAGTGGAGGCGTTCGACGACAGGAACTGCATGCGCAGACTCTCCGCCGTCAGCCGCGTCATCATCGAGGGCTGATCCTGACCGTTCTCGGACACCTGGCTGGACAGCGTGGCGATCCGCCCAGCCTGATCGTCCAGCGCCGAACCCCAGGCCTGGGCCATCGCCTCGTACCAACTGTGCGAGTCGCCGATACCGGCGGTGGTGCCACCACGCCTCATCTCGGTGCTCGACGTGATCGTCGAACCGGCCGTGCCGGTGGGTGGATTGGGGCTCAAGCCCTGGATGGCATCGATGTCTTTCATGTATCGCTCCTTGACTCCTCGGGAGTCGTTGTCGAGACGCTCATTCGGTCTCTGTATCGATCGAACTCACGGACGCCAGCTGGGTGCCGACGCCCTTCACCCGTTGCCGCTTACCCCCCTGCTCGATGACAACCTCGTTGCCATCGATACCGCCGAGCCGGGCTCCGCCCGGCAGCTCGGCCCCCACGTAGTACCGTGACCCGTCGCGGGTCACCAGATACGGATCACGCCCAGAAATCACCGTGGACACGGTCTTGCCGCGCTGCGGCGACATCGTCGGCTGCGGCTGATCGCCGTTGCTGTAGTTCACCGCCACGACTTTCTGCAGCCCCTGGATATCGCGCATCGCGCGCGAGTAGATGATCGATTCGAGAAAGGCCTCGTCGCCCAGCTGACCGCGCGCCTCGACCCGACCGTGTCCCTGATACACCGTGCGCGCGTCGATGCCGGACAGGCGCAGAATCTCGGCGACGTCTTCGGCGATGTCTTCGCCCGTGCGCACCTGCATCACCGCCTGCGGCGCCTGTGCCTTGAGCGCGGTCTTGAGTTCGGCGGCGCGGCTGGCATCCGGCACCACCCCTTCGATCAGTGGCATCCCGTCGCTGCGCGCGCTGATCGCAAGCTCGGACAGCCCCATGGTTTCCACGACTTTCCGGACCACCGGTATCGGCTCCGGCATCGGCACGGCTTCCGGTTCGTTGAACATCGCCAGCAGCGCGGCGGCGAAACCCAGGGCACCCGTTCCGGCGAGCACTACCAGCAGGCTCGATAGCCGCAACGGGCCGATGTCTCCGGCGTTGCGGGGCGCCGCCGGTTGCGGCCATTCGCGCTGCCCCAACGGGCCCAGCGCGATCACGGCACTGCCCACGCTCACCTGCATGCGAGTGCGCATGGGCCGAGGTTCGCCCGGCGCGAGCCGGTGACCGTCGAGCATCACCGCCTCGTCGACCGCGCGCAGCAGACTGTTGCGGCCCTGCCGCGTGATCACGCAGTGATGACGGGCCACACCGGCGTCCGACAGCACCAGATCGCAGTCCGGACTGCTGCCGATCATCAGCATTTCCTGCCGCTGCAACACCCGGCAGGCGCCATTGTGCAGGCCGCCCACCACATGCAGGGCCAGCGCCTCGGCCGCGCGTGCGGTGCTGCGCGCCGGCGGGGCCTGGGTTCCGGGAAATATGCCGAGTGTCTCCGCATGCGTGCTCATTGCATTTGCTCCCCTGCGCCGGACGCGAGTCCGGATCGAACAGTTGCTGTGCTGGTCTGTGTTCGCGCCGCGCGACGCGCGCGCTCGCGCACCTCGCTCGGCCATTGATCCCTGGGCAGTACCGCCACTGCACCCATTGTGTTCGGCGGCTCGCGCATCAGTTCCTGCATCAGCTCGGACGGCATGCCTTCGAGGTCGGCCGGCGCGGCAGGCGCAGGCGCGGTTCCGGCCGGATCGGCTGTCGCTATCGGCTCATCAGCTGGCACCTCCGCGATAGCCGACTGCGCCGGTTCGAGCGGAACCTGCGGTAGCGGAGCGGGAACCCGCGCCGCTGCCTGGGCGACGGTCGGCGCCACAAGGTCGGCTGGCGGCTCGCTCGCATTTTTCGCAGCCAGCGACATTGCGGGCGCCGGTGCCCGGAGTACCTCGTCATTGATCGTGTCGTTCGGCGCCGGACGGGGTACCGGCGCAGGCTGGCTCGCCGGCGCTGCGGGCGTTTGCGCGGCCGGCGACTCGAACGGCAACGGCGGCGGCAAGGCTGTACCGGCGGTGCTGTCCGGCTCGGGCGATGCGCCTGATGGAGCCGGCGGCGGAACCGGCGCCGCGCTCAAGGAAGATTGCGGCGGTGCGGCCGGCGGCGGCGCGCGCAGCACGTCGTTGGCCGGCGACAGCGTGGCCCCGCCCGAGCGGAATCCGAGCTCGGGCTGCGAGTGGCCACCCTCGGGCAGGTCCGGCGGCGCCGGCAGCGGCGCCGAAGGGCTCGGCACCGGGCTGCGTGGACGGCCGGCGTCGAGGATCCTCGGCGAAATCAGGAACACCCGTTCCAGCCGGCCGGCATCGCGCTGGCGGCTGCGGAACAGATTGCCGATCAAGGGAATATCGCCAAGCAATGGCACCTTGCGCGTGGAGCTGTTGGCCTCCTCGCGCACCAGACCGCCCAGCAGCAGGCTCTGTCCGGCGTCGATGATCGCCTGCGTGGTCACGGCGTTACGCGTGACCTCGGGGATTTCGCCGCCGGCATCGGCGCTGGAGGGCGTCAATGTGACGTCGCCGTCCTCGATCGTCACCAGCATGCGGATCTGCTCGCGGCCCCGCTCCTTGATCAGATGCGGCGTGACCCGCATCACGGTACCGGCATAGACGTTGAACAGGTCGACTTCGAATGCGCCCTCGACCGGCACGTAGACCGAACGGCTGTTCTCGATCACGGCCTCGACATCGTTGAGCGTGACCACCTGCGGCCGCGACACCACGCGCATCGCGCCTTCCTGTTCCAGCGCGTTGACGCGGGCGATGAAGCGGTTGTCGTTGCCGATGATGGCGCCCACCTGAAAGCCCGGCACCTGACCGAGCGCGGCGATGTTGTCGGCCGCCAGCGCGCCGAGGAAGTCCGGCTTGCTGCCGTCTTCGCCCCACACCGCCTCGGTGGAACCGGTGCCGTAGCGCCAGTCCACGCCGAGGCTGCGCAGACGCTGGGTGTTGACGTCGATGATCGTGGCCTCGATCTCGACGATGTCCATCGGGATATCCAGCGCGCGGATCAGGTCTTCATAGAGCTGCACGCGTTCGGGATCGTCACGGATGATGATCGCGTTGCGATACGGATCGGCGACGATGCGCGCGTTGCCGCCGCCACCGGGCACCGACACCAGTGCCGGTGCCTGGGCCTGCGTGCCGCGCGAATCGCCCAGCAGACGCACGCCGCCCGATCCGTCCGGCACCGCCAGCCCGACATTGCGGTCCTGCATGCGCTGTCCGAGGCTGGCCAGCCCCCGCCCGTTGAGCCCGCCGGCGCTGGCCGGCAGCACGATCTCGTTGGGCGTGCCCAGCGCCGCCTGATAGGCCGGGTCATACAGGAGTTCGCGCAGGATGCTGGCGACACCCGGCACGCTGATCTGGCGCGTGCCGACCACAAAGGTGCGATCCGTGGCCCAGGCGTACTTCAGCGGAATGAAGCGGAACACCGTTTCCACCGGCGAGCGGCGCTGGCTGACCGTGGTGGCGAGCTGTTCGACCTGATCGACGAAGCGCGGAACGCCACTGACCGAGACCAGGCCGGTCTCCTCGGTGATGCGCACGCTGTTGTAGGCATCGCCCAGCGACATTTCGGCGAGCGCACGCCGGAAATCCTGCGTCTGTTCCACATTGACCGCGAAATAGCGCGACTGGATTTCGTTGCGCTTGTAGATCCACACCACGCCGCCGTCGAAATAAGCGGTCAGCCCGTTCGAGTCCGCGATGCTGCGGAATATCTGGCCCGCCGTGCCGCTGCGCGGGCCGTTGAGCGTGCCGCCCTGCGTGCGCACCGCCTCGCTGAGTGCGACCCGCAGGCCCTCGTCCGCCAAAAAGCGTTCGAGGAAGCTGGCCAGCGGCTCACCGTTCATCTCATAGGTCAGCTGCACCTGCGAGAACGGAATGTTTCCGGCCTGCGCGGTGCCGCTACCGATCACCGCCAGCAGCGCCAGCCACACGCCCAGCAGCCGCCAGGTGCCGGCCTGGGTCCTGTCCCGTGCAATCCCTTGAACATCCCGGTTCCGTCGACTGCGTTCCCAGCGAGTCATGCGCACTGATCACCTCATGGCGGAGTTGCGCCGGCGGCGGTCACCCCTTGACCTGCCCTTCCGGTACAACACGAACGTCACCCACCAGTTCCTGGAACGACAGAACCGGCAGCGCGAAGAATTCGTTTTCGATCAAACGACGCAGATGGCGGCGCACGTCGAGCGAGGACAACAGTGCGACACCGGCGAAACCGTCGCCGAGCCGCTGCCGCGCCTGCTGGATGTCCTGCAGGATGCGGTTGAGCGTCTGCGGGTCGATCGCGATCTGATTGGCACCACCGCCGCCGCGAACCGACTGGCGCAGCAGATCCTCGAGCTCGGGGTGCGCGAGCAGCGCGTGCAGGCTGCGCGTGCCGTCCGTGAAGTGATCGCTGATCTGGCGGCGCAGGGCCACGCGTACATATTCGGTCAGCATCACGATGTCCTTCTCGCGCGCACCGGCTTCGGTGATCGCCTCGAACACGTCGCGCAGATTGCGGATCGGCACGCCTTCCTCGACCAGGCGGCGCAACACCTCGGATACCCGCTGCGGCGGCACCACGCGCAGCATTTCCTTGATCAGGTCCGGATACTCGCGGCCCCAGCGCTGAATCAGGTTGGCGGTTTCCTGAATGCCGAGGAACAGTCCGAGCTGCCGATGCAGCGCCACCTCCAGATGACGCTCCAGCACCTCGCAGGCGTCGAGCGCCCGTTCGCGAATTCCGCTGCGCGCGCCATCGGCATCGGCATCGGCGTCGGCCGGCAACCACTCGCCCTGCATCGGCGGCCAGAACACCGCCAATGCGGTGGGCGCGGCGGTCGTCGCCGGCACGCCGGCTTCCGGCGCGGCCACCGCCTCCTGCGTGGCGTCTCTCGCCTGTGGCAGGAAATGCGCCTGTGCCCGCACCGCGCCGCGTGCGAGCCGCATGCCGTGCGCAACCAGACCGTACTGGCCGGGTGCAAGCGCAAGCCCGGCACGCACGGTCGGCGCCGGCAAGGGCACACCGAAACGTTCGCGTACCCGGGCGACTGCCGTGCGCGTGGCCGCTTCGACCCGCACGTAGCCCAGCTCCTGCAGGGTCTGCGGGTTGATCTCCAGCAGCAGCGGCGGCGGCGGCGCGAGTTCGCCGCGCAAGGCATCGGCGCGGGCCTGCTCGACCAGGGGGTCCGGCTCCGGCACCCGGAACAGGCGCCGCAGCACCTCATGACGGTTGCGCGCGCGCCAGGTCCAGCTCGCCAGCAGCGTCAGCCCCAGCACCACGAACACCGGCCATGGAAATCCGGGGATCAGAGCCAGCATCAGCGCCAGTGCCCCACCGATCAGGGCCACTCGCGGCTGACTGCCGATCTGCCGCGATATGGCGACACCGAGATTCTTGTCGTCTTCCTCACCGGCGCTACGCGTGACCACCAGGCCCGCCGAGATCGAACACAGCAGCGCCGGAATCTGCGCCACCAGGCCGTCGCCGATCGTCAGAATGCTGTAGGTGTGCGCGGCCAGGCCCAGCGGCATGTCGCGCTGAAGCACGCCGATGGCGAGCCCGCCGAGGATGTTGATGATGATGATCACGATGCCGGCGATGGCATCGCCCTTGACGAACTTCATCGCGCCGTCGAGGCTGCCATGCAACTGGCTTTCGACTTCCAGCAGACGACGCCGGCGACGCGCCTCGTCCTTGTCCAGCAGGCCGGAGCGCAGATCGGAATCGATCGATAGCTGCTTGCCGGGCATGGCGTCGAGCGTGAAACGTGCAGCCACCTCGGCGACACGTTCCGCGCCCTTGGCCACCACGATGAACTGCACCACGGTGATGATCAGGAACACCACGATGCCGACCACGAGATTGCCGCCGACCACCAGCTTGCCGAAGGTTTCGACGATGTTCCCGGCGTGCGCGTGCAGCAGGATCATCTTGGTGATCGCGATGGACAGCGCCAGCCGGAACAGGGTCGACAGCAGCAACACACTCGGAAAGCTGGAGAACGCCGTGGGTCGTGGGATATAGATCGCCAGCAGCAACAGGCCGATACCGAACAGGATATTGACGGCCACCAAGGCATCGATCACCAGCGCCGGCAACGGCAGGATCATCAGGCCGATGATCGCAATCACGCCGACCGCCAGCAGCACATCGCTGAAGTCGCCTTTGGGCAGGCGCAGCCAGACCGGCGCGGCGCTGTTCAGCGCCTTCACGACGCGGCTCCGGTGGCGGGCGTCGATCCGCCGTACCCGCCATCGTCCGGACGCGGGCAAAACGGGTCTTTTGCTCCTGATAAGGGGGTCAGGCGCTGCATTGGGGGGTCCGTTTTTTGGTGCCGCGGACGACGCTTTTCGCGAACGTCGGCCGGGTGGCAATTCACGTCAACTTGTGACCGACGCTATCACGCTGACTTGACAGCTCCCTGACAGCCTAGGGAAAACCCTGAACGGCTTCCGGTCAGCTGGAATTCAGGATAGGGTTGACCCGTCCTTGGCGGTATCGGGACCTGTTTCGGGGGGAACGGACCACTCCGTAAGGGGTGAGATTTGTACCGGTGTCGCGCCGAGCAGACAGTATCGGTTATCGATCCGGACCAGCAGCAGTCGTTCCCGTGTGCCGACCGGCATCACCTGAACCAGCTGGACCGGACCGTCGCTTCGAACGAAGCTGCCGCGTCGGCGCACCAGGTACCAAGCCAAAGCGCCCGCAGCGATGACGATGACCAACGGCATCAACAGTTCAAACAGGCCCGGCCCCTTGGGTCCTCCATCCTGGGCGGCGGCGATACCGCAGACCAAGCTCGCCGGTACAGCGGCGGCAAGACGCCGCGCGAGGCTCGGCCATGCGCGGTCCGCCGCGCCCGGCGCCGCAATCGCGGATTCAGCTCCGGTTCGAAACTTCACAATGGATTCACGCACCTTGGCTACCTTTTTGCGGCAGCCACCGGCGAGAGATGCCGAGGCCGCGGGGGACAACAGCGTAACGGTCGTATCGGGGATCGGAAAGTAAGCCGGAGACAGGCAAATGGAAATGCCGGTTCGAAACACCGCCCTACGCTCAGGCGCCTGCGCCCTCAATCCCGCGCCCCGCGCTTCGGTCGCGGATGTCGATGCCGACGCCGTGGTTCAGGCGCTGCATCTGGCCGCCGCGATCTTCGACGACAGCGGTCGCCTGCTCAGCCACAACGCCGCTTTCGCCAGTGATTTCACGCCGCCGCCGGAGCTGAGCCGCTGCGCTTTCGAATCCCGCTTCCAGCCGTTCGCGGACGTGGACCTTCCACACGAAGCGGGCACCGACGAAGTCTATTGTCCGTCCACGGGACGCTCGTATTCCCTGGCCTGGTCGAACCTGGGCCATGGCCTGCAACTGCTGACGGCGCTGGACCTGAGCGATCGCGTCGAATGGGTGCGCCGCCACCGCGCGCTGCAGGACCAGCTGCTGTTCACCTCGCGTGCGATGTCGGTGGGCGAGATGGCCACCACGCTGGCCCATGAGCTGAACCAGCCGCTGGCGACGATCATCAACTATCTCGGTGCCGGCCAGCGCCTGATCGAGAAGCAGCCCGGGCTGCCGCCCCGACTTCATGAAGCCCTGGACATGGCGCGTTCCCAGGCCGAACACGCGGCCGCGGTGATCGCCCGCGTCCGTGAGTTCGTGCGCACGCGCGAACCGCGGCGCGACATCCATCACGTCCGCGAATTCGCATTCCACGTGGTGCAGCTGCTGCAGCTCGAAGCGCAGAAGCACCGTGTGCTGCTGCGTGTCGAGATCGCGGATTCGCTGCCGGAAGTCTGGGTCGACCGCGTGATGATCGAGCAGGTGCTCGCCAACCTCGTCAAGAACGGGATCGAGGCGATGCGCACCACGCCGCCGGACGAACGCATCGTGAGCGTAGGAGCACGATTGGACGCCGACGGCCGGGTTCAGATCCGCGTCTCCGACCGCGGCTGCGGTCTCGGCGACACCACGGTGCAACAACTGTTCGCGCCGTTCTTCACCACCAAGAGCAACGGCATGGGCGTCGGTCTCGCGATCTGCCGATCCATCGTCGAATTTCACGAAGGCAATCTGTACTTCGAGGACAACCCAGAGGGTGGCGCAACCTTCGTGTTCACCCTGCCCGCAGCATCACAAGAGGCTGAGCAACCATGACTTCTGGCAATGTGCAGGTCTTTCTCGTCGACGACAACGAACCGTTCCGCCGGTCCACCGCGTGGCTGCTGGAGGCCGCCGATCTGGACGTTCGCGATTTCCCGAGTGGCCCCGGCCTGCTCGATACGATCGCCCAGGAATCACCGACGACCACGGCAAGCTGCCTGATCAGCGATGTACGCATGCCCGGCATGAGCGGACTCGAACTGATGGAGGAACTGCGCCGCCGCGAAGTCACGCTGCCGATCGTGTTCGTCACCGCGCATGGCGATGTGCCCCTGGCGGTGGAAGCGATGCGGCGCGGCGCCTCGAACTTCATCGAAAAACCGTTCGAAGGCGAAACCCTGGTCGACGCGATACGCATCGCCGTGCACGAGCCGCCGCCCGCCTCGCGCAACCCTTCACAGTGCGAAGAAAAGCTGTCACGCCTGACGCCGCGTGAACGCCAGGTCATGGATCTGGTCGTTACCGGCAAGCTCAACAAGACCATCGCCGACGCGCTCGACATCAGCATCAAAACCGTCGAACTGCATCGCGCCAACATGATGAGCAAGCTCGGCGCGCGCAATGTGCCGCAACTGGTGCGACTGGTACTCGGCTACGCATGAGTGTTGCGCCCCGCCGACTGGACGCGCGCGCGCTCGGTTACGGCTCTGTGGCGGAACAGCTGCCGCGATTCGATCCGGCCGCCGCTCGGCTGCGTCGCCAACTGTTCGCCCGCTCCTGCCGCCTCGCCAGCGCCGACGGCAGCCTGAGTCTGCAACTCGGCCAGCCCGGCGACGCAGCGGAGACCGCGAGTGAGTGGATGCGACTGCGTGGCGACGAACTCAGGATCTGGCTGCGGGTGCAGCCCGGCCCCTACGTCAAGGGACTCGGCGACGGCGCCTGGCATGACTACCATGGCGAATCCCGAACCCTCGCCTGGAGCCTGGCCCACGAATCAGTACTCACGGCATTCCACCACGTGTTCGGCGTGGCCCTGGAAGCCGAAGGCGCGGTCGTTCCCGAACAGTCCCCGGACGAGTGGCGTACGCTCGATCGCCCACTCGACTGGCGTCTCGATCATCGTGGTGCCTCGATTCACGGGCGCATCGCCTTGAGTCCGGCGGCGCTGGCGCGCATCGCCGCGATCGAGCGTTGGCAGCCCGCCGCGTCGCGCCCGTCCACGCATTGCGCGGCATTGCCGGCCAGCGCGAGGCTGAGCCTGCGGGCGCCGGCCATCAGCGCCGCCGCGCTGCGCGAATTCGAAACCGGCGACGTTCTGGTGCTCGATACATACAGCCGTTGCCGACACAGCCTCGCGCTGGAGGCTGCCGGCCGCCACTGGGCGGTCCGGCTGGATGAACGTTCGCGCCCGATGCTGTTGTCGTCATCCATCCACCCGCCGATCGAGCCATCTCAAAGCAGGGAGACCCACACCATGTCCGACGCCCCACCCCAGCCGGCCGGCGACGCAGCGGAGGCGGCCCCTACGTCGCCACTGGACGCCGCGATGCTGGAGCTGACGTTCGATATCGGCACGCTGCCGAGCAGCGTCGGCGAGCTTGCGGCACTGCAGGCCGGCTACGTGTTCGAACTGCCACAGACACTCGAACAGACTCGCACCACGATCCGCGCCAACGGCCGCGCCGTGGGCCACGGCGAGCTGGTCGCGGTTGGCGACAGCCTCGGCGTACTGATCCTGGATCTGGATGGACTTCAGTAGCCTCAGCCCCGGCTTCGTCATCGCGATTGTCGTCAGCCTTGCGCTGGCGCCGTTCGTCGCGGTGATGGTCACTTCGTTCACCAAGATCGTGGTGGTGCTGAGCCTGCTGCGCAATGCCCTGGGCTTGCAGCAGGTGCCGCCCAATGTGGTGCTCAACGGACTGGCGATCATCCTGTCGATCTACGTGATGTATCCGGTGATCCTGGACACACACGAAGCCATCGAGCAACGCGGCCAGGAACTGCCCGAGCAGAAGATGGACCTGCAGCGCATGCTCGATCTGGTGGGGCACGCCAAGGAACCCTTGCGCGAATTCCTGATCGCCCATTCCAGCGATACCGAGCGCGCCTTCTTCCTGGAAAGCGCGCGCCGCTTCCTGCCGGACGAGCGACGCCAGAGCCTCGGCCCGCGCGACTACATCGTGGTGGTGCCGGCCTTCACGGTCAGCGAACTGACCGCCGCGTTCCAGATCGGCTTCCTGATCTTTCTGCCGTTCCTGATCATCGACCTGATGGTCTCCAACATCCTGCTGGCGCTGGGCATGATGATGCTGTCACCGACGCTGGTGTCGCTGCCGTTCAAGCTACTGCTGTTCGTGTTCATGGACGGCTGGGCCAAGCTGGTTCACGGCCTGGTGCTGACCTATGGCTGAGCGCTGATGGGCTTCGACGTCGTACGGCTGACGCAGGACGCCCTGTGGCTGGTGCTGCTGCTGTCCGCCCCGGCGATCGTGGCGGCGTCGATCATGGGCCTGATCGTCGCCTTCTTTCAGGCCGCGACGCAGTTGCAGGAACAGACCCTGGCCTTCACCGTGAAGTTCGTCACCATCGTCATCGTGCTGTTCCTGACGGCCAGCGTGCTCGGCGGCACGCTCTACAATTTTGCCGACCGGATCTTCACCGAGTTTCCGGGCATGACGAACTGAGCGCATGAACGGCTTCGATTCGGTCGGTGAGGTGATGCTGGCGCTGGCTCTGACGGTGCCGCGCATCGCCGCGGCGTTTCTGGTGCTGCCGCTGATGAGCAGCGAAACCGTACCGGCACTGGTGCGCAACAGCTTCTACGTGAGCCTGGCGATCATCGCCCTGCCGGTGGCGATGAGCGCGGCGCCGATGGGCGCAATGGGCGCCGGCACCTGGCCGCTGGTGATCCTCAAGGAATTGCTGATCGGCACTCTGCTGGGCTTCACCTTCGGGTCCGTATTCTGGGCGCTGGGCACGGCCGGCGGCATGATCGACACGCAGATCGGCGCCAACTTCTCCAACGTGGTCGACCCGATCCAGGGCCATCAGACCTCGCTCACCGGCCAGCTGTTCTCGCAGCTCGCCGCCTGGCTGTTCATGGCCAGCGGCGCCTTTCTGGTGTTTCTGGACATCCTCATGAGCAGCTACCAGCTGTGGCCGGTGCAGAACGTGCTGCCCGCGCTCAACCCGGCCGGCGCCGGCTTCATGATCGGCCAGCTCAGCTACCTGATGAGCACCGCCCTGCTGTTCGCCGCGCCGGCGATGGTGGTGATGTCGATCGTGGATTTCTCGTTCGGCCTGGTGAACCGCTACGCACAACAGCTCAACGTGTTCGCACTGACCCTGCCGATCAAGGCCTGGCTGGCGCAGTGGGTGATCCTGCTGACGCTGGGCCTGATCGTGGAAGTGGTGTTGCGCAAGCTGTTCCAGAACCGCGAACTGATCGAGGTCTTCAAACGCCTGCTGCCAGTGCCCTGAAGCCCTCCGAGACGCGCTTGCCGCTTCGGCAACAAGGCCACGCTCAGCGCATGCCGCGCATCGACTCCGCCCAGCGCAGGATTTCCGCAACGGCTTCGAAGAAGTCGGCGGAGATGTATTCGTCGACCGCCACATTGGCGTGCAGCCCGCGCGCCAGGTCGATGTTCTGCAACACCGGCACGCCGGCCTGCTCGGCCGCCTCGCGAATCAAGCGGGCCTCGTAGCCCTCGCCCTTGGCGCTGACCACCGGCAGATCGGTTTCGCCCGGCTCGTAGCTCAGGGCCACCGCAATATGGGTGGGGTTGACCACCACCACATTGGATTTGCGCACCGACGCTAGCATGTTCTGCTGCGACCACTCGTGATGCAGCTCGCGGCGCCGGCTCTTGACCATGGGGTCGCCTTCGGTGGTCTTCATCTCGTCGCGAATGTCGCGGCGGCTCATCATCAGGTTCTTGATGAACACGAAGCGCTGATAGTTCGCGTCCAGCACCGAGACGAAGAAGAACACGAACACCACCCAGATGCCGATCCACATCAGCGAGCGCCACCAGGCGTGCAGGATGTCCGGCGGGCTCGCGTCCGGCAGCGACAGGATCGGCGGCAGCATCGCACGCAGCACCAGCACGCCGATACCGAGCAGGGCCGCGCTCTTGAAGATCGACTTGAAGACCTCGACCAGGTTCTCCTGCGAGAACATGCGCTTCATGCCCTCGACCGGATTGATGCGCTCCATCTTCGGCACCAGACGCTTGAGCGCGAACAGCGGGCCAAGCTGCAGAAAGTCGGCGGCGATGCCGACCACGCTGGCGAATATCAGCAGCGGCAGCACCGCCCGCATCAACAGCATGAGATCGAGTTGCAGGGTATTCAGCAGATCGGCCGGGCGATGCCGGCCGACCCCGATGAAGCTGGCTTCGAAGGCGTCCGCCAGATGCTGGTAGACCCAGCCGGCCAGCAGCGGCGCCATCGCCAGCCACAACATCAACAGCAGCGTGTTGGTGAGTTCCTGGCTGCGATGGACCTCGCCTTCCTTGCGTGCGTCCTTGAGCCGTTTCGGGGTCGGCTTTTCGGTCTGATCGCCGCCTTTGGGCTTGCCCATGAATATCCGCTCGGAGTCGGTGCGAGCGAGGATCATGGCACCGCAACCGGGGGATTCCGGGCCGGCATAGGGTAAGTCCGAGGTTCACGCCGCCGGGTGGCGGGTCTAAGATCGTCACAGCTCCGGGGGGAGTCCGCGTAATGCAGACGTATGCCATGAAAGTTCAATCCACAGACAATAGCCGTATCGCCCTGATCGATGCCCTACGAACGCCTGCCTTGAGGCCCGCCTTTCAGGCGGAAAGCTCGGAAGCTCAAGGGCTTGCATCGACGGGCAGCCTAGAATCCGCAACCGCCGGCCAGTTCTCGGCAGAACGCTTGGTGGCGGCCAACGAGGCGCATGCCGATCCCGGCGAATGGCTGCTGTCGCTCGACGCCTGGGCCGACATCGCGCCGGGCTCGCGCGCGCTCAAGGCCGAGGCCGCCACGCCGGACTTCGACCTGGCCGATCCCGCCGCCAGCGCACAAGGCCTGGCCGATCACGTACTCGCCGCGCTGAGCGGCTGATGGCCGACGCCCTACTCGCGGCCGCCGCCGAGTCCTGGCGCGAGGCGGCGGCACGCCTCGCCGAGGGGCTGCATCAAAGTCCGGACGATGAAACGCGCCTGGCGGTGCTCAAGCGCGTCTGTCGTCGCTTCGGCTATCTCGGCTATCCGGGTTTTCTCAAGCTGATGCTGATCGTTGCCGACAGCGACAACAGCCCGGCCAAGCGCGATCTGGCCGCGGCGCTGGCGCTGGCGCTGAAGCGCCATGACCTGCCGACCGGTCAGCTCACCTCCTGGGGCACCACCGACCTGTGGAAGGCCAGCGGCGACAACACGCGAGCGATCAGCGCCAGCGTGCTCAACGGCCAGCACCTGGGCGTGGCGCCGCGACGCAGCTTCGGACCGCTCGAATATCTCACCGTCTGGTACTGCCAACGCACGCAGCGACCGTATCTCAGCGACGACGGCTACTACGCAGCCGTGGTCAAACTGATCACCCTGCTCAATCACAGCAGCGAGGCGCAGGAACTGTATCCGCTCAAGATCGAATCGGATCTGAGTACCGAGCCCGAAGGCGCCTACACGCGGCAGACGCGAAGCCGGCTTGGCACCCTGGCCGGCGCCTGGCGGCGCGGTGAATCGCCGGACCGTATCGGCGAAATCATGGCTGGCGGCACGACTCGGCCCGCCAACAGCCTGCCGCCACGGGATTGGGTGCTGCGCGACCTTTGAACCGCTCGCGCGCATGCGGGCCAGTTGACGCCCATCTCCACCGCCAGACCGCCGTTCCAGAATTCCGGCAACAGGCGCGCGTCGATCTCGAGGTTGTCGCTGTCCGCCCCCGGCATCAGCGAGTAGATGCCGACAAAGCGATCTTGAGCGTCTCGCGCCGCCCGGCGCCGAGGCCGGGCCGGCGTTCGTAGAAGGCGCGCATCCAGTCGATCAGCAGACAGGCCTGCATCAGGTTCTGCAGGCGATCGTCCAGCGACCAGATCCTAACGATCCAGGTCCAGCAGACCGCGTGCGTCGCGCGTGGACCGCGGCCAAAGGCTCAGGCGGTTCGAACGCAGAAATGCGGTGTTCCGGAGGTCCGGAACACCGCTGGCGCCCGCCGCTGCGGCGGCTGCGCCCTCCCCGATCATTGCCCTGCGGTCAACGGGGCGACTCCTGGAACATCGAGCCGAGCATTCCCAGCAGCATGCTGCTGGCGAAGCTGAAGCTCATCGCCTGCAGGCCTTCCAGCAGGCTGAAGTCACTGGGCATGTCCTTGGTCTTGTTCATGTCGGCCTGCGTCACTTCGCGCATCCACAGACCGTCACGCACCATCCAGCCGTCGCCCTGGCTGTTCTCGTAGAGGTTCATGCCGTCGCCGGTGAAGGTGTCGAGCACACGGCCGTCGTCGCTCTGGGTGATGCTCATGTCGCCAATGCTGTTCTGATCGATTCCGTCGACGACGATGGCCTGGTCGCCATTGGTGATCGTCAGCTTGCTGGAGAGCGTCATCGCCTCATTGCGTGCGTACGGCGTGGTGTTGATCGTGATCTTGGTGCCGTCTTCCAGGTTCAGCGAAATCGTGCCCCAGAAATCGACGTCCGTGCGACCGTCACCATTGGTGTCGAAATGCGGGTCGCCCCAGATGCGCGAACGCTCGCCGGTGTCCTTGTTGGTCAGCACCATCTCGGAATTGTGCTCGTTGATGTCCAGTGTGTAGTTGCCGAGATCGATTGTGGCCGTACCGTTGCCGGTTTCGGATACCGTCCACTCGCTCTGCGCCGGCGCCGGGACCGGCATCGGATGCATCGACGGCCCGCCGCTGTTGCCGAGGCTCTTGTCCAGCGCCGCCATGATGGTGCTCGCCTCCGGCCAGCTGATGTCGCCGTCCGAAGCCGCCGTGGCCACCATACCGACCAGCTCCATGCGCTCCGTACCGGAAAGCTTGGACAGGTCCGCATTGCCGAAGGCACTGTCCAGCGCCGTCATCCAAGGCGTAGTGCTGGTCTGTTCGAGCAGCGAGTCCACCGTGCTGAGGAACTGGTAGTCGCGCAGCAAGGAACCGAGCTCGCCGGTGGAACTGCCGAGCAGTTCGCCCAGCATACCGTTGAACAGCGCCGAACCCGGCGCCTGGCGCAGGTCCATGCCGGCAAACGGCCAGCTTTCGCTGAAGGCGCCGATGCCGGTGCTGGAAAATTCATGCATCGCGGCGATCAGCGCATCCGCGTCGCTGGGGTTGATGTCCCCGTCGGCGGACAGCGCTCGCGCCATCGTCAACAGGGTCTTGCGTTCGCCGCCGGACATCTGGTTGGGGTTGAGCATTTCCAGCGCGCCAGCCACGCGTGCTTCGCTGGGGCCGCCAGCCGGTGTGTCCAGTGTGCGCGCCATCGCGCCCTGGAACCGTGTTTCGGAGAGCCCCCCGAACAACGTGTTTCCCATTGCAGTCATAGAAAACTCCCTTCATCTCCATGGGTGGTTGGACTGCCGATTCCGCTCCGACCCGGCTCCGGCATGAGTCCATCCTGAACGGCCCGCCGCCGCTTTCACATTCGGATGCGCCCTAGCCTAGGGAACGCCCGAGGTAGTGCCCGCGCGCCCGATCGCCACAATGATCCACAGCCGCCGCCGCAAAGAAGACAAACAGGCAGCCGCCGGTCTTCCCCCATCGGACCCGAGGAACAACCGTGAACCATCGCATGCTTTGTCTGCTCGCCCTGCTGTGCGCCCTGCTCTGCCTGTCGGCCTGCGGCGGCGGAAGCAGCGGAGACGACGACACGCCACCATCGGATACGCCCGGCAACCCCGGTGATCCGGATGATCCCGACGAACCCGACGACCCGGATGAACCCGATGAGCCCGACGAGCCCGAATGGCCGACCGCACTCAACGGCGACCTGAGCGGCAAGGTCTACTACGACGCGCCGGAAAACTATGTAGAACTGGATCTGGCCACCGGCGTCGTGCGTTCGATCCATCCCGACAGCGGGGGAACGCCGTCCGAAGACGGCACTGAATTCGTGGACCAGAACCTGGACCCCTTGAGCGGCTCCAACAGCACCAGCGACCTGCTGATTCTGGACCGGCAGGGTGTCACCGAGGTTCGTATCGAGAAAGCAGACTTCTATTACGGCCGGCCCAAACTCTCGCCAGACAAGAGCCTGATCGCCGTTGGCTGGGACTCACCGAACAACCTGTACCTGTTCAAACGCAATGGCGACTCGCTGGGCTTCTATGAAGGGGCCACGGATTGGGACTGGGGACCGAACGGCAAGCTCTACTACATCAAGGGCGACGATCTGTTCGTATCCGAAGGCGACTACAGCAGCGCCAACGGCATCGCTTCGTTCCCGGGCGAGACGCCCGATTTTCTCTCCGTAAGCCCGGACGGAACACAGATCGCCCTGACTCTCGGTGATACCGGCACGCTCGACAATCACGTCTACATCATCAACACGGACGGCAGCGGCCGGCGCCAATTGACGACCTCCAACCTCAACGAGGATGGCGCCACCTGGTCCGCCGACGGAACCCACGTGATCGTGCGTCAGGGCATTGCCTACGCCGGACACACCGGCGGCATCCCCGGCTCCGGCTGCCCCGAGCTGTGGGCAGTGCCGGTCGATGTCGAAATGGTCGATCTGTCCGCCGACAACCCCGCACCCGCGACGAAGATCCTGCAACTGGAAGACGGCGAAACCCGCAACGTCTGCACATTCGGCCCGCCGGAATGGAGGATGCCGGCAGGCCAGGCACCGCCCAGCGTCGCCGGCACCGCGCCCGAAGGCGACGGGCTCAACGCCGGCCTGGACGGACGTCTGTTCATGGACGTGGCCGAGGCGATCGCCGATGTCAATGTCGGCGACGGCAGCCAGCACCCGATTCCCACCGCAGACGAGCTGGACTCACGTCCCTATGCCTCCGCGGACGGTTCCGAAATCAGCTACATCACCGACAGCGGCAACGTCGACAACTCGCAAATCAACATCCAGTCGCTGGACGGCGAAATCAATGCCAGTTTCCAGGCTCTGGATTTCTTCGGCGGCACACCGAAGCTGTCGCCTGACGGGGATCTGATCGCCGTGGAGTGGAACTCCGCCGAAAACGATAGCACTGCGTCGTCGATCGTCACCGTGTTCGACCGCACCGGCAATATCGCGGCCCGCTTCCAGGACACGGACGAATGGAGCTGGCTGCCTGATGGCCGCCTGGCACTCGCGGACCGCCATCGGCTCTTCGTCTCGGACGGTTCTCTGAGTGCCACCAGCCCGATCGCCGAACTGCCGGACGACGTCGAAGACCTGGAGGCCAGCCCGGACGGACACACCCTGGCCTTTGCCATGGATGGCCATGTCTGGACCATCGGCATCGACGGCGACGGGCTCAAGCAGCTCACGATCTCGCGCAGCGAAGACCATTCGCCGGCCTGGTCACCGGACGGGCGCTTCGTCGCCGTCATCACCGAGGCGACCTGCCCCGAGGTTCATATCGTTCCAACCGACGGCGAGCGCGTTCACATCGCCGAGCCCGCCGTCGACAGCAACGCCATCCGCATGCGCAAGCTCAAGGACAACGGCGATGCCCGCAATGTCTGCGCTTACTCCAAGTTGAGCTGGCGCGAATGAAGCGGCTGCAGACATCCTGGTGCAAACCCTATCTAGGGCACGTCCCGGCTGGGCGCGACCGCAGATGATCCGTAACTTAAGCTCCGTCATCGCGGCCCCCGCCGCGACGACATTGGTCAACCTGCTCCGCGTGCGGTCGAACTCTCCGACTGGCACCGTGCGTGAGGGGCGGCAGCACGAAACTTCAACTGTTACGGAGAGGTGATCTCATGTTTGGAATTGGTGGTGGTATGAACCTTAGCTCGTTGCTCAATGTGGCTTCGCTGGCTGGTGCTGTAGTGACCGGTGGTGCATCCATGATGCTCAACGCCGCCATGCAGGCCGCGAGCCAAGTCGGTGCCCAGGCACTGGGCTCCGCCATGCAGTCGCTCGGCATCGGGTCCAAGCTGATGGATGCCGCGATCGACGCATTCCAGGCCGGCTTCGCGCTGGCCACCGGCGACACCCAGGGCTTCGCGCAGGAACTCGGCGAACTCGCTTCCGGCATCCAGTCGGCGGCCAATCACCAAGGTGCCAACGGCGAATACACCGGTGATCTCGACCGGGCGGTTTCCGATCTCACCCAAGACATCACCGACGCGCTGATCGACGCCCGTCGTGATGCTCGCGACGGTGAATCCGCGGTCTCCGGCAGCAGCGAAGGCAAGAGCTGGCTGGTCGCCATTGCCGAAGCGCTGGGCAAGGCGATGGGCGAGCATGCCGCCAACATGGTCGGCTACGCCAACGACATGAACAATGCCACCGGCGGCGGTGACGATCCGGAAGCGGCCCGCGAATTCGCCTCGCTGCAGGCGAAGATGCAGGGCGAAGCCCAGATGTTCTCGATCGCGTCGAGCACCATGTCGACCACGATCAAGGCCATCGGCGAAGGCCTGTCCAGCGTTGCGCGCAAGCAGTAACTCGGACGTAAGCAGTATCCGACGATGTGGGGGCGAGGCGCGAAAGCGCCTTGCCTCTTGTCGCAGGTGCGCAGTAGATTCACCATTGTCGAACCCAATCGGACAATCGTTTCTCCTCCATCCCCCCGGGAGGCAAAACTTGAAAAGCAAAGGATTCATCCTGCTTGTCGGCCTGGTCTCGGTGACGCCGGCGTTCGCGCAGGACCTGTCGTCGATCTATTCTTCCAGTGTGTTCCAGCAAGGCGTGATCGGCATGGGTAAACCCACGCTCGAAGCCGGCCAGAAAGCCTATACCAGCAGCGCCTCGCAGAACGCCAAAAACAACTCAAGCGCGCGCATTTCGGTGAATGCGATGACGAAAGTGCTTCAGTACAAGTCTTCCTCAACCATCTCGCAGTCGGTACGAACCGACCTACGCACGCATCTGATACGCACTAACTCTTCACCGGGGTTTCAAGCCGAAATCACGAAAGCGCTTTCCACTGACGCCATCTGGCAAGAATTCGACCGCCTGCTGACAAGCTACGGTTACTCCAGTCGCAACCTCGCCGACGTCATGGCGGCCTACTATGTCTGCGGCTGGGAGATTGTTCACAAGCAGGAGATTCAGCCCCAGCAGTTCAGGGCCATACGCAATCAACTCGCCGTGACGATGGCCAACAGCCCGGATATTCGCCGCTTAAGTGATGCGGAAAAGCAGCGCACGGCCGAAGCCATGGGCATCATGACCGCAATAGCGGGCGCGGGCAGCCAGGAACTGCTGAAGCAACGCAACCAGCAAGGCTTTGCCGAACTGCAGCAAGCGGTCTACCAATCATTCTCCAAGCAAGGGATTGATCTCAAACAACTCAAACTGACTGATGACGGATTCGTCATGGGTTGAAGAATGCTCTGTCGGGGTCAGAAAGATGGGCTACGCGTTTGTTTGCTCTCCGCGAACCGGTCATGGTCATGAGGACGGCATTGCGTTCTTGCTATCAGGGTTATCCCGAGCTGCACAAAAAGGCCTCTGTCGGACAAGCTGCCGGAGCGTGTCGCACAAAACCGCGACTTCATCCCCCTTCACCGAAAGTCCTGCCGGTGGCGATCCATTACTTCCCGACCATAACGCGTGAGTCCCAGAAGAAAATCGCTGCGAGCCTGGCCACTCGCCACTTTCCCAAGGGCCGACTGCTGCTGGCCCCTGCAGACGCGCAGAACCGCAGCGTCAATTTGCGTGCGCTGACCTTGACGACGCAAGGTTTCAGCCGGGCGTCATGATCAAGTCTTTGGCGAGATACGTAGCCCTCGTGGGCATTCTCGCCCCCAATGAATGAAGGACACAGGATGAGTACGGCAAGTGCCGCCACCAACCTCGCCTCGTCGAAAGCCATCGACGCCCTCGACTTCGGTTTTTCGCCCGCCGTGTCCGCCAAGGTGCGCCGCGAGTGGGTCGACAGCCTTGCCAAGAGCAGCCGACAACCACCGGAGACGATTCGCGCTGCAATCGGCGATCGAGACTTCATCGCCGAGTTCGCACTTCGATTCGCACCGCTGGGCCTGCGCGCGGACAACTTCGCCGATGCCATGACCGCTTACTGGGTCAGCATGTGGTCGCTGATCCACCGCAAGGAACTGCCGCCGATATCGGCCTTTGCAGCGGCGCGACTGCAGCTGGCGGCGATGTGGCACAAGAACCCCTACGTCAAACGTGAGGGCGATCGCCAGACGATGGCGGAAGTGATGATCTACGAAACGATGCTCGCGCTGGAAGAGCGCGACCGCAAGCTGGCAGCGGGCGACGAACAGGCTCTGCAGGCGTTGTCCGAAAACTCCGCCCGCAACATGCAGAGCAAGCGCGGCGTGAACCTCAAGGCGATGCAGCTGACCGAATCCGGATTCACCCGCATGACCAAGCACTGAAATCATCCCGTCCCGCCCGGAAGAGACCATGCCGAACCTGCATCACAGCGCTCCTGCAGTCCTGTTCGCCCTGCTGTGCAGCGCCACCGCCCAGGCGCAGTACTACGGCACGCAGATCGACGTCAACACCAACCTCAACATGATGCTGCTGCAACAGCAGGACCTCGGCAACATGGCGGGTGCCCACGAGGTCGTACAGGCCACCAAGCGTCTGCGCCATGACGAGGATGACGCAACAAGACCCGAGGTCAACGATTTTTCCTATCTTCCCACGGCCGCGATTTCCGAGGCGATGGAACAAAGATTTCTCGACAATCTGCGCAAGACCGACGAGAGCATGGCGCGCAGCGCGAAGAACGATCTCGCGGATCGCGACATGATCGAGCGCTTCGAGGCCGACGTCGGGCCGTATGGCCTGCGCAGCGACGATGTTGCCGATGTGATGACGGCCTACTGGGTCGTGACCTGGATGGCCGCCAACCAGACCGACCTGCCGAAAAAAGGGGAAGTCCAGGCGGTACGTGCGCAGGTCCGGCAGCAACTGGCGGACAACGAAAAGCTGCGCTCGGCCGGCAACGACACGCGCCAGCAACTTGCCGAAGCGTACATCTACGAAACCATGTGGACGATCACACTGAGAAGCAACGCCAACAGTAAGGCGGAACGTCAACAATTGGCCAGCGCGACTCAGGCCCAGGCCCTCAAAATGGGTCTGGACATGAGCCGGATGGAACTGAGGTCGGACGGCTTCGTTCGCCGCTGAGGTTGTCCCTATCCTCAATCGACGCCTGGACATCGCACCGACGGACGAGTCCAAATCCGCCCGCCGACCGGAAAGACCGACCGGCTGGACTTCATGGTATCCGCGGCCGTTTCCGGCCAGGTGCAACGGGAGTTTCTGAGCACGCTCGCGAAAACGCACGAGGTGCCGGAATCAACGATTGCCGAAGAGCCAATTTCGCGAGACCTTCGGGCTTCTTCTGGGGCTCAAGCCGAACCATCTGGGCGATACACCACCGGCCGCTGCCCGAGGCGGGCTGATTCTGGCGGCACTCAAGCAGCTCGAACCGCGGTGCGGCAAGGTTCCGCAGGCCCGGCGCGAACCGGGACGTCAGGCCATGGCCGAGGCACGCGGCATCAATTTCAAGGCGCTCAAGCTCACGCCTGCCGGCTTCGTCAGCACCAAGAACTAAGCCAGCGTCTCAGGACAGCTCGATACCTTCGCGCTTGGCGACGGTGAAGATGTCCTTGTCGCCACGCCCCGACAGATTGACGACGATGTGCTGGTCGCGACCCATCTCCGCCGCCAGCTTCTTCGCGTGCGCCACGGCATGCGCCGATTCCAGCGCCGGGATGATGCCCTCGACCCGGGTCAGCTCGTGGAAAGCCGCCAGCGCCTCGTCGTCATCCGCGGCGACGTATTCGACCCGCCCCAGATCCTTGAGCCAGGCGTGTTCCGGGCCCACGCCCGGATAGTCCAGCCCGGCCGAGATCGAATGCGTACCGAGAATCTGGCCGTTCTCGTCGGCCATGATGTAGGTGCGGTTTCCGTGCAGCACGCCGGGCGTACCGGCCGACAGCGGCGCCGCGTGCAGGCCTGTGGATAGACCACTGCCGCCGGCCTCGACACCGATCATGCGCACCTCGCGGTGTGGGATGAACGGATGGAACAGGCCCAGCGCATTGGAACCGCCGCCGACACAGGCGACCAGGGCATCCGGCAGCCGACCGAACAGCTCGGGCGCCTGACGCAGCACTTCACGGCCGACGATCGCGTTGAAATCGCGCACCAGCAGCGGATACGGATGCGGGCCGGCGACCGTGCCGATGATGTAGAAGGTGTCGTCGACATTGGTCACCCAGTCGCGCAGGGCCTCGTTCATCGCGTCCTTGAGCGTGCGTGTGCCGCTCTTGACCGAGACCACCTCGGCGCCGAGCAGCTTCATGCGATACACGTTCGGGCTCTGCCGCTCGATATCGTCCGCACCCATGTAGACCACGCACTTCAAGCCCAGACGCGCCGCGACGGTGGCACTGGCCACGCCGTGCTGGCCGGCGCCGGTCTCGGCGATGATGCGGGTCTTGCCGAGATGCTTGGCGAGCAGCGCCTGACCCACGGTGTTGTTGACCTTGTGCGCGCCGGTGTGATTAAGGTCCTCGCGCTTGAGGTAGATCTGCGCGCCGCCCCATTTCGCGGTGAGGCGCTCGGCCGGATACAGCGGCGAAGGCCGCCCCACATACAGCGCCAAATCGCGGTCGAGTTCGGCGCGGAACGCCGGGTTCGAGCGCAGGCTGAAATAGGCGTCTTCGAGTTCGCGCAGCGGCTCCATCAGCGTCTCGGCGACGAAGCGGCCACCGTAGGGACCAAAGTGGCCCCGCGAATCGGGGAAATCGTAGTCTGCTTCAGTTGGCGTCGGCACGACGAACCTCTTCTATGAACTTTTGCATGAGCGCCGCGTCCTTGAGACCCGGCGCGCTTTCGATTCCGCTGCTCACATCCACGGCATAGGGCCGGACCCGCCCGATCGCGGAGGCCACATTATCCGGCTTCAGGCCGCCCGCGAGTATCAGCGGATGCGTGCCTCCGGCGATCCGGCTCCAGTCGAAGGCCGTACCCTGCCCGCCCAGCTCGCCGGTCGGATGCCCGTCCAGCAGCAGCGCGCTTGCATCCGCGTAGCGTTCACTTTGCGCGGCCAGATCCTGCGGCTCGGCCATGGCGACGGATTTGATGTACGGGCGGCCCCAGGCTCGACACAGATCCGGCGATTCGCTGCCGTGGAACTGCAGCAGGTCCGGCTGCACGCGGGCCACCAGCTGCGCGATGAACTCGCGATCCGCGTCCATCAACAAGGCTACCGCCGCAACCAGCGGCGGTAGCTCACGCCGCAGCGCGGCTGCGGCCTCGATGTCGAGCGCGCGGCGGCTTGCCGGCACCAGCACGAAGCCCAGGGCATCCACGCCGAGACCAATCGCCCGACGCGCATCCTCGGCGCGGGTGATGCCACAGAACTTGATGCGGGTTCTTTGCGTCGGCAGTGTGGACAAGAGGACTCTCTGAATCAACCGGCGGGAAACCAGGGTTCCGGCGGTGGCGGCAGGCCATAGCCGTCCGGATAGCGCGGGCCGACAAAATACAGGCCCGCGGCCGGTGCCGTCATCCCCGCGCGGGTTCTGTCCCGGCCGGCAAGCAGTTCCGCAATCCAGGTTTCGGGGTGACGCCCCTGCCCAACCATCAGCAGGCTGCCGGTGATGTTTCGCACCATGTGGTGCAGAAAGGCATTGGCGATCACGTCGATCACCACGAAATCGCCGCGCCGGAACACCTCGATCGCCAACAGGTTCCGCACCGGCGTGCGCGACTGGCAGACCGAGGCCCGAAACGCCGAAAAATCGTGCGTCCCGACCAGCGCCTGAGCCGCGCGATGCATGCACGCGGCATCCAGCGGATAGGTCCACCAGGTGGCCCGGCCACCGCTCAGCGCGGACCGCGAACGATGATTGTGAATCAGATAGCGATAACGACGCGACAGCGCCGAATAGCGCGCATTGAAATTCTCGTCGACGAGCTTCACCCACGGCAGGCTGATGTCGGCCGGCAGCTGCGTGTTGCTGCCGAGCACCCAGGCGTCCGCCTGACGGGCCGCATCACTGTCAAAGTGCACAACCTGCTGCAGGGCGTGGACGCCAGCGTCGGTGCGGCCGGCCGCAATCAGACGAACCGGATGATTCGCGATCCGCGACAGGGCCGTCTCCAGCGTCGCCTGCACCGATACGTGGTGGTTTTGCGCCTGCCAGCCGGAATAGGCACCGCCGTGGTACTCCACGCCGGCGCACCAACGCCTCATCGCGGCCATGCGAAAAACAGTGCCACCAGCGACAGCGGCGCCAGCCACTGCCAGAGCGGCGGCGCCGGTGGCATCGGTACGGTGACATCGCCGTGTTCGCTGTAGCTCAGTTCTTCGGCGCGCAGAATCGCCGCCGCTGCCGCGTCGATCAGGCCGCGGCGTGATTCGCGGCGCAGGCTGTCGATGAGCTGACCGGCCTCGGTCACGTATTCCAGAGCCAGCGCCAGACGCAGACCCAGTCGCCGATCATCCACGCCGATCAGACGCAACGGCCGCAGCAGCCACAGCAGCCCGCCGGCCAGTGCCGGCATTGGTGTGACCTGCGTCAGCCAGAACACGGCCGCCAACAGGTCCGCCAGTACCAGCGCGCGACGCGCGCCCTCGCTCAACCCGTCCACGCTGATCCCCGGCAGCACGCTCCACAGTGGCGTGCCCGGCGTAAGCCCGACATAGAGGATGAGGATCGCCAGAAACAGATAGCGCAGGCGCATCAGGCCGCGGCCATATCGCAGCAACGACGCGCGCCCAAGACAGGCATGGGTGATCAGCAGGCTCGCGGCGGCCAGCGCCAGCGCAGCGATCGGTAGGATCGGCAGCAGCGCCGCGAAGGCGAGCAGACAGGCAATTCGAACGGCCGGGTACACAGGAGGCGGTGCTGGGAGCAGTGCTTGGGTTCGGCAATCGTGCGTGTTCGTCGGGTCCATGCGGCCCTGAAGCCTACGATGGGCGCTCAGATCAGCTGCGACAGCAGATCCCGCGCTTGCTGCTGCTGTTCGGGCGATCCGAGATCGGCCACTTCCTGCAACAGTGTACGCGCCATGTCGCTGTCGCCGATGTCCACGTAGGCCCTCGCCAGATCGAGCTTGGTCGCCGCCTCGTCACCGCCGTCCAGGTCGAGTTCGATGTCGTCGAATTCCTGTATCGAGAATTCACCGGGGTCTTCGAGCGGCGATTCGGACTCGAACGTGGATCCGGCGGCTGGGGCTGCGTCCGGCGGATCGATGTCCGAATCAAGCGGTGCGTCAAAGCCTGGCTCAATCGGCGCATCGAACGATTCACTGAAGGATTCGATCGATTCCTCCGCCGCTTCGGCATCCGGCATCGTGTCCGCCGGCGGTGCGTCGAATGACTGCAGATCCAGTTCGGGGAAGGCCGGCTCCCGCGGCGAATCCGAAGACTGCGAGTCGAAATCGGAGAACGATTGCGCGGACGAGAGCAACGAGGACTGGTCGGCGGTCTGTGCGTCGGGCAACGTATCCAAAGAGGCGGAATCCAGATCGAAATCCGATAGGTCGAAGTCCAGCGCATGGGTATCGAGCTGCGCCGGCTCCGTCACAAGGCTTGGATCCCTGTCTGCCGGCCCCGCATCGGCAGCCACGTCGAAGTCGGCGCTCAGCGGCTCGGCCACTTCGATCGGTGGCGGGTCGGTCTGGTCACCGTCGAGTTCGAAATCTTCCAGGCTGAAGTCGAGCATTCCGTTGTCGGCCTCGTCCACAGACGCCTGACGCGCGCGCTCCGGAGCGGCTGCGACGCCGATATCGGCGCTGGCCTCGGAGACGTTCTGAGCCTCGTCGAAGCTGATCTCGTCCAGGGTGAGGTCCATCGACGTCGGCGCGAGCGCGGACGCATCCGTTGTCGCCGGGGCGGCCTCGAGTTCAAAGTCCACCGGTGAATCGAGGAGGCTCGCATCGCCCTGCCCGTCGTCGGCGAACATTGCCGCGTCCGGCGTGAGCTGCCGGCCCATGATGCTGATGTTCTGCCATTGCGCGGCGTCGAGTTCTTCACGCAGCCCCTCAGTGACTTCAAGAAACTCCACGGGCTTGTTGGCGGCGAAATACGTTTCCGCAAGCTTGACACGGATGTCGGTCCGCTCCGGCGCGTTCTCTGCGGCCTGCCGCAACAGCAGCGCCGCTTCATCGTACAGCCCATAGGCGATATGAAAATCGGCCTCGGACACCGGGTCGTTGGAATCCAGATCGATACGCATCGTCTCGGCTTCAAACTGCGAGGTCACGTCGAAATCGACCCCGTTGCTGTCGCGACGCGCCGCGGCCGCATCCATCGCCGGCATCTGTACGGTCTTGTCGAAGCCCTCGTCTTCGAACAGCGAATCTTCGATCGATGGCAATTCGCGGTCGGCAACCGGCGTGGCTTCGTCCGCCGACGCCAGCAGGCTGTCCTCCAGCGACCCCAGGCGATCGGTATCGGCACCGTCCTCGGACGGTTCTTGGTCCTCGGGCGGCGCGATGATCACCGGGGCGGCGACCGGCGCCACCGCCGGGGTGCTCGCGCGCGGCGGCGCCGGCGGCCGTGGGGCGGGCGCAGCCACCGGTGGTGCTTCGTCGTTGTCTTCGCGGCGCCGCAGCATCAGCATCGAGGCGATCAATACCAGAACCACGACGAGCAGGCCGATCCACAGCCAGGGCAAACCGCGCTTCTTGCCTTCGCGCCCGGTCACCGGCGCGGAACGTACCGGCGCTGGCGGCGCATCGTCCACCATCGGCTCGTCTGGCGCGGTGGACTCCGTATCCGGGTAGTCCGAATCGAGCACTGTGGAACCAGCGCCGGTCGCGCCGTAGGAATCGTCTCGTGGGGTGTCCGTCTGATCGTCGTCCTGGGCCGCGCCCTGACGCTGCAATTCCTCCAAAGCGGAGCCGGGCCGACGATCACCCGTAGCCTCGCCCGAAACGGCCGGCGCAGGCATGGACACCTCCGGCTCGGGCAATTCGTGGAGTTCGGGCTCGGGGTCTGGTTCGGGCTCAACCGGCGTCACCGGCCGCAGCTGCGGCGTGGGTGCCACCGGAGGCGCCGACGGTGCGGCCGGCGCCACACCGCGGCGAGCGGCGTCCAGCATGGACTTGGCGCCAGCGGCGTCGACCGCGCGTATGCTCGACAGGCTGGGCACGTCGAGCATCACGCCCGCGAGCAGTCCGGTGATGCGCCCGTCGTCGAAGGCCTTGGGATTCGCGCGATACAGCGCGACCTGCATCTGATCCATGCTGACGGTATCGTCCGGCCGCAGATTGAAGGCCACCCGCCACAAGGTCTCACCATGCTTGATCGGACCGTATCGGGCCGGCAAAGCCCCGGCACTGGACGGCGCTGAAACCGGAACGCTGCTGGTCTTCGGCATCTGGGCGGCAGCCGTCGCCGCCCCTTGCGATTCGGATGAACCGAAGCGGTCCAGCAATGCGGGATCGGGCTCGCGGCGGCTGGCTTCGGCCGCCGTCTCGAAGAATTCATCGTTCGACGGCGCCCTTGGCGCAACCGGCTTGCTCTGCGGCGCCGGTGCTGCCGCGGCGACAATCGGCGGCGGCAAGGCATTCGCCGGACGCGGCGAGGCCATCGCCGATTCGGGCGGATCGAGCAGCACGCTGTATTCACGCAACAGGCGGCCCTCGCCCCAGCGCGCTTCGACATACAGGTTCAGAACCGGCTCGCGTGCCAGCTCCTCGCTGGAAACCTGAATCCGTGACGATCCGCCGCTGCCGACCACGGCCAACTGCACGGCGTTCAGATATTCGGCGCGATCAAGCCCTGCCTGGGAATAGGCATCGGCCGAGGCCAGACGCACCTGCAGGGATTCGAGTTCATCGGCTCCGGCATCGAGGATGCCGATGCTGGCCTCCAATGGCTGATTGAGCCTGGAACGGACCTCGAGTTCGCCCAGCCCGAGCGCCCATGTCGAAGTGGAGCACAGGGCGAGCAACAAGGCCCCGCCGAAGCTGACTGATCTCACGATTCGCTCCCGCGACGTATCGTTTCGCTCCGCCTTGCCGTGCACGGGCAGACATGCGTCCGCGACGCCCGGAGTTCCGTGTATTCCCATGCACTCACCGCTTCCTGAACCCTTGCCCCGTGCAATCCGCCTTCACTTGCGACGCCATTGCGAGCGTGCGCAACAGCCGGCTAGTGACAGTAGTACATTATTATTGTCCCGTAAGCCGTTTTATACCCTAGATATTGCGGCGAACCAAGCGCTGTGCCCGCTGGCGCTCAATCGAGATAGGTCTCGATCAGTTTTTCGGCGATCTGCACGCTGTTGAGGGCGGCGCCCTTGCGGATGTTGTCGGCCACGACCCAGAGGTTCAGACCACGCGGATGCGAGATGTCCTCGCGGATACGCCCCACGAACACCGCGTCCTTGTGCGCGGCTTCGGTCACGGCGGTCGGGTAGCCGCCGTCCTTGTGCTCGTCGATCACGGTAATGCCGGGCGTGGCCTCAAACAGCGCACGTGCCTCGACCGCGGTGATCTTGCGCCGGGTCTCGATGTGCAAGGCCTCGGAATGACCGAAGAACACCGGCACACGCACCGCCGTGGGGTTCACCATGATCGACTCGTCCTCGAAGATCTTGCGGGTTTCCCAGACCATCTTCATCTCTTCCTTGGTGTAGCCATTGTCCTGAAAGCTGTCGATCTGCGGCAGTACGTTGAATGCGATCTGCTTGGGATAGACCTTTCGGTCGAAATCCATGCCGCTGAGCGCCTTGGCCGACTGCGTGGCCAGTTCCTCGATCGCGTTCTTGCCGGTGCCGGAAACCGACTGATAGGTCGCCACGTTGATGCGCTCGATGCCGACCGCGTCGTGGATCGGCTTGAGCGCCACCAGCATTTGGATGGTCGAGCAATTCGGGTTGGCGATGATGCCGCGTGTCTTGTAGCGGGCGATGGCGTGCGGATTGACCTCCGGGATCACCAGCGGCACGTCATCGTCGTAACGGAACTGCGAGGTGTTGTCGATGACCACGCAGCCGGCCGCCGCGGCCTTGGGCGCATAGACCTTGGACACTTCGGCACCCGGCGAGAACAGACCGATCTGCACCTTGGAGAAATCGAAAGTCGCGAGATCCTCGACGATCAGCTCCTCGTCACCGAAGTCCACCTCGTCGCCGGCCGAACGCGCCGAGGCGACCGCATAGACCTTGCCCACCGGGAAGCGGCGCTGCTTGAGCACCTTCAGCATTTCCTCGCCGACGGCGCCGGTCGCGCCCACCACTGCTACATCGTATGTCTTGCTCATATCTGCCTGTCTCGATTGCTTGCTGCCGGCGCCGACGGCGCCGCCATTCGTAAATTCTAATGAAGCGCTGCGACCACGGCGGCGCCCATTTGCGCCGTCGACAGAACCGCTTCACCCGGCCCCGCGATATCGCCGGTACGCAGACCGTCCGCCAGCACGCGCTTCACGGCCGCTTCCACGCGATCCGCCAGATCGCCACGCCCCAGGCTGTAGCGCAGCATCATCGCTGCCGACAGTATGGTCGCCAAGGGATTGGCCTTGCCCTGACCCGCGATATCCGGCGCGCTGCCGTGAACCGGCTCGTACAGCCCCTGCCCCTGCCGATTGAGCGAGGCCGACGGCAACATGCCGATCGATCCGGTGAGCTGCGCGCCGATATCGGACAGAATGTCGCCGAACAGATTGGAGGTCACGAGCACATCGAACTGACCCGGCCCGCGCACCAGCTGCATGGCCGCATTGTCCACGTACATATGGCTCAGAGCGCAATCGGGATAGTCGCGTGCGACGCGCTCGGCCGTGTCACGCCACAGTTGCGACGATTCAAGGACATTCGCCTTGTCCACCGAACAGACGCGCCGATCGCGCACACGGGCGTATTCGAAAGCGCTGCGGCAGATGCGTTCGATTTCCGATTCGCTGTAGCGTTCGGTGTTGATGCCGACGCGCTGCCCGCCTTCCTCGACCACGCCACGCGGCTCTCCGAAGTAGATGCCGCCGGTCAGCTCACGCACGATCAGGATGTCCAGGCCGCGCACGATTTCGGGCTTGAGCGTCGATGCCTCGGCCAGTTCGTCGAAGCACAGCACCGGGCGCAGATTGGCGTACAGATCCAGCGCCGCGCGAATGCGCAGCAGGCCGCGTTCCGGACGCAGTGGACGATCCAGCGTGTCCCATTGGGGACCGCCGACCGCGCCCATCAGCACTGCGTCGGCAGCACGCGCCTTTTCCAGCGTGGCATCCGGCAAGGGCGTGCCGTCGGCATCAACCGCGCAGCCGCCGATCAGGCCTTCGCTGAATCCGATATTGAAATCCCCACCCTGCAGCGCTTCGAGCACGCGACGCGCCTCGGCGACAACTTCGGGTCCGATACCATCACCCGGCAACAGCAGGATTTTCTTGTGATCGCTCATGTCGTTGGTTTCATGTTGGGATATGGGCGGCAAAACGCAGCCGCACGTAGTCCGCTACCCAGGCGCCGCTGTTGTACAGCCGCGGACGCACCGCCTCGCGCACCTCCTGGATCACCGCCTCGCGCTCGGCCTCCGCTACGGCATCGAGAAAACGCCGTGCAAACGTCGTCATCCAACCGATCACGTCACCCGGCAAGGGGGTCGGCCGCTCGAAACGCTCGATCCGGTCGATCACGAAGCCGGCCGCTTCGAGCCGCGCACGATACTCGGCCTGGGTCGGGAACATCCAGGGGTCGCAGCGGGCCGCGTCGACGCCGCGGGTCGCCAGGGCTTCGTGCAGCGCACTGCGCATCGAAACCACATTGCCGGCGGCGCCGAGTTCGGCCACAAAGCGCCCGCCCGGCTTGAGCGCGCGGGCGACACCCGCGAGTACGGCATCGTGATCGCGCTTCATCCAGTGCAGCGCCGCGTTCGAAAACACCGCGTCGAACTCATGCCGGTACGGCAGCTCGTGCGCATCGACCACCTCGGCGATGACACCGCGTGATCGGGCGGCCGCGACCATCTCCGGGCTGGCATCCACACCCAGCACCTCGCAGCCTTGCGCCATCAAACGTTCGCTCAGCACGCCATCGCCACAGCCCAGATCGAGAATGCGCTCACCGGCCTTTGGAGCCAGCCAGCCGAGCACGCTGACGCCGAGGTCCGCGACGAATCGTCCGGTGCGCGCGTAATCCTCCGCGTTCCACTGCTGGCCGGCGGCCTCGGGCATATTCACTGGAACAACCACGGCGCGGATTCGCGGCGGCGGGATTCGTAGGCACGAATCGAATCGGCCTTCTGCAGTGTCACACCGATTTCATCCAGGCCTTCGATCAGATCGCGCTTGCGACCGGCCTCGATCTGGAAACCATAGGTCTCGCCGCCCGGCAAACGGACCTGCTGCGCTGGCAGATCGACCGTGACCTGAACCGCGGGATCACGGCGGACGGTTTCCAGGATCGCGCTCACTTCGGCCTGCTTGAGCACCACCGGCAACATGCCGTTCTTGAAGCAGTTGGAAAAGAAGATGTCGGCGTAGCTCGGCGCAATCACGCAGCGGAATCCGGCACCGTCCAGCGCCCACACGGCGTGTTCGCGCGAGGACCCGCAACCGAAATTCTCCTGCGCCACCAGAATGCTGGCGCCGGCGTGTTCGGGGCGATTGAGCACGAAGTCCGGGTTCGGCCGACGCGTGGCCGGATCGATATCCAGCGTACCGGCATCGAGATAGCGCCAGTCATCGAACAGGAAGGGGCCGAAACCGGTCTTGCGGATCGATTTCAGATATTGCTTGGGAATGATCGCGTCGGTATCGACATTGGCGCGGTCCAAGGGCAGCACCTTGCCGCTGACGACATTGAAGGCTCTCATGAGACGCTCTCCTGCTCACGCACGTCGACGAAATGACCGGCGATGCCGGCGGCCGCGGCCATCGCCGGCGACACCAGATGGGTACGTCCGCCGGCACCCTGCCGACCCTCGAAATTTCGGTTCGAGGTGCTGGCGCAGCGCTCGCCCGGCTCCAGGCGATCGGCGTTCATCGCCAGACACATCGAACAGCCCGGCTCGCGCCACTCGAAACCGGCTTCCAGGAACACACGGTCCAGGCCCTCGGCCTCGGCCTGCTCCTTGACCAGCCCGGAACCCGGCACCACCATCGCCAGCTTGACGCTGTCGGCTTTGCGCCGGCCGCGCACCACCGCCGCGGCCGCGCGCAGATCCTCGATCCTGGAATTGGTGCAGGAGCCGATGAACACCTTGTCGATGCGAATGTCCGAGATCGGCATGCTGGCCTGCAGGTCCATGTACTTCAACGCGCGGGCCCAGCCTTCGGCCTGTACCGGATCGCGAGCCGTCCGCGGATCGGGCACGCGGCCACTGATCGGCGCCACCATTTCGGGCGACGTGCCCCAGCTGACCTGCGGCTCGATGCTCGCGGCATCGATCTCGACACTGCGGTCGAACCGCGCACCGGCGTCGGAGTGCAGCTCGCGCCAAGCCGCGACGGCCGGCGCCCAGTGCTCCTCGCGCGGCGCGAACGGCCGGCCGTGCACGTAGTCGATGGTCTTGTCGTCCACGGCGACCAGACCGGCACGGGCACCGGCCTCGATCGCCATGTTGCACAGGGTCATGCGACCTTCCATGGAAAGATCCTCGATCGCCTCACCGGCGTATTCGATGACGTATCCCGTGCCACCGGCGGTGCCGATGCGAGCGATGATCGCCAGGGTGATGTCCTTGGCGGTCACGCCCGGACCAGCCTGACCGCTGACACGCACCAACATGGTCCTGGCCTTGCTCTGCACCAGGGTCTGCGTGGCCAACGCGTGTTCGACCTCCGAGGTGCCGATGCCGAAGGCCAGCGCGCCGAAGGCGCCGTGCGTCGCGGTATGCGAATCGCCGCAGACCACGGTCATGCCGGGCAGGGTGGCCCCCTGCTCCGGACCGATCACGTGGACGATGCCCTGACGCACATCCATCAGCTCGAACTTGGTGATGCCGAACTCGGCACAGTTCTCGTCCAGCGCCGCCAGTTGCGCGCGCGCAATCGGGTCGATGATGCCGCCGGCTCGGTTGAATGTCGGCACGTTATGGTCGGGCACCGCCAGATTGGCTGATATCCGCCACGGCTTGCGCCCCGCAGCGCGCAAGCCATCAAAAGCCTGCGGACTGGTGACTTCATGCACCAGATGACGGTCGATATAGATCAGCGCCGCCTCGTCACTGCCGCCTTCGCCCAGCGGCTCGACGACGTGCGCGTCCCAGATCTTTTCGTACAGCGTTCTTGGCGTTTCCACGACCATCGCTTCAGCCCCCTTGCATCGAGATTCCATCGAGGGCGCGCAGTCTAGTCTTCGGAGTTTCATTACTCCAGTGATGCTTTTCTATATTATCCATTCCATTTTGGAATTTATTTCCCAAGGAGCCTGTTCGAACGATGGACCTGCGTGATCTAACCGCCTTCGTGGAGGTCGCCGAAACCGGATCGGTCTCCGCCGCCGCGCAACATCTGCATCTGAGCCAGCCGGCGGTCAGCAAACGTCTGATGTCGCTGGAGGAGCGGCTCGGCCATCGCCTCTTCGACCGCATCGCACGCCGCGTCATGCTGACCGATGCCGGCCGGGCGCTGCTGCCGTACGCACGGCGCGCACTGGGTGACATCGAGGACGGACGTCGCGCCGTGGCCAGCCTCGGCGGCACCGTCGCCGGTCGCCTGTCGATCGGCACCAGCCACCATATCGGCCTGCACCGCCTGCCCCCGGTGCTGCGCGCCTACACCGCGCGACATCCGCAGGTCGACCTCGACATGCATTTCATGGACTCCGAAGTTGCCTGCGAGCAGGTGCTGGCCGGCAAACTGGAACTCGGCATCGTCACGCTGCCAAGCCAGGCCCCGGATTCGCTGGAATGCCACGTGATCTGGCCCGACCCGTTGGCGGTGGTCGCGGCGCCGGAGCACGCGCTGGCCGGACTGCACAAACCCAGCCTGGCCGATCTCGCCGCGCACCCGGCGGTCCTGCCGGACGAGCAGACCTACACCCATCGCATCGTCCGGCGTGAATTTGAACGCCACGGCCTGTCGCCGCATATACGGCTCGCCACGAACTACCTGGAAACCCTGAAAATGCTGGCCGGCATCGGTCTGGGCTGGAGTGTGCTGCCGCTGTCGATGCTGGACGAAACACTGCGCGTCGTTAAAATCTCCGAACTGCACATGCATCGTGACCTCGGTGTCGTCCGGCATCGGCGCAGAACGCTCTCGTCCGCCGCACTGGCGATGATCGACAGTCTCTTGAGCCAATGAATGCATGCACTTCGATCTGGAAGTTCATGCTTCGTTCATGCCTCAATCAGCAGCGTACGTTCACTATTGCTGAATGCCGTACGAAGGCGGAATGCGTTAGGGACCGACGGCAGCCGGCAGGAGGCCAACCCGCCGCCCCTTCGACCAACCTCCGGAAAAACTCCTTGATGAAAAGACAATTACTAATCAGTGCGACCCTACTCGGGTGGAGCAGCCTCTCGCTTGCGCAGGACGACGTTCCCAAGACCTTCGGCGCGGGCGACCTTGTTATTCAGGCCGGCTATTTCCACGTCGATACGCGCGATTCGAGCGGCCCGGTGCGCACCGAACTGCGCCCCAGCCCGCTGCTGACTCTGCTCGGCGTGCCCGAGCAGTTCACCTCCGAAGGCACTGGTCTTTCGATCAGCAGCGCCGATACCCCGGCGCTGACGGCCAAGTACTTCTTCACCGATCATCTCTCGCTGCAGCTTGAGGGGGGAATCCCGGCCGACTTCGACATCTACGGCTACGGCACCGTCGCGCCTCCCGGCGCCGCCGGCGAAGTCGTCAACGCCAACCTCGGTGATCCGGCCACCAATCCAGTGGCGTCGTCGACCCAATGGTCGCCGGCGATGATCCTGCACTGGAACTTCCGCGAACCGGAAGATGCGGTCCGCCCTTATATCGGTGTCGGCGCGGTCTACACCTGGTTTACCGACGTGGAGCTTTCCGACAACGCCGCGGAGGCGATCAACTCCAGCCTCGGCACCACACTCGCGCTGGCGGCCGGAATCCCGGGTGACACCTACACCACCGCAAGTTCCTCATCCTCGGTGGATCCGGTGATCAATATCGGCACCCAGGTCCAGGTCACGGATCGCTGGGGCGTCAGCCTCTCGGCCTCGTACCTGCCTCTGGAGACCACGTCCACGATCAAGATCAAAGCCAGCGACGGCACCACGCTGGCGACCAACAAGGTCGACATCGATATCCATCCGGTGGTCATCGCGCTGCTCGTGAACTACCGCTTTTAGTAAGTCTACCCACGAGAAGACGACGAATATGAGGTGTGAGCCGAATCGATGAGTGCTCCCTTCTCGCTCCGGAAGAAGGGTTGGGGATGAGGGCGCTCGGCGCCATTTGTACGCCGAGACTGCGCGCGGCGGGCGCCCTCACCCCAGCCTTCTCCCAGAGGGAGAGGGCGAAAATCGTTCTTGGCAGTACCGGCAATTATCAGGCGGGTGGACGACTCGCCGCAGTCGCTGCAAGCCGAGTCACCGATCACGCGTTCAGGACCGGTGGCTTTTCATCGGCCACGCCTCGAACATTGATCGTCATTCCGGACGGGGCCTCGATGGACTCGCCGCATCGCCTATCGCAGCGCTTCGAGCGCCTCCCAACGCTCGTACGCCAGCAGCAGCGCCTGCTCGATCTCGCTGGCGCGCTGCTGCTTGCTGACCGCATCGGCCCGATCACGGATGTAAAGCTCCGGGTCCGCCAATACGCTGGCCAGTTGAGCCTGTTCGCCCTCCAGCGCTTCGATCTGTTGGGGCAAGGCGTCAAGTTCGCGCTTCTCCTGGTTGCTGAGACGCCCGGCGACCGCGGGAGCCGGCGCGCGCGTCGACGCTTTCGTCGCTGAACGGTTCGCGACCGGGGCCGACGTGGGCATCGCGGCCGCCTGACGGCGCCACTCGCTATAGCCGCCGATGAAGTCGCCGATACGGCCGGCGCCTTCGAACACGAAACTGCGCGTGACCACGCGATCCAGAAATTCGCGGTCGTGGCTGACCAGCAAGACCGTACCGCTGTATTCGGACAACTGCTCTTCGAGCAAATCCAGGGTCTCGATGTCGAGGTCGTTGGTCGGCTCGTCCAGCACCAGGAGGTTCGAAGGCTGTGCGAACAGACGCGCCAGCATCACGCGCGAGCGCTCGCCGCCGGACAGTGCCTTGATCGGGCTGCGCGCCCGGTCCGGCGTGAACAGGAAATCCTGCAGATAGCCCATGACATGCTTGCGACCCTGCGGTGATTCGATGAACTCGCGACCATCGGCGATCTGCTCCCAGACCGGTCGTTCGGCGTCCAGCGCCGTACGCAACTGGTCGAACACGGCGATTTCGAGTTTGGTGCCCAAGCGGACCGTGCCCTGGTCGGGCTGCAGCGATCCAAGCAGGAGCTTGAGCAAGGTGGTCTTGCCGACTCCGTTCGGTCCGATCAGTCCGATCTTTTCACCGCGCAGGACCGTGGCCGAGAAGTTCCGTACCAGCAGGCGCTCGCCGTGCGCGAACTGCAGGCCTTCGGCTTCGATCACCATCTTGCCGGAGCGTTCGGCCTCCTGGACCTGCATCTTGGCCTTGCCGGACAGGTTGCGACGGCTCGCGAAGTCCTCGCGCAGCGCATACAGGGCACGCACGCGGCCTTCGTTGCGGGTCCGCCGAGCCTGGATACCTTTGCGAATCCAGGTCTCCTCCTCGGCGAGCTTCTTGTCGAACAATGCGTTCTGTTGCGCCTCCGCCTGCAGGGCGTCCTCCTTGCGCCGCAGGTAGTCGTCATAGGTCCCGGGCCAGCTGCTCAGGGTGCCACGGTCGAGTTCGACGATGCGCGAAGCAACCCGGCGCAGAAAGGCGCGGTCATGCGTCACGAACAGCAGCGTGCCCGGCCAGTCGACCAGAAAGCCCTCGATCCAGGCGATGCTGTCGATGTCCAGATGGTTGGTCGGTTCGTCCAACAACAGCAGATCGGGCTCCGCGACCAGGGCCTGCCCCAGCAGCACGCGCCGCTTGAGGCCACCGGACAGCGAAGCGAACACCGCATCGCCCGGCAGCTTCAGCTTGGTCAGGATGGTTTCGACGCGCGCGTCCAGCGACCAGCCGTCCACCGCTTCGAGTGCTGCCTGCACACGGCCGAGATGCCCCATGTCCTCAGAGCCGCTTTCGATCAGATGATGGTACTCGGCGACGAGACGCCCCGCCTCGCCCAGACCCTCGGCGACCACGTCGAAGACACTGCCTTCGGTACCTGGCGGTACGTCCTGCGGCAGCTCGGAGATGCGCGCGCCGCTGTCGATCACGATTTCGCCGTCGTCCGGCTGCTGCGAGCCATTGATCAGACGCATCAGCGTGGATTTTCCGGTGCCGTTGCGCCCGACCAGACAGACGCGCTCGCCGCGCTCGATCGTCAGCTGCGCATGGTCGAGCACCACACTGCGGCCCAGACTCAGGCTGACATTCTTGAGGTTGAGGAGCATCGCTTCACAAGGACTGGCGGAAACAGGGGCGCTGATTCTACGGGATCAGACGGCCGCGCCGGCGGCCTGGGCTGAAGCCCAGGCCCATTGGAAATTGTAACCACCGAGCCAGCCGGTGACATCAACCACCTCGCCGACGAAGTAAAGCCCCGGCACGCGCCGTGACTCCATCGTCGACGAGGACAGTTCGCGCGTGTCGACACCGCCCAGGGTCACCTCGGCGGTGCGATAGCCTTCGGTCCCGCTGGCAACGATTGGCCAGGCATTGAGCCGCTGACCGAGCTCGCGCAATGCCGCATCACGGAACTGCGCCAGGGGCCGATCCTCGAAGAAGCGCTCGCACAGACGCTGCGCCAGACGGCCCGGAAGCCGCGCCTCCAGCCAGTGGCGCAGACGCAGGCGCGGCTGTTCGCGCCTGGCCGTCAGCAGCGCCTCGGCCGCATCGAGGTCCGGCAACAGATTCAACTGCAGCCCGTCGCCCGGATTCCAGTACGAAGAAATCTGCAGGATCGAAGGTCCCGACAGGCCGCGGTGCGTCCACAACAACCCACCGCGAAAGGCCGTGCCATTCGCACTGGCCACGGCGTCGATCGCGATTCCGGACAAGCCGTCCCAGTCCTCCAGGGGAACACCGCTGAGCGTCAGCGGAACCAGGCCGGCTCGCGTGTCCACAACCGAAAGCCCGAACTGGCGCGCCAGCGCATAGCCGAAACCGGTGGCGCCCATCTTTGGAATCGACAAACCACCGCTGGCGATCACCAGGGATTCCGTCTGGAACCGACCGCGCGCGGTATCGATCACGAAACCATCGCCTTCGAGACTTTCAACGCTCCGCACCGCGCATTCGGTCAGGATGTTCACCCCCACCGTCTCGCACTCGCTCAGCAACATGCGAACGATGTCCTTGCTCGACTCGTCACAGAACAGTTGGCCGAGTTCCTTTTCGTGATAGGCGATGCGATGGCGTTCGACCAGAGCGATGAAATCGGCTGGCGCATAGCGCGCCAGTGCCGACTTGCAGAAATGGGGATTGGACGAGAGGTAGTTGGCCGGACCGGCATCCAGATTGGTGAAGTTGCAGCGCCCGCCGCCGGACATCAGGATTTTTTTGCCGACCCGTTTGGCATGTTCGATCAGCACGACGCGGCGGCCACGCTGGCCGGCGGCCATCGCACTCATCAGTCCCGCGGCACCACCGCCGATGACCACCACATCACAGGAAAACATGCCGGCCGATCAGGCGACGATGCCGCACGGCATCGTCACAGCAGTCGGGAGGTGAATGCCAGGCGGTCCTCGTTGGTTCCGTAGAGAAACCCTTGCACCGTTCGACATCCCAGTTCGAGCAACCGATCCGCCTGCTCCGCGGTTTCCACGCCTTCGGCGATCACCGTCATGTCCAGATCCTTGCCGACCGACAATATCGATTTCACCAGCGCGGCGGCCCGTGCGTCCGTGGTCATGTCTTTGACGAAACTCTGGTCGATCTTGAGGGTATCGATCGGCAGGCGCGAGAGCCGCGCCAGCGAGGAATATCCGGTCCCGAAGTCATCCAGGGCCAGGCTCAGGCCCATGTCGTGCAGCCGCTGCAATTTCTGGTAGACATCGTCATAGGCAAAGTAATCCTCGGTGATCTCCAGGCGCAGGTTCCGCGCCGAGACACCGCCCTGACTCAGCAACTCGTCGAGTTGCTCCGCGAAACCCGGGCTCAGCAGGGCCGCGGGAGCAACATTGACCGCGAGCCGAAAGTCATCGTCGATCAGATGGGCCCAGGACGCCAGACTGGCCACGGCCTCGCGCAGGCTCCATCGCGTCAGCGGGCGGATCAGCCCGCAGGCCTGGGCCAGCGGAATGAACTGGGACGGAGAAACATTGCCGTGTTTCGGGTGCGTCCAGCGCGCCAGGGCTTCGGCGCCGGTCAGGCGCCCGTCCTGCAGCGAAATCTGCGGCTCATGCCCTATCCACAGTTCATCATCGCCTACCGCCTGACGCAGGTCGGTCTCCAACAACGCGCGCAGCCGCGCCGTCGCCGGCCGACCGGTGCGGTGATACGAAAACGTGTCGCGCCCGGCCCGCTTGGCGGCAAGCATCGCATGGTCCGCCAGGCGCACGAATTCCTGCACGTCGCTGGGGCTCTGACGGGCGCTGACGATCCCGATCGAGACCGTGGTCACGATCTGTTCGGCGCCGACACTCAAGGGCTCACGCATGGCGGCCAGAATCCGCTGGGCGAGTGATTCGACGGAGGACTCATCCATCCCTGTCACCGCCACCACCATGGCATCCCCGCCGACGCGGCCGATCGGCGCGGATTCGCCGACCGCGTGTCCCAGGCGGCTGGATACGTGGACCAGGGCTCGATCGCCGACGCCATGCCCCCAGTTGTCGTTGACGGTGTTGAGACCATCGACGCCCACGCAGAGCAGGTACAGCCCCTGCGGCTGCTGGGCATCGGCATGCCGCAGCCGGATCAGTCGTTGCGTGAACGATTCGCGATTCAACAAGCCGGTGAGTGGATCGTGCTCCACCAAATGGCGTAGCCGACGCTGCTGCTCGAACTGGCGGCACGCATAGCGGATGCTGCGGTCGAGCAGCGGTGTTACTGCTTCAGCCTTGGACAGGAAATCGGCGACGCCGCGGTCCAGCGCCTGTTGGTCGATACGCTCATCAGGAACCCCGGTGATCAGGATAACGGGGCCGGACAATTCCTCGGCATCGAAGCCTTGCAGCAGTTCCATACCGGTAAATCCGCCGAGGTAAAAATCCATGATGCATACATCGAAGGGCTGACGCAGCGCGGTGACGGCGGTCTCGCGCGTGCGCGCAACCGTGACCTGGTATCGAACCGGAGACACGCGTTGCAGGTAACGCTTCATCAGCAGGACGTCGGCCTGGCTGTCCTCCACCAGCAGAACCCTGACCGTGGTCGCTTCCGCTTCGAGCTGTGGTGCAACTTGGATCATCGTGCCGCGGGCCTCTTCCGAGCGACGCTTGAGTCAATCAGCCATTTGTTGTGTGTTCTGCGACTGGTATCACTTTATGGCACAAGCACAGTCAATTGGGCGAGTTCCACCCGATTTCGCCCGCGCTGCTTGGCACGGTACAAGGCGTCGTCGGCGGATTCGATCAGACTGGCAATGTCGGAACCCGTGCGCGGCAATACACTGGCGACCCCCATGCTCACGGTGACCGCCGACTCCGGGTCTTCACCCGAGGGCGCGGCGGCGACGGCGAGTCGAACCCGCTCCGCAAGAACAGCCGCACCCGCCAGATCGGTCTGTGGCAGCAGAATCATGAATTCGTCGCCGCCGTAACGGCCGAGCAGGTCCACTCCTCGCAGTGCATTCTGACAGCGCGCCACCACCATACGAATGATCTGGTCGCCACGAACGTGACCTTGTTCATCATTGACGGCCTTGAAGTGGTCGATATCGAGCATGATCAGCGACAGCGGCTGGGAAAAATGCCGGGCTCGCGACAATTCCACCTGCGCCAGGGCGATGAAGTGATCGCGGCTGAAAGCGCCCGTCAGCGCATCTTCGTTGGCGCGTTTGTGCAGCAGGGCTTCGGCATTGCGACGAATGTTTGCGTAGTGTGCGGTGCGCTGGATCACTGCGGGTGTCAGGCCGTGCTTGGACAGGAAGTCGGTGGCGCCCGCGAGCAATGTCGCCTCGCCGATGCGATCGTCGTCATGGCCCGTCACCACAATGATCGGCGCCGAGTAGCCGAGCTTGTGGTACTCGTGAATCAGATCGATGCAGTTGTGCGGACCGAGGTCGTAGTCGAAAAAGTACAAGTCATGCTTGCGCTCCAGCATGGCGGCACAGCACGAGTTGAAATCGGCGGCGCGGTCGACGGTCCAGTTCAGATGTGGCAGTTGCTGGCAATACTTCCTGAACAGCAAGGCGTCCTCATCACTGTCTTCTGCCAGAAGCACACGCGCATTAAACAGGTCTGGAAGCATCATGAGGCTATCGTTCCCATCAGTTCCGGGGTGGTGCGACGCCGCCGCCCTGCACGAGCGGAAGCTCGATACAAATGCTCGTGCCCTGCTGGCTGGATGTTAATGCAGAAATCCGGCCGCCGTGACGATCGCAAATGCTGCGGCACAAGCTCAGCCCGATCCCAACACCGGAACGGTCACTTTGCGGATCCAGTCGCTGAAAGACTTCGAATATCTTCTCGGCATAAAGCATGTCGAAACCAATGCCGTTGTCCTGCACCAGCAGCCGCATCCAGCCCGGCTCGGCATCGTCCGCTGCATGGATACGAATCACCGGCGGCACTCCGGGCCGCGCGAACTTGAACGCGTTGTCCAGCAGTTGATGCAGAACGACACGCAGTTGCGCCGCGTCACCTTCCACAGTGGGAAGATGCCCGCATTCGAGCCTGGCGCCAGTGGCTTCGATCTGTGATTCCAGCGCCTCCAGTTCAAGAGCAATCAACTCGCCGAGATCACAGAGCGTGAACTGCTGGCCGCGAGACGCCACTCGACTGATTTGCAGCAGGCCGCCAAGCATGTCCTGCATCCGGCTGCCGGCCGCAATGACCGCGTCCAGATAGAGGCGGCCATCGTCGCTGAGCCGCGAGAATTCCTCTTCCTTCAGGATCTCGCCAAAGGAGACGACCTGGCGAATCGGCTCGCTAAGATCGTGAGAAACGGTGTACAGGAACTGCTGAAGCGCCTGCTGCGCGGCGTGTGCCGGATTGTCGTCTTTGCGGCTCATGAATCCGCATCGCCGTCGATGTAGCGCTCGGTAATCCGGCGCATCGAATCGACAAAGTCGCGAAAATGCGGAGCCTTGACGAAGTATTCATTGACCCCGAGGTGTGCCGCCTCCTCGCGATCCTTCTCGGCATCGGAGGTGGTCACCACCACGATCGGAATATCACGTGTGGCTGCGCTGGAGCGCACCGCCACCGGAACTTCGCGGCCGTGCACCTTGGGCAGGTTCCAGTCCAGCACGATCAACTGCGGGCGTGGCGCATCGCAGAACGGCGGCTGCCGTCGAATGAATGCCAGCGCCTGGGCGCCATCGCGCGCCACATGGGTCCGTATCCGGCCATCCACCATCTTGAGCGCCTTGAGCGTCAGATGCAGGGCGGCGGCATCGTCTTCGGCAATCAAGACATCACACATAGTCATGCTCCGGCGGCAGCGTCGTGCTCACGTCGGGCAGCGTGAATTTGAAAGTGGCTCCCTTGCCGGGTTCGGACTCGACCCAGATGCGCCCGCCGTGCGATTCGACGATCTTCTTGCAGATCGACAGACCGATGCCGGAACCCGGATATTCCTCGGCGGTGTGCAGGCGACGGAAGATCTCGAAGACCTGCAGGCTTTGCTCCGGGTCGATACCGATGCCATTGTCGGCCACCGAGAATTCCCAGAACTCGCCGAGGCGGCGGGCGTGGATGCGCACCACCGGAGGCACGCCATCCCGCTGAAACTTGACGGCGTTGCTCAGCAGATTCTGGAACAGTTGCGACAGACGCAGCGCGTCACCCTTGACGTCCGGCAACACCCCGAGTTCGATGGTGGCACCGGTATCCTGCAACAACGAGCGTAGCTGCGTGCGGCAGCCTTCGAGACACTCATTGGTGTCCACCGTCGCGAAACTGCGCTTGATGCGATTGAGTCGGGAGACCTCGAGAATATCCTTGATCAAGCCCTGTAATCGCATTGCGCCTTCTTCGATGAATTCGAAATACTGGTCGGCCTCCTCGCCGATCTTGCCCACACACTCCTCGCGCAGCAGTTCCGAAAAACTGATGATGTTGCGCAGCGGCGCCTGCAAGTCGTGCGAGGCGACATAGGCGAACTCTTCGAGTTCGCGGTTGCTGGCCTCCAGGTTGCGCGCGTAGTCGGTGAGCTTGACCTGGGCGGTCTTGCGTTCGGTGATGTCGCGCACCGCCGCTGTGGCGAAGTGCCCATCGGGAGTCTCCAGCGGCGACAGGCTGATTTCGATCGGAAATTCGCTGCCGTCGGCGCGGCGCCCCCACAGTTCGAGGCCGGCGCCCATCTCGCGAACCTTGGGGTCACCGAAATAGCCGCGACGGTGACCGACATGCACGTCGCGCAAGCGCTCCGGCACCAGGATTTCGACACGCTGACCGATCATGGCGCCGCGTTCGTAGCCGAACAGGCGCTCGGTCTGGCGGTTGACCAGGGTGATCACACCGCCCTGATTGATGATGACCATTGCGTCGGGCGCGGTTTCCAGCAGGTTGCTGATCTGCTCCTGGGCCTTCTTGCGATCGGTGATGTCGCGCACGGCAGCCGTGGCAAAGCGCCCGTCTTCCGGCTCCAGTGGCGACAGACTGATCTCGATCGGAAACTCGGTGCCGTTCTTGCGCCGGCCGGACAGCTCCAGGCCAGCGCCCATGCCGCGCACCTTGGGGTCGCGGAAATAGCCGTCGCGATGACCGACATGGCGGCCGCGCAACTGTTCCGGCACCAGCATTTCCACTGACTGCCCGATCATCTCGTCACGGGTGTAGCCGAACAGATGCTCGGCCTGCTGATTGACCAGGCTGATCGCGCCGCTGCGCTCGATGATGATCATCGCATCCGGCGCCGTTTCCAGAAGGTTCTTGAACTGCTCCGCGGCCTTGCGCCGCTCGGTGATGTCACGCACCGCGGCAGTGGCGAAGTTGCCTTCCTCGGTATCCAGCGGCGACAGACTGATTTCGATCGGAAACTCGGTGCCGTCGGCGCGGCGTCCCCAAAGTTCGAGCCCCGCGCCCATTTCGCGGACCTTGGGGTCGACGAAATAACCGGTGCGGTGACCCAGATGCTTGTGGCGCAAACGTTCCGGCACGAGGATTTCGACAGGCTTGCCGATCAGGCCCGAAGATCTGTAGCCGAACAAACGTTCGGTCTGGCGGTTGACCAGGGTGATCAGACCGTTCTGATCGATGATGACCATTGCGTCCGGCGCCGTTTCCAGCAGCGCTTCGAACTTGAGCTGCGCCTTCTTGATCATGCCGACATCGCGGGCAATCGTGGACGCACCGACCACCACGCCATCGGCGTTGTGAATCGGCGAGATCGTCAGCGACACATCCAGTAGTTGGCCGCGCTTGTTGATGCGGTTGGTTTCCAGCTGCGCGACGACCGCGCCGTTGCAGATGCCGGCCATGATCGCGTCCAGCTCCGCCAGTTTGGCCTCCGGAACCAGGTCACGGATGGACTTGCCGACAATCTCGAGGCGTGTGTAGCCGTAAAGATCTTCGGCAGCCTTGTTCCAGCTGGTGATGGTGCCGTCCAGGGTCTTGCCGAGAATCGCGTCGTTGGACGACTCGACGATGGCCGCGAGCCGCAGCGAGGCATCCTGGGTCAGCATGCGCTCGGTGATGTCGCGCACCGCCGCGGTGGCGAAACGTCCGTCCTCGGTCACCAGCGGGCTCAGGCTGATCTCGATCGGAAATTCGCTGCCGTCGCGACGCTGACCGGTGAGGGTCAGGCCCGCGCCCATTTCACGCACCTTGGGATCGAGGAAATAACCCCTGCGATGGCCCAGATGTTTTTCGCGCAGTCTTTGCGGGACCAGAATTTCGACGGGTTGCCCGACGAGCTGTTCGCGTGAGTACCCGAACAGGCGTTCGGTCTGGCGGTTGATCAGGGTGATGACGCCGGCCTGATCGATGATGACCATGGCGTCCGGCGCCGTTTCCAGCAGATTGCGAATCTGCTCCTGGGTCCTCTTGCGATCGGTGATGTCGCGCACCGCCGCCGTGGCCAGGCGGCCCTCTTCGGTGTCCAGCGGCGACAGGCTGATCTCGATCGGGAACTCGGTGCCATCGGCGCGCAGACCCCAGAGCTCCAGCCCGGCGCCCATCTCCCGAATCTTCGGATCATGGAAATAGCCGGTGCGATGACCGACGTGCTTGTCGCGCAGGCGCACCGGCACCAGGATTTCCACCGGCTGGTTGACCAAGGCATCGCGATCGAATCCGAACAGGCGCTCGGTCTGCGCATTGACCAGTTTGATCATCCCGCGCTGGTCGATGATGATCATCGCGTCCGGCGCCGTTTCCAGCAGATTGCGCATCTGCTCCTGCGACTTCTTGCGGTCGGTGATATCCCGCACCGCCGCCGTCGCCAGCGTGCCTTCGTCCGTTTCCAGCGGTGACAGGCTGATCTCGATCGGGAACTCGCTGCCATCCTTGCGCCGGCCGGACAGCTCCAGGCCGGCGCCCATGCCGCGCACCTTGGGATCGACGAAATAACCGGTGCGATGACCGATGTGCTGAGTGCGCAGGCGTTCCGGCACCAGAACTTCGATGGGGCGGCCGATCAGCGACTCGCGCGTGTAGCCGAACATGCGTTCGGTCTGCGCATTGACCAACATGATGTTGCCGGTACGACTGATGATAACCATCGCGTCCGGCGCCGTTTCCAGCACATTCTTGATCTGATTTTCGGAAGCGCGGCGGGCCGTCGCGTCGCGGATGGCTGCGGTGGCGAACACGCCGCGGTCGGTTCGCACGGGGCTGAGACTGATTTCGACCGGGAACTCGGTGCCGTCCTTGCGCACGCCGGAGAGTTCCAGACCGGCGCCCATCTCGCGCATATTCGGCTCGCCGAAATAGCCGTCACGATGGATATGGTGCGTACGCCGGTAGCGTTCCGGCACCAGTATTTCCACCGGCTGCCCCAACAGCTCCGACCGTAGATAGCCAAACAGCGTTTCGGTCTGGCGGTTGACCAGCACGATCAGACCGTTGCTGTCGATCATCACCGTGGCATCCGGCGCGGCTTCGACGATCTCGCGATACCACCGGTCTTCCACTTCAGCGATGACGCCGTTCGTGTCGTTCATTCGGTCGGCTATATTGGTCTGGCGGCAGCTGGACCGGAGACGCTGTCCAGCGAGCGGTCTGCGCCTCGCCTTTCCTCAGGCAATGGTGACATTGCCTGGCATCCCCGAAGTGTCTTCCTTGAATGCGGTTCGACGCCAACGACGCGCTCGTGACCGCCAACGGAGCATGACAGAAGCGGCCCCCACAGTCTGTAAACGACTAAACACCTAATTTCGCCTACCGAATATGGGGCGAATTCCCACCCATCCGCTTCGGGCCGAAGCTATTCGGCGGATTCGGGCGCGCCCCGTGCCAACCGGTATCCAGCCCACAATTGCGCAACGGCGCCCGCTCCTTCGGTGAACACGAAGAACAAAATGACCGGCGGCGCATCACGTGCGCATACGAACCACAGCAGTATCGCGGCGACCCAGGCCCGACCCCAGCCGTCGATCAAGCCGAACAGCGGCAGCGGTCTGAGCAGGCGCGCGATCACCCACACCGAGACCAGCGCCCCGAGCAGGCAGACGAACAGCAGATGGATCGGCTCGAACGTCGGGGCTTCGGACACGCCGCCCGTCCAGCCGTTGACGGTGTAGAGCAGTGCGACGAAGCGCTCGGCCAGCGGCGGCAGCGCCAAAGCGACGGTCACGGCCGAGTCCACCCAGGCCCAGAAGCGAACCGTTCGGGCGTTGATTGGATTCATGAGGTCTCGGACAACCACGTTAACGTGAATCACGCTCGGCGTGATGCCGACCGACCCTCGCCCGCTTGCGCGAGAAGGGACCGCTCGCGACTGCGGGCGGGTGAGGGAAACAGCCATGCCGCAGGCGATTCATTCTGCGTCGGTGCCGCTTGTGGCATGGCCGTTGGCGGCATCGACGCCCGCCAAAGCTGCAGTCGTTCCGGACGGACCGCAAGCCCGAACCGCAATCCATGCAGCGCCCGGCAAACCGCCATGGATTCCGGGTCTCCGCGAAGCGGACCCCGGAATCACGGAGAAATCGGCGATTGCCGTTACTGCCGTGCGCACAAGACACAGTCAACGAAAAGGCCGGGCATGATGCCCGGCCTCGTGCGTTAGGCTTGGCGCCTGAACCGATCAGAACAGCTCGGCATCCAGCGCCATCAGTGAATCGGCACCGGCGCGTGCCGCGCGGATCTGATAGGCCGTTTCCGGCAACAGCTTGGCGAAGTAAAAGCGCGCCGTTGCCAGCTTGGCCTTGTAGAAGCCAGCGTCCGCACCGTCCTGGTGGTCCAGGGCAATACGGGCCATACGCGCCCAGAAGTACGAATAGACCATGTGACCAACCACGCGCAGGTAGGGCACGGCCGCCGCTCCGACTTCCTCGGGATTCTTCATCGCCTTCTGGCCGATCTCGCCGGTGAGCTTGGTGACCTTGTCACCGATATCCGCGAGCGGCGCGAGGAATTCGGCCATTTCCGGCTTGTCCCGGTTTTCCGCGGCGAAGGCCTGGATCAGCTTGCCGAACTTCATCAGCTTGGCACCCATGTCCGTCAGCACCTTGCGGCCCAGCAGGTCCAGCGACTGAATCGTGTTGGTGCCTTCGTAGATCATGTTGATGCGGGCATCGCGCACGAACTGCTCCATGCCCCATTCGGCGATGAAGCCGTGCCCGCCGAACACCTGCATGCCGAGATTGGTGCTCTCGAAGGTGTTGTCGGTGATGAAGGCCTTGATGATCGGCGTCAGCAGGGCAACCATGTCGGCGGCGTCCTTGCGTACGGCCTCGTCGGGATGCGACAGCTCCTTGTCGATTTCCAGCGCGATCCAATAGCTGAACGCGCGCGCGCCTTCGGTATAGGCCTTCTGCGTCAGCAGCATGCGGCGCACATCGGGATGCACGATGATCGGGTCGGCGGCCTTGTCCGGCGCCTTGGGCCCGGACAGCGCGCGCATCTGCAGGCGGTCCTTGGCGTAGCTGATCGAGTTCTGGCAGGCGATCTCGGCCAGACCCAGGGACTGCATTCCGACACCCAGGCGGGCGGCGTTCATCATCACGAACATCGCCTGCAGGCCGCGGTTCTCCTGGCCCACCAGCCAGCCCCTGGCGCCGTCGAGATTGATCACGCAGGTGGCGTTGCCGTGTATGCCCATCTTGTGTTCGAGCGAACCACATTTGACGCCATTGCGTTCGCCCGGCTCTCCGGCTTCGGTCGGCAGGAACTTGGGCACGATGAACAGCGAGATGCCCTTGGTGCCGCCCGGCGCGCCCGGAAGGCGCGCCAGCACCAGATGGACGATGTTCTCCGCCATGTCGTGCTCGCCCGAGGAGATGAAGATCTTGGTGCCCGAGATCGCGTAGCTGCCGTCGCCATTGGGCTCGGCCTTGCTGCGCAGCATGCCCAGGTCGGTGCCGCAATGCGGTTCGGTGAGACACATGGTGCCGGTCCATTCGCCCGAGACCAGCTTGGCCAGATAGGTTTTCTTCTGTTCCGGCGTGCCGTGCTCGTGCAGGCATTCGTAGGCGCCATGCGACAGGCCGGGATACATGGTCCAGGCCTGATTGCTCGAATTGAGCATTTCGTAGAAGGCGTTGTTGACCACGATCGGCAGGCCCTGGCCACCGTATTCCGGATCGCAGGCCAGCGCCGGCCAGCCGGCCTCGACGTACTGGGCGTAGGCTTCCTTGAAACCGGTCGGCGTCTTGACCACGCCGTCACCCTCATAGGTGCAGCCTTCCTGATCGCCGACCTGATTCAGCGGCAGCAGCACGTCGGTGCAGAACTTGCCGCCTTCTTCGAGGATCGCATTGATCGTATCGCCGTCCATATCCGCATGCGGCGGCATGGACTTGAGAATTTCTTCGACGCCCAGTAACTCATGAAGCACGAACTGCATGTCGCGCAGCGGCGCACTGTAATTGGCCATGTGGCTCTCCAGATCTCAAATGAAAAGTGGGCGGAAAGCCGTGGCGAAGCGCACGACCCCCTGAATTTTGAGACCGTACTGTAGCGTATGTTGCGTCGCAACCAAAGACCTGCGCGAACGAATCCCGTCAGAGTCGCGCGCGCTCCATTGGCGGCTCAGTGTTTGGTAAACACGGCGCCATACGACGCTCGCGGACGCTCTATTCGATCGAGCCCGGGATGCGCGGCACGGTCGATTCCACCTCGCCACACTGCGCACGGTGGCGCATGAGGTGATCGATCAACACCAGAGCGAGCATCGCCTCGACGATCGGCACCGCGCGGATGCCGACACAGGGGTCGTGGCGGCCGGTGGTGCGCATATCCACCGCCTGCCCGTCCTGATCGATCGAACGGCCCGGCGTGGTGATGCTGGAGGTGGGTTTGATCGCAACACGACAGACCAGATCCTGGCCGGTACTGATGCCGCCGGCGGTGCCGCCGGAATGGTTGGAGACAAATCCCTGTGGCGTCATTTCGTCACGATGCTCGGTGCCGCGCATGCCGGCCACGGCCATGCCGTCGCCGATCTCGACGCCCTTGACCGCGTTGATGCTCATCAGCGCATGGGCGATGTCCGCGTCCAGACGGTCGAATACCGGTTCGCCGAGACCCGGCGGCAGACCGCTGGCCTGTACCTCGACGCAGGCACCGACGGAATCGCCTTCGCTGCGCATGCGATCGATCAGCGCTTCGAGCTCTGCGACGCGCGAGGGATCGGCCACGAAGAACGGATTGCTGTTGACCGCTGCCCAATCCACAGTGTCTAGCCGCAGCGGCCCGACTTGCGTGACGCAGGCGCGGATTTCGATGCCGACGCGGTCGCGCAGGTATTTGCGTGCGACCGCGCCGGCGGCAACCCGCACCGCGGTCTCGCGCGCGGACGAGCGCCCGCCGCCCCGATGGTCACGCAGACCGTACTTCTGCATGTAGGCGTAGTCGGCGTGATTGGGCCGGAAGGTCTGCTTGATCCTGTCGTAGTCGTAGCTGCGCTGGTCGGTGTTTTCGATCAGCAGCGCGATCGGCGTGCCGGTGCTGCGCCCTTCGAACACGCCCGACAGTATCCGCACGGTGTCGGATTCCTTGCGCTGGGTCACGTACTTGGAGGTGCCGGGTTTGCGGCGATCCAGTTCGGGCTGGATGTCGGCCTCGGACAGCTCCAGCCCCGGCGGGCAGCCGTCCACGACACAACCGATCGCCGGGCCGTGCGATTCCCCGAAACTGGTGACGCAGAACAGCTTGCCAAAGGTGTTACCGGACATCGTAGTTCCCAGATTGCAGTGCGGCGCTCAGCGGCGCTCCAGCCAGTCGGCGAGTTCCTCGCGCCCGATCACGAACACGCCATCACCACCACGCTCGAACTCCGGCCAGTACGCCGGCAGATCCACGAAGCGCGCTTCGAATTCGGCCCGCGAACCCCCGATTTCGCAAATCAGCGTGCCACCTTCGCTCAAGTGGCGCGGGCTGTCGGTGAGAATGCGCTCGACCAGTTCCATGCCATCGTCGCCGGCATCCAGCGCCAGTCGCGGCTCGTGTTGATATTCCCGTGCCAGTGCCTGCCATTCGGCCGTGGGCACGTAGGGCGGATTGCTCACGATCAAGTCGTAACGTCGCCGACCGAGCTTGTCGAACAGGTCGGACTTCACCGCGCGCACCCGGCCGTCCATACCGTGGCGGCGGATATTGCTGCGCGCTACCTTGAGCGCGCCGGCGTCGATGTCAGCGGCGTCGACCTGTGCCTGCGGCAAGGCGAACGCCGCGGCGATGGCGATGCAGGCGCTGCCCGTACACAGGTCGAGCACACGCGCCGGCGGAACGCTGATCCAGGGCTCGAACCCGGCTTCGATCAACTCGGCGATCGGTGAACGCGGAATCAGCACGCGTTCGTCGACGAAGAACGGCAGGCCGCAGAACAGCGCCTCGCCGATCAGGTAGGGCGCTGGCTGACGCGTTTCGATACGCCGATCCAGCAGATCGAGCACAGCAGTACGTTCGCTGCCGGTGAGGCGGGCATCCGCGTAGGCTGGCGGCAGGTCATGACGAAGATGCAGGGCGTGCAGGACCAGTTGCAGCGACTCGTCCAGGGGATTGTCGGTACCGTGGCCGAAGACCAGCCCGCAACGCGCGAATTCGCTCGCGCCCCAGCGCACGAAATCCTTGATGCTCAGCAGAGCGTCGGTATCGCCGGACGCATTCATAGGCTCAGATAGGGTTGAAAACCGGGGGCACGGAGGCAGTCTGCTAGTCTAGCAATTTCCCGATATCCCCATTGTGAGGCGACCGCAACGCGCGCCTCTCCGGAGTCCTTTGATCGATGAATGCTCGCAGTGTCTTTGTACTGGCCGGCTTTGTCGCCGTGTTTGTCGGTGCGTGGATATTCGTGCTGGCCTCGAGCCAGGACACGCAGGACTTGCAAGTCGCGACGATGCTGGACACACCGCGCGCGGTGCCCGAATTCGAACTGATCGACGATGCAGGCGCCGCCTTCACGCGTGACCGCCTGCTTGGCCAATGGACGTTGTTGTTCGCCGGTTTCACGCACTGCGCCGACGTCTGCCCGAACACCCTGGCGATGCTCGACCAGGTCAAGGATCGTCTGGCGCAGTCCAGTCCCGGCGATTCATTTCAGACCGTATTTCTGTCGGTCGATCCGGAACGCGATCAACCGGCGGCCCTGGCCGAATACGTGGGCTACTTCGATCCCGAATTTGTGGGCGCAACCGGCCCCAAGGCGCAGCTCGACCGGCTGTGTTCCGGTCTCGGGCTGTACTACGCAAAATCCCCCGGTGCGAGCGAGGACAGCTACACGATGGACCATACCGCTGCGATCGTGGTGATCGACCCGCAGGCGCGCACCCGCGCCTATTTCGTCGTCCCGAGAAACCCGCAGGCCATGGCCGCGGATCTCGCCAAGATGATGTCCGCCTGAGGTTGCCATGCAACAGGATCTGCAATCCGCGTCCCTGAGCGACCGCCTGCTGGCTTGGCCTCAACTGCTATTGCCGACGCGCTGGCTGTCCAGTCTGATGTGCGCGCTGACGCGCTGGCGCTGGAAGCCGTTCAAGAACGCCTTCATCCGGATCTTCATGCGCATGTACCGCATCGATCTGGACGAGGCACTGATACGCGAAGCCACCGCGTTCGAAAGCTTCAATGCCTTCTTTACGCGTGCCCTGCTGCCGGAATCGCGCCCCATCGATGCGAACCCGTCGAGCGTGGTATCGCCGGTCGACGGTTGCATCTCCCAGCTCGGGGTGATCAGCCAGCGCAGCATCCTGCAGGCCAAGGGCATCAGCTACACGGTGGATGATTTGCTGGCCGGGCTCGGCGACGCGCGCGCGCTGGACAACGGCACCTTCTGCACGATCTATCTGGCGCCGAACAACTATCATCGCATCCACATGCCGATGGACGGCCTGCTGCACGAGTGGAACTATGTGCCGGGGCGCCTGTTCAGCGTCAACCCGGCAACCGCGCGCACCCTGCCCGGCCTGTTTGCACGCAACGAACGAGTCGGCACCTGGTTCGACACCCCGGCCGGCCCGTTTGTGATGATCCTGGTCGGTGCCCTGTTCGTCGGCTCCATGGAAACCGTCTGGGCCGGACAGATTTCGCCACCGCATCGACGCGACGGCGGCTCGCGTCATCGCCCGAGCCCGGCCGTGGCGCTGACCCGCGGTCAGGAAATGGGACGCTTCAACATGGGCTCGACCGTGATTCTACTGGGCGCACCCGGACTGTTGTCGCTCGACCCCACCAAGGCGGCCGGCGAGGCACTGCGCATGGGTCAGGCGATCGGTTCGCTGCGGCCCCGGTCCGGCTGAACAAGCCGCCGGCTTGTGCAACCAAACGGGGCCGCAAAGGTCCAAGAGGCGTACACTGGATCCAGGTCAACTTTCCCCGAACCATGCGTCAAAAGCTTGTTTCTGCCGTGCTGATCAGCCTGCTCGCAGCACAGTCCGTCACGGCTGCCGTGCCTACGGACCTGAACCTGCCGCAGATGGGCGAGCCTGCCGATCTGTCGATGACGCCCACCGAAGAGCGCGAGATCGGGCGCGATGTCGTCGCCCAGCTCTATTCGGCCGGTTACATCCTCGATGACGCCGAACTGACCGACTACATGTCCGGCATCGGCTGGACGCTGGCCACCTATGCCGACAACAAGCCCGAAAGCTTCCAGTTTTTCGTGGTGAAGGACCCCAGCATCAATGCGTTCGCGCTGCCGGGCGGCTATATCGGTTTCAATGCCGGCCTGCTGATCGCGTCACGCAACGAAAGCGAGGTCGCCGGCGTGATGGGCCACGAAATGGCGCACGTCACCCAGCGCCATATCGCACGCACGATCGAAGGCACCAAGGTCAGCAACATGGCGACGATGGCGGCGATGCTGGCCGGCATCATCGCTGGCGCCGCCTCGGGCAATGGTGATCTGATCATCGGTTCGCTCGGCGCCGGCAGCGCCCTGAGCTACCAGAACCAGGTGAACTTCACCCGCGCCCACGAAATGGAGGCCGACCGCGTCGGCATCCGCACGATGGCCGAAGCCGGCTTCGATCCGGAAGGCATGGCAAGCTTCTTTCAGCGGCTCGAACAGCAATCCCGCCTCTACGGCAGCGGCGTACCCGAAATCCTGCGCACCCATCCGGTCAACACCACGCGTATCGCCGAAGCCGAGTCACGCGCGCGCGACTACCCGGTGCGGTCCTACCATCAGTCCACCGAATTTCCGCTGATGCAGGCGCGGGCCACCGTGCTCAGTGCCAGCCGTGCCAGCCAGGCCCGCGAGCTCTATCTGCGGAAGATGGACGCGGGCGACGAAACCGTTGCCACCCGCTACGGCGCCGCGCTGGCGCTGTCAGAACTCAGCGAGAACGAGCGGGCGATGCAGGTTCTGGAGCCGGCGCTCGAAAAGATGCCGCGGAACACGCATCTGCGCTTGCTTGAGGCCCATCTGCAACTCGAAACCAAGCAGGGCGACCGCGCGCTGGCGACGCTCGAAGACGTGATGGAGCATCAGCCCCGCTCGGCGCCGGCGATCTTCGCCTACGCCGAAGCACTGATTACGCTCGACCGTCCGAACGAGGCGCGGCAGTTCCTGCTGGATCGCGGCCCGCTGCTGGAAGGTCGCCCGGACATGCACCGATTGCTGGCCGACGCCGCCGAGGCCACCAACAACACCTCCGAACTGGCGTTCCAGAACGCGAGCTACCGCTTCGAGCGCGGTGATGCACGCGGCGCGATCCAGCAGATCGATGCCGGTCTGCGTATCGCCGGCCTGGAAGACAACGAACGCGCGCGACTGGCCGCGTTCAGATCCGAAGTGCGCAGTGCCTTGCCGAAGAACTGGCGGCCGTCCGACAACCGTCGTTGAAGTCCGCAGCAAGCCTGATTTCGATCAACTGCGAAGCAACCGGTTTTCGAGCAGCCAGCGATGACTGTGCTCCAGCATCGAAGCCAGCGGTGAGGGCTGATAGCCCAATTCATCCATCGCCTTGCGACTGCTGCAATACATGTTGCAGGACATCAGGTGCACCGTATCGCGGGTGATTTCCGGCTCACGCCCGAACAGCGGCGCGATGAATTCCTCGGCGCTCGCATAGGCATGCAGCAGCCGGTTCGGCAAGGTCAGCACACGCGGCTTGCGACCGAGGATGCGTGAGACTTCCTGCACCAGGCCGACGTAGCTGGTATCGGCGCCGCCCAGCAGGTAGTTTGCGCCGATCTCGCCGCGCTCCGCGGCGGCCACCAGCGCCTTCGCCACATTCGGCGCGTGACAGAAACTGCCGCCGCCGGCCGGCACGCCCGGCAAACGCCGCCCTCGCACGATGCCGAACAGGCGCGACCAGTTGTAGCGGTCATACGGCCCGATGACATGCCCCGGATTGATGATGACGGCCGGCAGGCCGCGCTGAATGCCGTGCTTGACCTCGCGCTCGGCCATGGCCTTGCTGCGGATGTAGGTCACTTGGGAACTGCTGCCGCGGGTCGGCGTCTGCTCGGTGACAATGCCGCCATGCACCCCGTAGGCGACGACGCTGGACGTGTGCACGAAGCGGCGCGCGCGACGCTCCAGGGCCACGCGCACCACGTTGCGGGTGCCGCGCACATTCACCTTCAACTGTTCGGCGCCGGAGCGCGCCCACAGGCTGGTATTTCCGGCCACATGAAACACCGCGTCGGGGGATTTGGGCATGGCCTCACGCAGACTGTCGAGCTGGGTGACGTCACCGAAGACACGCTCCACCGGCCAGGGATCGAGATCACGGGTATCGGCATTGCGGCGGCACATTGCGACAACGCGCCACTCCTGCGCCAGCAGCTCGCGCACCAGGTTCAGTCCGACGAAGCCGTTGGCCCCGGTGACGAATGCGGTTCGGGTCACGGTCCTCGCTCCTCCTGCCGGGCCGTCCAATTTTTTCCGAAGCGTACCGACGACAGGCAAGCACAATCGCGGCGCAACGGAGTTGTGCGACCGTTCTACCACTTTAGTCGACCATGGCGCCAGCGTGGTGCCGACGCGTCAGGAGGCGCCCGGGATGCTCTGGATATCGTCCGGCAACGGTTCGATACTGTCCCATTGCTTGCAACTGGGGCATTGCCAGAACAGGAATCGCGGCGTCAGCCCGCAACTGCGGCAACGGTAGCTGGGTGCGGCCTTCATCGAATTCTCGATCGCGGAGCGCAGGACCCGCACCGGTTCACCCAGACCTTCGACCTCCTGCAACAAGGCATGCAGGCCGCTCCAGCTGGGCTTGCGCGACATGCGGTCCGCCAGGAACTGTGCAGCATCCTCACCGCTTTCGCGCATCAATTTAGCCAGCATCACGGACGGCAGGGCGGTCGGATAGTCCTTTTCCGCTTCCTTGAGGTAGCCGCGCAGACCGCGCAGATCGTCGGCCTTGCGATAGGCGCGTTCGATGCCCGGCATCACCTCGCGAAAGAAGCGCAGGTCCTGATCCGGGACACGTTGATAGGCCGCGATCGCGCCGGCCTGATCGTCGAGCGCCTCCCGCGCCCCGCCCAGCACCAGGCTGGCGCGCACGCTGCCCCTGGATTCGGATAGCGCCTGCTCCGCAAGACGTTCCGCTTGCCTGAAGTCGCCATCGGCCTTGGCCAGATCGGCCAGTTCGCAGTGATAGTGCGCAATGACCGGCCGCAGGGATTCGCCGCGCACGGCCTGCAGGCGTTGCGCGGCGACGATCGCCTTGTCCCAATCGTGTTCCTGCTCGTAGATGCCGACCAAGGCAGTCAGGCATTCGGCCTGGAACAGGCCTTCGTCGACGAGCGCGCCGAACAGCTTCTCGGCGTGATCGAGCAAGCCGGCCTTCTGATAGTCATGAGCCAGCTCCAGACGCGCGCGGTGTGCGAATTCAGCAGCCAGCCCTTCCTGCGCCAGAACGTTCTGATGCAACCTCAGAGCGCGGTCCACCTCGCCACGTCTGCGGAACAGGCTGCCCAGGGTAAGGTGCAGGTCCGCGGTCTGGTCCGTGACCTCTACGGCCTGGATCAGGGTGGTCATCGAAGCGTCGGCGTCATCGGTACCTGCGGCATCAAGGCCAGCGAGGTAATCGGAGGGCTTATCGACAGCCGCGCCGGGTGCGCCTTGCTGGATATGTCGGCGCGCGACGGTCCAGCCCAGCGCGAACCCGATGGGCAGCAACAGGACGACCAGACCGAAGCCTTCAAACATGGATGTTGAACTGAATGTCGGTTTGATGCCGCGTCTGCGCAGAAGACCTGAGGATCAAGGGCCTTCCTTGATCGGCAGTTCCCGCAGCGAACGCAGTTCCGAATCGCTGTCCTTGAGCTTGCGCTTCAGGCGGCGGTTCTCGTTTTTGAGCTCGAAAATGCGCCCCCCGCAGATGATCAGGCTAAGCAGGATGGAACCGCCCATCACGCCCAGCAGCAGCCAGATGAGGCCGATCGAAACCGTGCCCGCAAGATAGTCGAATTGTACGGTCTGCGCGTTGAAGTAACCGATCGAAACGCCCAGCGCGAGCACCACCACAAACAGGATGATCAGCAGAATCCGGCCGAGCGAGCCTGTGCGCTTGCCGCTCACCCGGTAATCTCGGTGCCGGCGCGCTGATTGACGCGTTCGCGCAATTCCTTGCCGGGTTTGAAATGCGGGACGAACTTGGCGGAGATCGTAACGGCGTCCCCAGTTTTCGGATTGCGGCCGACACGCGCCGGACGGTGATGCAGCGAGAAACTGCCGAATCCACGTATTTCGACACGGTCCTGACGGGCCAGAGCGAGACTGACCTCATCCAGTATCAGCTTGACGGCCAGTTCGACATCCTTGTGCATCAAATGCGTCTGGCGGATGGCGAGCTTGTCGATCAGTTCGGATTTGGTCATCGGTGCGTCTCGGAATTCGGGGACGGATTCGGGAGCGATATCGAGTCAACGATAGTCAAAAAAAAAGGGCCGCGCAAGCGCGGCCCTTGATTTTTCCCTTTGTTTTTGAAGGGATAGACAGCTTAGTTCGAGTCTCCGCCCATCTTTTCCTTGAGCAGGTCGCCGAGACTGGTCTTGCCGGTCGTGGCATTGCGGCTGTATTCCGCCACCGTTTCTTCCTCGTCCTGAATCTCCTTCACGCGGACCGAAAGCTGCACGATGCGGCTCTTGCGATCGATTCCGATGAACGAGGCTTCCAGATCATCGCCGACGCTGAGGATCGTGGTGGCGTCGTCGACACGCTCGCGCGCCAGGTCGTTGGCCTTGATGTAGCCCTCGACGCCTTCGGCGAGAATGATCACGGCACCGCGCGCGTCGACTTCCTTGACCTTGCCCATGACCTTGTCGCCACGGGTGTTTTCGGCCATGAACTGCGCCAGCGGATCGGACTGCATCTGCTTGACGCCCAGGGAGATGCGCTCACGCTCGGCGTCGATCGCCAGCACCGTGGCTTCCACGTCCTGGCCCTTGGTGTACTTGCGCACGGCGTCTTCGCCGGCCTCGTTCCACGAAAGATCGGACAGGTGAACCAGGCCGTCGATGCCGCCATCCAGACCGATGAACACGCCGAAATCGGTGATCGACTTGATCGTGCCGAAAACGCGGTCGCCCTTCTGGTGGTTCTGCGCGAACTCTTCCCAGGGATTCGGCACGCACTGCTTCATGCCCAGGGAGATGCGGCGGCGCTCTTCGTCGATGTCGAGAATCATGACCTCGACCTCGTCGCCGATCGTCACGACCTTGTTCGGGTTGACGTTCTTGTTGGTCCAGTCCATCTCGGAGACGTGAACCAGGCCTTCAACACCGGCTTCGATTTCCACGAAGGAGCCGTAGTCGGTGATGTTGGTGACCTTGCCGAACAGGCGTGTCTTCTCGGGATAGCGACGGGCGATGTCGACCCAGGGATCCTCGCCCAGCTGCTTGAGGCCGAGGCTCACGCGGCGACGCTCGCGGTCGTACTTGAGCACCTTGACTTCGATCTCTTCACCGACGGTGACCACTTCCGACGGATCTTTAACGCGCTTCCACGACATGTCGGTGATGTGGAGCAGGCCGTCGATGCCGCCGAGGTCGACAAAGGCGCCGTATTCGACGAGGTTCTTGACCACGCCCTTGAGCACCACGCCTTCCTGCAGCGTCGCCAGCAGCGAGTCACGCTCGGCGCTGTATTCGGCCTCAAGCACTTCGCGACGCGAAACAACGACGTTGTTGCGCAGCTTGTCGAGCTTGATGATCTTGAATTCGAGGGGTTTGCCTTCGAGATAGGCAGTATCGCGAACCGGACGGACATCGACCAGCGAGCCCGGAAGGAACGCGCGCACGGCGCCGATATCGACGGTGTAGCCGCCCTTGACCTTGCCGGTCATGGTGCCGATCACGATCTCCGAATCCTCGAACGCCTTGGTGAGGCGGTCCCAGGTGCGGATACGCTCGGCTTTTTCCTTGGAGAACTTGGTTTCGCCGAAACCGTCTTCGACGGTTTCCAGCGCGACCTCGACTTCGTCTCCAGCCGCAACGGTGATTTCACCGTCTTCGGACTTGAACTCGTCTATGGGGATGACACCTTCGGACTTCAGACCTGCGTCGACGATGACGACGTCGGTCTTGACCTCCAGCACCACAGCCTTTACGAGTGACCCCGGCTGCATCGATTGACCGGCGGCAAGGCTTGCTTCAAATAGTTCGGCGAAACTTTCGCTCATTTAAGGTTTACTCACTTGTCTGCGAATTCGTCCTGAATTCAACAGGTCCAGGTTGATTGAAAAAATCCGGTCCCGCGTCCTTGCGGATTCCGGCCCTACCCGCCCAAGCCTCGGGCGGCCAACAAATCGACGACTTGCGCGAACACCGAATCTGCGGAAATATGGGTGGTGTCGATCACCACCGCATCGTCCGCAGCCCGCAACGGCGCTGTGGCCCGTTGGCGATCCCGCAAGTCACGCGCGCGTATCTCCGTGCAAAGACCGTCGAGTTTAGCCGGCTTTCCGGCGTCCCTCAACTGACGAAAACGCCGGCGCGCCCGTTCTTCGGCGCTCGCATCGAGAAAAATCTTGAGCGGCGCATCCGGAAAAACGATCGTGCCCATGTCGCGCCCGTCCGCGACCAGCCCCGGCGGCTGCATGAAATCACGCTGGCGTTGCAACAATGCGGCACGAATCTGCGGCACCGCGGCGATCTGCGAAGCGAGCCCGCCGGTGGTTTCCAGACGCACCTGGGCGGTGACATCGACGCCGTCCACAAGAATCGCCTCGGCATCGGCCGCTGCCGAAAACACGATGTCCAGACGCGGTGCCAGCGCCGCCACGCGCGCGCTGTCATCCAGCGGAATACCGTCACGCTGCGCCGCCAACGCCAGAATCCGGTAAAGCGCACCGCTGTCGAGCAAATGCCAGTGCAAACGCCGTGACAGCGCGCGCGCCACGGTGCCCTTGCCGACTCCGGACGGGCCGTCGATCGTCACCATCGGGACGGAGGGTTCAGTCATGGCCGTGATCCACGGTGATTGGGAGCCCGGCGCCGGCAGCCAATTCGGCGAAGCCCGGAAACGAGGTGTCCACATTGGCGCAGTCGTCGATCACGATTGGCGAGTTCGCCCTCAGCGCCGCCACGGCGAATGACATCGCCACGCGATGATCGCCCAGCGAATCGATGCGTCCGCCGCCCAGTTGTCCTTCAGCGCCGACACCGGCGATGCACGCGCCGTCCGCGCGCGCCTCGGCGTCGACACCCAGAATACGCAGACCATCCACCATCGCCTGGATGCGATCGGATTCCTTGACCCGCAGTTCTTCGGCACCGGTGATGACGGTTTCGCCGTCGGCGCAGGCCGCCGCGATGAACAGCGCCGGAAACTCGTCGATCGCGGAGGCCACCAGCTCCGAGCCGATCTCGATGCCGCTCAGACCCACGCCACGCACGCGCAGATCCGCCACTGGCTCGGAACCGAACTCCCGGGGCTCCAGCACTTCGATGTCGGCACCCATGCGGCGCAGAATTTCGATGACGCCGGTGCGTGTCGGATTGATGCCGACATCGGTGAGAATCAGCTCCGATCCCGGCACGATCGCCGCCGCCACCATAAAGAACGCCGCCGAAGAAATATCCGCCGGCACCTCGATATCGCAGGCCTGCAAGGCTTGTCCGCCACGCAAGCTGGCTCGGCCCGCCTGCGCCAGCACCTCCACGCCAAAGGCCCGCAACATGCGCTCGCTGTGGTCGCGCGACGGCGCCGGCTCCAGCACCAGCGTTTCGCCCTCGGCATACAGACCGGCCAAGAGCAGGCAGGACTTGACCTGCGCGCTGGACACCGGTGACTCGTAGCGAATGCCGTGCAGATGATCGGCGGGACCGATGCTCAGTGGCGCGGTGCCGTTTTCGGTGGTTTCGATCTGCGCGCCCATGCGACGCAAGGGGTCGACCACGCGACGCATCGGCCGCCGCGACAGCGAGGCATCGCCGCTCAGGACCGAGCTGAAACGCTGGCCGCTCATCAGACCGGCCATCAAGCGCATCGAGGTGCCGGAATTGCCGAGATCCAGCGCCTGCGTCGGCGCCTTCAGTCCATGCAGGCCGACGCCGCCAATACGGAGGCGGTCCGGCGCATCGATCTGCACCTCGGCACCCATCGCCCGAAACGCCTTCATCGTGCTGAGGCAGTCCTCCCCATTGAGAAAGCCGCTGATTCGCGAACGCCCTTCGGCCAGCGAGGCGAACATCACCGAACGATGGGAAATCGACTTGTCTCCCGGCACGCGCAGACGGCCTTGCAGCCGACCACCCGCACTCAACTTGAAGACTGTCTTTTTATTCATTGATTCTTAAATGATTTTTCTACGGTTTCAAGATACTGCTCGCGTGCCGATCGAGCATGCTGGAATTGCGCCAACACAGCCTCGCCATCATCACGTTCGATCGCATCGCGCAGGCCCGTGAGCACGCGACTGAATTCGTCGATGACCGGCAGCAGCGCCGCACGATTGGCGCGCACGATGTCATGCCACATGCGCGGGCTGCTGGAAGCAATACGCGTGAAATCGCGAAAGCCGCCGGCGGCGTAGGCGAAGATCTCGCGTTCGCTCTCCATGCCGGCGAGACAGTCCACCAAGGCATAGGCCAGCACATGCGGCAGATGACTGGTCGCGGCCAGAACCTCGTCGTGATGCTGCGGTTCCATCTCCACGACGGTGGCGCCGCAGGATTGCCAGGCGGATCGCACGCGTTCAATCGCGGATTCAACCGCCGGCCCCGGCGTCAGGATGACGCGGCGCCCGCGAAACAGGTCGGCCCGGGACGCCGCAACGCCGAAGCGTTCGCCGCCAGCGATCGGGTGTCCCGGCACGAACCACTGCGGCCACTCCCCGCACACGGCAATCACCGATTCGATCACCGAACCCTTGGTGCTTCCGACATCGGTCACCACCGCACCGGATGCAAGGGCCGGCATCAGCGCGGCAACCACCGATCCGACGGCACCCACCGGAACCGCCAGCAGCACCAGATCGGCATCGCTCACCGCATCGGCGACGCTATGCCCCGCTCGATCGATCACACCGAGCGACAGCGCCTGTTCCAACTGCTGCGCATCCGTATCGTAGGCGCTGATCCGTTCCACCTGCCCGGCCTCGCGCAAGGCGCGCGCCACCGAACCGCCGATCAGACCAATGCCGACAACCGCCAGATTCACGCGCCGGAACTCACTTTAAGAATATCTCTCAATGTATTGATAAACCTTGAATTCTCCGCCTCAGTTCCGATCGATACACGAATGAAGTCCGGCATCTTGTAGGAACCCATCGGACGCACGATCACGCCACGCTCCAGCAGTCCCTGATGAATCGGCGAGGCATCCCGGCCGAAGTCGATCGTCAGGAAATTGGCTTGGGATGGCAGCGTTGTCAGACCCAGGGCATGGACTTCCGCCGTCATGCGGGCCAACTCACGCGTGTTCAGTTCCACTGATTTGCGCACGAAGTCCTGGTCTTCCAGGGCCAGCTCGGCCGCCAGCAGCGCCAGGCTGTTGTTGTTGAATGGCTGGCGTACGCGGTTCAGCAAATCCGCCAATGACGGATGCGACAGGCCATAGCCCACGCGCAGCGAAGCCAGGCCATAGACCTTGGAGAAGGTCCGTGTCACCAGCAGATTCGGGTAGCGACTCAGCAGCGCGCGGCTATCGGTGCGCAGTGCCGGCGCCTGGTAGTCGAAATAGGCCTCGTCGAGCACCACCACGACCTGCTCCGGCACCTTTTCCAGAAACGCCTCGATCTGCGCCGGCGCCAGCCAGGTGCCGGTGGGGTTGTTCGGATTGGCGATGAATACCGCCGCGACGTCGTCACGCAGTTCCCGCGCAAAGCCTTCGAGGTCATGCCCCATCGGCATCGAAGCATGGTCTCGCGGCAGCGCCGGCACCACGATCGCCTCCGCGTTCTGCGCCTGCGTAGCGATCGGATACACCGCGAAGGCGTACTGCGAGAACAAGGCGGCGCGGCCCGGGCCGAGGAACACCCGCGACACGAACTCCAGCAAATCGTTGGAACCATTGCCCAAGGTGATGCACTCGGCGTCAACGCCGTGATAGGCCGCCAGCTTCTTCTTCAGCCGAAAGCCGCCCCCATCGGGATAGCGGCTCAGCTCGCCGCGCGCGGTCGCCGCCAGCATCTCGCGGACTGCAGGACTGGCACCCAGCGGGTTTTCGTTGGACGCGAGCTTGATCGCATCCTTGACGCCGAGCCGACGCTGCAGTTCCTCCAGCGGCATGCCGGGCTGGTAGGGCGCGAGCTGCAGCACGCCGGGCAGCGCATTCTTGAAGTAGGCGGGATTGTTCATTGCTTAGGTCGGGTCATTCAAAAACTCGGGTTCGCGCAAAGAACGCGAAGGCGCCACGAACAGCAAACCAAAACTCATTCTTCGCGACTTGGCGTCTTTGCGCGAACCCACGCGGTTTCAGATCACGGCCCTGGGATAGGACCCCAGAATCTTGAAGAATCCGGCGCGGCCGCGCAGTTCGTCCAGCGCGGCGGCCACGGCCGCATCGCTCTGGTGGCCTTCGATATCGACGAAGAAGTTGTAGTCCCACACCGCGCGGCGGCTCGGGCGGGATTCGATCTTCGACAGATTGATGTTGCCGCGCGCAAACGGTTCGAGCAGACGGAACAGCGCGCCAGCCTCGCCACCCTGCGGCGCCGAGCAGACGATCGAGGTGCGATCGGCGCTGGTGGCTTCGGGGTTCTGTCGCCCGATGATCAGGAAGCGCGTGGTGTTGTTCGGGTCGTCTTCGATATTGCTGGCCAGGGTGCGCAGACCGTACAGCTCGCCCGCCGCGGCGCTGGCGATCGCGGCGCTGTTGGCCTGATCGGCGGCACGCCGCGCGGCCGCGCCATTGCTGGGCATCGGTTCGCGCGGCACGCCCGGCAGTTTGACATCCAGCCAGCGCCGGCACTGCGCGAAGGATTGAGGATGCGAATACACCACCTCGATGCCGCTGCTGTCCTGCTGTTTGCTCAACAGCTGGTGGTGTACCGGCAGCCAGACCTCGCCGCAGATCGACAGCGGCGTCTGCGCCAGCGCATCGAGCGTACTGGTGACCACGCCTTCGGTGGAGTTTTCGATCGGCACCACGCCGTACATCGCGGAGCCGGATTCGACATCACGGAAGATTTCGTCGATCGCGCTGGCCGCCTGCGCCGCCACCTGATGACCGAAATGCTTGTAGACCGCGGCCTGCGTGTAGGTGCCTTCCGGCCCCAGATAGGACACCGCCAGCGGGGTCTCCAGCGCCAGGCAGGCCGACATCACCTCGCGCATGATGCGCGCCATCACCTCGTCAGCAAGTGGGCCGCCGAGTTCGCGATTGCGTTCCTTGGCGCGGCGCAGCACCTCGGCTTCGCGCGCGGGGCGATAGTGGTCGGTGGTGTCGCCGGACTCGGCCTTGATGTCGCGTACGCGCTGCGCCACACGCGCACGTTCGCTGATCATCCGCTGGATTTCGGTATCCAGCGCATCGATACGGCTGCGGGCATCGGCAAGCGTGCGAAGTTCCATCGTCGGCGGTTCGGCGTCAGTCACGGAAAAAGGGCGCAAAGTTTAGCGGCTGGCGGCCATTCTCGCTTGATTGGAGGCCCGCCCGAATATTTACCTGAGCGGGGCCGCTTCAGCCGCGCGTGCGCGCGAATTCGCGCATGTAGTCCACCAGCGCCTGCACGCCGGCTTCGTCCATCGCGTTGTAGAGCGAGGCACGCATGCCGCCGACCAGCCGGTGCCCCTTGAGGCCCGGCAGGCCGGCCGCCTTGGCGCCGTCCAGAAACGCTGTATCCAGAGCGTCATCGGCCAGCGCGAACGTCACATTCATCCACGAACGATCCGGTCGCGCCACCGGACAGCGATAGAAGGACTGAGCATCGATGTAGTCGTAAAGCAGCGAGGATTTGCGCGCATTGCGCGCCGCCATCGCCTCCAGCCCGCCTTGCGCCTTGATCCACTTGAGCACCAGCCCCGAAACGTACCAGGCGAAGCACGGCGGCGTGTTGAGCATCGAATCGCTGTCGGCCACGGCCTTGTAGTCGAACACCGACGGCAGCGCCGGGTGGGTCTGACCGATCAGATCCTCGCGCACGATGACGATGGTGAGCCCGGCCGGCCCCAGGTTCTTCTGGGCGCCGGCGAAAATCAGGCCGTAGCGCTCGACCTCGATCGGCCGCGACAGGAACGAGGACGAAAAATCCGCGACCAAGGGCACCGTGCCGACCTCCGGCACATCGTGCAGTTCCACACCTTCGATGGTTTCATTCGGCGTGTAGTGAAAATAGGCGGCATCGTCCGACAACAACCAGGTATCGGCCGCCGGAACATGATCGTAGCGCCCGTCCGCCGGCTCGGCGACGATATGCGGCGTTCCGTACTGCCGGAATTCCATCACCGCCTTGCGGCTCCAGACGCCAGTCACCAGAAAATCGGCGTGATCGCGTCCCCGCAGCAGATTCATCGGAATCACGCCGAACTGTGCGGTCGCCCCGCCCTGCATGAACAGCACCTTGTAGCTCGCCGGCACGCCGAGCAGTTCCCGCAGGTCCGCTTCGGCCTCGGCCGCGATCGACATGAACGGCTTGTCGCGATGCGACATTTCCATCACCGACATGCCGGTGCCGCGCCAGTCGAGAAGCTCTGACTGAACCTGCTCCAACACCGACAGCGGCAAGGTGGCAGGGCCGGCACTGAAATTGTGGACACGCGACATGGTCTGATTCCGTCGGATATCGGGTACGCCTGCGGCTCGCCGCATCGGGAGCGCAGCCTAGCCGTACGCGCGGCTTTTTTCGAGGGTCCCGCCTCGAAAATTCATACGATCAGGTAGCCTCGCCGGGAATCCAAGCCTTACGACGCACGCATGAACCGTTTGCTGCTGAACCTCGTCTCCGGCCTGGCGGCGCTCGCCGCCCTGACTCCCCTATCCGTGTCCGCCGCCGGCGCGCCCGAGCAAGCGCCTGGCTGGAGCCTGCAGACGCCGGGCGGCGAAACCGTCAACTTCCCGCAGGATGCCGAAGGTCGCCCCACGGTCCTGCTGTTCTGGCCGTCCTGGTGCCCGTTCAGCCGCGCGCTGCAGCCCTACGTGCAGGACATCTGGGAGGACTACCGTGATTGGGGCGTCAATGTCTGGACGATCAACATCCGCGAAGACGGTGATCCCGTACAGACGATGAAGGATCGCGGCCTCAGCTTTCCGCTGTTGATTCAGGGCGATGCACTGATGGCGACCTATCACATCGAACGCACGCCCTGGCTGGTGGTCATCGACGGCGACAACAACATCGTCTACACGCGGCCTCCGCATCCGCCGACGCCCATCGATGTCGCCAAGGACGTACGCAAGACCCTCAACGAATTGCTGGGCGACCGCGCCCCACCGCTGCCGCAGAGCTACCCCAAGCCCTACGACCTGCACCTCAAGAAGCGCTCGGACCGTGTCGACCGCAGCGCACCCAAACCGGTGTCCTCCAGCGTCTGGGGACCGTGGCTGCAACGCTACCTCGCCGACATCCCCGCCGATGAAACCGCCGAAGGCATCGCCCCGCTGGGCGCGATCGACAGCGGCAAGGCGGCCATCGCCCACGCCAAGGCGATTTGGGCCAAGCGCTATGGCGAAGAAGCGGTACTGGCGCAAGCACCCTATCGCGCCTACCGCGATGCCACGCGCTGGGTGGTGCTCGGCGATGGCGGTACCGGCGAACTCGGCGACGGTATGATTCTGGTCGTCGAACGCGAAACCGGGCGTGTGATTCGCGTCAGCGGGGAATGACGCTGCGGGCGGTGGCCGTCTGCGGGATTTTCAGACTTGCTATGCCACCGGAATGCCGGGCTGCCCAATCCCGCCGCTATGGCGTCCGCAGATATACCGAGGATTCGCGCTCCGAAGCTTCGTAGAGCGACAGAGGCGCCGGCTTCTTGCCGAAGGACAGCAGCGCGTGGCTCCATGTCGGCATCGGCAGACCGGCCACCGAGCGTGCCCAGTCGAGGTTCTGCCCACTGCTCAGGTCGAAACGCGATCCATGCCAAGGGCATTCGACCGTACCCTTGTCGACCTTACCGCGCGCCAGCGACAGGCCCACATGCGGGCACTTGGCGGAGAATGCGCAAACGCGTCCATCGACACGACTCAGCAAGACGGTGTGGCCGCCGACCTTGACGGCATGCAGCCCGCCTTCCTGGACCTCACCCGATGCCGCGACTTTCGTTTCATTCATGACTCCCTCCTTTGCGGTGCCGCTGACCCTTCGGCCGGGCTGTCGACCCTTGCCCGGGTTATCAGCCGCCCCGCGTCCACCACGCCGCTCGGAAAGGTCCGCGAGCGTGTCGAGTTCTCCGGACTCAGGCCTTGCGCGTAGACGTCGCTTGAGCCTAATCGCGCAAGATCGTCCCGGGCTCGTCGAACGCGTCCCGATTAGACGCCGCGTTTCGCGTCCCGGCAAGTGCCCGGTCTAGCCCGCCGCCAAACGTCGCAAAGTCCGGGATACGGCTTTGCACCGGCGCACCGTTGATCAAGACATCGTCACGACGCATAAGAGCCCAAACCTCGGCATTGGCCTAGGCGAATAGCGCCACGGGTCCGTTGCAGGGCAACGCACTATCTTTCTCAGCCGTTCAAGCTGACGTAAGTTTCACCGTCTCTGACACCCCAGACCAGCCCCCGGCGCTCCTTGTTCAAGGGCGTCAGTACGGACAGGCAATAGAACCAGGCAGCTTCACACTGCTGCGGGGTCACAGTGACAACGACATAGCCATGGCCGGTATCCAGCGCGCCTTCGGCGTAGCGGATATGGCGGTTGGGCAGACGCAGCGCCTCGGCCACGACCGGCGGAAAGCCCTGGGTCGTCACCGATGGACACACGAATTCGACACCGACCGAGCCGCTGGTACCGGGGGTATAGGCGGAAAAGTCCGTCGGGTCCTTGGTCAGCTCGGCGCAAAACGCGGTATGGATGTCACCGGTAAGCACGACGACGTTGCTGATGTCCTCGTCGGCGAAGGCGTCGAACAGGCGGTTGCGCTGGTCGACGTAGCCATCCCAGGAATCGAGCCCGAAAGGCTGGCCGGGGGCGAGGTAGAGCTGCGACATCATCGTCTGCTGGGCGATCAGCTTCCACCGTGCCGTGGTCGTGCGCAGACCATCCAGCAACCAGGCTTCCTGCTGGGGACTGATCATGTAACGGCCGGGCGCTTGCGCCTCCGTGGTGTCGGCCGGTTGCGGATCGCGTCCTTCCAGACGGGTATCCAGTACGAAGAATTCCAGCAGATCGCCGTAGCGCATGCGGCGATACAGATGAGCGCTTGAGCCTGTGTTGGGGTTGAACCCCTCGCGCACCGGCATCCATTCGAAGTAGGCCTGGATCGAGTGGCGCTTGCGTTCGGTCCACATGCCCTCCTCGCCCTCCGTATGATCGTCCGCACCTGTGGCATAGCTGTTGTTGGCGGATTCGTGATCATCCCAGACGCAGATCCAGGGATGTGCGGCATGCGCCGCGTTCAAGTCCACGTCGGTCTTGTACAGCGCATGACGCGTGCGGTAGTCCTGCAGCGACACGATTTCGTGCGCCGGCTCCATGTAGCGCCCCAACGCGACCGGCGTGGCGAGCAACTCGTCGCCACCGTCTTCGTAGATGTAGTCACCCAGGGTCAGCACCACATCCAGATCGTCACGACTGGCAACGCCGGCATAGGCGTTGAAGTAACCCATCGAGTAGTACGCGCAGGACGTGAAAGCGAACTTGAGCGATTCCAGGCTGGCGTCGGCATCCGGCGCGGTCTTCGTCCGCCCGAGGCTCGAGTTCGTGTCGCCCACTCGAAACTGATACCAGTAGTGCGTGCGGGGCTCTAGGCCCACGGCGACAACCTTGACCGTGTAGTCACGTTCCGCATCGGTGGTGAACACACCGGAGTCGACGACCTCGCTCAGCGCCTCGTCGGCGGCAATGACCCAGCCCACGGACACCGGGCCTTCTTCGACTGGCGTGACGCGCGTCCATAGCACCACGGAATCGGCATACGGGTCGCCCGAGGCAATCCCGTGCTTGAAACTGCCATGGGAGTCGTCGACATCTTCGGGAGTGCCGCCCGTGGGGCCGACCACCCCATCCGGAGCATCGCTATCGCCGCACGCACCCAGCGCCGGGACGATGCCGAGAGAACTCAAACCTTTGAGAATCGAGCGCCGCGAGACACCGCGCACGTTTGCCAAAACGTGCTCAAGATAGACCTTGCCCATATGACCCACATTCCCCCGCTCTAGGCACGCGATGTACGTGCGATATTCCGCGCTGCGGAGCCTGAAGCAGGAACGTTTCAGAAACTTGAAGAGACGCCACGCCGATGAATCAGCTTTGCCGAACACACATCAGGAAAGCCGTCGATCGAACCCGGCGTAGTGCCGCTTGGGAGAGACCAACCGCCCTAGCTTTGCGGGTAGAGGTACGCCTGAATCCCGATGAACGTCCTCAGCGGATTCGCCCGTCCGCGCTGGCCGTCATGCGGCCGGGGTAAATCACTTCGAAATGCACCTTCGCCGTCAACCACACATCAGCCGACTTCGTGCGGCACTGGGTCGATGCGGTTGGCGTGGGGATCGGCTTCGGTCTCGATCATGCTGGGTTCTTCCAGGTTCGGATCACCGAAGTGAGGGCGCGCAGCGGTGGCGACCACGGCCTCAGGTGCCGCAAGCGCATTGCACCAATCAGACCAGCAGGTTCGCACTTCGTAGCGGCCGATGTCACGGTCGCCGGGTGATCATGATCAGATTCTCCAGCTGCGCCTGCGCCACCAACATGCGGTAATAGTGATCACGGTGCAGTGGCGGTAAGGTACCGGCACGCTCGCCGTGTGAAATGTCCATCGGCAGGCTCGCGAAGCCTTCTTCACGAATCACCCTTGAAAGCCATCGCCGGCCCTCTCAGCCACCCCCGAACGCGTCCAACAGCGCTGCCGGGATCTTATCGAAATCCGGCGCGCGCGATCTGCCCCTTGAGACGGCCCGGCTGACGTGGCTGTACCTGCGCCACCGCCACCGGCCGGGTCTTGCGGGTTACGCAGCAGTTGGTAGGGGCGACAGCGGCCGTCCGAAGCCACATTTCAAAGGTCGCGCAGACGCCGGGGCAGTTGCCGCATACCGTGGCGTACCGTCAGCACATCGATGCGATCGTCATGGACGCGGTAAATGATCCGGTAGCGCCCTTCATAAGTTTCGCGGATATCCTCGCGCTGATATTTCCTCACGGGGACACCCGCATGCGGTTGATGCGTAATCAGAGCCGCTTTCCGTGTAAGGCGGTCGACGAAACGTCGGGCGTTGATCGGGCTGTCTTGGGCGACGCGGTCATGGATTTGTTGCAGTCGGGTAAGTGCCTTGTCGGTCCAGTGCGCCCTCATTAAGGCAAATCGGGCAGCCCGAAGCGGCGCCGCACCTCATTGTTCTCGGTGACACGGCCGGCAACGCTGTCTGCCCCCCCCTCCTCGATGTCTTGGATAATCGACGCCTCGTAAACGAGGTCTTTCCAATCCGCGCCCTCCGGAAGACGGTCAATCAGCGCATGGGCCTGCTGCTTGAAGTTGGGGGCGGGATTCGTGTTCGGCATGGCGATGTCCTCGAAAACAGTGTGCAAATTAGCCGCAAAGCCGCGAATTTGCGGTGACATGATACTGGGTGTTTGACGAGTCCCCCTGAACCTACTCCTTGGGTAAGATCTCATCAATGATCTCGATTGTCGTGGCCAAGTTTTTCGGACACGCTGATAGGGTAGTTGGGAGGTTATGCAGCTTGAGGAAGTCGCTCGAAGTCAGTAGGCGAGCGATACCCCAGCGTTGAATGCAGTCGGACGGTGTTGTAGAAGCCGGCGATGTAGTCAGTGACTCGTTTCCATGACCGCGGCCAGATGCAGCCAGCTGCTGGCTGTGCGGATGTACGGAATATCGCAAACCCAGACCTGATCGGCAGCACTCGGATTGAAGCCTCGATCCGATACATTGTCGGCCACTGGCAAACTGTCCCGGCTGTCGGTGGCGTGGATGAACTTGCGTCGCCAGCGGGCTTTGAGCCCATGACGCCGCGTCAGTGTGCGGACCCGATGGCGGCTCAGGCAGATGCCTTGGTTCCGCAGGGCAGCGCATACCCGGCGGCTGTCATCATTGCCGCTCTGGGTCTCGTTCCTCGTCGCGGGGTGCTCTCTCCCCCATCAACGTGTTCGAAATCATTGGACCACAACGCTATCCGAAATCGCCGATCGACCGAAGCTGACGCATCACGATTTCGAGTTTTTCGAGCGAATCGTCGCACTCCAGGATGCGCTGCTTGGCCGCCAGCGGCAGTGGCAGGATTTCCGCCAGACGGTGCGCGACCCAGGCCGCGTCGTCCAGCCGGTGCGGCATCGGCACCATGCCGACGCCGACTTCATTGATCAGCCGCTGCAACAGCAGCGGCGCCAGTAAATGGTCTTCGGGAACGGCAATGGGCGCCTCGGTATTCAGCCACTCGACCTGGGCATGGATCAGACCGTCTGCCGCCACCCGCCGTTCGAGAATGCGGAAACGGGTATCGCCGCGCGCAAGCAGATTGAACAGGCCCGGCGACAGTTCTTCTCGCTCCACCACGCTGGCGCTGCATCCGATGGTGTGCGGAACAGCCGGTTCGCCGGCCTCGCGTCCATCCAGAATCAGGCAGACGCCGAACCCGGAGCCGGTACGCAGGCACTCCCGTGTCATCTCCACGTAGCGGGGCTCGAAAATTCGCAGCGGCAGGCGCCCATCGGGATACAGGACGGTGCCCAGCGGAAAGATCGGCAGTTCCTGCGGCTGATTCAATACTGGCTCCGATGCTCCGGCAATCCATGATATTCGACGGTCGCCTGAAAACACGACGGGCGAAGCCTGCGCCCCGCCCGCCCTCGAATCAGATCGGCGAGGATCCTATTTCTCGCCGTCCTCGTCCGCGGCCGGCGCGTCATCACCGGAGTCGCTGGCATCGCTGATGTCCTCGTCAGGCGCCTCGCCGGCCACTTCGCCATCGGCCAGTTCGTCCGACACGAGTTCTTCTTCCTCGTCCTCGATTTCGATGCGATCCACGCCGACGAGGTGGTCGCCCTTGACCGGCTTCATGATGCGCACGCCCTGGGTATTGCGCGACAACACGCTGATTTCCGAGGCGCGTGTGCGGATCAGGGTGCCGCCGTTCGAGATCAGCATGACCTCAAAGCCGTCCTCGACCTGGATCGCGCCCACCAGCGCGCCGGTCTTCTCGGTCAGCGCCTGGGCGATCACGCCCATGCCGCCTCGGCCGCGTAGTGGGTACTGATCGATCGGCGAACGCTTGCCGTAGCCGAGTTCGGTGACGGTGAAGATATCGCCAGCGCTGGGCTGGGCAACGATCAAGGCGATCACTCGGGCCGCGGTTGCGGTGCGCGGCGGAGCTTCGCCTTCGGTGTCCGCGTCGTCGGCGCCGCTTTCGTCCGCCGCTTCGCCGGCCCGGACCAGGCGCATGCCGCGCACGCCGGTGGCGGTGCGTCCCATCGGGCGAACGTCCTTCTCATTGAAGCGGATCACGCGCCCGGCATCGGAGAACAGCAGTACGTCGTCCGATCCCGAGGTCAACGCCACGGCCACCAGCTCATCGTCGACGCGCAGGTCCACGGCGATGATGCCGTTGGAACGGATGTTGGCGTAGGCGTCCAGCGGGGTTTTCTTCACGGTGCCGAGCTTGGTCACCATGAACACATTCTGCTCGGCCTCGAACTGCTTGATCGGCAGCACCGCGCTGATCTTCTCGCCTTCTTCCAGTGGCAGCAGGTTGACGAACGGCCGGCCGCGCGAGCCGCGCGAACCCGTGGGCAGTTCGAACACCCGCACCTTGTAGACGCGGCCGAGACTGGAGAAGCACAGCAGCCAGTCATGGGTGTGCACGACCCACAGGCGGTCGATGAAATCGGCTTCCTTCATCGTGGTGGCGGACTTGCCGCGCCCGCCGCGCTTCTGCGCCTGGTACTCGGTCAGCGGCTGCGACTTGACGTAACCCTCGTGCGACAGCGTCACCACCATGTCCTGCGGCGTGATCAGGTCTTCGCGATTGAGGTTGACGGCGTCGTTCGAAATTTCAGTGCGGCGTTCGTCGACGTACTGCTCCTTGATCTGCTCCAGTTCCTCGCGGATCACGCCGAGCAGGCGTTCATCGGAACCGAGGATGTCCAGATACTCACGGATCGCGTCGAGAATCTGCTGGTACTCGTTGACGATCTTTTCCTGCTCGAGCCCGGTCAGGCGCTGCAGGCGCATGTCCAGAATCGCCTGGGCCTGCGATTCGGACAGCCGGTAACCGCCCTCGACCAAGCCCATGCTGGCGTCGAGGTCTTCGGGACGCGAGCTGTCGGCGCCGGCGCGTTCGAGCATGCTCACGACCTGACCGGGCCGCCATACCTTTTCCAACAGGCCGATCTTGGCCTCCGCCGGATTCGACGCGGCGCGGATCAGTTCGATGACCTCGTCGACGTTGGCCAGCGCGACCGTCAGACCTTCCAGGGTATGCGCGCGCTTGCGCGCCTCGCGCAGCAGGTAGCGTGTGCGCCGCGTCACCACCTCGCGGCGATGGCGCAGGAAGATTTCCAGCAACTGCTTCAGCGACAGGGTGCGCGGCTGGCCGTTGTCCAGCGCCACGATGTTGATGCCGAACACCGTCTGCAACTGGGTGTGCTGGTAGAGGTTGTTGAGGATCACGTCCGCGTTTTCGTTGCGGCGCAGTTCGATGACCACGCGCATGCCGTCCTTGTCGGACTCATCGCGGATTTCGGTGATGCCCTCGACCTTCTTTTCCTTGACCAGTTCGGCGACACGCTCCAACAGACGCGCCTTGTTCACCTGGTACGGCAGTTCGGTGATGATGATCGCCTGGCGATCGGTGCCGATGTCCTCGAAATGCGTGCGCGAGCGGATGACGATGCGGCCACGCCCGGTGGCGTAGGCATCGACCAGGCCGTTGGCATCGAGAATGATGCCGCCCGTGGGGAAGTCCGGCGCCGGAATCAGCTTCATCAAGGCGGCCAGATCGAGGTCCGGATTGTCGATCAGGGCGACGCAGGCCTCGATGACTTCGGCCAGGTTGTGCGGCGGGATGTTGGTCGCCATGCCGACTGCGATGCCGGAGCCGCCATTGATCAACAGCTGCGGAATCTTGGTGGGCAGTACCGCCGGCTCGGATTCGGATTCGTCGTAGTTCGGGACAAAGTCGACCGTGTCCTTCTCGATGTCCGCGAGCATCTCGTGGGTGAGACGCTTCATGCGGACTTCGGTGTAACGCATGGCCGCCGCCGAGTCGCCGTCGATCGAACCGAAGTTGCCCTGGCCGTCCACCAGCATGTAGCGCATCGAGAAATCCTGCGCCATGCGCACGATGGTGTCGTACACCGAAGCGTCACCATGCGGGTGGTACTTACCGATCACGTCACCGACCACGCGCGCCGATTTCTTGTAGGCCTTGTTGTAGTCGTTGCCGAGTTCGCGCATCGCGTAGAGCACGCGGCGATGAACCGGTTTGAGGCCATCCCGTGCGTCGGGAAGCGCGCGCCCCACGATCACGCTCATGGCGTAATCGAGGTAGGAGCGCCGCATCTCGTCTTCGAGATTGACCGAAAGCAATTCCTTGGCGAAGTCCGTCATTATTTTTTGGCGTGCACTGGCCCCGCGAGGCTGCGGAAGCTCTTGTCGTTAAAAGGAAAGCGCCACCCCGGCGCCGTGCTCAATTCTACCATGCCGGGGACCCGGATCGGGACCTTGGGAACCGGATAAGCCCCCGTTTGAAATTGGCTGCTACGGAAATTTGGCCAGTAATCGGCGAAACTCACCAAGCATTCGCCGGACGCTCGTGTGCACCGCCTCAATATTTCGATAAATTTTATTGAAATCATGGGCTTGTGATTTGGCACGATGCATGTTTCCTGATTCCCAACTTCACCTGGAAACTCTGCTGATGCGCGTACTCACCATCCCCGCCTTCATCCTGGCCGCCTTGCTCAGCGCGTGCATCATCGTGGTCGGCGACGATGGCGGCTCGCCGGGGCACTGGGACGACGATGGGCACTCCACGGTGAATCGCGCGATCCGCATCGGCGAGGCGCAAACGGTGGGCGACCTCGACAGCGTCAATGGTTCGATCGAACTCGGTGACCGCAGCGTCGCCGAGTCGGTGGAGACCGTGAACGGCTCGATTCGCATCGGCGACGACGTGGTCGTGGACAGCATCGAGTCCGTGAACGGAAACGTCCGGGCTGGAACCAATCTGCGGGTCGCCGAAGACATCGAGACGGTCAATGGCAGCCTTGAACTCGCGGCCGGGACACGCATCGGCGGCAGCATCGATGCCGTCAATGGCAACATCGTGATGACGCAGACTCGGCTCGAAGGCGAGATCAGCACCGTCGGCAGCGATATCGACACCGGGCGCAATTCATGGATCGGCAGCATCACCGTGGAAGAGTCACAGGGCTGGCAGAGTGGGCGTTCACGCCGCCCGCGCATCGTGATCGGCCCGGGCACCGTGGTCGGCGCTCTGCACTTCGAGCATGCGGTGGACCTGTATGTCCATGAGAGCGCCGAAACCGGCACGATCCACGGCGCGACGGCGCAGATCTACAGCGGCGACTCGCCCTGAGTCGGGGCACCGCGACGCCAAACCAGCTGCATGCCGGACTGCGCCAATCGGCCGCGGAATGATTCGCTGATCCAGCGATCAGCCACGGCGACGAGTTCGCCGTCTAGCCACAGCAATGGCGTACGCTGCCGTTCCCACGGCGGTGTGGCCGACTCCTGAAACAGATTCTTGAGACTGCGCGTGTGTGCGGCTCCGCTGGGACGCAGACGCTCGCCGCCGCGGGCAAAGCTGACCGTCAGCCGGCAGTCGTCCGGCACAGGATTGAATTCCAGGAATCCGCAGCCCGGCGGAAGCCTCAGCGCCTCACGTCCATCCCATTCGCAGGTCCAGGCGCCCGGCATCGGCAGACCGGGGATCAGGTGGATCGCGTCGCGATAGCGCCGCAGCTCATAGGCACCCAAAGTGACGACCGGTGCGGCGTCTTGCGCCGCCCGCAACAACTCGCGGCCGATCACCGGCCAGATGCTGGCATCCGGCATTGGCACTCCCTGCCGACGCAGCCACAAACGCAGGGCGTTGCGACGGCGCGGTTCACTCAGCGCCAGACTGGCGCGTACCGATGGCTGGCCGTCGATGGTCAGGCCTTCAAGATCGATGCTGGCGAGATCGTTCAGCAAGGCTTGAGTCTCGGCGGCCAGATGCGCGGTACGTGCAAGTGCGCCCTCGGCTTGTGGCCAGCGCTGCAGAATGGCCGGCCAAAGCCGAGATCTGACGGCGACACGATCATAGCGATCGTCTTCATTGTGCGGATCGTCGACCCAGGTCAGTCGCCGTTGCCGCGCGTAGGCCTCGATGACGGATCGAGGTGTGGCCAGCAGCGGGCGCCACACGTGGAAATGCGCCCGGCCCGACCACGGCTGCATCGCCGCAAGTCCGGAGATGCCGGTTCCCCGGAACAGTCGCAACAGCAGCGTTTCAGCCTGATCGGCGCGATGATGCGCCAGGGCCAGTACATCGCCGGGATTCAGAACGCGTTCGAACGCCGCGTATCGCGCGTGCCGCGCCGCGCCTTCCGGGCCTTCGGCCGACGCTTGATCGACCGCGACGGGTTCGACCTGCGCCGCTACGCCCAATCGCTCGCAACTGCCCTCACAGAAGCTCGCCCAGTCATCGGCGGCGGCTTGCAGACCATGATGCACATGGATCGCGCGCAAGCGGCCGCCCAGGGCGCCACCGAAGCGCTCGTGCAGGATGTGCAGCAAGGCGATCGAGTCGCGTCCGCCACTGAGTCCAAGCCAGAGACAGCCACCCCGATCAAGCGCCGCGACGGCCTCGTCGAACGCCAGCAGGTCCAGCGTCTCGGTCCCCGCCGCGTTCACACGGTCTCGAAGACTCCGTAACCGAGCAGGCGCTGATAACGGTCGGCCAGGAGTTGCGTCATCGGCACGCGTCCCAAGCGGTCCAGGGATTCGATCAGGCGCGCCTGCAGATCTTCGAACATCACTGCGCTGTCGCGATGCGCGCCGCCCAGCGGCTCGGTGGCAATTTCGTCGATCAGGCCGAGCCCCTTGAGGTCCGGCGCGGTCAGTTTCATCGCCTCGGCCGCATCCTTGGCACGGTCGGCTTTCTTGAAAAGGATCGACGCACAGCCTTCGGGCGAGATCACCGAGTAGATGCTGTACTGGAGCATGATCAGGTGATCGCAGACGCCGATTGCGAGCGCGCCGCCCGATCCGCCTTCGCCGATCACGGTGGCGACCACCGGCGTGCGCAGGTTCGACAGCTCGAACAGGTTGCGTGCGATCGCCTCGGACTGGTTGCGTTCTTCGGCGGAGATGCCCGGATAGGCGCCGGGGGTGTCGATGAAGGTCAGCACCGGCAGACTGAAACGCTCCGCCATCTTCATCAGGCGCAGCGCCTTGCGGTAACCCTCGGGCCGCGGCATGCCGAAGTTGCGGCGAATGCGCTCCTTGGCGTCGCGTCCCTTCTGCTGGCCGATCACCACCACCGGACGGCCGTCCAGGCGGGCCACGCCGGAAACGATGGCGGGATCGTCGAACACCGCACGGTCGCCGTGAAGCTCCTCGAAATCCGTGAACAGCGCGCGGAAGTAATCCATCGAATACGGCCGCATCGGATGGCGCGCGACCTGCGCGACCTGCCATGGCGTCAGGCTGGAGAAAATCTGTTCAGTCAGCGTACGGCTCTTCTCTTCCAGCCGTGAAATCTCCTCGGACAGGCTGACCTCCGAGCCGCTGGACATAAAGCGCAATTCTTCGATCTTCTGTTGCAGCTCGGCAATCGGCTGTTCGAAATCGAGATAGTTGAGATTCATGAAACCTGTATTCCCCTGCAATTCATTCGTCGGCCTGGACAGCCGATCGGTAACTGACCTGGATACCCTCATCGCCCACCAGCGCCTTCAGCGCCCCAAGCCCTTCCTCGGTGGGCACCACTCGCCACGCCGGCGGGAAATCCAGCATACCCTGTGCGCTGCCATTCAAATACTGTAAGGAAATCCCGCAGCCACTGCCCACTCGAATCGGGCGAAGCGCGGCTTCCAGCGCATCGACGTCCACGGCACGTCCACGCGGCCAAGTGATCATCAGGCGGTCCGCGAAACGGCCGGAGGCCTGGTCCAGATCCCAGATCTCATCGGCGCGAATCTGGTGGCCGCCGGTGTACTCATCCGGCGAAACCCGGCCGTAGACGAACACCAGCGTGTCCTTGCGCAAACGTTCCAGATACCGCGTCCATTGTTCCTCGGACAGCGGCACGCTGATCTGGGCGGTGCGGTCATCCAGGGTCAGCACGCCACGACGACCGAACTTGCGCAGGTCCACCAGCCACGCACCCGCCACTACCTTGGGTCCGCGCCGGTAGCGCGGTCGCTCGCCTTCTTCGCTCGGCAGCGGCGTATCGGGGCACAGCGCGATCAGCTCCTTGAGCGTGCCGCTGGCGATCTGGCTGATCATCTCGCGATAGGTCTCCACCGGGTGCCCGGAGAGGTAAAACCCGAGCACGTCCCGTTCCTTGGCCAAGCGCTCGCGCTGACTGCAGTCCTCCAGCGTCGGCAGTTCGATGGCCGGCCCTGCCGATGGCGCGTCCAGGCCGAACATGTCGACCTGACCCACGTCGGCGGCGCTGCCGGCCTGCTCGGCGTAACTCAGCGCGCGCGGCAACTGCGCGATCAGACTCGGCCGGTTCGGGCCGAGCGCGTCCAGGGCGCCGGCATTGATCAGCGCTTCGAGCACACGCTTGTTGGCGCGGCGTGTGTCGATGCGGCGGCAGAAATCCAGCAGATCGGTGTAGGGGCCGTTGGCCTCGCGTTCGTTGACGATACCTTCGATCGCGCCCTCGCCAGCGCCACGCACGGCACCGAGGCCATAGCGCACGGCGCCGTCCTCGACGGTGAAACGAAAGCGTGAACGATTGATGTCCGGCGGACGGATTTCGACGCCCATGTTCGCGCACTCGTCAATCATCATGACGATGGTGTCGGTCTTGAACATTTCCGCCGACAGCACGGCACACATGAACTCGGCCGGGTAATGCGTCTTCAGCCAGGCCGTCTGGTAGGACACCAGCGCATAGGCGGTCGCGTGCGACTTGTTGAAACCGTAACCGGCGAAGCGCTCCATCAGGTCGAAGATTTCGTCGGCCTTCTCGGCCGGCAGGCCGTCCTTGGCTGCACCGTCGCGGAAGATCGCGCGGTGCTTGACCATCTCCTCGACCTTCTTCTTGCCCATGGCCCGGCGCAGCAGGTCGGCACCGCCAAGCGTGTAGCCGCCGACGATCTGCGCCATCTGCATGACCTGCTCCTGGTAGACCATGATGCCGTAGGTTTCCTCCAGCACCGGCTCCACGCGCGGGTCCGGATACTCCACGGGTTCGCGGCCGTGCTTGCGCGCCACGAAGCTGGGGATCAGGTCCATCGGACCGGGCCGGTACAGTGCACCCAGGGCGATCAGGTCCTCGAAACGGTCTGGCTTGGCGTCCTTGAGCATGCGTTGCATGCCGGGCGATTCGAACTGGAACACCGCGATCGTCTTGGCGCGCTTGAACAGCTCGTAGGTGGGCGCGTCGTCGAGCGGCAGTTGCGCGATGTCCAGCGGTGCCTCGCCGGTGCCGCGACGCGCATTGATCATGCGCACCGCCCAGTCGATGATCGTCAGCGTACGCAGACCGAGAAAGTCGAACTTCACCAGCCCGACGGATTCGAGATCCTTCATGTCGAACTGGGTGACCACACCCTCGCTTTCCGGGTCCTTGTACAGGGGCGCGTAGTCGGTCAGCGGTCCCGGCGCGATGACCACGCCACCAGCGTGCTTGCCGACATTGCGCGCCAGGCCTTCAAGCAACAGGCCCAGATCGAGGATCGCCTTGACGTCATCTTCCTGGTACGCCTGCTGCACCTCGGGAATCGTCTGCAGCGCGTATTCGAGTTCGGTACAGCCGTGGTCCTGGGCTTCGGACTTGTAGGCCGGGATGCCGGGGATCATCTTGGCGATACGGTCGCCGAAGCCGTGGGAATGCCCGAGCACACGCGTGGCATCACGCACCACGGCGCGCGCCGCCATCGAGCCGTAGGTGATGATCTGGCTGACCAGATCCCGGCCGTACTTGCGCGTCACATAGTCGATCACGCGGTCGCGGCCTTCCATGCAGAAGTCCACGTCGAAGTCCGGCATCGACACACGTTCCGGATTCAGGAAGCGCTCGAACAGCAGCTTGTACGGAATCGGGTCGAGGTCGGTGATGCCCAGCGAGTACGCCACCAGCGAGCCGGCGCCCGAGCCACGTCCGGGGCCCACCGGCACGCCGTTGTCCTTGCCCCATTGAATGAAGTCGGCAACGATCAGGAAGTAGCCGGGGAAGCCCATCGACTCGATGATTCCCAGCTCGTAATCCAGGCGCGCACGGTACGAGGCTTCGTCGTGACCTTCGGCCGGACCATGCGCGGCGAGCCGCCGGCTCAGGCCGGCGTGGGTTTGCTTGCTGAGGTGCTCATTGACGGTTTCGCCGGGGTCGACCGGGAAGTCCGGCAGGTAGTTGACCCCGAAAGTGAACGACACCGAACAGCGCCGCGCGATCTCCACGCTGTTGGCCAGCGCTTCCGGCATATCCGAAAACAGTCCCGCCATTTCGTCCGCAGACTTGAGATACTGCTCTTCGCTGTAATCCTGCGTGCGACGCGGATCGCTCAGGGTGCGGCCCTGGTTGATGCAGACCCGCGCCTCGTGAACCTCGAAGTCTTCGCGTCGCAAAAAGCGTACGTCGTTGGTGGCGACGAGCGGCACACCATGCAGGCGCGACAGTGCTGCGGCGGCCTGGGTGTGGCGCTCGTCGTGCTCGCGCCGGCAGCGCTGCACCGCCAGATAGAGCCGGTCACCAAACCAGCTTCGCCATTCGGCAAGGTACTGCTCGGCTTCGGTCACCTGTCCACGCAACAACGCGGTGCCGATCTCGGAATGAGGCCCACACAGTACGATCACGCCCTCGTTCCACTGCGCGAAACGTTCGCGGGCGACCGTCGTGGCGAGCTTGCTCTTGCCCTCGGTGTAGGCCGACGACACCAGCTTGACGATATTGCCGTAGCCCACGGAATTCTGTGCCAGCAAAATCACACGGCTGGGCACGCCATCGGATTCGACCAGCACCTCGGCGCCGATGACCGGCTTGATCCCGGCACTTTCCGCGGATTTGTAGAACTTCACCATCACGAACAGATTGTTCAGATCGGTGATGGCGATCGCCGGAAAGCCCAGTTCGGCGGTGCGCGCGGCCAGCGTCTGCAGGCGATCGTCCGGCGTCTTGCGCTTGACCGGTTCGACTCGAATGATGCCATCCACCAAGGAGTACTCGGTGTGCAGCGACAGATGCACGAAGCCGGGATTCGCTTCCGACATCGCTTCAGGCAAGCCGCAGCGAAAGCTGCGCCACCGGCGCGAAGGTGCGGCGATGCACCGGAGTCGCGCCCAGGCGGTTCAGGGCGTCCAAATGCACGCGCGTGCCATAGCCCTTGTGTGCGGCGAATCCATAGCCTGGATACTCGACATCGAGGCGGCACATTTCGGCGTCCCGGTTGACCTTGGCCAGTATCGAAGCGGCCATGATGCAGGGATGCAGGGCGTCTCCATCGACCACGGCCTGCGCCGTGCAACCAAGCTTCGGCAGATGCAGGCCATCGACCAGCGCCGAATCCGAGCGCCTCGACAAGGCTTCCCAGGCGCGCTGCATGGCCAGCAACGAGGCGCGCAGAATGTTGATCGATTCGATCTCGGCGACGCTGGCGCTGGCGACCGCCCAGGCCTCGGCGCGCGTCACGATCGTCTGCGCGAGACGTTCGCGGGCTTTGGCACTGAGCGCCTTGGAGTCACGCAGACCATCGAACGGATCTCGCTCGTCCAGAATCACCGCAGCGGCATAGACCGGGCCGGCCAGTGCACCACGACCGGCCTCGTCCAGCCCGGCAACGCAGGCAATACGCGGGCCCGCGCTCATGTCAGCAGCTCCGCAATTGCGGACGCGGCATGCGCAGCGGCGTTGCGGCGCAGTTCGTCGCGTACCGCGTCGAAGGCCTCGGTCTGTTTCTGGGCGGCCACGGGGTCGTCGATCAGGCGTGAAACGGCGTTGGCAAAGTTCTCACCTGTGGCATCGTCCTGCAACAGCTCATCGACCAGCGGTTCTCGGCACAGCAGATTCGGCAGGCTGACACGCTCGATCTTGAGCAAGCCGACTTTGCGCAGCAAAAACGCCGTAAACGGCGCCACGCGGTAACCGACAACCATCGGACGCCCCAGCAGCAGGCACTCCAATGTCGCCGTGCCCGACGCCAGCAGGACCGCCTCGCCAGCGCGCATGGCTTCGCGCGACTGGCCGTCGAGCAGCGTCCAGTTCTGCTGCGGCGCATGCCCGGCCATGGCCGCCTCGATCAGCGGCCGCAGTGAGGGCTTGGCCACCGGCACCACGAACTGAAGCTGTGGATGGCGTTCGGCCAGGCGCCGCGCCGCGTCCGCGTAGAGCGGCATCAGCATCGACACTTCAGCCTTGCGGCTGCCCGGCAGAACCGCGAGACAGGGCCGCTCGGCCAGACCCAGCGCCGCCCGGCCCTGAGCCGGCGTCAGCGTCGCGTCGAGCTCGTCCGCCAACGGATGGCCGACATAGGCCACGCGCATCGCGTGCTCGCGATAGAAGTCGGCCTCGAACGGGAACAGGCTCAGCATCAGATCGCAGCTTTTGGCGATACCGCGTACGCGGCCCTGCCGCCAGGCCCAGACCGTCGGACTGACGTAGTGCACGGTCTTGATGCCCCGCTCGCGCAGTCGCCGCTCCAGCCCCAGATTGAAATCCGGCGCGTCGATGCCGATCAGGCAGTCGGGGCGGTCGTCGCTGAAGCGCGCCACCAGTTCCGCCCGCAGGCGAAACAGGCGCGGCAGCTCCCTGATCACTTCGGACAGGCCCATCACCGACAGCGCGTCGATGCTCTCGATGGCCTCGCAACCGGCAGCGATCATGCGCGGCCCGGCAACACCATAAAACCGCGCCTGCGGATAGATTCGACGCAAGGCTTCGATCAGCGAAGCACCGAGAATATCGCCGGAGGTTTCGCCGGCGACCAGAGCGAATTTCATGGGTGAAGCCGGGACCCGGAAAGCAACAACAGCAGTCTACCGCTGCATCCAAGAGATCGGGGCTTCCAGCCGCTTGGGGCTCCCGTCTGACGGACCGTACCTCGGCTTTCCCCGGGTCCCCGGTCCCGGGTCCCGGGTCCCGGCCTCATCGCTGCAAGGCCCGCTTGGACTTCTCGATGAACTCCAGCCATTGCGCCGAGATCGGAGAGTGTTCGGCACGCAGGCGCAGTTCGTCCTTGATCGCCGCGATCAGTTTTCCGGAACGGTAGACCAGCTTGTAGATATCTTCGACTTCGTCGATCTGATCGGGCGTGAATCCGCGCCGACGCAAGCCTTCCTTGTTGATGCCGCGCGGCGCCGCCGGCTGACCTTCGCTCATCACGTGCGGCGGCAGATCGCGCAGGATCACCGCGCCGCCGCCGGAGAACGCATGCGCGCCGACGCGGCAGAACTGATGCACCAGGGTGTAACCGCCCAGCGCCGCCCAGTCCTCGATCGTGACGTGTCCAGCCAAGGTGGTGCCATTGGCGAGAATGGTGTGATCGCCGACGAAACAGTCATGCGCGATGTGGGCCTGCGCCATGATCCAGTTGTCGTCGCCGACACGCGTCAGGGCTTCGGCCTTGAGCGTGCCGCGCTGAATCGTGACGTATTCGCGGATCGTATTGCCGTTGCCGATTTCGACACGGGTGTCGTCTTCGGGTCTGGCCGACTTGTCCTGCGAAATCTCGCCGAGCGATGCGAATTGAAAGATCCGATTGCCCTGCCCGATCATCATCGGTCCGCTCAGTACCACGTGCGGCCCGATCCAATTGTCGTCACCGATCTCGACGCCGGGACCGACGATGCTGTATGGACCGATCGTGACGTTGTTGCCGATCCGTGCCGCGGGATCGACGATGGCCGTCGGGTGAATCATGCCTGGGCGTCATCCGCCTTGACGCCACCATTGCGCAAGGCGCAGAGCATGTCGGCTTCGCAGGCCAGTTCGCCGTCCACGGTGGCGCGGCAGGAAAACTTCCAGATGTCGCGCTTGTGACGCACCACCGTGGCCACGAATTCAAGGCGATCGCCCGGCACGACCGGGCGTTTGAACCGCGCGTTGTCGATGCCGGCGAAGTACAGCAGCATGCCGGACTCGCGGCGCACACCCGAAATCTTGATCGCCAGCAGGCCACAGGTCTGCGCCATCGCCTCGAGGATCATCACGCCGGGCATGATCGGCACTTCCGGGAAATGCCCCGGAAAGAAGGGCTCGTTATAGGTGACGTTCTTGATCGCCGTCAGCGATTTTTCGGGGTCGTAGCCGATCACTCGGTCGACCAACATGAAAGGATAGCGATGCGGCAGCAACGCCAGGATGTCGCGACAATCAAGCAAGGTCTGGTTCACCGGTATCGTCCCCGTTCTCCCCGGAATCAATCTTCAATATACGTTCTAGCGCTCTGAGCCGCGCTTCCTGCGGCGCCAGTCTGCGCAAGCGCGCCACGTTTCTACGCCATTCGCGCGCCGGTTCGACCGGCAGGCCGGAACCGTACTGTCCGGCGGTCGGCAGGGATTTGGTCACCATGGCGAAGCCAAGAATGATGACGTCATCGCCAATGACCAGGTGCCCGCTGATGCCACAACCGCCACCGATCAGACATCGGCTGCCGATTCGGGTACTGCCTGCAATGCCGACACAGGCAGCGATCGCCGTGTGGTCTCCGATGTGCACGTTGTGCGCCACCTGAATCTGGTTATCCAGCTTGACTCCATTGCCGATCACCGTGTCGTCGATCGCGCCCCGATCGATGGTGGTATTGGCGCCAACTTCCACGTCATCGCCAATACGCACCGCACCCAACTGAGGCACCGCTTCCCAGCCATCCGGCGTGCGCACATTGCCGAAGCCGCGGCTACCGATCACGGCGCCGGGATGAATCCGGCAGCGAGCCCCGAGAACACTGCGCCGTCCGATCCATACTCGCGCCTCAAGCCGGGTGTCCTCTGCCAGGACCGCACCGCGAGAGACGATGCAACCCACACCAACGAACACCCGCTCGCCGATGACGGCGCCTGCTTCGACGACAGCATTGGGGCCAATCCAGGCACTTTGCGCGATCTGCGCCGTGGGGTCGATGAGCGCCGTCGCATGCACTCCGCCACGAACCTCGGGCTCATCGTCGAACAAGCCGGCGACACGCGCGAACGCCAGGTTGGGGTCACGGGCGATCAGGGCGTTGCCGGCATAGCCTTGAGCCACCGCCGGCGTCAGGATCACCGCTGACGCCAGCGTCGCGTTCAGATGGGTGCGGTATTTGGGGTTGGCCAGAAAGCCGATGCAGCCGGGCCGGCCCGGCTGCAGTGTGCAGACACCGGTGATCGCCGTTTCGGGATCACCCTGCATGTCCAGCCCGAAAGACTTGGCGATTTCGCCCAGCCGCACCGTCATTGAAGCCGCCTGAACCCTGTTACTTGGTCAGGCGCTGCAGCACATCGTCGGTGATGTCGATACCGTCGGCCGCGTAGACCGGATCCTGCAGTACGGCGTCAACACCTTTTTCCTTGGCCACGGCGGCGATCACGCCCTTGATCTCCTCCATCATCTGGCCCGACAGCTCGCGCTCGCGATTCTGCACGTCTTCCTGGAACTGCTTGCGCTTGTAGCCGAAGTCGATCTGACGTGTGTTCAGATCCTTCTCGCGCGCATTGCGGTCCTGAGGCGACAGCAGATCGGCCTCCTGCTGGAACTTCTTGAGGTCGGCTTCGAGCTGCTTGCCTTCGGCCTGCAGTTCATTGGCACGACGTTCGAAGTCCGCCTTCATCTTGGTTTCCAGTGCCTTGTACTGGGGCGACTGGGCGACCAGCGCATTGGCACGCACCGTTGCGATCTTGGTCTGGGCCAGCACCGGCGCACTCACCAGCACGGCAGCCGGCAGGGCAATCACAGCAATAAAAGTCTTCATTACGTTACGCATAAATGTTCTCGCGGAAAAAGCTGAATAGTTGGTATCAGAGGTTTGCGATTAGAAACCGGAACCGAAGGTGATCTGGAAGCGATCGACCTCATCTTCAGGTTGCTCGTTGAGCGGATACGAATAGCTCAAATTGAGAATGCCCAGGAACGGCGTGAACCAGCGGAAGGCGATACCCGCCGAGCGACGCAGCTCGTCGAACTCGAATTCCCCAGGCTCGGCGAAGACGTTACCGATATCGAAGAACGCCGCCAATCGCGTCGAGTTGCCGTCCGCCGCGAACGGCAGCGGAATGATCAACTCGTTCTGCATGGTGGTACGCAGTTTGCCACCATAAGGGTTGTCGTTCGGCGTGTCGCGCGGCCCCAGCGTGCCGTCGCGGAAACCACGTACGGTGCGCGAGCCGCCGGCGAAGAAGTTCTCATACGGCGGAATCTTCTTGGTACTACCGTAGCCATCGGCATAGCCAACCGTGCCGTTGATGTCGAGGAAGAACCGCTTGTAGATCGGCACGAACTGCTCCGCATTGAAGCTCACGGTGTAGAACGTCAGATCGCTGCCCGGCACTGCAACGTCAAGATTGAGCTGCTGCAAGGAGCCGCGGCTGGCGAAGATCGTGCGGTTGCGCGTATCCCGGCCGATGCCGGTGCGCGCCAGGAAGTTGAAGTAGTGCGAACCATTGTCGACCACAAAGCTCAGCACTTCGTCGCTCGACGCGCTGGCGAAGGTTTGCACCGCCGTGTCCTCGATACCGCCACCGATGCGAACCGCCACGAACTCGGACAGCGGAATGCCGTAGATCAGGTTGGCCGAGATCGTGTTGGTCGAAAAACCCGAGCTGTAGCGAATGATGCGGTCGGACTTGCGGTAGGTCGTCGAGATGGTCTGGCTGATACCGTCCTCGGTGAAATACGGATCGGTCCAGGAGAAACTCAGCTGCTTGGAGTAGCTGTTGTTCTCGGCCGTGACCGCGATGCGGTTGCCGGTGCCCATGAAATTCGAATGGGTCACGCTGCCGCTGAGCACGAAGCCCGAGGAGCCCGAGAAGCCGACGCCGAACTGCACCGAACCCGGGGGCCGTTCCTTGATCGTGTAATTGATGTCGACCAGGTCGTCGGTGCCGGGCACCGGCTGCGTGTCGACTTCGACCGACTCGACGAAGGCCAGACGCTCCAAGCGTACGCGCGAGCGCTCGACCGCGCTCTTGGAGAACGGCGCGGCCTCAAGCTGGCGCATCTCGCGACGCAGGGTTTCATCATTGGTGCTGCCGTGCCCGCTGAAACCGATGTGATGGACGTAGGTGCGCTTGCCCGGCTGCACGAAGTAGTTGAGCGTGACCTTGCGCGACTCGTCCTCGACTTCCGGAATCGGCGTGACTTCGGCGAAGGCGTAGCCCACGTCCGACAGTGCGGCCTCGATCCGGTCGGCGCTCTCGGTGGCCTGCTTGCGCGAGAAAGTCTCACCAGCATTGGTCGTGGTCAGATACTCGAGAAACTTCTCGTTGAGTATCGTATCGCCCGAGAAACGTCGGTCTTCGACCGTATAGACCTGCCCCTCGTTGACGTTGATCGTGATGTAGATTTCCTTCTTGTCCGGCGACAGCGCGACCTGAACGGACAGAATTTCGAACTTGAGATAACCACGATCCTGATAATAGGACTGCAGCGTTTCCAGATCGCCCGACAGCTGCTGCTTGGAATAGCGGTCGGTGCGCTGGAACGGCATCCAGTTGGTGCGGTGCAGCTCGAACTGCTCCAGCAATTCCTCACGCGGAAATGCCGTCGCACCCACGATGTTGATCTCCTTGATCTTGGTGACCTTGCCTTCGGTGACCTCGATTTCGATCTTGACGCGGTTGTTGCCCTGCTCGATGACCTTGGAATCGACTGCGACGTCGTAATAGCCGTTGGCGTAGTACTGACGACGCAGCTCCTGACCGACACCATCGAGCAGCGAGCGCTTGAACAACTCGCCCTCGGCGAGCCCGAGCTGGCTCAGGGACTCATTGAGTTCGTCGCCGCCGATCTTTTCATTGCCGGTGATCTCGAACGAGGTGATCGCCGGACGTTCCTTCACATTGACGATCAGCGTGTCACCCTCGCTGCTCAGCGATACGTCCTGAAACAGGCCGGAACCGTAGAGCGCGCGTACCGATTGGCGGGCGGTCTGCTCGTTGAGCTGGTCGCCCACCTGAACCGGCAGATAGGTCAGCACGGTACCCAGGTCGAGACGCGACAGGCCTTCGGCGCGAATGTCCCGGATCGTGAAGGCGCTGAACGCCTCGGCACGCGCCGTCAGCATCGCCAGGCCAATCAGGACGAGCAGGAGGAAACCACGCAGCGCGCGCGCTGCCGAAGTAGACGACGGAATACCTTGCATTAGCCGATCAATCGCATGATGTCGTTATAGAAAGCGAGCCCCATCAGCAGCGCGAGAAATGTCAGACCGACCTGCTGGCCAACAAGCTGCGCACGTTCTGAAACCGGGGACCCCTTGACCGCCTCCACCGCGTAATACAACAAATGTCCCCCGTCCAGCATGGGCACTGGCAGGAGGTTCAAAACCCCGAGACTGACGCTGACCACGGCCACGAACATCAGAAACGCCACCGGTCCGGTCTGGGCCGAGTATCCGGCGTACTGGGCAATCTGGATCGGCCCGCTGACGTTCTTGATCGAAACGTCGCCGATGACCATGCGATAAAGCATGCGCAAGGTCAGCCACGACATCTGCCACGTTTCGGAGACCGCGACCGGCAGGGCCGCGACGATACCCAGACGGCGCTCGGCGCGCAAATCCTGCCATAGGCGTTGTGCGCCGCTGACGTCCGGAGCCGCCCCGATCCGCCCCACCGTCTGACCGTTCTGCTCGATCGATCCGAGCGCGATTTCCACAGTCTGCGGGCGACCCTCGCGTTCGATATCGATGCTCACACGCTGATTCGGACGCGCCTGGACCCAGCTCACCCATTGCTGCCAGTCGGCGATCGATTCGCCTTCCGCGCTGACGATGCGATCGCCCGACTGCAGCCCGGCCGCGGCGGCGGCTTCACCGGCCACGACTTCGCCGAGCACCGGTGGAATCGGCGGCCTGAACTCCTGCAGGCCCAGGTCCGCGAACAGATACTGCGGATCGACGCGCACCTGATCCAGCGGCAACGACACATTGCGTATCTGTCCGTCCCTGCCCTGCACTTCCAGGCGCACGAAGTCCTCGTCCAGTGCGTCCTCGATCAGACGTGTGCGCAGTTCCTGCCAGGTCGTGATCGCGTGATCGTCGATGCGCAGCACCAGATCCTGCTCGCCGAGCCCCGCTTCGGCCGCCGCGCTGGCCGCCGGCGGCGCAGCGATGACCGGCTTCATGTCCGGCACGCCGATCACGTAGACCGCCCAGTAGGCGACGGCCGCCAGCGCGAAATTGAACATCGGCCCCGCCGCGACGATTGCAGATCGCTTCCACAAGGCCTGCTGGTTGAAAGCGCGATGCACTTCTTCGGGCGCCACCTCGCCTTCGCGCTCATCGAGCATCTTCACGTAGCCGCCCAGCGGAATCGCCGACAGCACATATTCCGTGCCGTCCTTGCCGGTACGCTTCAGCAAGGGTCGACCGAAGCCGATCGAATAGCGCAGCACGCGCACGCCGCAGCGACGCGCGACCCAGAAGTGTCCGAATTCATGGAATGCAACCAACACGCCGATGGCGACGATGAAGCCGCCCAGCGACCACATCAGATCAAGCATGCATCACCTTTGTGTCTAGTCCTGCGATCACGGAATGGGCGGCATCGCGCGCCCAGGCATCGATCGCAAGCACGGAATCGAGATCATCCGCATCGGGCAAACCCGCGCCCTCGGAGCGGTCCAGGGATTCTTCGATCACCGACGCAATCCCGGTAAAACCCACGCCACCGGCCAGAAACGCCTCCACAGCCACTTCATTGGCGGCATTGAGTACATTGCTGGCGCGGCCGCCTGCCTGAAGCGCCTGACGAGCCAGGCCCAGGGCCGGGTATCGTGCGGACTCCACCTCCGAGAAATGCAGCTTCGCCACCTCGGACAGCGACAGACCACCGACACCGGACTCCCAACGCTCCGGCGCCGCCAGGGCATGCGCGATCGGTACGCGCATGTCGGGCTGTCCCAGCTGCGCGAGCATGGAACCGTCGCGGTATTCCACCAGCGAATGGATCACGCTCTCCGGGTGCAGCACCACGTCGATCGATTCCGATGGCAGCCCGAACAGCCAGCGGGCCTCGATCAGCTCCAGGCCCTTGTTCATCATCGTCGCCGAATCGACGGAAATCTTGGGACCCATCACCCAGTTCGGATGACGCACGGCCTCGGCCGGCGTCACATCTCGCAACTTCGACAACTCGGTCTCCCTGAACGGACCGCCCGAGGCGGTCAGAATGATACGGCGCACCCCGGAGTCCGGCGTTCCGCATCGATAGCCTTCAGGTAGACACTGAAAGATCGCATTATGTTCACTGTCGATCGGAACCAATGTTGCACCGGCCGTGGCGGCGGCCTGCATCATCAGCTCGCCGGCCATGACCAGCGGCTCCTTGTTGGCGACCAGTACACGTTTGCCAGCCCGCACCGCCGCCAGCGTCGGTAGCAGGCCTGCGGCGCCGACGATCGCCGACATCACCAGATCGGCCGCCTCATGCGCCGCCAGTTGCGCCACCGCCTCCGCACCGGCCAGCGCCTCGGTTTCAGTGCCCGCCAGCGCATCGCGCAACTCCGCCCATTTCGAGGCGTCCGCCGTCGCGGCGTAGCGCGGCTGGAACTCGCGGCACAATGCAAGCAGACCGGCGACGTCCCGGTTTGCTGTCAAGGCCAGCACCTGCAGGCGCTGCGGATGACGACGCGCCACGTCCAGTGTGTTGCGCCCCACCGTACCGGTCGCACCGAGTATTACGAGCTGGCGCATCACAGACTCAATCCGTAAACGCCCAAGGCCATCAGGGGCGCGACCGCCAGCAGGCTGTCGACACGATCGAGCACACCGCCATGTCCGGGCAAAAGCCCGCCGCTGTCCTTGACCCCGGCATGTCGCTTGAGCAGGCTCTCGCTCAGGTCGCCGATCACCGAGGCTACGCTCAAACCGGCGCACAGCGACAGCCACAGCAGCCAGGGCCGCTGCTCGGGCGCGAACAACAGCAGGGCCATGCCGGCGGAAGCCGCGACCGCGGCGACGAAACCGCCGACAAAGCCTTCCCAGGTCTTGCCCGGCGAAACGCGTGGCGCGAGCTTGTGGCGGCCGAAGCCGCGGCCCGCGAAATAGGCGCCAATATCGGCGGCCCAGACGATCACGAAGGTCGCCAACACAAACAGCGGCCCGTTCGAGGCGTGCGCGTGCAGTGCCGCGAGACCGCTGATGGTCGAAGCAAAGATCAGCAGACCGATGCCGGCCCGCAGGGCCGGTGACGGGCGGCTTGGCGAGAAACCGGCGGGATAGCGAACGATCCATACCAAGGCGATCAGCCACCACAAGGCTGCGCAGCCCCACAACAGCAGATGCCCGAATGCCGGCAGCGCGAACACCGCCAGTAAAATCAGCAGCGCGCCGAGAGCGACATAGCCGAACTTCGCCGGCGCTGCCGAAAGCCCGCTCAGCGCCGCCCATTCATGCGCGGCCACCAGGGCCAGGGCGGTGAACAGAAGCGCCAAGCCCGTGGTCGGCAGGAACCAGATCGCAGCCACCGCCAAGGGCAGCAGCACCAATGCCGTGAGCACGCGCTGCAACAGCATTACTGGGCCTCCGGCACGCGGCCAAAGCGACGGTTGCGGTTAGCGAACCAGGCGATTGCAGCACTCATCTCGTCTTCGCCAAAGTCCGGCCATAGCGTGTCGCTGAAGTACAGCTCGGTATAGGCCAGCTGCCACAGCATGAAATTGCTGATGCGTTTCTCGCCGCCGGTGCGGATCATCAGATCCGGTGCCGGCGCGAAGGCGGTGCACACCGCGGTGTCGATGGCTTCGGCTGTGATTTCCCGACCTTCGCGCTGCAAGCGGCGCGCGGCCTCGACCACATCCCACTGGCCGCCGTAGCCGACGGCGACCACCAGATCCATGTGGGTATTGCCGGCAGTCGCGGCCTCTGCCTGTGCCATCTGCTCGCGCAGCGAGGCCGAGAACAGATCGTGGTCGCCGATGAAGCGCAGACGCACATTGTTCTTGTGCAGGCTCGCAACCTCACGCTTGAGCGCACGCGCGAACAGCTCCATCAGCAAGCGCACTTCCAGCGCCGGACGCTGCCAATTCTCCTGACTGAATGCGAACAGCGTCAGGGTGCCGACACCGGCCTTGTGACAGGCGCGCACTGCGGCACGCACGGCGCGCACGCCAGCACGGTGTCCGCTGACACGCGGACGCTGGCGCTGCTGCGCCCAGCGTCCGTTTCCGTCCATGATGACGGCAACGTGCTTCGGTACCGCCTGCGGCGGCAATTCGGGTGGGTTCAGGCTCATCCCGGAATCAGGGCAGGCCGCCTTACAGCGACAGCATCTCCTTCTCCTTGGCCACGACGAGTTCGTCGATCTTCGCCACCCACTGATCGGTGATCTTCTGAATCTCGACCTCGCCGCGCTTTTCCTCGTCGGTGCCGATCATCTTCTCCTTGACCAGATCCTTGATCGACTGGTTGGCATCGCGGCGCACATTGCGGACCGCGACCTTGGCCTGCTCGGCCTCGGTCTTGATCACCTTGACCAGATCGCGCCGGCGTTCTTCGGTCAGCGGCGGCATCACGATGCGGATCACGGTACCGGCGGTGTTCGGCGTCAGGCCGAGGTCCGATTTCATGATCGCCTTCTCGATGGCGCCGACCATGTTCTTTTCCCAAGGCGTGATCGAGATCGTGCGGGAGTCCTCCACCACCACCGTGGCGGCCTGGGAAACTGGCATTTCGGCGCCGTAGTAGTCCACCCGCACGTGATCGAGCAGGGCCGAGCTGGCTCGACCGGTACGCACCTTGGCGAACTCGGCGTTGAGTACGTCGATCGCCTTGCTCATGCGCTGCGCGGCGTCCTTCTTGATGTCTTCGATCATGGGAATTCTCGCCTGATGTTTAGTGAACGAGCGTGCCGACGTCCGTGGCGCCCTGAACGATCTTGAGCAGCTCGCCGGGGCTCGTCATGTTGTAGACCCGCAAAGGAATGCGGTGATCGCGGCACAGCAGGATCGCGGTCTGGTCCATCACCGCCAGACGCCGGCTCAGGACTTCGTCGTAGCTCAGTTCGCTGAACCGCGTGGCATCGGGATCCTTCTTCGGGTCCGCCGTGTAGATGCCGTCGACCTTGGTCGCCTTGAGCACCAGATCGGCCTCGATCTCGGTGGCGCGCAGCGCGGCCGCCGAGTCTGTGGTGAAGAACGGATTACCGGTGCCGGCGGCGAACACCACGATACGACCCTTCTCCAGATGGCGCACGGCACGGCGACGAATGAAATCCTCGCAGACCTGATTGATGCGAATCGCCGACATCACCCGGGCGTTCAAGCCGATGCGTTCGATCGCGTCCTGAATGGCCAGGGCGTTCATCACGGTCGCCAGCATGCCCATCTGGTCGCCGGTAACACGGTCGATACCCCCCTTGGCGAGACCTTCACCCCGGAAGATATTGCCGCCGCCGACGACCACGGCGACCTCGACCCCGGCTTGCGACACCGTCTGGATTTCGTGCGCCAGCTGCATCATCACCTCGCTGGAGATGCCGTAATCCAGCGAACCCATCAGGGCTTCGCCGGACAACTTCAGAAGAATGCGCTTGTAGGCGGGTGCAGTGCTCATTCCCCCCCCCCAAGTGGCGTCGCCAGCCGATCCGCAGGAAGTCCGTTCAACGCCGCATTTTTGCTCATGATTTTTCTGATCGTCGTCCAAGCTGCAAGACAGGCCGTATTTTTTGGGTGTGCGAGCGGGCCGCCCGCACGCCTAACGGCGAAACATACCTCGTCGCGAACGTTCGACCCCGCGAGCCGAAATGTCGCGATATGCGCCTAAAGCAAGGCCCCGTTACCGGGGCCTTGTTCGATCCACGGACCGGCGACGGAGTTTACCCCATCGTCGCCTGGGCAGTGGCCATGACCTCGGCGGCAAAATCCACCTCGTTCTTCTCGATGCCTTCGCCGACCTCGAAGCGCACGAACTGGGCCACTTCGGCGCCCTGCGCCTTCAACAGCTTTTCGATCGTCTGATCCGGGTCCTTCACGAACGGCTGGCCCAGCAGCGTGATTTCAGCCAGGAACTTGCGCAGCCGTCCTTCGATCATTTTCTCGACGATCTCGATCGGCTTGCCGCTGTCCTCAGCCTGCGCCAGCAGAATCTTGCGCTCCGCATCCTGAATCTCGGCCGGAACTTCCGCAGCCGAAATGAACTTCGGGTGCGACGCGGCGATATGCATCGCCAGATCCTTGGCCAAGGCCTCGTCACCGGATTTGAGCGCCACGGCCACACCGATGCGCGAACCGTGCAGGTAGTAGCTGAGCGCTCCGCCGGCATTGTCGAGCACCTGGAAGCGGCGCACCGTCATATTTTCGCCGAGCTTGGACACCAGACCACGGCGGACTTCGTCGAGCGTGCGGCCATCGCGCGACAGCTGCAGCAGCGATTCGACCGTCTCGGGTCGGAACTCCAGCGCGAGCTCGCCGGCCAGCTGCGCCATCGCCACGAAGTCGTCGGCCTTGGCGACGAAGTCGGTTTCGCAGTTGACCTCGACGATCGCCAGCGCATTGCCGCTGGAGGCCACGGCGATGGTGCCATCGGCGGCAACGCGCGAGGCCTTCTTATCGGCCTTGGCCATGCCGTCCATGCGCATCTTTTCGATCGCGGCATCGACATCGCCGCCGGTCGCTTCGAGCGCCTTCTTGCAGTCCATCATCGCCGCGCCGGTACGTTCGCGCAGCTCCTTGACGAGTGATGCGGTAATGCTCATTCCGCCGCCCCCTCGGTTTCAGCGGTGGTTTCAAGCTGCGCAGCCTTCGGCGCAGCGGCCTCGGCCGCTTCGGCCGCGCGGCGCGTGGTCACGGAGTTACGGCCCTCGATGATCGAATCGGCCATCACCTGCGTGTACAGGCGGATCGCGCGGGTCGCGTCATCATTGCCCGGCACGACACTGTCGACCGGCGACGGGTCATTATTGGTGTCCACCACCGCGATGATCGGAATGCCCAGCTTCTTGGCTTCCTGAATCGCGATCTTTTCGTAGCCGGTATCGATCACGAACAGGCAGTCCGGCAGGCTCTGCATCTGCTTGATGCCGCCCAGCGAACGACGCAGCTTCTCGATTTCACGCTGGAAATTGAGCTGCTCCTTCTTGACCAGACGCGTGATCGAGCCGTCCTCGACCTGCTTTTCCATCTCGGTGAGGCGCTTGATGGACTGCTTGACCGTCTTGAAGTTGGTCAGCGTGCCGCCCAGCCAACGCTGGGAGATGTACGGCATGTCGCAACGCGCGGCTTCGGTTTCGATTGCCTCGCGCGCGGCGCGCTTGGTGCCGACGAACAGAATGCGACCGCCGCTGGCGGCCAGGCGGCTCGCATAGTTGCAAGCGTCCTTGAGCATCGGCAGGGTCTGCTCGAGATTGATGATATGAACTTTGTTCCGCTCGCCGAAGATGTACGGCTCCATACGCGGATTCCAGTAGCGGGTACGGTGGCCGAAATGGACACCGGCCTCCAACAACTGGCGCATCGTCACAGTCGAAGACATGTTTGACTCCTTGGGTTTTGGCAAATCGCACCTGGTGTTTCGTCTTGCGACGCAACCCAAGTCAGGTGCGAATGGATTAGCCTCTTTTTGCCGCGCCGGCCGCCGGTCATCAATGACCCTGAACAGCAACCGCGTTGCCAAAAAAGGCGGCGCTTTATACCATATGCGCCCCTGCCGGACAATGCTCCTCAGCCCGTCCATACGTCACCGTCGACCTGCCACACCGCAATGCCGCGTTTTCGGTGCGGCGCAATCGCCGACCGCACAGGGCAGTCATGACGCTTCGAGGCAGTGCCGGCCCCGTCGACGTAAACTTCATCTTTTACCCCGGGCGTCGGCCGTGTTTACCGGCCCAGTCCGCGGTCAACAGGTTTTCCATCAATGTCGTTCACACTCAAATCGCCCGAGGAACAGGAGAAAATGCGCGTTGCCGGCGTTGCCGCCGCACGCGTCCTGAGCATGATCGAGCCGCACGTGCAGCCCGGCGTCAGCACCGACGAACTGGACCGGATCTGCCACGACTTCATCGTCAACGAGCTTCAAGGCATTCCGGCCAACGTCGGCTATCGCGGTTTCCCGAAAACGCTGTGCACCTCACTCAATCATGTGGTCTGCCACGGCATTCCGGGCGACAAGAAGCTCAAGCGCGGCGACATCATGAATATCGATGTCACCGTAATCATCGACGGCTTTCACGGCGACACCAGCAAGATGTACTTCGTCGGCGAACCCAGCGTTCTCGCGCGCCGACTGGTCGACACCACACACCAAGCGATGATCGAGGGCATCCGACAGGTGCGCCCCGGTGCCACGCTCGGCGACGTGGGTCACGCCATCCAGGTGCACGCGGAGTCGAACGGCTTTTCTGTCGTGCGGGAATATTGCGGCCATGGCATCGGCCGGATCTATCACGAAGATCCCCAGGTACTCCATTACGGTCGTCCCGGAACCGGGCTGGAACTGATTCCGGGGATGACCTTCACCATCGAGCCGATGCTCAATGCCGGCCGCGCCGAGGTGCGCCTGCTGCCGGATGGCTGGACCGTCGTGACCAAGGACCACTCGCTATCGGCGCAGTGGGAGCATACGGTGCTGGTTACCGACGATGGCGTTGAAGTGCTGACCCATCGCGACGGCGAGTGGTGATGCGGATACCCTGATCGGGAAATCCGGACAGATTTTTCCAGAACGGAATCCGAAAAGTACGGTGCGGCGCCGCAATCGCGCGCTTCTTGCATACATGCGGCGGAAGTCATGACGAAGGCAACGGACGAGAGTGCCATGGGTGCGGAATTTGAAGTCGCGGAAGAGCAATCGCTGTTCAGCGCACGAAAAATACAGGCGATGCTTCAGTCGGATTCACAGCCGATCAAAGCTTTTCGCGACACATTGGCGTGGGGTCAGGAACGGCTCTACAACTTCTTCCATGACGGTGCGCCCGCCGAATCTCTGGTGCGCGCGCGCGCCTTTCTGGTCGACGAGGTTCTGAGAACGGCATGGCAGCGCACGCTGCCGAATGCGCCGGCGGGCGTATCCCTGGTCGCCGTGGGCGGTTATGGCCGCAGCGAACTGCTGCCCCACTCCGATATCGACATCCTGCTGTTGTTCGACGGCGACGTGCTCGATGCCAACCGTCAGGCGCTGGAGCAGTTTCTTGCGTTCATGTGGGACATCGGCCTGGAGGTCGGTTCCAGTGTGCGCAGCATCACCGACTGCGTGGAGTATTCGCGCGACGATCTGACGGTGATCACCAATCTGATGGAAGCGCGCTATCTGGATGGTGATACGAAACTGTACGCCTCGCTGGAAGCAGCGCTGGCACCGGAGAAGGTGTGGCCAGTCGAGCGCTTCTTCCGCGCCAAGCTCGAGGAGCAGTCCGCGCGTCACCGCAAGTTCGACGACACCGGCTACAAGCTCGAACCCAACGTCAAGGAAAGTCCCGGCGGGCTGCGCGATATCCAGACGATTGCCTGGGTCGCCAAGCGGCACTTCGGCGCGCAGACCCTGAGCGAACTGCGCGAACGCGGCTTTCTCAGCAAACAGGAATGCGACGAACTGTTTGGCGGGCAGGACTTTCTGTGGCGCGTGCGCTTCGCCCTGCACATGCTCACCGGACGCAAGGAAGACCGCCTGCTGTTCGACCATCAGATCAAGGCGGCCGGCCTGTTCGGCTACGTCGATCAGGATCACAATCTGGCGGTCGAGCAGTTCATGCAGCTGTATTACCGCACCATCAAGTCGCTATCCTGCCTCAACGACATGCTGTTGCAGCTGTTCGACGAGGCGATCCTGCGCGGCGACGAAAATGCCGACGCACAGCCATTGAACCGCCGCTTCCAGGTTCGTCGCGGCTTCCTCGAAGCTACCTCCGACGAAGTGTTCCGGCGCCATCCGTTCGCGCTGATCGAGATTTTCGCCGCCCTGCAGAAGCATCCCGAAATTCAGGGTATTTCGGCGAGCACGCTGCGGCTGCTGCGGCGCGACCGGCGGCTGGTCGACGAAGGCCTGCGCGAGAACGTGCGTGCACGCGACCTGTTCCTGCAGATGTTCCGCGAAGGCCGCGGGCTGACCCGCGCGCTACGCAGCATGAACCGTTACGGCGTGCTGGGCCGCTACCTGCCGAGCTTCGGCCTGGTCATCGGTCACATGCAGTACGACCTGTTCCACACGCTGACGGTGGATGAGCATTCGCTGTACGTGGTGCGCAATCTGCGGCGCATGGCGATGGAGCGCTTCCGGACCGAATTGCCGTTCTGCAACGAGGTCATGGAACGCATTCCGAAAAAGGAATTGCTGTACCTGTCCGGTCTGTTCCACGATCTCGGAAAGGGCCGTGGCGGCGACCATTCCGAGATCGGCGCCGAGGATGCGACGAATTTCTGTCTCGATCACGGGCTGTCGCATGCCGACGCCGAGCTCGTCGCCTGGCTGGTGCGCAATCATCTGACGATGTCGCTGACGGCGCAGCGCATGGACATTTCGGACCCACAGGTGGTGGCCGATTTCGCCGCCAAGGTCGGCGATCGCTCGCGCCTCGACTACCTGTTCCTGGTGACCTGCGCCGATATCCGCGCCACCAATCCGGCGCTCTGGAATTCCTGGCGTGAATCCCTGCTCAACGGCCTGTATCGCGCGACCACGCGGGCCTTCGAACGCGGGCTGCACAACCCGGTGAAGGCCTCCGAAGTGGTGGCCGAGCGCAAACAGCGCGCCCTCAAACTGCTGACCGACAGCGGCATCGACGAATCCGCTGCGAATACCGTATGGGCGCGCTTCGACGAGGACTACTTCCTGCGTCACAGCGATGAGGAACTGGCCTGGCACCTGCCGGCGATCGTCGAGGCCGGCGACGGCACACTGCCGCTGGTTCTGGTGCGCGATCTCGAGGACCGAGGCACCACGGTGTTCCTGTACACGCGCGATCGGGATCACCTGTTTGCGCTGTGCACCGGCGTGCTCGCGCAGTTGGGGCTGTCGATTCTGGACGCCCGACTGAATACCACCGCCGACGGCTTCGCGCTCGACACCTACGTCATGGTCGAAGGCGATGGCTCGCCGATCAACGACTCGGTGCGCCACCCGGAAATCGCGGACGCGCTGCGCCGCGTGCTGTCCGATCCGAACGTGTCCAGCATCACCATCACGCGGCGCGCAGCACGCAAGCTCAAGAGCTTCAACACTCCGACCCACATCTATATCAGTCAGGACGACGTCCGCGAGCGCACGATTCTGGAACTGGTGGCGCCCGACCAGCCGGGCCTGCTGTCGATCGTCGGCCGCATCTTCCAGAAACGCGGCATTCTGCTCGACGCCGCCAAGATCGGAACGATCGGCGAGCGCGCCGAGGACGTGTTCTTCATTACCGACCGCGAACACCACCGGATCACCGACGAAGACATGCTAGAGGACCTGCGTGAGGTGCTGACGCGCACGCTGAACCGTCGTGACGCCTCCGACGAGGCCAGGATCGCCGCCTGACGGGTGGGACAGATGGACACGGGGCGGTATATTCACGCCCCTGATGTCGTGATCGGCGCTGCAAAGTGCGCTCACACCTCCAACTGCTCCTCCACAACGCTGTGAACCATGACCGAAAAACTGAAGACGGCCATCGAGTCGGCCTGGGAAACCCGCGACCGCGTCAGCTCGGACGACGCCCAACTGCGCGATCAGGTCGAAACCGTGATCGAGATGCTGGACAAGGGTACGGCGCGTGTCGCCGAACCCGGCGAAGGCGGCTGGCGGGTCAACCAGTGGCTGAAAAAAGCCGTGCTGCTGTATTTCCGCCTGCATGACAACGACATCGTCAAATGCGGTGCCCTCACCGGCTGGGACAAGGTCCCGCTCAAGTACACCAGCTACAGCGCCAATGACTTCACCGAACAGGGCGCGCGCGTGGTGCCGCCGGCCACGGTACGCCGCGGCAGCTTCGTCGCCCCCGGCGCGGTGCTGATGCCGTCCTACGTCAACATCGGCGCCTATGTCGGCGCCGGCAGCATGGTCGACACCTGGGCCACGGTCGGCTCCTGCGCGCAGATTGGCGCCAATGTGCACCTCTCGGGTGGCGTCGGCATCGGCGGTGTGCTCGAACCGCTGCAGGCCAATCCCACGATCATCGAGGACGACTGCTTCGTCGGCGCGCGTTCGGAGATCGTCGAAGGCGTGATCGTCGAACGCGGCGCCGTCATTTCGATGGGCGTGTTCATCGGCCAGAGCACCCCGATCTACGATCGCGAAAGCGGCGAGATCAGCTATGGCCGCGTGCCGGCAGGCGCCGTGGTCGTCGCCGGCTCGCTTCCGAAGGATGGCGGCCGCTACCAGCTCAACTGCGCTGTCATCGTCAAACGCGTGGATGCCAGAACCCGCGAGAAGGTCGGCATCAATGCCCTGTTGCGGGATCTCTGAGCCGAGCCGTTCGGAGCAGTCTGACCGGGCCCGAAACCGGGCCCGATTCACTTCGCGGTAGCGTTCTTCTCCTCCTGTGCCTTGCGATAGGCCTGAAAACGCTCGACGTGTTCGAAACGACGCAGGACCTTCGAGTGCGGATCGATCGTGACCGTGCCGTCCGCCGGAGCGCGCACACGGCCCGTGCCGTCCTGCATTGGCAAGCGCTTGACTTCACTCCCCACCCGCACTTCGATCGGCATCGGGAACGGCTTTTCGCCTGGCACCTTCCAACGCAGCTTCAGCTCGTCGCCTTCGCGCTGGCTCAGCAGCTCCGGCAATGCGGCCTGACGGATGTAGACGTCGAAGAACCACGAATAGTCCGCGCCGGTGGCCGCGGTCACGGCATCGACCAAATCCTGCGTGCTGGCGTAACGCGGCTCGAAATTGCCGGGCTCGGGGTCCGGACGGCCGTAGACCAGCCGACGCGTCGCGTCGAAGAACGCCGCATCCCCGATCAGCTCGCGCAGGCTATGCAGAACCAGTGAGCCCTTGACGTAGATGTCGCCGCCCGGGCCCCGCTCCTTGTTGTAGACGTCTTCCTCGTGCTGCGGCGTTCCGGACACCACCGGCGCGCGGTTGATGATGCCGGCGCGCTGGCGGTCCAGCTCCGCGTAGTACGCCATGTCTCCGTGAAGATACTGCGCGTAGAGCGGCTGCATGTAGGTACCGAAACCTTCGTGCAGCCACATGTCGTCCCAGTCCGAATTGGTGATCTGGTTGCCGAACCATTCATGGGCGAACTCGTGTTGCAGCAGATCGTCGTAACCGTGCGCATCCTTCACGTAGTGATTGCCGTAGGCGTTGATCGTCTGGTGCTCCATGCCCTTGTACGGCGTCTCGACCACACCGATCTTTTCGCTGGCGAACGGATACGGCCCGATACGCTGCTCGAAGAAATCGACCATGCGCGGGAACTCGGCGAACAGTTCCGCGGCTTCGTCCTCGTGTCCCGGCAGGTACCAGAAGCGCATCGGAATGGTGTTGCCATAACGGCTCGCGTAGTCGCCTTCCAGCACCTTGTACGGCGCGATACTGAGCGCGATCGCATAGGTGTTCGGGTTATGCGTGCGCCAGTGATAGGTGCGCCAGCCATCGGCCTCGTCAACGCCCAGCAGCACGCCGTTGCTGGGCGCCACCAGCGGCATCGGCACGCTGATGTGAAGCTCCACGGTCTGCGGCTCGGCAGTCGGATGGTCGATGCACGGCCAGAACAGATCGCAGCCCTCGCCTTCCACCGCCGTTCCGACCCAGGGTTGTCCGTCTTCGGTCTGCGCCCAGACGAAACCACCGTCCCATGGCGCGCGCTTGGCCACATGGGGTTTGCCGCCGTATTCGATCGTCACCTCGACCGGCTTGCCCGCCGCTACCGGCTCGGGCAGCGCGATCAGCAACTGTCCCTCGGGATTGCTCCAGCCCGCCGCGGCCACGGGCTGTCCGTCGATCGCGACCGAGCGAATCTCGAAATTGCGGTCCAGGTCCAAGGCCAGCGACGACAAGGGCTCAAGCGCCTGCACCACCAGCACCGCCGTGGCGTCGATACGTTGACGTTCGGGATCGACGCGCAGGCTCAGGTCGGCGGTCAACAGACGCTCGGCCAAGTATTCGGGCGGCAGTTTGCCACCCGATTCGCGGGTGTAGTCGCTCAGCGGCGGCGGCTTGCTCAGGCCACTGCAGGCGCTCAACAGCAGCGCGAGAATGGCGAGGCTTGCGGTCTTCTTCATACGGGATTTTCCTGCGGCACGAACAGAATTGATGATCCGGCGGCGCCGAGCGTCGCAGCCCGAACCGCCTGCGTCGCCCGGCGCTCAATCCGGGTCCGGCTCACCGATGCGCAGATAACGCGTGGCCAGATAAACCTCGCGCAGGAACAGCAACAAGGCCAGGATCAGCGAAGCCAAAGCGGAGACGAAGCCGATCGCAATCACGATTGCGAGATTGATGTGGGCAAACACACCCACGAACAGCGCCACGATCACGCTGCTGATCAGCAGGGCGCCGGCGATGCACAGACTGATCGACCCCAGCGTCAGACGCGCCCGCTTGCTCTGCTGGCGCAGGCTTTCGCGGATCACGAGCGCACGTCCGGGTGGCGCCGTCATCAGCCTTTTCTCGAGCTCCCGCGCGCGATCCACGGTTCGCGCCAGGCGACTGGCGAGCACCCCCAGCAGCGCGCCGATGCCGGTCAGCAGAAATACCGGTGCCACCGCCAGTTGGATGACGTGTGCCACTTCGGCCAGCGGAGCGTCCTGGTTCATCGTTGCCTGTGGTGGTGTGCCTGCCGCATAGCATGAGGCCTGCGGCGCAGGCACCCAAGTCCGGTAAACTTCGCCGGCTTGGTTGTGACCACCCAGAGCCTCCCGATGCCCGACGACGTCCGCGCGCCCGATACCCTGGCGCTGCTGCAAGACCTGATCTCACGCCGCTCGCTGACGCCTGAAGACGCCGGCTGCTGCGCGCTGATCGGCAAGCGTCTGTCCGCGCTGGGCTTCCGGCTGGAGTGGCTGCCGAAGAACGGCGTGACCAACCTCTGGGCGGTGCGCGGCGAGTCCGCGCCTTGCGTAGTCCTTGCGGGACACACCGATGTGGTGCCGACCGGCCCGCTGACGCAATGGAGCAGTGATCCGTTCGAGCCTAGCCTGCGTGACGGCATTCTCTACGGCCGCGGCGCGGCGGACATGAAGTCCGGCCTGGCCTGCATGGTCACCGCCGTGGAACGGCTGCTCTCGCGAACCGAGCTTCAGGGGTCGATCGCGTTTCTGATCACCAGCGACGAGGAAGGTCCGTGCCGGGACGGCACACGTCATGTTGTGGAAGTGCTGCGCGAACGCGGTGTCGCACCGGAGTATGCGATTGTCGGCGAAGCCTCGTCGATGGAAGTGCTGGGTGATCGCATCATGGTCGGCCGGCGCGGCTCGCTGGGCTGCAATCTACGCGTGCACGGGAAGCAGGGGCATGTTGCCTATCCGCAGCGTGCCGACAATCCGATCCACCGGCTGGCGCCGGCTCTGAACGAGCTGATCGCCATGCGCTGGGACCACGGCAATGCGCATTTTCCGCCGACCTCGTTTCAGGTTTCGAACCTCAAGGCCGGCACCGGCGCCCATAACGTGATTCCGGGTGACGCCGAGGCGGTGTTCAATCTGCGCTATTCCACGGAGCTGGATGCGGCACGCATCAAGGCCCGAGTGCACGCGGTTCTGGACCGGCATATCGAACGCTACGACGCGGACTGGTGGCACACCGGCGAGCCGTTTCTGACGCCCGGCGGCCCGCTGGTCGAAGCCGCATCCACGTCGGTGCAGGAGGAGACCGGGCTGCAAGCCGAGCGTTCCACCGGTGGCGGCACCTCCGACGGGCGCTTCCTCGCCACGCTGGGCACGCAGGTGGTGGAGATCGGACCGGTGAACCGCTCGATTCACCAGATCGACGAGCACATTCGGGTTGAAGACCTGGAACGCCTGTCGCGCATCTACGAGCACACCCTGGAACGCCTGCTGGCGGCATGAGTCCACTGCCCCCATTTGCACCGCGCGGCCTGCTGCGCAATGCCAGCTTGCAGTCGTTCCTGGCCTCCTGGAAATTCCGCAACCGCCTGCGCGGCGATCATCCGATGCAGCAGGCGGCGGTTTCGCAGCTGCTCGATTGCGGCGACGGCGTACGCCTGACCGGCGTTCACTCGCCGCTGCCCGCCGGACGCAGGCCACGTGCCCTCGCGATCCTGTTCCACGGCTGGGAAGGCAGCGATCGCTCGGCGTATCTGTATTCGATGGCCTGCAGCCTGTTCGATGCCGGCTACAGCGTGTTCCGCCTGAACCTGCGTGACCACGCCGACACCCATCATCTCAACGAAGAGATGTTCCACTCGGCGCGCATGGACGAGGTCTACGGCGCAATGCGTAGCGCACTGGCCCTGGACGAAGCCGAGCGCCACATCGCCATCGGATTCTCGCTGGGTGGCAATTTCGCGCTGCGCGTCGGACTGCGCGCGCCGGATGATCTGCTGCCGGCGATGACGGTCGGTGTATGCCCGGCCATCAATCCGCGCGCGACCATGCAGGCCATCGACGACGCCTCGCCGCTGTTTCGCCGCTATTTCATGAGCAAGTGGCAGGACTCGCTGCAGTCCAAGGCGCGCGCCTGGCCGCAGCGCTATGACTTCAGCGACATCGCGCAAATCCGCAGCTTCATGGACATCACAGAGCGCTTCGTCATCGACTACACCGAGTTCGAGACCCTGAGCGCCTATTTCGACGATTACGATCTACGGGCAGAATTGCGCAACACCGCGCGCTCGCCGCTGACGATCGTGACGGCTCAGGACGATCCGGTGATTCCGTTCGAGGATTTCGCGGGCATCGGCGAGGCCTCCGGCGTGAACCTGATCGCGCCGCCGCAGGGCGGCCATTGCGGATTCATCGAAGACTGGCGGCTGCGCAGCTGGATCGATACCTGTGTGCTAGCCCTGCTCGACAAGGCTCTCGATTAGCGTCGGCAACTTTTCCATCGCCTGCTTGTAGCCGAGTTCGATCAGTTCGTCCGCGCGATCCCAGTCGAACATCGAAACGCCGGCCAGCGGCATGCGCAAATAGCAATCCACCTGCGCCGCGCGCTTCTCCAGTTCTTCCTTGGTTGACAGCGTGGCGGTGCGGTACAGGATCTGGAAGATGTTGGTGCGCCTCTCCACCTCGACGGAATTCGGCAACTGGTCGGGATTGGTGTCGGCGCCGCCAGCGGCACCGTGAAAGGTTTCCATGGCCGATACGTCCGAAGCGATCACCGGTCCGCGGCCGAGTCCCACCACCACGTCCGAGGGCACCGACATCAGCACACCGCCGTCCACCAGCAGGTCGCCGTTGTAGACGATCGGCGGCGCCACGCCGGGCACCGTCATGCTGGCACCGACCCAGTGCGCGAGCGAGCCGCGATCGTGGATTTCGGCACGAGCCCGCGTGAGATTGGTGGTCACGCAGGAATAGACGCGCGGCAGATCCTCGATCTGGGCCTGCCCGAACAGGTTCTCCAGCGCCCGCCGCGCCTTCTTCGCCTTGATCAGCGAAATGGTCGGCACGGTGTAGTCGTTGAGCAGATTGCGGTCGACGAACAGACTGCGCACCACACGTATCATTTCTTCAGGCGGCAGCCCCTGCGCCACCATCGCGCCAATCAAGGCGCCCATGCTGGTACCCGCGATGATGTCCGGTTCCAGGCCGAGTTCGCCCATCGCACGCATCAAACCGACATGCGCGAAACCGCGCGCGCCGCCGCCGCCCAGCGCCAGGCCCAGCGCTCGCCCCGTGAGCAAGCGCGCAGCACGGTCGAAACTGCTTCGGTCGCCGACATAGACGCGATGATGCAGGGCTGCGCCCGAAAGGTCGCGCCAGAGCATCGGCTCGCTCCAACCGTGCCCGACGATCACGATCTCGACGCCGGCGCGTACCGGCGTGTCGCGCAACTGTTCGGTCAAGGCACTGGCCGTAGCGCCCATCCCGGAATTGGCCACCAGCACGATACGGTCGGCCTGACGCAGGCAACGCGCGGTCCAGGCACTGTCGAGCCCGTCGCTTTCGTAGACCAGGTAGCGATAGCCACGCTCAAGCTCGTCGAGCCAGGCCACGGTCTGTGACTCCGTCTGCGGCATGTTGCAGCTCGAAATCCCGTCCGCGGTCTCGATGCAGCGGCCATCGACACGCAGGCAGGTGTTGTCGACGGCCAGCGAACGCATCAGGCCACGCGCCACCACCTCGACCGGCGAACCCTCGTGCGCCGGCACGATCGCGATGGTGCGTACGCTGGTGAAGTCGCGCTGGCGCGTGCCTTCCCCGTACAGCGAAGCGCGGAGCCAGGATCGCACCGAGTTGCGAGCGAAATCGGGGTTGCGCAGCAGCAGGCGCTCGAAAGTGCGCGGCGGAATCTTGAGCACCTGACTGTCTCGTACCGCGCGGATGCTGGCACGGTGCGGCATCTCTGCCAGGATCGAAAGCCCGCCCATCGCTTCGCCCCGCCCCAGTTCCTGCACCGTGATCTCGCCGTTGTCGCCCTGCCGCTCCGCGCGCAAGCGCCCACTGACCACGGCGTACAGCGAATCCGCGGTGTCATCACGGCGATACAGCACATCCCCACCGCGCAGCGACAGCAGCGTTGCCGTCGCCGCCAGCTGCGAACGTGCCTTGGCGCCCAGCATGGAGAACAGCGGCGATTCCTGAAGAAATCGGGAAATCGCCTGCGCCTCCGGGGAACGGTCGTCCTGGATCGGGAACTTCATGGTGACAGATTATTTCACGGACTCGATGCAGAATACCGAGGCCGCTGGCGATCGGCGCCGGCAGCACGCCCGTGGCGGGCCGGGCAGGCACGCAACCCGTTGTTCACCCGCATGCCGGATCGGCCTGCCGAGTCGAGAGCGCCGCCACTTTCATGGACGACGGCCGGAATGAACAAGCAAAAAAAGCCGGGAGAAACTCCCGGCCTTTTTGATACCGCCTCGGATTCTCGACGGCGATCAGGCGACCGTTTCGAGCGAATCGTTGTACTGACCAAGCGAGGCCAGCGAGTTCATCTTGGCGCGATGGTGAAACGCACGCTGGGCGTCGGCGACGTTGTCGACCTTGCCACCCCAGGCCTTGAGCGACGGCGCCTGCAGGGCGCGGCCATAGGAAAACGACAGCGCCCAGGGGCCACCGCCCATCTCGTTCATCGCATTCAGATGCGCGGTGGCGACTTCGTCCGACTGCCCGCCGGACAGGAAGGCGATACCGGGGACCGAGGACGGCACGTGATGCTTGAGCGTGCGCAGCGTGGCCGCGGCCACGGTCGAGACGTCGGCCTGGGTCGGGCACTTCTTGCCGGAGATCACCATGTTCGGCTTGAGGATCATGCCTTCCAGAAGCACGCGCTGCAGATAGAGCTGGTCGAACACCGCCTGCAGCGTGTCCGAGGTGACCTTCTCGCAGACTTCGATCGTGTTGTCGGCGTCCATCAGCACTTCGGGTTCCACGATCGGCACGATGTCCGCCTCCTGGCACAGCGCCGCGTAGCGCGCCAGGGCATGCGCGTTGGTTTCGATGCAGTAGGCCGACGGAATTCCGTTACCGATGGTGATCACCGCACGCCATTTGGCGAAGCGCGCACCGGCTTCCCGATACTTCACCAGCCGTTCGCGCAGGCCATCGAGCCCTTCGGTGACGGTTTCGCCCGGCGCACCGGCCAGAGGCTTGGCGCCCTTGTCGACCTTGATGCCTGGAATCATGCCCTTGGACGCAAGCAGCTTGGAGAACGGCGTGCCGTCGAGTGCCGACTGGAACAGGGTCTCTTCAAACAGGATGGCGCCACTGATGAACGCTTCAGCCCCAGCCGTGGTGAACAGCATGTCGCGGTAGGCTTGGCGATTGGGCTCGGTGTTGTCGATGTTGATCGACTTGAATCGCTTCTCGATCGTGCCGGTCGACTCATCGGCGGCGAGGATACCCTTGCCAGGCGCGACCATCGCGCAGGCCGTTTCATTCAGCAGCTTTTCGTTCATAAACTCGCTCGTGATACTCGAATAGGAATTGGAGGATTGCCGTTCCCGGCGTGGAATCTTTTGAATTTTATGTCTTTAGTGGCGTCGCGGCCAAGCCTTTCGCTATGATTCCGCCCCTTCGAGGGTCCCAAGCCGGCCTTTGAGGTCAGTGGAGAGGTGGCAGAGCGGTCGAATGCGACGGTCTTGAAAACCGTTGACCCGCAAGGGTCCGTGGGTTCGAATCCCACCCTCTCCGCCAAAATTGATTAGCAAGCGTTGGCGGGATTCGAACCCACGGACAAACCAATCCGGGTTCGACGATTGTCCGCAGGGCAATCGAACGCGCGTAGCGCGGCCCGCAAGGGCGAGACGGCATCGCCGTCGAGTAATCCAAGCAGTTCTGCTTTCTATGAAAGCGCATCCATGAACCGGCGAGCGGACACGATGCGCGTTCCCTCGTATTTGCCGAGGCTCAGCAGATCGGCTTTGTCCCCTGTGACGAGATAGTCGGCCTTGCCCGCCTGTGCCATCGCCAGCAGGTAGTTGTCGTAGGGATCGGGTGACACATCGACGGTAGGTAGCGGGCCGACCATGACCGAGAGTTCGCGAATCTGGTTGACGAGCCGTCCGGCGGTGGCCGGCGACAGGCGCTCTCGAATTCTGGGGTAGCGGGTGACGCGATTCAATTCCGCGATTTGTTCTTCTGCGGACAGCAATATGAACTGGCCTTTGCGCCAATGCGCCAGGAACTGCGCCGGTAGCGAGGTTTCGATCAGTAAGGCGCTGACGACGATGTTGGTATCCAGAACAACCCGCATGGATACATCAATGGCTGGACGAGAACAGATTGGCGCGCGTGTCTGCGACGGCTTCGTCAATCAGGCGCTGGGCTTCGTCTGCAGGCAGATCGGAAAAGCCTTTTCTGGCATCGGCCACCGTTTGCTCGAACACGCGCCAGCGCACGGCTTCTTCGACGAAGGCCGACAGGTCGCCTTTCTTCATGCCGCGCTGCGCGAGATAGCTGCGCAGGGCGATGTCGGTGTCCTTGGATACGGTGAGCGTCCAGCGAGTGGTGTCGTCGCGGCTCATGGCCAGCCTCCTTCATAAACATCTATACACCTATGAACGTAACATGCTAAGCGTCTATCTCCAAGAAAAAAACGCACAAAACGCTTGTTGCCCGAGAGGCTCACAAGTCGCGTTCCGGTCTGTGGCGACGGCTGCGTTTCGGTCGTCGTTTTGGGTGCGGCTGTCGGTCGGTTTGCGACCATGCCATGGACAGGCGCTGCTCGCGTAGCTCGGCCAGACGGGCACCTTGTGCTTCCATTCGCTGCGTTTCGGCATGAGCGATATCGTTCCCGAGTTCGCGGGACCAATCTCGGCGCTGACGGCGTGATGGGCTCAGGCGCGCTTGCAGCGCGCGGCGCTGTTCGAGCTGCTTGAAGATCAGCACGTCTTTTTCGGCGCGGTCGCGCTCGCAGGCGGCTAGCGTTTTCCGCTCATTCTGTCCCCTGATGCGGCCGTGCTGGCCGGTCAGGCGATCCCAAAGTCCGCGCAGGCCCTTGTTGAAACGAGTCTGCGAGCAATGGCTTCTTTGCTCCACCGCTCCCGCAGGCGTTCATCGAGCTGCTTTCGCTCATAGCGCTTTGCGCTCACCGGCCGTTTTGGCGCGTTGCAGGGCGTTGACGCGATCGTGCGCGGCCTTCAGTTCTTGCAGTCGCTGCGAGACCTGCGCTGCCATTTTGTCCCGGCTCGGATTCTCCGAGGCGAAGCCGCGCAGTTCGTGGACTTCTACATGCTCGTTTTCTTCCTTGAGCAGGTGCTGAGCCAGGTACTTCGCGCCGCCGCGTTGATTGCCGACCAGGATCATGAGCCGCCCTCCGGCTTGATCCCCAGGACTGCGATGAGGATTTCGCGCATCGTGCGGATTTCATTGCAGGCGCTGTGAAGCTCGGCTCGAAGCTCTGGCGATGCGCCCAGCGTGCCGGTATTGGCGGCTTTGGCAATCTGGTTGAGGTCGGAGGCCAGCCGGGACTGGCCCAGCCCAGCCAGCAGCAGGGCAAGCTGTTTCTGATCGGCGGACGGGCGTCGGGTCGCGCGCCGGAGCGCAGCGCCTTCGCCGAATACACGCGAGCGGATATACGCGCCCAGGGGACGACTGCCTGCCAACGTTTCCAGGCGTGACCGTTCTTCACCGGTCAGCCGCAGGCAGAACGGTGATGGCGGTCTACGACGGGCCGGAGCCGTCGCCTCCTGGAACGCCGGCGCAAGCGGCGGCTGAGACGAAAGGAAATCGCTCATGGCTCCCCCCCCCCGAACTCGGGAACATGGCGCTCCAGGTCGTCATTCCATTCTTCAAGCGTTTCAAGGAGTTGGTTTGAAGAGTCACCCTCCCTCTCCGCCACCCTTCGCCTTCGGCTTCGGGTGGCAGGCCCCGACTGGGGTCGGCCTCACGACGGCGCTTAGGCGAAGGCGTGCCGTCCGTAGCCTTGGCGTAGGAGGGCCATTGGTCCCGAGATTCGAACCCGCGGACAAGCCAATCCGGGTTTGACGATTGTCCGCAGGGCAATCGAATGCGCGTAGCGCGGCCCGCAGGGGCGAGACGGCATCGCCGTCGAGTAATCCCACCCTCTCCGCCCGATTGAAATCGGCAGCCGCCACTGTATTCAGCACGGGCGCCGCGTCACGGCCTCCAGGCGGTATCGGCTGGTGCCGGCTCGCGCACGAGCGACGACAGGTATGCGTAAAGATCAGCGACTTCCTGTTCGGAAAGCTGGGGGAACCGGTCCGGTGCGACCAGTCCCATGAGTCCAAGCGCGCGCCCGCCCAAGCCGATGCCGGTCGTGATCAATCGTTCGAAATCCTCTGGCTCGATCGCCGCCACGATGGCCAGGTCCGGCGTCGGCGGGCCGAAGAGTGTTTGTCCGCGTACATCCAAGCCATGACATTCGTTACACATTGTCATGGCGAGATATTCGCCGCGTGCACGCTGCGGCTCAGCGGCCGCATCGACACGCAGCGGCGGCACCCGGTCCGCCCATTCCGCCATATGGGTTTCCGCGCCGATGGCGAATGTCCAGCGTACGCTCCAGCCAAGCTTGGGATCAGGGAGTTCGCCCTCGACCACGGGTGCCGACCGCAGGAAGGCAATCAAGGCGGCAGTGTCTTCATCACTGAGCCGCGCAAAATTGAAGGAGGGCATGGACGTGAGCGCCCTGCCATCTGCACCGATGCCCTGACGGATTGCCGCCTCCAGCGTCGCGGCGTCGTACTTGCGTGCGTAGGCCGCCAGATTCGGGGCGACGGCGCGTTCGGGCCAGTCCCATTGCTCGCCGAAATCCTTGCCCTGAAGTTCCTGCCCATGACAGCCAAAACACCCGCGCGTACGCGCGATATGGCGCCCGCGCTCGACCGACGCCGAATCGGTCGGGATCGCGTGGTCGAAGGGCGGATCCTTCGCAACGTCGCGAAGTTCTGCCTCGCTCAGGACGTAGACGCCGCCGAGAACGACCAGCGGTCCGACAAGAATGACGGCCGCGACAATCATGGAAACGCGCCTCATCCCCCACCTCTCCCAATCACTGCCACAAGCATAGTGGGCGGCCCCCTTTCGGAAAAGGCGCATGCGGGCCGGGCGACTTCGAGCCTCGGGCGAAATCAACGGTTCAACCAGATGTGCGCAGCGGTGGCGGCCGAAACACGCGCTCCGCCTCGACGACGTTCAAACGCCCGGTACAATTCCGCCACGGATATGGCAGGATTCGCGCTAATCGGAAATGGGGGATTTTTCGACCGGCTGGGCCGCCAGATTCACTAGCGCGCAGCGTGCGAAAATCGAAGTGGTGCCGGCGGAGGGAGTCGAACCCCCGACCCACGCATTACGAATGCGTTGCTCTACCAACTGAGCTACGCCGGCCCTAAAAGAGGGCGCGAAGTATACGCAAAGCGGATTTGAAATACAGCTTGGGGAACGGGGGGCGGAAATGAGGTGCATTGCGAGCCAAACGCATCGTGTCGGACGGGATCCGGGCTTCACCCTGATCGAGCTGATCGTCACGATTTCGGTGCTCGCAATCCTGACGGCGCTCGCGACCCCTTCGTTCCGCTCGATCATGCTGAACAGCCGCTCCGCCAGCGATGCCAACAACCTGCTCAGCCTGATCATTCTCGCCCGCTCCGAAGCGGTGACTCGTAACCGAAATGTAACCCTGTGCAAATCCGCTGACGGCAACAGTTGCAGCACCGACGCGAACGTGGGCTGGCACACCGGCGCCGTGATCTTCGAAGACATCGACGGGGCCGGTGACATTGATGCCGGCACGGACGTGGTCATTCGAAGCGAGGTACCCGTCAGCAGTTCAAGCACATTGCAGGGCAACAGTCCTGTCGCCAATCGCATGACTTTCAATCCGCTCGGGCGGGTGGCAAGTCTGGGAGCGGCCGGTGGATCGATCACCGTCATGCCGAGCGGCCTTGACGAATATCGCCGCCGCATCGTTATCGCCAGCACACGTGGTCCGCGCATCTGCAAGCCGGACGACGATCCCTCGGACTGCCCATGATCGGATCCCAGCCGTCACAACCCGCGCGACAATCGGGGCTCAGCCTGATCGAGGTCCTGATTGCAATGCTGGTGCTCTCGTTCGGACTGCTGGGCCTCGCCGGCATGCAGGTATCGGCATTGGCCAATACTCGCGTTGCACAGCAGTACACGCAGGCGGCGATTCTGGCCCTGAACATTACGGACAAGATGCGAGCCAATCTCGAAGGCGTACGTGCGGGCAACTACACTCTTGCCGCCGGCGCCACGCCGGCCGATCCGGGCACCAACTGCGGAACAACCGCCTGTGATGCAGCGCAACTCGCGGCCTGGGATCTGGCGGTCTGGTATTCGTCAATCGATGCCGATGCCTCGTATTCAAACGGAATTTCGAACGCGGTCGCGGTGCCGCGCGGAAAGGCGTCGGTCATTTGCGTCGATGAGCCGGCGTGTACCGACGCCTCACTGCGCGTGATCACCATCTACTGGGACGCCAATGGGCGCGCCGATGCCAGCCCGGGCTATGGTTGCGATCCCGACGTGGCGACCGATCTGGCCTGCTATCGCGTGGTGTTCGCACCATGAAGTGGCGTGGCCCTCAATCCGGGCTGTCTTTGGTGGAATTAATGGTCGCGATTTCGATCGGCCTGGTCATCGTCCTCGGCATTACGCAGGTATTCGTTAGCAGCAAGCGCGGCTATCGCGTACAGGAGAGCGCCATACGTCTGCAGGACAATGGACGCGTCGCCGTGGCCCAGATCTCGAGCGCGCTACGCATGGCCGACTTCTGGGGGGGGATCTCGGCGAACGCGATCGGCGGCAACCCTAATGTAAGCGGCCAGTCCGGCAGCAGCTGTACGGCAACATGGATCCTGGATTGGGAGCAGGCTGTGCATGGATACGATGGCGTTGGTGCGGACGCCCCGCTGGACTGCATTCCCAACACGAACTACGTCGCCAACTCGGACGTCCTAGTGGTTCGTTACACCGACTCGCGCGAGTTCCTGACCGACGCCGACGTCGACGACATGGATGCGGACGATCCCGAAATTCTGCTGCGTGTCGCCAGCGGTCGCAACGGCTTCATGTTCAACCGCAACGGCGCCGACAGTAACAGCTGGGCGAATGCGAAAGCCCAGATTGCCCGTCAGGATCCTGCGAGCGACGATGGTAATGGTGTGGCGAACTACCCCTACCGGCTGTCCGTGTACTTCCTGCGGCCGTGCAGCACGCAGGATACGTGTTCCGCCACATCCGATGGCGGCCGCCCAATCCCGACGCTGGTGGCGCTGGAATTGACGACCTCCGGCACATCGATGCAGCTGCGGCAGCTACCACTGGTCGAAGGTGTGGAGCAGATGCAAATTGAGTATGGGGTCGATTTCGACAACGATCAGATCGTCGATCGTTACCAGAGCGCCAGCGACTTGGCCGCGGCGGATTGGCCGCGCGTCATCGCCTGTCGGATTGGGCTCATGGTCCGGGGCGACGAACTCGACAGCTTCGCCGACGCCGCCACTTACACATTGCCGGGTGGGTTCAATTTCACCGCTACCGGTACGGCTCAACGCTATCAGCGTCGCCCCTTGGTGGTCGATCTGCAGATTCGCAACCGGATCAGGAACTAGTCATGAACCGGCGCTCCGCTTCCGGCTTTGCCCTGATCACCGGCCTGATCCTGCTCGGCGTGCTGACGCTGGTCGCCCTGATCGCGATGCGCAACACTGGCCTCGAACTCCGGATCAGCGAAAACCACGCGCAGCGGATCGAGATGTTCGAGGTCTCGGAGACATCACGGGCCTTGCTGGGCCCGGTCGTCGATGCTCATGTATTCGCTCGCGGCTGGCCTGCGTCCGAAGGGGGTAGCGTCGCCAATCCGCTGTTCGCTCTGAACCTGCCCACCGGAATGAGTTTGCGCAAGGTGTCCGGGGTACCGCCCGACTGGTTCGGCACCAATCCCGAGCGTGTTCTCACTCCGAGCTATGTGTTTTCGCCGCAGTCGATGGACGTCGACGATGCCGACTACCAAAACACGCTGACGCCAGCGGCCGGTGTCAGCCCGATCAGCATTTCGAGCAGACTCGGCGTCTACAAGTTGCGTGTCGATCTCGCACCGGGCGCCGGCGCAGCGATGGTCGCCGGCTACGAGGGGCTCGGCAAATCAGCCGCAGCCGGGGGCGGAAACATCTTTCTGTATCTGGGCAGCGTTGCCACCGGCCCCGAGAACGAATCAGCCGCCGTCACCGGTGCGGTCTACCGACACGTCATCACCAACTGAGCGCGATACATGACCGACACAGGAAATGCAGCCATACGCTTTGGGTATCGGATCTGCGTGCTCCTTGCATTCGTGCTTGCCGCGCCAGCCCTGGCAGTGCCCTACTCCGATACGGTCAGTGGTGACACCTGGGTCAATTTCCAGGGCCTACCGCTGACCAGCGTGAACTCCGTACCACCGATCGTGATGCTCACGATGTCTCGTGATCATCAACTGCACTACAAGGCCTACAACGACTATTCCGATCTCGACGGCGATGGCGAGATCGAATCGACCTACAACCACGACTTCGACTACTACGGCTATTTCGACTCATACAAGTGTTACGACTACGTATCGGCCAATGGGCGCTTCGAGCCCGCAAGTCTGAGTGCCGATAAGTACTGCGGCGGCAACTGGAGCGGCAATTTCCTCAACTGGATGTCGACGACGCGCATGGATGCCGTACGCAAGCTGCTTTACGGAGGCCTGCGCTCCACCGATTCCTCGTCCTCGACGGTCCTCGAGCGCAGCTTCCTGCCAACGGATGCGCATTCGTTCACCAAGATTTACGAAGGCTCGGACCTGAACCGGCTCACTCCGTTTTCGCAAGCGGCAGATCTGAGCAGTCCCGCCACGATCGGCGTCATCTCCTACTACCAGCTGCGCATCACCAGTCTCAGTCGCAGCGGCTCCACCGCCACGGCCACGCTCAGCAACGACCACGGCTACGCCGTGGATCAGTGGGTCAGGATCAATGAGAGCAATTGCGACTCCCGGTACGGTGGCATCGTACAGGTCACGGAAATCGTCTCGGCGACAAGTTTCCGCTACACCATGCCCTCCCGTGGCGGCAACTGCAGCAACCCGAACAGCAGCGCCAACGCCCAGCTGCTGCTGCGGCTCGACATCGACGGCTCACACCCGATCAATATCGGCAACTGGCTCAGCGTCTCCGGGCCTTCCGGCGCATTCCGCGCCCGGGTAACCGCTCTGTACCAATCGAATGAAAACGGCACGGGTGCCAGCGACGGCGGGAACACCTGGGTGACGGGCCCCTCACCGCTGTTTGCGGCGATCAGTGTCGACGAATCCACGCTGACCGGCAGTGGTGACGGCACACTTGCAGTCAGAAACCTCACCAGCTATGGCGTCACTTTCTGCAATCTCACCACGGGAAGCGGCTCCGGAAGCAATCGATCATCGCAGACCAATACGCAGCCACCCGTGTTCCGCGTCGCACGAGGCAACTTCCGGCTATGGAGCGCCAACGAGCGCTGGCAGTGTTACTGGAATGAGGAAAAAGGCGCGTCCAACAGCAACTCGCCGACGATCTCCGGCATCTACGCCTGGGATCGGAATCCCGTAAGAAGCACGCACGCCCTGAACGCGCAGGGCTCAAGCAACGGTGAGTTCATCGTTCGCGTCAAAGCCTGCGTGGCCGGGCTCGAAGGCAATGAGCGCTGCCAATCCTATCCATCCGGAAACAAGAAGCCCGTCGGCCTGCTTCAGGTCTATGGCGAAAGCGGACGCATCCGCTTCGGGCTCGTCACTCCGACCTACTCCAAGAACATTTCGGGCGGGGTGGTGCGCAAGAATGTCGGCGCAATCGATGACGAGATCAACGTCGGGACTGATGGATCGTTCAAATCGAATTTCTCCGGCATCATCCAGAACCTCAACAAGCTTCGAATCTGGGGCTACGACTACAACGACGGAACCTATAGCAACGGCTCCAGCAACGAAGCCTGCACCTTCCAGCTAACCGGCTTGGTCACCACCGGGGGCTCGAACAGCGCCGGCCAACCGCAAACGGAAGGCAACTGCGCGGCCTGGGGAAATCCGATCGGCGAAGCCTACGTCGAAAGCCTGCGCTATCTCGCGGGGGGCTCCCCGGACAGCCGGTTCCAGCCTCCGTCGGGCAGCAAGGACTCCACATTGGGTTTGACCGTGGTGAATCAATGGGTCGATCCCCTGTCCGAAGCCAACTGGTGTGCTCCGCTCAATGTGCTGAGCTTCAATGCCAGCGTCTCGTCCTATGACAACGACCAAGCGAATCTGCTGTCCGAACTCGCCGGCAACCCTGATATCGCCGCCTGGACCAACGCCGTCGGCAGCAGCGAAAACATCATCGGCAGCTCCTGGTTCGTCGGAAACAACGGCAGCGTCAACGACGGCTTCTGTACCGCAAAGACGATCTCGAGTTTCGCCGCCGCCAACGGCATCTGCCCCGAAGCGGCTCCCCTCAAAGGCTCCTACCTGATGAGCGGAGCGGCATACTTCGCCCATACCAATCGTATTCGCAGCAGCGCCAGCATTACCGGTAACCCCACGATCCCCGACGGGGACAGCAAGTCGCTGAAAGTGGACACCTACGCAATCCAGCTGGCGACCAATACGCCGCGCATCACCATACCCGTCCCGGGCCGCGACGGCGTTCACGTGACGATCCTTCCAGTCTATCGTCTGAATGTGAGCGGCAACTTCGGCGGCGGCGCACTCGTCGATTTCCGGATCATCGAACAGGATGTCGAAAACGGAACCGGACGGTTCTACGTGAACTGGGAAGACAGCGCACAAGGAGGCGACTACGATCAGGACATGTGGGGACTGATCAGCTATCAGATCAGTCCAGATGGCCAGCAGATCACCGTCACCACAGCGGCGATCTCGGCATCGTCAACCAACGGCCAAGGCTTCGGCTACATCCTGAGCGGCACCAACAAAGACGGCCCGCACTTCCATTCGGGCATCTACGGGTTCAGCTATACCGATCCGACCAACGTGACGGTCAAACTGGCCGACGGCAGCACCGCCAACAACAACGGGACGATCAACGGCTCCGGCGGTTGCAACAACTGCAATGCGGGCTATCAGCCGACTTCGGTCACCTATGACATCGTCGGCAGCTCGACCGGCACGCTTCAGGATCCGCTGTTCTACGCCGCCAAGTACGGCGGCTATACGCCGGTCGACGACAATCAGGGGGGCACGTCGATCGGCCCCAACCTGCTATCGGAGTGGGACGCGCGCACCTCCGACGGCGCGCCCACGGAAACTGGCGACGGCATGCCGGACAACTACTTCCTGGTCTCGAACCCCAGCGCGCTGGAAGCCTCCCTGGTGCGCGCGCTGAACGACATACTCGCAAAGACGTCGTCAGGAACGGCCGCCGCGGTCGTTGCCAATGCACGCGAGGGCGAAGGGGCGATCTATCAGGCCTTGTACGAACCGATCCGTGGCACCGACGTCAAATGGATCGGCACGCTGCATGGACTGTTCGTCGATGCGAATGGCGATCTGCGCGAAGACGGCAATGCCAACGCCACGCTGGAGGGTTACGGTACCGACCCCGTGGTCGAGCTGTTCTACGAGGTCGGAAGCGGCACACAATTCAAACGCTATTCCGGTGCCCCCAGCACGACCAGCGCAACCATCCATCCACTCGAAGACTTGCGCACGATCTGGAATGCGCGTACCCAACTCGCGAATCTGTCGAACGTAACGACACAACGCGTCTATGGCAGTAGCGCCGGTACCGGTCGCTACATCATCACGGCGCTGGACAGCAACCTCGACGGCAACCTCAGCGAGAGTGACGTCGTGGACTTCGTGCCATCAAGCTTCGGCAACGGACGCTACGGCATACTCAATCAACTCAACGCTACGGATGCCGGTACGCTCGTCAACTACGTACGCGGCGAAGCGGTGCCCGGACTACGGACGCGAGAGGTCGACTACGACAATTCCGGCATCGCCAAGACCATGCGCCTGGGCGATATTGTCAGCTCCACGCCGACGGTTGTCGGCACGCCGGCCGAGGCCTTTGATCTGCTCTACAACGACAGCAGTTACGGCAAGTACCGACGGCAGTATCAAGACCGTCGCAACGTGGTCTACGTGGCGTCGAACGACGGTCTGATCCACGCGTTCAACGCCGGCTTTTATCGGCCGCAGACCAAGCAGTTCGCCACGACACCGGCCAGCGGCTCGGCCACCGCGCACCCGCTTGGCAGCGAACTGTGGGCCTATATCCCCTACAACCTGCTGCCGCACCTGGCCTGGCAATCCGATCCCGACTACAACCACGTCTGGATGATGGATGGTTCACCGCGCGTCTTCGATGCCCGCGTCTTCAGCTCCGACAGCGCTCACCCCGATGGCTGGGGCACGGTCATGGTGATCGGCATGCGACTGGGCGGAACGCCGCTTGCGTTGACGCGTTCGGTCGCGAGCGCCGGGTTCAGTGATTTCACACCCAGCAGTCAAACCACGATCACAACGCGCCCGGCCTATGTTGTCCTCGACATCACGAATCCCGAGGCCCCCCCGAAACTGATGGCGGAATTGACAAACGCCGATCTCGGATTCACCACCGGATCTCCCAGTGTGATCGCCGTCGGCAGTCGCGACAGTGCTGCGAACACCAGCCCGCCGGCCTCGGACAAGTGGTATCTCGTGTTCGGGTCCGGTCCGCAAAGCGCGTCCACGGCCGCTTCGACGACCACCGCGAAGCTGTTTGTCTACGATCTGAAGCAAAAAACCTTCGTCAGCGGCTACGCGCCCAGGAACCTCGGCTCGGTCGCGAGCAGCAGTTTCGTCGGGGACCCGGTGTCCGTGGACTGGGATCTGGACTACAAGGCGGATGCGGTCTACTTCGGCACAATTGGCGGCACGGCCGAGAGCCCCTCGGGCAAACTCTTCAAGTTCGACATCGACAACTCGGCGGATCCCAGCGACTGGGTCGCTCCGTTCGTACTGACCGACCCCGGCAAGCCGATCGTCGCCACGCCTTCGGTCACATTCGACGAGTTTGGAAATCACTGGGTATTCGCCGGCACCGGCCGCTTCCTGGCGCCTGCGGACAAGCAAAGCGATGCCGCGCAGCGTCTGTTCGGCCTCATCGACGGCGAGGCCGAGGCGCCTTCGCTTGGCGCCGCGCAATACAGCTTCAACAATCTGTTGGACGTAAGCAGCGCCCGCGTGGACACCAATGGCACGGTCTACAACATCAGTGGCGTCAATAATGAGCGCGAGTTGGTCGCGGCCATCCAGAGTCCGGTGGACAAGGGCTGGCGTCTCAACCTGTCCGTGCCGGCAGGCATCGCCGAGCGCAGCGTGACCGCGACCTCCGTACTCGGAGAAGTGCTGTTCGCGAGCACCTTCATACCTGACACCTCTGACTGCCTTGGTGAGGGCACCAGCCGGCTCTACGGTCTGTACTTCAAGACCGGGGCTCCAAAATCGGACCGGGCACTGGACGTACGCGTCGTCACGATCGACGGTGACACCGTCAGCGAACTGGTCCGAGACGTATCACTGGGCGCCGGGCTCGCGGCCTCACCCAGCCTGCATGCCGGCGGCGCGCGCGACCAACGCGGTCTGACAATCCTCACCCAGACGTCCACCGGTGCCATCGATCGCAAGGAAACCGAACTCGGCGCCAGCGCCAAGGACGGAGAAATCGACTGGCGCGAGGGGCGGTGACCATGGCAATCGCAATGTCACGACGCCACTGCCCGCAGCATGGCGTTACCCTGATCGAGTTGATGGTCGCGGTGGCGATCGTCGCGATTCTGGCCTCCATCGCCCTGCCCAGCTATCAGCAATATCGATTGCGAGCGAACCGATCGGACGGCAAGGAATGCCTGATCGAAGCCCAGCGCCGCATGGAGGAATTCTTCAGCCGGCGCAACGTATACGCTCAGAACCTGAGTTCGCTGGGTTACGACAGTGACACTCTGTCCTGCGCTGGCGGCCTGTATTCTGCATCGGTGGCAGCCGCGTCCGCGATCTGTCCGATCAGCCGCTGTTATACCCTGACGGCCACGGCGCAGGGCAAGCAGACGGCGGACGGCGACCTACGCATCATCTTCGACGCCAGCCAGATCGATCCCGGCTTGCGCAACCGCAAACAGCGGCGCGTCGACGGAATCTGGCAATCGACCTGGGACTGAAAGGAAGAAGCCTGAACCCTATGATCGAAGCAAACAGCCCGCACGGGGGCACGCGCCGAGGATTCGGCTTGATCGAACTGGTCGTGGTGATGGCGATCGCCGCAATCCTGGCGATGATTGCTGTCCCCAGCTATCAATCGATCATCCGCAAACACTCACGTCAGGTGGCAACCAGAACCCTGATCGAACTGGCCGCCAAGCAGCAAGGCCTACGCCTGCAACGACGGAGCTACGCCGCCAACTTCAAACTGCTCAATGGCATCGACTCCACCTCGTTCTACATTGACCGGGACGCAAACGGATCCGCCGAAAAGACCGGCGACAGCATTTACGAGATCAAGATTGTCGACGTCGACACCAGCGGCGGCATCACCCGTGACTTCAGCCTGCAGGCCATCGCCGTTGGCGCTCAGGTCAAGGACACGCCGTGCGCAACGCTGAAACTGACGGAACAGGGAAAACGGTCGGTCGCGTCCGGCGACGGAACGGTCGCCGACTGCTGGAAGATCTGAAGCTGGCATGACGTAGACTGCAGCGATGCGTCCGCAATCCGGCTTCACGCTCGTAGAACTGCTCACCGCCATCGCGGTGCTGGCCATCCTGCTGGCGATCGGAATCCCCAGTTTCCGGCTCTATCTGCTGTCGTCCCAGCGTTCAGCGGCCTCGACTCAGCTGTACGGCGCGCTCGCCCAGGCACGCTCGGAGGCGATTGCGCGCAATACCGCGATTTCGGTATTCCCGCGAAGCGGGGGCGCGAATCTGGCCTGCGGCAGCAGCGATCAGGATTGGAACAACGGCTGGCTAGTAGGCGCGTCCTGCGATCAGGATTTCATCGCGGTATTCGACGCCGTCGGCGCCGGCGTCTCTGTCATCCCGGCGACCGACATCACCCAGGTGGTCTATCGCGCCTCGGGCCGGACCAGCGGCAACGTGTGCTTCATGATCGAGCCGGACAGCGACAAGCTCCAGCCGCGCGAAGTCAGCACGCAACTTTCGGGACGTGTCAGCCTGCGCGAGACCGACACGCCCTGCACCGGCTGAAACGCGCCTCGGTCACTGCAGGTACCGGATCACAAAGCAAAACAACGCGAGCCTTAGCGTTCCTTGGCCACACGGTTCAAGGGCCGTGGCAGCGAGAACACCACGTTTTCCTCGCGCCCCTTCAGCTCCTCGGCCAATTCGCCACCCAATTCGCGCAGACGGTTCACGACCTCGGAGACCAGGACCTCGGGCGCGGAGGCACCCGCCGTGACGCCGATGCGCTGCTTGCCGCAGGTCCATTCGGGATTGATGTCGTCCGGACCGTCGATCAGATGCGCGGGTACCCCACGCTGTTCGGCGAGCTCGCGCAGGCGGTTGGAATTGGAACTGTTGCGCGAACCCACCACCAGTACCAGATCGCATTGCTGGGCCAGGGACTTCACGGCGTCCTGGCGGTTCTGGGTGGCGTAGCAGATATCGTCCTTGCGCGGTCCGTGCACCTGTGGGAAACGAGCGCGCAGCGCGTCGATGATGCGCGCGGTGTCGTCCATCGACAGCGTGGTCTGGGTGACGTAGGCCAGACGGTCCGGCTTGCGCACCGGCAGCCGCTGCACGTCGTCCACGGTTTCGACCAGAAAGATCGCACCACCATAGGTACTGTCGAACTGGCCCATCGTGCCTTCGACCTCGGGGTGGCCGCGATGGCCGATCAGCACCACCTCCCGCCCCTCACGCGAATACTTGGCGACCTCGATGTGTACTTTGGTCACCAGCGGACAGGTCGCGTCGAACACCGTCAGGCCGCGTTTGCGTGCGTCGCCGCGCACCGCCTGCGACACGCCGTGTGCCGAGAAGATGCAGATTGCGCCTTCCGGCACTTCATCGACTTCCTCGACAAACACCGCACCGAGTCCGCGCAGCCGGTCCACCACGAAGCGGTTGTGGACCACCTCGTGGCGAACGTAGACCGGCGGGCCGAGTTGTTCGATCGCCCGTTCCACGATTTCGATGGCGCGGTCGACGCCGGCGCAGAAACCGCGGGGGTTGGCGAGCAGTATCTTCATTCAGGCTCCTGCGCGGACCTTGCCGCGCTTCTGCCGGAAGCTATCCAGCACCATGTCCAGAATCAGCAGGGCGGCGCCCACGCTGATTGCGGAGTCGGCAACATTGAAAGCCGCGAAGTGCCAGTTGCCGACGTAGAAATCGATGAAATCGACCACGTGCCCACGCGTGGCGCGGTCGATGACGTTGCCGAGCGCACCGCCGAGTATCAGCGACAGCGCGACCGCCACCAGCAGCTGCCCGCGCGGATTACGCCGCAGCCACCACATGATGCCGATCGACACCGCCACGCCCAGCGCGATGAACACGACCGGCGAGGCCTCGGCGAACATCGAGAACGCCGCGCCGGTATTGCGCATGTGCACGATGTTGAAGAACGGAATCACGGGAATCGACTCGTACCAGTCCAGCCCGCGCACGATCAACTGCTTGGTGATCTGATCCAGCAGGATGACCGCAGCCGAGAGCCACAGCCAGTACACATTCTTGTATCGAAATTCCATTAGCGTCCCGTGGATCGAATCCAGTAGGCGGCGGAGATGCCCCAGATCGCATTGAATATCAGGACCGCGACCGGTGTCAGCAGGCCCAGACCCAAACCACCCAGTCCGTGTGACGTCTGTTGCGGAAAGAAGAAAAGCAGCTGCGCCAGACTCGGTCCCAGGCTGACCACCAATCCGCGGATCAGGGTACGTCCGGGCGCCAGCGGCAACAACAGCAACAGGCCCCATAACCCGCCCCATACGATACGCGGATAGAGCCAGGCCGCGCTGAACGACGGGTGGATGGCCACACCGATCCGCGCCGTCAGCCCATAGTGTCCGGCCGCCCACACTGCCAGGCTGTTGAGCAGGGCGCCGACCGCGCCGGCCGCGAAAGCCAGGGAGGCGGCGCGCATCAGACCCAGCGCCGCGTCTCGCCGACGCCGTCCACGTTGTCGATACAACGCCCGCACAGCGCCGGATGCGCCGCATGCTGGCCGACATCGGGCCGGCGATGCCAGCAACGCTGGCACTTCTCGGACTCGCTACGGCCAATGCTGATGCCCAGCAGTTCGCCATTGTCGAGCTTGACCGCATCCTCCAGCGGCTCGGCAACCAGCTCCGCATCCGACGTGATCAGCCAGAAGCGCAGTTCGGCGGCGACGCCGCTCAGCGCTTCCCGAAGCACGCCCGTGGCATGCAGCCGCACCGTGGCGTCCAGCGATCCGCCAATCTCACCGCGCTGGCGCGCATCCTCGAGTTCCTTCTTGACCGCATCGCGCACCAGAACCAGGCGCTTCCAGTCGATCGCTGCTTGCGGTGTGGTCACCGGAAACGCATGCCAAGTCTGGGTGAAGATGCTGGCCGTGCGCTCACCGGGCAGCAGTTTCCAGATCTCATCGGCGGTGAACGACAGGATCGGCGCGATCCAGCGCACCAGCGCCTCACTGATGTGGAACATCGCGGTCTGCGCGGACCGACGCGCTTCGCTGGCCTGCGGCAGGGTGTAGAGCCGGTCCTTGAGCACGTCCAGATACAGGCCGCCCAGGTCCACCACACAGTAGTTATGCAGACGCTGGTACACCTGATGGAACTCGCGGGTCTGATACGCCTTGCTGATCTGCGCCTGCAGTGCCGCGGCCTGAGCCAGCGCATGCGCATCGATCGCCAGCATCCGATCCACCGGCACGGCATCACCGGCCGGATCGAAGTCATGCAGATTGCCGAGCAGAAAGCGCGCGGTGTTGCGGATGCGTCGATAGGCATCGGCGATGCGCTTGAGCAGATCGTCGGAGACCGCAATCTCGCCGGAGTAGTCGCTGGCCGCCACCCACAGGCGCAAGACATCGGCACCCAGGGTCTTGAGCACGGTCTGCGGCGCGACCACATTGCCGAGCGACTTGGACATCTTGCGTCCCTGCGCGTCGACCGTGAAGCCGTGCGTCAGCACCTCGCGATACGGCGCCCGGCCGCGCATCCCCACCGAGGTCAGCAGCGAGGACTGAAACCAACCGCGGTGCTGGTCCGAGCCTTCCAGGTACAGGTCCGCCTGCGGCGCCAGCCCGTCCGCGTCCAGCGCTTCGGGATCGACCGATTTGAATGAACACTGATGCACGGCACCGGAGTCGAACCAGACATCCAGCGTGTCCGGGCACTTCTCGTAGTCCGCCGCTTCCGCGCCGAGCCAGTCTTCAACGGACGAGCCAAACCAGGCCTCGAGTCCCTCGGCTTGCACACGTTCCGCCACTTTCATCAGCAGCGCCGAGGTTTCGGGGTGCAGTTCCTGCTTCTGCCGGTGCACGAACACCGCCAGTGGCACGCCCCAGTAGCGCTGACGCGAAATGCACCAGTCGGGGCGCCCCGCCACCATCTCGCGGATGCGATTTTCGCCCCAGGCCGGAAGCCATCGGGTCTTTTCGATCTCGCTGATCGCGTCCTTGCGCAGCCCGGCCGCGTCCATCGATACGAACCACTGCGGCGTGGCACGGAAGATCAGCGGCGACTTGTGACGCCAACAATGCGGGTAACTGTGCGTGATCGTGGCCTTGTGGGCCAAGGCACCTTGAGCCGACAGCGCGTCGAGGATCAACTCGTCCACCTTGCGCACGTGCTGGCCGCCGACCAGCGGCGTGCCGTCGACGAACACACCATTGCCCTGCACCGGATTGTCGACCGGCAGGCCGTATTCGCGGCCCACGCCGTAATCCTCCACGCCGTGCGCCGGCGCGGTATGGACCAGGCCGGTGCCGGCATCCAGCGTCACATGCTCGCCGAGTATCAGCGGCACCGTGCGCCCGGCAAACGGATGCTGCGCGCGCGCGCCTTCCAGCGCCGCGCCCTTGATCGTGGCGAGCACCCGCGCTTCGGTGGCACCCACGCGCGCGGCATAGGCCTCGACCAGGCCGGTCGCCAGCACGAGGTGTTCGCCGTCGATCTCAACGAGCCCGTACTCCAGTTCAGGATGAACCGTGATGGCCTGATTCGCCGGCAGCGTCCACGGCGTGGTCGTCCAGATCACGTACGAGGCCGGGGCCTCGCCATCGACTCCAAAGCGGCGGCTCAACTCGGCCGCATCCGTGGTCGCGAACCGCACGTCGACGGCAAAAGACTGCTTGTCCTGATATTCGACCTCGGCCTCGGCGAGTGAGGAGGCGCAATCCAGGCACCAGTGCACCGGCTTGAAGCCGCGCACGACATGACCGCGCTCGACGATACGACCCAGCACCCGCAGCTGCTCCGCCTCGAAGGCCGGCTGCATCGTCAGGTAAGGACGATCCCAGTCGGCGAAAATTCCCAGCCGTTTGAAGTCCTCGCGCTGGCGGTCGATCTGCTGCCCGGCGTATTCGCGACAATGCGCGCGGAACGCGGCCGCATCCAGTTTGACGCCGACCTTGCCGTGCTTCTTCTCGACCTGCAGTTCGATCGGCAGACCGTGGCAGTCCCAGCCCGGCGTGAACGGCGCGCGATAGCCGTCCAGGCGCACGGACTTGAGGATCATGTCCTTGAGCACCTTGTTCACGGCATGGCCGATGTGAATATCGCCATTCGCGTACGGCGGGCCATCGACAAAGCGAAATACCGGGCGATCGCGGGTCTCAGCCTCGATCCGCTCGTAGAGCTTTTCGGATTCACAGGCCGCAATCCAGGCCGGCTCGCGTTTGGCCAGATTGGCCTGCATCGCGAAATCGGTCTTCGGCAGGTTCAGCGTGTTCTTGTAGTCTTGCTCGTTGCTCACGGCGTCGAATCGGTCAGGGCCTCGATCGAAACCGCCGCGCGGGCCGCGTCTCGGTTTTGACGATCAGGCGATGGAGAAATGGTCCCGCGCGGCATCGGCATCAAGCCGAATCTGCGTCTTGAGCGCGTCCAGGGAGTCGAAACGCTGCTCCGGTCGCAGAAACCGGGAGAATTCAACCCGCAATTGTCGCCCATAAAGGTCGCCCGTGTCTGCAAACGCATGGACTTCCAGCAATAGTCGCTGCTCGCCGTCCAGGGTCGGACGCACGCCGAAATTGGCAACTCCGGTCCATTGCCGGTTCGCCTGTTGCACCCGTACGGCATAGACACCGTAGCGCAAGGCCATGCGCTGCTTGAAGGCGATATTCGCGGTCGGCACGCCCAGAGTGCGGCCCAGCTTGCGGCCATGCCGCACCACGCCGCGGATCGAATAGGGGCGCCCCAGCAGCTTCGCGGCAGCGGCCAAGTCGGCTGCGCCCAGCGCCCCGCGTACCGCCGTGGAGCTACAGCGCAGTCCATCGACATCAACCGGCCCCAGGGTTTCCACGATCATCCCGTGTTCGGTCCCCAGCTTGCCGAGCAGCGCCAGATTTCCGGCACGCTCACGGCCGAAACGAAAGTCGTCACCGACCACCAGCGCACGCACACCGAGCCGGCGGATCAGCAGCTCTTCGACAAAGGCCTGCGGGCTCTGCGAGGCAAAACGCCTGCAGAAGCGCACCAACAGCAGGCGGTCGATCCCGCGGTCCTGGATTTGCGCGAGCTTGTCGCGCAGCGTGGCGACACGCGGCGGCGCCTCATCACGGGCGAAGTATTCGCGCGGCGTGGGATCGAAGCTCATGACCGCAGAAGGTAGACCGAGACTTTGCGCGATTTCGCGCGCCTGATCCAGCAAGGCCTGATGGCCCAGGTGAACGCCGTCGAAATTACCGATCGTCAGCGCACAGCCGCTATGCCGCGATTTCAGATTGGCGAGTCCCCGTATCAGCTCCATGGTTTTTCAGCGGGGCAATGGACAGAACGACGGCATCAATACCACGATCGTTTCGGACAGGCTGTTCAGACGGCGGGCGTCGGCAGACGCAGGAAATGCTCGCGGTAGTAACGCAGCTCCTCGATCGAATCGCGGATGTCGTCCAGCGCGAGATGACGCGATTCCTTGCGGTGCCCGCGGGCCACCGCCGGCGCCCAGCGGGAGCACAATTCCTTGAGCGTGCTCACGTCGAGATTGCGGTAGTGGAAGTGACGCTCCAGGGCCGGCATCCAGCGCGCCAGGAAACGACGGTCCTGGCAGATCGAATTGCCGCACATCGGCGAGGATCGCTCCGGCACCCAGCGATTCAGAAATTCCAGGGTTTCCCGTTCCGCCCTCGCCTCGTCGACGTTGCTGTCGCGCACACGCTGGGTCAGGCCGGAGCGGCCGTGCTGGGTGGTGTTCCATTCATCCATCGCGTCGAGTTCGGCGGCGGACTGGCGCAGCGCCAGCACCGGCCCTTCGGCCAGCACATTGAGATGACTGTCGGTCACGACGGTCGCGATTTCGATGATTCGGTGGCGTTCCGGAATCAACCCGGTCATCTCCAGGTCAATCCAGATCAGGTGGCTCGGTTCGGCTTTCATAGTGTCGGGAGTCTCATGCGCATCAATGCTAGCAAATGCCGCGTGCTAACCTCGGCGGACTGTCTCACAAGCGCCGGCGAGCACACCAGAACAGGACAGACGGAGGGATCGCATTGGACACCTACAGCTCCGTACTTGGTGCCATCGGACGCACGCCCCTAGTTGAAGTGCGCAAGCTCGACACCGGCCCCTGCCGGCTGTTTCTCAAACTCGAAAACCGCAACCCCACCGGATCGATCAAGGATCGCATCGGCCTGTCGATGGTCGAGGCTGCCGAACGCAACGGACAACTCAAGCCGGGCGGCACCCTGATCGAGGCCACGGCCGGCAACACCGGACTGGGTCTTGCGCTGGTGGCGGCGCAGAAAGGCTACAAACTGATCCTGGTGATTCCGGACAAGATGGCACAAGAGAAAGTCCTGCATCTCAAGGCACTCGGTGCCGAAACCCACATCACGCGCAGCGACGTCGCCAAGGGGCATCCCGAGTACTACCAGGACATCGCGCAGCGGCTTTCGCGGGAGATCGAGGGAAGCTACTACGTCAACCAGTTCGCCAATCCGGCCAATCCCCTGGCGCACGAGACCAGTACCGGGCCGGAAATCTGGTCGCAGATGGACCAGCGCCTGGATGCCGTGGTGTGCGGTGTCGGCTCCGGCGGCACCCTGACCGGGCTGTCGCGATATTTCGCCCGCATGGCACCGCAGGTGGAGATGATACTGGCCGATCCCGAGGGCTCGATCCTGGCCGATGTCGTTCGCACCGGTCAGGTTCAGAAGACCGCCGGAAGTTGGCTGATCGAAGGCATCGGAGAGGACTTCGTGCCGCCCAATTGCGATTTTTCGCGCGTGCGCCGCGCCTACGAAATCAAGGATGCCGAGAGTTTTGCCAGTGCGCGCAAGCTGCTCGCCGCCGAAGGCCTGCTCGGCGGCTCCAGCACCGGTACGCTGCTGGCCGCCGCCTTGCGTTACTGCCGGGAGCAGGCCGAACCCAAGCGCGTGCTGAGCTTCGTCTGCGACAGCGGTGACAAGTACCTTTCGAAAATGTACAACGATCACTGGCTGTTCGATCAGGGGCTGCTGGACGTGCCGCGCCAGTACAATCTTCTGGACCTGGTGGTGCGTCGCTACCATGAGGGCTCGGCCGTCACGGTCAGTCCGCAGGACACCCTGCTGCACGCCTACCGTCGCATGAAACTGTTCGACATCTCACAATTGCCGGTGATGCAGGACGAACAGCTTGTCGGCATTCTTGATGAATCCGATCTCCTCGTGCATGTGCAGGCGCAGGCCTCGCGTTTCGACGATGCCGTCGGCACCGCGATGGTGCGCGATGTCGAAACGATCCGGCCGGACGCGCCGATCGACAGCCTGCTGCCGATCTTCCAGCGCGATCACGTCGCGGTCGTCGCCGAGGCGGGACGGTTCATCGGCCTGATCACGCGTATCGACCTGCTCAACCACCTGCGCAAGCAGCTTCATTAATTTCCGCAGACACCAAGGCGCCATGCACGACACCATCGCCGTCGTATTCGACTTCGACGACACCCTCGCCCCCGACACCACCAGCGGCTATCTGCGCAAGGCCGGCATCGATGATCTGCCACGCTTCTGGAAGGAAGAGGTCGGCAGCCTCTACGACGAGGACTGGGATCCGGTGCCGGCCTATCTGTACAAGATGATCGAGGCCGCGCAAAGCGGCCGTATCGGCCCGATCTCTCAGCAATCCCTGTCGACCTGGGGCGCCGAGGCGCCGCTGCACGCGGGAGTCGACACTATTTTCAACCGACTGCGCGCCACTGCGAAGAAGGCCAATCCGAGGCTGCGTCTGGAGTTCTACGTGATTTCCAGCGGGCTTGGCGACGTCTTGCGCTCAACCCGCATCGCCCACGAATTCACCGAAATCTGGGCCTCCGAACTTCACTACGATGCGGCTGGCCATGCGATCTTTCCTAAGCGCGTCGTGAGCTTCACCGACAAGACGCGCTATCTGTTCCACATCCAGAAGGGGCTGACCGGCGCGACCTACCGCGGCAAGCCGTTCGAGGTCAATCGCAAGGTATCGCGCGATCATCAGCCGGTACCGCTGGATCACATGATCTTCGTCGGCGACGGCTACACCGACATCCCCTGCTTCTCCTTGCTGAAGCAGAATGACGGCATCCCCATCGCCGTCTACGACCCGCACCACGAGGAGCGCTGGGGCAATGCCTTCCGCTTCGTCTCCGAAGGCCGCGTCTCCAATCTGCATTCGGCCAACTATCTGGAAGGCTCGGACCTGTCCAATTTCCTGATCATGGCGGTCCGCTCGCTGGCCGAACGCGTTGCGCTGTCGGCGCATACCTACAAGGGCTGAACCGGGAGCTTTCGCAGCATGAACAAATACGGCTTCGGCACACGCGCGATCCACGCCGGCCAGTCTCCGGACCCAAGCACCGGCGCGGTGATGACGCCGATCTACGCCACCTCGACCTATGTCCAGCAGTCGCCCGGCGTACACCAGGGCTACGAATATTCGCGTTCGCAGAACCCCACCCGCTTCGCCTATGAACGCTGTGTCGCCGACCTGGAATCCGGCACCCGCGGTTTCGCCTTCGCCTCCGGCCTGGCCGCCACGGCGACGCTGCTGGAAGTTCTGGAGCCCGGCGCCCATGTCATCGCCTCGGACGACATGTACGGCGGCTCCTACCGCCTGTTCGCGAATGTGCGGGCGCGCTCTGCCGGGCTTAACTTCAGCTATGTGGACTTGCGCGATCCAGCCCGGGTGGCGGCAGCGATCCGTCCGGAAACCCGCATGATCTGGGTCGAGACGCCCTCGAATCCAATGTTGAAACTCGCGGATCTCGAAGCCGTCGCCGCCATCGCCCACCGCCACGACATCCTCTGCGCCGCCGACAACACGTTCGCCAGCCCGGCGCTGCAACGCCCGTTGGAACTGGGGTTCGATGTGGTCATGCACTCCGCCACCAAATACATCAATGGTCATTCCGATGTCGTCGGCGGTTTGCTGGTGGTCGGCGACAACAGCGGACTGGCCGAGCGCCTCGCCTTTCTTCAGAACGCCGTCGGCGCAGTCGCCGGGCCGTTCGACGCGTTTCTCGCCTTGCGCGGCGTCAAGACCCTGGGCCTGCGCATGCAACGGCACTGCGAGAACGCGCAGGCGTTGGCCGAATGGCTGAAGTCCCATCCGCGGATCGCCGCCGTGCACTATCCCGGCCTGCCGGCCCACCTGCAGCACGCGCTCGCCCGGCGGCAGATGCCGCGCGGATTCGGCGGCATGATCTCGATCGAACTGTCGGGCGGCCTGGCCGAATCGCGACGCTTTCTCGAACGCTGCGAACTGTTCGCGCTGGCCGAATCCCTGGGCGGCGTCGAAAGCCTGATCGAGCACCCCGCCATCATGACCCACGCCAGCGTGCCGGCCGAAACGCGCAATGCCCTGGGCATCAGCGATACCCTGTGCCGCCTCTCGGTCGGCATCGAGGATCTGGACGATCTTCGCGCCGACCTCGAATACGCTCTCGCCGCCTGAGATTGCAGCGGCGCACTCCGGAGAACCGATGACCGAACTTGCCCAACGCCGCTGCGTTCCCTGCGAGGGTGGCACCAAGCCGCTGTCGCACAGCGATGCCAGCGTGCTGATGAAGAAACTGCGCGCCAACTGGACGCTGGCCGACGATGCCAGCCATATCGAAGGCCATTTCGAGTTCAAGAACTACTGGCGCACCACCGCCTTCATCAACGCCGTGATCTGGATCGCCCACAGCGAGGATCATCACCCGGACATCCAGTTCGGTTACAAGACCTGCTCCATCCGCTATTCGACTCACGCCGCCAATGGCCTGACCGAAAACGATTTCATCTGCGCCGCCAAGGTCGATGCGCTGAACCGCGATTAGCCCTGGTCGGACTGGTGTATCGTCATCGGACGTTGCCTCAAGGGAATACGTCATGAGTGCCGACGACACATCAGGCCGTCCGGGTCACATCCGCCTGACCTCGCATCCCCCCGCGAGCGACGCCGAACTGCTGTCGATCCAGTGGGGTGCGCCCGACCCATTGACGCGCGGGCCGGTCATCGGCACCGTCACCTATCGCCTGCGGCGCAACGTGATCGGCTCGCACAGCGGCGCCTACGGCATTTATCGCGCGCTGGCCGTCGCCGCAAATGCGCTGCCGCGCGGTCACCGCGCCGACCTCACGGATACCCGACCCACCGACCGCGTCGGCCCCTATCCTCAGTGGTTCGATGCCGAACGCATCGTCTCGCTCGACCCGTTCGGTGCCGATGTCGCCGAGCTCTACGCCGAGCAGATCGCCGCCGGCTTCGACATCCGCCCGACGATCGCCATCACCCAGGCGCACATCGATCTGCCGGAACTGCGGGAGGCGATCGCAGCCGGCCGACTCGTCCCCGATGGCCGGTTCCTGCTCGACAGCGGCTCGGCACGCGTCACCAAGATCGCGCTGGAACCGGTGTGGTGGCTTCCGGGTGTGGCACAGCGCTTCGGCGTGGTGGAATCGGACCTGCGGCGCGCGCTGTTCGAAGAAACCGGCGGCATGTTCCCGGAACTGGTCACGCGCAGCGATCTCGAGGTCTTTCTGCCGCCGATCGGCGGTCAAACCGCCTACATCTTCGGCGAGCCGGCCGATCTCGCCGATACCGGCAAACCGCTGACCTGCCGCGTCCACGACGAATGCAATGGCTCGGACGTGTTCGGCTCCGACATCTGCACCTGCCGGCCCTACCTCACGCACGGGATCGAGGAATGTATCCGGGGCGCGCAGGGTGGCGGTGTCGGCCTGATCGTCTACTGCCGCAAGGAAGGTCGCGCGCTCGGCGAGGTCACCAAGTTCCTGGTCTACAACGCGCGCAAACGTCAGGCCGGCGGCGATACCGCAGACAATTATTTTCTGCGCACCGAATGCGTGGCCGGCGTGCAGGACATGCGCTTTCAGGAACTGATGCCGGATGTGCTGCACTGGCTCGGCGTGCGCAGGATTCATCGGCTGGTGTCGATGAGCAACCTGAAATACGACGCCATCACCGCCTCCGGCATCGAGGTCGGCGAACGCGTGCAGATTCCGGACGAGCTGGTTCCGGCCGACGCCCGTGTCGAAATCGAGGCGAAGATGGCGGCCGGCTACTACACCGAAGGCGAACGGCTCGATCTGGAGACTCTGAGCGCCATCAAGGGCCGTGGCCTATGAACCCGGCGCCGTCCGAGGCGGTGCGTACCCTGCGCGAACCGGCCACGATCCGCGAGCGCTGCGCCAACATCACCGCCGCGGTGGAAGCCGGCGACTCGGCCTGGTTCCGTATCGACGACAGCCGCTGCGCCTACACCGCAAGGCTCGTCGCCGAGCTGACGCTCCGCCAATATCCCGGGCTGAACGTCCCCTATCACAGCCGCTGGCGACATTTCGAAGCCGGCGGTATCGATCGGGCGCAGACACTGCGCAGCCTGATCGGCCCCGGGCAGGAGGAAGCACTGGCGCGTGCCGGTCTGGACCTGGCCGTGGTCAGTGTGTTGCTCGACGCCGGCGCCGGACCCGACTGGAGCTGGCAGGAACCCGGCGGAACGATCCACACACGGTCCGAAGGACTCGGCGTGGCCAGCTTTCACGCTTTCGTGAATGGTGCGTTTTCGTCCGAGCGCGGCAAACCTTTGCAGGTGGATGCGCGGGGTCTGCAGCGCATCGATGCGCCGCATCTGGCCAAACTGCTCCAGGTCAGTCCCGACAATCCGCTGCTCGGCCTCGAAGGTCGCGCTGCATTGCTGCGTCGCCTCGGCGAGGCGCTGGAAACCCAGGAATCGGTATTCGGGCTATTCGGCGGCCCGGCGAGACCGGGTGCGCTGTTTGATCTGCTGGCCGGCAAGACGCAAGGATCCACGATCGAGGCGGCCGCGCTGTTGCGTGTGCTGCTCGACCATTTCAGCAGCATCTGGCTGACACCGTCACGGATCGACGACACGCCACTCGGCGATGTCTGGCAGCACCGTCGTGCTGGCGGCCGCGGCGATTCGGCGGGCTGGGCCCCGTTCCATAAGCTCTCGCAATGGCTCGCCTATTCGCTGGTCGAGCCGTTCGAGTCAGCCGGATTCCAGGTCGCTGGGCTCGATGCGCTGACGGCCTTGCCGGAGTACCGCAACGGCGGCCTGCTGATCGACAGCGGCTGGCTGCAACTTCGAGACGCCGCGCGCGGGCCGCGCAGTTGGCAGGTCGGTGATGAACTGGTGATCGAATGGCGGGCGCTGACCGTCTGCCTGATCGACAAGCTGGCCGAGTCGGTGCGCGGACTGTTGAAGCTGGATGCACAACAACTGCCGCTCGCATCACTCTTGCAAGGCGGAACCTGGGGTGCCGGGCGGCAGCTCGCAATGGAACTTCGGAGCGGCCTGCCGCCAATGTCCATCGAGACCGACGGCACCGTTTTCTAGGACCAGGAGCATTCATGCAAGGCGAAGTCACCGTCATCGAGCATCCGCTGGTGCAGCACAAGCTGACGCTGGCGCGGCGCAAGTCCACCAGCACCAACACGTTTTCGCGGTTGATGGGCGAAATCGCGAGCCTGATGGCCTACGAGGTCACGCGCGAGATGCCGATGCAGGAGATCGACATCGAAACCCCAATCGGCCCGATGCGCTCACGCGTCATCGACGGCAAGAAGATCGTGTTCGTGCCGATCCTGCGCGCCGGCCTGGGCTTTCTGGAAGGCATGCGCGCGGTGGTTCCCGGTGCGCGCGTCGGCCATATCGGCCTGTATCGGGACCCCAAGACCCTGGTCGCGGTCGAGTACTACTTCAAGATGCCCCAAGGCATGCGCAACCGCGATGCGATCGTCATCGACCCGATGCTGGCCACCGGCAATTCGGCCGTGGCCGCGGTCGAGCGCCTCAAGGAAGCCGGCCCGCGCTCGATCCGCTTCGTCTGCCTGCTGACCTGTCCGGAAGGTCTCGAGCACTTCCATGACAAGCACCCGGACGTGCCGGTCTTCACCGCCGCCATCGACCCCGGCCTCAACGATCACGGCTACATCGTGCCGGGGCTGGGTGATGCCGGGGATCGGATTTTCGGGACCAAATGACGGCAGAGGCAAAAGCCGGTTTCTCGCGAAGTCGCAAAGACACCCAGAAAAGCAGCAGACTGTTTGGGTACCCGTAGTCCAAGGTTGCGACGCCGCTAGCTTGTTGTGGCAGGATGTACACATCCGCCCACAACCAATTTGCGTCCATGTCCACAACGATGACCATTCGCCTCGAAGACGACGCCAGGGATCGTCTGGACAAACTCGCCGAGGCAACGCAGCGAAGCCGGTCCTTTCTTGCTGCAGAGGCGATCCGCGAATACCTCGAACTCAATGAATGGCAGGTCGGTGAAATTCGCGCGGCAATCGGCGAAGCCGACCGCGGAGAATTCGCGTCCGATGCGGAAGTCGGGAATTTCTTCGGCGGCTGGCGCCGTCGTGCAGATTAAGTGGCTAAACCGCGCGCTGCTCAACCTCAAGGAAGAGGCTGACTACATTGTACAGGATGACCCACAAGCCGCAGCCCGGATTGTCGTCCTGATAGAAAACACCGTTGGCACGCTGGCCGATCATCCCGGTCTCGGGCGTCCCGGCCGGGCTCCCGGCACGCGTGAGCTGGTGGTGCCCGGAACAAACTATCTCATGCCGTATCGTGTCCGCGGCGAGCGCATCGAAATCCTGCGGGTTTTCCATGGCCGGAGGCGTTGGCCGTCGCAACGGTAGCGGGAACGGACCGGTGGCTCCGCTCCTATCAACAGCATTCTTACAGCGTTCTGCGCGCCCAGCGTCTTTGCGGGCAACAAAAAAACAGCACCGAAAACCTCAACCGCCCAGGGTCTGCCGCCCCGAGAAGGCATGCGCCAGAGTGCTGCCGTCCACGTATTCGAGTTCGCCGCCCATCGGCACGCCGTGGGCGATGCGCGTGACCTTGAGGCCGGCGGCGCGCGCCATCTCGGCCACGTAGTACGCCGTGGCCTCACCTTCGACCGTGGGGTTGGTGGCGATGATGACTTCGCTGACGCGGTCTTCACCCATGCGCTGCGCCAGCAGGCTCAAGCCCAGTTCTTCCGGGCCGATGCCGTCGATCGGCGAGAGCTTGCCCATCAGCACGAAATAGCGCCCGCGGTAGGGCGTGCTGGACTCGATCGCCAGCAGGTCCGCCGGGGTCTCCACGACGCAGAGCTGGCCGCTTTCCGCGCGCGACGGCGCGCAGTAGCGGCAATCCCCGCCCTCGCAGAACATGCGGCAGCTCGGGCAGCGACCGACGTGCTGCAGCGCTTCATCGATCGACCGCGCCACGAACGATGCGCCTTCACGGTCGCGGTCGAGCAGGTGCAGCGCCATACGCTGCGCGGACTTCGGGCCTACGCCGGGCAGACGCCGCAGCGATTCAATCAAGCGGGCCAGACGCGGCGAATACGCGACCATTACGGACGGTCGTGGCTCAGAACGGCAGGTTCATGCCAGGCGGCAGGTTCAGGCCCGCCGTGGCCTGCGCCATGCGCTCCTTGGACAGTTCCTCGGCTTTGGCGCTGGCGTCGTTGATCGCGGCCGCGATCAGGTCTTCGAGAAATTCCTTGTCTTCGGACAGCGCCGCCGGGTCGATCTCGACGCGGCGCGCCTGGTGCTTGCCGGTCAGCGTGATCTTGACCATGCCGGCACCGGATTCGCCGGTGACCTCGGCTTGCGCGATCTCTTCCTGGATGCGCTTCATCTGATCCTGCATCTGCTGCGCCTGGCGCATCAGCTGGCCCATGGGACCTTTCATGTCTGTTCTCCGTGAAGGCTTTGGTGGGGAAATGTCCGTGACGGACCGTAAGCTACAGGGGCTGAACCGAACCGGTGCGGAGCTGCGCGCCGAAGCGGTCCTGCAATGCACGCACGTTCGGATCCTGCGCGATCGCCGCCTCTGCGGCCGCCTGCCGGGCCGCGGCCCGGCGCCGGTCACGCTCCATCGGCGTGCGGGTCGCCGTCTCGTTCATCTCGATCGCCAGCATGAGCGGCCGGCCCTGCGCCTTAGACAGGGCGTCCTGAATCAGCTGACGGCGCTCATCCTGCAACAGATGCTCGAAGCTGCCCAGCAGCCCGAGCCGAATCCGATCGTCATCCTGAGCAATCCAGGCGCAATGACGCGCGAGGCCGCGCACGAAGCCCTCGAGTTCCAGGGTCTCGACCTGATCGGCCCAGCGTTCGTCTTCGGGCGAAAAGGCATCGCCGGCATCATTGTTCGCAGATGGCGCGGCGGTCGCCTGTGCCGCTGCGGGCTCCGGCCGCACCAGCTGAACCGGGGGTCGGGCCGGCGGCGCGGCATCGTTCCTGGCCGCCGATGCGCCGGCAGCGCTGGCCGCATTCGAGCGCGGCGAGCTGCCCGAGCCCCCGGAACGCCCGCCCGACGCGCCCGCCCCGGCGCCGACGGGCGCCGGCGGCACATCAGCCGGACGAAACGTCATCATCCGCAGCACGGTCATTTCAAAACCGAGCCGCGGGTCCGGCGTCCACGGCAGGTCGCGACGGCCGGTGATGGCGATCTGATAGTAAAGCTGCACGTCCTCGGCCGGCAGGGACTGCGCCAGCTCGACCAGCGTGTCGTCATCGTCCTCGTTGCGCGCTTTCGGCAGCAGCTGCAGGACGGCGATCCGCTGCAGGATCGCGGAAAGATCATCGCTCAGCGCCGAAAAATCCGGCGCCATCTCGTCGAGCCGCTGAAAGCCCGCCAGCAGACGGTCCGAATCGGCCGCCGCCACGGCACCGATCAGCTCCAGCAACAGACGCCGCCCGCCGCTGCCCAGCATGTCGTCGATCTGCGCCACGCTGAGCGAGCTGCCACCGGCAAACACCAGGGCCTGATCGAGCAGCGACAAACCGTCGCGCATCGAACCGTCGGCGGCGCGTGCCAGCTCGGCCAGCGCCGGGGATTCGAATGTCACGCCCTCTTCGGCCAGCACGCGCTCCATCAGACTGCGAATCGAGCCCGTGGGAAAGCGCTTGAGATGGAACTGCAGACAGCGCGACAGCACCGTGATCGGCAGCTTCTGCGGATCGGTGGTCGCGAGAATGAATTTGACGTGTGGCGGCGGCTCCTCAAGCGTCTTGAGCAGCGCGTTGAACGAGTGCCCGGACAGCATGTGGACCTCGTCAATCAGATAGACCTTGTAGCGCCCGCGCACCGGCGCGTACTGGACGTTGTCCAGCATCGAACGCGTGTCCTCGACCTTGGTGCGACTGGCCGCGTCGATTTCCAGCAAATCGACGAAACGGCCTTCGTCGACTTCGCGACAGGACGAGCATTCTCCGCAGGGATTGGCGCTGACGCCGACCTCGCAGTTCAGGGACTTGGCGACGATACGCGCCAGCGTGGTCTTGCCAACGCCACGCGTGCCGGTCAGCAGGATCGCGGGATGCAGGCGGTCAGTATCGAGCGCATGCGTCAGCGCCTGGACCACGTGCGGTTGGCCGACGACATCCTCGAAGCGCCGAGGCCGCCACTTGCGTGCGAGTGCGAGGTAGCTCATTGCTGCGTGAGGCGGTAAGCGTGAGGCGTGAGGCGTGCGCCACAAAGCCGCAGATCATTCGGACAACGAAGCACCTTGGGCCTCACACCTCTCGCCTCACGAAATTGGAGGCGGCCCGCGCCGACGATCCCGGCGCCCGGTCGCACCGCTACCGTTGCTCCCTTCCGGGCCTGGCGGAGTTCACGGCTGACCGTCGCGGGGGCCGACGCGGGCCACCATTGACGAAACGGACGCGAATTTTGCCTGATCCGGTGCCGCGCTGCACGGCGCCGTATCAAAATCGTGCATCCAACCGGGATCAGAAGCGCCAGTCCAGCGCCTGCCGCGCCTGCAGATACTCATAGTCCAGGGCCTCGGCGACTGCCTTGTAGGTCACTTTGTGGAAGTACACGTTCAGGCCTTCCAACAGATTCGCATCGTCCTGCAGCGCCTTGCGGTAGCCCTTGTCCGCCAGTGACAGCACGTACGGCATCGTCGCATTGGTCAAGGCGAAGGTGGACGTGCGCGCCACGCCGCCCGGCATGTTGGCCACGCAGTAATGCACCACACCGTCGACGATATACGTGGGGTCCTGATGCGTCGTGGCGCGGCTGGTCTCGAAACAGCCGCCCTGATCGATCGCCACGTCCACGATCACCGCGCCATTCTTCATCTGCTTGAGCATGTCGCGCGTCACCAGCTTGGGTGCCGCGGCGCCGGGAATCAGCACGGCGCCGATCACCAGATCGGCCTTGAGCGCATATTCCTCCAGCGCATCGACCGTTGAATAGATCGTATTGAGCCGGCCCTGGAACAGCGAATCCAGATAGTTCAGGCGCGACAGCGAGCGGTCCAGAATCGTGACGTTGGCGCCCATGCCCACGGCGATGCGCGCCGCGTTGTAGCCCACCACGCCGCCGCCGATGATGGCGACCTCCGCCGGAGCCACGCCGGGCACACCGCCCATCAGCAGACCCACACCACCCTGTGCCTTCTCCAGAGCATGCGCACCGGCCTGAATCGACATGCGCCCCGCCACTTCGCTCATCGGCGCCAGCAAGGGCAGCCCGCCCTTGCCGTCGATCACCGTCTCATACGCGATCGCGACGCAACCCGATTCCACCAAGCCTTTGGTCTGCTCGGGATCCGGCGCCAGATGAAGATAGGTGAACAGCAACTGGCCTTCGCGCAGCTGTGCATATTCGGAAGGCTGGGGTTCCTTCACCTTCACCACCATGTCGGCCGTCGCGAAGATTTCTTCCGGGGTGTCGACCAGCACCGCACCGGCGTTGAGATACTGCTCGTCATACAGACCGATCGCCTCACCCGCCGCTTTCTGGATCATCACCTGATGACCACGCCCCGCGAGTTCACGAACGCCGGACGGCGTCAGACCCACACGGTATTCGTGATTCTTGATTTCCTTCGGAACGCCGATAAGCATTGCCGGGTTCGCCTCTCGCCAGTAAAGCGCGATTCAAACCCGGCGGCATGAATTTGACAAGGGCCTGCGACGAATCCCAGTGGTCCAGCCCCGGCCACAGGGCCGGACCACCTATGCGAATCCGCTACGGGGCACTGACTGTGATTGAAGCGCTAGCATCCAGGCCGACACAATTTACAGTCGCTTGGTCACCGTTGACGATGTTCATACCACTGACCGAAATACGAACCGAGCCATGGCCGGAAACGCCCGTCGCGGAATCGCCATCGGAATTTCCGAGAACATCGGCAGCGACCGAAAAATCGCTGTTGTCATCGCGACTAACCTCACTGACAAAGCAACCGAGCCCGGTGTACGGCAACGGAATCGTATCGCCACCATCACGCAGCAGTAGGTCGACGGTTGCCGAACCTCCACCGCCCAATACCACCGTCGCCGGAGACGGCGACAGCGTGGCCCCAGCAATCGCCTTGAAGCAGAACTGCTCCTGATCGATCGCAATGGCGTTGCTGCCGGCGCTGGCCACGGTGATGACCTGGCGGGACTGCGGCACCGTGCCACGACGGTCACGATCCGAATAGGCTCGGTCGACGAACGGATAGCCATAGCACCCGGTGAGGATGGTGCGCACATTGGCCGGATAGGCTAGACGCAATTCAGCAATTCCCTCCTTCACGATGCCCGTTCCCGGCGTCAGGCCGCCCTCTTCGTCGAGCCCGAAAATCTGCACGCCCAGCAGAGAGGCGCCAACAAACATCTCGCGACCGCTTTCGCTGGTCATGTAGTTTTGCTGGGCACTCAATTGTGTGGCGCTGTCCACGTTGTCGACCAGGCGGCGCTTGTCGTTAGTGGTGGCATTGCGCAACAGGACCAAGTCTCCGGTCTGGATCGTACGGTCCGTTCCATTTCGCAGGATCGGACTGGTGAAATCGCTGGCATCCGCCTGAAGGCTCGGCGCGGAACAACCGGTCGCCTCGCCGTCAGGCAAGGGTTCGGTCGTACAACGCCGCCGGATCAGGCTGGTACCCGAGCGGTTCAGCTGGGGGGCTCCCGCGGTCTTGTCGCCGGTGTTGTCATGCATCATGACCGAATCCATGACGGCGAAGTTAACCACTGTGCCATCCGGCACTGCATTGCCGTAGCGATCGGTGACGTCGACCTTGCCGATAAGCCGGTAGTTGCCGTTGTCGAGATTCTCTACCGCACCGGTGATCGGCCCGGAGAACACGATCGTATGCGGTGGACCGCCGGCGATCGATACCTGCGGCAGACTGGCGCGGGCACTGATACTGGTGCCGTCAAAGTCGAGAACCGAGAATTCAATCTCGACGATACCGGACGCCGTCCCGCTCAATAGCGTCAAGACCGCAACGCCGTCCCGGGTGCGGACATCGAGCGTGTCCGAAGTGCCGCTACTGATGACAGTTCCGTCTGCGTCGCGTCCGGCAATCGCCTCACCGCCGCCCGGCCGGGTGACGAATCGCGCTTGCAGGTTATTTAGCGAACCGTTGCCGTAGAGCGACTCGTCGATGACATTGCCAGCAGAGTCGAGCACGGTCACGGTGATCGAGGTCTGATCGTTCTGCCCGACGCCGGCCACGCTCAGTGACGGATCGACAACGACGAAACGGATCGAAGCCGGATCGCCAGTGCTGGCGGACTCGAAGCTGACTTCCGTCGAAAGTCCGGGCAGATCCTGAACGCTAATGGTCGCCGTTCCCGGCGAACTCGGAGAACGCAGTTCCAGACTGGCCCGCCCGCTGGCGAGGATGGCGGTATTGCCGGAAACGAAGGCGCCAGCCGTAGTCAGCAGGCGAACCGTACGACCATCCGGCAAGGGATTATCGAAACGGTCGTTCAGTACCACGGTTACCGTCGTCGTCGAAACCCCATCGGAAAGCAGCGTCGTCGGATTGGCCGTAATACTCGAATGGCCGGCATCGGCTGCGGCCGGGACGACCTGAAGCTGATCTTCGTCGGAAATCCCGGCCACCGCGGCCCGAATCGATAGTGTGGTCGCGAAGTTCGGTGGTGTTAGCTGAACGCGCGCCCGCCCTGTCGCGTCGGTTGTCGCCGTAGTGCTGGACAGACTGCCCGCCGTCGTTGTGAATATCACGCTGGCGCCTGTCACCGGGTTGCCGGCAGGATCGGCCACAAGGGCATCGACCGCGACGTCGCCGTCTCCGGCCGCGATCGAGTCCGTCCCCAAATTTAGGGTGAGCTGCGCCACCAGCGCATTGGCTGCGCTGGATACCACAGTTGCCGTCCCGTTCTTACCGCCTGCGGTTGCGACATTGATCGTGTCCGTGCCCGCCGTTGGTCCGGTTTGATAAGCAACCGTCGCCCTACCATTACCATCCGTCGTGGCGGTAGCCGACACCAGAGTTCCACCGGTGTTATTGCCGACAATCGAGAACAGCAACTGTTCATCGGACACCGGATTGGCATTGGCATCCAATATCGTCGCCGTCAGTGTGGTGCTGCCGCCAATCACCACCGCGCCCGGACTCGGCGAAAGCGAGACACTGTCCGGTTCACCCGGCAGGAACTGCACCGAAGTGGATGCCGACAACCCCGGCACCGTGGCTGTGATCGCCGCTGAACCAATCGCTGTCGGCGACTGCAATCGCACCGTCGCGGTCCCGGATGGGTCCGTTGTCGCATCAGCCGGCGACAAGGTTCCGGCTGAAGTCCGGAACATGACCGGTGCATTGCTGACCGGCGCGCCATTGGAATCGAAGACCGTGGCGATCAGGGTTGTCGAATCCGTGCCATTGGCAACAATGCTGTCATTCGCAGGCTGCACATCGAGCATGCCGAGTTGCACTGTCACGGCGATATCGATGCTTTTCGCCGTCAGCGATGCCACGCGTGCACGCACCGTATCGGTCACCGCTGTAAACGTGTTCGACCCCGCTGTGTAGCTCGTCGTCGCGCGTCCGTTCGCATCCGTGACCACACTGGTGCTTGCCAGCGTCGCCCCGGAATTGTCCGTTGGCAGGTCGAACAGGACTGTCGTGCCCGACACCGGGTTGCCGTCGGCGTCCAATACCGAAGCCTGCACAATGCTCGTACCGCCAATCGGCACGACGACCGGCGACGCACTCAATTCGACCCGTGACGCCGCACCGGCAACAAAACCAACCGTCGCCTGGTCAGACTTTCCGCCCGCGAACGCACGAACCGTCGCTGTGCCGATGGTGTCCGTCGCGTTGAGCGTCACTTCGGCAATACCCGAGGCATTGGTCGTCGCGCTGTCGGCACTCAGTATCCCCAGCGTGCTCGCAAAACTGACGCTCACCCCCGACAGCGGGCCGCTGTCCCCGGAGATCGTCGCCCGCAGCGTCGTGCTACCGCCCACCGGTACTTCATCCGCCCCCGGCGTCAGCACAATATCGGTCACCGATTCGGCAGCCGGGTCCACGCTCAGGGTCGCCGTGCCCGACACGCCCGATGCGGTGGTCACGGTCAGCGGCACGCTGGTCGGGCTGCCATCCGGCGTGTATGCCAGTTGCGCCACACCGTCCGCACTCGTCACCGCCGAGGCCGCATTCGTCCCCGTCGACGCAAAGCTGCCCGCCCCGCCCGGCGCCGAGAAGTCCACGCGCTGGTTACCCACCGCGTTGCCGTTGGCGTCCGTCACCCGGGCCACTACCGTCGTCGTTCGGTTTGGCGCCACTGTCGACGGGGCCAGACTCACGGCCACCGCAGACGGCACACCCGCTGTAAATGCCACCTGCACATTACTGGAAAATCCACCCGAGCTCGCCGTCACTGTCGCTGTGCCGACACGCGATGAGCTCTGCAATGTGACTTGGGCAACGCCCGACGCATTTGTCATAGCGCTCAAAGCGCTGAGCGTCCCCAGTGTAGTGCCGAAATTTACCGGGATACCGCTGATTGCTCCGGCATCGGTCACGACAGTCGCGCGTAGGACCGTCGTGCTTCCCCCTGCAGCTATCGTTGCTGCTCCGGATGAAATATTCACCGCCGATATCGTGGCCGCCGCAGTGCTAACGTCTATTGACGCGTTCGCACTCACCCCATTGGCCATCCGCGCCTGAATCGTTTGCGCCCCGGTGCCAGACGACGTGAACGTCGTCATGGCCTCACCGTTGCTGTTGGTGGCGACGGTCGTGCTCGATAAACGTCCGCTGCCCGACGTCGAAAAGGATATTGTCTCTCCGGGGACGCGATTGCCGTTCTCATCGGCTACGACGGCCAAAACGGATGCATTAGCGCCTGGAGCAATCGACGTCGGAGCTACGCTGAGCGTAATCACGCTTGCATCTGCCGGCACGAAGTCCAAGGCGGAGGTAGCGCTGTATCCCGCTGCGGATGCAGTAACAGTGACCGAGCCAGCGATCGTGCCCGCCCGCAAAACCACCTGCGCAACCCCATCTGAATTGGTGATTGAACTGCTGGCCGAAAGGCTACCCGCCGATGCAGAAAAACTGACGATCAGTCCACTGACTGCAGCCCCTTCAGTGTCGGTCACCGTCGCGCGCAACGCGACCGTAGACGCCCCGTCGGCGACCAGACTGTCGGCCCCCGTCGTCAGCTCCAGACTTCCCGCAAGCACTGCACTGGCGCTAATCGTCAGATCAGCCGTGGCGAACAATCCACCGGCCGTCTGGCCGCGCAGCGTATCGACGCCGGAGCTGGAGCCGGCCGTATAAGTCGTTAGCGCCCGTCCGTTCACGTCCGTACTAACCTGAACGTCGGAAAAGATACCCCCGCTTTCATTCTGTACGTTATCGAAGCGAACAGCTTCGTTGGCGATCGGATTGCCATTGGAATCCAGAGCCTGCACAGAGACAGTCGCGGGCTTGTCCGGTCGTACGGACGACGGCGACAACGAAAATATAAGTCTGCTGGTATTGGCCGCAATGAAATCCACAGAAGCCGTCGCGGAAATTGCGGTATCGGGATGTCGCGCGGTAACCGTCGCTCGCCCGACAATCGTAGACGACGTCAACCGAATGGTGGCAATCCCACTGGAGTCAGTACTCGCGGAAGTCTCTGACAGCGTCCCGGCAGTTGTGGAAAACGTAACGGTTTCGCCATCGACGCCGTTACCGTCAGCATCCCGAACCACGGCGCTTAATACGGCCGTGGATTCACCGTCAGCAAGTATCTGCGGCTGGGCGCTGCTTAGAACTAGGGCGGCGACAGGACCGACACCCCCGTTGTCACCGCCGCCATCCCCCCCGTCTCCACCATCATCGAAGCCACCGCCATCCGACGAAAAGCCGCCACCACCACCACAGGCCGCGAGTGCGGACACCAGCAACAGGGCGAATGCCCCCCGAATCCCCCGAACGCGCATCGATTCCCCACTCGCCACGAGTGTCGCGGCGTTTTTAAGAGTCGCCGCGATCCTAATTCAAAAGCGCCAATCGCAACAAGCAATTCCGACACTTAGGCAAAGCGTTTTCGAGACTTCGGATGAGATTGAGCAGGTGGCGGACGAGCGGCGACCGTCAAATGTCGTGAAAATGAAAAAGGCCCGTAAAACGGGCCTTTTTCATTGTTGCTTGGTGGGCTGCCAGGGACTCGAACCCCGAACCTATTGATTAAGAGTCAACTGCTCTACCATTGAGCTAGCAGCCCGAAACGCTACAGCCGCGTGATCGCGGTCTGCGTAATTGGGGTGGACGATGGGACTCGAACCCACGACATCCGGAATCACAATCCGGGACTCTAACCAACTGAGCTACGTCCACCGTCGAAACGAAAAAACCCGGGACGGTGAGCCCCGAGGGGCGCGAATAATAGCAGAACATTTTGAGCTTCAACACCCTTGCGCGCGCCAAGGCCGAATCAAGCCAGCAAGTCCGTCAGCGGGCCATCCCGAGGTGCATGGAGGCATTCCGATGCATCCCATGCCGGGCGCCGAGACGAATAATCCGAACATGACCTAAACTTCGCGCCGCTGCGCCCGTAGCTCAGTTGGATAGAGCATCGGCCTTCTAAGCCGACGGTCACTGGTTCGAATCCAGTCGGGCGCGCCACTTCCCTCAGTTCAAGACGGCTCCGGCGCCTCCGGTTTGCTTGGCCCGCCGACGCTGGCGCAGAACCAGGCACTGGCATACCCCCGCCCCTTGGCACTCATCCGCCCGGGCGGACACGCCCAGGCGCACCGCTTCATACAAACAGATGAGGTCTGGTGCCTGCCCGACAGGTCTACTGGGCCGACACTGAGGAATGGCGGAGGTACGCGAGGATGTCCGACCCCATCGAAGCTCCGGCTGTCGACCGGGTTGTCTCGGGACAGGTCTGGGACGATTTCTGCGAGGCGCTCAAGGGCGCTGGCCGGCAGATACTGCGGCCGGAAGCGCCGGACAGCCCGCTCGACCGGGCCGAGGGCTTTCGCTATCTCAGCCGCCTGCTGCGCATCGCGCTGGAAATGCATCTGGAATTCGCAGACCCCGCGTTTCCCGGCTTTTTCGCGACATCCCACGAAACCGGCAAGATCGGTGCGGACAATCCCGACAATGCCTACCTCTATGCGCGCGTCAGCGGCGCGCACGACTATGTGATTCGTGGCCAGCGCGGCAGCGTGCCGTATTTGAGTTTCGGCTCGCAGAAAGGCGGCTACGAAACCGACGGCCGCATGGAGCAGACCGGCTTTCTCGATTCGAGCGAGATCGACCTCGACGAGGACGGCAATTTCGAGGTACAGGTGAGCCGGGAGCGCAAGCCGGGCAACTGGCTGCCGCTGGAGACCGAATCCAACGCCGTGATCGTGCGCCAGACCTTTCTTGACCGTGCCAGCGAACAGCCGGCGCAGATGCGTATCGCACGAATCGATCCGGGCGCCGCGCCAGCGCCACTGAGCCCGCAGCGCCTTCAGGCTGGCCTCGACAACGCCGCCCGCTTCGTCGAAGGCACGGCAAGCCTGTTCGCCGACTGGGCACAGAGCTATCTGAAGCACCCCAACCAGCTTCCGCCCGCCGACCAGGCACTGTGTCAGCGTTCCGGCGGCGACCCCAACATCTTCTACTACCACTCGTACTGGCAGCTCGCCGAGGACGAGGCCCTGGTGATCCATATTCCGCGCGTGCCGACGTGCCGCTTCTGGAATTTGCAGATCAACAACTGGTGGATGGAATCGCTGGATTACCGGTACCACGACATCTGTCTGAACAAACATTCGGCGAAACTGGACGCGGACGGCGGCGTCACCATGATCCTGTCGCAGCGCGACCCAGGACACCCGAACTGGCTGCAGGCGGCGGGGCACCGCGTCGGCACGATGTGCATGCGCTGGGTTGGCGCGGACGAACATGTGCACCCCAGTACTGCCGTGCGAAAGCTGCCTGCATTGCGTGAGGAGCTGAGGGCGTGAGTGCGCCGCGCCACTTCCTGCCCGAGGTGCTGATGGCGCAGGCCCGGGACCAGACCGCCGGCCTGTCCGATTTCGGCGATCCGAGCTTTCGCGCCGGCCTGGACACCCTCTGCGAAGCCCTGGACACGCAGGCACGGCTGTCCGACACCGGCCGCTACGTGCTGCAGCAGAAGATCGTCGGCCAGCTCGCCAACCGCCTGCGCATCGAGGACTGGTTCTCGCGGCATCCTGAAATTGCCGATGAGGCGCTGCCACCGCCGGTGGTGATCGTCGGCCTGCCGCGCACCGGCACCACCAAGCTGCATCGCCTGCTGGCCTGCGACCCGGCGTTCCACTGGATGGCGTTCTGGGAATCGCAGTTCCCGGTTCCGTTCGAGAACGAAAGCCTGGAGCAGCCCGGCGAACGCATCGCCCAGGCGCACGCGATGGTCGATATGATGACCGAGGCGATGCCCAAGCTCACGGCGATCCACCCCATGGATGCCGATGCGGCCGACGAGGAGGTGATGCTCACGGAGCACTCCTTCCTGTCCGCGTTCAATGCCTATGCGGACATCCCGGGCTACATGAGCTGGCTGGACCGCCAGGACCAGACGCCGGTCTACGAATACCTGCGCCGCATGCTGCAATTCCTGCAATGGCAGAAACGCAAGCGCGGCATCGTCGCCGAACGCTGGGTGCTCAAGGCACCGCACCATCTGCTGCGCATGGACATCCTGCTGCGCGTGTTTCCAGGCGCCATGGTGGTACAGACCCACCGTGATCCGCTGCAAAGCATTCCGTCGATCGCCAGCTTCATCCATACGCTGTGGTGCATCTACAGCGATGACGCCGATCCGGCCGCTGCCGGGCACTCCTGGAGCGAACTCATGAACCGGGCGCTGCTGCACACGATGCAGGTTCGGCAATCCGCACCGGCGCAGTTTCTGGACGTGCGTTTCGAGGACACGGTGCGCCGGCCGCTGGAGGTGGCGCGCCGCATCTACGCGTTCATCGGCCGTGAGCTGAAGCCGGAGGTGGAGACGGCGATGGCGCGGTGGCTGGCCTCGGACACCGAGACCCACAAGGGCGGGCACGACTACAGCGCCGCGCAGTTCGGGCTCAGCGATGAGCGCCTGCGCGCAGACTTTGCCGCCTATCGCGATCGCCACATCGAACAGACGGCCGACACCGCATGAACGCCACGCGGGCCGCTCGGCCCTCAGAATCACACAGGGGAGCTTGCCAATGCTGATGAAGAACAAGGTGGTCATCGTGTCCGGAATCGGACCCGGCCTGGGCGTGAAACTGGCCGTGGAGGCTGCGCGAGAGGGTGCCGCCGGCGTGGTGGTGGCGGCCCGTTCGGCCGACAAGCTGGAGGATGCCGAAGCGCGCATCCGTGAACTGGGAACGGACACGGCCGTGCTCAAATGCACCACCGACATCACCGATCGCGCGCAATGCGAACGTCTGCTGAGCCAGGCCATGGACCGTTTCGGGCGCGTCGACGCACTGGTCAACAGCGCCTTCTTCCATGGCGACATGGACAATGCCTCCACCGCCGATCTCGACCGCTGGCGCGGACCGCTGGAAACCAATCTGCTGGGCACGCTCAAGCTCACCCAAGCCACGATTCCGCACATGCAGAAGACCGGCGGTGCCGTGGTCATGATCAACACCATGGCGGTACGCCAGGTGCCGCCACTGGGCGAAGCCGGCTACGCCGCATCCAAGGCGGCACTGGCCACCAGCGTGAAATACCTGGCCAAGGAACTCGGGCCGAAGAACATCCGCGTCAACACCGTGCACATGGGCTGGATGTGGGGCGCGCCGGTGGCGGGCTACGTGAAGCGCACGGCCGAGGAGAATGGCATTCCCGAGGAACAGATCAAGGCCGGCATCGCCGCGATGATTCCGCTGGGACGCGTGCCGACCGACGACGAATGCGCGCGTGCCGCCTTGTTTCTGGTGTCCGACTACGCGAGCGCCATCACCGGCGCGGCGCTGGACGTGAACGGCGGGGCTTGGATGCCCTGACCGACACAAACCCTTGTCTCGCGCGAAGGCGCAGAGGCGCAAAGAACATCAAAAGCAGAGCCTCTTCAATTTTTGTACGCTTTTACCTTTGCGCCTCTGCGTCTTTGCGCGAAACCAGAAGTGCGCGCCCACGCCCCGATCAGCTGGACGAAGCGCCGGCGCTTTCCCAGATCGCCGCCGCTCCGGGGTCGATGACCCCCAGCAGCCGGTTCAACAGCGATTTCAGAACCACCGCGTCGGCGGCTCCGAGCCGATCCAGTACGTCGGACTCCACGGACTTGGCGCGTGAAATCAGTCGCAACGCGCAGTCGCGCCCGGCGTCCGTCAGTTCGTAGGCCAGACCCGCCGCCGACTGGCGAGTTTGCACCATTCCCTGCCGGACCAGCGTCAGCACGGCATCACGATGGCTCTCATCGAGCACCTCGGCCATGCCGGTGTCGAGGTCGGACGCGAACATCATCGGCTTGAGCGTCAGCGTCGAGAGCACGTAGAAGGCCTCGTCACTGAGGCCGGCTTCGACCAGATGCGGACGCAGCTGCCCGAAGAACTGAAAGTGGCTGCGCCCCAGCAGGTAGCCGAGGAAATCCTCATTGAAACTGCCGGCAAGGTGCGCGAGCCGCGGCTGCCCGCCGCTGTCCCTGGCGGTGGCATGCGCGTAACGGCCACCGTGAAACACCAGCGGCGCGTCATCACGCCGCTCGAAACCGAGGACCTCGCCGACGAAGATCACGTGATCCCCGCCCTCGTATTGAAAGCTGTTGCGGCACTCGAAGCGCGCCGTGCAATCGCGCAGCAGCGGGATGCCGTCCGGACCTTCGTCCAGTTCCAGCTCGGCGAATTTGTCCTCGCCACGCCGCGCAAATCGGCTGGACAATGGCTCTTGCGCGGCGCTCAGCACATGCACGGCCCAGTGCCGCGCGCCGCGAAAGATATCCAGCGCGCCGGAGCTGCGCGCCAAGCTCCACAACACCAGCGGCGGGCTCAGCGAGACCGAGTTGAAACTGTTGGCGGTGAGTCCCACGGGCGTGCCGTCCGGCGCGCGCGTAGTGATCACCGTCACGCCGGTGGCGAAGCTACCGAGCGCCTTGCGGAACTCGCCGGGGTCGAATGTGCTTTGGCTCATGCTCAACAGCTTGCTGCCGCGCTTGGCGCCGCGCCTCACCTGTATGGATGGATTTCGCGCCGCCTCAGAGCAGATATTTCACATTGAACGACAGGTAGTTCCGATCGACATAGGGATTGGCCTTGAGCGTGCTCTCGCCGATGGTCTTGTCGGCATCGCCGAAGAACATGTTGTAGCTGACACCGACTTGAAGATTCTGCAGATAGCGCATCGACACGCCGACGCTCAGGCGCTGATCGCCCTCGCCGTAAAGCGGACCGAAGGCACCGGACATCGAGGGATTGCCGTAGAACAAATAACCATAGGAAATCGGCATCGAGAAGTCCCAGCCCGGCACCAGGTTGTGGCGCGTGGGGATCGCCAGGGTCTGAAAGCCGGCGGAGTCCTCGTCGTAGAACGGCTCGTCGCCATCGCCGCGCATGATGATGCCGGGCGTCGACTCGACCGCCTTGGCGTCCAGCAGACACAGATAGCCGAACTCGCCCACCAGGGCCAGATCGTCGAAGAAGAAGTGCGGGTTGGCCGCATAGATGCCGGACATCAGTAGTTGCGCGAAATCGCCGCGCGTGAAGATCGGGCTCAGCACGTCCGAAACGTCGGCCTGCACCGAGGTCACGGCGTTGTGGCGATAACTCAGCTCGCTGGTGAAGTTGACCGGACCGATCGTGGTCGACAGGCCCAGCGCCGCCATGTCGATGCCGTCGAAATACTTCACGTTGTAGGTCACGGGCACGTACTGATTGATGATCTGCGTGGTCACCGGCGGCACCGTGGCGAACGGCGCGAACCCCGGATTCAGGATCACCGCGGGATTGGTGTCGTGATAGCGCAGGTAATACAGGCCGACGTTGGTATTGCCGCTCAGCTGGTACTTGATGCCGGCGCCCCACTGGCCATGATCGCTGGGCTTGATGTCCTGCGCACGATACGAGTTGATCGTGGGTGTCGCCCCGGTCACCGCGCCGATACCGCCGAGGTTGCAGAGCTGGTCGAGCGGCTCCGGCAACAGACCTGGGCACCCGTCCAGATAGACCGGATTGATCGATCCGTAGACGAACGTGGCGCCCGGCCCCACCGCGTCCGACGGGGAGAAATAGTCGCCGACCGGGAAAATCTCGGTGTTGGCGTATTCGAGTTTGTAGTAGCCGAGTATGGTCCAGTCGTAGCCGATGCCCAGAGACATCGAGACCTGCTGGGTCGGCAGCAGAATCTGCTTGACCTCGGCGCCGGGCACGAAGGCCTTGGTCGCATCCGCCGGGCTCTGCGAACTGGCCATGCCGAGGAAGAACAGGCTGTCGCCGAACGCCACGAGGTGCTGTCCCAGACGCAGGTTGAGGCTAATGTCCTCGCCGAAGAACCAGTCTCCGTAGACATAGGCATCCAGCAGTCGCGCGCGGCGCCCGTCGTACTTTTCGGTCTGCTCGGTGAACTCGTCATTGGGCCCGGTCTTGTTGACCGTGTCCGGTGAATCATTGTCGTTGCGATGGGTATAGGCCCAGTCGTAGAACGCGTCGCCGCTGACGACCAAGCCGTAATTGCGATAAGAGAATTCCAGTTCACCGAGGATGCTCGCGCGATTCGTGAACGCGGAGTACTTGTCGAAATTGCGATTGCCGTCGTCGAAGTTGATCTGGGTGGGTAGCCCGGTGTGACCGAACGACACCAGCTGTGGCGGCTGACCCGGCCTGTCTCCCGGAAGAACGGTGATCAGCAGCGGATCCACCTCGCCGGCGATCAGGCGCTGATCCTGATCCTGCATGCGTACACCGACGCCGTAGTTGAGCGTGAGCTTGTAACTGCCCGACAGCTCACCGACATCGAACGAGCCGGCGCTGACCGGCCCGGGGACCAGCGTCATCGTCAGCACACCGAATAGAAATGCCCGCAACGCGGGCCCCATGCTGGTGCCGCTTCCTTGCTTGGCCATTGCCTCTCTCCCCTCGCACTGAATCAGGTATCCCGCGTCGTATCGGGGCTTAGGCCCGGTCGCGACAGGGGAACCGCTTTCTGGGTTTGTTTGTGCGCACTCGTACGATCGACTTCGTATGCTCCGCCTCGCCTACCCCAGGGTATACTTGGCCTTCAGGAACAGATCGTTGTGTTCCACGTAAGGATTCGCCTTGAGTGTGCTGTCATCGAAGTACATGTTGTCGTTGCGGCCGAGCGTGTCACCGTCATCGGTAAATCGTTGTCGTCGCGGGTGCGTATGGGTCCAGTCCTAGTACGCTTCACCGCCGGTCACTGAGAAGGTACCGGCGCGCAATAATGAGAGCTTCATCCGAAATGACTAGGTTCGGATGCGAAAGTGGGAATCTTCGAGAGGCCCGGCATTCAGGATGAAATCCCGGAAAGCTGCCGAAAACGCAAGAATCGTTCGAAAGCGAAACGGCCGGGACAAGCCGGCCGTTTCGATAATGACAAGCGCCCGTCTGCGGGCGTGACCTCACTCAGAAGCGCGACGCGCTCAGGGCCGCTGTGATCTCGTCGAGAATCGCCGGATCGTCGATCGTCGGCGGAACATTGTAGGTCTGGTTGTCGGCAATCGCCCGCATGGTCGCGCGCAGAACCTTGCCGGAGCGGGTCTTGGGCAGACGCTCGACCACCAGAACCCGTTTGAACGCGGCCACGGCGCCGATCTGATCGCGGACACGTGCGATCAACTCCCGCTCGATCTCGTCATGCGGTCGATCGACACCCGACTTGAGCACCACCAATCCGACCGGCAGCTGGCCCTTGGTGGCATCGGCCATGCCGATCACCGCGCATTCGGCGACGTCGGGATGCGCCGCCAGAATCTCCTCCATGCCGCCGGTGGACAGGCGATGACCGGCGACATTGATGATGTCGTCGATGCGCGACATGATCGACAGATAGGCATCGCCGTCGAGAAATCCCGCGTCGCCGGTGAGGTAGTAACCCGGATAGCGCGTGAGGTAGTGCTCGCGATAGCCATGCTCGTTGTTCCACATCGTCAGCAGCGTACCGGGTGGCAAGGGCAGCTTGATCACGATGTTGCCGATATCGTCCGCACCCATGGTCCGGCCTTCCTCGTTCAGCACCTGAATGTCATAGCCCGGCACCGCGACGGTGGCGGAACCCGGCTTGACCGGCAATTCCTCGATGCCGCGACAGTTCGCCGCGGCCGGCCAGCCGGTTTCGGTCTGCCACCAGTGGTCCACCACCGGGACATTCAGTTTTTCGCTCGCCCAGGCAATCGTGTCCGGATCACAGCGCTCGCCGGCCAGATACAGCGCCCGGAACTTCGAAAGGTCGTACTGGCCGATCAGCTCGCCGCGCGGGTCCTCCTTCTTGATCGCACGAAACGCCGTCGGTGCCGTGAACAGGGTGACCACGCCGTGCTGCTCGATGACGCGCCAGAACACACCGGCGTCCGGCGTGCCCACCGGCTTGCCCTCGAACAGCACCGTGGTGCAGCCATGCAGCAAGGGGCCGTAGACCAAGTAGGAATGGCCCACCGCCCAGCCGACGTCCGAGGCCGTGAACATCACCTCGCCCGGCTCGATGTCGTAGACCGCCTTCATCGACCATTTCAGCGCCACCGCGTGGCCGCCGTTGTCGCGCACCACGCCCTTGGGCTTTCCGGTGGTGCCGGAGGTGTAGAGGATGTACAGCGGATCGGTCGCGGCCACCGACACGCAGGCGGCCGGCTCGGCCTTGGCGATCTGTTCGTCCCAGTCCACATCACGACCCACCTGCAAGCTGGCCACACACTGCGGTCGTTGCAACACGACGCAGCAATCCACCTTGTGCGCGGCGATCGCCAATGCCTGATCCAGCAAGGGTTTGTAGGCGATCACGCGCGTCGGCTCGATTCCGCAGGACGCCGAAATCACCGCCACCGGCTTGGCATCGTCGATGCGCTTGGCCAGTTCCGGCGCGGCGAAGCCGCCGAACACCACCGAGTGCACGGCGCCGATGCGGGCACAGGCCAGCATCGCTACCGCCGCCTCGGGCACCATCGGCATGTAGATCACCACGCGGTCGCCCGGCTTCACGCCCTGCGCGACCAGCACGCCCGCGAAACGGGCCACCCAGTCGCGCAGTTCGCGATAGCTGAACTTGCGCACCGTGCCGGTCACCGGGCTGTCGTAGATCAGCGCCGCCTGCTCGGCGCGACCGCCCTCGACGTGGCGGTCCAGCGCGTTGTAGCAGGTGTTGAGCCGGCCGCCGGAAAACCACTGGTACATCGGCGCACGGCTTCTGTCGAGCACACGATCCCAGGGCTTGTCCCAGTGCAGATCCTGCGCGATTTCGCCCCAGAAGCCTTCCGGATCCTCGATGGAACGACGATGCACATCGACATACTTGCTCATCAGTGCTACCTCCAGAAATCGTGCCAGGCATCCAGTGCCCAGTCTGGGAATCACGCAGCCGAACGCTTCACCCGTTCGGGCGACTTCAGGCGCCATCTTGCGCGACCTGCGTACATTTTGGGATCAGCCGTTGGTCGTAGTAGCACTCGGGGCTTCGTCCGCGCCGGCACTGGGATTCCTCGCGGGCCGACACCCTCTACACTGCGGGCCATGAGCCAGAAACGTGATGAGTCGCAGCTGAAAGAGCTGCAACGGCAGCTTCAGCAACTGCAGCACGCCTACGCCCGGCAGAGCCGCCGGGCCATCGTGGTGCTCGAGGGCTGGGACTCCGCCGGCAAGGGCGGCCTGATCCGCCGCATCGGCTGGGCGCTGGATCCCAGAACACTTCAGGTCTGGCAGATCGGCGCGCCGGACGGCCGCGAGCGGCGCCAGCACTGGATGCAACGCTTCTGGGAGCGGATGCCCTTGCAGGGCGAACTGACGATCTTCGATCGAAGCTGGTACGGCCGCGTGCTGGTCGAGCGCGTCGAGGGTTTCGCCGAACCGGACGCCTGGCAACGCGCCTACGACGAGATCAATCAGTTCGAGCGCAGCCTCGTCGAGGAAAACGTGCGCATCGTCAAACTGTTCCTCGACATCGACCGCAACACCCAGATGCGTCGCTTCATCAAGCGCTATGAAACGCCCGGCAAACGCTGGAAGCTGACCGAAGACGACATCCGCAATCGAGCACGCTGGGACGACTACGAAACGGCCTACGCGGACATGCTGGAACGATGTTCCACGACATGGGCACCGTGGACACGCATCGACGCCAGGCACAAGCACAAGGCACGGATCGCGGCGTTCGAGGCAATCATCAAGCATCTCGCCGAGGATGTGGACGTGACACCGCCGGAACTGCCGCCGCTGGTTCAGGCCTTCATGGAGGAACAGGTGCGTGAGGACTGAGCCTCAGCGCGCGCCCAGCGTCTGCAAGGCCAGTTGTGCAGTGCGCTTATCCGGATCCAGTTCCAGGGCCTTGCGATAGCTGGCGATTGCAAGCTCGTGCTGGCCCGCGGCCAGATACGCCTCGGCCAGGCTGTCATGCACATTGCTGGACAGCGGATAGACCTCCACATTCAGCTGGAAGATGCGGATCGCCTGGTCCGGATGTGCCATCCGCAGACGCTGGTAGCCCAGGCTGTTGAGCTGAGCTTCATCGAAGTTGTAGTGGTCCGTGCCACTTGCCCGAAGCCGGTGATATTCCTCGACCGCCGCGTCCATGCCGTCGCGATCGATCACGCTCGTCAACGTTTCCGCAATCGACACGCGCGGATCGAACGCAGCGGCGATTCTCGGCAGCCACATCGATCTGGTAGCGCCGGCGATACCAGCCGCGGTGGCCACACTCAGGACGATCAGCAGCGTGGCCACCGCGATGCGGGTGCCTGAACCGGCCCGGTCGCGGGCATACAGGTACAGCTCCAGCACGCTCAGCGGCAACAGCGTCTGCGCGAATCCGATCGTCGTCAGCATCGGCCCGCGGAATGTACTGGGGTCGTAGCCGAAGGGCCCGCCGAAAATCAGGCCGGACAGCATCACACCCACGCGAAAGAACCAGACGCCGCTGACCACCAGAAACAGCCGCAGCGCCCAGCGGCGATGACGGACGAAATCCCGTGCCACCGCGTAGCGCAGCGCCATGCTGGCGCACAGCATGATCAGGATGGCATTGAAACTGATGCCCACTTGTTGGAACGTGTCGCCGGCCGCACCGCGAAACCAGCTCATGTAGAGCCCGGCGATGCTGATCACGAAGGCCGAGATCACGTAGAGCCTGCCGTTCCAACGATGCAGCACCGGTACCCGGGCGCGGACGCCGGGGACCAACTGCACCAGTCCACTGAGCGTGATGAACACCGCCAGCGCCAGATGGATGCCGACGACAAGATTCCCGAGCGGCTGTTCCGGGATATAGCCGTGCGTCATGAACCGGTTCCAGGACTCCGGATGGCCGCGCATCGCCGTCGTGGAATAGAACGACGCCACCGCGAACACGAAGACCACCTGGCCGATCGCCGCGATCCCGATCCAGAAGCGGGCGGCCGTTTTCAGGGCGGTGTCGGCCAGTGTGCCGAGGCCTGCGCCCGGCGTAATGACGGCGGTATTCATGGCCTTGGTCTCTCCGGTGAAATACGCATCTAAATCCCCAATTGCTCAAATCGCCTAAATCGGTTCGCGGTAGCGGCGCAGGTAGACCGCTGCGGCAAGACAGGCGGCGGCCACGATCAAGCCGGCCCAGAGGCCGGGCGACGAAAGAAAACTCAAGGGTTGCAGCAAGGAGAGCCGGTCGATGACGGTCTGTCCGCCCACGTCGTTCACGGCGAAGGCATGTGGATAGAAGCCGACCAGCCGGTCCTTGAGCAGATCAAAGACTTGCGAGCTGCCGAAGGCGATACGCTCCAGCACGACCAGCCCCAACGGCGGCAATACGGCCCACAGAAATGCCGAGCGGCGGACGCAGGCCGATACCAGCAGCAGCCATCCGTAGATCGGGGCGTGCCACAGCGCCAGCGTGAACAGTCCGTAGATCAGTGTCAGTGTCATCTGCGGCAGCGCCAGCTGCGTCCACAGCGAAGCGATGCCGAGGCTGTTCGCGAGCAGGATCGCAGTACTCGTCAGCAGCATGATCAGTTGCGTACACAGCACCGTCGCGAATCCGATCAGCGGCAGGACCACGAAAGGAATGCTGGCCTTGGACAGCACCGTGATCAGATTGGAGACCGGCATCGACTTCCAGAACAAGATGCTGCGATCGCGCCGTTCGCCGTACAGGGCGTCGAGGCAGTAGAAGAAGCCGATCAGTACCGTCGTGAAAATCAACGGAATCGCCGCCATGCGATAGGGCTTGTTGATCCAGGCCTGCTGCTGCAAGGAGTCGAGCATCGCCAGTTCGCGCATGCCCGCAGCCAGTTGCATCGAACCGAGTCCGAATCCGAGCAGCACCACCGCGGCGGCGATCATCGGTCCAAATACCAGAGACCGGTTCTCCCACAGCTCGCGCCGTATCGACCAGTACAGCACGCGCCGCAGCGGCAGACGAACGGGCACCGAAGCCGGTTCTGAATTCATGACACACGCTCCGGCATTCCCTGTTCGAGATTGCCGATCAGGGCCACGAACAGGTCGGCAATCGTCGGCGTGCGCAGTTCGCCCAATGGGGCGAGTTGTTCGCGCTCGACCCCGTCGAACAACAGAACGCTGCGGCCGAACGCGGTGCGCTCATGGATCGGCCCCAGCGCCCGCGCCGTCTCGAGTTGCGCCGGATGCACCATCACTTCCAGATAGCGCTGCTCGAAGGCCTCCATACTGCATTCGAGTACCGTTCGCCCACGATTCAGGAACATCACATCGGTGAGGATGTGCTGCACCTCCTCGACCTGATGCGTGGTCACGACGATGCTGCGGCCGTGATCGAAGTAGTCGTTGAGCAGGCTGTCGTAGAACTGCTTGCGATACAGCAGGTCCAGCCCCAGGGTCGGTTCGTCCAGCACCAGCAGTTTGGCGTCGATCGCCATAATCAGCGCCAGATGCAGCTGCGTGAGCATGCCCTTGGACAGCTGCCGCACGCGGCGGCCACGCCCGATCGTAGTCCTGGCCAGAAAGGCCTCGGCCTTGGCCCGATCGAAGCGCGGGTGTACCCCGGCAACGTAGTCCAGCGCCTGCGACACCTTGAGCCAGCCCGGCAACACCGCGACATCGGCGATGAAACAGACGTCCAGCATCAATTCGTCGCGTTGCGCCCAGGGGTCGCGCCCGAGCACCTTCAAGTCACCGCCATACGGAATCAAACCGAGAATGGCGCCGAGCAGACTGCTCTTGCCGGCCCCGTTCGGGCCGATCAGCCCGAGGATCCGACCTTCTTCCAGTTGCAGATCGATGCCGTCCAGCGCCACGGTCTTTCCGTAGTGCTTGCGCAGTCCGCGCGCCTCGATACAGGACATGGTTCAACGCCTCCTTTGCTGGGTGCGCGGTGGAACCACCGGTGGGGTTTCCAACAGGGTCTCCGCATTCAGGCCGAGACGTTCGATGGTTTCGCGAATTCGGGGCCAGTCCTCGCTCAGGAACTTCTGACGCTCGCCGCGCAACAGAAAATCCCGCGCACCGTCCATGACGAACATCCCCCGGCCTCGCTTCTTTTCCACCAACTGCTCGTCGACGAGTTGTTGGTAGGCCTTCAGCACGGTCAAGGGATTGACCCGCGACTCGGCCGCCACGGTCCGCACCGAGGGCAGCGCATCGCCCTCCTGAAGCAGGCCGTCAAGAATCATCGCCACCACCCGGTCGTGGAGCTGGCGGTAGATCGGCTGCGTGTCGTTCCAGTCATGGTCCATCACTCGTTCCGATTCAGGTCGACCCCGCGGACAACGCAGGCGCAGCCGGCCGGGCACGAAGCCGCCACGACGTGAACAGCAGGCGCAGCAGCCAGTAAAGCATCAGGGCCAGCACCAACAGCACTGGTATGCCGAGCAGCAGCGGGTTGCGGACGGCCTCGGGAAACAGCGAGGCCTGCCCCAAAAAAAATGATGCGGCCGCGATCGACAGGGCGAAACACATGCGCCACAGATGTCGGGCGGTGCGCTGGGCACCTTCAAGCCCTCGGGCCAGCAGCGCGCGCAGATCCCCCATCCCGGCCAGCAAGGCCACCGCACCAAAGATCAAGGCAGGCGCCGCGGGCAAGCCATCCTGTGAACCACCGGGGCTGCGCAGGGCATCGATGCCCCACTTGAGGCTCAAGCCGCCCACGGCGAGCGCAAACACGAATTGGCCGGCATCGATCCAAACAGTGCGGGCGGTGCGGGGCCGAACGGTCAGCAGCGCGGTCGTGACCAGATAGAGGCTGAGGCCACCCGCGATCACCGACAGCCGCTTGGGTTCGACCAGCTCGCCGCTGATCGCGAAATGCGTCACCGAAGCCAGCGATCCGCCGATGGCCGCCATGATGCACATGCTGTAGACGAAAAGGATTCCGCTCTTGCGGTGCAGCCTGCCGCCCTTGGTAGCCGTCAGCGCAACGGCCCCGGACGCCAGCCCCACGCCGCCGGCAGCGATGTGAAACAGCAGCAATACCGTGTTCGGCCCCAAGCCAACGCTCATGACGCCCCACCCTCGAACTCATTGCAATAGTGTTTTAGTTAACTACAACACCATATCCAATGCAAGCTGTTTTCGAAGAGCTTGGGTGACACAGGCCACAACCGGTTCCCTACATCCGGAACACCCCATACCGCGGCTGCGCAATCGGCGCATTGAGCGAAGCCGACAGGGTGATACCGAGCGCATGGCGCGTATCGACCGGATCGATGATGCCGTCGTCCCAGATTTCGGAGGTGGACCAGTTCGCGGACTGCTTGCGCTTGAATTCACCGAGCACCGGATCGCGGATCGCGGCGATCTGTTCATCCGTGAGTTCCTGACCCTGCTTGCGCAGTTGCCGCACTTTCACGTCCGCCAGTGTATTGGCGGCCTGCTCCGCCCCCATCACCGAAATCTGGCTGTGCGGCCAGGCGAACAGAAAGCGTGAATCGAATGCGCGCCCGCTCATGCCGTAGTTGCCGGCGCCGAAGGAGCCGTTGCACATCACCGTGAACTTGGGCACTTCGCTGTTGGACACTGCCATGATCATCTTGGCGCCGTCCTTGGTGATGCCGCGCCGCTCGTACTCGCGTCCGACCATGAAGCCGGTGATGTTCTGCAGGAACACCAGCGGCGTACGGTTCTGATTGCACAGCTCGATGAAGTGCGCGCCCTTGAGCGCGCTGTCGTTGAACAGCACCCCGTTGTTGGCAAGGATGCCGATCTTGTAGCCCCACAGGTGCGCGTAGCCGCAGATCAGGGTTTTTCCGTATTGCGGCTGATATTCGTGAAAGCGGCTGCCGTCGACCATGCGCGCAATCACCTCGTGCATGTCGAAACCCTGCTTGATGTCCTGCGGCAGGATGCCGTAGAGCTCGGACGGATCGTAGTACGGATCTTCCGGCGTCTCGCGTTCCACCGGCGCCTTCTGCGGCCGTTTGAACTGCGCGACGATGTCACGCGCGATGGCGATGCCTTCTTCCTCGCTGGACGCCGGATAGTCCGCGGTGCCGGACACGCTGGTGTGCATATCGCAACCGCCGAGCTCATCGACCGTCACTTCCTCGCCGGTGGCCGCCTTGACCAGCGGCGGCCCGGCCAGAAAGATCGCACCAGTGCCGCGCACGATCACGTTGTAGTCCGACAGTCCCGGCACATAGGCGCCGCCGGCGGTGCAATGCCCCAGCACCACCGCCACCTGCGGCACGCCCATCTTCGACAGCAGGCATTGGTTTCTGAAGATGCGCCCCGCGTAGTACTTGTCCGCGAACAACTCGGCCTGCAGCGGCAAAAAGCCGCCGGCCGAATCGCACAAGTGCACCACCGGCAGGTGGTTTTCCACGGCGATGTCCAGTGCGCGCACGGTCTTCTTCACCGTCAGCGGATACCAGGCGCCGCCCTTGACCGAGGCATCGCCGGCGTTGATGACCACCTCCCGGCCCGAGACGATACCGATGCCGGTGACGCAGCCGGCGCCCGGCACCTCACCGCCATAGGCCTCGTTGGCGGCGAGACTGGACAGCTCCAGAAACGGCGTACCGGGATCGAGTAGCAGTTTCAGGCGCTCGCGCACCAGCAATTTTTCCTGCTTGCGCAGGCGATCGATGTCGCGCTGCGGCCGGACGTGGCGAATCGCCTCCTGGCGTGCCTTGAAGTCGGCAGCAATGCGCGCGTTGTGCTCGAAATTGGCGCGAAAGTCCGGGGTGGCGGTACTGAGCTTCGATTGGATTCGATTCATTGTGCTTGTTCCGTGTCCTCTGCCGCCGCCATCGTCACCAGCACCGCATCGCGCTCAAAGGTCTGGCCGACGGCGAAATGCACGGCCTCGACCACGCCATCGGCCGGCGCGCTGATCGTGGTTTCCATCTTCATGCTCTCCATCACCAGCAGCGCCTGTCCGGTACTCACGCTGGCACCGGGTTCGACGTGCACGAGCACGATGCTGCCGGGCATCGGTGCGGCGATGACATCGCCACCGCCGGCCTGGGCCATCGCCAGGCGCTGCAGCGGATGCTCGTAGCGCAGGCAATGGGCTGCGCCGCGCAGATGCACCCAGACCTCGTCGCCGCGCTGCGCGATCCAGACCCGCTCGCGCGCACCGTCCACGTGCAGCCAGGCGCTGCCGTCCTCGTTCGGCAACAGATCCACAGCGATTTCGGCGCCATCCCGATGCAGGCGATAGCCGCTGCGGGCGCGGGACAAGTCGACGCTGTACTCGGCGTCTTCGAGTTTGAAAGCGTGGTGCATACCGTCACTCGCTCCCCTCGCCCGCGTGCGGGAGAGGGGCCGGGGGAGAGGGCGTCTCTGCTAGGCAGAGACGAAGGTGTTCGAGCACAGCGTCCGTTCGATGCAGGACATCGTCGTTCCAGTACCGAAGCACGCGTAGGCCGCGCTGATTGAGATACCGGGTTCTGCGCGCGTCTTGATCCTGTTGTTCGGCGTGCTGGCCACCATTGATCTCGATGGCGAGGCCGCGCGCGAGACAGACAAAATCAACGATGAAAGGGCCGACCGGATACTGGCGCTTGAACTTGAGCCCGAGGAATCGCTTGGCCCTCAGCC